>OFTX01000002.1_pt1 | contig 184284 bp, 161 predicted proteins | sample 1775051 | NCBI WGS metagenome assembly OFTX01 (sample SAMN08195772, study PRJEB24354) | sludge metagenome | isolation source: sludge from phenol fed wastewater aerobic bioreactor A | place: India: Nagpur | collected 2016-09-15 | reverse complement strand
GGCGGCGGGCGCGGCGGGCGCAGCGGGTGCTGCGGCGGCGGCCACGGCCGCGACGACGGCCGGTGCGGCGGCGGGCGGCGGGTCGAGCCTCTTTAGTGGCCTCCTCGGTCTCGCCGGGCGCGCGGCGCCCGCGCTCTCGTTCCTCGGTCGGGGTGGTCCCCTGGCGGCGCTCGCCTTCGTCTCCGAGGCGTTGCAGCGGGGCATCCCGACGACGAAGGAGGGCATGGCCTATCGTCTCGACGCCGGGCCGATCGACTTCGCCGCCTATGAACGGGCGTGGCGTGAGCAGATGGCCTGGCGCGCCGATCCGGAAGCCGCGCGTGGTCGCGCGATGATGCGGCGCGGCGGCATCGCCCTGCCGGATGCGCCCACCCGACACGATCTCGCGGACGTGTTGCCGGCCGTGACGATCGGCAAGCCGAACATCTCCTTCGAGGCGATCACCGGCTCCAAGGCGCCGGATCTGGCGCGTCTGATCGGCGCCGCCTTCGCCTCCGCGCTCAAGGCGGCCGGGGCGAAAGAGGCGCCCAAGCCGGCCCCGCCGCCGCCGCAGAAGGTCGACGTCGCCGTGACCGTGAAGGTCGACGGCCCCGGCACGGTGACGTCGCAGACCACCTCGGGCGGAGCGGGTGATCGCGGCGCGACCGTCGGGAGGCCGTGATGGGCGATCGTCTCGTCGCGCTGCCGGGGTGTCTCGTCGCGTCATGGCGCGGTGTGCCGTTCCATGTGCCGGACGTCTCCAGTCCGGCCGGTCGACGCATCGTCTCGATCGACCTGCCCGGCACCGACGTGACGCTCCACGAGGATCTCGGGCTCTACACCGGCGCGATCCGGGTCGAAGGGATGATGGTCGGCGACGACGTCGTCGCGATGGCGCAGGCGATGCAGGCGGCGTGTGAGACGGCAGGGCCGGGCACGCTGGTGCATCCGTGGCTCGGCGCGATGACGGTCGTCCTACGGGAGCCGGCCGACATCCGCTTCGAGGCGGCGAAGCTGCGCACCGTCTCCTTGCGGATGACCTTCGAGCGATGGTCCGGATCGACCGCGGTCTCCGGCGGGCTCGCCACGTTGGCGGCGATCGCCGACGCCGTCGTCGCGGTCGCGGCCGTCGGCGACGAGCTGGTCGGTCTCGCCGCCGATCTCCTCGACGACCTCGCCTCGGTGGCGACCGGCCTCCTGGCACACGTCGAGACGGCGATCGCAGGCTCGATCGCAGGCGGCGATCTCTCGACGATCCTGGCGACATCGAGGGCAGTGATCTCGGCGGCGGCGATCGACGACGGCGCCGGCCTCGCCGCCTGGATGGGCTCGATCGCGACGACGATCGCGGGGGCGGGCGTGCCGCCCACGTCACCGGCGATCGGCATCGGTCCCCTCGGTCGCGCCACGGAGGCCGCCGTCGATCCGTGGTCGGTGGTCGTCGCTCTCATTGCGATCGCCGAAACGACGGCGGCGGCGAGCCTCGTCGCGGATGGCGAGGGCGAGTCGTCGGTGCTCGAGGCGATGGCGATCACCGCGTTGAGAAATGCGACCGACCCGCTCGCGGCGGTCGAATGGGAGAGCCGGCAACAGGCGCTCGCCGCGCGGGCCGAACTGTCGGCGGCACTCGCCATCGTGGCCGAGGCGGCGATCGGCGCGTCGACCGCGAGCGAGACGACCGCGACGATACGTCGTGAGAGCTGGCGCCGGCTGGCCGCCCTGCGGCGCGCCATCCATCAGGATCTCGACGATCGCATCGGCCGACTGCCCTCGGTCATGACCGTCACGCCGCCGACGCGCGTCTCGGCCTGGATCGTGGCTCAACACCTTTTCGGAGACGATCCGAACGCGGTTCGAAGCGGCTTCGAGGACATCGTGACGCGCAATCGGCTGGCGCATCCGTCGATCTGCGACGTCGATCCGATCGAGGTATTGCCGCAATGATCGCGCCAGCAAAAGAGCCGAGCCGTCGTGTCGCCCTGATCGTCGAGGGTCGGCGCTACGACGCCTGGACGCAGGTGACGATCATCCGCGATCTCGGCGAGATCGCCGGATCCTTCGACCTCGACCTCGACGACCTCGGCCGCTCATCCTCGGCGCTGCCGGCGGGGCTGCACGGCGGCGGTCTTCCCTTCGCCAAGTTCCAGGCGGTCACGCTGCAGCTCGACGGCGAGACGGTCCTGATCGGGTGGATCGACACGGTCGCTCCGTCGATCGGGGGCGGCACGCTCGGCGTCAGGGTCGGTGGGCGCGACAGGACGGGGCAGCTCGTCGACTGCGCGGCGGCGCCGTTCGGGCCGGTCGAGTACCGATCGATCAAACTGGAGGCGCTCGCCGCCAAGCTCTGCGAGCCGTTCGGGGTCACCGTCCGCGCGGAGGTCGACACGGGCGATCCGATCGCCAAGGTGTCGATCGACAGCGGCGAGACGGTGATGAGCTGTCTCGAGAAATATGCGCGCAAGCGCGCCGTGCTGCTGGTCTCCGACGGGGTCGGCGGGCTGATCCTCACCCGCTCCGGCAAGGGCCGGGCGCCGGGCGAAATCCGCTGCCCCGGCAACGTCGTCTCGAGCCAAGGCCAATTCGACGGCCGTGAGCAGTTCTCGCCCGTGGTGGTCAAGGGTCAGGCCGAGCACGGCGCCGGCAAGCGCGCGAAGAAGGCGCCACTCGACGCGGAAGCGGTGCCGCTCGACGCGGCGCCGGCACCCACCGCCGACGGCGACGCGCCGACCGGCGTCGAATCCCGTGCCACGTCGATCATGGGCATCGCCTGGGACGACACGGTGCCGCTGTGGCGACCGACCGTGAAGACACCACGCGCCAAGGGGTCGCTGAAGGATGCCGACACCGAGGCGAAATGGTGGGTCTCGACCGCGCGCGGCAAGGCGGAGAGCTGCGGTTATACGCTCGCCGACTGGCGCGAGAACGGCGTCTTGTGGCGCCCGAACGAGATGACCATGGTGACCGACGCCTATCAGCTGCTCGAAAAGGATCTCCTGGTCGCCGGCGTGAACTACACCTACGGCGCGGACGGCACGCGGGCCGAGCTGAGGGTGTGCGGGCGCGAGGCCTACGATCGCCTGCCGGAGGGCGACGACGAGGGCGGCGGATCCGGCAAGAGCGGCAAGGGCAAGACGCGCAAGTCGACGGATCTCGACGGGACGGCGGAGGCGCTATGAGCCGCTGGGTGACCTGGGACGAATTGGAGGCGCGGTTGCGCGGGATCGTCCGGCGGGCGAAGGCGCGTGGTCTCGACGACACGGGCGCGGCGCAGACGGCCTCGGTGACGGTGCTCAACTCGGAGGCTCGATCCGACGTCGAGATCCTCCAGGCCTGGGGGTCAGGCGCGGTACCTCCCGCAGGCAGCGGGGCGGTGATGGTCGTCTTCGCGGTCGGCGGGGATCAGGGCGACCTCGTCGGCTTGCCGGCGGCGGCGCCCGGTGCGCGCATGGGCGGGCTGAAACCCGGCGAGAGCGTCATCTATGGATCGGCCGGTCAGCGCGTGTTATGCCGGGCCGACGGCTCGGTCGAAGTGATGTCGGCCCGAAAAGTCTATCTCTCGGGCAAGACGACCGAAGTGGAGAGCACCGAGGCGGTCTCGATCCGGGCTCCCAAGGTGCGGGTCGAGGGCGAGATCTGGCTGATGGGTGACGTCCATGTCGCCGGATCGATGACGGTCGGCGGCACCGTCGTCCAGGCCCCGCCGCCCGGCGGCGATCCGGCCCCCCCGGCCCGCTGATCGGCACCCCCCCCCGCGCTCGCGGGTGTGTCTCGCCGGTGGCTCCCATGCGATCCCTCTCGCATGGCGCAATATCCGACTTCCGACCTCGCTCTCCGGTTCGACCCTACGGGGTTTGCCTGCGATCTCGCGATCGAGGACGGCGATCTCGCGCTCGACGCGACGCCGGCGACGCCGATGCTGGTCTCGCTCGGGAGCGACCGTCGCGCCGCATCCGACGACGTGCTCCCCGACGGAGTCTCGCCCCTGACCGCGCCGGCGCGGTGGGATCGGAGGCGCGGTTGGGTCGGCGATTGTCTCGAGACGACCGGCCGACGGATCGGCTCGCGCCTGTGGCTGTTGTCGCGCGAGCACGAGAGCGAGGAGACGCGGCTGCGCGCCGATCATATCGCGACAGAGGCCCTCGCGTGGGCGCAGCGCGATCTGGGGCTGACCCCCGAAATCGAGGTGTCGTGGAACCGGCGTGGCATCCTGAAGATCCGCGCCTTTATCGACGGCCGCTCGGTCACCCTCCAGCGGCGGGTCACGTGATGGCTTGGGACATTCCGACCCCGACACAGATCGCCGATCAGGCCTCGACCGACCTCGAGGAGGGTCTGCGCGCGGTCACCGATGCGCGTGGCATCGTCGCCGTCGATGCACGATCCGAGCGATCGGTGTTGCGCGTGCTGGCCAAGGTGGTCGGCCTCGCGCTGTATCCCGTCTATCTCTATTTCGGGTGGGTGGTCGACCAGCTCTTCCCGGACAGGTGCTCGGAGACCTGGCTGTCGGTCCACGCGAGGATCTGGGGGGTCGAACGCATCGCGGCGACGCGTGCCGGCGGATCCGTCACCGTCACCGGCGCGGCCGGCACGACGATTGCCGCCGGTACCCGACTGACGCTCTCGGGGGCGGTCTGGGCGACGACGGCGGCGGTGACGATCGACGAGACCGGGTCGGCGTCTCTACCCGTCGAGGCCGTCTCGGCCGGCGCATCGGGCAACCGTACCGCCGACACGGAACTCGCCTTCGAAAGCCCGGTCCTAGGCCTCGCCGCGCAGGTGGCCACGGTCGAAGCCGACGGGGTGACCGGCGGCGCCGATCTCGAGGATCTCGAGGTCTGGCGCGGTCGCCTGATCGAGCGTATCCGCCGCCCTCCCTGTGGCGGCGCCGACTACGATTATGAGGGATGGGCGCGGACGGGAGGCGCGGCGCGTGTCACCGTCCACCGCGCCTGGATCGGTGCCGGTACGGTCGGCATCGCGGTCGCCATGCCGGACGGCGCGGGTGGGCTGCGCACACCGACGACCTCGGAGGTGGCGGCGCTACAGGCTCGGATCGACGCGGCGCGGCCGGTCACCGCGACGGCGATCGTGCTGCCGGCGACGCCGACCTGGATCGACGTCTCGGCCGAGATCTCCCCCTATTCGGTGGCGGTCAAGACGGCGGTCTCGGCGGCGATCGTCGCGTGGTTGCGCTCCTCCGACGCGCAGATCGGCGGCACGCTGCACCTGTCGCGGCTCCGTGAGCGGCTCGGCCGCGCGGCGGGCGAGGACTGGCATCGGCTCGTCGCCCCGGCCGGCGAAACGATCACGCTCGGGCCGACCTCCTTTCCGGTGCTCCGCAACATCATCGTGACGGAGGCGACATGAGCCGATCGACCGATGCGGTGCTCGACGATCTGATCGGCCTGTTGCCGTCCGGCTGGGCCTGGAGCCGGCTTCGATCCGGCATCCTGGCGCGCCTGCTCGCCGTCGTCGCCGCCGCGATCGCGCGCGTCGAGGCGCTGGTCGACGATCTCCGCAACGAGATCGTCCCGGTCAGCGCGGTCCGGCTCCTCGCCGACTTCGAGCGCGTCCTCGGGCCGAGCCCCTGCGGCGCCGGTGGCGACGAGTCCGGATCGATCGGCCTGCGGCAGGCGGACGTGGCGCGGCGGTGGACCTTCGCGGGCGGTGCGAGCCGAGCGTGGTTCGTCGCGCTCGCCGCCTCCTTCGGTGTCGCGATCACGATCGCCGAATTTCGCCCGGCCGTCTGTGGGGAGGCCTTGGCTGCTCAGCCGCTGATCACGACGCCCGAGCAGTTCGTCTGGGTCGTCCGTCTCGCCCCGCTCTGGGAGAGGCCGGCGATCTGTGGCGATCAGGCCTGCGGCGATCTGCTCGGCGAGGTCGGGACGTCGCCGATCGAATGCGTGATCCGCCGGTTCGCGCCGGCTCATACCGTCGTCGTGTTCGACTATTCGGGAGATTGAGATGGACCGCATCAACGGAGCCAATACGGCCGACATCGGCGGCGGGCGGCGCGGGTTCCGCGCGCAGAACGCGGCGGCCGGGATCTCCGGAACCGAGTTGGTGCCGACTTGGTTCAACGACCTCCAAGAGGAGGTGATGACGATCATCGAAACGGCCGGCATCGTTCCCGCCGCCGGTGCCTGGAACCAGCTCTACACGGCAATCGCTCACATGATCGCGGAGGCGATCCCGTCGCTCTCGTCCTACGCCGCCAAGGCCGACCTGATCGTCCATCGAGGCCCGGGCGCCGGTACCGCCGATGCGCTGACCGCGACCGTGACGCCCGCCGTGACCGGATATGTGGACGGTGACGTCTACGAAATCGCGCCGGTCGCGACCTCGACCTCGACGGCGCCGACGCTGGCGGTCTCCGGCCTCGCGGCCAAGACGATCGTCCATGCGGACGGGTCGCCCGTGTTGCCCGGTGAGTTGGTGATCGGCACGAAGATGCTGTTCGCCTACTCGGCCGCCCGCGACGAGATCGTCCTCTTGGGCACGCCGAAGGCCTATGTCGACAAGATCGTCGCCGCTCTATTGCCCGCCCACGCCGCCGGGTGGCTCCACAACGACGGCGCCGGCGCGCTCTCATGGACGACGCCGAGCGCCGCCGGCGCCTACACCTACGGCGGCATCGGGACGGCGATTTCGACCTGGTTCGACGGATCATCGTCGACCGTGGAGGGGGATCCGTTGGGCACCTACAGCCCGGGGCCGACGCTGCCGGCCCTCGGCAGCACCATCACGATGTCGGTTGGAGGCCTCTCCGGCACCTACAAGCTGGCCGCGCGCTCGCCGGCCGGTGGGAGCGCGTATCTCCTCTCCTATGTGAGGGTGTCGTGATGACCGTCGATCTCACCGGGTGGAACAACGAGGATGCCTCGATCACCCTCGAAATCCCCGAGGTCTACCGCAATGCGGACGATCTCGACCTCTGCTCCTGGGAGGCAATGACCCGCCGCGAGGCGAGCGACGAGGATGTGGTGGATCGCGCCTCGACCGCCAATGGCCGCGTTTCCTACGCGTCCGGAGCGCTCACGATCCGCTACCCACTCGCCAGCGTCGAGACGATGTCGGGCGCCTATACCTGGGATCTCCGGTACATAACCCCCGAGGGAAAGATCGTCCGGATCGATGGGGGAACGCGGATCGTCAAGAAAGGAACCTCGCGATGAGCATGGAGGTGAGCGGGTCGATCGGCGCACCCGAGATACCGATCGCGATCGCCGCGACGGCCGAATATGCGCGCCGTGCGGAGGCTGCCAAGGTCCGCGCCGAGAACGCGGCGACCAGCCTCGAGACGGCCGTCTCGACGATCGGACTGGCGACGGGGACGGCGACCACCGCCGCGCAGACGGCCTCCGAAAAGGCGGCAGCGGCAAACACAGCGGCCATGACGGCCGGTGCGTCGGCTTCGGTCGCGGTGGAAGCGTCCACGCGGGTCCAGGCAGCCATGAACGGGATCGCCACGATCTCGGTCCCGGCGCTGCCTCACCTTCTCGATGGGCTGATGCCGGTGCTGTTCTTCTCGGCGCCGTCCGGCGCCCAGATGCTCAACGGTCAATACGTGTGAGGTGATGCGATGGCAGACGGCTACCCCCTGTGGGACGGTACGAGGTCGACGCCCGCGACGCGCGCGGAGAACCTGATCTCGGCCATGGTGTCCGACGCGGCCGATCTAACCAACGCCGCCAAGGCGATGCTCGCCAGCAACAACGGTATCTCGATGGTGGTGATGGCATTCATTCCGGCCGATCAGACCGATCCGGTCACCGTGCCCATTCCGCCCGGTTTCTGGGGCGTGGTCCCGATCTCCGCGCGCCGCATCCTGTCCACCGGCTCCACGGGACTCGTCGCGGGGCTCGCGGCCGGCGACCTCTCGATCATCCTGCTGACGAGGTGACGATGCTCGGTGGAGATCTGCTCCTCTCGGCGCCCCCCCGGCCCACACCACGGCCGCCGATCATGGATGGTCAACCCCCCGCCGTCCTCATGAGCGCGGCGAGCGCGAGGTTCTTCGCCATCGACTGGTGGCTCGTCCCCGGCTATCGGCTCGACGGATGGGCCCCGATGATCGTCTTCGACGCCGCCCGCGCGCTCGACCACGCGGCCGCGTGGTGGACGTCCCCCGCCTATCTCCTCGATTTCCGCCCGCCCGTCGTCGTCCTCGACGTCGGCGGCGACCGCACGCTGGGAGCCTGATCATGGCCATCACCGACATCCTCACGTTCTCGACCGGCTCCAAGCGGGTGATCGGTCAGACCGGATCTCTCGTCACGACCGCCGCGAACCAGCCGGCCTTCGACTGGTCGACCGGCCGTCGCCGTCTCCTGGTCGAGGCGGCGGCGGCGACCAAATACGGCCCCTATTCCGAGGCGGTCGGCGCCAATTGGACGCTCGGCGGCGCGGTGGCCGGCGGCACGGCGCTCGGCGCCGACGGCACCGCCGGCCTCTCGGAGCTGATCGAGGACACCTCGACCGGCGTTCACCGGGCCTATGTCAGCTCGTCCTACTATCCGACGGCCGCCGCCGCCGGCGACGCCTTCGCCGTGCAGGTCGACGTGAAGGCCGGCGCCGGCATTCGCAACGTCGCCGTCTACGTGACCGGCGCCGCCTTCTCCACGACGCAGACGCTCGTCGTCAATCCGGCGACCGGCGCCGTCGTCTCCCAGTCGTCGGGGATGTCGCGGGTGTCGGTGACGGCGCGTCCGGGAGGGATCTGGCACGTCGAGGCGACCACCACCGCGACCGCGGCCGGCGCGACCCAGTTCATCGTCTATCTGATGTCGAGCAACGCGTCCTCCTATGCCGGCGACGGCGCCTCCTCGGTTCACGTCGGCTATTTCAACGTCGAGAAGGTCGCCTCCGCGACCTCGCCGCCGTCGTCCTACGTGTCGATCCCGACGACCGCCGCCGTGACCCGCATCGCCGACGACCTCCGCCTCACCGCGACGGCGCTGGCGGTGGAGAACGGGGCGACGTCCACCCTGTGCCTGCGCGGGCAACTCGACGCGGCGCCCGTCGGCATCCAGTTCCTGGTCGGCGACGTCAACGCCCGGCGCCTCCTCTACACCAACAACTCCGACACCCAGATCGGCACTTATTACGGCGACGCGATCGGGTCGGCGACCGCCGCGACCGGCGGCTTGTCCGGCGGCTTCGGGGTGGTCGCCGCCCGCGTCCTCGGTGGGGCGAGCAAGCTCTGTCTCAACGGCGGCGCCGTCGCCGCCCTGACGACCGACCCGGCCGAGACCTTCGCCACCGCCCGGCTCTTCGCCTCGGACACGGGGGGCGCCGCCTGCAACGGCTGGGTCGACGACCTCGTGCTCTGGCCGCTGGTCGGATCCGACGGCGCCCTCCAGGCCCAAGCCCACGTCTACGGAGCGTGACCCCATGACCGCCACCACGATCTATCTCCGCTTCGAGGACGAGGCCGAGGCCATCGCCGCGCTCGCGCCCTTCGGCCTCACTCTCGACGATCCCGAGACCGGCGAGACGCATTTCGTCCCGACCGCCCGGCCCGACGGCATCCGCGTCGATCTCTCCCTGGTCGGCGGCGACGGCGTCCACCGCCGCGAGATCGGGACGATCACCGTCGAGGATCCCGACCTCGGCCCGATCGAGGAGGCGGTGATGGAAGTCGTCCCCGGCTTCCACGTCGATCTCCTGTGGTCGGACGGCATCCCGCCCGACTTCGGTGCCGCGCGGATCGAACCGCAGACCCCCAGCCGGGTCTTCGCCACCTGACCCCGCCTTCCGCGCAGACCCCCACCGCTCATCGAAAGGACAGTCCCATGAAGGGCTTTCGCACCATCGCGCTCAATCTGGCCGCCGCCGTCGTCGGCGTCCTGATGTCCACCGATTGGCTGAGCATCGCCGATCCCCAGACCGCCGGCCTGATCGTCGGCGGCCTCGGCCTGTCGAACACCGTGCTGCGGTTCTTCACCGACGGGCCGGTCGGCGCGTCGCGCTCCGGCGGCTGAGGACGCGGGCCGGCCCGTTCGGCCGCGCCCGTTCATGATGGGTTCAGAGCGCCGCGTCGACAATGGCTCCATGTCCATCCGTCTCGCGGCGCTCCTCCTCCTCACGACCCTCTCCGGCGCCTTCGCCGGAGAACTCGGGGTCGCGGATCACGCCTGCCTCGCGCCGGCCGCCGTCGATCGCGCCCTGCGCGAGGGGCGGGCGGTGCGTCTCGCCGGGATCGCGCGCCGGTTCGATGGCGAGATCGTCCGCGCCGAACTCTGCGGCGGCGACGACGGGGTTCTGGTCTATCGGGTGACGCTGCTCGATTCGCGCGGCAGCGTCCGGCGGATCCTGCTCGATGCGCGCGACGGTCGCGTGGTGTACGATGGGCGCTGACGAACGACAGGGCCGAACCGCGAGAGGGACATCGGACGTGCGACTGCTGATCGTGGAAGACGACATCAATCTCAATCGACAACTCGCCGAGGCCTTCCGTGAGGCCGAATACGCCGTCGACACCGCCTTCGACGGAACCGAGGGCCATTTTCTCGGCGATACCGAACCCTATGACGTCGTCGTCCTCGACATCGGCCTGCCCGAGATGGACGGCATCACCGTGCTCGAGAAGTGGCGCCGCGCCGGCCGCAAGATGCCGGTGCTGCTGCTCACCGCGCGCGATCGCTGGTCCGACAAGGTCGCCGGGATCGACGCCGGCGCCGACGACTATGTCGCCAAGCCCTTCCACATGGAGGAGATCCTGGCGCGCGTCCGAGCCCTGGTGCGCCGCGCCGCCGGCCGCGCCAGCAACGAGATGACGGTCGGCGACGTCGTCCTCGACACCCGCTCCGGGCGTGTCACCATCGCCGGCGCGCCGGTCAAACTGACCTCCCACGAATATCGCCTGCTCGCCTATCTGATGCTGCATCAGGGCCGGGTGGTGTCGCGCACCGAACTCGTCGAGCATCTCTACGATCAGGATTTCGATCGCGATTCCAATACGATCGAGGTCTTCGTCGGGCGCCTGCGCAAGAAGCTCGGCGATCGGGTCATCGAGACCGTGCGCGGTCTCGGCTACACCGTGAGCACCGACGGGACATGACGGGCCGGTCGCTCGCACGTCGCTTCTTCCTGCTGGCGGCGCTGTGGAGCACGCTGTCCCTGGCGGTCGCGGGTTTCGTCCTCATCGCCGTCTATCGCGATTTCGTCGAACGCTCCTTCGACGACCGTCTCACCGTCCACATGAAGACCCTGGTCGGCGCGCTCGCCGCCCAGGCCGATGCCGGCGGCAGTTTCCGCGTTCCCGACGATCTCGGCGAGGCGCGATTCGAGCTGCCGCTCTCGGGTTGGTATTGGGTGGTGCGCCGGGTCGGCGACGAACGCGTCGTCGTCGCCTCGCCGTCGCTGATCGGCGAGATCCTGCGTCTGCCCAGCGACGAGGGCGTCCCGGTGTCGCGCGGACGGGTCGCCTCCGCCTATGTGACGGGCCCCGATCAGAAGCGGCTGCGGGTGCTCGAGCGCACGGTCGACTTCGACGGCGCCTCCGAATTCCGCCTCGCGGTCGCCGGCAACACCGGCGAGCTCGAGGCCGACGTCGCCGGTTTCCGCTGGCGCGCGATCGCGGTCCTGGCCCTGGTCGGCCTCGGCTCGGTCGCCTCGGCGCTGTTCCAGGTGCGTCTCGCCCTGGCGCCGCTCGAGAGGATGCGCCGGGCGCTGGCGCGTATCCGCTCCGGTGACGCCGACCGCTTCGACGACGACATGCCGACCGAGATCGCCCCGCTCGCCCACGAACTCGACGCGCTGATCGAGACGAATCGCGAGGCGATGGAGCGGGCGCGCACCCATGTCGGCAATCTCGCCCACGCGCTGAAGACGCCGCTCTCCGTGCTCGTCAACGAGGCGCGCACATCCGATCAGTCGCTCGCCCGCCACGTGATCGAGCAGACCGACCTGATGCGCGAGCACGTCCAGCACCATCTCGACCGCGCCCGCATCGCCGCCCAGCGCCGCGTCATCGGCGTGGTCACCGATCTCGATCCGGTGATCGAGCGACTCGTCCGGGCGATGCGCCGCATCCACGCCGACAAGGGCGTCGCGATCGACACGCGGATCGTTCCGGGCCTGCGCTTCCGCGGCGAACGGGAGGACCTCGAGGAGGCGCTCGGCAATCTCGTCGACAACGCCTGCAAATGGTGCGCGAGCCGGGTGGTGGTGACGGCGGAGCCGGAGACCGGCGCCGACGGCGCGCCGCACCGTCTGATCCTGACCGTCGAGGACGACGGGCCGGGTCTCGACCCGGATTCGCGCCCCGAGGCGCTGAAGCGCGGCCGACGTCTCGACGAGACCGTTCCAGGCTCGGGCCTCGGCCTGTCGATCGTCGACGAGACCGCCCGTCTCTACGGCGGCACCTTCGAACTGGACGCCTCCTCGCTCGGCGGTCTCTGTTGCCGGCTGCATCTGCCGGCGCTGTGATTTCGCGTGTCCGCGCGACCCATTTCGGCCATGATGCCATGGACAAAGAAGGCCGGATCGGCGAAGCGAGGTCCCCCGGAACGGGCCCGGCGGACACGGACGAACACGGAAGGCGGCGATGAACATCGGCATGATCGGCGCGGTCGGCATCCTCTGCGCCCTGCTCGGCGGATGCGTGGAGACCTCGTCGGGATCGAACCTCGACGGGATGACCACGAAACTGACCGGAGGTCTCATCGGTTCGCCCCCCAAGAGCCGCGCCGCCGGAACCGAGACGGTCTCCGCCGGCGCCATGGCGCTCCATGCCGGCTGGGTCGCCGGCGACATCGCGCGTCAGCTCGACGACACCGATCGCCGTCTCGCCGCCGAGGCCGACTACATCGCCCTCGAATCGGGCGCCGCCGGCGTCACCCGCGAATGGCACAACGCCGCGACCTCGCATCGCGGTCAGGTCACCCCGGGCCCCGCCTACGCGGTCAATCAGTACACCTGCCGCGACTTCGTCGACGTCGTCACCATCGACGGACGCAAGGAGACCCGGCGGTCGACGGCCTGCCGCCAGCCCGACGGCAGCTGGCATCCGATTTCCTGAGACGATGCCCCCGCGCCACTCATCAATTCTTAAAAAATAAGGCCGATCCTTCGAGCGCCGATCCTCGTGCGCGTTTTCGGATCCTCGTTCGTCGAGCGTCTCGCAATCCGCCGGAGCGGTTCGACGACATTGGGAGGAGGCTGCTCGCGCCGAGGCGACGAGCGGTCCCGGAAGATCGACGGAGAGCGCGCGATGCCCGAACCGGGGCTCCTCACGTCCAAGGTTCGCACCTACATGGAATCGCTCTCGCCGGCGGCGAGGGCGATGCTGGTCCGTTCGTTGCGCGCCGCCGGCCATGCCGACCTCCCGAGCGAGATCATCCTCAAGGCGGTCGAGGGTCTCGAACTGGCGGAGGAGGCCGAACGCCACGTGGCGGCCGGCGCCGAACCCTGGTCGAGCCGGCTGGAACGCGCCTTCTTCGCCCCGGTCGAACCCTTCTTCGTCGACGAGACGCCCCCCACCCCAGCGCTCGGCCGCATCCCGCGCCGGCGCCTCTCCGACATCTGGAACTGGATCCGCCGCGATCTCGCCAGCGCCGCCTGGGAGCGCGCGCTCGCCGCCGATCCGCTCGACGCCACCGCCGATGCCGCGCCGATCGCCCGCAAGCTGCGGCGCGAGGTCGCCGCGGTCATGGTCGAGCTGCTGCGCGAGATCGGCGCCGATCCCAAGGCGCGCCAGAAGCTCGCCGGCCATCTCGGCGGCGAACCGTCCTTCCGCGCCATGTCGGACATCGCCTACGTCCTTCAGAACGAGGCCGCCTTCGCCAATCTCCTCGGCCAGTTGCCGCACAACATCACCGCCTTCGACGTGGCCGAACCCTCGCGCCTGACCGAAGTGGTGCGCACCTCGCTCGATCAGGGGCTGCTCGGCGCCGACTGGATCGCGGTCGCGGTCTCGACCCGCGCCGCCAATCCGGCCGTGCTCGCCCATCTCGCCTGCCGGCTGGCCGCCACCTCCGATCCCCGCCTGATCGCCACCAGCCGCTATGCGCCCCTGGTCGACGCGGTCATCGCCCGAATCGAGCTGCACGCCGCCCAGGCCGCCGCGCGCGGCAACGAGGCCGCCTCGCGCGAGGGGTTCCTCGCCGATCTGCGCGCCTATCACGAGCTCACCCGCAATTTCGAGCTGACCCTGCCGGTCGAAAGCGTCTCGTCGTGGTTCCGCCGTCTCGGCGCGGCGCGCGGTGCGATGTCGCAGACCGTGTCCAAACAACTCGAGGCGGCGCCGGGTCTGGTGCGCCGCTGCCTGCGCGTCGAGAGCCACGACGGCTGGTCGGGCCGCTTCGACGAGGCGGGCTTCGCCGATGCCGAATTCGCCGTTCGCGTGACCCTCGAGGCGCGCCTCGCGGTCGACAGTCTCGCCGTCAACGAACTCGCCGTCCGCGCCCGCAAGCAGGTCGAGAACACTCTGGAATTGATCGTCAATCGGCTCATGAACGAACTGAAGACGCCCACCGTCCACGATCGTTCGGTGCTGATCGAGGCGGTCGACGGGGCGATCCGTCTGAGTGCCCTGGTGTTCGGCGAGGACTATGCGGCGGTACTGCGCAAGAGCCGCGATCTGGGTGTCGCCAAGCCCGCCCGCGCCGCCGGCTGATCCGTCGAAATCCGCATCTTGACCGTGGTCAACATCTCGTGTGGTCGACCACGATAGATCCTTGTCCCATTGCCGTCGTCGGCCACCGAGGGTATCTGACCCTCGAGCGACCCTTCGCCGCCCATCGTTCGGCCGGCGGGACGAACGAGCGGAACGAGGAGCGGTTGTCGGCGTGATGTTCATCTGGGCCCTGTTCGCCGGCTTGACCGCCGTCGCCGTCATGATCGTTCTCGCCCCGCTGGTGCGCGGCCGCCGCGGCGCCGCCGCGACCGAGGACGGCGATCTCGCCGTCTACCGGGATCAACTCTCCGAACTCGATCGCGATCGCGAGGCCGGGCTGGTGCCCGAGGCCGAGGCGGAAGCCGCCCGCGCCGAGATCTCCCGCCGCCTGCTGCGCGCCGCGCGCCGCGACGAGCCGGGCGAAGCCGCGACCGGCTCGAGCCGTCTCGCCCGCGTCGCCGCCGTCCTCGCGGTGGTGGCGATCCCCGCCTTTTCGGTCGGCGGCTATCTGATGATCGGCCGCCCCGACCTGCCCGACGCTCCGCTCGCGCAGCGCCTCGCCGGCGCCGAGGGCCAGTCGATCGAGGCGCTGGTCGCCCGCGTCGAGGCGCATCTCGCCGCCAATCCCGAGGATGCCCGGGGCTGGGAGGTGGTCGCGCCGGTCTACATGCGGCTCGGCCGGATGGACGACGCCGCCAAGGCCTGGACCACCGCGATCCGCATCGCCGGCCCGTCCGAGCGCCGCAACATCGGCCTCGGCGAGGCGCTGGTGGCGGCCGGCGACGGCGCCATCGGCCCCGAGGCTCAGGCCGCCTTCCGCGGCGCGCTCGCCGCCGAGCCGAAGGCGGTCCTGCCGCGCATGTATCTCGCCGCCGCCCTGTCGCAGGAAGGCAAGAAGGACGAGGCGGTCGCCGCCTGGAAGGCGCTGGTCGCCTCCGGCACCGACGCCGATCCGTGGATGGGTGTCGCCCGCGAGGAACTGGCCAAGGCCGAGGCGGTCGCCGCCGGCAAGGCCGTCACCCCGCTCGCCACGCCCGAGGCCGCGACCCCGCCGGGTCCGACCGCCGCCGAAGTGCAGGCCGCCGGCCAGATGTCGGCCGCCGACCGCTCCAAGATGATCGGCGACATGGTCGCCCGTCTAGACGAGCGCCTGAAGAGCTCCGGCGGCACCATCGAGGAATGGGAACGTCTCATCCGCGCCTATCGCGTGATGGGCCGGACGGCGGAGGCCGACGACGCGATCGCCCGGGCGCGGACGGCGCTCGCCGCCGATCCCGCCGCGACCGCGCGTCTCGATGCGCTCGCCGCGCAGAAATGAGATCGTCGGACATCGTGAGGAGAGACCGAGGATGACCCGTAAACAGAAGCGACTGACGCTGATCGGTCTGGCCGGCCTGGTGCTCGCCACCGCCGTCGCGCTGGTGCTCTTCGCGCTCGACGACAAGATCACCTTCTTCACCTCGCCCTCGGATCTCGCTCAGGGTACGGTGAAGCCGGGCATGCGCCTGCGGCTCGGCGGACTGGTCGAGGAGGGCTCGGTGAAGCGCGAGAACGCCACCGTCCACTTCCGCGTCACCGACGGCGCCCATGCGGTCGCGGTGACCTACACCGGCATCCTGCCCGATCTCTTCCGGGAAGGGCAGGGCACCGTCGCCGAGGGCAAGGTCGGCACCGACGGCGTCTTCGTCGCCGACAGCGTGCTCGCCAAGCACGACGAGAAATACATGCCCAAGGAAGTCGCCGACGCGCTCAAGAAGAGCGGCCATTGGCAGGAAGAGGCCGCGAAGGCCACGCCGAAGACCAACTGAGGCGACCGACCGGCCGGGGGGGCGAGGGGCCCTTCCCGGGCGGGGTCGATGGGAGAGACGGAATGATCGTCGAAGTCGGACATTACGCGCTGGTTCTGGCGCTGGCGCTCGCTCTCGTCCAGTCGGTGCTGCCGATCTGGGGCGTGAAGGCGGCCGACGCGCGGCTGATGGCGGTGGCGCGTCCCGTCGCCTGGGGCCAGTTCGGCTTCGTCGCGATCTCCTTCGCGGCCCTCACCTGGGCCCACGTCGCCTCCGACTTCTCGGTCGCCAACGTCTTCGAGAACTCCCATTCGCAGAAGCCGATGATCTACAAGATCTCCGGCGTCTGGGGGAACCACGAGGGCTCGATGCTCCTGTGGGTGTCGATCCTGGCGCTGTTCGGCGCGATGGTGGCGTGGTTCGGGCGCAATCTGCCGAAGACGCTGCTCGCCGCCGTGCTCGGCGTCCAGGCCTGGGTGGCGGTCGCCTTCTACCTCTTCGTGCTGCTGACCTCCAATCCCTTCGCCCGCATCCTGCGCGCGCCGATGGAGGGCCGCGACCTCAACCCGATCCTCCAGGATCCCGGCCTCGCCATCCATCCGCCGCTGCTCTATCTCGGCTACGTCGGCTTCTCGATCGCCTTCTCCTTCGCGGTCGCCGCCCTGATCGAGGGCCGCATCGACGCCGCCTGGGCGCGCTGGGTCCGCCCGTGGACGCTCGCCGCCTGGGTGTTCCTGACGCTCGGCATCGCCATGGGCTCCTACTGGGCCTATTACGAGCTCGGCTGGGGCGGCTGGTGGTTCTGGGATCCGGTCGAGAACGCCTCGCTGATGCCCTGGCTCGCCGGCACCGCGCTGCTGCATTCCTCGATCGTCATGGAGAAGCGCGACGCGCTCAAGGTCTGGACCATCCTCCTGGCGATCCTGACCTTCTCGCTGTCGCTGCTCGGCACCTTCCTGGTGCGCTCGGGCGTGCTCACCTCGGTCCATGCCTTCGCCACCGATCCGGCCCGCGGCGTCTTCATCCTCGGCATTCTCGTGCTCTTCGTCGGCGGCTCGCTCACCCTCTTCGCCGCGCGCGCCGGCACCCTGACCAAGGGCGGCCTCTTCGCCCCGATCAGCCGCGAGGGCGCGCTGGTCTTCAACAATCTGTTCCTGACCGCCGCCTGCGCCGCCGTCTTCATCGGCACGCTCTACCCGCTGCTGCTCGAGGCGACCACCGGCGGCAAGATCTCGGTCGGGGCGCCCTTCTTCGAGATGACCTTCGGCCCCCTGATGGTGCCGCTCCTTCTGGTGATGCCGATCGGCCCCTTCCTCGCCTGGAAGCGCGGCGATCTCCTGGCGGTGGCGCAGCGCCTCACGATGGTCTTCGTCGTGGCGATCCTCGGCACGATCGTGACCTGGTGGGCGACGCGCGGCGGGCCGATCCTGGCGCCCTTCGGCATCGGTCTCGGCCTCTGGCTGTCGCTCGGCGCGCTCGCCGAGATCGCCTTCCGCATCAAGCTCTTCTCCGAACCCTCGGTCGCCTTCCGCCGCGCCGTCGGCCTGCCGCGCTCGGCCTGGGGCGCGGCGCTCGGCCATCTCGGCGTCGGCCTGCTGATCTTCGGCGTGGTCGCCGAGGGTGCCTGGAAGGTCGAGCACGTCCTGGTGATGAAGCCGGGCGAGACCGTCCAGGTCGCGCGCTTCGACCTGACGCTGACCGAGGAGAAGACGGTCGTCGGCCCCAACTACGACGCCACCGTCGCCCATTTCGTGGTGCGCGAGAAGGGCCGCGAGGTGGCGGTGCTGGAGCCGGCCAAGCGCAACTATCGTACCCGCAAGATGCCCACCACCGAGACCGCGATCGCCACCTTCGACGGCTTCTCCCAGCTCTATCTGGCGATGGGCGAGAGCCAGGGCGGCGGTATCGCCATGCGCATCTATTGGAAGCCGATGGTGCTGCTGATCTGGCTCGGCTGTCTGGTGATGGCGATCGGCGGCGCCGTCTCGCTCACCGATCGCCGCCTGCGCATCGGCGCGCCCAAGCCGAGCCGCGTCGCCTCCGCCGCCCTGCCGGCCGCCGCCGAGTGAGGAGAAACGAGATGCGTTCGACCCTCGTTCGCCGCCCGATCTTCGCCGCAGCCCTCCTCGGCGCGGCGCTCGCCGTGCAGCCGCTGGCGACGGGCGTCGCCGTCGCCGTCCAGCCCGACGAGATGCTGAAGGATCCGACGCTCGAGGCGCGCGCCCGGGCGATCTCGTCCGAGCTGCGCTGCCTCGTCTGTCAGAATCAGTCGATCGACGACAGCGACGCGCCGCTCGCCAAGGATCTGCGCATCCTGGTGCGCGAGCGCCTCACCGCCGGCGACGACGACGCGGCGGTCAAGAACTGGCTGGTCGCGCGCTACGGCGAATTCGTGCTCCTGCGGCCGCGCTTCGAGATGCGCACGGCGATCCTCTGGCTCGCCCCCTTCGCGGTGCTGCTCCTCGGCGGCATCGCCGCGTGGCAGACCCTGCGCCGCAAGGGCGTGCGCGCCTCGGTCGAAGCCCCGCTCACCGAGGCGGAAAAGGCGCGGCTGGCCGACCTCCTCGACCGCTGACCGCCGCCCGCGCCCGCCGTTCCGTGGCGGATCCCGGGCGCATTACGGATGTTTAATCCGTTCGACAGGGCGCCGTAAGGCGACGAGCCCCATCTTTTCGAGCGTCGACGGCACCCCCCGGCCGTCTCGAAAATACGCTCCGAACCCGATGGGCCTCATTCGATGATGAACCGCGAACCGAACATCCCCTCCCGCGCCCGCTCCCTGCGTCGCAAGACCTGGTTGGCCGGCGGCGCCTCGCTCGCCCTGGTCGGCGTCCTCGCCGGCGTGCAGCTGCTCGGCCAGACCCCGCCGGTCCGTGCCGAGGCCCCGGCGGTCTCGCCGCTTCTCCAGAACTTCTCCTTCGCCCCGGTGGTCGATCGCGTCCGCCCGGCCGTCGTCTCGATCCGCGTCAAGGGCGATGCCCCCGGCGCCCGCGAATCCTTCGCCCAGAGCTTCCCCGATCTGCCGGAAGGCGGCCCGCTCGACCGCTGGTTCCGCGAATGGGGCGGCCCCGGCCGCGGCATGGGTCCGGGACCCGGCATGGGCCAGGGCCCGCGCAAGGGTTGGCGCCACGGTCCCGGCGCCGGTCAGGTGATCGCGCAGGGCTCGGGCTTCATCATCGCGCCCGAAGGCAAGGTGGTGACCAATTTCCACGTCGTGAAGGACGCCACCGCCGTGTCGGTGGTGACCGAGGACGGCACCGAATACGACGCCAAGGTGGTCGGCTCCGACGAGAAGACCGACGTCGCGCTCCTGCAGATCGAGGGCACCAAGAAGGACTTCCCGACCGTCCCCTTCGCCACCGGCGACGTCCGTCCCGGCGACTGGGTGCTGGCGGTCGGCAATCCCTTCGGCCTCGGCGGCTCGGTGACGGCCGGCATCGTCTCGGCGCGTGGCCGTGAGATCGGCGCCGGCCCCTACGACGACTTCCTCCAGATCGACGCTCCGATCAATCGCGGCAACTCCGGTGGCCCGACCTTCGACCTCCAGGGCAACGTCGTCGGCATGAACACCGCGATCTATTCGCCCTCCGGCGGCTCGGTCGGCATCGGCTTCGCCATCCCCGCCGCCACGGTGCAGAAGGTCATCGCCCAGCTCGAGCGGGGCGGCGAGGTGGTGCGCGGCTGGCTCGGCGTCGCCATTCAGCCGATCGGCCGCGACATGGCCGACAGCCTCGGCCTCAAGGAGGCGCGCGGCGCCCTGGTCGCCCAGACCCAGCCCGACACGCCCGCCGCCAAGGCCGGGCTGAAGCCGGGCGACGCGATCCTCGCCGTCGACGGCCGTCCGGTGAAGAACTCGCGCGATCTCGCCCGCCTCGTCGCCGCCTACGAACCCGGCGCCAAGGTCATGCTGACCGTGGTCCGCGACGCCAAGGAACGCGCGATCGAGGTCGAGCTCGGCCGCATGCCCAAGGACGTCAAGGTCGCCTCGACCCTGCCCGACGACGGCGCCTCCTCGACCTCGCTCTCCGATCTCGGCCTCGCCATGTCGCCGGCGTCCGAAGTCGGCATCCAGGGCGGTGGCGTCGCCGTGGTCGACGTCGATCCTTCCGGCGTCGCCGCCCAGCGCGGCATCAAGCCGGGCGACGTGGTGCTCGAGGTCCAGGGCAAGACGGTCTCGACCGTCGCCGACGTCACCGAGGCGATCCGCGCCGCCAAGACGTCGGGCCGCAAGGCCGTGCTCCTGCGCCTGAAGTCCCAGGACGGCATCCGCTTCGTGCCCCTGCCGCTCGCCGCCTCCTGAGGACCCGCTTCCCTCCGCCGGGGATCAAAATCCCCCCCCTTGCCCCGTTCCCCGGGCGGAGGTTCGGTCGGCGGTGGAGCCCGAGGCTCCGCCGTCGACCGTTTTTCGCTCGATGCCGCCGGGCGTCGAAGACGACCGACGGCATTTCCGACGCGAATTTTTCATGCCTCTGACGCAGATGAGAAATTCGCGTGCCTTCACAGACCGGGCGCGTCGGCGCCTCCGGTCTTTGGTGTAAGGTGCTCCCATGCGAATCCTCATCGTCGAAGACGACCGCGAAGCCGCGACCTATCTCGTGAAGGCCCTCAAGGAGGCCGGCCACTCCGTCGAACACGCCGCCGACGGCGACGACGGCGCGCACGCGGTCGAGACCGGCAGTTTCGACGTGGTGGTGATGGACCGCATGCTGCCGCGCCGCGACGGCCTCTCGATCGTCCAGGAGATGCGCGGACGCGGCGATCAGACCCCGGTTCTGGTCCTCTCCGCCCTCGGTCAGGTCGACGACCGCGTCGACGGGCTCAAGGCCGGCGGCGACGACTATCTCGCCAAGCCCTATGCCATCACCGAGCTCCTCGCCCGCGTCGAGGCGCTCGCCCGCCGCCATCGCCCCGGCGACGTGGAGACGAGCTACCGCGTCGGCGATCTCGTCCTCGACCGCCTCTCCCACACCGTCACCCGCGCCGGCGAGGAGATCGTGCTCCAGCCGCGCGAATTCCGCCTGCTCGAATATCTGATGAAGAACGCCGGGCAGGTGGTGACCCGCACCATGCTGCTCGAGAACGTCTGGGACTATCACTTCGATCCCCAGACCAACGTCATCGACGTCCACATGTCGCGCCTGCGCTCCAAGATCGACAAAGGCCAGGACAAGCCGCTGCTGCACACCGTGCGCGGCGCCGGCTACATGGTGCGCGAGGCGACGAAGTGACCACGCCGGCGCCGTCGGCGGCCCGTCCCGCCCCCCGTTCGCTCGGCCGCCGTCTGGCCGACGCGGGCGCCGCGCTGCGCCGCCTCTCGCGCACCACGGCGGTGCGGCTGTCGCTGCTCTATCTGGTGGTCTTCACCGCCTTCTCGCTGTTTCTCGTGGTCGTCGTCACCCACGACGCCACCCGCATCATGACCCGCCAGATCCACGAGGCGATCGACGCCGACGTCGATGCGCTCCAGGATCAGTACCGGCGCGGCGGCCTCGTCCGTCTCGTCTACGCGCTCGAGGACCGCAGCCGCCGCCCCGACGCCGGCCTCTTCTACGTGGTCGACGTCGCCGGCAATCCGATCGCCGGCAACGTCGCCGAGCTGCCCCCCGGCGCGCTGGCGACCGACGACGCCGACCCCCGCTCGCTCGACTACATGCGCTTCGACGGCGGCAAGGAGATCCACCACGTCGCGCTGGTGCGCGCCTTCGCCCTCGACAACGGCTTCCGTGTCCTGGTCGGCCGCGACATCGGCGAGCGCGAGCGGGTGCGCGCGGTCTTCCGCAACGCCTTTCGCTACGTCGCGGTGCTGATGGTGGTGATCGCCGGCCTCACCTGGTGGTTCCTGTCGCGCCGGGTGTTGCGGCGCATCGATCAGGTCTCCGCCGCCTCCCGCCGCATCGTCGACGGCGATCTCTCCGGGCGCCTGCCGGTGAGCGGGTCGGGCGACGAATTCGATCGTCTCGCGGTCGGGCTCAACGACATGTTGGAGCGGATCGGCGAGCTGATGGGCGGGGTCAAGGGCGTCTCCGACGCCATCGCCCATGATCTGAAGACGCCGCTGACCCGCCTGCGCAACCGCGCCGAACTGGCGCTCGCGGCCTCCGACGACGACGACGAGACCCGCCGCGCGGCGCTCGAGGCGACGCTCGAGGAATCGAACGCGCTGATCCGCACCTTCGACGCGCTCCTGATGATCTCGCGGGTCGAGGCCGGCCGCGCCTTCACCGCCGCCGATCCGGTCGACGTCCGCGAGATCGCGGGCGAGGTCGCCGAACTCTACGAGCCGGTCGCCGAGGACGAGGGCGGCGCCTTCACCCTGGTCGCCGACGGCCCCGTTCCGGTCAGCGGCAATCGCGAACTGATCGCCCAGGCCCTCACCAATCTCGTCGACAACGCCCTGAAACACGGCCGCCGGGACGATCACGCCCCGCACGTCACCCTGACGGTGGCGCGTGCCGGCGGCCGGGCGCTGCTCTCGGTCGCCGACGACGGCCCCGGCGTCGAGCCCGCCGACCGCCAGCGCATCTTCGAGCGCTTCGCCCGCCTCGAGGCCAGCCGCTCGACCCCCGGATCCGGCCTCGGCCTCGCCCTGGTCGCCGCCGTGATGCGGCTGCACAAGGGCGAGATCACGGTCGAGGACGCCGCGCCGGGCCTGCGGATCGTTCTGAGTCTTCCCGTCGCCGAATGAGATCGGAAACCACGCCGCCGCCGCCCGGTTGTACGCGCGCGATTCTCCTCTAGTCTGAGATCGGCGGTTCGCGTGGCGACCGCCGGTTCGAGGGGGAAACGACTATGTGTGACATCTGTGAACGGCGCGCCGTCGACCGACGGGCGTTTCTGGGTCTGGCCGCGGCCGCCGCGGTCGCGACCTCCGCGGGCTTTTCCGCGACGCCGGCCGACGCGGCCGGCGGGCCGACCACCGATCTCACGCCGGCCCAGGCGCTCGCCAAGCTGAAGGCCGGCAACGAGCGTTACGTGACCGACGCCCAGGTCTGCGCCGCCGATCTCGGCGGCCAGCGCGCCCATGTCGCCGGCGGTCAGGCGCCTTGGGCGAGCATCGTCTCCTGCGCCGACAGCCGCGTTCCGCCCGAACTCCTCTTCGGCGGTCTCGGGCTCGGCGAACTCTTCGTCGCCCGCAACGCCGGCAATCTCGTCGACACCGGCGTGCTCGGCACGCTCGAATACGGCGCCGCCGTGCTCGGCGTGCCGTTGATCGTGGTGCTCGGCCATCAGCGCTGCGGCGCGGTCTCCGCCGCCTGCTCGGTGGTGACCCGCAACGCCACCTTCCCCGGTTCGATCGGCCCGATGATCGAGCCGATCGTTCCCGCCGCCCTGGCGGTCAAGGACGCCGGCGGCGACTTCGTCACCGAGGCGACCAAGGAGAGCGCGCGCCGCACCGCCGCGCGCATCGTCGCGCACTCCACCGTGATCGCCCCCCTCGTCGAGGCGGGCAAGGTGACGATCGTCCCCGCCTATTACGATCTCGACAGCGGAAAGGTGGCGTTCCTCGCCTGAGCGTTCTCCCCCGCTTGACCGGCCGCGTCCGGTGCCTATCCATTGGGCACCGTTCGCCGTCACGGCGACGCGTCCGTCCGCAGGGGAGCCCCGTCGAGCATGTCCGATACCGTTCGGGTCGCGAAGACCACCGCCGCGCTGCTCGACCGCATCGTCGTCGACGTGCGGCCGCCCGATCGCAGGTCCGCGACCGCCGCCATGGCCCGCGTGATGGAGCGCGCCCGCTTCCAGGACACCGCCGCCGATCTCGTCGCCCTTCTCGACGCCCATCCCGAGACGAAGCGCTTCCTCGAGGGCGTCTTCGCCAATTCCCCGCATCTGACCGACCTCGCCGGCCGCGATCTCGGCCGCCTCGCCCGCATTCTGTCGAACGATCCGGCCGCCACCATCGACGCGCTCGTCGCCGCGACCAACGCCCTCGCCCTCACCGACGAGGCGGCGCTGATGAAGCGGCTGCGTCAGGTCAAGCAGGAGGCGGCGCTCGCCTGCGGCCTCGCCGATCTCGGCGGCGTCTGGGACGCCATGGCGGTGACCGGCGCGCTCACCCGCATCGCCGACGCGACGCTGGCGGCGACCTGCCGCTTCTGCCTCGCCGAGGTCGCCCAACGCGGCAAGATCACGCTGCCCGATCCCGCCGACCCGGCGAAGGGCTCCGGCTGGATCCTGCTCGCCATGGGCAAATACGGCGCCTTCGAGCTCAACTACTCCTCCGACGTCGACCTGATCGTCTTCTTCGATCGCGGCGTCGCCCGTCTCGCCGACCCCGACGAGGCGGTCGATCTCTTCGTCAAGCTGACCCGCCGCATGGTCAAGATCATGCAGGAGCGCACCGCCGACGGTTACGTCTTCCGCGTCGATCTGAGGCTGCGCCCGGATCCCGGCGCGACGCCGATCGCCATGAGCCTCGATGCGGCCTTCCAATATTACGAGAGCATGGGCCAGAACTGGGAGCGCGCCGCCCTCATCAAGGCCCGCGCCTGCGCCGGCGACGTCGCCAGCGGCGAGATGTTCGTCAAGGAGATCCGCCCCTTCGTTTGGCGCAAATATTTCGACTACGCCGCCATCGCCGACGTCCATTCGATCAAGCGCCAGATCAACGCGCACAAGGGCCACGGCGAGATCGCCGTCGCCGGCCACAACGTCAAGCTCGGGCGCGGCGGCATCCGCGAGATCGAGTTCTTCGTCCAGACCCAGCAGCTGATCGCCGGTGGCCGCGATCCGTCCCTGCGAGGTCGTTCGACGCTCGCCATGCTCGCCCGCCTCGTCGAGACCGGCTGGATCGAGGCGCGCGTCCGCGACGAGCTGACCGAGGCCTATCTCTTCCTGCGCAACGTCGAACATCGCATCCAGATGGTCGCCGACGAGCAGAGCCATTGCCTGCCGATGGAGGAGGAGGGCGTCGCCCGTATCGCCCGGATGATGGGCTTCAAGGGCACGAAGGACTTCGCCCCGGCGCTGAGGCGCCGGCTCGAGACCGTGCAGAGCCATTACGCGCGCCTGTTCGAGAACGCGCCGACCCTCTCCTCCGGCCTCGGCAATCTCGTCTTCACCGGCGATCAGGACGATCCCGGCACGATCGAGACGCTCTCCACCATGGGCTTCCGCCGCCCCGCCGACGTCACCGCGGCGATTCGCGCCTGGCACTTCGGCCGCTACGCCGCGACCCGCTCGACGGTCGCCCGCGAGCGCCTGACCGAGCTCACCCCGGCGCTCCTCACCACCCTCGCCGAGACCGACAACGCCGACGCCGCCTTCCTCGCCTTCGACCGTCTCGTCGCGAAGTTGCCGGCCGGCGTGCAGATCTTCTCGCTGCTGGTCTCCAACCCGTCGCTGCTGCGCCTCCTCTGCGACGTCATGGGCGCCGCCCCGAAGCTCGCCGAGACCATCGGCCGCCGCCCGCACGTCCTCGACGCGCTGATGGAGCCGGCCTTCTACGACGGCGTGCCCGACGCCGCCGATCTCGATCGCCGGCTCGCCTCCTATTTCGCCGACGCCCGCGACTACGAGGACCAGCTCGACCGCGCCCGGATCTTCGGCCAGGAACAGCTGTTCCTGATCGGCGTCCGCGTCCTCACCGGCACCTTGTCGGCGATGCAGGCCGGCGCCGCCTATGCCGCGCTCGCCGGCGTCCTGGTGCGCCGTCTGCTCGAGGCGGTGGAGACCGAATTCGCCAAGGCGCACGGCCGGGTCGCCGGCGGCGTCGCGGCGGTGGTCGCCATGGGCAAGCTCGGCGGCCGCGAGATGACGGCCTCCTCCGATCTCGACCTGATGCTGCTCTACGACTTCGACGAGACCTGCGAGGCCTCCGACGGCGCCCGCCCGCTGGCGCCGAGCCAATATTACATCCGCCTGACCCAACGACTGGTCGCCGCCCTCTCCGCGCCGACTGCGCAGGGCCTCCTCTACGAGGTCGATTTCCGCCTGCGCCCCTCCGGCAACAAGGGCCCGATGGCGACCCGGCTCTCCACCTTCGTCGACTATCACCACGGCGAGGCCTGGACATGGGAGGCGATGGCGCTGACCCGGGCTCGCGTCGTCGCGGCCTCGCCCGGTTTCGCCGCGCGGGTCGAGGCGGCGATCCGCGAGGCGCTGGTGCGCCCGCGCGAGGCGGAGCGCCTGCGCGCCGACGTCGTCGAGATGCGCGAGCTGATCGCCGAGAGCAAGGGCACCACCGACCCCTGGGACATCAAGCAGATCCCCGGCGGTCTGGTCGACGTCGAATTCGTCGCCCAATATCTGATGCTCCGGCACGGATCCGGCGATCCCGCGCTCTTTTCCACCAACACCGCCGAGGCGCTCGACCGGCTGGTCGCCGCCGGTCACTTGTCGCTCTCCGATTTCGACGATCTCGCCCCGGCGCTGCGCCTCTATCAGGGCCTGACCCAGACGCTGCGGCTCGCCACCGACGGCCCGTTCCGGCCCGAGGGGGCGCCGCGCGGCCTGCTCGATCTGCTCTGCCGGGTCGGCGAACTGCCCGACTTCTCGACGCTCACCGCCCATCTCGTCGAGACCGAGACGGCGACGCGCGCGATCCACGAGCGCATCCTCGGCAAGCCCAGGAAACGGCGCGGAAATACATGAACGAACCGTAATTTCCCGACAAACTCCCCGCAAGGTGGCGGGGGGTAGGGTCCTCTTCGAAGCGATGGAAACGGACGCCGTTTCTCCCCCGGCGGCGCCGCTCCTCCCTCGCGAACGGAGAGACGAGATGAAGACCCTCACCAAGATCGTGATCGGAGCGGGCGTGCTCGCGGTGGCCGCCGGCGGTGCCGCTTATGCACGCGGTCCGATGGGTTGCGGCCCCGACGGGCCGATGGGCTGGCAGGGTGGCCCGATGGGCTGGCACGGCGCTCCGATGATGCGCGGCGCCATGCGCGACGGCGTCATGGACAAGCTGTTCGCCCGCCTCGACACCGACAAGAACGGCGCCGTCACCCTCGAGGAGGCGATGAAGCTGGTCGACGAGCGCTTCGACAAGATCGACGCCAACCACGACGGCATCATCGACAAGTCCGAGGCCGAGACCTGGGTCGGCCGCCGCGCCCCCGAGGCGGCGGTGCAGCACTTCCTCGCCATGCACGACCTCGACGGCGACGGCAAGGTCACCAAGGCCGAGTTCGAAAAGCCCTTCAAGAAGCGCTTCGCCCTGTTCGATCGCAACGACGACGGCAAGGTGACCCTCGACGAGGCCAAGCTCGCCGGCCCGATGGGCATGGGAATGGGCATGGGCCCCGGCGGCAAGGGCATGGGCCGTGGCGGTCACCCCGGTTGGGGCATGATGGGCCCCGGCGGCGGCTGGTCGATGGGCGGTTACGGTCCGATGGGCGGTTACGGTCCGATGGGCGGCCCCGGCCCGATGGGTGGTCCCATGGGCGGCCCGATGAGCGGCCCCGGCCAGGGCCCCGCGGCGGTCCCGCCGCCGGCTCCGGCCAAGTGATCGAGCCCTCACCGATCGAGCGGGCTCGGTCCCCCTGATGCCGCTCCCGCGCGAAACGAACGACGGCGCCGAGGTCTCCCTCGGCGCCGTTCGTCGTCATGCTTGGGGGCGCGTCGTTCGCGGCGCCGCGCCTCGGCCTCAGGCGGCGCCGGCGATGTCCGCCTCGGCCGCCTCGGCATTCGCGTCGGGGGCGAAGGTCAGCGTCACCGTGGTGCCGACGTCCGGCGTCGAGACGATGGTCATGCGGCCGCCCTGGAGTTCGACCAGCGAGCGGGCGATCGCGAGCCCCAGCCCCGAACCCTTGTGTGACTTGGTGAACTGGTTCTCGACTTGGACGAAGGGGCGTCCGAGCGAGGCGATGTGGTCGGCCGGAATGCCGATGCCGGTATCGACGATGGCGATGGTGATCGCGCCGTCGACGCGCTTGGCGGTGAGGCCGACGTGACCGCCCTCGGGCGTGAACTTGACCGCGTTCGACAGGAGATTGAGCACCACCTGCTTGATCGCGCGACGATCGCCGGTGAAGGCGAGGCCGGGCTCGACCTCGGGCGTCACCACCAGATGCTTCTCCTCGGCCGCATGGCTGATGATCCGCCCGGCCTCCGCCAGGATCTCGTCGAGCGACACCGGCTCGTGCGCCAGTTCCATCCGCCCGGCCTCGATCTTCGACATGTCGAGAATGTCGTTGATGACGTTGAGCAGGAACATGCCGGAATGGTGGATGTCGCGGCTGTATTCGGAATATTTCTCCGGCCCGAACGCCCCCATCATCCCGCCCTGGCTCATGATCTCGGAGAAGCCGATGATCGCGTTGAGGGGCGTGCGCAGCTCGTGCGAGATGTTGGCGAGGAAGTCCGACTTGATCTTGTTGGCCTCCTCGGCGCGGACCTTCTCCTCGGAATATTTCTCGGCGAGCTCGACCAGCTGCTGCGCCTGGATCTCGAGCTTGCGGCGCGACGAGCGCAGGTCGAGGACCGTGCCCATCAACCGCTTCTCGCTCTCCACCAGCCGTTCCTCGTGGCGCTTCAGCGGCGTGATGTCGGTGCCGACCGAGACGAACCCGCCGTCCTTTGTGCGACGCTCGGAGATCTGCAGCCAACGGCCGTCCTCGATCTCCGCCTCGAAGGAGGAGGCGCCGTCGTCGGAGGCGCCCTCGATCCCGACCGGCTGGCGCACCAGCGGCTGGCGCGCGACCTTCATCACGGCGTTGTAGGGCGTGCCCGGACGGATGTCGTCGTCGCCGAGGGAATGGAGCTGCTGATACTTCGAATTGCACATCACCAGCCGATTGTCGGCATCCCACAGCACGAAAGCCTCGGAGATGGTCTCGATCGCGTCGCGCAGGCGCAGATCGGCGGCGACGGTGGTCTCGACCAGACGGCGATGCTCGGTGATGTCGGCGGCGATGCCGACGAGATGACGCGAGCCGGTCTCGGTGCGATCGACCACTTCGGCGCGCACGCGGAACCACAGCCAGCCGCCGTCGGCCTTGCGCATGCGGAAGGCCTTGTCGAGCGTGTGGATGTCGCCGGTGATCAGGCCGTTGGCGAAGGAGGCGAAATCGACGTCGTCCGGATGGACGAGCTTCGCCACCTCGCCGAAGCCGATCAGGCCGGCCGGGCTCTCGAGGCCGAGCATCTCGAACATCGAGGCCGACCAGTAGAAACGCCCGCGCGCCAGGTCCCAGTCCCAGAAGCCGCAACGGCCGCGCCGGAAGGCGGTCTCGGTGCGCGCGGTGGTGACGGCATAGAGCGCGTCGGCGCTGTTGGCCCGGATCACCTGGGCGAAATAGGCATAGGTGAGGACCAGCAGGATCACGGCGGTGAAGGCGAACAGCGTCAGCGTGGTGCGCAGATTGCGGCGCCAGTCGTCGTAGATCCGCTCTTCCGGCTGGAACACCGCGATCGAGCCGAGATTGCCGTCGACGTGGTGGAGGGCGGCGAGCACCCGGCGGCCGTCGGTCAGCGTCAGCGACAGCGCGCCGGCGCGCGCGCCGAAGGTGGTGAGCGGCTGCGCGGTGCCGAAGACGTCGGTGAGGAGGCGCCCCTCGAAGGCCGGATCGGCCGGGTGGGCGGCGAGGATCCGTCCGTCGCGATCGGCGATCAGGATCTGGCGGCCGTCGGCGGTGGCGCGTTCCGGCAGCACGTCGTCGAGCAGCGGCCGCAGCGTCGTCGCCCAGCCGGCCTCGCCCGGACGGGTCTCGGCGCGGCCGAGCTGGCCGGCGAGCGTCGCGGCGATCAGCACGGCCTCGTCGCGCGCGCCGTCCTCGAGCGCGCGCCGCGTCTCCATGATGCCGACCACCCGGGTCAGCGCCATGATCACGACGAAGGTGACGATCAGCACGGGGATCGAACGGCGCAGCCACGGTTCGGCGCGCAGGACCTGTCGATAGGTGGGGCTGGCCAGGAGGTGGATGTGGCCTTCGAGACGCGGCCGGCCGACGAAAGCCGACCACGTGAACGGAATCCAAGTGGATTCACGGGCAGACTCGGCCTGCGCCATGTTTGGGACCCCCCGGTCGATTCTTGATTTTCGAGGCGGCGAATACCCCCACGCGTCGCCTCGAATCACCCTCATTTGAATCGAGGGGATTCACGATGTCCAGTGGGGCGAAGACGTATCGCTGGTGTTTCACCGACCTTCCGAAACGGAAGGTGGGAGCGCCTTTCGACGCTCCCGAATCCCTTCGTCTCGCCGCCGTCGCGCGCCCTCAGCCGAGCGAGCGTTCGGCGATGTCGGCGACGTCGCGCGACAGGCCGGCGGTGGTCGCCACGCGCTTCAGTTCCGCCTCCGCATAGGCCTGCCGGCGCGGCTCCAACGCCCGCCAGGAGCGGAACGTGGAGAGGAGCCGCGAGGCGACCTGCGGGTTGATCCGATCGAGCTCGAGCACCCGGTCGGCGACGAAGGCGAAGCCGGCGCCGTCGGCCCGGTTGAACTGGGTCTGATTGCCCGAGGCGAAGGTGGTGATCAGCGCCCGCACCCGGTTCGGATTGGTGATCGAGAACGAGGGATGCGCGGTCAGCGCCCGCACCCGGTCGAGCGCGCCGGCGACCGGCGCGGTCGCCTGCACCATCAGCCACTTGTCGACCACCAGCGGATCGTCGGCGAAACGGTCGTGGAAGTCGTCGAGGAGCGCGTCGGCCTCGGCGAGACCGGCGCCGACCACGATCGTCAGCGCCGCGAGACGGTCGGTCATGTTGTCGGCGGCGCCATAGGCCGCCACCGCCGCCGCGCCGTCGCCGGCCCGCACCAGATAGTCGAGCGCGGCGTTGCGCAGCGATCGGCGTCCGGCCGAGGCCGCGTCCGGGGCATAGGCGCCTTCCGGCGCCATCCGGGCGTAGAGGTCGGCGAAGACGTCGCGGCCGTGCGTCGCGACCAGGCCGCGCAGGTGTTCGCGCGCGGCGAAGATCGCGTCCGGGTCGACGTCGAGCGCCAGTTCCCGCGCCACGTCCGCCTCCGACGGCAGACCGACGGCGAGGGCGCGGAAATCGGGGTCGAGCGTCTCGAGCGCTGCGGTCGCGACGATCGCCTCGGCGATGCGTCCGTCGACGGCCGGGGTCCGCTTGTGGCGCACCGCGTCGGTCGCCTCGATCAGCCCGCGCATCGCCAGCGACTGGATCGCCTGCCAGCGATTGAAGGGATCGCCGTCGTTGGCGGCGAGGAACGACTGATCGGCCGGATCGAGCGTCGAGGTCAGCCGCACCGGCGCCGAGAAGCCGCGCAGCAGCGACGGCACCGGACGCGCCGTCAGCCCCTCGAACACCACCTCGTGGCGCGCCGCCTCGAGCACCAGCACGTCGCCCTCGACCGCGGCTCCGGTGATTCGCGTCGCCTGCACGTCGGTGCCGTCCGGCCCGACCAGCCCGAAGCGGATCGGGATCGGCATCGGCTTCTTGGTCGGCTGGCCCGGGGTCGGCGGCACCGTCTGATCGAAGACGATCTTGAGCCGCCCGGCGCCCGCGTCCCAGGAGGTCGCGGCCATCACCTCGGGCGTGCCGGACTGAGTGTACCAGAGCATGAAGTCGGTGAGATCGCGCCCCGTCGCGTCGGCGAAACAGGCGACGAAGTCCTCGACCGTCGCCGCCATCCCGTCGTGGCGGTCGAAATAGAGATCCATCCCGGCCCGGAACCCGTCCGCGCCCAGGAGGGTCTTCAGCATGCGGACCACCTCGGCGCCCTTCTCGTAGACGGTCGCCGTGTAGAAGTTGTTGATCTCCTTGTAGAGATTGGGCCGGACGGGATGGGCGAGGGGACCGGCGTCCTCCGGGAACTGATGGCTCTTGAGGAGCCGCACGTCGGAGATGCGCTTGACCGCGCGCGAGCGCTGATCGGCCGAGAACTCCTGATCGCGGAAGACCGTGAGGCCCTCCTTCAGGCACAGCTGGAACCAGTCGCGGCAGGTGATGCGGTTGCCGGTCCAGTTGTGGAAATACTCGTGGGCGATGACGCCCTCGATATGGGCGTAGTCGACGTCGGTGGCGGTGCGCGGGCTCGCCAGCACGTATTTGTCGTTGAAGACGTTGAGCCCCTTGTTCTCCATGGCGCCCATGTTGAAGTCGCCGACCGCGACGATCATGAAGACGTCGAGGTCGTATTCCCGCCCGAACGCCTCCTCGTCCCAGCGCATCGACCGCTTCAGCGCGTCCATGGCATAGCCGGCCTTCTCGCCGCGCCCGTGCTCGACGTAGATGGTGAGCGCCACCTCGCGCCCCGACATCGTCACGAAGCGATCCTCGATCGTGTCGAAGGTGCCGGCGACCATGGCGAAGAGATAGGACGGCTTCGGGAACGGATCGTGCCAGACCGCGAAATGGCGGTCGGTGCCGGGGACGTCGCCGCTCTCGACCGGATTGCCGTTGGAGAGCAGGGACTTCGCCAGCGCCTTCGGCGCCTCGATGCGGGTCGTGTAGACGGCGAGCACGTCGGGCCGGTCGTGGAAATAGGTGATGCGGCGGAAGCCCTCCGCCTCGCATTGGGTGCACCAGTTGCCCGAGGAGCGATAGAGCCCCATCAGCTTGGTGTTCTCCGCCGGCCGCAGCCGCGTCGTCAGCGTCAGCTGGAAGGACCCGGCCGGCGGCGCCTTCAGCATGAAGCGCCGCTCGCTCGCCTCATAGGCCGCCGCCGCCAGGGGGGCGCCGTCGAGACGCGCCTCCACCAGCCACAATTCGTCGCCGTCGAGCACCAGCGGCGTCCCCGGCGCGGTGCCGTCGCGCGGCGTGAAGGCGGTCTCGGCGACCACCACCGTCTCCGTCTCGTCGAGCCGGAAATCGAGATGCACCGTGTCGATCCGATAGGGGGTGGCGACGTAGTCGACGAGGCGGACGACTTCGGCCCCGGCTGTCTCTGAGGTGAGTTCCATTCCGCTCGTCTCCACTCCATGAGCGGGCGCACCGCGCCCGATCGAACGACCTCGATAACCGATGCGGACGCCGCGCACCATGGAACTCTTCGCGGCGCGGCGTCGTTGATGTCGATCATCACACCCTGCGCGCTCGCGCGCATTTCGAGACATGCGTTCGCGCGCGTTTCGAGACATGCGGTCATGCGCGCCTCGGCACCCCCGCGCCTCTCCCCGCCGGAGCCGTTGACCGTCGGTCACGGTTTGTTTATGACTGACGAATTACGATAATCGTCACAAGCCACGCGGTGCGGGTGGCCTGCGGAGAGACGAAGTGCCCCCTCATCACCCCGGCGAAGAGCGAACGGACACGCGCGAGCGCATTCTCGAGGTCGCCGAGCGGCTGTTCCGCCATTACGGCTACGACAAGACCACCGTCGCCGACATGGCGCGCGAGCTCGGCATGTCCCCGGCCAACGTCTATCGCTTCTTCGCCTCCAAGCTGGAGATCGTCGAGGCGATCGCGGTGCGGATGTTCGCGGAGCGCCATCACCACAATCTCGAGATCGCGGCCGGGCCCGGCGCGCCGTCCGAGCGCCTGCGCCGCTTCTTCGTCGAGAACCATCGCCTCAGCGTCGAGACCCTGACCGCCGACCGCAAGGTCCACGACATGGTCGAGGTGGCGATGACCCAGCAATGGCCGGCGATCCAGACCCATCTCGCGCAGATGGCCGACGTCGTCGAGGCGCTGATCCGCGAGGGCTGCGCCCTGGGCGAGTTCGCCGTCGCGGACGCCCGCCGCGCCGCCGTCTGCGCCCGTCAATGCTTCGTCTCGATGATGCACCCGACCCTGATCGTCCACTGCGCCGACGACCGCGAGCGCGCCGACGCCGAGGAACTCGCGGACTTCATCATTCGCTCTCTGCGTCACCCCTGAGGAGGGGATCGCGATCACCCGACGATTTCGATCCCGAAAAGGACGTCACCTCATGCCGATCCCCGCGCCGCGACGCTTCGCCGTCGTCGCCCTCGCTCTCCTGGCGCTCGCCGCCTGCAAGGAAGACAAGAAGACCGACGCGGGCGAGCCCGTCCGTCCGGTCCGCACCCTCACTGTGTCCTCCGGCTCGGAGACCCGGACCCTGCGCTATTCCGGTTCGGTGCGCGCCCGCGTCGAGACCGCCCTCGGCTTCCGCGTCCCCGGCAAGATCGTCGAGCGTCTGGTCGACGTCGGCGAGAAGGTTGAGGCCGGCCGCGTCCTCGCCCGGCTCGATCGCACCGACCTGAAACTGTCGCTGCAGACGGCCGAGGCCAACGTCGTCGCCGCCCGCGCCCGGGTGAAGGTCGCCGACGACGCCCGTCAGCGCGCCCGCACCCTCAACACCAAGGGCTTCGTCGCCGATTCCAGCCTCGACCGCGCCGACCTCGAGGCCGACCAGGCCAAGGCCGCGCTCGAGGCGACGATCTATGCCCGCGATCAGGCGGCGAACCAGATCGGCTACGCCGACCTCTCCGCCGATGCCGACGGCATCGTCACCGACATTCGCGCCGACGTCGGTCAGGTCGTCGCCGCCGGCACGCCGGTGGTGACGCTGGCCCGCGACGACGAGAAGGAAGTCGCGATCGCCGTCCCCGAACAGGACGTGGTGCGCTTCGCCAGGGATCAGAAGGTCGCCGTCCGCTTCTGGGCCGATCGCGACCTGGTGCTTCCCGGCCGCGTCCGCGAGATCGCCGGCTCCGCCGATCCCGCCTCGCGCACCTACGCGATCCGCGTCTCGCTCGCCGACGACGCCCGCGTCCGCCTCGGCATGACCGCGACCGTCGAGGCCGACGTGCCGGTCTCCGAGGGCACGATCGTGCTGCCGGTCGCTGCCCTCTCCGGCGAACCCGGCAAGCCGCGCGTCTGGATCGTCGACCCCGCCACCGCCACCGTCTCCTCGCGCGACGTGGTGCTCGGCCCGGTCGCCCCCGAGGGCGTGCGGGTCCTGTCGGGCCTCGGCGCCGGCGACGTGGTCGTCACCGCGGGAACCCAGTTCCTGGTGGCCGGCCGCAAGGTTCTCCTGCCGACGGCGAACACCGCCGCCGCCACCCGCTCCGCCGCCGACTGATCGGCCCGCGTCTCGTCCGGTTCGCTCCGGCAGGAGAAGTTCGATGCTCCGCTCCATGATGCCCGGCCAGGGCTTCAACCTCTCGCGATGGGCCATTCGGCACGGCCATCTGACCCGCTTCTTCTTCGCGCTGGTGGTGATCGCCGGGCTCTTCTCGGTGACCTCGCTCGGTCAGAAGGAGGATCCCGACTTCACCTTCCGCGTGATGATCGTCCAGGCGGTATGGCCCGGCTCCAGCCTCGAGGAGATGCAGGATCAGGTCGTCGACAAGATCGAGAAGAAACTCCAGGAGACCCCCGGCCTCGAGAACATCAAGTCCTATACCCGTGCCGGCGCGGCGGTGGTGATGGTGTCGATCCGCGGCGAGGTCCCCGGCCGCGAGGTGAACGACGCCTTCTATCAGGTGCGCAAGAAGATCTCCGACATCCAGGGCACGTTCCCGGCCGGCGTGCTCGGTCCCTATTTCAACGACGAGTTCGGCGACACCTACATCGCCCTCTACGCCTTCACCGGCGAGGGCTATTCCTATCCGGAGCTGAAGGCCTTCGCGAAGGGCGCCCGCGACGCGGTACTGCGCATCCCCGGTATCGAGAAGGCGCAGATCCTCGGCGATCAGGACGAGAAGATCTTCATCGACGTCGCCTCCAAGACCCTCGCCGAGCGCGGCATCTCGGTCGCCTCGATCGCCGACGCGCTCGCCCAGCAGAATTCGATGACCCCCGCCGGTCGCGTCGAGACCGGCGTGCGCTCGGTCCGCATCGCCGTCGACGGCAATCTGAAGACGCTCGACGACCTGCGCGAGCTGCGCATCCGCGCCGGCAGCGAGGTCATCCGCCTCGGGGACGTCGCCACCATCTCCTCCGGCCTGATCGATCCGCCCGACCGCCGGTTCCGCTTCGAGGGCCGCGACGCGGTCCTCCTCGGCATGGTCATGTCGAAGGGCGGCAACGTCACCAAGATCGGCGACCAGTTGAAGGCGACGCTCGATCGGGTCGGCCACGAGCTGCCGCTCGGCGCCGAGATCGGCCGCATCTCCGATCAGCCCGAGGTCGTCGCCCATTCGATCGACGAGTTCTTCGAGGCCCTGCTCGAGGCGTTGGCGATCGTGCTCGCCGTGTCCTTCCTGTCGATCGGCTGGCGCGCCGGCCTCGTCGTGGCGATCACCATCCCGACCGTGCTCGCCGCCACCTTCTCGGTGATGGAGGTGATGGGCATCGACCTCCAGCGCATCTCGCTCGGCGCGCTCATCATCGCCCTCGGCCTCCTGGTCGACGACGCGATGATCGCGGTGGAGATGATGGAGCGCAAACTCGACGAGGGTCTCGACAAGATCTCCGCCGCGAGCTTCGCCTATACCTCCACCGCCTTCCCGATGCTGACCGGCACGCTGGTGACGACGGCGGGCTTCATTCCCGTCGGCTTCGCCAAGTCGACCGCCGGCGAATACGTCAATTCGCTGTTCTGGGTGGTCGGCATCGCGCTGGTCACGTCGTGGATCGCGGCGGTCTATTTCACGCCCTGGATCGGCAACATGATCCTCAAGGCGCGGCCGCACTCCGGCGAGCATCGCGACGCCTTCGACGGCCGCTTCTACCGCTCGCTGCGCGCCACCATCGCCTGGGGCGTGCGCCATCGCCTGATCGTGCTCGCGCTGACGCTCGGCGCCTTCTTCGTCGGCATCATGGGCTTCAAATACGTGCCGAAGAGCTTCTTCCCGGAATCGACCCGGCTCGAGCTCCTGGTCGATCTGTGGTTCCCCGAAGGTACCGGCATCGCCGAGACCGACGCCAAGACCCGCGAGATCGAGAAGCGGATCATGGCCGACGCCGATCAGGACTACATCGCCTCCTTCGTCGGCGAGGGCGCCCCGCGCTTCTACCTGCCGCTCGACCAGCAGCTGCGCAATCCCAACTTCTCGGAAATCCTGGTCGTCGCCAAGGATCTCGCCGCCCGCGAGCGCCTCGTGACCAAGATCCGCGCCATGGTCGGCGCCGATTATCCCTCGATCCGCTTCAAGGTCGATCGCCTCTTCAACGGCCCGCCGGTCGGCTGGGCGGTGCAGATGCGCGTCACCGGCCCCGACCGCAAGGAGGTGCGCCGCATCGCCGACCGGGTCGCCGACGCCTTCCGCGCCGATCCGCTCCTCTCCACCGTCCACGACGATTGGCTGGAGCCGGTCCCGGCGTTGCGTCTCGTCGTCGATCAGGACCGCGCCCGCGTCCTCGGCGTGACCTCGCAGGCCATCCGCCAGACCCTCCAGGGCGCGCTCTCCGGCCTGCCGATCGGCGAATTCCGCCAGAGCGACGAGACCGTGTCGATCCTGGTGCGCGAGGGCGGCAACGCCCGCGACCTCCTGACGACCGTCGAGGAGACCTACGTCACGACCGCCTCCGGCCGCGCGGTGCCGATGTCGCAGGTCGCCCATGTGGTGCCGGTGATGGAGCCGGGCATCGAATGGCGGCGCGATCGCCTGCCCTCGATCACGGTGCGCGGCATCATCCCTGACGGCACGCCCTCCAACGACGTCACCCAGCGCATCTACGACGGGTTGAAGCCGCTGCGCGAGAGCCTCGACCCCGGCTATTCGATCGAGATGCAGGGCGCGGTCGAGGAATCGGCCAAGAGCCAGGCCTCGATCAACGCCAAGGCGCCGATCATGATCCTCGTGATGATGGTGCTGCTGATGATCCAGCTGCAGCACTTCGGCAAGACCATGCTGGTCTTCATGACCGCGCCGCTCGGCCTGATCGGCGCCTCGGCGGCGCTGCTCCTGACCAACTCCGCCTTCGGCTTCGTGGCGATCCTCGGCGTCATCGCGCTCGCCGGCATCATCATGCGCAACGCCGTGATCCTGATCGACCAGATCGACCAGGACATGGCGAGCGGCCACCATCCCTGGCACGCCACCATCGAGGCGGCGGTGCGACGCTTCCGCCCGATCATGCTGACGGCGGCGGCGGCGGTTCTGGCGCTGATCCCGATCGCCCAGTCGGCCTTCTGGGGCCCCATGGCCTACGCCATGATGGGCGGCATCCTCGCGGCGACGGTGCTCACCATCATCGTGTTGCCGGCCGCCTTCGCGCTCTTCTTCCGGGTGCGCGAGCCCGAGGCCTCCGACCTCGATCACCGCGTCGCCGACGGCGGCTCGGTCGAGATGGACATCGAGGATCCGACCGGCCGCCACACCGAACCGACGCGGGCCGGCTGAGGTCCGGTGCCCAGGAGACCCGGCCGATCCGATCTCGCCGCTCCGCCCTCTCGACGGGCCGAGTGCGGCGAGGTCAGGAGGGCAGGGGGGAGAGGTTCTGCGGCGGCCCGTCCGACTGGCGCAGGATCAGGGACGGCGCCCAGCGGCGGATGACCTCGAAGGGGCGCCCGTCGCGCAGCGCGATCAGGGCGTCGACGGCATGGCGCGCCATGTCGAACATCGGCGAATGCACCACCGTGGTCGCCGGCAGTCCGTGCCGGAGGGTCGGCCCGTCGCCGAACCCGATCACCGCGACGTGCCGTCCCACCACCCAGGGGCTGCGGGCGAGCGCCGTCAGCCCGCCGATGGTCATGCGATTGGTGAGATAGACCAGCGGCGGCGGCGGTCCCGACGCGCCCGCGAGCAGCCGCTCGGTCGCCTCGCGGCCGCCGTCCTCGCCGAGGGGCGCGCGGTCCATCCGCGCCGTCAGGCCGTGCCGGCTCGCCGCCGCCTCCATGTGCTCGAACCGTGACAGCGTGAAGTCGTAGGGCTCGGCCGGCCCGATGCACACCAGCCGTCGATGGCCGAGATGGACGAGCCGCTCGCACACCAGCGTGGCGGCCGCCTCGTTGTCGGTCCCCACCACCGGCAGATCGGGCTCGGCCCGCATTTCCGCGCCGAGCAACACGAAGGGCAGACCCGCGCGCCGCATCGCCGTGATGCGCAGATCGTCGCGGCACGGGCGGATCAGCACCATCCCGTCGACGCGCCGCTCCTCGACCGCGCGGACGAAGGATTGCGACGTCGGTCGTTCCGCTCCCATGAGGCAGGTCACGTCGGTGGCCGGCAGCAGCAGCAGGTCCTGGTCGAGCTCGGCCAGCCGCGACCACGCGCCGGCGAAGGCGGCCGAGAGATGGGCGTCCTCGATCGCCCCGAACCCGTTCGGCGCCGCCACGCCGATGGCGTCGGCCCGGCCCTTCTGGAGCCGCCGCGCGGTGGCGTTGGGCACGTAGCCGATCCGCTCGGCCTCCAGCCGGACCCGCCGCCGCGTCTCCTCGGCGACGTCGGAATAATCCGCCAGAGCGCGCGAAACCGTCGTCACGCTCAGGCCCAGCTTCGCCGCCAATTCGCGCAGAGACATCGGTTTACGTTGCTTTCCCACCGGCGCATGAACCGAGCCCCAGTCTTGTGGCAGATTTGATGCAAAATTCATTGATCCGGGTCAATCGACGCGAGACGAAACAACGTCGATGGGTCGAATGAAGACATGAGGCAGGAATTTCAGAGTCGGCAATGTCTTTCTCGCCGTCGCCGTCTCCGAGATCGATCGATGTTGGAAGCGTCATCGGCGGTACTATTTGCAGGCCCGGGCGAAGAGCGAGAGGCGAGGGGGAATCACACGTTTCGGGCGAGTATCGCCCGGTTCGCACGACGAGGCGAGGGGCGCGTGCCCTCTCGCGCCGGCCGTCCACCGCGACGGGTGGCCCCGCCGGTCCTCGGGCGTCGGTGCGCGCGAGAGAGGGCGGCGCGCGCCACCCCCTGCGACGTCTGACCCCGGGGATGGCGGGGGTGGCGGGCGTTGACGCGTCGGTTTGGACGGTGTCTATCGAAAGAACGTCCGGCGGAGGCGTCTGTCGCGTCCCCGCGCCTGAGAGATTTCATCGGAGAACCGACATGGCCGTCACTCGCGAGTCCGTCCTTTCCGCCCTCGCCGATCTCGCCGGCCCCGACGGCGTGACGCCGCTGCCGAAATCGGGCGCCCTCTCCGACGTCGTCGTCGACGGCGGCCGGGTCTATTTCTCGATCGCGGTCGATCCCGCCCGCGCCGACGCGATGGAAGGCCTGCGCAAGGCCGCCGAGGTCCACGTCGCCGCCGTTCCCGGCGTCGCGAGCGTGGCCGTCACCCTGACCGCCGAGCGCAAGGCCGCCGCCGCCCCTGCCCCGGCCGCCGCGCCCGCCGCCGCGTCCAAGACCAACGCCCATCAGGGCGCGCTCCCCGGGGTTCGCCACATCGTCGCCGTCGCCTCCGGCAAGGGCGGCGTCGGCAAGTCGACCACCTCGGCCAATTTCGCGCTCGCCCTCGCCGGGCTCGGCCTGAAGGTCGGCCTGCTCGACGCCGACATCTTCGGCCCCTCGGTGCCCAAGCTCTTCGGCCTCGGCGGCCGGCGCCCCGACATGCGCGATCAGAAGCTGGTGCCGATCGACGTCGCCGGCATCCGCGTGATGTCGATCGGCTTCCTGGTCGAGGAGGACGCGCCGATGATCTGGCGCGGTCCGATGGTGATGAGCGCCGTCACCCAGCTGCTGCGCGACGTCGATTGGGGTGAGCTCGACGTCCTCGTCGTCGACATGCCCCCCGGCACCGGCGACACCCAGCTGACGCTCGCCCAACAGGTGCCGCTCGCCGGCGCGGTGATCGTCTCGACGCCGCAGGACCTCGCGCTGATCGACGCCCGGCGCGGCGTCGCCATGTTCCAGAAGGTCGACGTGCCGATCCTCGGCGTGGTCGAGAACATGTCCTATTTCGTCTGCCCGAACTGCGGTACGCGCCACGACGTCTTCGCCCATGGCGGCGCCCGCGCCGAAGCCGAGAAGCTCGGCGTGCCCTTCCTCGGCGAGGTGCCGCTGACCATGGCGATCCGCGAGGGCTCCGACGGCGGCCGTCCGATCGTCGTCACCGACCCGGAAGGGCCGCAGGCGCGGATCTACCGCGAGATCGCCGAGAAGGTCCGCGCCGGTCTCGACGGGCCGGTCGCCCCGACCCGTCCGCGTCCGCGCATCGTCGTCGAGTGAGCCGCGATGGAGGCCCGACCGGGCGAGACCTGCGTGACGGTCACCGCCGGGGCGAGTGAAAGGCCCGCCCGGCGCCATCGCCTCGGCGCCGAGGTGGCGGAGCTTCGCGAATCCATCGCCGAGGAACTGCCGATCGCCCTGGTCTACAACGGCCACGCCTTCGCGGTGATGATGGCGACCCCGGCGGATCTCGAGGACTTCGCGCGCGGCTTCTCGCTGACCGAGGGGGTCGTCGATCGTCTCGACGAGATCGAGGCGATCGCCGTCGCCGAGGTGCCGCGCGGCCGCGAGGCACGCGTCACCATCGCCGAGCCGCGCGCCCTGGCGCTGCGCGCCCGCACCCGCGCGCTCGCCGGCCGCACCGGCTGCGGTCTGTGCGGCGTCGACAGCATCGCCGAGGCGATGCGCCCGGTCGCCCGCCCGCTCTCCACCGCCCGCTTCGAGCCGGAGGCGATCCGCGCCGCCGTCGCCGCCTTTCCCGCCGGCCAGCCGCTCAATGCCGTGACCGGCGCGACCCATGCCGCCGCCCTTGCCGATGCCTCCGGCCGCGTCCTCCTCACCCGTGAGGACGTCGGCCGCCACAACGCCGTCGACAAGCTCGTCGGCGCGCTGGCGATCACCTCGATCGACCCGGGCGCCGGCTTCGTGGTGGTCTCCAGCCGTTGTTCCTACGAGATGGTCCACAAGACCGCCGCGGCGGGGATCCCGCTGATCGTCTCGGTCTCCGCGCCGACCGGCCTCGCCGTCGACCTCGCCGAACGGCTCGGCGTCGGCCTCGCCGCCTTCGCCCGCGACGGCCGCTTCACCGTCTATGCCGGCGAGGGCCGCTTCGCCTGACGGACGGCGCCGGTCTCAGCCGGCGAGCGCGGCGCGTCCGTGCGGAGCGTCGAGATCGAGCGCCGGCCCCTTCGGCACGATGCCGGTCGGGTTCAGGTGGCGGATCGACCAATAGCCGCGCTTGATCGCGTCGATCGAGACCGTCGCCGCCACACCGGGCCACTGGTGGAGATCGCGCAGGTACCCCGACAACGCGGGATAGTCGGCGATCCGGCGCAGATTGCATTTGAAGAGGCCGTAATAGGCCGCGTCGAACCGCACCAGCGTCACGAAGAGCCGCCAATCCGCCTCGAGCGGCCGCTCCGCGACCAGGAAACGCCGGGTCGAGAGATGCGCCTCGAGCGCGTCGAGCGTGGCGAAGACGTCGTCGAAGGCGGCCTCGTAGGCGGCCTGCGACCGGGCGAAACCGGCGCGGTAGACGCCGTTGTTGAGCGTGTCGTAGATCCGCGCGTTCCACGCCTCGATCGCCGCGCGATGCGCGACCGGATAGAGATCGACCGGGTGTGTGGCGAAGGCGTCGAAGGCGGTGTCGAGCATCCGCACGATGTCGGCGCTCTCGTTGTTGACGATGGTCCGCGTCTTCTCGTCCCACAGTACCGGCACCGAGACCTTGCCGGTATAGGTCGGGTCGGCGGTCACATAGAGTTGGTGGAGATGGGCGATGCCCTCGGCCGGATCGCGCGAGCGCCCGTCCGCGTCGAGGAAGCTCCAGCCGTCGTCGCCGAGCTCGGGATCGGCGACCGTGATCGCGATCGCCGCGTCGAGACCCTCGAGCGCCCGCCAGATCAGCGTGCGGCTCGCCCAGGGGCAGATCTTCGCCACGTAGAGCCGATAGCGCCCGGCCTCCGCCGGCAGCGTCTCGATCGTCCGGCCGGCGAGATCCGGGGGCAGCAGCGCCGGATCGACCGGCCCGCCGTCGGCGGTGATCCAGCGACGGAACCGCGTCGGCTCCCGATGAAACGCTCCGCTCTTCATCTCCGACGCCGCGACGTCGTCCTTGACCCATCGACCATCCACGAGTTGTGGCATGACTAGATTTTCTCCTGACCCGTATCTCGGCGACCATGATCGACGAAGAACGCCACCACAGGTAGTCGCCTTTACGGCGACGGTGCGTTCGGTATCGATCGAACGATGGGATCACCGCCGGTGATTGACTTTGCGAAGAAGACTCTTCACTCGTAACCGATCGAAACGGTGGAATGGTCGACCTCGCGCGCCGGACGGACTCTCTTCATGATCAATCCTTCGGGGTTTTCGACCTCCGTCCGCTTCTACTGGCCGGTCGACGTGGCCCGCTTCGTCTTCGCGACCCTCGTCGTCTGTGGCCATGCCTATGAATTCGCGCGACTCGGCAACGAGGATTGGCACGTCGCCTTCTTCGATCGCGTTCTTCCGGGCGGACTCTGGGTCGCCGGCTTCTTCGTGATGTCCGGCTGGTGCATCGCCGCCGGCCGGGCCGGACGCGGCGACTTCGTCCTGCGCCGCTATCTCGAGGCGCGGCTGAGCCGCATTCTGCCGCTCTACGTCGTCTTCTTCGCCGCCTCGCTGGTGGCCGAGGCGATCTTCGCCCGGGTCGGCGGGCGCACGGACGCGCTGTGGGGCCCCTGGTTCTGGGCGATCCCGGCGCAATTGACCATGACGCAGGGCCTCGTCGGCCCCTTCGGCGCCTTCAATCCGAGTTGGTCGCTGACCCACGAGATGGTCTGCTATCTGGTCTGGGGCCTGCTGCTGCGCAGCGCCGCGCGCCACGCCGGCAGCCGCACGATGCTGGCGATCGCGCTGCTGCCGCTGCTGATCGCCGGGCTCGGCCATGCGCTGGTCCATACCGCGACCTCCTGGCTGATCCTGTCCCTGCCGCTCTATTTCTTCGTCTGGCTACTCGGCGCGGCCGTCGCCGAGACGCCGGTCGAATGGGTCGAGCGCCATCGCGCCCGCCTGATCGGGGCGGCCTTCGTCTTCGCGCTGCCGCTGGCGGCCTACGCGCTCGATCGCCGGGTGCCCGAATCGATCGGCATGATCGCCTTCTCGGTGCTGCTCGCCCTCGCCGCGACGCGGCTCCACCGCGTCGCCGGCGGCCCGCGCATCGATCGCTTCTCCCATCTCCTCGGCCTCGCCAGCTACCCGCTCTATCTCGGCCACGGCATCGTCACCGTCGCCGCCTCGGTCGCCGTCGCCCATCATCCCGGCGTGGTCGACCCGCGCGTCGTGATGGTCGCCACCATCGCCGTCTCGATCCTGCTCGCCTTCGCCGTCGGCGTCCCGCTCGAGCGCCGGGTGATGGCGTGGCGCTCCGCCTGGCTGCGCCGGCGCTGGGCGGCGTGAACGCCTTCGTGACGGAAGACGTCATCCGCGCCCGGCTGGCGGCGACGGCGGCGCCGTGATCGAATGCGGGTCCCCGCCCGCGCCTCGGAGCCACTCATGACGATCGTCTGCCGTCCCTATCGCCTCGAGTCCTCCGAGAGCGGGCTCCTCCTCGCCGCCCGGAGCGAGAGCAGCAAGACGATCCCGATCGCTCACTTCGTCGTCGCGGTGGCGGCGGGCGCCCTGGCGATGGGATGGGTCGCGGTGCTCGTTCTCGAGAAGATCCTCGGCGAGCGGAGCGATCTCCTGCCCGACGGCCTCACGCCCGCGTTCGGCTTCGCCCTCGCCGTGCTGGTCCTGACCGTCTTCGCCCGTCGGGCCGATCGTCAGGCTGGCGCCCTGACCTTTCCCGATCATCCCGAACAGACGATCACGATCTCCGACGACGGGATCGGCGTGAGCAACGCGTGGTCCGAGAGCACCTATCGCTGGGCAGCCTTCGTCCGCCTGATCGATCGTGCCGAGGGCCTCGCCCTGGTCGAGCCCAACGGCGTCGCCCTGATCGTCCCCGACCGAGCCTTCCCCGACGCTCTCGCCCGGGAAGAGGCACGCGCGACGATCGCGGCGCATCTGCCGGCGTGAGGGGGAGGCGAGCGGGGACGCGCCGGCTCACCGCCGCCGTCCGCGTCCCTTGCCCTTGTAACCGGCGGTGCCCGCCGCCGTGCTCGGGCTCGGCCGGCGCGGCGGGGCCTCACCCATCGGGACCTCGGTGCGGCCGACCGTCATCTCGTCGAGCGAGTTCTTGCGCACCTTGGTCGGCGGCAGATTCGCCGCGCGACCGTATTTCTTCTCGCCCGCGTAGCCGCCGGTGGCGTCGTCGACCGCCGTCTGCCGCGCCAGCGGATCGTCGGCGAGCACCAGTTCGGTCGCCTCCAGCCGCTTGATCTCGTCGCGCAGCCGCGCCGCCTCCTCGAACTCGAGATTGGTCGCGGCCTCCTTCATGCGACGGCGCAGGTCGTCGAGATGGGCGGCGAGGTTGTGGCCGACGAGATGGCCGTCCTCGGCGAAGCCCGCCTCGATCGTGACGTGATCCTGCTCGTAGACCGAATGGAGCACGTCGGAGATGTTGCGCTTGATCGATTCCGGGGTGATGCCGTTGGCGAGATTGTAGGCGACCTGCTTCTCGCGGCGACGGTCGGTCTCGGCGATGGCGCGTTCCATCGACCCGGTCATGCCGTCGGCATAGAGGATCACCCGCCCGTCGACGTTGCGCGCGGCGCGGCCGATGGTCTGGATCAGCGAGGTCTCCGAACGCAGGAAGCCCTCCTTGTCGGCATCGAGGATCGCCACCAGCGAGCACTCGGGAATGTCGAGACCTTCGCGCAACAGGTTGATGCCGACCAGGACGTCGAAGGCGCCGAGCCGCAGGTCGCGGATGATCTCGATCCGCTCCAACGTCTCCACGTCGGAGTGCATGTAGCGGACCCGCACCCCGTTCTCGTGGAAATATTCGGTGAGATCCTCGGCCATGCGCTTGGTGAGCGTGGTGACCAGCACGCGGTTGCCCCGCGCCGCCACCGCCCGCACCTCGCCGAGCAGATCCTCGACCTGCTTGGTCGCCGGTCGGATGTCGATCACCGGATCGATCAGGCCGGTCGGGCGGATCACCTGCTCGACGAAGACGCCGCCGGCCTCTTCCATCTCCCAGCCGCCCGGCGTCGCCGAGACCGCCACCGTCTGCGGCCGCATCGCGTTCCATTCCTCGAAGCGCAGCGGCCGGTTGTCCATGCAGGACGGCAGGCGGAAGCCGTATTCGGCCAGCGTCGCCTTGCGCCGGAAGTCGCCGCGATACATGCCGCCGATCTGCGGAATGGTGACGTGGCTCTCGTCGGCGAAGACCAGCGCCTCGTCGGGCAGATATTCGAACAGCGTCGGCGGCGGCTCGCCGGGACGCCGGCCGGTGAGATAGCGCGAATAGTTCTCGATGCCGGCGCAGGCGCCGGTCGCCTCCATCATCTCGAGGTCGAAGGTGGTGCGCTGCTCCAGCCGCTGCATCTCGAGCAGGCGGCCCGCCGCCTCGAGTTCGGCGAGCCGATGCTTCAGCTCCGCCTTGATCGACTGGATCGCCTGATTGAGCGTCGGCTTCGGCGTCACGTAGTGCGAATTGGCGTAGACCTTGACGAATTTGAGGGCCTGGGTCTTCTGCCCGGTCAGCGGATCGAATTCGGCGATGCTCTCGATCTCGTCGCCGAAGAACGAGATCCGCCACGCCCGATCCTCCAAGTGGGCCGGGAACACCTCGACCGTGTCGCCGCGCACCCGGAAGGCGCCGCGCTGGAAGGCGGCGTCGTTGCGGCGATAGTGCAGCGCCACGAGGTCCGCCAGCAGCTGGCGCTGGTCCATCCGCTCGCCGACCTCGATCGAGAAAGTCATCGCGGTATAGGTTTCGACCGAGCCGATACCGTAGATGCAGGAGACCGAGGCGACGATGATCACGTCGTCGCGCTCCAGCAGCGAGCGGGTCGCCGCGTGGCGCATCCGGTCGATCTGCTCGTTGATCGACGATTCCTTCTCGATATAGGTGTCGGTCCGCGGCACATAGGCCTCGGGCTGGTAGTAGTCGTAATAGGAGACGAAGTACTCCACCGCGTTGTTCGGAAAGAACGACTTGAACTCGCCGTAGAGCTGGGCCGCCAGCGTCTTGTTGGGCGCGAGGATCAGCGCCGGACGTTGGGTCCGGGCGATGACCTGCGCCATGGTGAAGGTCTTGCCGGAGCCGGTGACGCCGAGCAGCACCTGGGTGCGGTCGCCGCGCTCGACGCCCTCGATCAGCTCGGCGATCGCCTGCGGCTGGTCGCCCTTGGGTTCGTAGGGGCTCTCCAGCACGAAGCGGATGCCGCCCTCCGACTTCGGCGGCCGCTCCGGCCGATGCGGGGTCCAGAGCTTGCCGTCCTTGAACAGCGGATTGCCCGAGGAGATCAGCGCCGACAGCGCCTCGACGGTCGCGGTGGCGCCGCCCTTGGGCACCGCCGCCGCCTGCTCGAGGCCGATCTCGAGCCCGGAGACGGCATTGAGCCCGCTCGCCACGCGCTCCTTCGCCGTCGCCGCGTCGTCGCCCTTCCTCGGCCGGCCGCGGGCCTTGGCCGGAGCCGGGGAGGGGGCGCTCGCCGCCTTGGCGATCTCCGCCGCCCAGTCGCCGATCGACCCCGACAGGGGCGTCGCGCCGACGTCGTAGCCGCTCTGCGGCGCCTCGGCGAAACCGTCGCCCGTGGCGGCCGGCGTCTCGTCCCAGGGCGGCGAGGCGGCGTCGGCCTCGACGGCGGGAGCGCGCCGGCCCTTGGTCGGTGCGGTGGGCGGCGAGCCGGCGGACGGGGTGCGGGGAGATCGGGCCATGGACCGACTATGGCGCGGGACGCGCGCCGGGGAAAGAGTGATGTTCGCCTTTCGTGCGCATCGCGGCTCCGCGTCGGCGGAAGGGATCCGTTCACCCTGTCGCCGATCGCGGGCCCGGCCGGCGCCGGCTTTGCCTCGAATTTTCTCTTTTTTGGTGTTTGTCGGCGAGGATCGGGTCCTGTCCGTCGAATGCGACCACTCGCGTTCGAGATTCCGATCGGAGACCGGCCTCATGGCACTCATCGTTCCCGTCGTCCTGTGTGGTGGTTCCGGCTCGCGCCTGTGGCCGGCCTCGCGCGACAGCTACCCCAAGCAGTTTCTCGCCTTCACCGGCGACGATTCGCTGTTCCAGGACACGTTGAAGCGCGTCACCGGACCGGATTTCGATGCGCCCGTGATCGTCACCGGATCGGATTATCGCTTCCTCGTCGCCGAGCAGATGCGCGCCGCCAAGGTGAAGGGCGACATCGTCCTCGAGCCCTTCCGTCGCGACAGTTGCGCGGCCATCGCCGCCGCCGCTCGTCTCGCGCTGGCGCGCGACCCGCACGCGCTCGTCCTGGTGCTCGCCGCCGACCACGCCATGCCCGACGTCGCCGGCTTCCTCGAACACGTCCGTCTCGGTCGTGCCGCCGCCGCCGCCGGCCGCATCGTCACCTTCGGCATCCGCCCGACCCGTCCGGCGACCGGCTACGGCTACATCCGCCCCGGCGAGCCCCTCGCCGAGGAGGGCGTCGCCGCCATCGCCGCCTTCGTCGAGAAGCCGGACGAGGAGACCGCCGGCCGCTACGTCGCCGAGGGCTATCTGTGGAACTCCGGCAACTTCCTGTTCCAGGCCTCGGTCTTCCTCGACGAGCTCGATCGGCTCGCCCCCGACATCGGCCGTCCGGTCGCCGAAGCCGTCGCCGGGGCCTCCCGCGATCTCGACTTCCTGCGCCTCGACGCCGAGGCCTTCGCCGGGGTGACGCCGAAGTCGGTCGACTACGCGGTGATGGAGAAGACCGCGCTCGCCGCCGTGGTGCCCTCCGCCTTCGCCTGGTCCGACGTCGGCGCCTGGAACGCGATCTGGGACATGTCGCACAAGGACGCCGACGGCAACGGCGCCAAGGGTGACGCCGCCTTCCTCGATTCCGAGAACTGCTACGTCCACTCGCCCGGCCGCCTCACCACGGTGGTCGGACTGAAGGACGTCGTGGTCGTGACGACCCGCGACGCCGTGCTGGTGGTCGACCGCGCCCAGGCGGAGAAGGTCAAGGCCCTCGTCGCCCGCCTCACCGCGGCCGGCCGCAAGGAGGCGACCGAGCACGTCAAGGTCTACCGCCCCTGGGGCTCCTACGAGTCGATCGACACCGGCGGCCGCCATCAGGTGAAGCGCATCACCGTGAACCCCGGCTCGAAGCTCTCGCTCCAGAGCCATTTCCACCGCGCCGAACACTGGGTGGTGGTGTCGGGAACGGCGCGCATCACCGTCGACGACAAGGTGACGGTGTGCTCGGAGAACCAGAGCGTCTACATCCCGCTCGGCGCCACCCATCGCCTCGAGAACCCCGGCCGCATCCCGCTCGATCTGATCGAGGTGCAGGTCGGCTCCTACCTCGGCGAGGACGACATCGTCCGCTACGAGGACGTCTACAACCGCAGTTGAGCGGGGGGACGCGAGAAACGCGAAAGGCCGCCGGAGCGATCCGGCGGCCTTTGGTATTTCGATCACCCGTAGGGTGCATTAGCGCAGCGTAGTGCACCGGCCGAGGCTGCCGCATGGTGCAATACGCTTCGCTATTGCACCCTACGATCCTGCCGGATCAGTCCTTGAACACCACGGTGCGGTGACCGTTGAGCAGCACCCGGTCCTCGAGCAGATGCGACAGCGCCCGCGCCAGCACCCGCCGCTCGATGTCGCGGCCCTTGCGGACCAGCGTGTCGGGCGTGTCGTGATGCGAGATGTGTTCGACGTCCTGCTCGATGATCGGCCCCTCGTCGAGGTCGGGCGTGACGAAATGGGCGGTGGCGCCGATGATCTTCACGCCGCGCTCGTGCGCCTGATGATAGGGCTTGGCGCCCTTGAAGCCCGGCAGGAACGAGTGGTGGATGTTGATGCAGCGGCCCTGGAGCGCCGCCGCGAAATCGTGGCTGAGGATCTGCATGTAGCGCGCGAGCACCACGATCTCGGTGCCGGTGGTCTCGATCAACTGCAGAATCTTGCCCTCCTGCGCCGTCTTGTCGGCCTTGTTGGCCGGCAGATAGTGGAACGAGGTGTCGGTGAACTCGACATGGGCATAGGTCTCGCGCGGATGGTTGGCGACCACCGCGGTGACGTCCATCGCCAGCTCGCCGATGCGGCGGCGATAGAGCAGATCGACCAGACAGTGGTCGAACTTGGAGACCAGGATCATCACCTTGCGCGGTTCGGCGCGGTCGCGGATCCGGAGATCCATCCCGAACCGCTCGACGATCTCGGCGAAGCTCGTCTCGAGCGTCTCGACCGAGAGACCGGAGACCTCGAACACCACCCGCATGAAGAACTGGCCCGACAGCGTGTCGTCGAACTGCTGCGCGTCGGAGATGTTGGCGCCCATCTCGAACAGATGCATCGACACGGCGGCGACGATCCCGGCGCGGTTGCGGCAGGAGAGGGCGAGAACATAGGAATGGAGCGGCATGAGGACGGGGTTCTCGATGGGAGCTCGGAGGCAGAAGCGAGGGTTCGTCGTCCGGTCCGATCGTCCCGGCCACCCCGGCGCCTCTCCTAATGAACCAATCCGCCGCCGAGGTCCAGTGCGCCGCGCCGCCGGCCGCCGGCGGTGGGGTGCGTCCCGGTCCCTCGGGCCGGCGCGATCGGCCCGGACGGACGAAGGCGCCGGCTCGCGCCGACGCCTCCTCGTTTCGTCTCGCTTCGGCGGGGTGCGGTCCTCAGCGGAACAGCACCAGCGCCTTGGAGAGCGTGATCCAGATGCCCCAGGCGAGCGGGATCCAGACGATCGCCCAGGCCGCGAACACCTTCCAGGAATGGACCACCTCGCCGCCGAGCGCCGTGACGTCGGAGACGAAGTGCTGGTGGGTGTCGTCGGCGGCCTTCTTCTCTTCCGCCGCTTCCTCCTCGCTCATGTGGTGCTTCTCGGCGACCGGCTTGACCAGCCAGTTGCAGAGCGCGCCGACGAGCAGCAGGCCGGCGAGGATGTACATCGTGATCGAATAGACGTCGGCCCGCGCCACGCCGTGGGCGAGCTGATATTCGCGGATGTAGTTGACGATGCCCGGGCCGAAGATGCCCGCCGCCGACCAGGCGGTGAGGAGCCGGCCGTGGATGGCGCCGACCATCTTGGTGCCGAACATGTCGGCGAGATAGGCCGGAACCGTCGCGAAGCCGCCGCCGTACATCGACAGGATGACGCAGAAGGCGAGCACGAAGAGGGCGAGCGACCCGGTGCCGGCCAGCGACGGGATCGAGGCATAGAGCGCGAGGCCGAGCAGGAAGAAGACGAAATAGGTCGTCTTGCGTCCGATCTTGTCGGAGAGCGAGGCCCAGAAGAACCGCCCGCCGATGTTGAAGAGCGACAGGAGGCCGGTGAAGCCGGCCGCCACCGCGGCGATCTGGCCCTTCTGCGCGGCGGTGAGCTCGGAGAAGGTCGCCTGGATGCCGATCAGCTTGCCGCCGAACACTTCCTGCAACAGCGGCGAGGCCATGCCGAGAATGCCGATGCCGGCGGTCACGTTGAGGCAGAGCACCCACCACACCAGCCAGAACTGCGGCGTCTTCCACGCCACGTCGAGATGGACGTGCTTGGAGGTGATCAAGGCGTTGGTGGAGGCCGCCGGCGGGGTCCAGCCGGCGGGCTTCCAGCCGTCGCGCGGCACCCGGTAGCCGAGCGCGCCGCCGATCATGAAGACGAAATAGATCACGCCGAGAACGATGAAGGTCTGCCAGACGCCGACCGAGGTCGGGGTGGCGAAGGTCCTCATCAGCATGTCGGCGAGCGGGGCGCCGATCATCGCGCCGCCGCCGAAGCCCATGATCGCCATGCCGGTGGCCATGCCGCGCCGGTCGGGGAACCATTTGATCAGCGTCGACACCGGCGAGATGTAGCCGAGGCCGAGACCGATGCCGCCGAGCACGCCCGAGCCGAGCCACATCATCCACAGCTGGTGGAAGTGGACGCCGAGCGCGGAGATGAAGAAGCCGCCGCCCCAGCACAGCGCCGCGACGACGCCCGCCTTGCGCGGACCGGCCTTCTCGAGCCAGCCGCCCCAGATCGCCGCCGACGAGCCGAGGAAGACGAAGAACAGCGTGTACATCCAGCCGAGGCTGGAGATCTTCCAGTCGCAGCTGGTGGTGAAGAGTTCGCCGACGAGGCCCATGTCGGCCGGGCAGGCGACCGGCGCGGTGATGCCGATGGCGCGCGACAAGGGCAGCCAGAACACCGAGAAGCCGTAGGCCATGCCGATGCAGAGATGGATCGCCAGCGCCGCCGGCGGCACCAGCCACCGATTGAAGCCGGGCTCGGCGATCGTGTGGGAACGGTCGAGGAACCCGAAGGCCCCCGCCGGGGCCGCGATGCGGCCGGCATTGTCCATGCTCGTCATGTCTCCCCCCTTGTCGCCGACGTTGCGGCGAGGCTGGCGGCGGGTCCGTGCCCGCCGGTCTCTCGGGGACCGAGCCCTCGGCCCGGTCCGGTCGGAGGCGCGCCCCCGCGCCCTCCGATGTCGTCCCCCCGCCCGCCGTCGCCGGTGGGCGGGTCGTCTCAGGCGGCGAGCCGCTCGACCGCCGCCTTGGCGACGGGCGCGAGGCCTTCGCCGCCGGTGGCGAGATGCGCGAGGATCGCCGCGCGCATGCGCGGATCCCAGTTCTTGGCGATGTGGTCGGCGACCGCCGCCTCGGCGCCCGCCCCCTGGCTCGCGAAGAACTGCGCGATCTGATTGGCCATGATCACCAGCCGGTCGTCGTCCATGGCCCTCACTCCGCCGCCGCGATGCGCCGCGCCTCGCGGGCCTGTCTGTCGTAGTCCTCCTGCCACGCGGTCGGCCCGTTGGAGGGCGAGACCTGCACGGCGGTGACCTTGTATTCCGGGCAGTTGGTGGCCCAGTCGGAGTTCTCGGTGGTCACCACGTTGGCCTGGGTCGCGGGGTGGTGGAAGGTCGTGTAGACCACCCCCGGCGCCACGCGATCGGTGATCACCGCCTTCAGCGCCGTCTCGCCGGCCCGGCTCGCGACCTTGACGAAGTCGCCGTCGCGGATGCCGCGATCCTCCGCGTCCTGCGGATGGATCTCGAGCACGTCCTCGGCATGCCAGACGACGTTGTCGGTGCGCCGGGTCTGGGCGCCGACGTTGTACTGGGAGAGGATGCGGCCGGTGGTGAGCAGGAGCGGGAAGCGCGGCCCCACCTTCTCCGTCGTCGCCACGTATTCCGTCAGCATGAACTTGCCGGTGCCGCGCACGAAGCCCTCGACGTGCATGATCGGCGAGCCCTCGGGATGGGCGGCGTTCACCGGCCACTGCAGGCTCTCGCGATCGAGCCGGTCGTAGGTCACGCCGGCGAAGGTCGGGGTCGCCCGGGCGATCTCGTCCATGATCTCACTCGGATGGGCATAGGCCCAGTCGAGGCCCAGCGCCCGGGCGAGATCGACGGTGATCTCCCAGTCCGCCTTGCCCGACTTCGGGGTCATCACCTTGCGCACCCGCTGGATGCGGCGTTCGGCGTTGGTGAAGGTGCCGTCCTTCTCGAGGAAGGTCGCGCCCGGCAGGAACACATGGGCGTAATTGGCGGTCTCGTTGAGGAAGAGATCCTGAACCACCACGCATTCCATCGCCGAGAGCGCGGCGGCGACGTGTTTCGTGTTGGGGTCGGACTGGAGAATGTCCTCGCCCTGGACGTAGAGCCCGAGGAACGAGCCCTCGATCGCCGCGTCGAACATGTTGGGGATGCGAAGCCCCGGCTCGGCGTCGAGGCTGACGCCCCAGAGCTCCTCGAAGAGCGAGCGGGTCGCCTCGTCGGAGACGTGCCGGTAGCCGGAGAACTCGTGCGGGAACGAGCCCATGTCGCAGGACCCTTGCACATTGTTCTGGCCGCGCAACGGGTTCACGCCGACGCCCGGCCGGCCGATGTTGCCGGTCGCCATGGCGAGATTGGCGATCGCCATCACCGAGGTGGTGCCCTGGCTGTGCTCGGTGACGCCGAGCCCGTAGTAGATCGCGCCGCGCCCGCCGGTCGCGTAGAGCCGCGCCGCGGCGCGGACCTCGCTCGCCGGAACGCCCGAGATCGCCTCGACCGCCTCCGGCGCGTGGCGCGGGTCGGCGACGAATTCCGCCCAATGGGAGAAGTCCTCCCAATCGCAGCGCTCGCGCACGAAGGCCTCGTCGACGAGCCCCTCGGTCACGATCACATGGGCGAGCGAGGTCAGCACGGCGACGTTGGTGCCGGGCCGCAGCGCCAGATGATGGGCGGCCTCGACATGCGGGCTCTTCACCAGATCGATCCGGCGCGGATCGATGACGATCAGCTTCGCGCCCTGGCGCAGCCGCTTCTTGAGGCGCGAGCCGAAGACCGGATGGCCGTCGGTCGGATTGGCGCCGATGACCACGACGACGTCGCTGTCCTCGACCGAATCGAAGTTCTGCGTGCCGGCCGAGGTGCCGAAGGCGACCTTCAGCCCGTAGCCGGTCGGCGAATGGCAGACCCGGGCGCAGGTGTCGACGTTGTTGTTGCCGAACCCGGCGCGGATCAGCTTCTGGACGAGGAAGGTCTCCTCGTTGGTGCAGCGCGACGAGGTGATGCCGCCGATCGACCGCTTGCCCGCCTTCGCCTGGATCCGGCGGAACTCGGACGCCGTGTGCTCGATCGCCTCGCGCCAGGTGACCTCACGCCAGGGATCGGTGATCTTCGCGCGGATCATCGGCTTGGTGATGCGTTCGCGATGGGTGGCATAGCCCCAGGCGAAGCGCCCCTTGACGCAGGAATGGCCGCGATTGGCCTCGCCGTCCTTCCACGGCACCATGCGCACCACTTCCTCGCCGCGCATCTCCGCCTTGAAGGTGCAGCCCACCCCGCAATAGGCGCAGGTGGTGACGACGGAATGTTCCGGCTGGCCGATCGCGATGAGGCTCTTCTCCGACAGCGTCGCCGTCGGGCAGGCCTGCACGCAGGCGCCGCAGGAGACGCATTCCGACCCGAGGAAGCTCTCGTTCATGCCCGGGGAGACGCGGCTCTCGAAGCCGCGGCCCGAGATCGTCAGCGCGAAGGTTCCCTGCACCTCGGCGCAGGCCCGGACGCAGCGCGAACAGACGATGCATTTCGAGCTGTCGAAGGTGAAATAGGGGTTCGACTCGTCCTTGCCGAGCGCCAGATGGGTCTCGATCTCGCTCGTCTTGCCGTAGCGCACGTCGCGCAGGCCCACTTTGCCGGCCTGGGTCTGCAACTCGCAGTCGCCGTTGGCGGCGCAGGTGAGACAGTCGAGCGGATGATCGGAAATGTAGAGTTCCATCACCCCGCGCCGCAGCTTCTTCAGCCGCTCGGTCTGGGTATGGACGACGATCCCCTCGTGCACCGGCGTGGTGCAGGAGGAGGGCGTGCCGTTGCGCCCCTCGATTTCGACGATGCACAGCCGGCACGAGCCGAAGGCGTCGAGCATGTCGGTGGCGCAGAGCTTGGGGATCTCGGTGCCGATCTCCATCGCCGCGCGCATGATCGAGGTGCCCTCGGGCACGCTGACGCGCGTCCCGTCGATGGTGAGGTTCACCATCTTCTCGGATTTCGAGGCGGGCGTACCGAAGTCGGTTTCGGGAACGAGCGACATGGGCGTCCTCACTCGGCTGCGGCGGGCAGGCCCGCGCGGCGGAAGTCTTGCGGGAAATGGGTCATGGCGGAGGTCACCGGATAGGGGATGAACCCGCCGAGCGCGCACAGCGAGCCGAACTTCATCGTCTCGCAGAGATCCTCGAGCAGCGTCAGGTCGGCTCGGCCGCCGCGCCCCGCGAGCACCTTCTCCATCACCTCGCGGCCGCGCACCGCGCCGATCCGGCACGGGGTGCACTTGCCGCAGCTCTCCAAGGCGCCGAATTCGAAGGCGAAATGCGCCATCTCCGCCATGTCGGCGGTGTCGTCGAAGACGACGATGCCGCCGTGGCCGATCAGCCCGCCCGCCGCCGTGAAGGCCTCGTAGTCGTAGGGCGTGTCGAAGAGCGAGACGGGGAAATAGGCGCCGAGCGGCCCGCCGCACTGCACCGCCTTGACCGGCCGTCCCGTCGCCGTGCCGCCGCCGATCGTCTCGACGATTTCGCCGAGCGTCACGCCGAAGGCGGTCTCCCAGAGCCCGCCGTATCTGACGTTGCCGGCGATCTGGATCGGCATCGTGCCGCGCGAGCGGCCGGCGCCGAAATCGGCGTAGGCTTGCGCCCCCTCGGCGAGAATGAACGGGATCGTCGCGAGCGAGAGCAGGTTGTTGACCACCGTCGGCTTGCCGAAGAGACCGGCGATCGCCGGCAGCGGCGGCTTGGCGCGCACGATGCCGCGCTTGCCCTCGAGGCTCTCCATCAGCGCGGTCTCTTCGCCGCAGACATAGGCCCCGGCGCCGACGCGCAGCTCGAGTTCGAAGGCCCGGCCCGAGCCGTCGATGTTCGGCCCGAGATGGCCCGCCTCGCGCGCGATCTCGATGGCGCGGGCGAAGGTGGCGTTGGCGTGCGGATATTCCGAGCGCGAATAGACGAAGCCCTTGGTGGCGCCGACCGCGAGACCGCAGATCGCCATGCCCTCGATCAGCGAGAAGGGGTCGCCCTCCATGATCATCCGGTCGGCGAAGGTGCCGCTGTCGCCCTCGTCGGCATTGCAGATGACGTATTTACGGTCCGCCTTGGCCATGGCGACCGTCTTCCACTTGACCCCGGTCGGGAAGCCCGCGCCGCCGCGCCCGCGCAGGCCCGACAGCGAGACCTCCTCGAGCGTGCCGATGTCACCGAGCGCCAGCGCCCGCTTCAGGCCCTTCCAGCCGCCCTGCGCGGCGTAGTCCTCGAGGCTCAGCGGATCGACGATGCCGCAACGCGCGAAGGTGAGCCGCGTCTGCCCGGCGAACCACGGGAAGTCGTCGGTCTTGCCGATGCAGGTCGGATGGTCGCCGCCGGAGAGGAAATCGGCCTCGAACAGCGAGGCGACGTCGTCGGCCGCGATCTCGCGATAGCCGACCCGGCCGAACGGCGTCTCCACCTCGACCAGCGGCTCCAGGAAGAAGGCCCCGCGCGAACCGTTGCGCACGATCTCGATCGTGAGGCCGCGCTTCGCCGCCTCCTCCGCGATCGCCGTGGCCACCGCGTCGGCGCCGAGCGCCAGCGCCGCGACGTCCTTCGGAACGAAGATCCGGCTCATCGCGTCACCTCCTCGACCAGACGCGCGGCGCCGACCTTGTCGATCCGCGCGACCGGCTTGCCGTCGACCATGGCGTTGGGGCCCATGGTGCAGAGCCCCAGGCAATAGACCGGCTCCAGCGTCACCCGTCCGTCGGAGGAGGTCTCGTACCACTTCAGCCCGAGCAGGGCGGCGATGCGGTCGCCGATCTCGCGCCCGCCGCGCGACTGGCAGCTCTCGGCGCGGCACACCTTGACGACGTGCTCGCCGGCCGGTTCCTCACGGAAGTCGTGGTAGAAGGTGACGATCCCGTGCATCTCGGCGCGACTGACGTTGAGCGCCGCCGCCACCATCGGCACCGCCTCGCGCGGGATATGGCCGAAGGTCTCCTGGAGCGCATGCAGGATCGGCAGGGCCGGGCCTTCCAGCTCGAGATGGGCGTCGATGATCTCGCGGGCGCGCGTCGCGTCCCAGGGGGAGGGGGCTGCCATGGCTCCTCGAACGGCTCCAATCGGTTTAAATCGGCCGCATCGAGCCCGAAGAGCGTTCGGTATTCAATAATGATGTTCCGTCAGTCGATAGGATTTCCAAATCGATTGCGCTGCATCAATATGAGATGAACTATCGAACAATTCGCCTCGCGGCGGTTCGCGGCCCTCAGGCGGCGTCGCCGAGCGAGGGCGCGAGGCGCCGCGCTTCCGCCGTCAGCGCCTCGATCAGCGGCGGACGCAGGTCGCGCGCCGTGGTGACGAGGCCGATGGTGTGGAACTCCTCGGGCTCGACGATCGGGATGACCGCGATCGACGGCGCATGGAGCCCGAGCGCCTCGGCGAGGATGCGCGGCATCACGCTCGACCAGCGCCCGGTCCGCACATGGGCGGCGAGCACCATGATCGAATTCGATTCGAGCTTGGCCTCCGCCGTCAGCCCGACCTCGGCGAAGAGGTGATCGATGATGCGCCGGTTCTGCATGTCCGGCGTGAGCAGGCACAGCGGGATCCGCCCGACCTCGGCCCAGGTGATCGTCTCGCGCCCGGCGAAGGGTCCGTCGCCGCCGGTGACGAGATGATAGCGCTCGCGATAGAGCGGGGTCGCCGCGACCTTTCCGAGCGGTTCGTTGTCGAGATAGGTGAGGCAGGCGTCGATTTCGAGGTTCTCGAGCAGCCGCAGCGCCTCGGCGGAATTGCGCGAGAAGATCGAGAGCTTCACGTCCGGCCAGCGCTCGGAGAAGGCGGTGGTGAGCCGCGAGACCATCGGCAGCGCGGTCGGAATGACCGCGAGCCTCAGGTGCCCGGTGAGCCCGCGTCGCATCGAGGCGACGTCGTCGCGCATGGCACGGTGGTCGCCGACGATCCGTCGCGCCCAGTCGAGCGCCTTCTCGCCCTCCGCCGTGAAACCGATGAAGCGCGACCCGCGCTCCACCAGCGGCGCCCCGAGCGCGTCCTCGAGCTGCCGGATCGCCGAGGAGAGCGTCGGCTGCGACACGTGACACGCCTCCGCCGCCCGCCCGAAATGCTTCTCGCGCGCCAGAGCGATGAGATATTCGAGCTTGTCGATCATCGGCTCGCCGCCCCGGCGATCCCGGCGATCGCCTCGGGCACGTCCTCGATCCGCGCGAGCCGGCGGAAACGCGGCGCGTCGTCGGGGACCTCGGCCAACTCGTGGGTCCAGGTGACGTGATAGGGAATGTGCAGGCCCCAATAGCCCGCCTGCAGCGCCGGCAGGATGTCGGAGGCGGCGGAATTGCCGACCATCACCGCCTCGCCTTCGCCGGCGCCGAAGCGCCCGAAGATCCGCGCATAGGTCGCCGCCGACTTCTCCGAGACGATCTCGATCGCGTCGAACGCCTCCGCGAGCCCCGACCGCGCGATCTTCTGCTCCTGGTCGAGCAGATCGCCCTTGGTGATCAGCACCAGGCGGTGGCCGGCGGAGCGCAACCCCTCGAGCGTCTCCACCACCCCCGGCAGCGGCTCGACCGGATGTTCCAGCATGTCGCGCCCGATCGCCAGAAGCTCGGCGACCACCGAGGGCGGCAACGCCGCGTCGCCGACCGCCAGAGCCGTCTCGATCATCGACAGGGTGAAGCCCTTGATGCCGTATCCGTAGAGCTTGAGGTTGCGCCGCTCTGTCGCCTCCAGCCGCTCCACGAGATGATCGGGCGCCGCATGCGCGCCGAGGAGATCGGCGAAGCGCTGATGCGAGAGCTGGAAGATCGTCTCGTTGTGCCAGAGCGTGTCGTCGGCGTCGAACCCCAGAATGCGCAGTGCCATGGCGTCCTCGAACGGCTGAGGCGCGAAGACTAGGGGGCAGCGGGGATCGGATGCAAGCCGCTCGTGCGGCCGGCGCCGGAAGATCGACGGCGGCGGGGACGAGCGTGGAGAGGAGAGCGACGGGATGCGGGCGGACGATCGTCGAGGAAACGACCGCCCGCCGAGCGGCGGCCTCGTTGTTGTTCTGGTTGCGGCCGCGCTCTGTTTTCCGTGTGCGCGGTCGTCCTAATTCGACTCGAAATCGTATGCAATCGAATCCGAATTTGAAACGGACCCTTCCCCGCGACAGAGTCGACCGCGGGTGGACGCGGTCGCTCTCATTCGATGAAAATTGGCGGAATTCAGCGCTCCAGCCGGGCGATCAGCGCCGAGGTGTCCCAGCGGCCGCCGCCCATGCCCTGGACGTCGGCATAGAACTGATCGACCAGCGCGGAGACCGGCAGCCGCGCCCCGTTGCGCCGCGCCTCGTCGAGGACGATGCCGAGATCCTTGCGCATCCAGTCGACCGCGAAGCCGAACTGGAACGATCCCGCGTCCATCGTCTTCCAACGGTTCTCCATCTGCCACGACTGGGCCGCGCCCTTGGAGATGGTGGCGATCAGCTTCTCCACGTCGAGTCCGGCCTTGTGGGCGAAGTGGATCGCCTCGGCGAGCCCCTGGACGAGACCGGCGATGCAGATCTGGTTGCACATCTTGGCGAGCTGGCCGGCGCCGGCCGGGCCCATGTGGGTCGTGGCGCGGGCGAAGGCGGCGATCACCGGCTCGGCGGTGGCGAAGGCGGCATCGGTGCCGCCGACCATCACGGTCAGCACCCCGTTCTCCGCGCCCGCCTGCCCGCCGGAGACCGGCGCGTCGAGGAAGGCGAGGCCGAGGCGCTCGGCTTCCGCCGCGAGTTCGCGGGCGACGTCGGCCGACGCCGTGGTGTGATCGCAGAAGATCGCGCCCGGCTTCATGCCGGCGAAGGCGCCCTCGGGGCCGACGGCGACGGCGCGCAGGTCGTCGTCGTTGCCGACGCAGGCGAAGACGATGTCGCAGTCCTTCGCCGCCTCCGCCGGGGTCGCCGCGAAGGCGCCGCCGTTGGCCGCGACCCAGGCCTCGGCCTTGGCGGTAGTGCGGTTGTAGACCACGACGTCGTGGCCACCCTTGACCTTGAGATGCCGCGCCATCGGCGCTCCCATCACGCCGAGCCCCAAAAATGCGACCTTGGCCATCGTCGTCTCCCTCGGAGGTTGGTGGTACGGGCGACCGCTTCAGCGGATCGCGAAGGGGAACCAGTGGCCGGCGAGACGATCGAGCGTCCCGTCGCGGCCGATGTCGAGCAGCGCCTTGTCGAGCCGCGCGCCGAGGGCGCGATCCTCGTGGCGGAAGGCGATGCCGGCGCCGTCGCCGAAGCGCGCGGGGTCGAGCACCTCGCCGCCGACGAACCGGGCGACCCCGTCGGGCGCCTCGCCGTCGAGCCAGCGATAGAGGGCGAGCGTGTCGCCGAACACCAGATCGACCGCGCGCTCGGCGAGCGCCGCCCCGGCCGCCGCCTCGCTCGGGAATTCGACCAGGGTCGCTTCCGGATGGGTCGCCTTCACGTGCAGCGCATGGGCGGTGCCGGCGCGCACGCCGACCCGCAGCCCGGCGAGCGAGGCGTGTTCGGGATCGCGCGGCGCGTCGACCGTCCGGCCGACCCAGCGCGGCGCGACGCGGTGGTAGCGAGAGGTGAAGTCGACCAGCCGCCGGGTGGCGTCGGTGATCGGGATCGAGGCGACCAGCACGTCGGCGGTGCGCTTCTGCAGGCTCGGAATCAGCGCGTCCCAGCCGACCGCGACGATCTCGCAGGTCGTCTCCAGACGCCGGCACAATTCCTCCGCCACCTCCACGTCGAAGCCGACGACGCGGCCGTCGTCGCCGACCCGGCTGAAGGGCGGATAGGCGCCGTCGGTGGCGATCCTGAGCCGGACCGGATCGCGCGCGCCCGCCGGCGCGGCCGACGTGGCGGCGGCGATGACGGCGACGGCGAGGAGGCGGAAGAGGGCGCGCATTCGGATCTCGACCGGAGACGGGGGCGACGGAGTCGCGACCCCGCCGGATCGGTCCTATAACATGGGATGCGCCGTCGCGCGCCATCCCCGATCCACGGACGCCGCCTCCCCATGACCGCTCCCATCGCCCTCGACCGTCTGCGGCCGACCCAGCTGACCCTCGGGATGGACGACGTCCGCCGCCGCCGCGCCAAGATCGCGGCGATGAACGCCGCCGATCTCGCCGCCTATCTCGAGCGCAAGGCGGTGCCCCACGTGATCGGCCCGGAGGGGCGCGTCTACATGACCGATCACCACCATCTCGTCCGCGCCCTGTGGGAGGAGAACAAGCCCCACGCGATGCTCGGCCTCTGCGTCGCGGACTGGTCGCGACTGGACGTGAAGACCTTCTGGACGCGCATGGACGACGAGGCCCTGTGCTGGCCGATCGACGCCGACGGCAATCGCCGCCCCTTCGCCGCGATCCCCGATCACGTCTCGCGCCTGACCGACAACCCTTGGCGCACGCTCGCGCGGCGGGTGCGCGGCAAGGCCTTCGCCGACCTCGACACGCCGTTCCAGGAATTCATGTGGGGCGATTATTTCCGCTCCTTCATGAGCCGCCGCCTGATCGAGACCGACGTCGGCCTCGCCACCGATCTCGCCCGCCGTCTCGCCCGCCTCGACGAGGCCCAGGACCTGCCCGGCTGGCTCGGCGCCGACGACGGCGAGAAGAACGGCAAGGACGAGAAGGCGGGGAAGGACGAAAAGAACGGGAAGGCGGTCAAGGCGGAAAAGACGGAGAAGGCCGGCAGGACCGCCGACGGCCGTCGCGACGACGACACCGACGCCGCCGCCCCCGGCGGCGAGGGCTGAGCGCCGCGCCTCAGCGCCGCGCGCCGATCACCGTGAAGGGCGCGCCGACCACCGAGCCGGCGACGCCGCCGACCGCGCCGAAGGTTCCCGACACCACCCCGCCGACCCGGTCGCCGAACCCGACGCGGCTGTCGGAGATCGGTTGCCCGGCGATCAGGCGGCTGCCGATCAGCCGCACCACGTCGCCGTCGGCGGCGAACTTGCCGTGGGCGAGGCGGTCGGAGGTGGAGACGTCGGTGAGATCGAAGACGTGGACGTTCTCCTTCTCGAGCGTCGACTTCCACGGCTCGACCCGGGGGTCGATCGCGCCGACCCGGTCGACGTCGCCAGCGATGAGCTTGGAGACGTCGAGCGCCTTGTCGTCGCGCGACACGAACAGCGACAGGCGCGGTCGCGGTTGGCCGAGCCGGGCGACCTGACGGCGGAACACGTCGCCGTCGATGTCGGGGGCCGCCAGCACCACGTCGTGGATCTTGGCCGGCAGGCGGCCGTCCTTGATGGCGATCTGGCGCAGCGTCTCCATCGTCAGCCACGTCCCCATCGAATGGGCGAGGATCGAGATCTGCGAAATGTCGCGGTCGGCCGCCGCCGCCCGGATCAGGGCCTCGAAGGCGTCGCGCGAATAATTGGTGCTCTCGCGATCGTAATTGTAGGCGACCAGCGTGCCGCGCGACGGCCAGGTGAACAGGATCGGCGTGAAGTCGGTGCCGGAATCGTGGACGAACTGGGCGAAACGGAACACCGCGTCGTCGTAGCGGGTGTTGAACCCGTGCACGAAGATCAGCGCGCGGCCGTTGCCGACCCGGCGGAACCACGCCTTGGCGCCGGCCTCGTCGTGCTCGACCCGGCGGATCACCGCGAAGGAGCGGGTCGGATCCGGCGGCGTCGAACTCGGCCATTCGACCTGGCCGACCTTGCGCTGCGGATCGGGCGGGATCGACACCACCATCTCGGTCTGATGGATCGTCTTGCCGCGCTCGCCGTTGAAGAGGCGGGTCTCGTCGTCGACCGGCTCGCGGGTGGTCACCACCAGCATGTCGACCGTCGAGGCGCCCGGCGGCAGCGGTCCGGTGACCCCGAGGACGCCCTCGGGCCGGCCGGAGCAGGCGGCGAGCACCAATCCCGCCGTCAGAACGGCGATCGGACCGTGCCGGCGGCCGGGCGAGGGGCGAGAGGTGGCGATCATGCGTCCGTTCCGTTGCGCGGCCCCTCGGGCGAGGCCTCTCGGTCCGCCATTGTGGGCGACCCGCCCGCCGACCACAAGCGCGGCCTTCGCGCGCGGTCCGCGACGGGACCGGGGAGGGGCGACGCGCGGAACGGAAGAGGAAACGGGGACGCCTCAGCCGCGCGCGGCGAGCGCGGGCGTGGCCCTTTCGCCGAGACGGGCGAGAATGAAGTGCGCCACCGTCTCCGGCCGGTTCAGATCGAGCCGCGGCACGGAGAGGCCGACCACCGGCACGTCGGAGGCGACGGCGACGATCGGCGAGCCCGGCTGCCACATCAGTGCATGACCGGCGCTCGGGCGGTGCACCTCGATCGACGGGAGGTCGTGGGTGTGGAAGCCTTCGACGAGGACGAGATCGACCGGCGCCAGTCGCGGCAACAGATCCTCGAGCGTCGGCTCGGCCTCTTCGCGCACCTCGTGGAGGAGCGCCCAGCGGCCGCCGGAGATCAGAAGAACCTCCTCGGCCCCGGCCTCGCGATGGCGCCAGGAATCCTTGCCCGGCTTGTCGATGTCGAAGCCGTGGTGGGCATGTTTGACGGTGGAGACCGTCAGGCCGTGCGAACGGACGATGGGCAGCAGCCGTTCCATCAGCGTGGTCTTGCCCGAACCGCTGCGACCGACGAGGCCGAAGATCATCATGACGGGGGTCTCCAGGGAACGGGCTCGGAGGGGGTTCCCCCTCCGAGCCGGAGGTGCGTCCGGGCGGGGCGACCGCCCGGACGGGGAGGCTCAGGCGGCGCCCTTCGGGGCGGTGAAGACGCCGATGGTGACGGCGGGGCCGGTGTATTTCTCGACCTCGCCGACGGCGGTGTGACCGCAGTTGCCCTGAGCGAGTTTGGACGTGCCGACGTCGACGGTGAGGACGTTGGCGTCGCCGTAACGGCAGAGCGTTCCGGGCTTGCCGCCTTCCAGCGGATCGTACCAGCCGCCTTCGTTGACCCGGATCACGCCCGGACGAATGGCGTCGCTCACCTTGGCGCCGGCGAGGATCTGACCGCGATCGTTGTAGACGCGGACGACGTCGCCGTCCTTGATGCCGCGCGCTTCCGCGTCCTTCGTGTTGATGAGGCAGGGCTCGTGACCGGCGATCGCGTAGGTCTCGCGCAGCGAGGTGCCGCAGAGCTGGGAATGCAGGCGGCTCTTCGGGTGGCTGGTCGCGACGTGCAGCTTGTACTTGGTCGTCGGGCCGCCGAGACGCTCCACCGGCTCGTACCACATCGGATGCGGACCGCAGTCGTCGTAGCCCATCTTCTCGATGTTCTTCGAGTAGATCTCGATCTTGCCCGAGGGCGTGCCGAGCGGGTTGAGGAGCGGATCCTCGCGGAACTTGCCGTAGCGCACGAAGGTCTTGCCGACGGTGACCGGGAATTCGACCACACCGGCGCCGTTCCAGAAGGCGTCGAACTCCGGCATGGCGATCTTCTTGGCCTTGGCTTGGGTCAGAGCGGCGTCGTAGAACGACTTGATCCAGTCCATCTCGCTCTTGCCTTCGGTGAACTCCTTGCCCTTGCCGAGCTTCTCGGAGATCAGCGCGAAGATCTCGTAGTCGGTCTTCGATTCGAACACCGGCTCGATCACCTTCTTCATCGCCAGGATCGCCGAACCGGCATAGTCGCCGACGCTCTCGATGTCGTTGCGCTCATAGGAGGTCGTCGCCGGCAGGACGATGTCGGCGAAGCGGGCGGTCGGGGTCCACTGGAAGTCCTGCACCACGAAGGTGTCGAGCTTCTGGAAGGCGGCGATCTGACGGTTGCGGTCCTGATGGTGGACGAACGGATTGCCGCCGACCCAATAGGCCATCTTGACGTCCGGATACTTGGCCTTCTTGCCGTTGAAGTCGAACTCCTTGCCGGGGTTCATCAACATGTCGACGACACGGGCGCAGGGGATGGTCGCGGCACCCGCTTCCGTCATCCAGGCGGCACCTTCCTTGGCCTTGCCGCCGTCGGTGATGCCGGTCAGCACCGGCGCGTCGGCCGACGGCGCGCCGCCGTTGGCGTAGTGATAGGAGAAGCCGAAGCCGCCGCCGGGCAGGCCGATCTGACCGAGCATCGCCGCGAGGGTGACCAGCATCCAGTGGCGCTGTTCGCCGTAGTGCTGGCGCTGCAGCGAGAAGCCGCCGGCGAGCATGGTGCGGTTCTTGGCGAAGGCGCGCGCCAGTTCCTTGATCGTCTCGGCCGGCACTTCGCAGATCTCGGCGGCCCATTCGGCCGATTTCGGCTGCTTGTCGGTCTCGCCCATCAGATAGGGCAGGAACTTGTCGAAGCCGGCGGTGTAGTCCTTCAGGAACTTCTCGTCGTGGAGCTTCTCGACGACCAGCGTATGGGCGATGCCGAGCATCAGCGCGACGTCGGTCTGCGGGCGCGGGGCGATCCACTGGGCGCCGAAGAAGTCACAGGTCTCGGTCTTGACCGGATCGATGCAGATGACCTTGGTGCCCTTGGCCTTGAGCGCCTTCATGCCCTCGTAGCCGCCGTGATCGCCGATCGTCCAGCTGATCTGGTTGGTGACCATCGGGTCGGCGCCCCAGAACACCATCAGTTGGGTCTCGGCGACGACGACCGGCCACACCGTCTGCTGCTCGTACATCTCGAGCGTGCCGACGACATGCGGCATGATCACCTGCGCCGCGCCGGTCGAATAGTCGCCGGAGGCGTTCACGAAGCTGCCCTTGAGGTTCATCATCCGCCGGAGCAGGCTCTGGCAGTTGTGCAGCCGGCCCGGGCTCTTCCAGCCGTAGGACCCGGCGAAGGTGGAGGTCGGACCGTAGGTCTTCTCCACCCGCTGCAGCTCCTTGGCGACGAGTTCGATCGCCTGATCCCAGGTCACGCGCACGAAGTCGCCGGCGCCGCGGGTCTCAGGGCTGGCGCCGGGGCCCTTCTCGAGCCAGGCGCGGCGCACCATCGGATATTTGATGCGGGTCGGCGAATAGATGCTGTCGAGGACGCCGGCGAGCTGATGGCTCGGCGCGGGGTCCTTCTCCCAGGGCTTCACCGAGACGACGCGACCGCCCTCGACCTTGGCGCGGAAGGCGCCCCAGTGGCTGCCGGTCAGCACCTCGCCGTCGGGCGTGGCGGCACGGGCGCCGACCGAGAGCAGCGACGGGCCGGCGAAGCCGAAGACGCCCGCGGCCAATCCCCATCCGAGCAGGCTGCGCCTGGACATTTCGGCCTGGAATTCCGTGTCGGAGACGATGGACATCGGTCTCTCCTTCGTTGTCGCGTGATCGTCGTCACGCCTTTCGGGGTTCGTTTCGAGGAGTGGATGCGTCGGACGCATGCTCGATCGCGGCGACGAGCAGGCGGGCTGCGGCGGCGAAGACGCCGGTGCCGTCGGCATGGGCGAGGTCGTCGGCGAAGGTCGGCACCCAGGCGCCGAGGCGCCGGGCGAGGTCCTCGCGATCGGGATGGCCGATCGCCACCAGACGGGCGAGGAAGGCGGTCTCGATCGACAGATGGTCGGCCGGCTCGCGCTCGAGGCCGGCGGAAAGATCATGGGCGGCGAGCAGCCGTTCCATCTCGCCGGTCGGGGCCTGCCACATCCGCCCACCGCAGGTATGGACCGACTCGTAGGGCGCGACGGTCGACGGACCGCCGAGGCCGAGGAAGAGGAGCCCGAAGACCGGGGCGAGCCGGCGCGCCAGCATCGCCTCGTCCTCGGGGGTCTCGATCGTCGCCCGGAAGGCGGCGATCGGCGCGGCGAGCGTCGCGCCGTCGGCGAGGCGCGTCAGGAGATCGGCCGCGGCGCCCCGGCGGAGCGAGAGGAAGGTCCCCTCCTCCGGCGGAGCCGCGAACAGCCCGGCCAGGAGGAGGAGGAGGGAGGCCGCGTCCTCGGTGGCGTCGAGGAGGAGGGCGGCCGGGGCGGGGGCGGGGCGGCCGCGCACGGAGGAGAGGTCGGTCATTTGTGACCTCCCGTGTCTCCGGCGTTGAGCTGTACCCATTTCTGGAGGAAGCGGAACTGCTCGTCGTCGAGCGCCACGAAGCGCTTCATCGCATTGAGATTGCCGATCCACTGGTTGGCGAGATAGTGGCCGGTCTGCGGCGCGGCGTGGCAGAGGCCGCAGGAGGCGTTGTACATCTCCGCGCCGAAGGACTCGAGCTCGGGCGTGTTGCGGGTCAGCATCGCCGAGGAGATCCAAGCGCCGAGCGAGGCCTCGGTCCACTTCTGCTCGGTGTCGGGGTCGGTCATGGTCTTGCCGTGCTCGACCTTGTCGACGGTGTCGGACCCGAGCGCGGCGACGAAGATGCGCTTGCCCTGGAGGGCATAGAGCATCCGTTCGGCGCCCTCCTGCTGCCAGCCGGAGATCTTCACCTTCAGGAAGTCGCCGTCACGGGCGAGCACCTCGACCGGGGTCGGCGCGAGCAGGCGTCCGTCGACGGCGGCGCTCTCGGAGGACGGCTTCTCGAGCCAGAACCCCTTGGTGACGAGCGACGTCGGCTTGTCGCCGGCGGCATAGGTGGCGCCCTTCGAGGCGTCGACCAGCGCGGAGAAGATCGACTTGTAGCCGGTCGTCATGTCCGGCAGCTTGTGGGCGATACCCTTGTGACAGTCGATGCAGGTGCCGCCTTCCTTCCAGGCCTTCTGCATCTGGTCGGAGGCTTCCTTCTTCTTCTGATGGGCGAAGTCCATCGCCTCGAAGGAGTGGCAGTTGCGGCATTCGCGACTGTCGGAGGCCTTCATCCGCGCCCACTCGTGCTTGGCGAGCTCGAGGCGGTGTTCCTCGAACTTCTCGGGCGTGGAGATGTAGCCGGTGATCTTGCCCCACACCTCCTTCGAGGCCTGGACCTTGCGGACGATCTTGTGCGTCCAGTCCTTCGGAACGTGGCAATCCGAGCAGATCGCCCGCACGCCGGCCGGGTTCGAATAGTGGATGGTCTTCTTGTATTCCTCGAAGACCGTGTTCCGCATCTCATGGCAGGAGATGCAGAATTCGAGGCTGTTGGTCGCCTCCATGGCGGTGTTGAAGCCCCCCCAGCCGATGATGCCGACGGCGATGCCCACCGTTCCGGCCAATCCCAGCGAGGTCGGGCGCTTCAGGAGATCGAGTGCCTTCTTCCACACGGCTCTGTTTCCCTCGACCGATTTGCGTCGGGGGTGACGATGGGCCGGGGCGGTGAACGGCTTTCGCTCGAGCGATGAACGCGGTGTAGAGAATTGTAAACGGATGTGAACCGCCGGCGCCGCCGTCTTGACGGATCTCGCGCGCCGCTGTTCTTGAGATCCCATGAACAAAATCCACCACGTCCTCGTCGTCGAAGACGATCCGGTCTCTCGCCAGACGCTCGCCGCCTATCTGCGCAAGGACAACCATCGCGTTTCCGAGGCGGAGAACGGGGAGGCGATGCGGCGGGTCTTCGCCGGGGGCGACGTCGCGGTGATTCTGCTCGACATCAACCTGCCGGGAGAGGACGGCCTGTCACTCCTGCGGGAGTTGCGCCGGCAGTCCGAGGTGGGGGTCATCATGGTGACCGGCCGCGACGATCAGGTCGATCGCATCGTGGCGCTGGAGCTCGGCGCCGACGACTACGTCACCAAGCCCTACGACATGCGCGAGCTCCTGCCGCGCACCAAGAATCTCGCGCGGCGCGTCGCCGCCGCACGGCTGGTGCGCGAGGACGAGTCGATCAAATATTTCTCCGGCTGGCGGCTCGACATCCCCCATTGGAGCCTGACCGACGAGGCCGGGCGCGAGGTCCGCCTGACCCGGGCCGAATTCGAGCTCCTGGCGACGCTCGTCTCCCATCGCGGCCGCATCTTCACCCGCGACGCGCTGATCGATCACGTCAGCCGCCGCGACCGCGATCCGCTCGACCGCACCGTCGACGTCCTGATCGGCCGGCTGCGGCGCAAGATCGAGGCCGATCCGGCACATCCGAAACTGATCATCACCGTCCACGGCATCGGTTACGTCTTCGCCGGCTGACCCGCCGCGATCGCCGCCCAGGCGCCGTCGAGCGCGGTGCGCGCGGCGGCGAGGGTCGCGACGAGATCGTCGACCGGCGCCTCGATCCGGCCGCCGTCGGCGCGGGCGAGCCGTTCGACCAGGGCGGCGCGATCGGACAGTCCGACGAGCCCGACGTGGCGCGACGAACTCTTCAGCCGATGGGCGATCTCCGCCACTTCGGCGCGGGCGCCCGTCGCCGCCGCGCGCGCGAGATCTCCGGCGACCGGCGCGGTGGTGCGCCGCCACGTCTCGACGATCCGCTCCGCTTCCGCGAGGCCGAGCACGGCGACGTGTTCGGCGAGGATGCGTCCGTCGATCGCCGCGTCGGCGGCGGCGTTCGCGACCGGGCCGGGCGTCCGCGACCCGGGCGAGGCGACGCCGAGCACCCGGCGCAGGAGCGCCTCCAGGCGGGCGGCGCGGAACGGCTTGCCGAGAAAGTCGTTCATGCCCGCCGCCAGACAGGCCTCGATGTCGTCGTGCAGCGCCTGCGCCGATTGGGCGACGATCGGCACCGCCGCGCGGCGCCGGTCGGCGAGCCCACGGATGCGCCGCGTCGCCTCGAGCCCGTCGATGTCGGGCAGGCGGATGTCCATCAGTACGATGTCGAAATCGCCGGCCGCGACCGCGGCGACCGCCGCCTCGCCGGTCGCCGCGATCACCGGACGATGGCCGGCGCGCTCCAGCAGGCCGCGCGCCACCAGGGCGTTGACCTCGTTGTCCTCGACCACCAGCACGTCGAGCGCGCGCGCCGGCAATTCGGCCGGGATGCCGTTCGTGCCGTCGGCGGCGGGCGCGATCCCGGCGCCCTTCGCGAAGGGAACGGTGAAGGAGAAGCGACTGCCCTCGCCGGGCCGGCTGTCGAGCGTCATGTGCCCGCCCAGCAGATCGACGAGGCGCCGGCAGATCGCGAGGCCGAGGCCGGTGCCGCCGTAGCGGCGCGCGATCGATCCGTCGGATTGGGTGAAGGGCTCGAAGACCGCCTCGTGGCGTTCCGGCGCGATGCCGATACCTGTGTCGGCGACGACGAAGCGCAGGACCCGCGTCTCGACCGAGCCGCCGAGATCCTCGACCGAGAGGCGGATGGTGCCGGCGGGGGTGAACTTCACCGCGTTGCCGACGAGATTGAGCAGGATCTGCCGCAGCTTGCCGGGATCGCCCACGACCGTCGCCGGCGCCGCGAGATCGACCACGAGATCGAGGCCGGGTTTGCGCCGCGCCATCGGCCGCATCAGGCCGACGACGTCGTCGACCACCGCCGCGACCGGGAAGGCGACGTGCTCGAGATCGAGCACGCCGGCCTCGATCTTGGAATAGTCGAGAATGTCGGCGACGACCGAGGAGAGGATCTCCGCCGATCGCCCGACCGCCTCGGCGCGCTCGCGGGTGGTGTCGTCGAGCGGGCTCGCCCGCAGCAACTCCGCGATCCCGAGAATGCCGTGGATCGGCGTGCGGATCTCGTGGCTCATGTTGGCGAGGAAGGCGGACTTCGCCCGGTTGGCCGCCTCCGCCTCCTCCTTCGCCTTGCGATACTCGGTGACGTCGATGAGAATGACGACGGTGCCGAGATATTTCTCGGAGACGTCGAGCATGCGTTGCTTGCGAATGTCGAACCATCGCCGGCCGACGCGGGTGTCGAGCTCGCGTTCGCACACCGGCTCCCGGCAGCTCTCCACGTCGAAGCCGAGCAGCCCCGTCAGATCCAACGAGGCGCCGCCGTAATAGCCGGCGCCCGGGGTCCGCGTCACCGCGAAGAGCCGCCCGGCGGCATGGTTCATGTTCTCCACCCGGCCGTTCTCGCCGATGAGGAAGACCGGATCGTCGAGGCTCTCGAAGATCGTGAGATAGCGGTTCTTCTCGTTGGTGATCAGCCGGTTCTGCGCGCGCAGCTGCTCGACGTCCTCGACCGCCGAATGATCCGCCCATTCGTCGCAGAACCCGACCTCCATCCGGTCGAAGAAATTCTCGATCACCGCACACCAGTCGCGTCGCTCGTCGGCGTCCGCCGCCTCGTCGCAGGCGAGATCGAGATAGGTCCGCCGATAGCTCTTCATCAGGCCGAGGAAGAGGCCGAGGGTGATGCCGCGGGTGCGATGCCGGCGCGCCGCCTCGATGCCGTAGAAGGCGATGGGGTCGCGCCCGTATTCGGCCTCCGCGACCACGGCGGTGCAGGCCCGCCCCTCCGCCAGCACCGCCAGGAGCGGCGCCGACAGCCCCCGGATCGAGGCGCGCCACGCCTGCTCGAGCGTCGAGGTGAAGGGCGTGTAGCCGCGCACCTTGGCGTAGTCGATGATCCCCGCCGTGAGCCGATCTTCGTTGGCCACCACGACGTCGTGGAGCCGTCTCATCTGGTCCATGCCGTCGTCCCGTCTTCGAACATCGCGACTTGCGAGGTCACGCACCATAGTCGAAGAAACGCGGCCGCGCTTCCGGAGGAATGCCGACGCCGCCCACGAGACGAGAGGGCGTCAGCCGCTCGATTTCTCCGGCCCGGGCTTTTCCACCGGCACGTATTGGAGCGGCAGGGCGGTGGTGTATTTGATCTGCTCCATCGCGAAGGTGGTGGAGACGTCGGCGATGTCGATCTTGGCGATCAGGCGCTTGTAGAAGGCGTCGTAGGCCTCGATGTCCGGCACCACCACCCGGAGGAGATAATCGACCTGCCCGGCCATCCGGTAGAATTCGACCACCTCCGGCATCTGCGCCACCACCTCGGCGAAGCGCTTCAGCCAATCGTCGGAATGGGTGTTGGTGGTGATCGAGACGAAGGCGGTCACCTTGGTGTTGACTTGGCGGGGATCGAGCACCGCCACCCGGCGCAGGATGATCCCGTCCTCCTCGAGCTTCTGGATCCGCCGCCAGCACGGCGTCGTCGACAGGCCGACCCGCCGGCCGATCTCGGCGACGGGCACCGTGCAGTCCTCTTGCAGGACCTGAAGGATCTTGCGGTCGATGCGGTCGATCACGGCGAAGGCTCCGAGTGCGGGGTATGAATTTCCAAAACCATCGCCATTAGACGTGATCTTTTTTGCCATTCCGGTCAATCGACCGAGGAAAATAAAAATCAATTCCCAATCGAATCCCCTTCGGGAGCATGCGTCAGGGCCGCCGCGACCCGGCGGCGCAGTTCCGGTATCGCCTCCGCCTCGAACCAGGAATGCCGTTTCAGCCACGCCGAATTGCGCCAGGAGGGATGGGGCAGGGGAAACACCGTCGGCCCGCTCGTCCCGATCGTGATCGCCCGCCAATCGGCGACGGTATCGGTGAGCGAGGCCGCCGCGCGCGGCCCGAGATGCCAGAGCTGCGCCGGCCGCCCCACCGCCAGAACCAGCTCGACCGCCGGCATCGCCGCCATCAGCCGCGCCCGCCACGCCGGCGCGCATTCCCGGCGCGGCGGCAGGTCGCCGCCCTTGGCGTCGTGCCCGGGAAAGCAGAAGCCCATCGCCAGCACCGCGACTTGCGCGCGGTCGTAGAAGATCGTCTCGTCGATCCCCATCCAGGCGCGGAGCCGGTCGCCCGACGGATCGGTGAAGGGCAGACCCGAGGCATGGACCCTGACCCCCGGCGCCTGACCGGCGATCAGGATCCGCGCCGTCGCCGAGATCCGCACCACCGGACGCGGCTCGTGCGGCAACGGCTTGCCCGAGGGCGTGTCGCGGCAGATGCGACAGCCGGCGACCTCCGCCTCGAGCGCCACCAACGACGGTGGCAACGGATCCTGCGTCATGGCGTCTCCTCACCCCTGCGGCTCAGTCGCCGCGCTCGCGACGGCGAAAGTCCTCGGGCGGTTCGAAGTCGCCCGCCCACAGCCCGCGCCGGTGGCGCCGTGCCTCCGTCTCCTCGGCCTCGTGGTCACCATAGGCGAGCGCCCAGCCGTCGCGCACCATCGCCGCGCCGAGATCGGTCGATCCGGCCCGGCAGCGGGCGAGGCCCCGGCCGTATCTGTCGAGCCGGTCCCAGGCGCAGTCGAGCGGCCGTCCGCCGATCAGCGCCTCGAGATGGGCCTTCGCCTCCTCACCGCAGGCGGTCGGGCGCCCGTCGCGCCGGCAGGTCTGCGCGAGCTCCGGCGCGTCGATCCCGACCAGTCGCAACCGCACTCCGGCGATCGTCACGCTGTCGCCGTCGCCGATGTGGGCACGGCCGGCGAGGGCGCCGCGCGCCGATGCCGGCGGGCCCGATCGCGTATCTCCCGGCCCGTCCTTCCAGAGGTGCACGGCGAGCCCGACCGCCGCCGCACCGAGGAGATATCCCCAGCGTCGCGCGCGCGTGGGAAAGCGGGGACGGGCGAGCGAGAATTTCACGAGGGGCCCCTCTCGGACTTCGTTAACCGTGATTCTGAGACCTTCGTTAAGCATTCCTCCGTAGCGTCTGGAGGCATCGGAAATCAAATTGACGCAAGGTCAGAGGGAAGGGCCGTGGAGGCGGTTTCGCCGATCCGCACCAACGACGGCAAGATCGCCGGAAACGCCGAGCGCAGCGCGCGTCGGCGCTCGATGACGCGTACCGTGCGCGACGTCCGCGAGCAGTTGGAATCGGGATCCACCATCAAGCCGGCCTTCGACTGGGAACTGATGGTCGAGCACGCCCGGCTGCGCCGCGCCGGTTCGCCCTGGCTCGGCGCGCTGATCGGCGCGATCGCGGTGATCGGCTTCCTGTGGACCGACCGCATCCTGCTCGCCTCCTGGGTGGTGATCGTCCTCATCAGCCACATGACGACGCTGGTCTTCGCCGGCCGCTTCCTGGCGCTCGAGCGTCAGGACGTCGAACTCGGGGCCTGGCGCCGCCGCTTCGCCGCGCTCGACGGGGCCTTCGGCCTGTCGTTGGGGCTCCTGTTCATCCTCCCGGGCAACGGCGGCCTCGTCACCGACGTCTTCCAGTTCTCCTCGATGATGATTTTGGTGGCGGTCTGCGCGGTGCTCGCCGCCAACGTGCCCGCCGCCATGTTCGCCGCGACCATGCCGATCACGGTGATCACGGTCTTCGGCTATTTCGCCCGCCCCGACGCCTCCTTCGGGCCGATGCCGTCGCCCTCGGTGATCTTCGCGTTGATGGCGGTGATGACCCAGGCCTTCTTCATCGGGCTCGGCTATCGGCTGTTCCACGCCTCGCTCGCCGAGATCGAGGCGCGCGCCGAGAAGGACGCGCTGATCGTCGAGCTGGAATACGCCAACGCCCTCTCCGACGAGAGCCGGCGCAAGGCGGAAGAGGCCAACTTCGCCAAGTCGCGCTTCCTCGCGACCATGAGCCACGAGCTGCGCACGCCCTTGAACGCCATTCTCGGCTTCTCCGAGGTGATCCGCGACGAGATCATGGGGCCGCTCGAGAACGAGACCTATCGCGGCTACGTCGCCGACATCCACGACAGCGGCCGCCACCTGCTCGAGCTGATCAACGAGATCCTCGACATCTCCCGCATCGAGGCGGGGCGTTATTCGCTCAACGAGGAATCGGTGACGCTGCCCTACATCGTCGAGGACTGCGCCCACATGATCGGCCTCCGGGCGCGCTCGAAGGGCCTGACCATCGTCGAGCAATACGAGGAGCGCATGCCCAAGATCTGGGCCGACGAGCGCGCCATCCGCCAGATCGTCCTCAACCTGCTCTCCAACGCGGTCAAGTTCACCCCGACCGGCGGCACCATCACGGTGAAGGTCGGCTGGACGGCGGGCGGCGGCCAATACGTGGCGGTCAAGGACACCGGCCCCGGCATCCCCGAGGAGGAGATCCCGATCGTCCTGTCGCGCTTCGGTCAGGGCTCGATCGCCATCAAGTCGGCCGAGCAGGGCACCGGCCTCGGCCTCAACATCGTCCAGGCGCTGATCGGCATGCACGGCGGCACCTTCGACCTCAAGTCGAAGCTGCGCGAGGGGACCGAGGTGACGGTGACGATCCCGCAGTCGCGCGTGCTCGAGGTGATGCCGCGCATCGACGAACGCCCGGTCCGCCGCGCCGGCGCCGGCCGCTGAGCGAAATCGGCGCGAGACGCCCTCTTCCTTCTCGCAGTGCGGGGCCTTCGCGTAATTCCGGCTCGCCCGAACTTGCCGACATCGTCGCCTCGAACGCAGCCGTCATCCCCGGCGCGCCGTAGGCGCGGGAAGGGGATCCATCGGCGTCGCGAATCGTCGAAGTGCTGAGGGATTCCCTTCCCCTCCGCGCACCTTTCGGTGCGCTCCGGCCGGGAATGACGGCCGTGGGGGGCTCGACGCGCCGTGACCGTCACGAAGACGGCGGCAGGAGGCGCCTGCCGCCGTTCCGGGATGTGCCGTGAGCCCGGGGGCTCACTCCTTGTTCGAGACGCCGGCTTCCGCAAACGTCGCCATGCCCGCGTGGCAGGCGGCGGCGGCGCGCACGATCGAGGCGGCGATCGCCGCGCCGGTGCCCTCGCCGAGACGCATGCCGAGGTCGAGGAGCGCGGTCTTGCCCATCGCCTTCAGCGCCTTGCCGTGGGCCGGTTCGGCCGAGACGTGGGCGAAGAGGCAATGGTCGATCGCGCGCGGGTTCATAGCGTGGACCAGCGCCGCCGCCGCGGTGGTGACGAAACCGTCGACCACCACCGGCACCTTCTGATGGCGCGCGCCGATGATCGCGCCGACCATCGCCGCGATCTCGCGGCCGCCGAGCCGGCGCAGGATCTCGAACGGATCCATCTCGCCGCCGATGCGCAGTACCGCCTGTTCGACGACCGCCGCCTTGTTGGCGAGCGCCGCGCCCTGGACGCCGGTGCCGGGGCCGACCCATTCCGCCGCCGTGCCGCCGTAGAGCGCCAGATAGATCGCCGAGGCCACCGCCGTGTTGCCGATGCCCATCTCCCCGAGGCACAGGAGATCGACCCCACCCGCCAGCGATTCCATGCCGAAGGCCATGGTCGCGGCGCAGCCCTGGGCGTCGAACGCGTCTTCTTCCGAAATGTCCGGGGTCGGCATGTCGAGCGCCAGCTCGAACACCTTGAGGCCGATGTCGCTCACCATGCAGATCTGGTTGATCGCCGCCCCACCATTGGCGTAGTTGGCGACCATCTGTTTGGTGACCTCGGACGGGAAGGCCGAGACGCCCTTGGCGGTGATGCCGTGATTGGCGGCGAAGACCGCGACCAGCGGCTTCTCCACCTTCGGCGGGATCTGCCCGGTCGCGGCCGCGAGCCACTCGGCGATGTCCTCGAGCCGGCCGAGCGAGCCCGGGATCTTGGTCAGTTGCGCGTCGCGGGCGCGATAGGCCTCGACCGCCGCCGTCTCCGGATCCGGCAGGAGATTGACGAGATCGCGGAAGTCGTCGAAGGGAGAAGGCGCGGTCATGGCAGATCCTCGTGAGGCTGAGTGGCTCTCGTGCGGGCCGTCTATACCTCGGGCGCCCGCGCGGCAAGCCGAAGCGGAGTCCGAAACGAAGGCGGGGAGCGGGCGCCGGCGTCCGCGATCGTGGGGGAGGAAGTCGTGAGCGAACCGTCGACCCGACCCGTGGCGCTTCTCGCCGGCCTCCTGGCGGAGACCGCCGCGATGGTGCGCTTCTGGTCGCGCCTGCCGCTGCCGCGTCTCGGCTCGGCCGACGATCTCGCCGCGCCGCCGCCCTTCGCCCGCGCTCTGCGCATGCTGCCGCTCGCCGCGCTGATCGTCGTCGCGCCGGTGGCGATGATCGCGGCCCTCCTCGATCACACCGATCTCTCCGCCCTGGTGGTCGCCGCCGTCACGGTGATCGCCGCGACGCTGATCACCGGCGCCTTCCACGAGGACGGCCTCGCCGACGTCGCCGACGCCTTCGCCGGCGGACGCACCGCCGAGCGGCGGCTGGCGATCATGAAGGACAGCCGCATCGGCGCCTTCGGCGGCGTCGCGCTGGCCGCCCAGTTCGTGCTGCGCGTCGCTCTCGTCGCCGATCTCCTGGAGCGTTTCGGCGGTTGGGCGGCGCTGCTCCTCCTCGCCGTCGCGCCGCTCGCCCGGGTCGCGCCGCTGGCGCTGATGGTGCTGCTGCCGCCGGCCCGCTCCGACGGTCTGGCGAAGTCCGTCGGCCGGCCGGAGACCATGGCGCTCGCCGTCGCCTTCGCCGTCGCGGCGATGATCTTCCTGGCGGTGGTGCCGGCCGTCGTCGGCCCGGCCGAGGCGCTGGCCGCCCTCGGCGTCGCGCTCGGCGCGCTCACCGCGCTCGCCGCTCAGGCCAAGCGCGCGATCGGCGGCGTCACCGGCGACGTCGTCGGCGCCGGCACGCTCCTGACCGAGACCGGCCTCCTGCTCGGCCTCTCGATGTGACCGGCGCGCCGGGGCGCCCGGCGCGGAGGCGATCGGCGCCGGCTTGATCGCATCGCCCGCGCGCCCCATGTTGAGCCGGTCTCGAAGAGGTCGCCGATGCCGTCCGAAGTCCCCCCGATCGCCTCGCCCTGCCGCAAGCAGTGCCAACTCCATCCGATCGAGAAGGTCTGTCACGGCTGTTTCCGGACGATCGACGAGATCGCCAAGTGGACGAAGTTCACCGACGCCCGCCGCGCGAAGATCATCGACGATCTGCCCGCCCGCCGCGCCGCCCATGCCGAAAAGGAAGCCCGCCTGCGCGAGCGCCGCGAGGCCGCCGCGCGCGGCGCCTGAGCGCCCGTCCCCGAGCGCCGTCGCTCACGAGGCGGCGCGCTCCGCCGCCGGACGCCGCACCGCGTCGAGCGCCTCGCGCATGACCTCGAGCCCGGCCCCGCTCTCGATCGACTTCACCGTCAGGATCCGCCGCCACGTCCGTGCGCCCGGCCGCCCGGCGAAGAGGCCGAGCATGTGGCGCGTCACCTGCCCGAGCTTGGCGCCCGGCTCGGCGAGATGGGCCGCGACGTAGGGCTCCATCGCCTCGACCACCTCGAACGGATCGGGATCGGCGACCGCCTCGCCGAAGATCCGCCGATCGACTTGCGCCAAGAGCGCCGGCGTGTCGTAGGCCGCCCGCCCCAGCATCACCCCGTCGAGCCGCACGCCGTCGCGCGGGGCGAGCAGCGCCTCGGCCTGATCGAGATCGCCGATGCCGCCGTTGATCGCGATCGGGAGATCCGGATGCGCCGCCTTGATCGCGAAGACGAGATCGTAGTCGAGCGGCGGCACCGAGCGGTTCTCCTTCGGCGAAAGCCCCTGGAGCCATGCCTTGCGGGCATGGATCGTCAGCGAGGCGACACCCGCCGCCGCGACCTTCTCGACGAAGGCGGGCAGCATCGCCGTCGGCTCGGCGTCGTCGATGCCGATCCGGCACTTGACCGAAACGGGAAGCGAGACCGCGCCGCGCATCGCATCGACGCACTCCGCCACCAGATCCGGCTCGGCCATCAGACAGGCGCCGAACCGGCCCGACTGGACCCGGTCGGAGGGGCAGCCGCAATTGAGGTCGATCTGGTCGTAGCCGTAGCCCTCGACGATCCGCGCGGCTTCCGCCAGCTGACGCGGGTCCGAGCCGCCGAGCTGGCACACCACCGGGTGTTCCTCGGGCGAGAAGCCGAGCAACCGATCGCGATCGCCGTGGATCACCGCCGGCGCCGTCACCATCTCGGTGAAGAGCGCGGCGCGGCGCGTCAGGAGGCGATGGAAGAACCGGCAATGCCGATCCGTCCAGTCCATCATCGGCGCGACCGAGAAGCGCAGGGGCGAGACGGGGCTCACGAGCGGGATGTCTCCGAGAGGCGAAGGGAAGGCCGGTCTTCTACCGCGTCTCGCGGCGGGATGCGACCCTCTACCGGCCCGCGCTTGCCCGCCGGGCCTCGCCGACGCATGATCCGCGCCTCGCTTCGCCCCGTTGCCCGGACCCGCCCATGACGCCTTCCTCACGCTCGCACGAACCGATCGCCGGCGTGATCCTGGCGGGCGGGCAGGGGCGCCGGTTCGGCGGCGTCGACAAGGCCCTGCTCGATCTCGACGGCCGCCCGCTCCTCGCCCATGTGGTCGACCGCTTCGCGCCGCAGGTGGCGCCGCTCTTCCTCTCGGCCAACGGCGACCCCGCGCGATTCGCCGCCTTCGAGGTCGAGGTCGTCGCCGATCCCTTCGCCGAGCCGGCCGGTCCGCTCGCCGGGGTCGCCGCCGCCGGCTTGCGCCTGCGCGAGATGCGGCCCGAGATCGACCTCCTCGCCACCGTCGCGGTCGATACGCCGCACCTGCCGACGGATCTCGTCGCGCGCCTCGCCGAGGCTCTGGCGGCGGCTCCCGACGCCCGCGTCGCGATCGCCGCCTCGCAAGGCCGCAGCCATCCGGTGGCGGCGCTCCACCGTCTCGACGGGCTCGACGACCTCGTCGCCGGCCTCGCCGACGGCTCGATCCGCCGCGTGATGCGCTGGGTCGAGGCACGCGGCCTCGTCACCGTGTCCTTCGAGGGCGAATGTGGTGACCCGTTCCTCAATCTCAATCGGCCGGAAGATCTGGCGGCGCTTCGGCGATCGTGATCTCGAGCCGGAAAACCTCGCCGAACGGAGCATTCGCGAACGCCTCGCGACCTCTTGTCAGACGCGGCGGGATCTAGTCTAACCGTGGAACGCGCCGTGGACCGGGAGGTGCGCCGAAGACGCATGGTCCGCGGAGAACGTAGGGTATCGAGGAGACACGCACCCATGAAGCGCCGTCAGTTTCTCAAGAACGCGAGCGTCGGCACCGTCGCGGCCGCCGCGACCACCACGCTCGCCGCGCCGGCGATCGCGCAGTCCGCGCCCAAGATCAATTGGCGCATGACGTCGAGCTTCCCCAAGTCGCTGGACACGATCTACGGCGGCGCCGAAGTGCTCGCCAAGGCCGTTTCCGAAGCGACCGACGGCAATTTCCAGATCCAGGTCTTCGCGGCCGGCGAACTGGTCCCGGGCCTGCAGGCCGCGGACGCCGTGACCAACGGCACGCTCGAGATGTGCCACACCTGCTCCTACTATTACGTCGGCAAGGATCCGTCCTTCTGCTGGGGCACGGCGGCGCCGTTCGGCCTCAACGGCCGTCAGCTCAACGCCTGGTTCTACCATGGCGGCGGCAACGAGCTGCTGAACGAGTTCTACGCCAAGTACAACTTCATCGGTCTGCCCGGCGGCAACACCGGCACCCAGATGGGCGGCTGGTTCCGTAAGGAGATCAAGTCGGTAGCCGACATCGCCGGCCTGAAGATGCGCATGGGCGGCATCGCCGGCCGCGTCCTCGCCAAGCTCGGCGCGGTGCCGCAGATGATCGCCGGCGGCGACATCTATCCGGCGCTGGAAAAGGGCACCATCGACGGCGCCGAGTGGGTCGGCCCCTACGACGACGAGAAGCTCGGCTTCTACAAGGTCGCCCCGCACTACTACTATCCCGGTTGGTGGGAAGGCGGCGCGGCGATCCACTTCTTCATCAACAAGGAGAAGTGGGCTTCGCTGCCGAAGACCTATCAGTCGATCCTCACCTCGGCCGCAGCCATGGCCAACGTCGACATGCAGGCCAAGTACGACGCCAAGAACCCCGGCGCCCTCAAGCGTCTGGTGCAGAACGGCGCCCAGCTCCATCCCTTCCCGGCGGAAGTCATGGACGCCTGCTACAAGGCCGCCAACGAGCTCTATGCCGAGATCGGCAAGGAGAACGAGTGGTTCAAGAAGCTCCATGATTCGGTCATGGCCTTCCGCAACGACGAATATCTGTGGTGGCAGATCGCCGAGTTCGGCTACGACGCCTTCATGATCCGCGCCCGTCGCGGCTGATCGCATCGCGCGACGTCCCATCGAAAGGCCCGGCGGTTCTCCGCCGGGCCTTTTTCGTTCTTCGGACCCCTCGATCACCCCGATCGAAGCCGGGGGAAGGGCGCGTCCCGTCGCATTTTGAGGATTGCGTTCAGTGCATATCTGCTAGTCTATTGGGGTGGCGTGGCCCGGCCGAGCGGCCGGACGCCCCGGTTCCCCGTCGGGGAGCCCAATCAGAAGCCGTGGCGACACGGTCGATCCCCTGACGACGCGCCGGACGAGAAGCGCGCCGAACAACCGTTCTCTGGGAGGAGACGATATCATGCAACGTCGCAAGTTCCTGAAGGCCGCGTCGATGGGCGCCGGCGTCGTGGCCGCCTCGACCCTCGCCGCCCCGGCGATCGCTCAGACCGCGCCCAAAGTGTCGTGGCGCCTGACCTCGAGCTTCCCGAAGTCGCTCGACACGATCTACGGCGCCGCCGAGGTGCTGGCCAAGGCGGTCTCCGAGGCGACCGACGGCAATTTCCAGATTCAGGTCTTCGCCGGCGGCGAGCTGGTCCCGGGCCTTCAGGCCGCCGACGCCGTCACCTCCGGCACGGTCGAGATGTGCCACACCGCGCCCTATTACTACGTCGGCAAGGATCCGACCTTCGCCTTCGGCACGGCGGTGCCCTTCGGCCTGAACTCGCGCCAGGAGAACGCGTGGTTCTACCACGGTGGCGGCATGGATCTGCTCAACGAGTTCTTCGCCAAATACAACATCTACAGCCTGCCCGGCGGCAACACCGGCACCCAGATGGGCGGCTGGTTCCGCAAGGAGATCAAGTCGGTCGCCGACCTCTCGGGGCTCAAGATGCGCATCGGCGGCCTCGCCGGCCGCGTGCTCGCCAAGCTCGGCGCCGTGCCCCAGCAGATCGCCGGCGGCGACATCTATCCCTCGCTCGAGAAGGGCACCATCGACGCCGCCGAATGGGTCGGCCCCTACGACGACGAGAAGCTCGGCTTCTACAAGGTCGCGCCGCACTACTACTATCCCGGCTGGTGGGAGGGCGGCGCCTCGCTGCACTTCTTCATCAACAAGGCCAAATGGGCGGAACTGCCGAAGTCCTATCAGGCGATCGTCACCTCGGCGGCGGCCATGGCCAACGGCGACATGCAGGCCAAATACGACGCCCGCAACCCGGCCGCGCTGAAGCGCCTCGTCCAGAGCGGCGCCCAGCTCCATCCCTTCCCGACCGACGTGATGGACGCCGCGCTGAAGGCCTCGACCGAGCTCTACGCCGAGATCTCCAAGGAGAACGAGGCCTTCAAGAAGATGCACGACGCGGTCATGGCCTTCCGCAACGACGAATATCTGTGGTGGCAGATCGCCGAATTCACCTATGACGCCTTCATGATCCGCGCCCGCCGCGGCTGAGGCCGCCGCCCCGAAGCGGGAGGGACGTCCCGAACGAAGAAGCCCCGGCGAGCGATCGCCGGGGCTTCTTTTTCGGGAAGGCGCGCCGCGCTCAGAACTTCGGCGGGGCGCCGAGGTCGAGCCCGGGGATCTCGATCGAGGGAATGTTGTTGAGCTGCTCCAGCGCCTTCTTCTGGTCGGCGAGGTTCGGCTTCTCCCGTTCCGAGACCACGAGCCCGGGCGTCGTCATCACCAGCGTGACCATGATCAGCTGGATGATCACGAAGGGCACGGCGCCCCAATAGATCTGGGTGGTCTTGACCGGCTCCATCGTCTTGCCGGTGATCTTGTCGATATACGGGCTGCGCGGCGCCACCGAGCGCAGGAAGAACAGCGCGAAGCCGAACGGCGGATGCATGAACGACGTCTGCATGTTGACGCCGAGCATGACGCCGAACCAGACGATCATCGTCTTGGCGATGTCCTCCGGCGTGGTCAGCCCGTACTGCGCCGCGATCATCAGCGCGGTCGGATCGGTGGTGAAGATCTTCTCCGCCGCCGGCTTCAACAGCGGGATGATGATGAAGGCCAGCTCGAAGAAGTCGAGGAAGAAGGCCAGGAAGAACACCGCGATGTTGACGACGATCAGGAAGCCGTAGAGGCCGCCCGGCAGCGACGACAGCATCTCCTCGACCCAGACGTGGCCGTTGACGCCGTAGAAGGTCAGCGAGAAGACGCGGGCGCCGATCAGGATGAAGACGACGAAGGCGGAGAGCTTGGCCGTCGATTCGGTCGCCTGTTTGACGATCTGGAAGTTGAAGCGCGACGGGTCCTTGTCGATGAAGCGCTTCAGCGCCGCCAGCAGCATGGCGCCCGAGGCGCCCATGGCGCCGCCCTCGGTCGGCGTCGCGACGCCGATGAAGATCGTGCCGAGCACCAGGAAGATCAGCGCCAGCGGCGGCACCATGACGAAGGTGGTCTGCTGGGCGATCTTCGACAGGAAGCGGAAGCCGAGATAGCGGTCGCAGATCCAGTTGACCACGGAGACCACGAAGGAGAAGGCGACCGCCACCGACATCGACAGGATGACGAAGTCGGCGCCGCCCTTGGTCTGGGTCTGAGAGATCGTCCAGACGCCGACGATGCCGGAGACGATCACCAGGAAGGCGAGCGAGAGGATGCCGCGGCTCTCCTCGCCGCTCGCCAGCACGCGGACGAGCTTGATCGCGAAGAGCACCAGCGCCACCACGATCACCAGAAGCAGGATCGCGCCGAGCGTGTCGCCGACGTTGCCGGAGGCGAAGCCGGCGACGATCGTGGTCTTCAGCCCCATGCCGAAGCCGACGGCGGCGGTGGCGAGGCCGGCGAGGATCAGGCCGGCATTGGTGCGCGCCAGGATCGTCGCCGCCTTCGGGTCGGTCTCACGGAAGCCGATCGCCTCCGCCGGCAGGCCCGGCACCGCCTTCGGGAAGAAGATCGTCACGAGGAAGATGTAGAAGGCGTAGAGACCGGACAGAACCAAGCCGGGGACGAAGGCGCCCTCGTACATCGACCCGACGTCGGCGCCGAGCTGGTCGGCCATGACGATCAGCACCAGCGACGGCGGGATGATCTGGGCGAGCGTGCCGGAGGCGGCGATGACGCCGGTCGCCACGCGCCGATCGTAGCCGTAGCGCAGCATGATCGGCAGCGAGATCAGGCCCATCGAGATGACAGAGGCGGCGACCACGCCGGTGGTGGCGGCGAGCAGCGCGCCGACGAAGATCACCGCATAGGCGAGACCGCCACGGATCGTGCCGAACAGCTGGCCGATGGTGTCGAGCAGATCCTCGGCCATGCCGGAACGCTCGAGCACCAGTCCCATGAAGGTGAAGAAGGGGATCGCCAGGAGGACGTCGTTGTTCATGACGCCGTAGATGCGTTCCGGCAGCGTCTGCAACAGCACCCAGTCGAGATGGATCGTGCCCTGCGAGAGCGGCGCCAGCTCGACGCCGACGATGAAGTAGAACAGTCCGCATCCCGCCAGCGCGAAGGCGACCGGGTAGCCGAGCAGCAGGAACACCACCAGCGAGGCGAACATGATCGGGGCGATGTTGTGGGCGATGAACTCGGCCATGTGTCTCGTCCAATCGAAGAAAGGTCGGAAGAACCGCGTCGATCCCGTCGGGACGGCGGCGACGGGGTCAGCGGGTTCCGGCGGCCGCGTCGGCGGCGGTCTTCTCGGCTTCGGCGAGCAGACGCGCGGCCTCGGCCTCGGCGGCGGCATGGTGACCGCCGGCCGCGTGGGCGTCCTCGATGAGGCCGCGCATGATCGCGATCCGCTTGATCAGCTCGGAGACCGCCTGCACGAGAAGGACCGCGAATCCGAGCACGATCAGGAACTTCGCCGGCCATTGCGGCAGTCCGCCGGCGTTGGACGACTGTTCGCCGAGCGCGAAGATCTGCCCCAGCGTCGTGATCGGCGACTGGTGGAAGGCATTGCCGAGGACCTCGCCGACCGAGGCGGCGTCGGGCAGCGAGCGCATCAGGAAGGGCAGGCCGGTGTAGAGGAACACCGCGACCATCGGCAGGAGGAAGAAGACGTGACCGATCAGCTCGATCACGTTGCGCGTCTTCTTCGACAGGTTGGAATTCACGATGTCGATGCGGATGTGCTCGTTGGCCTGCAGCGTCCACGAGGCGCACAGCAGGAAGACGGCGCCGAACAGCACCCATTGCAGCTCGAGCCAAGTGTTCGACGAGGCGTCGAACACCTTGCGGATCACCGCGTTGACCGTCGAGATCAACACCGCCAGGACGATCAGCCACGCGGCGACGCGGCCGAGCCATGTGGTCGATCGGTCGATGGCGCGCGAAAAGGCGATGAGTGCGTTCAAGCAGACGTCCTCCCTCGTCTCGGAGGCGGAGAAGTGCCGAAATTCATCGGCTTTTTCGACCGCTTCCGATGTCTGAACATCGTCACCTATAGCAAGGCGCGACGGGGAGTCCTAGCCGTCCGAGGGAGCGCGCGCGACATTTTAGACGCCGTCCGGCGTGCGCGTCGTTTCGCGGTTCACGCTGCGGCAAGGGAGAGGTTCACTCGTCGTCCAGCGACGCCGACCGTCGATTGTAGAGGATCGACGACCACAAGGAGAGGCCGATCAGGGCGGCGCCGCCGAGGCCGGTGACCACTTCCGGAATCGGAACCAGAGTCTGGACGAACATGATCACCGCGAGGACGAAGACCGAATAGAAGGCGCCGTGCTCGAGGTAGCGATAGGAGGTGAGCGTGCCGCGCTCCACCAGCATGATCGTCATCGAGCGGACGTACATGGCGCCGATCCCCAGGCCGATGGCGATGACGATCAGATCGTGGGTGAGCGCGAAGGCGCCGATCACGCCGTCGAAGGAGAAGCTCGCGTCGAGCACCTCGAGATAGAGGAAGGCGCCGATGCCGCCCTTGGCGGTCTCGCGCAGCGTGCGCTGGGCCGCGTCGAGGACACCGCCGATCACCTCCACCGCCAGGAAGGTGAGGAGCCCGTAGAGCCCCGCGAAGACGAAGGTGACCGACGCCTCGCCGCCGATGAGGTTGGAGAACAGCAGCAGGAAGCCGATCGCCACCGCGACCTGGATGCCCTCGACCGTCGCGAAGCGCGCCATGTTCTTCTCGAGGACGAAGATCCAATGGACGTCCTTCTCCTGGTCGAAGAAATAGGTGAGGCCGACCATCATCAGGAAGGTGCCGCCGAAGGCGGCGATCGGCAGATGCGCCTCGTGCATGATGCGGGCGTATTCCGCCGGCCGGGTGGTCGCCAGATGCAGCGCCTCGACCGGCCCGATCCGCGCCGCGATCGCGACGATCATCAGCGGGAACACGATGCGCATGCCGAAGACGGCGACGACGATGCCCCAGGTCAGGAAGCGGCGCTGCCAGATCGGCGCCATCTCCTTGAGCTTGTTGGCATTGACGATCGCGTTGTCGAACGAGAGCGAGATCTCGAGGATCGCCAGCACGGCGCAGATGAAGAAGAGCTTGCCGGCGTCCGAGGCGCCGCCGCCGACGCTCCAGCCATAGATCGCCGCGATCAGGAGCCCCACGACGGTGACCCCGAACGCTCCCCGGAAATAGTGGAGCGTCGGGCGGCGGGGAAGCGGATCGGACATGCGTGGCGGCCTCTGTGTCGCGGTCTCCGAGGGGAGGGGGACGACGATCGATCCCGTCTTGTCGGATGGCGGGAGGGCCCCGTCAAGCGCGCGGTTCGTCCCGAGCCCCGCGCGTGACGCGCTTCAGCCGCTCGCGGTGGAACGTGTAGAGCCCGGTCGCTACGACGATCGCGGCGCCGATCAGCGTCGGTCCGTCCGGCGTGTCGCCGAAGAGCACGATGCCCCAGAGGAACGCCCAGACCAGCAGCGTGTAGCGATAGGGCGCGATCGCCGAGGTCTCCGCCATCTGCGTCGCCTTGATCAGGCAGACGTAGCCGATCAGGAGCGCGACCGAGGTCGCCATCAGCAGGGCCGTCTGCCCGAGGCTCGGCATCACCCACACCGGAACCGTCGAGACCATCCGCTCGAAGGGTTGGAGCGCCAGCCCGAGCAGCGTCACCGTCACCGCCGTCGCCATCGTCACCAGCGAGGTCGGCAGACGCGTGCCGAGCCGCGCGGTCGAGACGTCGCGCACCACCACGAAGGCGACCGACACCAGCACCCAGATCGAATTGGGCTCGAACCCGGCGACGCCCGGCCGGACGATGATCATCACCCCGACGAAGCCGACCGCGATCGCGATCCATCGGCGCGGCCCCACCTTCTCGCCGAGGAACAGCGCCGCCGCCGCCGTCATCGCCAGCGGCGTCGCCTGAAACACCGCCGAGACGTTGGGCAACGCCACATGGACCAGCGCCATCAGATAGAAGAGCGTCGCGCCGATCTCCCCGACGAGACGCAGCGCCACCGTCGGGGTCACGAGGTCGCGCGCCCGCCGCCACGACCCGTCGGCGGCGACGGCCGCCGCCACCGCCAGCGAGGCGAACAGACCGCGCATGAAGATCGTCTCGCCGAGCGGCAGCTGCTGGGTCGCGAGCTTGGTCAAAGCGTCGGAGAGATTGAACGCCGCCATGGCGATCGCCATCGCCAGAATGCCGCGACGATTGTCCCGAAGGTCGGTCATGGGGCCTCGAATCGGCGAATGACGGAAGGGAATGGGTAGGCGATACCACCCATAGCCTTTCGTCGAGTGCCCCGCCACCGGCTTCGTCGCGACCCGGACCCGCGTTCGCGGCGTCCGCCGCGGCTCAGCCGCCGGTCGTGTTCATGTGCCGGTGCAACACGCCGTCGCCGACCGAGCGATCGATCACGAAATCGTGTCCCTTGGGCTTGCGCGCCACCGCCTCGCGGATCGCCGTCTCGATCGCCTCGTCGCTCTCCGGCTTGTCGCGCAGCACCTTGCGCAGGTCGGTGCTGTCGTCCTGGCCGAGACACATGTAGAGCGTGCCGGTGCAGGTCAGGCGGACGCGATTGCAGCTCTCACAGAAATTGTGGGTCATCGGCGTGATGAAGCCGAGCCGCCCGCCGGTCTCCGCCACCCGCACGTATCGCGCCGGCCCGCCCGAGCTGACGTCGAGGTCGGCGAGCGTCCACCGCGTCTCGAGATCGGCGCGCACCTTAGACAGCGGCAGATACTGATCGGCGCGCTCGCCGCCGACCTCGCCGAGCGGCATCGTCTCGATCAGCGTCATCGCCATGCCGCGGCCATGGGCGAAGCGCAGGAGATCGTCGATCTCGCCGTCGTTGAACCCCTTGACCGCCACCGTGTTGATCTTGACGTCGAGCCCGGCGGCCAGCGCCGCGTCGAGCCCGGCGAGGACCGGCCCGATCTCGCCCCAGCGGGTGATCTTGCGGAACTTGTCCGCGTCGAGCGTGTCGAGCGAGACGTTGATGCGGCGAATGCCGAGGTCGACCAGTTCGCGCGCCCGATGCGCGAGCTGCGATCCGTTGGTGGTCAGCGTCAATTCGTCGAGGGCGCCGCTCTGGAGATGGCGGGCGAGCGAGGCGATCAGCGTCATCACGCCCTTGCGCACCAGCGGCTCGCCGCCGGTCAGGCGAATCTTGCGCGTGCCGAGCCCGACGAAGGTGGAGCACAGCCGGTCGAGTTCCTCGAGGCTGAGCACGTCGCGCTTGGGCAGGAACGTCATGTCCTCGGACATGCAGTAATGGCAGCGGAAATCGCAGCGGTCGGTCACCGAGACGCGCAGATAGCGGATGGTGCGCCCGAACGGATCGACCAGAGGCGCCGGTCGTTCGGCTCCGCGTCGCTCCGTTCCGAATAGTGCGGTCATGCTCGTCTCCTCGCCGATCGTCGCCAGGAACCATATGGCGCGACGGCCCCGCGTCAACCGGCACGCTTGTCCCAATCCCCGACAGGGCCTATTGGCGAGGAGAAATTCGCACCAAAGGAGGAAGCGCGATGACCGAGGTGAACGTCTGGCCGACCGAATTGCGGCTGACGAAGGATCGCAGGACCCTGGTCGTCACCTTCGAGACCGGCGAGCGTTTCGAACTCCCGGCCGAATATCTGCGCGTCCGCAGTCCCTCCGCCGAGGTCCAGGGCCACGCCCCCGACCAGCGCAAGACGGTGGCCGGCAAGCGCAACGTCGAGATCCTGTCGATCGAGGAGGTCGGCAACTATGCCGTGAAACTCTCCTTCGACGATCTCCATTCGACCGGCATCTACACCTGGGACCACCTCGCCGAACTCGGCCGCGACTACGATCGCTCCTGGGCGGCGTATCTCGACGAACTCGCCGCCAAGGGCCTCTCGCGCGATCGCTGAACGGCGCCCGGCCATGCGACGCCCGGGGATCGGGAAAGAAAGAGGCCGGCGATATCCTCGCCGGCCTCTTCACATGTCGGGGACGCTCGCGCGTCGATCAGTTGATCACGACCACCCGGGCGCCGACGCGGACGCGCTCGTAGAGGTCGGTCACGTCGTCGTTGGTCATGCGGAAGCAGCCCGACGACACCGCCTGACCGATCGTCCAGGGCTCGTTGGAGCCGTGGATGCGATAGTAGGTCGAGCCGATGTACATGGCGCGGGCGCCGAGCGGGTTCTCCGGACCGCCGGCCATGTAGGCGGGCAGGTGCGGCTGACGGCGGCGCATCTCCGGGGGCGGGGTCCAGCCCGGCCACTCGGCCTTGCGGGTCACGGTGTGCTGACCGGCCCAGGCGAAGCCCGGACGGCCGACGCCGATGCCGTAGCGGAGCGCCTTGCCGTTGTCGAGCACGAGATAGAGACGACGCTCGGCGGTCTTCACGACCACGGTGCCGGGCGCGTACCGACCGTCGAACGAGACGATCTCACGCGGGATCGGCGTGAAATTCGGTGAGGAGGACGAATAGTTGCTCGCCCCCGGGCCTTCGACGACGTTGCCGAGCGCGTCGTAACGCGACTGAACCGCCGGATTGTATTCCGCGCCCGCCGGAACGGACAGGGACACGGCCCCGACCACAACGGCAGCCGCCACAAGCATAGACCCGCGCATACCACGCCCTCGTCGATATCGAAATCTCGAATGAATCGGGACCGGGGAGAACTTCGTCCGTCCCGGTCGTCGTGCGTATAATGGCGGATGGCTCGGCGACGGGGCAAGGGCCGGACGGCCACCGGACGGGGGGAACCGCTCACCGTGGCGAGATTGCCACCCGCCTGTGTTCGCGATGCAACGGCCGACACCGCCCTGAGGTGCCCCAAGGAGAGCGAACGGGTCGTTTCGGCACGCCGCGGTAACGATTTCTCGAGAATTCTCGCGGGAACGGAGCGACAGAAAGGCATCACCCGTTCGGCGCGACTCGCTCCGGGCCGGTGGCGCGAGCCCATCGAATCGCGCCCCTGAAAGTCGAAGACCCGCGCCGATCGCTCGACGCGGGTCTCGTCTGGGGAGCGTGGAGGTCGCCGGCGATCAGCCGAGGTTCAACTCCTTGAAGAAGTCGTTGCCCTTGTCGTCACAGACGATGAAGGCCGGGAAGTCGACGACGTCGATGCGCCAGATCGCTTCCATGCCGAGTTCCGGATACTCGATGCACTCCACCTTCTTGATGCAGTCCTGCGCCAGACGCGCCGCCGGGCCGCCGATCGAGCCGAGGTAGAAGCCGCCGTACGTGTTGCAGGCGTCGCGCACCGCCGCCGAGCGATTGCCCTTGGCGAGCATCACCATCGATCCGCCGAACGACTGGAACTGGTCGACGTAGCTGTCCATGCGTCCCGCCGTGGTCGGGCCGAAGGAGCCGGAGGCCATGCCCTCCGGGGTCTTGGCGGGGCCGGCGTAATAGATCGGGTGGTTCTTGAAATAGTCGGGCATGCCCTCGCCCTTCTCCAGCCGCTCGCGGATCTTGGCATGGGCGAGGTCGCGGGCGACGATCAGCGGGCCGGTCAGCGACAGGCGGGTCTTGATCGGATACTTGGAGAGTTCGGCGAGGATCTCGGCCATCGGCCGGTTCAGGTCGATCTTCACCACGTCGGTGTCGAGATGCTCGTCGCCGATCTCGGGCATGTACTGCGCCGGATCGTGCTCGAGCTCCTCGATGTAGACGCCGTCCTTGGTGATCTTGCCGAGGCACTGACGGTCGGCCGAGCAGGAGACGCCCATGCCGATCGGCAGCGAGGCGCCGTGACGCGGCAGACGGATCACGCGGACGTCGTGGCAGAAGTACTTGCCGCCGAACTGCGCGCCGACGCCGGAGGCCTGCGTCAGCTTCAGCACCTTCTCTTCCATGTCGAGGTCGCGGAAGGCGTGGCCGAGGTCCGACCCCTTTGTCGGCAGCCCGTCGAGGTAGCGCGCCGAGGCGAGCTTGACGGTCTTGAGGTTCAGTTCCGCCGAGGTGCCGCCGATGACGATCGCCAGATGATAGGGCGGGCAGGCGGCGGTGCCGAGCGTCAGGATCTTCTCCTTGATGAAGGCGAGCATCCGGTCTTCGGTCAGCATCGACGGGGTCTGCTGGAAGAGATAGGTCTTGTTGGCCGAGCCGCCGCCCTTGGCCATGAAGAGGAACTTGTAGGCGTCCTCGCCGTCCTCGTAGATGTCGATCTGCGCCGGAAGGTTGGTCTTGGTGTTCTTCTCTTCGTACATCGTGATCGGCGCGAGCTGCGAGTAACGCAGGTTGCGCTTCAGATACGAGTCGCGCACGCCCTCCGAGAGCGCCGCCTCGTCGCCGCCCTTGGTGAAGACCCGGCGGCCCTTCTTGCCCATGACGATGGCGGTGCCGGTGTCCTGGCACATCGGCAGCACGCCGCCGGCCGAGATGCAGGCGTTCTTCAGAAGATCGAGCGCCACGAACTTGTCGTTCTCGGTCGCCTCCGGATCCTTCAGGATCTTGGCGAGTTGAGCGAGATGGCCGGGACGCAGATAATGCGAGATCTCACCGAGCGCCGTCTCCGCCAGCAGCTTCAGCGCGGCCGGATCGACCACCAGCATCTCCTCGCCCTGGAAGGTCTCGACCTTCACGAAATCCGAGGTGAGCTTGCGCCAGGGCGTCGTGTCCTTGGCGAGCGGGAACATCTCGGAATACTGGAAAGCCGGGGTCTCGGTGGTCATCTCTCAACGTCTCCCGAAGGCGAGGGGGTCTCGCGAAGGACGTGGAAGGCGCAGGCGACCGGCGCCGTTCCTGCGGCGGATCGCCGCGAATGCCGCGTTCTAGAACGCTTCCATCGCCGCGCCAAGGCGTCGTTTGGTCGGGGGGCGAAAACGGCGATCCCCGCGCCGGTGGGCGCGGGGATCCGTCGTCGGGAATGCGGTGTCGCCTCAGGGCATCAGCACATAGGTGCCGGGGGCGTCGCAGAGCGGGGCGTAGCCCTTGTCGGGCGCGCCCATGGACGGCGGCGCGACCTTTTCGCCGGAGCGGGCGGCGAGCCAGTCGAACCAGGCGAGCCACCACGAGCCCTCGTGGGCCTTGGCGGTCTCGCCCCAATGCTCGGGATCGACGTAGGGCGCGTCGGCCGGCTTGGTGGCGATGCGATAGGCGCGATGCTTGTGGCCGGGCTCGGAGACGATGCCGGCGTTGTGGCCGCCGGTGGTCAGCACGAAGGTCACCTCCGAATCGGAGAGCAGCGTGATCTTGTGCACCGACTTCCACGGCGCGACGTGGTCGGTCTCGGTGCCGACGGCGAAGATCGGAACCTGGATGTCCTCGATCGCGATCGAGGTCTCGCCGACGTGATGCCGGCCCTCGGCCAGATCGTTGTCGAGGAAGAGATGCTGGAGATATTCGGCGTGCATCCGGAAGGGCATCCGGGTGGCGTCGGCGTTCCAGGCCATCAGGTCGTTCATGGCGACGCGTTTGCCGAGCAGATAGTCGTGCACCATCTTCGACCAGACGAGATCGCGCGAGCGCAGCATCTGGAAGGCGCCCGACATCTGCTTGGTGTCGAGATAGCCGCGCTCCCACATCATGTCCTCGAGCAGCGACAGCTGGCTCTCGTCGATGAAGAGCATCAGCTCGCCCGCCTGCGTGAAGTCGGTCTGAGCGGCGAGCAGGGTCAGCGAGCCGAAGCGCTCGTCGCCGTCGCGGGCCTGACGCGCCGCCTCGATCGACATCAGCGTGCCGCCGAGGCAATAGCCGACGCCGTGCACCTTGGCCGCGCCGCAGATCGCCTCGATCGCCTCGAGGGCGGCGACCGGACCGAGCTCGCGATAGGCCTCGAGGCCGAGATCGCGATCCTCGCTGCTCGGGTTCTTCCACGAGATGCAGAACACGGTGAAGCCCGCCGCCACCAGATGACGGATCATCGAATTGTGGGGGCTGAGATCGAGGATGTAGTACTTCATGATCCAGGCCGGGATGATCAGGATCGGCTCGGGATGGACCTCGTTGGTGGTCGGCCCGTATTGGATCAGCTCGATCAGCCGGTTGCGGAACACGACCTTGCCGGGCGTCGTCGCGACGGCGCCGCCGGGACGGAAGTTCTCGAAGCCTTCCGGCGGCATCTCGGCGAACTGGCGCTCGGCGTCGTCGATCGCGTTGGTGAGCCCGCGCTGCAGATTGGCGCCGCCCTCCTTCATCGTCGCGTCGAGCACTTCCGGATTGGTCGGCGCCCAGTTCGACGGCGAGAACACGTCGAGGATCTGGCGGGCCGAGAATTCGACCATGCGCAGGTGATGCGGGCTGGCGCCGCGCACGTTGGTGGTCGCCTCCTTCCACCACGCCTCCGAGAGCTGGAAGGCGTCGGCCATCAGGCGGAACGGCATCTGGTTCCAGGCGGGATTGCGGAAGCGTGGGTCGCGCGAGGCCTCGTGGATGGCGTCCTTGCCGTCGACCATCGCGTCGGTGGCGACACGGCCGAACTCGATCCACTTGTGCATGGCGGAATCGACGAGCGCGCCGAGCTTGCCCGGCGAGGCCGCCAGATGCATCGCCCAGTCGAACTGCGCCATCGCCATCGCCGCCGGGCTCATCCCGCCGGTGAAGCGCGCGATCATCGCGTGCGACGCCCGGTCGATCACGTCCGCCGCCTCGAGGCGCGGATTGAGCTCGACCACATGCGGCTCCTGACGCAGCTTGCGCGACACCGGCGTCGGCGAGAGCCGCGGCTCGGCCACCACGACGGCGCTTTCGGCGGGCAGGGGTTTCTTTTCGATCACGGCGGTCGACATGCATCCTCCTCTCGGAGGCGCCTCCCGCCCCCGTCGCCGGGATCCACGCTCGAGAAGAGCGGACCCCGTCCGAATCACGCCTTTTATAGGCAGTGCAATAAAGGCGTTTTCGCGCCGCACACTAGCGCGGAACGCGTGGCTCGCCATGATTCCCATCAATTTCCGCATGGGGGAAATTTCAGATGAGGATGCGTCCGTCGACGACCCGCCCCTCCCAGGCGTCGAGGAAGGCCTCGACCGAGAGCGCCCGGAAATCCGGCACCGCCCGTCTCAACACCGCATGCGGCCAGTCCCACCAGGCGAGCCGCATCAGGCGCTCCTCGACCGCCTCCGAGAAGCGCCGCCGGATCGGCCGCGCCGGATTGCCGGCGACGATCGTATAGGGCGCCACGTCCTTGGTGACGATCGCCCCCGCTCCGACGATCGCCCCGGTGCCGATCGTTCGCCCCGGCAGCACGATCGCCGCCCGGCCGATCCAGGCGTCGGGCCCGATCACCACCCGCTCGGCCCGCCGCCGCTCGAACTCTTCCGTCTCGTCGGTGACGTCCTCGAAATACTGCCAGGAGCGATAGGTGAAATGCGCCTGCGCCGCCCGTTCCATCGGATGGTTGGCCGGATTGATCCCGACCATCGCCCCGATCGAGACGAATTTGCCGATGTCGGCATAGACGATCTCGCAGTCGTTGACCGCGTAGGAATAGTCGCCGAACGCGGTCTCGATCACCGTCGTGCGCGCGCCGATCTTGACGAATTTGCCGAACCGGCTGTCGCGGGTGACGGCGGTCTCGTGGATCAGCGGCCGGGCCCCGAGCCGCTTCTTGCGCACATGCGCCGGCAGACCTTCGTCGCCATGGGCGCCGGTCGGCGGGGGAGGGGAGGGTCGCTGGGTCATCGTCTCGACATTTCTTGCAGGCTTGACCGAAATACGCACGAAAGCCGTCATTTCCGCTTCGTGGATCGACGATATCGACCAATTGACGAGCGAATACCATCCCGTCTCGAGGGAAAGGCCGTTGCGGCTCGCGTCTCGCGGGGGCATCGGATGGTGCGACGCAATGGCCCGGCGCGTCGAGGGGGGATCGCCGCCCCTCGCGCCGGACGAGATCGATGGAGACGACGATGAAGAACGAGAGCCTGTATTCGTTCCTGGAGAAATGGGCCGGCCAGGATCAGCTGAAGCGGGACGTCGCCGCCACCGTTCATGCTCTCGCCGACGCCGGCCGCGACATCGCCGCGCTGGTCTCCGACGGCCCGCTCGCCGGCGAGCTCGCCGCCGCCATGACCGAGAACGTCCAGGGCGAGGTCCAGAAGTTCCTCGACGTCCATTCCAACGACCTCCTGATCGAGGCCTGCAAGCGCGCGCCGGTCGCCGCCATCGCCTCCGAGGAGTTGGATCACCCGATCGCGCTCCACCACGACGGCACCGTGCTGGTGGCGGTCGACCCGCTCGACGGCTCCTCGAACATCGACACCAACGTCTCGATCGGCACGATCTTCTCGCTCCTGCGGTCGCCCGAGCACGTCGACGCCTCGACCCACGACGCCTTCCTCCAGAAGGGCCGCGACCAACTCGCCGCCGGCTACGTCCTCTATGGTCCGCAGACGACCCTGGTGATGACCCTCGGCAAGGGCACCCAGATGTTCACCCTCGACCGTCGCCGGGGCACCTTCATCCTCACCAACCGGGCCATGACCATCCCCGAGAGGACCAAGGAATTCGCCATCAACTCGTCGAACCGGCGCCATTGGAACGAGCCCACCCGGCGCTACATCGACGAATGCGTCCACGGCGCCGAGGGCGCGCGCGGCGAGGACACCAACATGCGTTGGGTCGGCAGCCTCGTCGCCGACGGCCACCGCATCCTGGTGCGCGGCGGCGTCTATCTCTACCCGGCCGACAAGCGCAAGGGCTACGACGAGGGCCGTCTGCGCCTGATCTACGAATCGAACCCGATCGGCTGGGTGGTCGAACAGGCCGGCGGCGCGGTATCGACCGGCAACGAGAACCTGCTCGATCTCGAGCCGCGCGTTCTGCACCAGCGCATCCCGCTGATCTTCGGCTCCCGCCTCGAGGTGGAACGCATCGAGAGCCACCACCTCGTCGACGAGGACGAGCGCGAAGCGGCGGAGTGACGCACCGCAAGCGATACCGCCGCCGGAAGATCTGGCGGCGGGGATCGATGAAATCGGCGCGCGGTCGGGGACGGCCGCGCGCTTTTTCGTGGCGCCCGGTTGACTTTCGTCGCAGGCTCTGGCGCTTGACCCCTCTGTGATCGCGCCGAAAGCGCCCGATCCCGCCGGTTCCCGAGGCGAGGCCGATTGGCCGCAGCGGCGGAGGCGGCGAAACATGGTATCGCGTTGCCACACGATGGCGGTCGTGATCGCGGCCGGCCATCGATCCGAGGAGAGTTCGAGATGACGAAGCCCGTGACCGACGCACTGACCTGGAAGGTCTCGGCCGCGATCCGCGCCCTCGCCATGGACGCCGTGCAGGCCGCCAATTCCGGCCACCCCGGCGCCCCGATGGGCATGGCCGAGATCGCGTCCGTGTTGTGGCGCGAGCACCTCTCCTTCGATCCGAAGAAGCCGAAATGGCCGAACCGCGACCGTTTCGTCCTGTCGAACGGCCACGGCTCGATGCTGCTCTACGCGCTCCTGCACCTGACCGGCTTCGACGTCTCGATCGACGACATCAAGTCCTTCCGCCAGCTCCATTCCAGGACGCCGGGCCATCCCGAGTTCGGCTACACGCCGGGCATCGAGACCACCACCGGCCCGCTCGGCCAGGGCATCGCCAACGCCGTCGGCATGGCCATCGCCGAGCGCACCCTCGCCGCCCAGTTCAACCGTCCGGGCCACGAGATCGTCGATCATCGCACCTGGGCCTTCGTCGGCGACGGCTGCCTGATGGAGGGCGTCTCCCACGAGGTCTCCTCGCTCGCCGGCACGCTGGGCCTCGGCAAGCTCAAGGTGGTCTGGGACGACAACGGCATCTCGATCGACGGCAAGGTCGCCGAATGGTTCGGCGAGGACGTCTGCGCCCGCTACGAGGCCTATGGCTGGCACGTCGTCCGCGACGTCGACGGCCACGACCCGCGCGCCCTCGATGCCGCCATGAAGGCGGCCGAGGCGATCACCACCAAGCCGGTGCTGATCCAGGCCAAGACCGTCATCGGCAAGGGCGCGCCCAAGAAGCAGGGCACCGAGGGCGCCCACGGCGCCCCGCTCGGCGCCGAGGAGATCGCCGCCGTCCGCGTCGCCATGGATTGGCCGTACGCGCCCTTCGAGATCCCCGACGACGTCCGCGCCGAATGGGATCGCACCACCCGTGGCGCCGAACTCTCCGGCACCTGGGAGACCCGCTTCGCTGCCTATGCCGAGGCCCATCCCGATCTCGCCGCCGAATTCACCCGGCGGACCAACCACGAGATGCCCGCCGATTTCGACGCCCTCGCCCAGGCAGCCCTCGAGGCGGTCGCCGCCGAGGCCGCGACCATCGCCACCCGCAAGGCGAGCCAGAACGCGCTGGGCCGCCTCGGCCCGATCCTGCCGGAATTCATGGGCGGCTCGGCCGACCTCACCCATTCCAACCTGACCAACTACAAGGGTCAGACCCCGATCACCCGCGATCCCGCCGGCAATGCCGTGCTCTACGGCGTGCGCGAGTTCGGCATGACCGCGATCGCCAACGGCATGGCGCTCCACGGCGGCTTCCTGCCCTATGTCGCGACCTTCCTGGTCTTCTCCGACTATGCCCGCAACGCGGTGCGCATGTCGGCGCTGATGAAGCAGAAGGTGGTGCACGTCTACACCCACGATTCGATCGGTCTCGGCGAGGACGGCCCCACCCATCAGCCGGTCGAGCACGCCGAGGCGCTGCGCGTCATCCCGAACCTCGACGTCTGGCGTCCCTGCGACGCGGTCGAGACCCAGGCCGCCTGGACCAGCGCGGTCACCCGCGCCGACGGCCCCTCGGCGCTGCTCCTGTCGCGCCAGAATCTCGCCCATCAGCCCCGCTCGCCCGAGCAGCTCGCGGCGATCGCCTCGGGCGGCTACGTCCTGGTCGAACCGGCCTCCGCGCCGAAGGCGGTGATCGTCGCCACGGGCTCCGAGGTCCAGCTCGCCGTCGCCGCGGCGAAGACGCTCGGCGAGGAGGGGCTCCCCGTCCGCGTCGTCTCGATGCCCTGCGTCGAGGCCTTCGAGCGCAAGCCGAAGGCGGAGCAGGACGCGGTCCTGCCCGATCTGCCGACCGTCGTGGTCGAGGCCGGCGTGACCCGCGGCTGGTGGAAGATCGCCGGCCGCACCGGCGCGGTGATCGGCATCGATCGCTTCGGCGAGAGCGCCCCGGAAAAGGCTCTGTGGCCGTTGTTCGGCTTCACCGCCGAGAACGTCGCCGCGACGGTCCGCCGCATCGTCGGCTGAAGCGAAGAAATTCACCGCGATGCGAGCAACTTCTTGCATCGCGGTGAAGGGTGTCCGTCGAAACCCCGTCCGTGACTTTCACGATGAGCGAACGTTTCACTTGAAAGCCCACGCCCGTGGTTTAAACCGAAACCAGTCGAGCGGGGCCGCGTTCGGCCTCACCCTCGAACAGTTCTGAGGAGACCCCGATGCCTCTCGTTTCCATGCGCCAGTTGCTCGACCATGCCGCCGAAAACGGCTACGGCCTGCCGGCCTTCAACGTGAACAATCTCGAGCAGGTCCGCGCCGTGATGGAAGCGGCCCGCGCGACCAAGAGCCCGGTCATCCTCCAGGGTTCCGCCGGCGCCCGCAAATATGCCGGCGAGGCCTTCCTGCGCCACCTCATCCTGGCCGCGATCGAAGCCTATCCCGAGATCCCCGTCTGCATGCATCAGGACCACGGCGCCTCGCCGGCGGTCTGTCAGGCGGCGATTCGCTCCGGCTTCACCTCGGTGATGATGGACGGCTCGCTCCAGGCCGACGGCAAGACCGTCGCCTCCTACGAGTACAACGTCGAGACGACCCGCACCGTCGTCAACTTCGCCCATTCGATCGGTGTTTCGGTCGAAGGTGAGCTCGGCGTGCTCGGCTCGCTCGAGACGATGAAGGGCGACAAGGAGGACGGTCACGGCGCCGAGGGCACCATGACCCGCGAGCAGCTCCTGACCGATCCCGATCAGGCCGCCGACTTCGTCAAGAAGACCCAGGTCGACGCCCTCGCCATCGCCATCGGCACCTCGCACGGCGCCTACAAGTTCACCAAGAAGCCGACCGGCGAGATCCTCGCCATCTCGCGCATCAAGGAGATCCACGCCCGCATCCCCAACACCCATCTGGTGATGCACGGCTCCTCCTCGGTTCCGCAGGAACTCCTCGCCGAGATCCGTGAATTCGGCGGCGACATGAAGGAGACCTACGGCGTTCCGGTCGAGGAGATCGTCGAGGGCATCAAGTACGGCGTCCGCAAGGTCAACATCGACACCGACCTGCGTCTCGCCATGACCGGCGCGATCCGTCGCATGATGGCCGAGAAGCCGAGCGAGTTCGACCCGCGCAAGTACAATGCCGAGGCCCAGAAGGCCGCCTCCAAGGTCTGCAAGGCCCGTTACGAGGCCTTCGGCGCCGCCGGCCAGGCCGACAAGATCAAGCCGATGCCGCTCGAGGACATGGCCGCCGCCTATGCCTCCGGCAAGCTCGAGCAGATCGTGAAGTGATCTCACGCGGCGGGCGCCTCGCCGCCCGCCCGTGACGGGTTCGAGGAAACGTGCGTGGGGGCAAACCCGCGCCGCCCGGGAGAGACGCCGCCGCGGAGCGATCCGCGGCGTCGTCGTTTCCATCGCCTCCCCCGTCAGGATCGCCCGGCCGCGCCGGCGTCGCCGCCCGCGTCGAGCCGCTCGTAGACCGCCTCGGCGATCGGCAACAGGCCGTCGCGATCGAGCGGCGCCGTCACCGCGAAGCCCCAGCCGCGATCGACCCAGGCGAAGGTCGAGGACGTCGCGTCCTTGCGGAAGCGGAAGGCGGTGGTCTCGCCGTCGATCGCCTGCACCCACAGCGTCATCCGCTTGCCGCCGGCGTCCTCGTACATCAGTTGCGCCCCCGCCGTCGTCCCCGCCGGCAGCAACCGCCCGCCGATCAGCTTCCAGCCGAGCCCCGCGAGATCCGGCGCGACGATGCGCCGGCCGAGCCGTTTCGACAGCCAGCCGACGAGATGCGCCTCGCGGCCGGCGTCCACCTCGACCGGATGCGCCACCTCGACCACGAAGGTGCGATGCGCCGCGCTCGCCTCCTCCGCGACGGTGGCATAGGCCGGCACCCGGACCGTCCCCGGGCCGTCGTAACGGTGGGTCACCGCCGCTCCGGCCCCCATCCCGATCGCGAAGATCAGGCCCGCCGCCGCGATCCGCCCAAGCCCGCCGCCGCGACGGCGACGCTCGGCCTGGAGGGCGGCGATCCGCAGCCGGCTCGGGATCGGCTCGGCGGCGATCGGCGCCAGCGCCTCGCGCAGCGCTTCGCGATCGCGCCGTTCGGCGGCGATCCGCGCGCCGACGTCGGGTGAACCGGCGACGAAGGCGTCCACGGCGGCGGCGCGCTCGGGCGTCAGCCGTCCGTCGACCGCCGCGACGAGATCGTCTTCACCGATGGGAGGTCGCTCGCCGCTCATGTCACTTCACTCGTCTCAGAAGAGGGATGCGTCCCGTTTCCAGGATCGCGCGGAACCGCTGCCGGCCCCGGGCGAGGCGCGACATCACGGTGCCGATGGGAATGCCGAGAACCCGCGCCGCCTCCTCATAGGAGAGGTCCTCGACGCCGACCAGGAGCAACAGCGACTTCTGCTCCTCCGGCAGCAGCTCGAGCGCGGCGAGCGCGTCGCGCACGCCGAGCCCGCCGTCCTGATCGGGCGCGATCGCCGGCATCGCGTCCTCGTCGATCGCCACCGCCCGGCCCTGTCGCCGCCGTTGCCGCAGTCGATCGAGATGGAGATTGCGCAGGATGGTGAAGAGCCACGGCCGGGGATCCTCGCCCGGCCGCCGCATCCACCAGCGCGACAGCGCGCGCTCGAGACAATCCTGGACGAGATCGTCGGCGACGTCCGGGTCGCCGACGAGCGCGCGGGCATAGCGGCGCAGAGCCGGGATCTGCGGTTCGAGCAGGGCGGTGGGGTCCGTCCGCGACATGATGTCGATCCTCGAGCGAGGCAGTCTCGGGGTGCACGCCGTCGATCAGGGCTTGGCCAGGCTCCAGGCCCCGTTCAGGAAACCGTCGCCGGTGATGTCGCCGGGCTTGGTGTCCTTGACCCAAGCATAGAGCGGTTTGCCCTTGTAGGCCCACTGCTTGGAGCCGTCGTCGCGGGTGATCACGCTCCAGTCGCCCATCGCCTTGGCATCAGTGCCGGCCTTCAGCGGCGGCCAATTGGTGGCGCAGGGGCCGTTGCAGGCGGACTTGCCGTCGGCGTCCTTGGCGAAGGTGTAGAGCGTCATGCCCTTGGCGTCGGTCAGCACCTTGCCCTTGGCGCTGTCGCCGGTCATGGCCGGATCGGCGGCGAGGGCGAAGGTGGTGCCGGCCGCGAGCACGGCGGCGGCGATGAGGGAGCGGAAGGGGGCTTGCATCATCGGAAGTCTCCTCGTCGGGTTGGATCGACGAGAAGAAGACGACGGAGTGGCGGGGATTATTCCCGCGCGCCGTGAATTTTTCGAGGGCGGGAGAGGGGGGCTCGGATCCCTCGGCGTCAACGTACCGGGTGAAGCGGATGGAGCGGCTTCGTGCCCGGCTTTCCGGTCATCGGATTGACGTTGCCCCGGGTCGACCAGTTGTCCGCGCGTGTGCCGTTCGGATCGGTCTGGTAGTGGCCCTGCACATGCGTCCCCTTGGACGTCGTGTAGGGGGCGACATAGTGATAGCCGCTGCGCCCGCCCTTGGCTTCGGCGATATCGGCGGTGGCGACCGGGACGACGGCGGCGAGGACGAGCAGAACGGCGGCACGCATGAAGTCTCTCCCGTTGGGACGGGACATCCTTCATCTGGGACACGAGCCTCACCACGAACCATATGCAATCAAAAATTGCATATGGTCATCGTGGTCAACGAATTCGTGCGCGCCCTCGCAGCCGACGCACCCCGGCTCGTAGGGTGCAATAGCGCAGCGTATTGCACCTCTCTTCGCGCCCGAGAGATCCGGCCGTCGTCCATGCGCGCGGATGGTGGAATACGCTTCGCTATTCCACCCTACGGCACCTCACCCGAGCCGCTCCGCATGCCAGCGCAGATGATCCGCGATGAAGCTGGCGATGAAGAAATACGAGTGGTCGTAGCCGTCCTGGCGCCTGAGCGTCAGCGGCATCCGCGCCTTTTCGCAGGCCGCCTCCAGCAACTCCGGCTTCAACTGCGCGGCGAGGAACCCGTCCGCCGTGCCCTGGTCGACGAGGAGCCCGGGGAGCCGCGCCCCGTCCTCGATCAGCGCGCAGGCGTCGTAGTCCCGCCACGCCGCCCGATCGGGGCCGAGATAGCCGGTGAGCGCCTTCTCCCCCCACGGGCAGTTCGCGGCCGAGACGATCGGCGCGAAGGCCGAGACGCTCGAGAAGCGCGACGGCTCGCGCAGCGCCATCGTCAGCGCGCCGTGGCCGCCCATCGAATGGCCCATGATCCCCTGCCGCATCATGTCGGCCGGCAGCTCGCGGCCGACGATCGCCGGCAGTTCCCGCTCGAGCCAGGAGCGCATCCGGTAGTTCTTCGCCCACGGCTCGCGGGTCGCGTCGACGTAGAACCCGGCGCCGAGGCCGAAGTCGTAAGATCCGGCGGGATCGTCCGGCACGCCCTCTCCACGCGGGCTGGTGTCCGGCGCGATCAGCATCAGCCCGCGCTCGGCGGCGACCCGCTGGGCGCCGGCCTTCACGGTGAAGTTCTCCTCCGTGCAGGTGAGCCCGGAGAGGAACCAGACCACAGGAACCGGCCCGCGCTCGGCCGCCGGCGGCACGAAGACCGCGAGGCGCATGTCGCACTGCGTCTCGGCGGAGGCGTGCCTGTAGACGAATTGCGTGCCGCCGAAACACTTGGCGGCGGAGACCTGTTCGAGAGCCATGGGAGCCTCGTCGTTGGGGCGCTGACGCCCTTGATCGCCTCGTGTGAACCTCGTCCCCCCCCACCCCCGCCCGGCGCCGGAGGCGCCGCTCCCTTCTCCCCTTGCGGGAGAAGGTGGCCGAAGGCCGGATGAGGGGTCGCGGGATTTCCGCGACCTCCGCATCCGACGGTAGGAGCAAGGCTCGCGCCTTCGGCGCCCCCTCATCCGCCCCTGACGGGGCACCTTCTCCCGCGAGGGGAGAAGGGAAGGGGGCGGCGCGTTCTCAGAAGATCACCACCGAACGGATCGACTTGCCCTCGTGCATCAGATCGAAGGCGGTGTTGATCTCGTCGAGCGGCATGGTGTGGGTGATCAGACTGTCGATGTCGATCTTGCCCTCCATGTACCAGTCGACGATCTTCGGCACGTCGGTGCGCCCGCGCGCGCCGCCGAAGGCCGAGCCCTTCCAGACGCGGCCGGTGACGAGCTGGAACGGCCGGGTCGAGATCTCGGTGCCCGACGGCGCCACGCCGATGATGATGCTCTCGCCCCAGCCGCGATGGCAGCACTCGAGCGCCTGCCGCATGGTCGTGGTGTTGCCGATGCACTCGAACGAATAGTCGGCGCCGCCGTCGGTGAGGTCGACGATCGCCTCCACCACCTTGTCGCGGCCGACCTCGTCCGGGTTGACGAAGTGAGTCATGCCGAACTTCTTCGCCATCTCGGCCTTGGCCGGGTTGAGATCGACGCCGATGATCTTGTCGGCGCCGACCATGCGCGCGCCCTGGATCACGTTGAGGCCGATGCCGCCGAGGCCGAAGACGACGACATTGGAGCCCGGCCGCACCTTGGCGGTGTAGATCACCGCGCCGATGCCGGTGGTGACGCCGCAGCCGATGTAGCAGATCTTGTCGAAGGGCGCGTCCACGCGGACCTTGGCGACGGCGATCTCCGGCAGCACGGTGAAGTTCGAGAAGGTCGAACAGCCCATGTAGTGGAAGATCTCGTTCTTGGCCCCGCCCGCCGGCTCGCACGAGAAGCGCGTGGTCCGGTCCGGCATCAGGCCCTGACCCTGGGTCGAGCGGATCGCGGTGCAGAGATTGGAGCGCTGCGAGAGGCAGGTCTTACAGCCCCGGCATTCGGGCGTGTAGAGCGGGATGACGTGATCGCCGGGCTTCACCGAGGTGACGCCCGCGCCGACCTCGCGCACGATGCCGGCGCCCTCGTGGCCGAGGATCGCCGGGAACTTGCCCTCCGAATCGAGCCCCGACAGCGTGTAGGCGTCGGTGTGGCAGACGCCGGTCGCCATGATCTCGATCAGCACCTCGCCCGCCTTGGGGCCGGAGATGTCGATGGTCTCGATGGTCAGCGGCTTGTTGGCCTCCCAGGCCACCGCGGCGCGGCTCTTGATCATGGTCTCTCCTCCCGTCGCCGACGAACGCGGCGTCATTTCAAGTAGGTGCGCAGGATGCGCATGGTGGCGTCGAAATCGGTCTCGGATTCGCTCGAGGCGGCGCGGTCGATGCCGAGCGTCTCGCGCAGGTGGCTCTCGAGCACCTCCGCCATCAACCCGCCGGCGGCGCCGCGCAGCGCCGAGATCTGTTGCAGGAGGTCGCGGCACTCGGTGCCCGCCTCGATCGCGCGCTCCAGCGCCTCCGCCTGCCCCTTGATGCGGGCGAGGCGCGTCAGCGCGCGTTTCTTGTCCTCCGGCGAATGGGGCATGGACCCTCCGATCGATGCGCAGTCTCGGGGAGGGGAAGGAGGAAGTCAATATACTGTGGGGGGTATGCTGCTCTGGTGTGGAAGGCGAGGAGGCCGAGAGGATCGGCTGGCGTGTCGACCGCGCGGCGGCCTTGGCCGAGGTGTGGAAGCGCGATCCCTCCTGGCGTCCCCCGGCGAGCCTCTATGCGACGCCGCGCGGGGCCATCGACGCGTTGGAAAGTGATACGCTCGCGGCCGAAGAGCGATTGCGCGAATTGGAATCGGAGGACGTCGTGTCGAGTAGGTATGTCTTTCGAGACGGAACAGGGCGCCGTGCGGATGGGGAGATATGTCGTCCGAACGGTGGTTGGCTCGGTGACTCCAGCGGGAGGGGGGACGTGAGAATCTTGTCTCCGGCCGAATTCAAGACGATGTGGAGCGAGCTCTCCGCCGGCTCCTCTCGTCTGTCGGACGATCTCCGATATGACGGCATCTGGTATCGTACGAAGGACGGAGGAACGATCGGTCTCCGAAACAGTCGAGATTCCGGTTGGACCATCGACCTGCGGGATGGTGGATTCTATCAGTTTCCGCGAGAAAAAATGAAATTCCACAACTGGAGAAACGTCGAAGGCAAAGCCATGTCTGGCCGTCTGGAACTCGAAGTGCGTGGCTACGTGTTCGATGTCGACGACAAGCCGATGTGGGACTTCCATGGCGCGGCATGGTTCGTCGCGAAGGACCCGGACGACGAACGGGCCTTCGTCCGCGAATGCGTCCTGCGCATGTTGGAGGCGGGAGCCGTGCCTTACGAGGTGGCGCGCGGCGAGCCCTGGGGCCGGTCGACGAAGCGCTGGGAGGGCATGAAACCCGAGGCGATCGCCACCGACGTCGTCGAGGCGACCTTCGCCGCGCCCGACGTGTTCGAAGCGAACATCTGGTGGATGGATGGCGATTGGTGGCGGTCGCTCGACCACGAAGCGGCGGCCCGTCTGCCGCGACCCGACGGCTATTGACGTCACCGAGGTCGGTCGTGCGCCGCGCCGCGACTTGACAGGCCCGCGTCTTCGGCGTTTCGGTCGCCTCCCGTTCCGGCCGCCCACCTCGCAGCGAGACCCCGCCCCATGTCCCGTCCCGCCTTCGCCCCCGTCATCGCCCCGTCGATCCTCTCCGCCGACTTCGCGCGGCTCGGCGAGGAAGTGACGAACGTGCTCGCCGCCGGCGCCGACTGGATCCATTTCGACGTGATGGACAACCATTACGTCCCGAACCTCACCATCGGCCCGATGGTGCTCCAGGCGATCCGTCCGCTGACGAAGGCCCCGATCGACGTCCACCTGATGGTCGAGCCGGTCGATCGGATGATCGAGATGTTCTGCGACGCCGGCGCCGACATCGTCACCTTCCACCCGGAGGCGAGCGGCCATGTCGACCGTTCGCTCGACCTGATCCGGAAGAAGGGCGCCAAGGCCGGGCTGGTGCTCAATCCGGCGACGCCGCTCTCGGTGCTCGACTGGGTGATGGACCGGATCGACATGGTCCTGCTGATGTCGGTCAACCCCGGCTTCGGTGGTCAGAGCTTCATCCCCCACGTCCTCGACAAGGCGCGCGCGGTCAAGGAGCGGATCGACGCCTCCGGCAAGTCGATCCGTCTCGAGATCGACGGCGGCGTCAAGATCGACAACATCGCCGAGATCGCCGCCGCCGGCGTCGATGCCTTCGTGGCGGGCTCGGCGATCTTCGGCAAGCCCGACTATGCCGGGATCATCGCGACCATGAAGGCCGAGATCGCGCGCGGTCGCGGCGAGACCATCGACGTCTGATCAGGCGATCCTCAGCCCCATCACCGCCTCGAAGAGGTCGTCGAAGCGATCGACGATCGCGTCGGGGCGGTAGCTCTCGACTGGCCGGTCGGTGTAGCCGAAGGTGACGCCGACGACCGGCACGCCGGCGTTCCGCGCCGCGTTCACGTCGGTGCCGCTGTCGCCGACCATCACGGAGGTCTCGCGCGCGCCGCCGGCCCGGTCGATCGTGCCGAGGAGATGGCCGGCGTCGGGCTTGCGGGTCGGGAACGTGTCGCCGCCGCAGATCGCCGCGAAGCGCGAGGCGAGCCCGAGTTCGTCGAGGAGCCGCACCGACAGACCCTCGAGCTTGTTGGTGCAGACCGCGAGCCCCCAGCCGGCGGCGGCGAAGCGGTCGAGCGCCGCCACCGCGCCGGGGAACGGGCGGGAATGGACCGCGATTGCCTCCGAATAGAGCGGGATGAACCGGGCGAAGAGCGTGTCGAGCCGGTCCTCGGCGAGCGGCGTCTCGGCCAGCGCGAAGCCGCGCGCGATCATCGCCCGCGCTCCCGCCCCGAGGAGCGCGCCGGCATCGGCCCGCGTCATGGTGCGGATGCCCTCGTCGGCGAGGATCCGATTGAGCGTCGCGATCAGATCGTCGGCGGTGTCGACGAGAGTGCCGTCGAGGTCGAGGATGAGCAGCGGACGGGTCATGAGCGGGGATCTCCGGAAGAAGGACGTCGCGAGCCGGCGACACTAGCCGCCCCGGTGGCGGCGCGAAACCCCGGGGTCCCGGCCTGCGTCGGTTTCTCGCGCCGGACCGTTCGGACTGGCGAGCCGCGCCCGCCTGCGCTATGGAAACCCTGTCGGCGAGGGCAGGGAGGCTCTCGCCGCCCGTCATGAGGATGCGATCGACGATGAGCGCCGACCTGAAGAAACGAGCCGCCGCGGCCGCTCTGGAGTTCGTGCGGCCCGGCATGCGGCTCGGCATCGGCACCGGATCGACCGCCGACGAGTTCACGAAACTGCTCGGCGCGAAGGTCGCCGCCGGCCTCGACGTGATCGGCGTGCCGACCTCGGTGCGCACCGCCGATCTCGCCCGTTCGCTCGGCATCCGCCTCGCCACCCTGGACGAGATGCCCGAACTCGACCTGACCGTCGACGGCGCCGACGAGATCGGCCCCGGCCTCGCCCTGATCAAGGGCGGCGGGGGCGCGCTCCTGCGCGAGAAGATCGTCGCCGCCGCCTCCGCCCGCATGGTGGTGATCGCCGACGCCTCCAAGGTGGTCGATCCGATCGGCGCCTTCCCGCTGCCGATCGAGGTCAACGCCTTCGGTCTCGGCTCGACGGCGCTGAAGATTGCCCGCGCCGCCGCCGAGCTCGGCCTCGACGGGCCGCTCGTCAAGCGCGTGAAGGCCGACGGCTCGGACTTCGTCACCGACGGCGGCCATCTGATCCTCGATGCATCATTTCGCCGAATTCCCGATCCAATGAGTCTGGCGCGCGCGCTGGTGGACATCCCCGGCGTCGTCGAGCACGGCCTCTTCATCGGTCTGGCCTCCGCCGCCGTGGTGGCCCGTGCCGACGGGGTCGACATCCTGTCGCCCTGACCCCATCTTTCCGGTCGGCGCTCCCGCGCGCGGCCCTCGATCCGGCCCGCGCTCCCGCGGGCCCCATGAGAACACTCAACCGGAGCCTCCGATGACCCGTTCGCTCGCTTCCCGTCTCGCCGCCGCCGCGCTCGTCTTCGGCCTCGCCGGCCCGGCCTTCGCCGAGGACTACACGGCCGACCACCTGGCGGCCGCCAAGGCGGCGATCGAAGCCAGCCACGTCGGCGACGGTCTCGACAACATCCTGATCGGCGTCGCCCAGCAGACCAAGGGTCTCCTGGTGCGCACCCATCCCGCCCAGTCCAACCTGATCGACCAGCTGACCAACGCCGCCGCCCTCGAGCTGGCTGCCAAGCGTCCCGAGCTCGACAAGCAGATCCAGGAAGTCTGGGCCGCCCGCTTCACCAAGGAAGAGCTGCAGAAGATCGCCGAGTTCTACAACTCGCCGCTCGGCCAGAAGCTCTCCAAGGAGACCGCCGGCATGGTCCAGATGAGCGGCGTCGCCGCCCAGGTCTGGCAGCAGAAGATCGGCCAGGAGATGCTCCAGAAGGTGCGCGAGGCCGCCAAGGCCAAGGGCGTCGCCCTCTGATCGGCCGTCCGATCGCCCCCTGATGCTCTCGGACCCGCCCGGGTCCCGATCGTGGACGGCGGTTCCACGGGAGACGACGCCATGACCTTCGATCGGGATCTCCTGGTGATCGGCGCGGGATCGGGGGGCGTGCGCGCCGCCCGCATCGCCGCCGGCCACGGCGCGAAGGTCACCGTCGCCGAGGATTATCGGGTCGGCGGCACCTGCGTCATCCGCGGCTGCGTTCCGAAGAAGCTGATGGTCTATGCCGCCCGCTTCGCCGATGATTTCTCGGACGCGAAGGGCTTCGGCTGGTCGATCGGCGAGACCGCGCACGACTGGTCGGCGCTGATCGCCGCCAAGGATCGCGAGATCACCCGCCTCGAGGGGCTCTATGCGGCCAATCTCGAGCGTTCCGGCGTCGAGATCGTGCGCGCTCGCGCCCGGCTCGACGGGCCGAACCGCGTCCGCCTCTCCGACGGCCGGGTGATCACCGCCCGCCACGTCCTGATCGCCACCGGCGGCACTCCGGTGCGCGACGGCGGCTTCCCCGGCTCCGATCTCGCCGCGACCTCGGAGGAACTCTTCCACTGGCCTCGCCGGCCGGACCGCGTCGTGGTGATCGGCGGCGGCTATGTCGCGCTCGAGTTCGCCTCGCTCCTCGCCGGCCTCGGCACGAAGGCGACGGTGCTCTATCGCGGCGAGCAGATCCTGCGCGGCTTCGACGGCGAGGTCCGCCGCCACCTCCACGGCGCGCTCGTCGCCCGTGGGCTCGACGTCGTCACCGAGGACGCGCCCGTCCACCTCGAACGCCGCGACGGCGCGCTGCGCCTGACCACGAAGACCGGCCGCGTGATCGACGCCGACGAGGTCCTGCTGGCGATCGGCCGCAGGCCCGCCACCGCCGATCTCGGCCTCGACACGGTCGATCTCGCCCTGCGCCCCGACGGGGCGATCCCGGTCACCGGCGCCGCCGCCACGACGCTGCCCTGGCTCCATGCGGTCGGCGACGTCACCGGCCGCCCGGCGCTGACGCCGGTGGCGATTCGCGACGGCCACGCCTTCGCCGACATCGTCTTCGGCGGCCTCGCCCGCGACGTCTCGCACGAGCTGATCCCGACCGCCGTCTTCACCACGCCGGAGGTCGGCACCGTCGGCGCCGGCGAGGAGGATCTGCGCGCGGCGGGGATCGCCCACGCGATCTTCCGCTCGACCTTCCGCCCGATGCGCGCGACGCTCGCCGGCCGCGAGGAGCGCACCTTGATGAAGATCCTGGTGGGCGAGGCCGACGACCGCGTGCTCGGCGTCCATGTCGTCGGACCGGACGCGGCCGAGATGGTGCAGCTGGTCGCCGTGGCGATGCGCATGGGCGCCCGCAAGGCCGATTTCGACCGCACCATGGCGCTCCATCCCAGCGCCGCCGAGGAGCTGGTGACCATGCGTCAGCCCTCCGACCATTGGCGTCCGTGACGCCGCGAACCGCGCCTCGTAAGCTCGATTCGGTAGGGAATCGGAGCGATTTGACCCTGCATCCGAGCGGGGCTATTTTCCGCCTCGTCGAGGAGGGGCGGTCACGCGATCGTGCCCGAGACGCGCGAACCCAGGGGGCGAGCCCGCAGATCAGTGATCGGAGCAAGACCGGCGAAACGGCGCGAACCGCGCGATCCCTCCCGGTCCGGTGATCCGAATTCCGCCGGCCGCGCCGGCCGATCTCACGCCCGACGATCTCGACACTTCGTCCCAGCACACCTCCCCGAGGAGAGGGCCATGGCCCAGAACGATCAGGAACACCCGACGCCGGTCGACGTCGCCGCCGAGCCTCCGCGAGACTCGGCCGCCGATGCCGCGCGTGCCGACCTCGGAGCGGGTGAGCCTGCCGCCTCCAAGGAGGCGCCCGAAGCCGCGACCCCGCCGGCGCATGCCACGGGGCACGCCCATGCCGGCCTTCTCGCCGCGCTCGGCATCGTCTTCGGCGACATCGGCACCTCGCCGATCTACACCCTCGGCACGGCCTTCAAGGTCGGCGTGATCCAGCCCGTTCCCGGCGACATCCTCGGCTTCCTGTCGCTGATCATCTGGTCGCTGATCATCGTCGTCGGCATCTGGTACGCGATCTTCATCATGCGGGCCGACAACCGCGGCGAGGGCGGCATCTTCGCGCTGATGGCGCTCGCCCATCGCGCCCGCCCCGAACTCGGCACGCTGATCGCCGTGCTCGGCATCATCGGCGCCTCGCTCTTCTACGGCGACGCCGTGATCACCCCGGCGATCTCGGTTCTCTCGGCGGTGGAAGGCATCGCCGTCGCGGCCCCGGCGCTCGAACCGATCGTCCTGCCGCTCGCGGTCGTCATCCTGACCACGCTCTTCGCGGTCCAACGCGGCGGTGCGACCAAGGTCGGCGGCTGGTTCGGACCGATCATGCTCGGCTGGTTCGGCCTCCTCGCGATCCTCGGCCTCAAACAGTTGATGCTCTATCCGGGCGTCCTGTGGGCGCTCGATCCGCGCTGGGCGATCGCCTTCATGTTCCACTCCGGCTGGGGCGTCTTCGCCGTCCTCGCCGTCGCCGTCCTCGCGGTGACCGGCGCCGAGGCGCTCTACGCCGACATGGGCCACGTCGGCCGCGATTCCGTGCGCAAGGCCTTCGCCTTCGTCGTCGTGCCCTCGCTGATCCTGGTCTACATGGGCCAGGGCGCCCAGGCGCTCGCCGATCCGCTGCACGGCCACGACGATCCCTTCTTCCAGATGGTCGGCCCGCACTTCCAGCCGGTCCTGATCGTCTTCGCGACGCTGGCCACCGTCATCGCCTCGCAGGCGGTGATCTCCGGCGCCTTCACCGTGACCCATCAGGCCGCCCATCTCGGCTTCTGGCCGCGCACCGACACCCGCCACACCTCCGCCGCCGAGCGCGGTCAGGTCTATGTGCCGGTGGTCAATCTGGTGCTCTTCATCGCCGTCATCGCCATCGTCCTGATGTTCCAGAAGTCGGAGAAACTGGCCGAGGCCTACGGCTTCTCGGTGACCGGCACCATGGTCGTCACCTCGATGCTGGCCTTCCTGGTGGCGCGCGGCGTGTGGAAGTGGTCGATCTGGCGGGCCATTCCGACCGTCGCCTTCTTCATGCTGTTCGACGTCGGCTTCTTCCTCTCCTGCGCCACCAAGGTGCTGCACGGCGCCTGGCTGCCGCTGGTGATCGGCCTGCTGCTGGTCTTCATCATGGCGGCCTGGCGCATGGGCCGGCTCCGGCTGGCGGCGCGGCGCCGTCACGAGGGCGTGCCGATCAAGATCGCGCTCTCGGCGCTGCGCTCGCCGCGCATCGAGCACGTGCGCGGCACCGCGGTCTACATGATGGAGGACCCGGCGCTGGCGCCGCGCTCCTTCCTGCACAACCTCAAGCACAACAAGTGCGCCCACCAGCAGATCGTCTTCATGTCGGTGCAGACCGCCGAGGAGCCGTGGGTGGAGGCCGACAAGCGCGTCGCCGTCGAGATCCTCGGCGAGGCGATAGCCCTGGTCCGGGTGCGCTTCGGCTTCATGGAGACGCCGGACGTGCCGGCGGCCGTCCGGGTGTCGGAGACGATGGGCATTCACGTCGACAAGAAGGACCTGAGCTTCTTCGTCAGCCGCGCCCATCTGGTCGAGGGCGAGGAGGGCGGCTTCTGGACGTGGCTGCGCGGCCTCTTCATCTTCCTCTATCGCAATCAGGCCGACCCGGCGGAGTACTACCAGATCCCGCCCGGCCGCGTCGTCGACCTCGGCGCCCAGATCACCATCTGAGGACCCGATCGACGGCCGAAACGAAGAAAGGCCCCGGTCGCGAGACCGGGGCCTTTCTTCGTTCGCGACGATGCGCGGGCGATCACTCGAAGGCGCAGCCGGGCTTCACGCCGAGCTTCTTGAGGATCATCGCCAGCGGGCAGAAGCCGGTGAAGGCCGACTGCAGCAGATTGAGGCCGACGAAGGCGGTCAGGAACAGCCAATAGACGTGAACCTGGGTGCCGAGCAGCAGCGAGACCAGGATGACGGTGCCGGCGAAGGCGAAGACGACGCGATCGATGCTCATGAGCGAAGCTCCTCGTAGGGGTGGCGGACCCCGGTCGACCCCACCTCGCGGCACTCGGGAAAGCGCGCATGAGACGGATCGCCAGGGCGACTGTGGATCCGAAAACGGGTATATATGGAGCCTTGTGAGATTAGCAACGACTAATATATATACCCCATGAATGAATCGCGCGGGACCCTCGGTTCCGGGCGGAACCAGTCGTTTGTCGAAACCGTGCCGAGGCGCGGATCTCGAGGAGACCCGGGACGCATGCCCCTGTCGATCGTCGCTCGCCCCCTTCGCCGCACCGTCCGGCGCATCGGGAGCCATCTCCCCGCCGCCGCGGTTCTCGCCGCCGCTCTCGGTCTCACCGCTCTCGTCTCGCCGGTCCGCGCCGCCGAGACGGTGACCGTCGCCGAGGTCTCGGTCGACGACGCCAAGGAAGTTCTCGCCACCGTGGAGAGCGTGCGCACCCCCCAGGCGCGCACCCGCATCGGCGGCACGCTGACCTCGGTCGCCGTCACGGAAGGCGACGCCGTCAAGAAGGGCGACGTCGTCGCCGTCGTCGAGGATCCCAAGCTGAAGCTCCAGCTGACCGCCGCCCAGGCGCGCATCGGCGCGCTCGAGGCCAAGCTCGGTCTGATCCAGATGGAACTCGACCGCGTCCGCCAGCTCCGCTCCACCGGCGCCGCGCCGCAGTCGCGCCTCGACGACGCCGAGACCCAGATGACCGTCACCCAGGCGGAGATCGCCGCCGCCCGCGCCGACAAGTCGGTGATCGAGGAACAGGTGATCGAGGGCCGCGTCCTCGCCCCCGACGACGGCCGCGTCCTCAAGGTCTCCGCCGTTGCGGGGCAGGTGGTGATGCCGGGTGAGCCGATCGCCACCATCGCCATCGCCAACTACATCCTCAAGCTCCGCCTGCCCGAGCGCCATGCCCGCTTCATGCACGAGGGCGACGAGGTGGTGATCGCCGGTCGCGGTCTCGACCGCACCACCGACACGCACATGGCCAAGGGCAAGATCGTCCGCGTCTATCCCGAACTCGACCAGGGCCGCGTCGTCGCCGACGTCGAGGCCGGCATGATCGGCGACTATTTCGTCGGCGAGCGCGTCTCCGTCTTCGTCGCCACCGGCAAGCGCCAGACCATCATCGTGCCGCAGGACGTGGTGATCAATCGCGAGGGCCTGACCTTCGTGCGCCTCGCCGGGGTCGGCGAGGTGCCGGTCCAGACCGGCGCCAAGCGGGCGACCGCCGACGGCTCGGCGCCGGGCGTCGAGATTCTCACCGGCCTCAAGGCCGGCGACGAGGTGCTGCGTCCATGAGCGGTAACGAACACGACGGCGCCGAAAAGGCGCCGGTGCAGAAGCTCGGCCTCGCCGGGCATCTCACCGCCACCTTCATCCGCTCGGCCCTGACGCCGCTCCTGCTCTTCGCCTCGATCGCGCTCGGCGCCATCGCGCTGATGTCGCTCGCCCGTGAGGAGGAGCCGCAGATCTCGGTGCCGATGGTCGACGTTCTGGTCCAGGCCGACGGCCTGCGCGCCGACGACGTGGTCGAACTCGTCACCAAGCCGCTCGAGGGCATCCTCAAGGGCATCGACGGCGTCGAGCACGTCTACACCTATTCCTACGACGACCGCGTCATGGCCGCCGCCCGCTTCCAGGTCGGCACCAAGTCCGACGAGGCGATCCTGCGCGTCCACGAGAAGCTGCGCGCCAACTTCTCGCGGATCCCGCTCGGCATCCCCGAGCCGCTGGTGGTCGGTCGCGGCATCAACGACGTCGCCATCGTCACGCTGACCCTCTCGCCGAAGCCCGAGGCGGCCGACCGCTGGTCCGACAACGCGCTCTACAAGCTCTCCGAGAAGCTGCTGACCGAGATGATCAAGATCGACGACGTCGGTCTGACCTACACGGTCGGCGGGCGCGCCGATCAGATCCGCGTCGAGCCCGATCCGGAACGGCTGGCGCGCTACGGCATCGCCCTCAACGATCTCGTCGAGAAGGTCAAGAACGCCAACCGCTCGTTCCTGGTCGGCACTCTGCGCGACCAGGGCCGTCAGGTCCCCGGCGCCGCCGGCCAGACGCTCCAGGGCATCCCCGACGTCGGGCTCCTGCTGCTGACCTCGCGCGACGGCCGCCCGGTCTACGTCAAGGACGTCGCCACCGTCGTCCTCGAGGCGAAGCCCGAGGAGGCCCGCGCCTGGACCATGACGCCGAACGGCAAGGGCGGCATGATCACCACCCCGGCCGTGACCATCGCCATCGCCAAGCGCGCCGGCGCCAATGCCGTGACCATCGCCCAGACGGTGGAGAAGCGGCTCGCCATGGTCGAGCACGAGATTCTGCCCTCCGACGTCGTGGTCACCAAGACCCGCGACTACGGCGAGACCGCCAACGAGAAGGTCGAGGAACTGCTGTTCCATCTGGCCCTCGCCACCCTGTCGATCGCCGCCCTGGTGGCGCTCGCGGTCGGCTGGCGCGAGGGCGTGGTGGTCCTGGTCGTGGTGCCCACCACGATCCTCCTGACCATGTTCGCTTCCTGGATCCTCGGCTACACGATCAACCGCGTGTCGCTGTTCGCCTTGATCTTCTCGATCGGTATCCTCGTCGACGACGCCATCGTCGTGGTCGAGAACATCGATCGACACTGGTCGATGCCCGACGGTCGCGGCATCGTCCGCAAGGCGATCGACGCCGTCGCCGAGGTCGGCAATCCGACCATCGTCGCGACGCTGACCGTGGTCGCCGCTCTTCTGCCGATGATGTTCGTCTCCGGCATGATGGGCCCCTACATGAGCCCGATCCCGGCCAACGCCTCGGCCGCGATGCTCTTCTCCTTCTTCGTCGCGGTGATGCTGACGCCGTGGCTGATGGTGAAGATGCGTGGCAAGAACGGGGTCGCCCACGGCGCCGGCCACGGCGGCGAACACGAGGAGGGCGCGCTCGGGCGGATCTATCGCCGCATCGCCACGCCGCTCGTCGTCTCGCGCCGCTCGGCGGCGATGTTCCTGACCATCGTCGGCATCGCCACGCTGGTGTCGATGATCCCCTTCGCCACCAAGAGCGTCACGGTGAAGCTCCTGCCCTTCGACAACAAGTCGGAGCTGCAGGTGGTGTTCGATCTGCCCGAGGGCACCTCGCTCGAGGACACCGACCGCACCCTGGCGAAGGCCGCCTCGCTGATCGCCGACGTGCCCGAACTCGCCAATCTCCAGGCCTATTCCGGCACCGCCGCGCCCTTCAACTTCAACGGACTGGTGCGTCACTACTTCCTGCGCTCCGCCGCCAATCAGGGCGACCTCCAGGTCAACCTGACCCCGAAGGCCCAGCGCAGCCGGCAGAGCCACCAGATCGCGCTCGAGATCCGTCATCGGCTCGACCAGGGTCTGAAGCTGCCGCCGGGCTCCTCGGTCAAGGTGGTCGAGGTGCCGCCGGGCCCGCCGGTCCTGTCGACGCTGCTGCTCGAGGTCTACGGCCGCGACGCCGCCGAGCGCCGCGAGGTCACCGCCAAGGTGCGCGAGGCCTTCTCCCGGGTGCCCTTCATCGTCGACGTCGACGACACCGTGCGCGAGCCCGGCGAACGTATCCGCTTCCGTCTCAACGAGGCGGCGCTCGAGTGGTACGGCGTGACCGAACAGGCGGTCTACGACACGATGCGGGCGGTGCTCTCCGGCGTGCCGGTCGGCTACAGCCATCGCGGCGCCGGCGTCTCGCCGATCGAGATCGTGGTGCGCCTGCCGAAGTCCGAACTCGCCGTCACCGAACGTCTCCTGTCGACGCCGGTCCCCGGCGCCAAGGGCAACGTCGAGCTCGGCGATCTCGTCCGCGTCGAGCGCGAGAAGGCCTCGCCCTCGATCTTCCGCCGCGACGGCCGCCCGGCCGAGATGGTCACCGCCGAACTCGCCGGTGCCTACGAGGCGCCGATCTACGGCATGCTCGCCGTCACCGACGAGCTGAAGAAGATCGACTGGGGCAAGAACGGCGAACCGCCGGTGTCGCTGCACGGCCAGCCCGCCGACGAGGCTCACCCGAGCCTCCTCTGGGACGGCGAGTGGGAGGTCACCTGGGTCACGTTCCGCGACATGGGCGGCGCCTTCGGCGTCGCGCTGGTCGGCATCTACCTGCTGGTGGTCGCCCAGTTCGGGTCGTTCCGGGTGCCGCTCGTCGTGCTGACGCCGGTGCCGCTGACGCTGGTCGGCATCGTCATCGGCCATTGGCTGTTCGGCGCGCCCTTCACCGCCACCTCGATGATCGGCTTCATCGCGCTCGCCGGCATCATCGTCCGCAACTCGATCCTGCTGGTCGACTTCATCCGCCATGCGGCGAAGCCGGGCATGACCTTGCGCGAGGTGGTGCTCGAGGCCGGCGCGATCCGCATCAAGCCGATCATCCTCACCGCCATCGCGGCGATGATCGGCGCGGCCTTCATCCTGGCCGACCCGATCTTCCAGGGTCTCGCGATCTCGCTCCTGTTCGGCCTCGCCTCCTCGACCGCCCTGACCGTTCTGGTCATCCCGGCGATCTACGTGGCGATGCGCGGACCGGATTCGATCCCCTCCGCCGCCCACGGCGACGCCGACCTCTGATCGGCCCGGCCGGGGCGCGCCCCCGGCCGCATGATCTCCTGCGGGGATCGCCGCCGCGAGGCGCCAATGAGAGAAACGGCCCCGGGAGAGATCTCCCGGGGCCGTTTCGTTCGAACCGGACCCATCCCGACGATGGCCGGGCGCGCGGCGCGCCGTCAGCCGACGAACAGTTCGGGCCGCATCTCGGCGAGGTTCTGCAACATCGCGCCGTAGTCGGCGACGTGATCGGTCATCTCGCGCGCCGCCGCCGCGCCGTCGCGCGCCTCGAGCGCGGCGACGATGCGCCGATGGCCCTCGTAGGATCCGCGAATGGAGCGCACGTCCGGCCGGAACAGTTCGTGGCAGCGCTTCACCGTGGCGAGGCCGATGTCGATCTGATGCGCCACCTGCGGGAAGGGTACCGCGCGGGCGATGGCGAGATGGAACTCCTGATCGAGCGTGTAGTAGCGCCCCGGATTGTCGGAGGAGATCGCCGCCTCCTGGGCCTCGAGACTGCGCTTCAGCGTATGGAGGAGCAGATCGTTGCCCTCCGTCGCCAGCCGTCTCGCCGCCGCCGCCTCGAGCGCGCCGCGGATGAACAGGCTCTCGGTCATCGCGCCGAGGCGCAGCCGCGCCACGTAGGATCCGCGCTGCGGATAGATCTCGACGAGACCTTCCTGCTCCAGACGCGTCAGAGCCGCCGTGACCGGCTGCTTGGAGACGCCCAGCTTCTCGCAGACTTCGATCTTGTCGATGAACATTCCAGGCTGCATGCGGAAGGAGAGGATTTCCTCCCGCAACCAGGTGTAGGCCTTCTCGGACTTGCGAACGACGGTCCCGCCGTCTTCGTCGACTCCGGTCGGCTGTCTGGCGCCACGTAACATTTTTGCCTCCTTGCTCCCGATGCGACCTCTGCGGGTCGCTTCTCTCGAGAGTTCTCCCGGTGTTGCGTTTTCTCGACTCCCTGTGCGCCCATGGTAGAGCAGGAATGCAAATCGCGAAATGGGAGTAATTACAGATATTCTAAAGTCGGCATTCGTCGTTGCGAATGGATTGCAAAAGAAACCGGAAGTCCTCGCCCGCCGGGCCCGTGCACGGGCCATGTCGATATGTCCGGACGAGGGAAAACGACTTGGGGGAATGCTGACGATCGGCGCGGATTCGGGGGGCGGCGGGATACGCCCATCGAAGGTGCGGGCGGCGGTGGCCAAGCGGGGAGGGGGAGTGTATAAAACCGGCCTCCCGAGGGGGTGGACGCCTCCTCGGCGCTTTGACGTCTTCGTAAGGACGAGGAAGAGCCCGCGACGAGACGGGCGGAGGAGTGTGAGATGACGAAGTCTGGGAACCCGGCCGACTGGTCGCCGGCGAGTTGGCGCGGAAAGCCGATCGTCCAGGTGCCGGCCTATGCCGACCAGGCCCTGCTCCACGCGGTCGAGGAGGATCTGCAGACCTGGCCGCCCCTGGCGATCGCCGACGAGGTGCGCCGGCTGCGCCGCCAGCTCGGCCGCGTCGCCGAGCGCAAGGCTTTCCTGCTCCAGGGTGGCGACTGCGCCGAGAGCTTCGCCGAGCATTCGGCGAACCAGATCCGCGACTTCTTCCGCATCTTCCTGTCGATGTCGGTGGTGCTCACCCATTCCGCCGGCCTGCCGGTGGTCAAGGTCGGCCGCATCGCCGGTCAGTTCGCCAAGCCCCGGTCCTCGGACATGGAGCGGCGCGACGGCATCGAGCTGCCGTCCTATCGCGGCGACATCATCAACGGCACCGAGTTCACGCCCGAGGCGCGCATTCCCGACCCGGCGCGCATGCGCATGGTCTATCGCCAGTCGGCGGCGACGCTGAACCTCCTGCGCGGCTTCGCCCACGGCGGTTATGCCAAGCTCGAGCGCGTCCAGCAGTGGATGGTCGAGTTCCTCGCCGACAGCCCGGTCGCCGAGCGCTTCTCGGAAGTGGCCGATCGCATCTCCGAGGCGCTCGACTTCATGGCCGCCTGCGGCCTCACCGCCGAGACCGTGCCGCAGCTCCAGTCGGTCGATTTCTACACCTCCCACGAGGCGCTGCTGCTGCCCTACGAGGAGGCGCTGACGCGCGAGGATTCCGTCCAGGGCGGCTGGTACGACACCTCCGCCCACATGCTGTGGATCGGCGACCGCACCCGCCAGCCCGATCACGCCCATGTCGAGTTCATGCGCGGCATCGAGAACCCGATCGGCCTCAAGTGCGGCCCGACCGTCGACGCCGACAGCCTGCTGCGCCTGATCGAGACCCTCGATCCGCGGAACGAGGCGGGGCGCCTGACCCTCATCGCCCGCTTCGGCTCGGAGAAGATCGGCCGCCATCTGCCCGATCTCGTTCGCGCCGTCGCCCGCGAGGGCCGCAACGTCCTGTGGTCCTGCGACCCGATGCACGGCAACACCGTGACCTCGGCGACCGGCCACAAGACCCGGCCCTTCGACAAGGTGCTCTCCGAGGTGCAGAGCTTCTTCGAGATCCACCGCGCCGAGGGCACCTGGGCCGGCGGCGTCCATCTCGAGATGACCGGCAAGAACGTCACCGAATGCACCGGCGGCGCCGTCGCCATTCAGGAGGCCGATCTCGGCCAGGCCTACGACACCGCCTGCGATCCGCGCCTCAACGCGGCCCAGGCGCTCGAACTGGCCTTCCTCGTCGCCGAGGAGCTGAAGAAGGACCGCGCCTCGCGCCCGAGCCCCTTCGCCGCCGCCGCCGAGTGACACCATCGCGCCGGCTTCGGCGCGTCTGAGACCAGAGAGAGGATCGTTCGACGAACTCGAACGATCCTTTCTCTTTTCGTGCCATCGTTCGGCGTTGACCCGAGGCGAGGGAAGGGCGATCTCTGAAGACGAAGCAACCGGCCCGTGGATGGCGCCCTTCGGCGATCCGGCCCGGTTCGTATGGAGATCCCGTGATGTCCGAAACCCGTCTCGACGTCCCCGCCGCCGCGATCCCGCCGCTCTTCGTGTCGCACGGCGCGCCCAACATGATCCTCCACGACAGCGCCACCCGTCGCTTCCTCGACGGGCTCGGCGATCGCCTGCCGCGTCCGCGGGCGATCGTCTCGGTCTCCGCCCATTTCATGGCGGCCCGGCCGGCGGTGGTGACCGATCCGGCGCCGGAGATGATCTACGACTTCGGCGGCTTCGAGCGCGAGCTCTACCGCATGACCTATCCCGCCCCCGGCGATCCGGAACTGGCCGAGCGCGTGTTCGGCCTCCTCGACGGCGCCGGTCTCGACCCGGTCCGGGTGCCGAAGCGGGGCTATGATCACGGTACTTGGGTGCCATTGAAGCTGATGTATCCGGCCGCCGACATTCCGGTGGTCCAGCTCTCGGTGCAACCACGCCGCGATCCGCGTCACCATTGGGAGATGGGCCGCGCGCTCGCTCCGCTGACCAGGGAGGGCGTGCTGGTGCTCGCCTCCGGCTCGCTCTCCCACAACCTCCACGAGGCGTTCTCCCCCAACGGCGGCTTCCGCCCGATGGACGAGAAGGCGCCGGCCTGGGTCGCCGACTTCGCCGACTGGATCGCCGAGAAGATCGCGGCGAACGACGTCGAGGCCCTGCTCGACTATCGCGCCCGCGCGCCCTTCGGCGGCCGCAATCACCCGACCGACGAGCATCTCCTGCCGCTGTTCGTGGCGCTCGGCGCCGGCGGGCTCGGCGAGGTGATCCATCGCGAGACCCAGTTCGCGGTGCTGGCGATGGACGCCTATCGCTTCGCCGCCTGATCGCCCGGCCCCGGCGTCTCCCTCCGAACCGAAGCCTGCCCGCCGGGGCGCTCGTCTTGCGACGGGCGCCCCGGCTTCTTTCGAAGTCTCGTCTATTTCTCGAGCGTTTCTTCACCGTCTTCGAGCGTCGCCCACTCGGTCTGATTGTGCCCGGGACGTGGCGGATTATCATGAAAAATCGAAGGCGCGGTCGTCGGAAAAGCCCGCCGGGACGGTTTCGTGCACCATGGGAGGGGGATAGCCCATGCGCGAGGATTTCGAGCTCTTCGATCCGCACACGCATCGCGCCGAGGTCGGCTGTTGGGTCGTCGATCTCGAGCGGCGTCTCGTCTATTGGCCGAAGGGCCTCGGCGACGTCGCGGCCGACAAGGTCGAGTGGGGCCTCCATGCCATCCCGCTCGATCGGGCGATGGCGCAGGTGGACGCGTCCGACCGCGACACGGTTCGGCGCTTCTTCGCCGACATGGCGGCGCGCCGGCCGGCCGATGCGATCGAATTCACCCAACACACCTCCTGGGGCACCGACGTTCGCCTGCACATGGACGGTCGCCGCATCGGCTCCGGCGCCGACGCGCGCATCGTCGGCTTCGTCAAGGTGATCCACTCCCGTCGGCATCACGAGCGCCTCGCCGAGAGTTTGCGTGGCGTCCTCGAGGCGCTCTTCTCGACGGTCACCTGCGGTCTCGTCGTGATGGACGAGCACCTGACCGTCTGCAACGCCAACCGTCACGCCCTCGAGCTCTTCGGCGCGATCACCGATCACCACGAACTGCGCCACGACTGGACGGGCCACATCGAGGCGTCGTGGCCGGACTCCGCCCGGCGACGGCTGCGCGAGGCCGTCTCCACCGGCGCCCCGGTCACCGGCGCCTTTTCGCTCGGCGGCCTCGGCGGCAAGCGGATGTCCTGGCGGGCGACGCCGTGGCAGAGCGTCACCGGCGAGGTGACCGGCCTCGTCGTGGCCATCGATTGCCGCCGCTTCATCCGCTCCGCCGACCTCGCCGAGCGGATGACGCTGATGATGGGCGGACGCGCGATCGATCTCTCCGACGTCGCCGATCCCGTCGTCGACGACGAGCCGGAAGCCGCCGCGCCGCCGCGCCGCGACGATGCCGCCGCCGCCCATCACGCGGTGCTGGAATGGGTCAAACACCCGATCCTGTTGATCTCGATCGCCTCCGGTGAGGTCGTCTTCGCCAACCGCTCCGCCCGCGATCTCTTTCAACTCGCCGTCGCCACCCGCGCCTTCGCCACCAATCTGCCCGAGCTCTCCGGCTTCGGAACGCCGATCGACGAGGACGCCCCGCCCGACGGCATGCTGGTGCATCTGATGCTCGGCGCCCGGGTCGGCCGCATGGTCGACTACGACTCCGATCTCCTCTTCGTCGAATATCACGACCTGCCGCATGCTCACGTCCTGCCGGCGGCCGCGGCGCGGGTCGACGGCAAGATCGTGAGCCGCCCCTCGGCGGCGCGTCGGCCGGTGCGCTCGGGCCTGCGTCGCGCCGAGGCCTGAGCCGTCGGTCCCGGACGATCACGCCCGGCGCGTGGTCGCCTCCGGCAGATGGTCGAGCGGCAGCGGCGCGCCGTCCTTGACGGTCTGGATGGCGAAGTTCGACCGAATGTCGCTGACGCCCGGCAGCTTCAGCAGCGTGCCGATCAGAAACCGCTCGTAGGCGGCGAGATCGGCCACCACCACCTGCAACAGAAAGTCCGCCTCGCCCGAGACGAGGTGACACGAGACCACCTCGTCGAGCGCCGCCACCGCCTCGCGGAAGGCGCGCGCCTCCTCGTCGTGGTGCCGCTCGACCTTGATCCCGACGAAGACCGTCAGCCCGAGACCGATCGCCTTGCGATCGAGCGCCGCGTGATAGCCGGCGATGACCCCCGCCTTTTCCAGGAGCCGCACCCGGCGCAGGCACGGCGACGGCGACAGGCCGACCGCGTCGGCGAGATCGGCGTTGGTCAGGCGGCCGTCGCGCTGGAGCGCGGTGAGAATGCGGCGATCGATCGCGTCGAGGTGCATGGTGGCAGATCCCGATGGACTTGGGGCCGTGAGTGGCATGATCTGCCGATCATGGAGCACGGAGCGGCAGACTTCGCAAGGACCTGCCGGGCGCCGGCGTGCTAGATCCAGGTTCGAAGCGACGGGAGAGGCGCGATGGATCCGACCGGCTGGGTGATGTTCGTGACGGCCCTCGTCATCGTCTACGTGATGCCCGGGGCGGACATGATCCTGGTGCTCCAGACCGGCGCCGCCGAGGGGCGGTCGCGCGCGCTCGCCACGGCCGGCGGGCTGGCGCTGGCGCGCGCCGCCCATGTCGGTCTCGCCGGTGTCGGCCTGGCGGCGCTCTTCCGCGCCGAGCCCTGGACCTTCGACCTCGCCCGCTGGACCGGCGCCGGCTTCCTCGTCTGGCTCGGATGGGGGATCCTGCGGTCCGGCGATGCCGATCCGATCGCGGCGCCGGGGCGCTCCGGCCCGCGCCGCTCCCATGGCGCCGCCTTCCTGCGCGGCCTCCTCACCAACATCCTCAACCCCAAGGCCTTGTTGTTCTGCTCGATGCTGCTGCCGCAGTTCGTCCATCCCGAGCGCGGGCCGGTGGAGGTGCAGTTCCTCGAGCTCGGCGCGGTGCTGGTGGCGATCGGCCTCGCCTTCGACGTGGCCTACGCGCGTCTCGGCGCCGGTCTCGGCGCGCTGTCGGCCGGTCGCCCGCGTCTGGCGGCGCTGCGGCGCGGCGTCTTCGCGACGCTCCTGATCGGCTTCGGCCTGGGGTTGGGCCTGCGCCTGCCGTGAGGCCGCCGGAAAACCCGTGACGCCGCCGAACGATGCCCGGCCCGTCGAAATGTCACGGGCGATTTGAGGGATCTTAAACCCATTCGTGCGCAGGATTTTCGCAAAACTCGACGCGGATCGGCCGTGTGCCCCGGATCGGCGCGACGAAGGGAGTGCGGGAATGCTCGACGCGATCGAGATCGTCAAACAGGTCGGTTACACGCTCGACATCGGCTATTGGATGATCGATCTCGAACGGCGTCTGGTCTATTGGCCGAAGGGTCTCGGCCGTCACGACGAGGGCGGCACCGAGGCCGAGCGCGGCTATCGCGTCGCCCCCCTCGACAAGATGATCGACCGCATCGACGAGGCCGACCAGGGCCGGTTTCGCCGCTTCCTCGCCGACATTCTCGAGGGCCGTTCCGATCGCGTGATCGAGATGACCCATCTCGCCTCGTGGGGCGAGAAGATCCGCCTGCGCATGGCCGGCCGGCAGATCGGTTCGGGGCGCGACACCAAGGTGGTCGGACTGGTCGAGGTGATCGAGCGCTGGCGCGAGCACGAGATGCTGGCGAAGAGCCTCGGCTTCATCATCGAGGCGCTCTTCATCTCCTCCGACAGCGGCATCGTCATCTTCGACGGCGCCCTCGCGGTGCGCCGGCTCAATCGCAACGCCCTCGATCTCTTCGGCGTCACCGAGGCCGAGGAGGAGAACGGCGATTGGGCCGCCGTCATCGAGAGGCGTCTTCCCAAGACCACCCGCGACCTCCTGCTCGAGGCGATCGAGAACGCCTCTGCGGTCTCCGGCACCTTCTCGCTCGGCGGTCTCGGCGGCCCGCGCCTGTCGTGGCGCGCCAACCCCTGGGGCGAGGGCGAGATGTCCGGTCTGGTGATGACGCTGAACGCCAAGCGTCAGATCCGCGTCGCCGATCTGGCCGAGCGCGAGGCGCTGCGCTCCGGGGCCGCCGCCGAACCGCCGCCGCCGCCCGCGCCGCCCGAGCCGACCCTGCCGCCGGCCCCCGCCGGCGCGCCCGAGGAGATCGAGCTCCAGGCGCGCCATCGCGCCCTGGAATGGGTCAAGCATCCGATCCTGCTGGTGTCGATCGCCACCGGCGAGATCGCCTTCGCCAATCGCGCCGCGCGGGATCTCTATCACCTGCCGGCCGACACCCGCGCCTTCGTCGAGAACGTCTACGACATCTCCGGCTTCACCTGCGACGTCGATTCGCTCGCCATCGCCGCCGCCGGCGGCCATGTCCTGCGCCTGAAGCTCGGCGCCCGCGTCGGCCGCATGCTCGATTACGACGCCGATCTCCTCTTCGTCGAATATCACGACACCGTGCCGCACATTCATCCGCACCTGCCGGCGCGCGGCGAGCCGGCCAAGGGCGCGCCGCGTCACGAGCCGAACCGTTCGCCGAGCCGATCGACGCCCGTTGTGGCGCGACCCGGCGCGCGCTAAGACCGAGGGCATGACCGAACGCCTTCTCGTCGCCCTCGCCCAGCTCGATCCGACCGTCGGTGACGTCACCGGCAACCTCGCCCGCGCCCGCCGGGCGCGCGCCGACGCCGCCGCCCTCGGCGCGGATCTCGTGCTGCTGCCCGAACTCTTCCTCGCCGGCTATCCGCCCGAGGATCTGGTGCTGAAGCCCTCGTTCCAGGCCGCCTGCATGGCCGCCACGGCGGAGCTCGCCGAGGACACCGCCGACGGCGGCCCGGCGGTTCTGATCGGCTCGCCCTGGAAGACCGAGACCGGCCTCTACAACGCCGTCGCCCTGCTCGATCAGGGCCGCATCGCCTCGCTGCGCTTCAAGGCGGATCTGCCCAACTACGGCGTCTTCGACGAGAAGCGCGTCTTCACCCCCGGCGATCTCGCCGGCCCGATCGCCTTCCGTGGCCTGCGCGTCGGCACGCCGATCTGCGAGGACATCTGGGGCGCCGACCCGGTCGAGTGCATCGCCGAGACCGGCGGCGACATCCTGCTGGTGCCGAACGGCTCGCCCTATCGCCGCGGCGTGATGGACGAACGTTTCGCCGTCGCCGTCGCGCGGGTGAAGGAGAGCGGCCTGCCGCTCGTCTATCTCAATCAGGTCGGCGGCCAGGACGAACTGGTCTTCGACGGCGCCTCCTTCGTGCTCGACGCCGACGGGGCGATGGTTCGCCAGATGAAGGCCTTCCGCGAGGATATGGCGCTCCAGGCCTTCGTGAAGCGGGACGGACGCTGGGTGCCGGAACCGGGCGATCTGTCGGTGATCGAGGAGGGCCTCGCCGCCGACTATGCCGCCTGTGTCCTGGGCCTGCGCGACTACGTCGACAAGAACCGCTTCCCCGGCGTGGTGCTGGGGCTTTCCGGCGGCATCGATTCGGCGATCGTCGCGGCGATGGCGGTCGACGCGCTCGGGCCGGAGCGGGTCCACGCGGTCATGCTGCCCTATCGCTACACGTCGTCGACGAGCCTCGAGGACGCCGCGGCTTGCGCCACCGCCCTCGGCATCCGCTACGACACCGTGCCGATCGCCGAGCCGGTCGAGGGCTTCGTCGCGGCGCTTGCGCCGATGTTCGCCGGCACCGACCCGGGCATCACCGAGGAGAACCTCCAGTCGCGTGCCCGTGGCGTGATCCTGATGGCGATCTCCAACAAGTTCGGCGCCATGGTGGTGACGACCGGCAACAAGTCGGAGATGTCGGTCGGCTACGCCACGCTCTACGGCGACATGAACGGCGGCTACAACCCGATCAAGGACCTCTACAAGACCGAGGTCTACGCGCTCGCCCGCTGGCGCAACGAGAACCGGCCGGCCGGCTCGCTCGGGCCTTCCGGCGAGGTGATCCCGACCCGGATCATCACCAAGGCGCCGACGGCGGAACTGCGCGAGAACCAGACCGACCAGGACAGCCTGCCGCCCTACGACGTCCTCGACGACATCCTCGAATGCCTCGTCGAGAAGGAGATGGCGCTCGCCGACATTCTCGCCAAGGGCCACGACGAGGCAACGGTCAAGCGCATCGAGCGGCTTCTCTACATCGCCGAATACAAACGCCGTCAGGCCGCCCCGGGGGTGAAGATCACCGCCAAGAACTTCGGCCGCGATCGCCGTTATCCGATCACCAACGGCTTCCGCGACCCCGGCCGCAAGATCGAGGTCCCGGAGGCGCCGGTGCCGGTGAAGCCGATGACCGACGTGGTGGATTTCTGATGGCGTCGCCGACGATCGGTGCGGGAGGTGCGGGCTTACGCCCGCGCCCCCTCATCCGGCCTTCGGCCACCTTCTCCCGCGAGGGGAGAAGGAAGAGCGCGCCGTCGCGCGGGAGCGGACCGGCTCGGCTTCGCGAGGGAACCGCCCCCTTCTCCCCTCGTGGGAGAAGGTGCCCCGCAGGGGCGGATGAGGGGGCGCGCCGAAAGGCGCATCACCGCGCCGCACGAATCGCCGGACGCTTCTCACCCATCTTCTGCCTCCCGAAAGTCTCCCGCTCATGACCGCCCCCACCGTCCGCTTCGCCCCGTCGCCGACCGGCCTCATCCACATCGGCAACGCCCGCACCGCGCTCCTCAACGCGCTCTTCGCCATGACGCGCGGCGGCGCCTTCATCCTGCGCTACGACGACACCGATCTCGAGCGCTCGAAGCGCGAATATGCCGATGCCATCGCCGAGGATCTGGCGTGGCTCGGCATCGTGCCTTCTCGCGTCGAGCGCCAGTCCGAGCGGGTCGCGGCCTATGAGGCGGCGGTCGCGAAGCTGAAGGCCATGGGCCGTCTCTACCCGGCCTGGGAGAGCCCCGACGAGCTGGAGCGTCGTCGCCGCCGCCAGATGGCGCGTGGGCTTCCCCCCGTCTACGACCGCGCCGCGCTGAAGCTGACGCCCGAGGAGATCGCCAAGTTCGAGGCCGAGGGCCGCCGCCCCCATTGGCGGTTCAAGCTCGAGGGCCGCACCGTCTCCTGGGACGACGGCGTGCGCGGCCCCCAGACCGTCGACACGGCCTCGCTCTCGGACCCGGTCCTGGTGCGCGCCGACGGTTCGTTCCTCTATACGCTGCCCTCCGTCGTCGACGACATCGACATGGGCGTCACCGACGTCATTCGCGGCGAGGACCACGTCACTAACACCGGCGTGCAGATCGAGCTCTTCGAGGCGCTCGGTGGCGCGGTTCCGCGCTTCGCCCATCACAATCTCCTCGCCACCACCACCGGCGAGGCGCTGTCGAAGCGGCTCGGCTCGCTCTCGATCCGGTCGCTTCGCGAGGCCGGCTACGAGGCGATGACCGTCGCCTCGATCGCCGTGCTGATCGGCTCGTCGGAGGAGGTCCACGCCTATCCGGATCTGGCGAGCCTCGCCCCGCACGCCGAACTCGCCGGTATGTCGCGCTCGACCGCCAAGTTCGACCCCCACGAACTCGACACGATCAACGCCCGCCTCGTCCACGCGCTCGCCTGGGAGGACGCCCGCGCCCGTCTCGCCGCCCTCGACGCCGATCTCGGCCCGGCCTTCTGGCTGGCGGTGCGCGACAATCTGGCGAAACTGCCGGACGTCGTCGAATGGGCCGGCGTCGTCCGCGACGACGGCGTGGCGGTGCGGGCGGACGGGGAGGGGGACTTCCTCGCCGAAGCCCTGCGCCTCCTGCCCGAGGAACCCTGGGACGAGACCACCTGGGGCACCTGGACCAAGGCGATCCAGGCCGCGACGGGCCGTAAGGGCAAGGCCCTGTTCCTGCCGCTGCGCCTCGCGCTCACCGGCCGCGATCACGGGCCGGAGATGAAACGCCTGCTGCCGGTCATCGGTCGGAGAGCCACTTCGGCCCGACTGTCCTGACCTTGGGCGGGGTCGCGGGCGCGGCGGCGGCGATGCGCGCCTCGCTCTCCGGCGAGAGCGGCGTCAGCGGCGCCACCGGCTCGGCCGAGAGCCCGGAGAGCTGCACCGCCTGCGTCGCCGGATCCTGATCCGGGCCGGGGCGCGGTCGCGGCATCGGCAGACCGCCGGGGTCGCCGAGCCGCGCCTCGCGGATGCCGGCGAGCCCGCCCGCCTGAACCGGCAGGGTACGGGGATCGGGCGTGCCGCAGGTGCAGCCCTCGACCACCTTGGTGCGATAGAGGAAGGCGTTGCTCATCTTCACCAGCGGCGTGCCGTCGTCGGCGGCGACCGCGTCCTCCGCCTCCTGGCCGGCGGCGTCGTGATAGTAGAGCCGCGTCTCCGCCTGCGGGCACAGCGCCTTGCAGACGGAGGCGTCGGTCTTGAGCCGCCCGCGCGAGGAATTGAACGAGACCGGGAAGAAATAACCGTCGCAGGTGCGCACGCACAGCGTCCGGTAGTTGCCCGACCACGCGCCGTAGCCGTCGCCCTCGCCGAGCCCGCCCTGCGGCAGCTCGTCCAGCGGCTCGCCGTCGATCGTCACCCCGGACCGCGCCTGGGTGGTGTCGTTGCCGCCGAAGAGGAACGAGAAGAAGCCGCGCTGCTGCTGCGGCGCCGGCCGCGCCTCGGCGGTGCGGAAGGTCACCCCCGGCGGGATCTCGCCCTGGCCGCGCTGCGTCGCCTGGACCGGACGGCCGTTCAGCGTCACGCCGCTCGAGGCGCGCGCGGCCGGTGCCGGCGCGCCGGTCAGCCGCGCGTAATGGCGCTCGAGGCGGCCGAGATTGTCGTCCATCAGCTTGCCGCGCTGGGCGAGCGCGACGCAACGCGGATCCTCGGCCGGGGCGCAGCGCGCCCGCTGGGCCCGATTGGAGGCGATCGCCTCCTTCTGCTCGCGGATCGCCGAGGCCCATTGATCGGCGCTCGATTGCCCCCACGCCGGCGCGACCGACGCCAAGCCGCTCGCCAGGCCGCCGATCACCGGCAGGGCGATCGCCAGGCGAGGGCGAACTCGGTGTCGATGGTCGCGTCTCATGGTCGTCCTCGATGTGGAGTCGTCGGGGGCGACTCCCTGTCGGGCGAGATATAACATCGGATCCGTGGAGAAAAGGGTAACGCCGCGCCCACCTCCTGACCTAGGGGAAGAATGACGTTTTCGCAATCCTCCCCTTCCGTTTTCCGGGCGCCGGCCTCATCTCTTCCTCGACACAGGAGATCCCCATGCCGATTGCCACCTTCGCCTCCCGCCTCCTCCCGATCGTGACGGTCCTGGCCGCGCTCGCCGCGCCGCTCGCCGCTCCGACCGCCGCTCGTGCCGAGGATCCCGATCTGATCTTCAAGAAGTCGACGGTGTGGAAGCTGCTCACCCCCGACGACAAGCTCGCGGTCTACGGCATCGACGATCCCGACGTCGAAGGCGTCGCCTGCCACTACACCGTGCCCGAGCGCGGCGGCGTCAAGGGCATGCTCGGCGTCGCCGAGGAGACCTCCGACGTCTCGCTCGCCTGCCGCCAATGGGGCCCGATCAAGTTCAAGCGCCAGCTCGAGCAGGGCGAGGACATGTTCCGCACCCGCCGTTCGCTGATCTTCAAGAAGATGCAGATCGTGCGCGGTTGCGACGCCAAGCGCAACGTGCTGGTCTACATGGTCTATACGGACAAGCTGATCGAGGGCAGCCCGAAGAACTCGACCTCGACGGTGCCGGTGATGCCCTGGGGTGCCGAGCCGCCGCCGCGCTGCGCCGACTTCATCAAGTGAACCGCGACATCGAGTGACCGCGCCGATCCTTCGAACAGACGGGGCCATGGGCGCCCGACATGAGGAGGCCCCATGGCCAAGCAGTTCGAGCGCATCGAGGACGTCCACCGCGCCTTCGTCGAGAAGCAGAAGATCTTCTTCACCGCCTCGGCGGCCGACGGCGCGCGGGTGAACCTGTCGCCGCGCGGCACCGACATGTTCCGGGTGATGAGCCCGAACGCGGTGCTGTGGCTCGACAAGACCGGCTCCGGCAACGAGACGGCGGCCCATCTCATCGCCGACGGCCGCCTCACGGTGATGTTCTGCGCCTTCGAGGGCCCGCCGATGATCCTGCGCTTCTACGGCCGGGGCCGGGTGATCGGGCGCGGCTCGCCGGATTGGGCGACGCTGCTCGCCATCGAGTTCGACGGGGTCGAGCCGCCCGGCGCCCGCCAGATGGTCTGGCTCGACATCGATCTGGTGCAGACCTCCTGCGGCTTCGCCGTGCCCTTCTTCGATCACGTCGGCCCGCGCGACACGCTCGATCGCTGGGCCTCGTCGAAGTCGGCGGAGGAGCTCGACGCCTATCGCCGCCAGAAGAACGCCGTCAGCATGGACGGCCTGCCGACGGGGCTCTTCCCGCCCGAGGAGGCGTGACGGCAGAGCGCGGCCGATCCGCGCCGCGCGCCCTCGCCAGTCCGCGACGAATGGGTTAGAAGCGCCGGCCGTCTCGTCGTCGAAACGGCCGTGGGCCGAGCGTTTCGCCCCTCGCGACGCACCGGACCCGTCATGCTGCCCGATTTCTGGCCGTTCCTGCTCTTCGCCGCCTTCTTCGCCGGAATGGTCGACGCGGTCGGCGGCGGCGGCGGCCTGATCCAGGTGCCGGCGCTCCTCGGCCTCTTCCCGACGACGCCGATCGCCACCCTCTTCGGCACCAACAAGGTGGCGAGCGTGGTCGGCACGCTCGCCGCCGCGTTCCATTTCGTCCGCCGGGTGCGGATCCCCTGGCTGATCGTCGTGCCGGCGACCGTCGCCGCCTTCGTCGGCTCGTTCTCCGGCGCCTTCTTCGCCTCGTCGCTGCCGCGCCGGGTGATGTTGCCGCTGGTCATCGTGCTGATGATCGGCGCGGCGCTCTACACCTTCCTGAAGAAGGATTTCGGCCACACCGCCACCCGCGTGCCGGACGCGGCCGATCGCCCCAAGGCGGCGATGCTCGGCGGCGGCGTCGGCTTCTACGACGGCATCTTCGGCCCCGGCACCGGCTCCTTCCTGATCTTCGGCTTCGTCCGTCTCTTCGGCCTCGATCTGGTCACCGCCAACGCCTGCACCAAGATCGTCAACGCCACCACCAATCTCGCGGCGCTCCTCTTCTTCGCGTGGAACGGCGCGGTGATGTGGCCGCTCGCGCTGATGATGGCCGCGTCGAACTTCATGGGCGCCCAGGTCGGCGCGCGGGTGGCGCTGCGCTGGGGCTCGAAGTTCCTGCGGCGGGTGTTCCTGGTCGCGGTGATCGCGCTGATCGTCAAGCTGATCTCGGATTTCGCCGCGACCTTCTGATCGGCCCTCCGGGGCCGGCACGCCCTTGACGGAACCTTCGAAATCCGTCACTTCTCGCCACCATGACGAACGGACCCCGCGCGATCCTCGCGCTCGCCCTCATCGGCATTATTTGCGGCTAGCTCTTTCGCTGGCCCGGTTCCGTCTGCCTTTCTTTCACGAAGATCAGATGAGACCCCGGCCGGTGGGCGGGGACGCCGTGTCGTATGCACATCCGACCGCGCGGCATCGCGGGACCGAAGGAGATCGTCGGTGGCCTTGAAGCTCTACAACACGCTCACCCGCGAGAAGGAAGACTTCTCGCCGATCGACCCGAAGAACGTGCGCATGTACGTCTGCGGTCCGACGGTCTACGACTTCGCCCATATCGGCAACGCCCGGCCGGTGATCGTCTTCGATCTCCTGTTCCGCCTGCTGCGCCACACCTACGGCGCCCAGGCCGTGACCTATGTGCGCAACGTCACCGACGTCGACGACAAGATCAACGCCCGCGCCGCCCGCGACTTCCCCGGCCTCGCGCTCAACGACGCGATCCGTGAGGTGACCTCGACCACCGAGGCCCAGTTCCAGGCCGACGTGACCGCGCTCGGCACGCTCGCGCCGACCGTCCAGCCGCGCGCCACCGAGCACATCGCCGAGATGATCGCGCTCATCGAGAAGCTGATCGCCTCCGGCCACGCCTATGCGGCCGAGGGCCACGTGCTCTTCGACGTGCCCTCGATGCCCGACTACGGCCGCCTCTCCAAGCGCCCGCTCGACGACATGATCGCCGGCGCCCGCGTCGACGTCGCGCCCTACAAGCGCGGCGAGATGGACTTCGTGCTGTGGAAGCCCTCCGCCGACAACGAGCCCGGCTGGCAGAGCCCCTGGGGCCGTGGCCGTCCGGGCTGGCACATCGAGTGCTCGGCCATGTCGTGGAAGCACCTCGGCGAGGTCTTCGACATCCACGGCGGCGGCATCGATCTGCTCTTCCCCCATCACGAGAACGAGGTCGCCCAGTCGCGCTGCGCCTTCGGCCACGACGTGATGGCGAACGTGTGGATGCACAACGGCTTCCTTCAGGTCGAAGGCGAGAAGATGTCGAAGTCGCTCGGCAACTTCCTGACCATCAACCAGTTGCTCGCCGATTGGCCGGGCGAGGTGCTGCGCTTCACCATGATGAAGACCCACTATCGCCAGCCGATCGACTGGACGGTGAAGAGCCTCGAGGAGAGCTGGAAGACGCTCGACGACTGGTATTGGTTCGTCGGCGACACCCCCGGCTCCAAGCCCGCGAAGGCCGTCGTCGAGGCGCTCGCCGACGATCTCGCCACCCCGAAGCTGATCGCCGAGCTGCACGCGCTCCGGAACGCCGCCCAGCGCAACGGCGGCGAGGGCGCCCGCGACGCGCTGGCGGGGTCCCTGCGCTTCCTCGGCTTCCTCGCCGACACGCCGGAAGCCTGGGCCGCGCGCCGCAAGACCTCGGTCGCGGTCGACGTGGCGAAGGTCGAGGAGCTGATCGCGGCGCGTCTTTCCGCCCGCAAGCACAAGAACTGGGCCGAGAGCGACCGTATCCGCGACGAGCTCGCCGCCCTCGGCATCGTCCTGAAGGACGCCAAGGACCCGGCGACGGGCGAGATGAAGACGACCTGGGAACCGGCGCGCTGACGAGGCGCGCCCGCCGCGACGCGAGGGCGAGACGATGAGCGATCCGACGAAACGCGAGCCGATGAACCCGGTCGCCAAGGTCGCGATCTTCATCGTCGCCAAACTCGTCGTCCTCGGCGCCCTCACCATCGCCTTCCTGCGGTGGAAGGGGTTGGTCTGATGCGGATCGAGCACGGGGAACGCACGCGCGGCTTCGCCCGCGCCATGCGACGCGAACCGACGGAGGCGGAGCGCCGCCTGTGGCTCGCGCTGCGGGGGCGCCGCTTCCTGTCGTGGAAGTTTCGGCGACAGGTGCCGATCGGCCCGTGGATCGCGGATTTCGTCTGCTTCGAAGCACGACTGGTGATCGAGGTGGACGGTGGGCAGCATGCCGAGAACGTCCGCGACGCGGCACGCGATCGCTGGTTCGCGGCCGAGGGCTTCCGGGTGTTGCGGTTGTGGAACCACGAGGTTCTCGCCGCCTCGGAAACGGCGCTCGATGCGGTCTTCGCGGCCTTGTCGGAGGTCGGTGAGGAGGGCGGCGCGCGAGCGCGCCGCGACCCCTCATCCGCCCCTTCGGGGCACCTTCTCCCGCAAGGGGAGAAGGGGGTACGCGGGGCGGCGCCGAACGATCCGAACGGCGTCGCCGGGGATGAGGCGCTCGCGAGGAAACGTTCGAAGGCGAAGCGATCTCCCTCCCTTCTCCCCTCGCGGGAGAAGGTGGCCGCGCAGCGGCCGGATAAGGGGGCGCGCGCAGCGCAAGAGAATGTCTCCGCGCGGCGGCCGGACGAGGGCTCGGCGGGGACGACGAAGTCAGGGGAGGGGCATCCATGACCACGCTCACCGGCGGCTGCCAATGTGGCGCCGTGCGCTTCCGTTGCGAGAGCCTCGGCCGCGCCTCGATCTGTCATTGCCGCATGTGCCAGAAGGCCTTCGGCGGCCATTACGGCCCCCTGGTCACGGCGATGGGCCTCGTCTGGACGCGCGGCGAACCGAAGCGCTTCCGTTCGTCGAACAAGATCCGGCGCGGCTTCTGCGCCGCCTGCGGCACGCCACTGACCTACGAGCCGGACGGCTACCCCCACGTCGAGGTGGCGCTCGGCACCTTCGACCAGCCGGCCGAGATCCGGCCCGAGATCCAGGTCGGCGTCGAGAGCCGCATGCCCTGGTTCCACGAATTGGCGGGGCTCCCCGGCCGCCCGCCCGAGCAGCAGGCGAAGGCCGAGGGCTTCTTCGCCGAGATCGTCTCCTACCAGCATCCCGACCACGACACGGCCGAATGGCCGACGTCCACGACCGGCGCAGAGTGAGAACGTAAGAATGAAAGAGCGCGTCTACCTCTTCGACACCACCCTGCGCGACGGCGCCCAGACCTCCGGCGTGGACTTCACTCTCGACGACAAGATCAAGATCGCCCGTCTCCTCGACGATCTCGGCGTCGACTACGTCGAGGGCGGCTATCCCGGCGCCAACCCGACCGACACCGCCTTCTTCGAGGAGAAGCGGACGAAGCGCGCCCGCTTCACCGCCTTCGGCATGACCAAGCGCGCCGGCGTCTCCGTCTCGAACGATCCCGGCCTCGCCGCGATCCTCGCCGCCGACACCGACGCCGACTGTTTCGTCGCCAAGGCCTGGGACTATCACGTCCATGTCGCGCTCGGCACGACGCTCGAGGAGAACCTCGCCTGCGTCCGCCAGACCGTCGAGGCGGCGATCGCCCGCGGCCGCGAGGCGATGATCGACTGCGAGCACTTCTTCGACGGCTACAAGGCCAATCCCGACTATGCGATCGAGGTCGCCCGCGCGGCCTACGACGGCGGCGCCCGCTGGGTGGTGCTCTGCGACACCAACGGCGGCACCCTGCCGCACGAGATCGAGGTGATCGTCGGCGAGGTGGCGAAGGTCGTGCCGGGCAGCCATCTCGGCATCCACGCCCATGACGACACCGGCCAGGCGGTGGCCAATTCGCTCGCCGCCGTGCGCGCCGGCGTGCGCCAGGTCCAGGGCACCCTCAACGGCATCGGCGAGCGCTGCGGCAACGCCAATCTGGTGACGATCATCGCCACTCTCGGCCTCAAGCCGGAATTCTCCGACCGCTTCGTGACCGGCGTCGCGGCCGAGAAGCTGCGCGAGCTGACCCACGTCTCCCGCGCCTTCGACGACGTGCTGAACCGCTCGCCGAACCGTCACGCGCCTTACGTCGGCCAGAACGCCTTCGCCACCAAGGCCGGCATCCACGCCTCGGCGATCGTCAAGGATCCCAAGACCTACGAGCACGTGACGCCCGAGAGCGTCGGCAACCGCCGCCGCGTGCTGGTCTCCGATCAGGCCGGCAAGTCGAACCTCCTCGCCGAGCTCGCCCGCTTCGGCATCGAGGCCGATCGCGCCGATCCGCGCCTCGACAAGCTGCTCGCCGAGGTGAAGGAGCGCGAGGCGCGCGGCTTCTCCTACGAGGCCGCCGACGCCTCGCTCGAGCTTCTGGCCCGCCGCACGCTCGGCACCGTGCCGCGCTATTTCGACGTGCAGTCGTTCCGCGTCATGGTCGAGCGCCGGTTCAACGCCATCGGCGAGCTGATCACGTTGTCGGAAGCGATCGTCAAGGTGAAGATCGGCGACGATCTGCTCCTGTCGGTCGCCGAGGGCAACGGCCCGGTCAACGCCCTCGACGCGGCGCTGCGCAAGGACCTCGGCCCATATCAGTCGGCGATCGAGGACCTCGAGCTGGTCGACTTCAAGGTCCGTATCCTCAACGGCGGCACCGGCGCGACCACCCGCGTCCTGATCGAGAGCCGCGACGGCGCCAAGAACCATTGGACGACGATCGGCGTCTCCGAGAACATCATCGACGCCTCGTTCCAGGCGCTGATGGACTCGGTCTTCTACAAGCTCGTGAAGGCGGGCGTGGAGAAGGCGGTGTGAGCGCGGCTCCCTCTGCCGAGAGGGAGAGGGGAGACGGCCCTCACATCTTCTGGAGATCCACCGCGCCGGGCTCCGCCGCGCGGTCCTCCAGCTGCCCGAGCCGCTTCCTCATCTTCGGCAGGATCTCGTCGATCGAGTTCGCGACCCCGTAGGAGAGTTCGAAGCCGGCGCGGATGAAGGCGTTCTGGTTCATGTGGTGGAGAAGCTCCACCAGCGGATCCCAGAAGCCGGCGATATTGGCGAGCATGATCGGCTTGGCGTGACGGCCGAGCTGGGCCCAGGTCATCTGCTCGACCACCTCCTCGAGCGTGCCGATGCCGCCCGGCAGCGCCACGAAGGCGTCGGCCTTCTCGAACATCAGCCGCTTGCGCTCGTGCATGTCGGCGGTGACGATCAGCTCGGAGACCTCGGGCAGCATCAGCTCCTTGTCGACCAGGAACTGCGGAATGATGCCGGTCACCTCGCCGCCGGCGTCGAGGCAGGCGCGCGCCGAGGCGCCCATCAGCCCGAGCGAGCCGCCGCCGTAGACGAGCCGGATCCCTTCCCGCGCCAGGAGACGGCCGAGATCGATCGCCGCCTGCTCGAAGGCCGGGTCGGCGCCCTTGCCGGAACCGCAATAGATGCAGATCGAACCGAGACCCATCACGTCGTCACTCCGTCGGGCGGCGGCCGGCGAACGGCCGTATCGCAATGCAACACGGGCGCCACTCTATCCGTTTCCGAGAGCGGCGAAACCCCCGCGCGCGTCCTCCGGCGGCGCAGAGGGGGACCCATGCGGGCGGCGCGGGTTTGAAATCCGCGCCGGAGGCTATATCTGAAGGACAACAGAAAGCCTCGCCTTTCGGCTCATTCCCTCCTGTCCGGATTTCTCATGTCGCGACATCATCGACCCGTCGGCCCGCGCGTATCGGCGGGAGAGGGCAAGACCTTCGAGACGTTGAAGAACCTGTGGCCGCATCTGTGGCCCCATTCCCGCCCCGACCTGAAGCGGGCGGTGCTCCTGGCCTTCGGCGCCCTGATTCTCGGCAAGGTGACGACCGTCTTCCTGCCCTACATCTACAAATGGACCACCGACGCGCTCGCCGCCCCCGCCGGCGAGCCGCAGACGGTGCAGCTCCTCGCCGTGCCGGTGCTGCTGGTGATCGCCTACGGCGTCGTCCGCATCGCCTCCAACGGCTTCAACCAGTTGCGCGACGCCCTCTTCGCCGCCGTCGGCCAACATGCCGTGCGCGAACTGGCGACCTCGACCTTCCGCCATCTCCACGCCCTGTCGCTGCGCTTCCACCTGCAGCGCCGCACTGGCGGCCTCTCCCGCGTCGTCGAGCGCGGCGCCAAGGGCATCGAGACCATCGTCCGCATCTCGATCCTGGCCGGCTTCCCGACCATCGTCGAATTCGCGCTGATGGCCGGCGTCATCCTGTGGGAGTTCGATTGGGTCTATGTCGCGGTGATCGCGGTCACGACGTGGCTCTACGTCTGGTTCTCGGTCAAGGCGTCCGACTGGCGCATGGACATCCGCCGCGACATGAACGAGGCCGACAACGACTCCATGTCGAAGGCGGTCGACAGTCTCCTCAACTTCGAGACGGTGAAGTATTTCACCGCCGAGAACCTCGAGGCGACCCGTTACGACCGCGCCATGCAGAAATACGAGGGCGCGGCGATCCGCACCTATACCTCGCTGGCGTGGCTCAACTTCGGTCAGGCGGTGATCTTCTCGATCGGCATGGCCGCCTGCATGGCGCTCTCCGCCCATGCGGTGCTGAAGGGCGAGCAGTCGGTCGGTCACTTCGTGATGATCAACGCGCTGATGATGCAGCTGTCGGTGCCGCTCAACTTCATCGGCACGCTCTATCGCGAGATCAAGCAGTCCCTCGTCGACATCGAGAGCCTGTTCGCGATCCTCGATCAGCCGCCGGAAGTCTCCGACCGTGCCGATGCGAAGCCCCTGAAGGTCGGCGACGCCGCGATCCGCTTCGAGAACGTGACCTTCTCCTACGATCCGGAACGCCAGATCCTGAAGGGCGTGTCCTTCGAGGTGCCGGCCGGCAAGACGGTCGCCATCGTCGGCCCTTCGGGGGCCGGCAAGTCGACCATCTCGCGCCTCCTCTTCCGCTTCTACGACGTCTCCGGCGGTCGCATCACCATCGACGGCCAGGACATCCGCGACGTCACCCAGACCAGCTTGCGCGGCGTCATCGGCATGGTCCCGCAGGATACCGTGCTCTTCAACGACACCGTCGCCTACAACATCCGCTACGGCCGGCCCGACGCCACCGACGACGAGGTGATGGAGGCGGCCCGCCTCGCCCAGATCGCCGAGTTCATCGACCGTCTGCCCAAGCGCTACGAGACGGAAGTCGGCGAGCGCGGCCTGAAGCTCTCCGGCGGCGAGAAGCAGCGCGTGGCGATCGCCCGCACCATCTTGAAGGCGCCGCCGATCCTGATGCTCGACGAGGCGACCTCGGCGCTCGACACCCACACCGAGCGCGAGATCCAGGAGGCGCTCGACCGCGTCTCCCAGAACCGCACCACGCTGGTCATCGCCCATCGCCTGTCGACGGTGGTCGGCGCGGACGAGATCCTGGTGCTCGACAAGGGCGTGGTCGCCGAGCGCGGCCGCCACGACGAGCTGCTCGCCGCCGACGGTCTCTATGCCTCGATGTGGGCCCGCCAGCGCGCCGCCGACGAGGCGCGCGAACAGCTGGAGAAGACGGTGGCGGAGGATCCCTACGGCGTCGTCGAGCGCGGCGCGCCGGCGGCGGAGTGAGGACGGGCCGGCGGGGCGCGTGCGCCCGGTCCTCCGCCCGCGCCGTCTTGCGGCCTTTTCATTGTCACCGATCCCGTATAGGTCGGTGAAAACCTCGCGCGCGACCGCGCTCGCGCCTCACGAGAGAGAGCTCGACCGATGAATTCCCTGTGGGCGACCATCACCAAGGCCTTCCCCCCGATCAACCGTGAGGGCTGGCCCTTCGTCGCCATCGCCGTGATCCTGACGCTGGTTCTCGGCCTGATGTGGCAGCCGCTGTTCTGGATCCTGCTCGGCCTGACGATCTGGGTCGCCGCCTTCTTCCGCGATCCCGTCCGCGTGACGCCGGAGGCCGAGGGCCTCGTCGTCTCGCCCGCCGACGGCCGCATCTCCCATCTGGTCGAGGTCCTGCCGCCGCCCGAACTCGGCCTGCCGGCCGAGCCGATGCTGCGCATCTCGATCTTCATGAACGTCTTCAACGTCCATGTGAACCGGATGCCGATCACCGGCGAGATCGAGAAGATGGTCTATACGCCCGGCAAGTTCCTCAATGCCGAGCTCGACAAGGCCTCCGAGTTCAACGAGCGCAACGCGCTGCTGATCCGCCATTCGCTCGGTGTGATCGGCTGCGTCCAGATCGCCGGCCTCGTCGCCCGCCGCATCGTCCCCTGGACCACCGAGGGCTCGCACCTGACGGTCGGCACGCGCTTCGGCATGATCCGCTTCGGCTCGCGCCTCGACGTGTTCCTGCCGCTCGGCACGGTGCCGAAGGTGGCGCTCGGCCAGACCACGCTGGCGGGCGAGACGATCCTAGCCGATCTGACCGCGACCGGCGCGGCGCAGCCGGTGTTCCACGCCGCCTGATGCCCGCGTTCGCGGCGTCGGACCTCTCCGAACGCCGCGCGCCGCGAGACGTGGATCGACCTCCCGAAAGGCCGCAGCGATGAACGAACAGTTGTTCCCCGACATCGAGCACCAGTCGACCCGCAGCGGACGGCGCTTCGCCCGGCTGCGATCGCTGCCCTTCCGGGTGGTCCTGCCCAATCTCGTGACGCTGCTCGCGCTCTGCGCCGGCCTGACGGGCATTCGCATGGGGCTCGAGGGACGGTTCGAATGGGCGGTCGCGGCGGTGGTGCTCGCCGCCCTCCTCGACGCCGTCGACGGCCGTGTCGCGCGCTGGCTGAAGGGCACGTCGCGCTTCGGCGCCGAACTCGACAGCCTCTCCGACTTCGTCAATTTCGGCGTCGTGCCCGGGCTTCTGCTCTACATCTGGGTGCTGAAATACGCCGCCTCCTTTGGCTGGCTGGCGGTGCTCGCCTACGTCATCGCCGCGGTGCTGCGTCTGGCGCGCTTCAACGTGATGATCGACAAGCCGAAGCCGGCGTGGCAGGCGAATTTCTTCACCGGCATGCCCGCGCCCGCCGGCGCCATCGCCGCGATGCTGCCGCTCTATCTGGCCGAGATCTTCGAATTCGTGCCGGCCCGGGCGATCGCCGGCGTGGTGGCGGTCTATCTTCTGGTGATCGCCTTCATGATGGTCTCGACCATCCCGACCTGGTCGGGCAAGAAGGTCGGCGCCCGCGTGCCGCGCGACAAGGTCATCCCGATCACCGTCGGCGTGGTTCTGGTGATCGCCGCCCTGGTCAGCTACCCGTTCCCGATCCTCGCGGCGGTGACGATCGCCTATCTCGCCTTCATCCCCTGGGGATGGACCCTGTTCCGGCGCATGGATCGCGCCTGGCACGCCGAGCAGGCGGCACACGCCGCGCATCTCGCCTCGCCGGTCTCCTCCACCGACGACGCCCCTCGATCCGAGGGGTGATCACTTCGGCGCGATCACCCGCGCGAGGTCGCCATCGCCGCGACGCGGGCGGCGAGCGTCGATTCCGGAAAGGCACGGCGCAGGCACTGGAGTGCCTCCGAATCGCTCACCGGCCGCATCCGCGCCAGGAGCGCCCGCATCTCCGAAACCCGCGAGTCGGTCACCGCGCAGTGCTGCGTCGAGGACCATCCGGGCGGTCCTTCGCCGAGAACCCGCCTTTCGCCGGGGCTCGGCTCGATGGAATGGAAAGTCTTACCGCCGTTCATGTCGTCCTCCCGGCGCAACCTTGCGCGATCCGCCGAGACCCGATGGTCTCTTGCATGGGATGGTCTCTTGCATGGATCGTGCCGTTCGCGCGCCGCGCTCGAGGAGGAGAGCGTCGCCTCGAACCATGACCTCGGCATGTCGCCGCGCGTCTCCGATGCGTTTTTTTCGCCGATCGCCTTTTTATTGTCTGGTGACGCGCCGCCGTCGAGCTATCCTGTCGGACGAGAGCGTCGAGGAGAATGTTCGAGATGCGCGAAGATCGTCGGGAATCGGACTTCGATCCGGCCGACCCGGATTTCGCCACGGCCGGTGGACCCCGTCGCCTGCGCGACGAGCCGCTGCTGCGCCTGCTCGCCGTCAACGGTCTGATCGGCGCGGTGGTCGCCGGCGCGCTCGCCGCGGTCGTGTTGATCACCGACACGGCCCACCTGCGCACGTTGATCTTTTCCTCGCGGGAGCCGTGGATCGGCATCGTCCTCCTGTTCTTCGGTTTCGTGGTGACCATGGGTTCGGTCGCCATGGGCACGGCGGTGATGCTGCTGCCCAAGGACGACGACGACGACGGCCCCGGCGGCGGATCCAAGCTGGAAGTCCTGAAGTTGCCCCAGATGACGCCGCCGATGACGCCCGCCCCCGTGCGCGTCACCGCCGGCTCGCGCCGCTCGCGCTTCTGATCCGACCGGCCGGCCCCGCGCGACAACGCGCGGGTCGCGGCGCCCGTGAGGGCAGCTCTGCCGTGGACGGGGGATCGGCGGACTTGAATTTCGCCATGGTGCCGTCGCACTGTATGCCCTCGTGTGTACACGCCGGAGAAGACCCATGACGGACGCCGCGCCCTATCCTCGCGACATGATCGGTTACGGCCGCAACCCGCCCGATCCCAAATGGCCGGGCGGCGCGCGGGTCGCGGTTCAGTTCGTGGTGAACTACGAGGAGGGCGGCGAGAACTGCATCCTCCACGGCGACGCCGCCTCCGAGGCCTTCCTCTCCGACGTGCTCGGCGCCCAACCCTGGCCGGGCCAGCGCCACATGAACGTCGAGAGCATGTACGAATACGGCTCCCGCGCCGGCTTCTGGCGGCTGTGGCGGATGTTCGGCGCGCGCGGTATGCCGGTGACCGTCTTCGGTGTCGCCACCGCGCTGGCGCGCAACCCGGAAGTCGTCGCCGCCATGAAGGAGGCCGATTGGGAGATTGCCAGCCACGGCCTGCGCTGGATCGACTATCGCAACTTCACCGAAGCCCAGGAGCAGGCCCATCTCGACGAGGCGATCCGGATCCACACCGAGGTGACCGGCGCGCGGCCGCTCGGCTGGTACACCGGCCGCACCTCGGTCCACTCCCGCGATCTCGTCAAGGCCGAGGGCGGTTTCCTCTACGACAGCGACACCTACGCCGACGATCTGCCCTATTGGGAGGGCGGGCCGAAGGGATCCCATCTGGTGATCCCCTACAGCCTCGAGACCAACGACATGCGCTTCGCCAACGCCCCCGGCTTCACCGAGAGCGAGCAGTTCTTCACCTATCTGAAGGACACGTTCGACCTGCTGTGGGAGGAGGGCGCCGAGGCGCCGAAGATGATGTCGGTCGGCCTCCACTGCCGCATCGCCGGCCGTCCCGGCCGCGCCGCCGGCCTCGCGCGCTTCCTCGACCACATCGCCGCGCGCGAGAAGGTCTGGGTGGCGCGCCGCATCGACATCGCCCGCCACTGGCACGCCCATCACCGCCCCGCCGAAGCCGGGGCCTGATCGATCGGCCGAACGCGAAACGGCCGCCCGAGAGCGGCCGTTCGCGATCCCGTGGCGCCGTCGTTCACGCCGCGGCCACGTCCTCGAGGAAACGGCGGATGCGGCCGTCGAGCTCGCCGGCCGATTCCGCCAGTTCCTTGGCGACCCCGGTGACCTCCGCCGCGACCCGCGACGTCTCGTCGATCGCGTGGGCGACCTTGGAGATCGCCCCGGTGAGGAGGTCGGTGTCGCGCGCCACGTCCTGGGAGCGATCCGAGATCTGCGTCGTCGTCACGGTCTGTTCCTCGATCGCCTGAGCGATGGTCGAGCTCGCGCTCTCGATCGCCGTCAGCGAGTCGGTCACGGCGGCGATCTGGCGCACGGCCTCGCGGGTGGCGGTCTGGATCGCGCCGACGCTCTCGCCGATCTCCTCCGTCGCCTTGGTGGTCTGGGTCGCGAGCTGCTTGACCTCCTGCGCCACGACCGCGAAGCCGCGCCCGGCTTCACCGGCGCGCGCCGCCTCGATGGTGGCGTTGAGCGCGAGCAGATTGGTCTGATCGGCGATGGCGCGGATCAGGTCGACGACCACGCCGATCTTCTCCGCCGTCTCCGCCAGTGCCGCCACGCCCTGGCGCGCGTCGCGGCCATGGGCGGCGCCGTCGGCGGTGATCCGGCCGGCCTCGGCGATCTGCCGGCCGACGCCGTCGACGGTCCCCGCCAATTCGCCGGTCGCCTGCGCCACGGCGGCGACGTGCTCGGCGTCGGAATAGGCGAGCCCCTCGGCATCGTGCATGGAGCGGCCGGTCGTGGCCGCGGTGCGGGTCAGTTCCTCGGCCGAAACCGTCATGTCCTGGGCGGTGGTGCGCACGAAGCCGACGATCTGCGCCGCCTCCTCGCGGAAGGCGGCGATGATCGCCTCGACCCGGGCGGCGCGGGCGTGTCGTTCCCCGGCGATGTCGGCCTCCTCGCGCTTCAGCGCGTCGCGCTCGATCATCGAATCACGGAAGACCGCGACCGCCCGGGCGATCTCGCCCACCTCGTCGCGACGGTCGGTGAAGGGCACGTGCTCGGCGGTGTCGCCGGCGGCGAGGTCCGCCATCACGCCGTTGAGGCGGCCGACCGGCCGGGTGATGCCGCGCCCGAGCCACAGCGCATAGATCACGAAGGCGATCATCGCCGGCGTGCAGCCGGCGGAAATCCATAGGACGGTCTTCAGAATGGTGCGGTCGACATCGGCGACGTGGGTGCCGCTGCCGATGATCCAGCCCGAACCGGGCAGTCGCGTCACATAGGTGATCTTGCGCGAGGCGCTCGTCTCGCCCGGCCGCTTCCATGTGTAGTCGATGAAACCGCCCCCCTTGTCGGCGACGGCGATCATCTCCTGCATCAGAGTCTTGCCGCCGGCGCCGGCGATGCCGTTCATGTCCGCGCCGCCCTTCGGCTCGGGGCTGCCGGAAGCCAGCATGCGGCCGTCGCGGTCATAGGCGAAGATGTAGTTGTCGCCCTCGAAGCGAATCGACGAGATCGCATCCATCGACAGTTTCTCGGCGGTGGCGCGCGAGATCTCGCCGTTGGCCGATTTCTGCTCCAGTCCGGCGATGTAGGAGGCGGCGGTTTCGACGACCGCCTTGGCCTGTTCCTCGCGCAGCTCGATCATCGCGCCGCGGAATTGGAAGATGGCGTAGATCGTTCCCGCGCTCATGATCACCACGGCGATGGCGATCACGGTGAGGAAGCGAAGGCCGAGGGTCATCTTGAAGCCGGTCGGCATGGTTGCTCTGGATCCGACGTTGGAACGAGGATTCAGGAAATTTAACCGCCGTTGGTTAAAGAATTCGCTGCTTTCCCCAACGTAGGGAGCCTCCGGCGAAATACGCAGACGTCAGGTCTTCTGGACTTATAGTGCAGGGATAGGCCATGAAATTTCGCCGGCCCGGCCCGATGACGTCGCGATATTCCCTAGCGTCAACTGAAGAAAGGCCCTCGTCAAATCCGACGAGGGGGATGTCTCTTCGCCGATCCGCCCCGATCGGCCTCAAACGACGATGGTCAAACGTTCCGCGGCGCGCGTTATGCCCGTGTAGAGCCAACGCATTCGATGGTCGCGGAAGGCGAAGCTCTCGTCGAACAGGACGACGTCGTCCCATTGAGATCCTTGCGCCTTGTGCACGGTCAGGGCGTAACCGTAGTCGAATTCGTCGGACCGGCGCTTCAGCTGGAAGGGCAGGGCGTCCTCGCCGCCTTCGAAGAAGGCCGGCAGCACCGATGCGGCGATCCGTCGCCGCTCCGAGGCGTCCTCCGGGGCCAGATCGAATTTGAGGAAGGCGCCCTTGGGATCCTTGACCCGGGTGACGCGGTAGAGACCGCCGTTCTGGATGCCCTTGGTCTTGTCGTTCCTGAGCCCCACCAGCTTCTCGCCGACCTCCGGCGTCGGCGAGCCGTAGCCGCGCAATTCGCGGATCCGCTTGTTGTAGAGATGGCGGGTCTTGTTGCGGCCGACCAGAACCTGATCGGCGGCGAGGATCCGATCGGCGGTGATCTCGCGGCGATGGATCACCGCCGCCCGGCCGTGATCGCCGAAGTCGAGGGCGCGGCCCTCGCGCACGTCCATCGACAGGCGGATGATCGGATTGTCGGCGGCCTGACGGTGGACCTGGGTCAGCATCACGTCCGGCTCGGCCTCGGTGAAGAAACCGCCGCCCTTGACCGGCGGCAGCTGCGCGGGGTCACCGAGCACCAGCGTCTTCTTGCCGAAGGAGAGAAGATCGCGGCCCAAGTCTTCGTCGACCATCGAACACTCGTCGATGACGATCAGATCCGCCTTGGCCGCGTCGGAATGACGATTGAGCGTGAAGGAGAAGGTCTCCTCCGCCTCTTCCTCGTCCTCGGCCGGACGCTTTGGCCGATAGATCATCGAATGGATCGTGGTGGCGCCCTCGCAGCCCTTGGAGCGCATGACCAGCGCCGCCTTGCCGGTGAAGGCGCCGAAACAGACGTCGCCGTCGATGCCCTCGGCGAGATGGCGCGCGAGCGTGGTCTTGCCGGTGCCGGCATAGCCGAACAGCCGGAAGACCTGCTTGTCCCCGGCCTTCAGCCAAGCGGCGATCTCCTTCAGCGCCGTGTCCTGCTCGCTCGACCAATCCATCCGTCGTCCCGAAGCCCCGCCCCCGTCTCGTCGGGCGCGACCCTATCCGATTCCCACGATCGCGCGGCAGTCTGTGTGAAACGGAACAAAATGGCAACCCACACGCGCGTGCTCGTTCATGCCGAGCCCGCGCGGGCGTCGGCCGGTCGGGCCGCGACGGGGATCAGTTGGCCGAGCGCTCGCCGTCGTCGCAGGCGGAGGCGTCGATGCGGCAGAAGAGGCGCCGCCCCTCGCCGGCGGTCTCGTGGCAGGCGGCGATCGCCGCCGCCTGGGCCGCGGTCTCGTCGTCGTCGACGGCCCAGCCGACGCCGGGCGTGCCGTCCTTCGGATCCATCGCCACCGCCACGCACCGCCCCTGGAAGGTCTCCACGACCCGGCACAGTCGCAGCACCGCGCGCTCGGCGTCGCCGCTGTTCTTGCGGCAGGAGTCCATCGCCTGGGCCTCGGCTTCGTCGGCGTCGTACCCGACCGCGTAGCCGTAGCTGAAACCGTCCTGGGCCCCGCTCTCCGGCAGACCGACCGCGAGCGCCCCGTCGGCCCGGGCGGATCCGGTCGAGGCGCCGAGGGCGAGGGGGAGGGTGGTGAGGACGGCGAGAGCGAGGCGACGCGAAGGCTCGAGCACCATGTTTCCCTCCCATTGGTCGGCCGAAGGCCTGGGGGCGAACCCGTGGAGCGTCCTCCGGCCGGCGGGGCGAGTCAATGCGACGAGCGGCGAGACGGGGCGGCGGCGCGCGGCCTCGCGAGATATCGGCGAGATCGCCGACGCCGCGAGGTGCGAAACGACCCGACGAGCCGACCCGTCCGACCTTTCGAGACAGGCTCTCAGTGCGGCGCGAGCCAGATCAGCCACAGCATCGACGTCAGGGCGCCGAGCGCCGTGGTGGCGGTGACCACGCTCGACGCGAGCCTCAGGCCGACGCCGTATTGGTTGGCGGCGAGGAACACGTTGATCCCGGCTGGAACCCCGGCGAGCATCACCAGCGGGCCGACCAGGGCCGGGTCGGGACCGAGGATCCGGCAGGCGATCGCCACGAAGGCGGGCAGCGCGACGAGCTTCACCGCCGAGATCGCGAGGGCGGCGGGGGCGTCGCCCCGGAAGTTCTGCCCGTACATCGCCATGCCGAGCGAGACCAGCGCCACCGGGCTCGCCACCCCGGCGAGCGTGTGGATCGTGTGGGCGGGAATGCCGCTCGGACGGAAGCCGAGGAAGCGCAGAAGGATGCCGCTGCCGAGCCCGATGATGATCGGATTGCGACGGAGCGCGCCGATCACCCGCAGGGTCGCCTCGATCGCCGATCCGCCGCCGCCGCCCTCGGCGCGCATCATCGCCAGCGTCAGCGTCGTCATCCAGATCGGCAGATGGATCGAGACGACGACGGTGGCGACCACCACGCCCTGTTCGCCGAACGCCCGATGCAGCAGCGGCAGGCCGACGAAGGCGATGTTGGCGAAGGTGGCGCCCATCCCGGCGAGGACGGCGGTGCGCCGGTCCTGGCCGAAGACCCGCCGCGCCAGGGTCTGGCCGAGCGCCCAGGCGCACCCCGCCGCCGGGAAATAGCAGAGCCAGACCATCCAGGGCGAGGTCGCGCCGAGGTCGGCATAGACCACCGTCTCGAAGAGGAGCAGGGGAATGCCGACCGTCGCGGCGAAGGCGGCGAGCCCCTCGCCGACCGTATGCGCCAGCAACCCCGTCGCCGCGAGCGTCCACCCGACCGCGATCAGAAGAAAAATCGGCAGAACGGTCTCGAAGGCGAAGCTCATGTGGCCCCCACGGTCGGCCGACGGCGGCGACCGTGGCGGAAAGCGACTTCACGACTTTCGTAGCAGATGCCGGGCGGTCTGAGCAGAGCGCGGGACGCATGCCGGACGCCGTCGACCGCGCCCTCGGCGCGGCCGCAGACCGCCGCCTCATTCGATCGATCGCGGTAGCCGTTCGACAACCATGTCGTGCGCTACGGGCGCGGCCTTAACCACCGTTTCACTCGCCGCGCGGACCCTCGACGGCACATTGCGAGATCACACGTTTCGACCGATGGAGGGTTCGATGGGAATTCGGGGCATGATGTTCGTCTTCTTCGTCTTGGCGATCATCGGATTCACCGCCTGGGACTTCTACGACAAGCGGGCGAACTACGAGCCCGTGATGGCGCGCGTCACCAAGGTCGACGAGCAGTGTTACATGGAGAAGAAGGAGCGGGGGATCCTCACCAAGACCACCCACACCTCCGATCTCCTGCCGTGCCCGATCGCCGAACGCCTGGTCGCGAGCCATCCGAAATGGGCGGGCTACGCGATCAAGATGAAGATCGAGGTCGGCTATCTCTTCACCTCGCCGGTCGACGGCAAGGCCCATGCCGCCAAGCGCCAATTGTCGGACTATCCCGAGGGTCACAAGCTCGGCGTCGGCGACGTCGTCGAGATCCGCGCCTCGAAGACCAACGACAGCAAGGTGCGCGAACTCTGACGGGGCGCCTCGCGAGGCGCGCGCGACGACGATCGACCTCTGGTCTCGACGGGCGGAAGGCGCTATGTCAACCGCGTCCGTCGTTCACCCGTCGCGCCCGCGTCTCGCGTCGAAGGAAAGCCCCATGCCCGCCTATCGCTCCCGCACCTCCACCCACGGTCGCAACATGGCCGGCGCCCGCGGCCTGTGGCGCGCCACCGGCATGAAGGAGAGCGACTTCGGCAAGCCCATCGTCGCGGTGGTGAACTCCTTCACCCAGTTCGTGCCCGGCCACGTCCATCTGAAGGACCTCGGCCAGCTCGTCGCCCGCGAGATCGAGGCGGCCGGCGGCATCGCCAAGGAGATGAACACGATCGCCATCGACGACGGCATCGCCATGGGTCACGACGGCATGCTCTATTCGCTGCCCTCGCGCGATCTCATCGCCGACAGCGTCGAATACATGGTCAACGGCCACTGCGCCGACGCCATGGTCTGCATCTCCAACTGCGACAAGATCACCCCCGGCATGATCATGGCGTCGCTGCGCCTGAACATCCCGACCGTCTTCGTCTCGGGCGGCCCGATGGAGGCCGGCAAGGTGCTGCTCTCCACCGGCGTCACCAAGTCGGTCGACCTGATCGACGCGATGATCGCCGCCGGCGACGACAAGGTCTCCGACGAGGACGTGAAGTCCTACGAGCGCTCCGCCTGCCCGACCTGCGGCTCCTGCTCCGGCATGTTCACCGCCAATTCGATGAACTGCCTGACCGAGGCACTCGGCCTGTCGCTGCCCGGCAACGGCTCGACGCTCGCCACCCACGCCGATCGCAAGCGCCTCTTCCTCGAGGCCGGCCGCCTGATCGTCGATCTCTGCAAGCGGTATTACGAGGGGAACGACGAGAGCGTCCTGCCGCGCTCGATCGCCTCGTTCCATGCCTTCGAGAACGCCATGACCCTCGACATCGCCATGGGCGGGTCGACCAACACGGTGCTCCACCTCCTCGCCGCCGCGCAGGAAGCCGGCGTCGACTTCACCATGGCCGACATCGATCGCCTGTCGCGCCGCGTGCCCTGCCTGTGCAAGGTCGCCCCGGCCGTCGCCGACATCCACATGGAGGACGTCCACCGCGCCGGCGGCATCTTCGCCATCCTCGGCGAGCTCGACCGCGCCGGCCTGCTGACGACCGATCTGCCCACCGTCCACGCGCCGACCCTCAAGGCGGCGATCGACCAGTGGGACGTGATGCGCACCAATTCGCTCGCCGTGCGGACCTTCTACGCGGCTGCGCCCGGTGGCGTGCCCAGCCTCGAGGCCTTCAGCCAGGATCGCCGCTGGGACGAGATCGACACCGACCGCAAGAAGGGCGTCATCCGCTCCGCGGAGAACGCCTATTCCAAGGACGGCGGCCTCGCGGTCCTCTTCGGCAACATCGCGCTCGACGGCTGCATCGTGAAGACCGCCGGCGTCGACGAGTCGATCCTGACCTTCGAGGGCGAGGTGAAGATCTTCGAGAGCCAGGACGCGGCCGTCTCCGGCATCCTCGGCGGCAAGGTCGTCGCCGGTGACGTCGTCGTCATCCGCTACGAGGGCCCCAAGGGCGGTCCGGGCATGCAGGAGATGCTCTACCCGACCAGCTATCTGAAGTCGAAGGGCCTCGGCAAGGCCTGCGCGCTTCTGACCGACGGCCGCTTCTCCGGCGGCACCTCGGGCCTCTCGATCGGCCACGCCTCGCCGGAAGCCGCCGAGGGCGGCGCCATCGGTCTGGTCGAGGCCGGCGATCGCATCCGCATCGACATCCCCAACCGCACCATCGCGCTGCTCGTCTCCGACGAGACGCTCGACCAGCGTCGCGCCGCGATGGAGGCCAAGGGCAAGGACGCCTGGAAGCCGGCCGAGGCGCGCCCGCGCAAGGTCTCGGCGGCGCTGCGCGCCTATGCCGCGATGGCGACCTCCGCCGCCAAGGGCGCGGTCCGCGACGTCAGCCAGATCGAACGCTGATCGACCGGGCGCCGCTCGGCGCGGGTCACGAAGAGACACGAAGGGCGGGATCCCCGGGAAGGGGATCCCGCCCTTCGCATGTCGCATCCCCGGCGGGTCAGGCCGCGGTGTCGACCGAGGACAGGAGCGTCGAGGTCAGGCTGCTGCTCGACTGCGCGTAGGAGCGCATGAGGAGCTGAGCCATGATCGCCGCATAGTCGGTGGAGGTGGTGGCGGCGGCGGTCGTGGTGCCGACGGTGCCGTCGGACGTCGTCGTGTCGCTGCTCGAGGTGGTGGTGTCGCTGCCGCTCGTCGAGGCGCTGGTCCAGGCCTCGTATTCGCTCTCGCTGATCGAGCCGTCGCCGTCGGTGTCGATGTCGGAGAAGCTCGCCGTCGTCGAGACGCTCGAACCCTCCGGCGGCGGCCCGCCCGGTCCACCCGGTCCGCCGTGTCCGCCCGGCGGGGGCGGCGGCGGCGCGGAGGAGGTGAGGAGGTCGGAGAGCTCGCTCTCGCTGACCGAACCGTCGCCGTCGCCGTCGAGCGCCGACATCAGCGTCGCCACCACGTCGGCGGAGGTCGCCGAGGTCGTCGTCGTGTCGGACGAGGTGTCGGTGCCGTCGGTCGTGATCGTGGTGTCGCCGCTCGAGGCGGAGACGGTCTGTTCCTGCAGCGAGAGGAGCGCGCTCAGGGTCGTGCTGTCGAGGCCGTCGACATAGGATTGCAGTTCGGTCGAGGAGACCGCGCCGCTCTGATCGCCGTCGAGCGAACCGAAGAGCGCCGACATCCGCTCCTGCGGCAAAATGTCGGCGCTGGAGGTGGACCGGGTCGCGACGGCCGCGTCTCGCGAGGACGACCAGTCCGCCTGCCAGGACGGGGTATGGGACGACAGGGAGCCGATCATGGTCGGGATCTCCGGTGGCTGGGCCGAACGCGGAACGGTTCGGGTCGCAGACCGAGGATCAAGGACCGTGCCGTGTATCCGCCTCGTCTCCGACCGCGGAAAATCGCCTCCGGAGAAACGCTCGCGACAAATTTCGGCGGTTCGCGGTGGTTTTTTCGTGCGCGGCCACCCACCTCGCGCCCCGTGGCCGCCGTCGCCCACCGGGAAATCGCTGCCGATCGGCATCCCTCACCCGGCAAGCCCTGCCGGGTCGAGGCCGCGCGTGCCGCGATGACGCCTCGCGCCGCTTCGATCGAATTCGAGCGAATTTCGTAGTGAAACGGTAATCATGTGAATTCACGCTATTTTTCAGTTTTCAATGCAAGGTTTCGGTCATGGGTCACTTGCTCAAGGGGAGTGTCATGGCTGTTCAGATTCGAGAACTTCTCGGTAACCACAAGATCATTCCGGTTCCCGTCGACGGGATCGGCGACATGGATGATCTCTACGATCTGGGAATGACGTCCTTCGCCTCGGTCCAGTTGATGCTGGCGCTCGAGGAAGCGTTCGACATCGAGTTCCCGGAACGCATGCTCAATCGCAAGACGTTCCAGTCGATCGCCTCGATCGACCGTTCCGTGTCCGAACTCGTCGCTGGAAGGGCCTGACGCCATGAACATCGCCATCGATCCGACCACGCTCGCCGAGACCGCTCTGACGCGCATGGCGCGCGTCGCCGACGAGGTCGCCTCCAAATACGCCGGCGACGTCGACAAGTCCGGCCGGTTCCCGGCCGAGACCTTCGAGGCCCTGAAGCGCGAGCGCCTGCTCGGCTGCTGGATCCCGAAGGAATACGGTGGTGAGGGCGTCACCCTCACCGAGATGTGCGATCTCGTCGCCCGCCTCGGTCAGGCCTGCGGATCGTCGGCGATGATCTACGGCATGCATCAGATCAAGATGTCGAGCCTGATCGTCCATTCGACCGGCAGCGCCTGGCATCAGGACTACATGCGCGAATGCGCCCGTGATCAGCTCCTGCTCGGCTCGGCGACGACCGAGGGCGGCATCGGCGGCGACCTCCGCAATTCGATCTGCGCCGTCGAGGTCGAGGGCGATCGCTATCGCCTGACCAAGCAGGCGACCTGCATCTCCTACGGCCGCGCCGCCGACGCGATCCTCGCGACCTGCCGCCGCCATCCCGACGCCGCTTCGTCGGATCAGGTGATGGTGGTCTGCAAGAAGGGCGACTACACCCTGCGCGAGACCGTCGGTTGGGACACGATGGGCATGCGCGGCACCCGCTCGGAAGGCTTCGAGCTGGTCTCCGAGGGCGACGCCCGTCAGGTCTTCGTCCAGCCCTTCGGTGAGATCGCCGCCCAGTCGATGCTCGCCATGGCGCACATCATCTGGTGCGCGACCTGGTACGGCATCGCCGCCGACACGGTGGTGAAGTCCCAGGCCTTCGTCCGCGCCGAGGCCAAGAAGAAGCCGGGCGTCGTGCCGCCGGGCGCGCTCCGCCTCGCCGAGGTCTCCGCCTCGCTCCAGAAGATGAAGTCGCTGCTCGTCGCCGGCATCGCTCGTTACGAGGCCGCCCTCGCCGACGAGAACCTGATGAACGCGCTGTCGTTCATCGCCGAACTCAACACCATCAAGGTGTCGGCCTCGCAGCTCGGCATCGAGATCGCTCAGCAGTCGCTGATGATCACCGGCCTCGCCGGTTATCGCAACGAAGGTCCGTTCTCGATCGCGCGCAACTACCGCGATCTCCTGTCGGCCGCGATCATGATCAACAACGACCGCATCCTCGGCAACACCGCGAACCTGCTCCTGATGAGCCGGATCGACACCTCGATCGGAGAGTGACGTCATGAACGCCCGACCTCCCGCTTTCCAGGCGACGGCCTCCGCCGAGGCGCCGAGCGTCTCCACCGCCAAGCCCTTCCTCGACGAACTCTTCGAGGACGGCGTCCTGATCCCCTCCGGTGTCGACGGTCTCTACGGCCGCTCCGGCGCCTTCGAGGAGGTGATCGATCGGTTCGAGACGCTGGTCGAGCGCTTCTCGAAGGAAGACGGGGCGGTGAAGATCCACTTCCCCCCCGCCATGCCGCGCGTCAACATGGAGAAGTCGGGCTATCTGAAGAGCTTTCCCCAGCTCGCCGGATCGGTCCACTCCTTCATGGGCAACGACATGGACCATTGCCGCCTGATCGCGGCGATCGCCGAAGGGGCGGACTGGTCTGAGTTCCAGAAGCCGACCGACCTCGTCCTGACGCCCGCCGCCTGCTACCCGCTCTATCCGACGGTGGCGGCCAAGGGCGCGGTGCCGGCCGAGGGGCTGCTGTTCGACCTGAAGAGCTACTGCTTCCGCCACGAGCCCTCCAAGGAACCGACCCGCATGCAGTTCTTCCGCATGCGTGAGAACGTCTGCATCGGCACCGCCGAGCAGGTGACCGAGTTCCGCGAGCGCTGGCTGGCGCGCGGCCCCGAGCTCCTGCGCTCGCTCGATCTGCCGTGCGTCCTCGACGTCGCCAACGACCCGTTCTTCGGGCGCGGCGGCAAGCTGATGGCCCGCAATCAGCGCGACCAGCAGCTGAAGTTCGAGCTGCTCGTGCCGGTCAACTCGGTCGAGAACCCGACCGCCTGCCTCTCCTTCAACTACCACCAGGACCATTTCGGCTCCCTGTGGGGGATGACGCGGGAAGACGGCGAGAAGGCCCATTCGGCCTGCGTCGGCTTCGGCCTCGAGCGCATCGCGCTGGCGCTCTTCCGCCAGCACGGCTCCGATCCGGCGACCTGGCCGGAGGCCGTGCGCAAGGTCCTGTGGGGCTGAGACCTCGAAGACCGGGGCCGCGCGACGCGCGGCCTCTCCTTCTCCCCGCGCGGGAGGAGGCGAACGCGCCGTCGGCGTGACCACACCGCTCGATCGTGGAGATCCGAATGCTCGCACTCGACCCCTCGACCCATCGTTCCCATGTCCTCCACGCCTCCGACCGCCGTTGGCCGCAGACCAACTGCTGGACCGACCTGTGGATCGAGATCGTCGCCGCGCTCGGCCACGATCCCCACGCCATGCTCGGCTTCACGGTGATGCAGGACTACGAGGGCGATCAGGCCACCTTCTTCAAGGTGCCGACCGAGGACATGGAGCGGCTCTGGGGTCTCAGGCTTCTCGAACTGTCGATCTTCGACCGGCTCGAGGCCCATGTGGTCGAGCAGGCCTCGCGCGGCCGCATCGTCGTGGTCGAGGTCGACGGGCATTACCTGCCCGATACGCTCGGCGTCTCCTATCGCACGACGCATCCGAAGACGACGATCGGCATCACCCGGATCGATCCGGAGGCCCGTCGCCTGGACTACTTCCACAACGACGGCTTCTTCTCCCTCGACGGCGAGGATTACGAGGGGATCTTCGGCCGTCGCGGCGAGCCGGTCGATCCGACCCGGCTCCTGCCCTATGCCGAATTCCTCAAGATCCCGGATCGGGCGCCGCCGCGCGACCTGCGCCGCGAGGCGGTGGCGCTGCTGCGCCGTCATCTCGACCGCCGTCCGGCGACCAATCCCTTCGCCGCCTGGGCCGCCGACTTCCCGCGCCACGCCGCCGATCTCGCGACCCGGCCGCCGGAGTGGTTCCACACCTACGCCTTCAATCTGCCGCGCCAGTACGGCGCGAATTTCGAGCTTCTCGCCAGCCATCTGCGTTGGCTCGAGGCGAAGGGCGAGACCGGGCTCGAGCCCGCCGCGATCGAGGCCGAGGCCATCGCCGAGACCGCCAAGGTGTTCCAGTTCAAACTGGCGCGGGCGATGGCGCGTAAGAAATTCGACGGTCTCGTCGAGATGATCGAGACCATGGCCGCCTCCTGGGAGCGGATCATGGCCGATCTCGACGCGAAATATCGCGACGAACCGATCCGCGACGCCGCCTGAGCGTCGCGGTCGGGCTGCCGGCGGCGGCACTCCCGCGTTACTCTTCTCCGAGAAAGACGCCCTCGACTCGCCCGGAGCCCGCCCGTGACCGCACGTCCGTTCGAAGCCGCCGTCGCCCTCGACGCCGGTTGGTCGCTGACCTCGACGCCCGCGCGGGCCCACGCCGGCCCCACCGATCTGCCGCCCGACGCCGAGTGGCTCACCGCCGCCGTCCCCGGCACCGTCGCCGCCACGCTCGCCGCCCACGGCCGCTGGTCGCTCGACGCGCCGGCCGCCCTCCACGATCGCGATCACTGGTATCGCCGCCGCCTCGACGTCGCCGGCCGCCGCATCCTGCGCTTCGAGGGCCTCGCGACCATCGCCCAGGTCTTCCTCGACGGCCGTGAGATCCTGGCCTCGACCAGCATGTTCCTCGCCCACGAGGTCGAGGTCGATCTCGTCGGCGGCGAGGAACTGGCGATCGTCTTCCGCTCGCTCGCCGCCCATCTCGACGGCGTGAAGCCGAAACGCGCCCGCTGGCGCTCGACCCTGGTGCCCGATCAGCGCCTGCGCGCGGTGCGCACCACGCTCCTCGGCCATATGCCCGGCTGGTGTCCGCCGGTCGACGTGGTCGGCCCGTTCCGCCCGGTGCTGCTGATCGATCCGGCCGAGACCCCGCTTCGCGACGCGCATCTGCGCGCCGATTACGACGGCATCGACGGCCGGCTCGAGGCGCGGATCGACCCGGCGCCGGGCGTGTCGCTCGACGGCGCGGTGGTGCGCTGCGCCGGCTGCGAGGCGCCGCTCGTCGCCGGCCCCGACGGCGGCCTCGTCGCCCGCCTCGCCCTCGCCGGCATCGCGCCCTGGTGGCCGGCGACCCACGGCGAGCCGAGGCTGCACGACGTCGTCCTCGACGTCGCCGGGCGCCGCCTGCCGCTCGGCCGGGTCGGCTTCCGCCGGCTCACCGTCGATCGCGGCGCCGACGGCAAGGGCTTCGGCGTCACGATCAACGGCGTCCCGGTCTTCGCGCGCGGCGTCGTCCGGACCCCGTCCGACCTCGTCGGCCTCGCCGGGGATCGCGAAGCCCTCGCCCCCGACCTCGATCGCCTCGTCGCCGCCGGCGTGAACATGGTCCGTGTCGCCGGCATCGGCGCCTATGAGAGCGCCGCCTTCCACGACCTCTGCGACGAACGCGGCCTTCTGGTCTGGCAAGACCTGATGTTCGCCAATTTCGACTATCCCGCCGCCGATCCCGCCTTCGTCGATCTCTGCCGGCGCGAGGCCGAGCAGGTGCTGACGCGGCTCGCCGCCTCGCCGTCGCTCACCATCGTCTGCGGCGGCTCGGAGGTGACCCAGCAGGCGGCGATGATGGGCCTTCCGCCCGCCGCCTGGGGCAATGCCCTCTTCGACGAGATCCTGCCCGAGATCGCCGCCCGCCTCGCCCCCTCGGTGCCGTGGCTGCGCTCGACGCCGGACGGCGGCGCCATGCCCTTCCGCGTCGACGAGGGCGTCGGCCATTATTTCGGCGTCGGCGCCTATCGCCGCCCGCTCGACGACGCGCGCCGCGCAAAGGTCCGCTTCGCCGCCGAGTGCCTCGCCTTCGCCCATGTCCCCGATCCCGTCACGCTCGCCGCGGCGCTGCCGGTTCCCCCGGTCCAGCATCCCAAATGGAAGGCGCGGGTGCCGCGCGACACCGGCGCGGCCTGGGACTTCGAGGACACGCGGATCCACTACGAGGCGGCCGTCTTCGGCGTCGATCCGCACGCGCTGCGCCAGGAGGACCCGGCTCGCTACCTCGACCTCGCGCGCGCCACGACCGCCCATTTGGTCGAGGAGACGATCCGCGAATTCCGCCGCCCCGGTTCGACGGCGCGCGGCGCGCTGGTGCTCCTCCACCGCGATCCCTGGTTCGGCGCCGGTTGGGGCCTCGTCGACGCGCTCGGCGTGCCGAAGTCGAGCTTCCACGCGCTCGCCCGCGCGAGCCGCCCGGTCGCGGTGATCCTCTCCGACGAGGGCGTCAACGGGCTCGACGTCCATCTCCTGAACGAGACGGCGGCGCCGGTCTCCGGCCGGCTCGATCTCGTCGCGCTCGCCGACGGCGCCCGCCCCGCCGTCTCAGGTTCGCGCGAAGTCGAGATCCCGGCGCGCGGGTCGCTGACCATCGCCGCGACCGACCTCTTCGGCGCCTTCTTCGACACGACCCGGGCCTATCGCTTCGGCCCGCCCGCGCACGACGCGACCCATGGCCGCCTGACCGGCCCCGACGGGGAGGTGCTCGCCGAGGCCTTCCATTTCCCGCTCGGCCGCACGGTGACGCGCCGTCCCTGCGGGCTCGTCGCGCGGGTCGAGGGCGGGGAGGGGGCGTGGCGCCTCGTCGTCGCGACGGGTGTGCTCGCGACCTCGGTGGTGATCGTCGACGAGAATTACCTCGCGGAGGACGACGGTTTCCATCTGGCGCCGGGCGAACGCAGCCTCGCGCTGCGTCCCCGTCCGGGCGCCGATCCGGCCGCGCGGCCCGAAGGCGAGGTGCGGGCGCTCGGCGCCGTCGAGGTCGCGCGCTATCGGGCGTGAGGCGCGCGGGCGGTTCGAGCCGTCAGCCGCGCGCCGCCGCCATCGGATCGAACGCCGCCGCCGCGACGTCCTCCGGCGAGAGCGCCGCGCCGCGATCGAGGATCCGCCGCGCCGCCATGTGCTCCTGGGCGAGGTTCACCGTGTCGACCGCGATCAGGCGATCCCCGGCGAAGTGCCACAGCGCAAACCGCCCCGACGCCGGATCGCCGCGCGTCACCGTCGCCGTCGCGCCGGCCGAGAGTCCGGCCATCTGCAGTTTGACGTCGTATTGATCGGACCAGAACCACGGCGTCGCGGTGAATGGGCGGTCCTTGCCCATCAGGGCCGCGGCCGCCGACTTCGCCTGTTCGACCGCGTTCTGCACCGATTCCAGCCGCTGCGACGTGCCGTCGCCGAGGTGGCGCACCGTGCAGTCGCCGGCCGCGACGATCCCGGGCGCGGAGGTGCGCGAGGAGGCGTCGACGACGATCCCGCGCTCGCAGACGATCCCCGCCGCGCGGGCGAGCTCGTCCGCCGCGACGACGCCGACCCCGACCACCACCACGTCGGCGGGAAGCTCGCCGGCTCCGGTCGCGACCGCGCGCACCCGGCCGCCCTCGCCGAGGATCGCCGTCACCCCGGTCTCGAGCAGGATGCGCACCCCGTGGCGCGCGTGGAGGGCGGTGTGGAAGGCGGAGATCGCCGGCGGCACCGCGCGCGCCATGATCCGCGCCTGCGCCTCGACCACGGTGACCTCGCAGCCGCGCTTGACCGCCGCCGCCGCCACCTCGAGCCCGATGAACCCGGCACCGATCACCACCACCCGGACGCCCGGCGCGAGCCGCGCCGCGAGCGCCGTGGCGTCGTCGAGCGAGCGCAGCGCCATGACGCCGTCGAGATCGGCACCGGGAACCGGCAGCGCGCGCGGGCGGGCGCCGGTGGTGAGCGCCAGCCCCGCCCAGCGCAGCGTCTCGCCGTCCTCGAAGGTGAGGCTCCGCGCCGCCGGATCGATCGCCGCGACCTTGCGCGCCGTGACGAGCTCGATCCCCTTGCGCTCCAGGAACTCCGGCCCGCGAATGCCGACCTGCGCCTCGATCGCCTCGCCGAGGAGCCAGGCCTTGGAGAGCGGCGGGCGGTGATAGGGCGGATGCGGCTCGTCGCCGAGGAGGCGGATCGGCCCCTCCCACCCTTCGGATCTGAGGCTTTCGGCGATCTGGAGACCGGCTTGACCGGCCCCGACGATCACCATGGGATCGCTGGTCACGACTGAACCTCGGCGACACGCAGGATCAGCCCTTCGATCTCGGGCGTCACCTTGATCTGGCAGGAGAGGCGGCTGTTGGGCCGTCGCTCGGCGGCGACGTTGTCGAGCATCGCCAGTTCGCCGTCGAGCGGCGCCGGCAGGCGCGCCGCGGCGTCGCCCTCGACATAGCAGTGACAGGTGGCGCAGGCACAGGACCCGCCGCATTCCGCGTCGATGCCCTCGACCCCCTTGGAGGTCGCGACCTGCATCGCCGACCAGCCCTCCTGCGCCTCGATCGCCACCTCGGCACCCGAAGGCTCGATGAACGTCAGCTTCACCATGCGTCTCTCTCCCTCGATGGGCCCGCCTCTCGGGGGCGGGCTCCGTACGTGTGATGCGCCCGCCGTCGGTGGGCGGGTCGCGGGCATCCTGGCCTCGCGGCCGGACGAGGTCCAGCCGGCCGATATCAGATCCGGACGAGGTCCAGCCGGGTCGGGCTGCGGAAGGTCGAGGACGGCATCCACGGCAGGTCCGTTTCGACCCGAGCATAGTCCGGAACCACGCGATGCAGTTCCTCCATCCCGATCCGAACCGCCATGCGCGCGATGGCGGTGCCGAGGCAGGCATGGACCGAACCGCCGAAGCCGAGATGGCCGCGCGGCTTGCGCCCGATGTCGTAGACGTCGGGGTTCGGGAACTGGCGCTCGTCGCGATTGCCGGCGCCGTAGGCGAGGCAGACGAAGTCGCCCGCCTTCATGGTCTCGCCGTGCAACGTCACGTCGCGGGTGAGGCAGCGGCGGAAACGCTGGGCGGAGGTGTTGTAGCGCAGCGATTCCTCGATCGCGTCGGCGAGGAGCGCCGGATCCGCCACCACGGCACGGCGCGCCTCGGCATGGTCGGCGAGATTGAGCGCGAACATCACCAGGAACCCGGCGAGCGATTCCACCCCCGCCATGATCAGCGTGGTGATGGTCAGGAGCACCTCGCGCTCCTCCAGCCGATCGCCGTCGATCTCGGCCGAGGAGAGGAGCGAGATCAGATCGCCGCAGGGCTCCGCCCGCCGCAGCGCGATGATCCGCGCCGCATAGGCCTGCATCCACTCGTAGGCGGCGATGTGCTCCGGTCCCTTGGTGCGGGTCACCGGATCGGACTGCACCATCAGCACCGCCTTCTCGCGCACCGTCGCCTCGTCGCCCATCGGCAGGCCGAGCACCGCGAACAGCACGCGCACGGTGAACTTCGACGAGAAGTCGCCGATGTAGTCGAAACGGTCGCGCCCGGCGAGCTCGGCCGCCAGTTCCGCCGCGATCGCCCGGATCGGCTCGGCGAGCGTCTCCAGATTGCGCTTCATGAAGGCGTGTTGGATGAGCCCGCGCAGACGGTCGTGGCGCGGCGGATCGGTGGTCCCGAGCGTCGCCCCCGCGCGGTTCGGCAACTCGGTCATGAGATTGCCCTTGGCCGAGGAATAGGTCTGCCAGTCGTTCAGCGCCGTGACGATGTCGGCGTGGCGCGACAGCACCCACATCCCCGCCTCCGGGCTCCAGAAACAGGGAAACTCGTCGCGAAGCCGCCGATAGGCGGGAAACGGATCGGCGTCGATCGCCGGCGAATAGGGGTCGAAGACGAACATGTGGCCTCCCTCGCGAGCGACTTCGGCAGGGCCGGTCGCTCGTCGCCGCCGTGAGCGGAGCGCTCCGGCCTCCGGGTTTTCCCGGATGCGTCGATCCTGCCCGTCGCGCCGCGCCGGCGAAATGGACGATCGAGGGAAAATTCTGTACTTTTTCGTCGGAGCATCCTGGGGAGGATCGACGTCTTGTGCGCCGCAATAAGGGGTGAAACGGGGAGAAAGCGCCGGAGTTCGATGGGCCGGGACACTCGAATTCCTGCATTTTTCCTCTATGGCGAGAGCGGTGGCGGAGCCGGCGACGACTTCGTCCACGTCGAGGACATCGCCGCGCGCTCGAGCCTCTACGGCTGGGAGATCGACCGCCACGTCCATCAGGGGCTCTGCCAGATCCTGGTGGTGGTCGAGGGCGGGGTCGATCTGCGCCTCGACGACGTCGAGACCTCGCCCTCCGCCCCTTGCGCGGTGGTGGTGCCGCCCGGCACCGTCCATGCCTTCCGCTTTCGCCCCGGCACGATCGGCCATGTCCTGACCTTCGCGGAACGCGGCCTGACCCGCGCCGCGACCGAGCGCGAGGCGCTGGTCGAGAGCCTCTTCGCCCGCCCGGCGGTGACCGGCTTCGCCGACCGGCCCGACGTCCTCGCTCGCGTCACTCGCCTCCTCGAGGAGATCGGCGAGGAGTTCCACGGCGCCGAGCCCGGCCGCGCGGTCCTGCTCGATTGGCTGGTCTCCGCCGTCCTGACGCTTCTGGCGCGCGCCGTCGCGACGCCCTGGAGCCGATCGGCCCGCCCCGAGGCCGACCTCTTCGCCCGCTTCCGCGCGCTGGTCGAACGCGCCCACGCCGAGCATCGCCCGATCGCCTGGTATGCCGCGACCCTCGGCGTCGGCGAGAGCAGCCTCGATCGCGCCGCCCGCGCCGTCGTCGGCACCACGGCCTTCGAGGTGGTGCAGGAGCGGCTGGCGCTCGAGGCGCGGCGGCGGCTGATCTACATCGCCGCGCCGGTCTCACGCCTCGCCTATGAGCTGGGCTTCGAGGATCCCGCCTATTTCTGGCGTTTCTTCAAGCGCCGCACCGGGCTGACGCCCAACGCCTTCCGCCGCATGGCGCGGGCGCGCGCCACCGCGAACGGCGACACGGGCGAGATCGGCGACGCGGGGGAGGGGGGAGAGGCTCAGGCCTGACGCAGCACGAAGGTGCGGCGACCGCGCCCGAGGTCGCGGGCGACGAGTTCGTCGATGCGCGCCCGCATCCGCTCGCCGAGGCGACGATGGAGGTAACGAGCGATGGCCGGCGGTAGATCGCCGCGCCGCGCCAGCGCCTCGTCCATCTCCGAATGATCGGTGGCGATCGCCGAGAGCACGTCGAACCCGCGCGTCGAGATCTTGGCGCCGACGTTGCCGGCGATGGTGAGCAGCACCCGGGGGCGGCCGCGATCGATCAGGAAATCGGTCATCTGGATGGAGAGCGGCGAGCGCCAGGCGATCGCGACTTCCTTCGATTCCTCGTCGTTGGTGACGACCATGCCGATCAGATCCTCGTCGGAGAGGACCGCATGGACGAGCTCGCGCGTCTCCAGCCGGCGATTGAGCAGCGAGGCGACCTGCGGTGGCAGATCGGAGCGCCGGGCCAGCGCCTTGCCCATGGCGCTCTGGCGCACGGCGGTGTCGCACAGCATCTCGAGGCTGGCGCGTGACAGCTTGGCGCCCTTGTTGCCGGCGAGCGCGGTCAGCACCTCCGGCCGGCCCTTGCCGATCAACACGTCGGAGATCGTCTCGCTCACCCGGGCGCGCCGCGCGATGGCGCCGTGGACGCGCTCGCCGTCGCGGGTGGCGATGAGCTTGAGCAGTTCGAGATCGGTGAAGGGGGCGTGTTCGATGACCGACGAGGCGACCAGATGATCGTCGTCGAGGAGGCGGGCGATCACGGTCTGCGGCGTGTGCGGCAGCGGCGCGACGTCGCGGGCGAAGGCGAAGCGATCGAGGAGACCGGCCTTGTCGAGAAGAGCGATCGACAATTTGTTGAAGATCTGGCTCTCGACCGGCGTCAGTTCCGTCGTGTCGCGGCCATGCAACTCGGCGAGGCGCTTCAGCATCTCGGGCGCGGGCCGGCTTCCGCCGGTTCCCTCGCGATAGAGCTCGCGTAGTCGCTTCTCGCGCATGCCTCTCCCCTTCCTCCGGGAAACAATAACCGCGAGACGATTGAGAAAACCTTTCGGCTTCCCTTGCCCGAGCGAAGACGAGACGGCGCGTTTCTCCGGCGGCATCGAACTTGCTCGACCTCTCGCGCCACCGACGATCGTGTCGGACTTGCGACGGGAGACGACATGTTCCACCGGGTTCTCGAGGCCGCCGCGCTCGCGGAAGGCGCCTGCGAAGTCGTGACGATCGAAAGGAAGCGCTGGCTGGTGGTCTGGCCGACGGGCGGCGAGCCCAAGGCCTTCCGCGCGCTCTGCCCGCACGACGAATCGAGCCTCGTCGAGGCGACCTTCGACGGCCGCGAGATCACTTGCCCGCATCACCGTTGGCGCTTCGACGGCACGACCGGCGCCTGCGTCTCCGGCCAGAAATGCGGTCCGGTCAAGGCATACGACCTGAAGATCGAGGACGGCGCGATCTTCGTCGACGTGCCCGAGAAGGCGAAGAAGCGTCTGCGCGAGGGCTGAAGGCGCTCAGGCGAGGAAGCGCTCCCACTCCTCGGGCTTGAAGCCGACGAGGATGTCGGAGCCGCGCGTCAGGACCGGCCGCTTGATCATCGAGGGCTGCGCGACCATCAGCGCGATCGCCCGTCCCTCGTCGAGATCGGCCCGCGCCGCCTCCGGCAGCTTGCGGAACGTGGTGCCGGACCGATTGAGGAGCTTCTCCCAACCGACCTTTCCTGCCCATTCGCGCAAGACCTCCGCGGTCACGCCCTCGAGTTTGTAGTCGTGGAAGACGTGCGGCACGCCTCGCGTCTCGAGGAAGGTCCGCGCCTTCTTCATCGTGTCGCAGGCCTTGATGCCGAAGATGTCGATGGTCGCCAAAGGAGCCGCTCCCGCCCGATCGTTCCGGTTCATGTCAGCCCGCCGACCTTGCACGCGAAAGCACCGCTCCGTCCAGACGCGGCCGGCCGTAACGCGGCCGAAATGGCAGGTGGCTGTGAATAGGGATGAATTTCAGGGCTTCGCGCTTCGCCAGGCCTCGCGCGTGGGGGGACGAATCCGAAACCGGCCGCCGGTGAGAGGGTGTATGATGTCGTCATGTCCTCGTGAGGATGACGACATGCGGACGCTGGCGCTCGAAAAGGCATTCACCCTGGTCGAACCGGGTCCCGTCGTGCTGGTGACCACCAACGACGGCGAGAAGAACAACATCATGACCATCACATGGACGATGGTCATGGGCTTTTCCGCGGAATTCGCGATGACGACGGGCGCTTGGAACTATTCCTACGCCGCGTTGGAGACGTCGCGGGAATGTGTGATCGCGATTCCGACCGTCGACATGATCGACACCGTCGTCGGGATCGGAACCTGCTCGGGCGCCGACACGGACAAGTTCCGGACGTTCGGCCTCACGGCGCGGCCCGCGAAGCATGTTCGAGCGCCGCTCATCGAGGAATGTCTCGCGAACATCGAATGCCGCGTCACCGACATCGTCGAGCGACACGGCATCGTCGTGCTGCAGGGCGTCGCGGCCTATTATGACGAGGCGCGCAAGGAGAAACGCATGCTCCACGCCGTCGGCGACGGGACTTTCATCGTCGACGGCCGCAAGCTCGATCGCAAGGAGATGATGCGCTCCAAGCTCCCTCCGGGCGTCTGAAACGGCCCGTCCCGCGTCTCTCGCGCGCCTCCGATCAGGCTCGTCTTCTCGGTGGGGCGACGGCGCGAGATGGCGGTGAGTGGGGGGAGATCACTCCCACTCGATGATTAACTGGGGTGGTAAGTATTTGAATTTTCAGAGAGTGTAAAACGGCACAATCGACAGTTACCGTCAAATATACCGTCAGATTCATACGCAATTGATTTTCAACAACAAATGTGTCGCGGTGCGCGGCATCAATCTGTACGTTTGCATTATATACGAAGCGCGGGAGAAATAGCTAGAGCCAATCGCAAAAGTCTGCGATTGACCGCGAAACACCGCGCACCGACTTCTGTCGCGCCCTTTCTCGAAATTGACATCACCGTCTCTCCCGGAGGCCCTAAGGGCTTCAAGCTCCCACCAAGAACGACACGACACTGTTTCAGGCCTCAGAAGGTCACACCGTCCGGATCAACGATGTCCCTTCCCCCAACCGTGGCCTCAGGCGCGCGCGCATTCTGCTTGCGCAGCTTCGCTGCATACGTCCTGCCGCGCTGTGGCAACTGTTCAGAGGCGAGCGCCAGCCCCAAACCGTCCTTACGAATATCGATGAGGTCCGCCAAGCGCCCGACAAGCCCCAGAACGACGAGAACGCCGGCGAGCACCCCGATACCAACACCAGAGTCACCTTTTTCGAGCCGGGCGATCGTGCTGGGCGAGGTACCGGCACGCGCCGCGAGATCGGCTACGGTGATGCCTCGGCGCAGGCGCGCGCCGCGAACATCACCTCCAAGCCTTTTAAGGGCGGTCCTCGCCTTTGGGGAGCTCACGCAATCCTCCATATATGAATGATATATCCAGATTGTCGTTCATATATGACCAATTATCGTAGTTCGGAAATGTAGGCGGTACTGTGAGGTTTCCTCGGCAAACTCCGCAGATGGCAGAGGTTTCATCACTTCATCCACGTAAGAAAACCCGGAGTGCGAGCAACACGAATCCGGAGCAAAATGTCGGCCTCCATAGTGCTCGGATTCGAATCAGCTGGGCGCGAGCGAATAGCTCGTGCTGCGCCCGCCGCCGTCATCCCTGACCAAAACCCCCCGTAGCACGAGATCGTTGATGTCACGCAGGGCCGTGTCCGGCGACACCTTCGTGAGCTTAGCCCATTTCGATGACGTCAGCTTGCCCTCGAAGCCGTCGAGGAGTCGGTTGATCATCGCACGCTGCCGATCGCTCAACGACTGCCCCTCCATCCGTCCCCAGAAGCCAGCCTTGTGTAGAACCTTGCCAAGAATCGCCTCGGCTCCATCAATCGCCCGATCAAGGCAGGCCAGGAACCAAGTGATCCACTCCGTGATATCCAGATCACCCTTCTGCGTGCGCTCGAGCGCGGTGTAGTAATTCTTCCGTTCCAATTGGATCTCGGCCGACATGCTGTAGAAGCGCTGCGGACTGCCCTCGGAGCGAGCGAGTGCCATGTCGGCGATCGCCCGGGCGATCCGTCCGTTGCCGTCCTCGAAGGGATGGATCGTGACAAACCAGAGATGGGCAATGGCCGTCTTCAGCACAGGGTCGATGCTTTTTTCGCTCTCGAACCAGGCGAGGAAGGCCGCCATCTCCTCAGGCAATCGTCCCGCTTTCGGTGCCTCGAAATGCACGCGCTCGCGGCCATAGGGACCAGAGACCACTTGCATGGGTCCAGAACTTTCGTCGCGCCAGGCGCCGACGGCGATTCTGGTCATGCCGCTTCGCCCTGTCGGAAAGAGTGAGGCATGCCAGTCGAACAACCGCGTCTCGGTCAGTGCCCGGGCATAATTCTGCGTGGCGTCGAGCATCATCTCGACCACGCCTTCGACGTTTCGATCGACCGGAGTGAGCGCGCCGATGTCCAGGCCGAGGCGCTGGGCGATCGACGAGCGCACCTGCTCCTTGTCGAGCTTCTCACCCTCTATCTCGCTCGACTTGACCACGTCCTCGGTCAGAGTGGCGAGAACTGCTTCGGTCCGGAGATCGAAGCCGAGCGCCTCCATGCGACCAATCAGCCGGCCCTGGTGATGACGAACGGCTGCCAGCGGGCCGCTGATCACTGCTTCCGCCCACCTGAACCGTGGCCAATCTTCCAACTCGTGGATATAGACCATATTCACCGCACCTTTCGCGGTGAATATGGTCTTCTTTCTCCGCATAGACAAGGGCAATCACCGCAAAATTTGCGGCGTACGATGCGAGCCATCTCCGCATTCCCACCCCAGGCAGCTTGAAGCGGGCATCTGATCAGGCCCGTTGAGTGGTCTTTCCGTCTGTGAGCGGTCGAGGTGGCTGAACGAACAGGAGAGAGAATTTGTCGAGACCGGGCCGCGGCGGCGGCCAGCGTTCTCTTTGTTCATCGAGAGAGGGAGATCGAAGGCACTGGGCATGAACGCAAGACCGCGAAATGCGGCAACCGAGCCGGTCATTCCTCGACAAAGAAGTCCTCGTCGATACGCTTGAACTCCAGCACGCGGCTCGATCGGACGCCGACGCCGTGCTCGATCATGAGTTCGGTGAGCCTCTTCCCGTCAATCAGGATGACGCGTTGCGGGATGCGTGCGGCAAACTCGACTGCCTGCGGAGAAAACGTCGAGGTGGTGACGAAGACGCCCTTCGTCGCACCGAGCCCGACCAGGCTGCCTGTGAACGCCTGGACGTCAGGACGACCAACGGATGTGCCGGGGGTGTAGCGTTTGGCCTGCACATAAACGCGGTCAAGGCCCAGAACATCCTCGTTGATCACGCCGTCGACACCGCCATCGCCGGTTCGACCGAGTTGGGCCGCCGCATTCCGATGCGAACCGCCGTAGCCCATGGCAACGAGAAGATCGACAATCAGCCCCTCGAAGAAGCCCGGTCCATTCTGGAGGATGCGTTCCAAAAGCTCTGTTCGGAGCGCAGCCTGCGTGGCGTTGAACGCTGCCTCGATCACTTCCTCGGGTGTCGCACTGGGCGCCGCACCTTGCGTCGTCGCGCCGACTGTCTCCTCAGGCTGATCGGCCCGGTAGAACTCGCGGAACGCCGGCACGGACAGCAGGTGTTGTGTATCCAGCTTGGTGGGCGGGTTCGCGAGCAAAGCCGTTCCCGAGGGAGTGATGGCAAACCGGCCACGCTTTGGGGATTCCAGATAGCCCGCCTTCGTCAGGTAGAATTTAGCCCAATGGATCCGGTTGTGGAGGACGCGCTGCTTGCCGCTCGGGAGCATCTGGTCGCGCTCCTCTTGGGGGAGCGCAAACATCGCCGCGATCTCCACTTCCGCAAGCGGCACGGAGGTCTCCCCCTTCGCCGCAATCTGGAGAACCGGGAGCATGAGCGACTGGTAGTCTGGGATGCTCATCTCGTCACTCCGAACTGCTGTAGAAGACCGACGAGCGTCATGTTCTCCGCGATCGCATCATGCGGGATCAGAGCATAGCGCCAAGGCTTGCCGCCGTAGCTCGCCGCATGACGGCTCGCATGCCGGCACCATTCAAGCGCGGAGTCGCGCTTTGCCAGCACGTCCGGATCGGTCATCTGGTTTGATGCCTTGGGTTCGAGCATCAAGATGCAGTCATCTGTTTCGGCTACGAAGTCCGGCTGATACTCCTGAAGGTCCGTACCGCTACGATAGAACAGCTGGAATTGCCCGCGCGCCGGCTTGAACCACTTTTGCGCTTCCCGATCGAGAATGACCGATAGCTTCCGCTCGGCATCCGACTGGAATTTCTGGGTGGGATATAGGCACTTCTGGAACCCGCCGAACAGATATCGAGCCATGTTGGCCTTGTCCGCGGGGGACTGACGGAAATCGAGCGGCGCTTCGCCCGCTGCCGCGGTGTAGGCGCTCTTCCGTAGTTCGGTAAAGCCGCGCGTGACGACGATCTCGTACTCCACCTCGGTGTCCTGCCAGAAGTGGCTCTGCATCTGCGCGTGAACAAAGCGGGCAATCTCTTGCCTGTGGAGACGCAGGATCTTGCGAACGCCGTCTTCCGGGTGCGTGGCCAACAGATGGTTCGCCACCTGAGCCGCGAGATCGTAGAGCAGATCGGCATGCTCGTCGTAGGCCACGTCGTCGAAGTCGATCAGGCCGCTGACGACATAGTCCTCCAGCCGCTGCTCATCGATATTGCCGGCGCCGAGGCCGATACGGTCGACTTGCCCCGTTCGCAAATGCGCGGCCCATAGCGTTTCATTCGGCACTTCATACCGCATGCGGGACAGGTCGAGCGTGAAGTGATGGAAGCCGGATTTCACTTCGCCCTTCGGCGTGACGAGGATACGGGGAATATCGATCGTCTGCTGCACGACCAGCTCGACGGTCTTGGCGACGATGGCGGTGAGATCGGGTTGCTTGGCGATCCCATCCAGCTCCAGCTGGGCAGGCCGATACTGGCTTTGAACCTCGCGCAAAACCGCTGCCTGCACCTCGGGCTTCTGTAGGTGTGCGACGCTGGGCAGGCGCGATGGCTCGGTCTCCATCTTGCGGATCACATCATAGGCGATCCGAACGACCTGCTGCTCTTCGTGCGTGAATTCGGCCGGCGCCTCCTCGAAACCAGATGCCCCGTTGGCCGGCGCATCGGAGCGCAGGCCGAGCTTGGCGGCGAGCTGAGGCCTGGACTCGACGGTGACCGTCTTCTGCTGCAGCTCTCCTTCGGTCAGGACGACTTGCTGGAGGCGGATGGCCGAATCCGGTTTGCGCGCCTCGTCGACGATTTCCTGGAAGCGGTCATGCGCCACGATGTTCAACCGGTCGACGGCGGTGACACCCGTCCGCCGGCCATAGGGCAGACGCAAGCCGCGCCCGATCGACTGTTCGATGAGCGTACGCGCATTGGCGGCGCGCAATGGCACGATCGTATAGAGGTTGGTGACGTCCCAGCCTTCTTTCAGCATGTTGACGTGGATGACGATCTCGGTCGGTTCTTCCGGGCTTTCGACCTTCAACAGCCGTTCGATCGTCTCTTCTTCCTTCACGCTGGAATCGACCTGGATGACCTTGTCCGCATAGCGCCCTTCGAAGAAGGCGTTGGATTTGACCAGCGTCATCAGCTCGGCGGCGTGCGTGGTGTCGCGCGCGATCACCAGCATGAAGGGCTTGACGATCCGTTCGCCGACCTGTCGCGCATAGGTCTCCAATTCGACCTTGACGCTTTCGTGTAGGCGCACGCCGTCTTCCAGTTTGATCTGCTGCAATTGCTCCGGCGATTTTCCGGTCGCGACGAAGTTCTCGCGGGTGACGACGGCGGGTTCTTTCACAAAGCCGTCCGTCATGGCGCGGCCAAGCGGATAGTCAAAGATCACGTTCTGAAACGGTGACGGTCCGCGTGTCGTCTCGACGAACGGGGTCGCGGTCAGTTCCAGTCCCATGACCGGCTTCAACTCGTTGATGGCGCGCACGCCTGCGGTCGCCCGGTAGCGGTGGGACTCGTCCATGATCAGGACGAGGTCCTTCTGTGCGGCGAGGTAATCGAAATAGCTGTTGCCGATTTCCTCGCGGAAACTGCGCATGCGTGGGCTGCGGCCGCCGCGCACTTCGGAATTGATCTTGGAGATGTTGAAGATGTTGATGGTGACCGGGAACAGATTACCGCCGCTGGCGATCTGCCGCTCGAAATTGTCGCCCGTCGTGATGACCGGGGGCGAAATCGCGAACTCGGCGATGCCCTTCAGGACGTATTTCGGCGTGTTGGGCGTGAAATCGGCGATCAGCTTGTTGTAGATCGTCAGGTTCGGCGCGAGCACGAAGAAGTTGTTGAGGCCATGCGCCAGGTGCAGATAGGCGATGAAGGCGCCCATCAGCCGGGTTTTGCCGACGCCGGTCGCCAGCGCGAAACACAGGCTCGGAAAGTCGCGCTCGAAATCCGTGACGCTCGGAAATTCGGCTCGGATCGCCGCGAGCGCCGCCTCCAGATCGGAGTCTTTTCGCGGCGCCACCAGTTCGGTGACACGATCGAGAATTTCGAGGGATTGCCGCTGCGGGGCGCGCAAGCTGAGACGGCCGGCGATGGCGTTGACGTGACGGTTCATTGGTCGTCTCCCCCGAGATCGAACAGGCCCGGCTGGGAGGCGGAACGAGACGACGCCTTGTCGGTCGTTTTCGGCGCGGGCGGCGAAGCTTCTCGGGCTGGCGGCGCCTTGGGCAGATTCTCGACATTGAGACTGTAGTCGTCATGGCCCCATTCGCAGCGCTCGCGAATGTGGTTCGGGATCTTCTTCACCGTCAGATTGGGCCAGGCAGACGTATTGCCGCGGAAGGCCGCGCAGAGCACGAGCAGCGTGCATCCCTCGCCAACCTCCTCGCTCAAGGCGTCGAGCTGCTCCGGCGACAGCGTCTGCGTCGTCACATAGATGAAGTCACGCTCCGTCGAGGTGCCATGCTGCCAATAGACGCTGTCGCTCGGGGCATAGGTGAAACCCTCGATCTTGCACAGCGCCTCGGCCAGCATCTCGCCATTGTAGACCTTGCTGATGACTTCGCGGCCCCATTTGTCCTTTTCGAGAAGCGACGGGGCGAGCTTGAAATAGCGGAACCCGCCACCACCCTGCCAACCGGTCACCTCGGTCACGCCGCCCTTGTCCTCGCCGTCGATAACCTTCTTCAGCCGCGGGATAATATGGGTGTGGCAGTGACTCTCAAGTTCAACCATTATCCAGCGGCGACCCATCTTTTGAGCGACCGCACCGGTCGTGCCAGAACCGGCGAAAGAATCCAAAATCCAGTCGCCTTTATTCGTAGAAATCTCAATTATTCTTTGAAGCAATCTCTCCGGCTTCGGTGTTGAAAATGGCTCAATATCGGGCAACAATTTCCTTAGGTGGTCTCTTCTAGCTTCTTGATTGGATCCCACCTCGCTAGAGGGCCACCAAGTTTTGGGGACAATTCCTTGCTGGATATCCGAGAGATACTTCTTAATTACGGGAAGGCTATCTCCCTTCCTTCCAAAGTACACCCGATTGTCCTCCAGAGCGGCTTTGAACGTTGACTCCGCAAAACGCCAAAAATTCCCCGACGGCGGGGTTACAACTCGCCCCGAGGGCAGAGTAATAGGATAACGAAGACTTTCGCTGCCACTTTTCGCCGTTCCGTCCGCGCCTTGTCTCCAAGGACCTCGTGGATCGTTATCTGGATTCTGGTACCGCCCCAGCTGATCGTCGGATCGATCAAGTAGATTGCGGGTCTTGCGCCAGACATCTTTATTTTTTGCGTATATTAAAACATAATCATGCGAGCCAGAAATTACGGAATCATTCTTACGTCCGGCGTCTTTCTCCCAGACAATAGAAGCAACGAATTCTCGCCGCCCAAATATTTCATCGCACATCACTTTGAAATAATGAGCTTCATTGTCGTCTAACGTCACCCAAAGCGAGCCATCCTCCGACAATAGCCGCCTTATTATCTCTAGTCGATCGCGCATCAAGCCAAGCCAGATCGAATGCTCCACTCCATCATCGTAGTGCTCAAACGCGCTGCCGGTGTTGTAAGGCGGATCGATGAAGACGCACTTCACCTTGCCGGCGAATTCCTGCTCCAGCGCCTTCAACGCGAGCAGGTTGTCGCCGAATATCAGCCGGTTGTCGAAAATGTCGTCGTCGCTGACGCGATGCTTGGCGTGATAGGACTTCGTTGGGTCCTCCAGCAGAATGCGCGGCTCCAGCCGCGGCCGGTTCTCTTTGCCGACCCAGGTCAGTTCGAGCTTTTGCTTCTTCGTCATGTGATATTTCCAATCTGCGGCGCCTTTACCGACAGATAGTCGAACAGGGCTTTTTGGGGGTACGGATCGGTTACGACCACCTTAGCTCGAAGAGGCCCGATCGCCGGATCGCCGTCGAGACCGTAGTGAGTGATCATCGCGTCCCGAAGAATGGGGACGGCTTCACCTAGGGTGCGCAACAGAGCAAGCGGACCCTTATAGGCTGTTCGCTTAGAGACCTCGTCCCAGAGGCTCTGACGCGCTTCGTCAAACGGAGCCGAAAACTGAGCGTTCAGTTTGGTCGGATCGATGATTGCAGCGCCGCTCAAGACCTTTTCCAGCCGCTTCGCGAGTACGAACCCCAAGGCGAAACCACCGTGCTTGTAGGTCAGCTTCTCGTATCCAGCGCCCTTCGCGGCGGCCTCAATCACCATGCGGCTATGCACATACCGAGAAAGAAGGACCGCATTCACCAACCGATAGGCCGTGAGATCGGACGTAAAAAGCGCCTTGTACGGCACGCCTTCGACCAACAGAAGCTGACCCGGCTCCTTCTTCAAATAGACGGGGAAGCGAGGATCCGGTTGGATGATTGCAAGGGCCTGAGCCGCTTCCTCGATTCGTATTCGTTTCGGATCGGCGGTGCCGTCGAGTCCTTCCGGCTTGTAGACGTAGTGATAGCCAAGAACCGCCAATTCCCGCCGAAGTCGCTCTTGTTGGTCATCAAGTGCAGCGAAATTCTGCGCCGATACGGGATTCTGAAGATTTCGTGCCTTCGTCACTCGTTTGCTGAACTCGGCATCTTGGTCCGCCTGAATGACGGTCGCATGGACAAAGGCCGTTGAAATTGAAGCGGTCGGGTTGGCGGCTACGAATGAGGCCGATGACGCAACCGTCTGGGCCCCGTTGATGATCGACATCCCGGTCAGACGAAGACGCTTTCCAGCCTTGCGATTTTCTTTGGGATCAATTTTATCTGCGAGGATCGTCACACCATTGTTCAGATGCTCGAACTGCTCGGGCGCAGTCCCCAATGTGTTTCGGATCGCTGTATTCGCGTCGGTGTTCAAACCAAGGTGTTGGCGTATGTTCTTCGCGTAAAGCGCCTTTCCGTGAAGCTGGTGAAGCTTGACCAAATCGGCAACAGCTATGAATCCGATGTAGGTCTTGCGGACCTCACTGCGGCAACCTGGTGCCTGAAGTACGACGGTCGCATCCACCCTCGGGTACGCTTGCCCCTGTTGAAGCTGGGCGACGATCCTGGCTGCATCGAAATTGATCACAGCAGGCGCGAAACGCTCTTCGCCGTGCGATGGATCATCAAGGAGTTGCTGCAGGGCCACATTTGCGTGATGGCTTAGACCCGCTCCTACATGCGCAACAACAATCTCGATGCGCGAGCAGTTTTCGATTGCATCCTCGATCGCGATTCGTCGATTGAGGACGTGGTTATTGAAGCCGGAAAAGTCTTGGGCAATTAACTTCCGAATGCCCTGCACAAAAGCGTTTGCTTCTTCCTGGCTGAACATCGCGCCAGCTTTGAGCTTGCCCTGCACGAGATAGAGCGTTTCACTGGGGGCATGGTAGTAGATCGCATCGACGCCAAAGTCGTCATAGTCGTCAACAATCGCTTCCGCTGCTTCCTTCGGCGCAACGTCGCACAGGGCAGATACGGCGAACGCCGCGAGTGCACGCGATAGATTCTTTATCGCGTCCTGCTGCTGATCCTTTGGCTGGAGCAGCGGCGGCAGGTGCGAGACGAAATCCGCCCGAAGAACGGTTTCCAACAATCCCCGTTGGGCGTCGTTTAAGCTCATCCAATCCTCCAACGGATGGTAAAAAGAGGCGTAACCCCGACCTTCTGTTCGAGCTTGGACTCGATCTGGGCGATAAGTTCGGCGCGCTGCCGGTCAATCTGGTCCTGCGCATCGAAGAGGGACCGGCGCTTCTGATTGCGTGTCGCTTCGAGCGTCTTGATCTGCTTCTGCCCCGCGAGCTTCTCTTCAAGGGTCAGGGCGGTCGTGGCAGCACGACGGGCCTCCTTGATGAGCCGATCGATTTCCTTGATCTCGCGCTCCAGCCCCACTTTGAGGTCATCTGCCCAGCCATCGAGCTTGTCAGCTTCGGCTTCGAAAAACCGCGCATTCCGTTCCGACACGCCTCTGCGGATCAGTGCCTGGCTTTCGCTCAGGGACCGATCGAGACGCATCATGACCCCGCCGTCGGGAGTGACATCCTGTCCGCGCGTGCCATGAATTGTCAGAAGGCGGTCACAGACTTCACTGCTGAGCAAATCGCCGTCATCCACGATGCCGGCGAGGAGGATGTGATCCTCCGCTTCGTCGAGCGCTTCAACCGTCATCAGGGATGCGACCAGCCAGCCGGCCTTGCCGATGAAGGGCTCCAGAATGCTGATCTTGCCGGAATGATTGGCGTAGTCGAAACGCACCTCGGCCGGCACGAGCGGACGTTCCTTCGCACGCGCCAAAATGGCTTCACCCAGAGGATGATTGAGACGATAGGTATGCGCTTCGCCGGATCGCCTCGGCAACTCGTAAAGCCCGGGCGGAATGGCGGCGCCATTCGCCCAATTTGGTCGCCTAGGCAAAGTGAACGATGAATTGTTGTGAAACGTCGCCAATCCGTCGAGCTCGTGGCGGGTCAGTCGCATCAGCCATTGCTCATAGCGATCGAGATAGACCTTCGCATCCTCATCTCGGATACGGAGTTTCTCTCGAACCTCATCATCGAATTTTTCGAGAAGCTTCTGTCGCGTCTGGCTCATGGCCGCGCCAATTTCGAGACTCAGTTCCAATTGCAATTGATCGAAGGCCGCCCGAATGTGTTCGGGCTGGCGGCATTCCTGGTAGATGCCTGCAATTCTCTTCTCGAAATCTACGCCAGACTCGATCGCGCCCAGGACCTCATCGCTCGCGCCGAACACACCTTCGAAGAGCCGAAACTTCTCCGAGAGAAGCTGATAGACGCGCTGGTCCGCCTCATTCTTGCGATTGATGAAGTTCACGACGACGACGTCGTGTTTCTGGCCGTACCGGTGACACCTGCCAATCCGCTGCTCGACCCGCTGCGGATTCCACGGAAGGTCATAGTTCACGACGAGCGAACAGAATTGCAGGTTGATGCCCTCGGCTCCGGCCTCCGTCGCAATCATGATCTGGCCTTCGTCGCGGAAATAGTCGACCAGAGCGGATCTCATGTCGGCGGTTCTCGATCCAGTGATACGATCCGATCCGGCGTGTCGCTCGATCCAGCGCGCGTAGATCCCACGGGAGAGCGGATCGGTGTTCGTTCCATTGAACAGGACGACGCCATCCGCATAGGGGCTGCTGGAGAGGATACGTTGAAGGTATTCCTGCGTTTTTCGTGACTCGGTGAAGATGATCGCCTTCTCCGCACCGCCAAGTTCGCGCGCCTTCGCGAACGCCACGTCCAATGCCTTGAGGAGCGCCTTGCCCTTGGCGTTATGCTCGATCGACGTCGCCAATTGGGCAAAAGACTTGAGGTCTGCAATTTCAGACTCGATGGCTCTGCGATCGGCATCGGTCAGCGCTTCGTCTTCCGGCTCCTCCGGCCATTCGTCGGCCGTCGCATCGAGAGCTTCGAAATCCTCGGAAAGCTCATCCTCCAGAGGTTTCACGACCGGGTGCGAATCCAGCTTCGCCTGCAGACGCTGCGAAATCGAATTCAGGGCTCCCGCGATCGCGAATGTTGACGACGCCAGCAGCTTGCGAAGGACAAGCGTCATCAGCGATCGCTGCCCAGAAGGTAGCGCCTGCAGATTGTCACGCTGCAGATAGTCGGAAACAAGTTGATAGAGGCGGTCTTCACCGTCTGCGGGTGTAAACTCCTCGACCAGAGGCAGGCGACGCGTATAGGGGATGTATGCCGTCACCTGGCGCCGAAGTGTCCGGTGGCAGATCGGCTTCAGGCGCTCCTTCAGCGCCTCAAAGTTCCGTTTGTCGCCTGGATTCGCGAATTGTTCGCGGAAGCTCTTGACGTCACCAAAGGCATGCTCGTCGATGAAACTGACGAGACCGTACAATTCGAGCAACGAATTCTGGAGTGGCGTGGCAGTCAGAAGGATCTTATTCTTCTGAGCAAGCGCGTTCTTGAGTGTATTGGCAATGATATTCGAAGGTTTGTAGACGTTCCTGAGCCGATGAGCCTCATCAATCACGACAAGATCCCAAGGCACCCGTCGCACGTCCGACGCCTTGGAGCGCGCGAACTGATAAGAGCAGATCACAATGGAATTTTTGACTTCGAAAGGCTGAATAGATCCATCTCGAATGGACTGGTTGTAAGACTTGGACTCCAGGATCACGCCGGGGAGTAGAAATTTCTCACTCAGTTCTTGGTGCCATTGTTTGCGCAGGTTTGAGGGCGTAATGACCAAGATACGCCGCTTCCGCTCGGCCCATCTCTGAGAGATGACCAATCCGGCTTCAATTGTCTTCCCGAGGCCAACTTCATCGGCGAGCAACGCACCCTTTGAAAGGGGCGACGCGAAGGCAAACAGCGCAGCGTCGACCTGATGCGGGTTAAGATCGACCTGAGCGCCGGCCACCGCACCCGCGAGACGTTCCGAGCTATCGGGTGCGCACCGTTTTGTCAGCTCGTGAGCCAGGTATTTTGCGTGGAAGTCAGTGATCATCCCGACTCCCACGATCCGCCGCCTCATCGTCTGAAGGCTTGGGGTCATTCTTCGGCGTCGACGGGTTCTGGACAACCTTCTGCGCCTCTATCCAACCATCGAGATCAACCCGCTTGAACCGCCACTGCCCCCTTACCTTGAATGCCGGGATCTCGGCGCGTTGAGCCATCGTATAGACGGTCTTCTCCGCCACCTTCAGCAGGCCTGCCACTTCCGGCAACGTAAGAATCTCATCGGGCATTGGCCACGCCTCTGGTTAAAGGTTGGCAAAAGATGCCAGAGTCCACCTGTAAAAGCTAGCTTCCACCACGAACTTGAGAGGAGACTGATTGGAAGCGCCCCATTCGATCAGAAACGGTGCCGGCGGGGCATCCAGCTGAGATCCAGCGGGGCAGCCGGTCGGTCGAGAGTCGGCCCCAGACGATGATGGGAGCTGGCGGCGGCGTTCCGATTGCTCCTGCCGACGGTCGTGGCGTGGATGTCCTCCAGTAGCCGGACCTCAGCTGGTTGGCGACGAAGCCTCCGATCTGGATCGTTCGGCCCTTGCACCCGGTCTCGCCCTGCCGCGCTTTGATTGAGCAGTCACAGTAGCGATGCCGCCCCATGATCCTGCTGCGCTAAATGTTGAAGTGAAGCCGGCATATCAGACCTTGATTGCTTCGTGTGATCAGTGCGCGTCTGGCTTGACTTGCCGCGCCTTCGAAAACCCCCGGTCGGTTGCCATGAACCGCTCCAGCATAGGCACGATCAGGCGAACGGGATCAGCGGCGGACTGCCCTCCTTCGCGGCTGAGGATCTCGGCATAAGCGGTCAGGTCGCGATGCAGGCTCGCCGGCAATTCCAGCGTGACCTTCACCGGCTTGTCGTCAGCGATTGGACCGAGTTTCAGCTTTGCCATGTCAGCCTCCGTAGGGCTCAAGCACGAGATCGCGGGTGACGATCACGCGGACGGGGAAGCCCGGCCGGATGGTCAGCGTCGGGGCGATGTTGAGCTGGCGCTGCACGATCTGTTGGCCGGTCTGGTTGATGCTGTCGGAGGCACCGTTGCGCAGCGCGCGGATGATGTCGCTGTCATTGCTCGATGATCCGGATTGGGCACCGACGCTGAGCAGCGTCGACAGCGCTGCGGCCTTGAACAGTTCGCCCCAATGGTAATCGACGCCATCTTCGAGCCCGGCATAGCCCTCAGCGTCTGCACCTAGCTGGCGCTCCAACACGATCGAGCGGCCATTGGGGAAGATCAGCCGGTTCCAGACGAGCAGCACACGGCGCTGACCGAAGCCGACGCCGTTGTCGTACTGGCCGATGATCCGCGTGCCCTGCGGCACGAGCAGGATGCGCCCGGTCGGGCTGTCATAGACGTTCTCCGTCACCTGCGCTGTGATCTGGCCCGGCAGATCGGAGCGGATGCCGGTGATGAGTGCCGCCGCGATCACCGCCCCGGCCTGAAGCACATTGGCCGACGCGGGCGCGGCGACACGATCCGGTGAGACCGTGCGCTTGTCGGGTGTCTGGTTCAGAAACGCGAGCTGGCGCTCCTGCGCGGAAGGCGTCGCCGGCTGTGGTGCGAGCCCGAGGCTGGCGAGGTCCATCTGCGGCGAGACCGTCGCTTGCGGCTGCGGGACAGCGGCGTTGGTTGGCCGCGTCTCGGTCGAAGCAAAGAGACGTGCCGTCCGCGCGGCCTCCGACTCCTGAATGCGTCGCTGCTCCTCCTGGCTAATCCCCGGATTGGGCATTGCAATCCCCGGCGTCGGCACCGGCTGCCCGGCATTCTGGGCGCTGAGGATCGGGCGGCCGAGGTCGCCCGGCAGCGGCGGGCCGAGCTTCGGGATACCGGCATAATCTTTCGGCAGGCCAGCGAGCCCATCGGGCGTCGTCCGGTTGTCGGTCGAATACAGCTCCTCGTTCGTCTTGCCGCCGTGCCGGGTTTGAAGCGCGTAGATCAACGTGCCGCCGATACCGGTGCCGGCGAGCAGGCCGAGGAGGATCAGCACCTTTCGAGACAGGCGCGTCACGCGCGGCGGCTCGGGCCGCAGCCGCATCGGCGCGACAGGCTCTCCGGTCAGCGGCCGGGCATCGGCATCCGCTTCAGGCTTCTGACGATCGGGTTCGATCTCACTCACGACGCCGGCCTCCCGTCGGTGCGGGAGATGCGAACGCGCTTCTGATCCTTCGCCGCGCCAAAGCGTAGCTCGGCGGCGGCAAACAGCCGGTCGACGATCATGTAGTTGTCGCGGACGCGATAGTTCACCAGTTCCGAGGTGTCGCCCTCCGGGCCAACGACGAAGAGCGGCGGCATCTCGCCCTGACCAATACCGCGCGGGAACTCAATGAAGACCTGGCGGCCGTCGTCGAAGGCGCGGAGCGGCCGCCACGGCACGCGATCGCCCGTCACTTCGTAGCGGAAGTTGACGCGCGCGAGATCGATGCCGGTCGCCACCGGCTGGACGGCTTGCGCCTCGGCGTTCTGCCGGCGCAGCGCGATGAGCTGATCCTGTGGATACTGCCAGGACACCGAGGCCATATAGGTCTTCTCGGTCGAGCGCAGCTCCATGTGGTAGGTGCGCGCGTTGGTGTTGATGACGAGATTGGTCATCAGCTCGGGCCGGGTCGGCTTGACGAGGATGTGGATCTGCTTCGTCGCGCCTGCACCGCTCTCGGTGTCGCCGATGATCCAGCGCACCGTGTCGCCGGCGGCGACGGGACCGGAGCCGACCAGCGTTTCGCCGGGCTGCAAGGCGATGTCGGTGATCTGACCGGGCGCGGTGTAGACTTGATAGAGCGCGCCATCGACGAAGGGATAGACTTGGATGGCGTTGATGAAGCCGTTCCGGACCGGCTGCATCCGCGCGGCGGCGTTGGCCTCATTCACCCGCGCGGCGGGGTCCGGCAGCTCGGGCGCCGCCTTGCCGTCCTTGCCGACTGGCTTCAACTGGCCGGGCAGCGGCAGCGGCTTCGGCAATTCCACCACCCGAACCGGCGCCGGGGGATCGGCGGTCTGAACCGCAGGCATCGCATCGTCATAGGAGATTTCCGGCGGCTTCTGCGCCGTGGCGCAACCGGCGAGCACGGATGTGCAAGCCAAGAGAAGCGGCAAGGCGGATTTACAGAATGCCTGAGAACTGCAGATGAGGAAGGCCGGACGTCCCGCTTGTCCGGGGGCGGCTTTGCGGAAGGTCGGCGTCATTGGGTCAGCTCCTTCGACCAGTTGATGGCGGTGACGTAGATTCCGAGCGGGTTGGCCCTGAGCTTTTCGGCGTCGCGCGGCACCTGCACGACGACGGTCAGGATGGCGGTCCAGCGTTCGGTGGAGGCGAGCGAACCGTCCTGGTAGGTCCGCTGAACCCAGGCGACGCGGAAGCTGTCGGGCGAGGCGCGGATGACGCTCGAGACATCGACGGCGATTTGCGTCTTGCCGACCTTGGTGAAGGGGTCGTTGGCGCGGGCGTAGTCGTTGAGCGCCAGTGCTCCGGCCTGCGTGGTGAAGTCGTAGGCCCGGAGCCAGTTCTGACGGACGATGATGGCGTCGGCCGCGATCGAGCGAACCTCTTCGATGAAGCGTGCGAGATGGAAGGCGATCTGCGGATCAGTCGGCCGATAGTCGGCGGTTGCCGGAGCGACAGCCTGTGCCGCGCCGAGCTTGTCGACCTGCACCACCCACGGCACGACCGAGCCGCTCAGCGATTGCCAGACCAGCGCCACGGAGAGCCCCGCCGACAAGGCCAATGACCCAAAGGCCATCAGGCGCCAGTTCTTCGCCTGTACGCGGGCCGAGCCGATGCGGTCGTCCCAGACCTGCGCAGCGCGTTGATAGGGCGTCTCGGGTTCTGGCGATCTGCCGTAGTGGGTGGAGGGTCGTTTGAACATCAGCGGTCGCTTTCGGAGAGATGGACGGACGAGCCGCCGCCATGGCTGTCACCGGATTTGACCGCATGGGCGGCGGCCTGGACGCCGTGCGACATCGCCTGCGAGCGCTTCATGCGCTTGGCCCAGGCGGGCGGACCGTCGGTGGTTGCAGATGAGGATGCGGCAGCATCCGATGGAGCGCCGTCGCCGGTGACCGATCGGCCGCCCGCCTCGAAGCTGTCCTTCATCGACGCGGCGGCGCGCCTGAACGGGCTGGCGATGGCAGAGCCGAGTTTGGAAGCACCAGTGCCAGCGACATTGCCGAGACCCGCTGCGACTCCTGTCGCGCCGGTGTGTCCGGCGGCACCGAGGCTGTAGGCTGACGATGCTCCCCCTGCGAGCGCCGCCCCACCACGTGCCGCTGCGGCGGCACCTCCCGCCAATGCCGCACCACCGGAGGCGGCGGCACCGACCGCCGCAGCACCCGCCATCGCCATGCCGCCGGCGGCGAGTCCGGTTCCGATCGCCGCGCCGGCACCGAGTTGCGGCCCTCCCGAGACGAGACCGTTGGCGATGCCGGGGCCGAAGATGCCGAGACCGAGCAGCGACAGCGCCGCCAGCACGATCGCCATAGCGTCGTCGATCGTCGGCGTCGCTCCATTGAAACCGGCGGTGAACTCGGAGAAAAGCGTCGAACCGATACCAATGATGACGGCGAGCACCATCACCTTGATGCCCGACGAGATCACGTTGCCGAGCACCCGTTCGGCCATGAAGGCGGATTTGCCGAAGAGGCCGAAGGGGATCAGCACGAAGCCGGCGAGCGTCGTCAGCTTGAACTCGATCAGGGTGACGAAGAGCTGGACGGCGAGGATGAAGAAGGCGAGCAGGATCAGCGCCCAGGCGAACAGCAGACAGGCGATCTGGATGAAGTTCTCGAAGAACGACACCCAGCCCATCAGGTCGGAAATGGAGTCGAGCAGCGGCCGGCCCGCATCAAGGCCGGTCTGCGCCACCTTGCCGGGACGCATGAGATCGCTGACCGAGAAGCCGGTGCCGGACGCCTTCAGGCCCAACCCTGCGAAGCTCTCGAAGACGATGCGCGCGAGGTTGTTCCAGTTGCCGATGATGTAGGCGAAGACGCCGACGAATAGGGTCTTCTTGATCAGCCGAGCGATGATGTCGTTGTCGGCGCCCCACGACCAGAACAGTGCGGCCAGCGTCACGTCGATGACGATCAACGTCGTGGCGATGAACGCCACCTCTCCCTGCAACAGGCCGAAACCGCTGTCGATGTAGCGGGTGAAGACCGCCAGGAAATGGTCGATGACGCCCGAGCCACCCATGGTCAATGCGCCTCCGGCGAGGTGGTGCCAAGGAATCGGTCGCGGCTCTCCGCCCATGCCTTGAGGCAGGTCGCATCACGGCCGGCGGCCTCGCCCATGTCGCGGCAATGCCGGAGCGTGGCGCGCAGCGATCCGGGATCACCGACGTGAGGACGGCTGACGGTGCGGATCTCCGTCGTTTCTTCCTTGCGGGTCAGCTCGATCACCGAGGCGGTGATCGCCACCGCGACGAAGGCGACGACACCGAGGCGTGCGAGGGTCTTGCCGTCCATCGCCGCCCCCTCAGTTGCTGCCGTAGAACATCTTGGCCGAACCGGGCTGGTAGCCCGTGCCCGGCGTCAGGAAGCGCCGGCGCTGTTCGCGCCCCTGCTCGGCCGCGGCCGCCCGCTCGGCATCGCTGAGCGCTTGCGCCCGGCCGTTGGCGGCGACCACGGCCGTGAGGTCAGCGAACTGCTGCGCCTGGAGCGCGAGAAGCTGATTGCCGGCCTGTGTCGCCTGGAGCGCGCCGGTCGCCGACTGGCTGGCTCCGACCAGCGACGACATCTGCGCACGATTGGTGTCGATGTTGCCGACGACGCCGGCCTGCACGCGCATGGCATCCTGCAGACCGCCGACGGTGTTCTGCCAGCGCGAGCGGGCATCGGCGACGAGTTGCTGGTCCGACGCCGACATCGAAGCGGTCGAATATTTCTGCTGGAAGGCCCGGTCGATCTGCTGGACGTCGTAGGCGATGTTCTGCGCCTGCCCCAGAAGCTGCTGCGTGCGCTGCACGGACTGCTGAAGCTGCTGGAGCGACGAATACGGCAGGCTCGCCAGATTGCGGGCCTGATTGATCAGCATCTGCGCTTCGTTCTGCAGCGAGGTGATCTGATTGGTGATCTGCTGGAGCGCGCGGGCAGCCTGAAGGACGTTCTGCGCATAGTTCGACGGGTCGAAGACGATGATGGCGTGCGCGGGCATCGGCAGCATCGGCGCGATGGCGACTGAGGCGGAAAGCAAGGCAGCGACGAAGCGCGCCGCGCACGAACGGCGCAGGGTCATGGACGTGTCTCCAGATTGGTGAGGTCGGGAATGAGGTCGGCGGCCCAGCCGGCACCGCGATGGCGCAACCAGGCATCGAGGAAGCCGTCACGGCCATGTTCGGCGACGATCTTCGCGATAGCCGCCTGATCGGTCTTCGAGGACGCGGCGCAGAGCGCCAGCGCCACGTCCGACAGACCCAGCTCGAACAGCCGGTTGCCGCGCCGGGACTGGCAGTAGTAGTCGCGCTTGGGCATGGCCCGCGCGATGATCTCGATCTGGCGGTCGTTGAGACCGAAACGGCGATAGATGGCTGTGATCTGCGGCTCGATCGCCCGTTCGTTTGGCAGCAGAAGCCGTGTCTGACAGCTCTCGATGATGGCGGGCGCGATGGTACTGCCGTCGATATCGGAGAGCGACTGCGTGGCGAAGATGACGCTGGCGTTCTTCTTCCGGAGCGTCTTCAGCCACTCCCGGAGCTGGCCGGCGAAGCCCTCGTCATCGAGCGCCAGCCAGCCCTCATCGACGATGATGAGCGTTGGCGAGCCGTCGAGCCGGTCTTCGATCCGGTGAAAGAGATAGGCGAGCACGGCGGGCGCAGCTTCGGTGCCGATCAGCCCTTCGGTCTCGAAGGCTTGGCAACTGGCCGTGCCGAGATGCTCGTGCTCGGCATCGAGCAACCGGCCCCATGCGCCGCCGATGCAGTACGGGCGGAGCGCCTGTTTCAGGTCGTTCGATTGCAGCAGGACGCAGAGGCCGGTGATGGTGCGTTCCTCGACTGGCGCGGAGGCGAGTGAGGTCAACGCCGTCCAGATATGTTCTTTGACCTCCGGGGTGATGGCGACGCCTTCGCGGATGAGGATGGCGACGATCCAGTCCCCGGCCCAGGCGCGCTCGGCGGTCTCCTCGATGCGCGCGAGTGGCTGCAGGCGGTGACGTCCCCGGGAGTGGTGTAGGAGCGGTCGCCGGGAGGCGGCCATCGTCGATCTTCGCGTAGGGTTCGGTTGC
>OFTX01000001.1_pt1 | contig 207616 bp, 186 predicted proteins | sample 1775051 | NCBI WGS metagenome assembly OFTX01 (sample SAMN08195772, study PRJEB24354) | sludge metagenome | isolation source: sludge from phenol fed wastewater aerobic bioreactor A | place: India: Nagpur | collected 2016-09-15 | reverse complement strand
GACACCACCACGATCTCGGTCGCGATGCCCTTCTCCTTCAGACGGATCGCCTCTTCCACGGCGATCTCGTCGAACGGATTCATCGACATCTTCACGTTGGCGAGGTCGACCCCCGAGCCATCCGGCTTCACCCGGATCTTCACGTTGTAGTCGACCACCCGCTTCACGGGCACGAGGATTTTCATGGGGGCAGCCCTCCGAGCGTCGGTCGTTCGCCGACTGTCTGATGGGTCGATTCCAACCGATTTGCGAGGCGCCGGAACGCCTTCGTTCGGCTCGCGATGGGAAAAAGGCGGGGCGGACGCTACTGACGTCCCAACACCTTGTCAATTCACCCTGCGTACGAATTCGGTAGACCATTGACGTAGGGTGCGAGCCGCGGATTTCCGCCCGCCCGGCACCGTCGCGATCCGCCCCCTCCGACGGCGCCGCGAGCCCTCGCGCCGCCCCCGGATCCGGGGCGTGGGATCGCGCCTCAGCGATGGGCGCCCGGCACCCACAGCACGTCGGTGCGACCGTGATCGTTGACCCAGCGCGCCGCCACGAAGAAGAAGTCGCTGAGCCGATTGACGTAGGCGACCGCCTCGCGGCCGACCGCCCCGGCGTCGGTCTCGGTCAGCCCCACCATGATCCGCTCGGCGCGCCGCGACACCGTGCGCGCCAGATGGAGATGGGCCGAGGCCGCCGACCCGCCCGGCAGGACGAAGGACTTCAGCGGCTCGAGATCGGCGTTGAGCCGGTCGATCTCCTGCTCGAGGCGCTCGACCTGCGAGGCCACCACCCGCAGCGGCTCCCATTTGAGCACCGCGTCCGGGGGCGTGGCGAGGTCGGCGCCGAGATCGAACAGGTCGTTCTGGATCCGCGCCAGCATCGCGTCGAGCTCGGGCATCTCGGCCGTGTGGAGACGCGCCATGCCGACCACCGCGTTGGTCTCGTCGATGGTGCCGTAGGCCTCGATGCGGAGATGCGACTTCGGCAGACGCTCGCCGGTGACGAGCGCGGTCGAGCCGTCGTCGCCCTTGCGGGTGTAGATGCGATTGAGCACGACCATCAGCGTTCCCCCGATCCCGAATGCGACGTCGGGATATGGCCGAAACCGCTCCGCCCGTCCATCCGTCCTTCAGCTCCGCGCGAACAGGAAGGCGAGGAGCAACACCAGCGCCAGCGCCTGCAACCCCACGCGCGCCCGCATCAGCGCCTGCGAGCGCTGCGGCGAACCGCCCTTGGCCATGTTGAGGACGCCGAGCCCCAACACCACCAACACCGCCACCAGCGCCCCCGCCAGCAGGAGCCCGAGAATAGTCGTCATGCCCGCCCCTCACTCTCGATCCGACAGCCGCCCCGCCCACTTCGACAGCGTCGTGTCGGAGAGGAGCCGGCGGGCCCAGGCCATGATGACCGTCGGCACCGTGACCGCATAGGTGGCGCGCGGCCGCTCCGCGTCCAGGGCGACGATCAGCTTCTCCACCACCGCGCTCGGCGGCAGTTTGAACCGTGACGCACCACCGCGCCGCAGCCGCTCCAGCCGGCGCCGATAGACCGCCGCATGGACCGAGGCGGCCATGTCGACATGGGCCTCGAGCGCCTCGATCGCATGGGCGACGAATCGCGTCGCGATCGGCCCCGGCCGGATCGTGACGACCTCGACGCCCGACCCGCGCAGCTCCATACGCAGCGTGTCGGTGAGCCCCTCGAGCGCGAATTTCGACGCGGTATAGGCGCCGCGATACTTCATCGCGACGATCCCCAGAACCGACGAACATTGGACGATCCGTCCCCGTCCGCTCGCCCTCAGCGCCGGGATCAGCCGCCGCGTCAGATCGTGCCAGCCGAAGACATTGACCTCGAACTGCGCCCGCAACACCTCGGTGCGCAGATCCTCGACCGCGCCCAATTGCCCATAGGCGCCGTTGTTGAAGAGCGCATCGAGCCGCCCCCCGGTCGCCGCCAGCACGGCGCTCGCGCAGGCCTCGATCGAGGCGGCATCGGCGAGTTCGAGAAAGACCGGCTCCACGCCGGCGAGACGGCCGAGATCGTCGAGATCGGCCCCGGTCCGCGCCGTCGCGAAGACCCGCCACCCGCGCGCCGCCAGCATTTCCGTCGCCGCTCGCCCGATCCCCGACGACGCGCCGGTGATCAGAATGCTGCGCCTCGCCTTCGGCCCCGTCCCGGTCGGCCCCGTCATCGTCGCCCTCGCCTCGCCGCTCGACGCGCGAGCATAGACGCCCGCCCCCGCCCGTACCATGGCGCGACGGATGCGAAACGAAAAACCGGCCGACGTCTTCGTCGGCCGGTTCTCCGTGTGAGCTACAGATGACCGTGTGTGTGGGATAGAGGTCGCATGGGCAAGCCCGGAAAGCAACGCGAAACTTATTAATGGGTTAACGCCGGAGCCGAGACCGTCTCGATGTCGGTTAACCCTTCCCGCCCCCGGAGGCGACCACCCCTCGCGAGACAAAAAAAACCGGCCGAAACGAGTTCGGCCGGTAGAATGTCGAGTCGGCGCCGAGAGATCCCCTGAACTCCCGGCGTGAGATGATCATCCCATGATCAGCCCGTCTGCCAATCCCCGAAAAATCAGGGGGTGCCGTGAAAAAACGCGCGACGTGGCGTTTCCCCGCGGTCCCGGCCCCGAATTTCGGCTCAATTGCCGCCGTCGAGCAGGCGGCGGGCGATGACCTGCGCCTGAATCTCGCCCGCGCCCTCGAAGATGTTGAGGATGCGCGCGTCGCAGAGCACGCGGCTGATCGGATATTCCAGAGCGAAACCGTTGCCGCCGTGGATCTGCAGCGCGTTGTCCGCCGCCGCCCAGGCGACGCGCGCGCCGAGCAGCTTCGCCATGCCCGCCTCGAGATCGCAGCGCTTGTCGTGATCCTTCTGACGCGCGGCGAAATAGGTCAGCTGACGGGTCACCATCACCTCGACCGCCATCATCGCCAGCTTGTCGATCACGCGCGGGAAGGCGATCAGCGCCTTGCCGAACTGGATGCGCTCCTGGGCGTAGCGCAGGCCGAGGTCGAGCGCCGACTGCGCCACGCCGATGGCGCGCGCCGCCGTCTGGATGCGGGCGCTCTCGAAGGTCTGCATCAGCTGCTTGAAGCCCTGGCCCTCGACGCCGCCGAGCAGATTCGCCGCCGGCACCTTGAAGCCGTCGAAGGCGATCTCGTATTCCTTCATGCCGCGATAGCCGAGCACCTCGATCTCGCCGCCCGACATGCCTTCCGCCGGGAAGGGATCGGCGTCGTTGCCGCGCGGCTTCGGCGCGAGCAGCATGGAGAGGCCCTTGTAGCCGGGCGCGTCGGGGTTGGTGCGCACCAGGAGCGTCATCAGATCGGCGCGGACCGGATGGGTGATCCAGGTCTTGTTGCCGTTGACGACCCATTCGTCGCCGACGAGCGCGGCGCGGGTGCGGAGCGAGCCGAGGTCCGAGCCGGTGTTGGGCTCGGTGAAGACGGCCGTCGGCAGAACCTCGCCCGAGGCGATCTTCGGCAGCCATTCCTGCTTCTGTTCCTCGGTGCCGCCGCACAGGATCAGCTCGGCGGCGATCTCCGAGCGGGTGCCGAGCGAGCCGACGCCGATATAGGCGCGCGACAGTTCCTCGGAGACCACGCACATCGATTCCTTGCCGAGGCCGAGCCCGCCGTATTCCTCCGGGATGGTCAGGCCGAACACGCCCATCTCGGCCATCTGGCCGATCAGCTCCATGGGGATGTATTCGTTCTTCAGATGCCACTCGTGGGCATGCGGATAGACGGCGTCGAGCGCGAGCTTGCGCATCTCGTCGCGGAACTGGTTGAGCGTCTCGTCGAGACCGAGTTCGCCGAAGGAGCCCGCGCCCTCGAGCCGGGTCATCGCCGCGACCAGCGCCGCGCGCACCATCGGCGTGTTGCCGTGGGCGATCAGCGTCTCGATCGCCGGGACGTGGGCGGCGGCGATCGTCGCCGGATCGAGCCCGAGGTCGCCGAGGCGCACCATCTCGCCCTGGTTCATCGGAATGCCGCCGAAGACCTGCGCCAGATATTCGCCGAAGGCGATCGAGACGATGTCGCGCTCGATCTCGCCGAAGGTGCCGGCCGCCGTCAGACGCTGCGAATAGTCGACCATTTCGCGCAGCGATTCGACATAGGTGGCGAGCCATGCCAGCCCGTGCGTCGCGCGCTGCTCCTGATCGACCAGCGCCGAGGAGACCTTGCCGTCCTTCTCGACCTTCGCGCGGACCGCGCTCCGCGCCGCCGCGAGCAGCCCGTCCAGCGCCTGGACGGCCTCGCGACCGAGCGTGATGAGGTCCAAATCGATTCGACCCGTCGATGCGGCGACCATGGCATGAACTCCCTCGTCCGGTCCCCGGGCGGGTCCGGTTGGTCTCGTGTTGCTGCGCTGCGAAAGAAGCCGAATCCCGTCCCCCGCGCAATGCTGCGAAAGGCGACATTACGCCGAAGGCGTCAGCCGGCCGGACGACGGTTCGCCAGGACCACCCCGGCGACGGTCACGCCGATGCCGAAGAGCTGGAGAAGATTGAGGGTTTCGCCGAAGAGAACCCAGGCCTCCAGCACCGCCGCCGGCGGCACCAGATAGATCAGCGCCGCCGCGCGCGACACCTCGCCGCAGCGGATCAGATGCATCAGGAGCGCGATCGCGCCGATCGACAGCGCGATCACCGACCACGCCAGCGTCGCCGCCGAACGCCAATTGAGATCGAAGCGCATCGGCTCGAGGAGAAAGGCGACCGGGAGCATCACCGCGAAGGCGCCGGCATATTGCAGCACCGCGATCGAGAGCAGATGGCCCGACCCCACGAAACGCTTCTGATGGAAGGTGCCGAGCGTCACCGCGAGCATCGCCGCGACGTTGATCGCGAGCGGCCCGAGCGTCACCGAGAGCGCGCCCGGATCGAGCCCGATCAGCTTCGGCGACACGACGATCGCGATGCCGAGGAACCCGACCAGGAAGCCCGCTGCCCGCCGCGCCCCGATCGTCTCCCCGGCGAGCGCCGGCGCCAGCGCCGCCGTCATCAACGGCTGCAGCGCCGCGATCACCGCCGAGAGCCCGGCCGGCACGCCATGGGCGATCGCCCACCACACGCCGCCGAGATAGATCGCGTGCATCATCACGCCCGAGGCGAGCGCATGGCCGATCGCATGGGCCCCGCGCGGCCACTGCGCGCCGATGGCGAGCGTGATCGGCACCAGCACGACGATGGCGCAACCGAATCGGATCAGGAGAAAGGTGAGCGGATCGCCGTCGAGCGAGGCGTATTTGCCCATGATCCAGCCGGTCGACCAGATCGCCACGAACAGGAGCGGCGCCGCCGCGAGTATCATCGATCGCTGCGACACCGCCGCCGAACCTCACCCGAGAGCCACGAAGGCGCTCCCGGGGCGCCCTCGCCGCCACTCTTCCACGCCGATCCCGCGCCGAACAGGCGCGCGCCGAACTTTGTTCGCCCCGCGAGCGTCGATCTCGCCTCGTTCCATCGTCGTGAAGCCCGTCGCGACGGACTCCCCGACCTCAGGCGCGCGGATGGGTCCGTCCCCACACCTCGAGCAGGCGCGCGGCGTCGACATGGGTATAGACCTGCGTCGTCGAGAGCGAGGCGTGGCCGAGGAGTTCCTGGATGGTCCTGAGATCGCCGCCGGCGCCGAGCAGATGGGTGGCGAAGGCATGGCGCAGCGCATGCGGCGTCGCCGTCTCGTCGAGGCCGAGCGCGCCACGCATCCGCTCCATCGCCAGTTGAATGATCCGCGGCGACAGCGGCCCGCCCTTGACCCCGCGAAAGAGCGGCTCCTCCGCGTCGAGCACGAAGGGACAGAGCGCCAGATAGGCCTCGACCCGCGCGACCACCGCCGGCAGCACCGGCACGATTCGCGTCTTGCCGCCCTTGCCGGTGATCCTGAGCGCCCGGCTCGCCGCGACCGGCGCCTCGCGACGCTTCAGCCCCAGTGCCTCGGAGATGCGCAGCCCGCATCCATAGAGAAGCGCGAACACCGCCGCGTCGCGCGCCGCCACCCAAGGCTCCTCGGCGAGGCTCTCCTCGGCCCGCGTCAACCGCAGCCCGACGGAGGCCGAGACCGGATGCGGCAGGCTGCGCCCGGCCTTGGGTGCCTTCACCGCCCGATAGGGCGCCGCATTGAGCCCGTCGCGCCGCTCGAGAAACCGGGCGAGCGAGCGGATGCCGGCGAGATTGCGCCCGAGCGTGCGCGCGCCGACGTCCGACGTCTTCTTGCGACGCGCGAGAAAGGCGCGCAGATCGGCCGGCCTCAGCCCCGACAGCGCGGCGATCGTCGGCGGTTCGCCGAGATGAGCGGTGAGAAAGCGCAGGAACTGCTCGACGTCGCGATCGTAGGCCTCCACCGTCTCCGGCGAGGCCCGCCGCTCCGCCGAAAGATGCGCCCGCCAGCGCGTCAACGCCTCGGCGAGGTCGGGCGCGGCGAGGATCAGGATCTCGGCCGAGGGCGCGGCGGTGGACATCGTCGGATCTCCCATGGGGACGCCTCGACGATGCGGCGCCGAGATTAACAAAGTGATGCCCGTGCCCCGGCGCCCGAGCCGACCGGCCACCTCCCTCTCGCGCCGCCCGCCGCCGCCGCCTATCGTGCCGGCTCGCCCCGACGGATCGAATCGCCCATGGCCCGCCCGATCGACGACCTCTTCGACGCCTCCGACGCGCCGCCGCCCCCGGCGCGCCCCTCGGTGGTGCCCGTCCTGGTCCCGGTCGCCCTCGACACCGCCTATTCCTACCGGGTGCCGCGCGACCTCGCGGTGGAACCGGGCTCGATCGTCGAGGTCCCGCTCGGGCCGCGCAAGGTGCTCGGCGTGGTCTGGGATCCCGACACCGGCGCCCCGCCGCTGAAGATCGGCGACAACCGCCTGCGCGAGATCGAGGCGACCTTCGATTGCCCGCCGATCCGCTCCGGCCTCAGGCGCTTCGCCGACCGCCTCTCGCGCTATTATCTGATGCCGCGCGGCATGGTGCTGCGGATGATTCTCCGCGCGCCCGAGGCGCTCGAGCCGGAGGCACCGATTCGCGGCGTCCGCCTCGCCGGCCCCCCCGGCGAACCGCATCTGCCCGAGCGCATGACCCCGGCCCGCCGCCGCGTCCTCGACGTGCTCGAGGGTGACTTCGCCTGGTCGCGCACCGGCCTCGCCGCCTCGGCGGGCGTGTCGGCGAGCGTCGTCGACGGGCTCCTCGCGCAAGGAACCCTCGAGGAGGTCTGGCTGCCGCCCGGCCGCCCGCCGGCGAACCCCGACCCCGACCACGGCGGCAAGGCGCTCGGCCCCGATCAGACCGCCGCCGCCGAGGACCTGCGCCGCGCCGTCGCCGACGCCGCCTTCCGCGTCGACCTCCTCGACGGCATCACCGGCTCCGGCAAGACCGAGGTCTATTTCGAGGCGGTCGCCGAGGCGGCGCGGCGCGGCCGGCAGGCGTTGATTCTCCTGCCGGAGATCGCGCTCACCGCCGAGTTCCTGCGCCGCTTCGCCGACCGATTCGGCGTCGAGCCGGCCCAATGGCATTCCGAGGTGCCGCCGAAGACTCGCGCCCGGGTCTGGCGCGGGGTCGCCACCGGCGAGGTCCGCGTCGTCGTCGGCGCCCGCTCCTCGCTGTTCCTGCCCTTCGCCGACCTCGGCCTGATCGTCGTCGACGAGGAACACGACGGCGCCTACAAGCAGGAGGACGGCGTCGTCTACCACGCCCGCGACATGGCGGTGCTGCGCGGCCGCATCGACGATTTCCCCGTCGTCCTCGCCTCCGCCACGCCCTCGCTCGAGACCTGGGTCAACGCCGAGACCGGCCGCTATCGCCGCCATCTCCTGCCGACGCGCGCCGGCGCCGGGCGCCTGCCCGAGATCCGCACCCTCGATCTGCGCATCCACCGGCCGGCCGCCGGCCGCTTCCTCGCCCCGCCGCTGATCGCCGCCGTGCGCGACACGATCGCCGCCGGCCGGCAGGCGCTGCTCTTCCTCAACCGGCGCGGCTATGCCCCGCTGACGCTCTGCCGCTCCTGCGGCCACCGTTTCGAATGCCCGAACTGCTCGGCCTGGCTGGTCGAGCACCGATTCCGCGGCCAGCTGATGTGCCATCACTGCGGCCACTCGATCCGCCGCCCCGACGCCTGCCCCGAATGCGGCGAGATCGACGGCCTCGTCGCCGTCGGCCCCGGCATCGAGCGCATCGCCGAGGAGGTGGCGCAGACCTTCCCCGAGGCCCGCCGCCTCGTGCTCTCCTCCGACATGCCCGGCGGCAATCTGCGCATGAAGGCCGAACTCGCCGCCTTCGCGGAAGGGGCCGCCGACATCGTCGTCGGCACGCAGATCCTGGCCAAGGGTCACAATTTCCCGCTGCTCGATCTGGTCGGCGTGGTCGACGCCGATCTCGGCCTCGCCCATGGCGATCTGCGCGCCGCCGAGAAGACCTTCCAGCTGATCCAACAGGTGACCGGACGCGCGGGGCGCGCCGGCGCCGGGGCCCGCGCCCTCCTCCAGACCCGCGCCCCCGATCATCCGGTGTTGCGCGCCATCGTCGCCGGCGACCGCGACGCCTTCTACGAGCGCGAGAGCGAGGAGCGCCGCCGCGCCGCCATGCCCCCCTTCGGCCGCCTCGCCGGGGTGATCGTCTCCGCCGAGACCCGCGAGACCGCCTTCGCCCACGCCCGCGCCATGGCCGCCGTCGCCCCGCACGACGCCGACGTCGCGGTGCTCGGCCCGGCCGAGGCGCCGATCGCCGTGGTGCGCGGCCGCCACCGTTTCCGCCTGTTGATGCGCACCGATCGCACCACCGACATCCAGGCCGCCCTGCGCGACTGGTTGGCCCGGTGCCCCGCCCCGCGCGGCGACCTGCGCGTCCAGGTGGACGTCGATCCGCAGAGTTTTCTGTGACGGCGCGAAAGGCGAAAGCACCGTCGACGCCGGTGTTAGACTTTCGGAAATCGGGCCGGCGGCCGTGTTGCGTCCACACGGCCCCTATGCTAGGACACGCCCGTCTTCGGCGGAAAAGCTCGTCCAACGCGTTGGTTCGTCGAAACATTCCAATGATTTCAAGGACGTTCGGAGCGGGAGCCGCGTCGGACGTCCGGCTTGGCGTGGGGGGTTCCGGAGCGGTGGCAGAGACGACTTCGATCGTATCCGGCGTAGCTCGGCGCTATGCGAGCGCGCTCTTCGAAGTGGCCCTCGAGGGCGACGCGGTCGACGCCGTCGGCCGGGACCTCGACACCTTCGACGGCGCCCTGGCCGGGAGCGCGGATCTCCGCCGCCTCGTCCAGAGCCCGGTCTTTTCGTCCGACGAGCAGACCCGCGCCGTGAGCGCCGTTCTCTCGATGCTCGGCATCGGCGGCTATGCCGCCAACTTCATCGGATTGGCGGCGCGCAATCGCCGGCTCTTCGTTCTCCCCGGCATGATCGAGGCTTATCGCCAGCTCGTCGCGGCTCACCGCGGCGAACAGGTCGCCGAAGTCACGTCGGCGCATTCTCTCACCGAGGACCAGATCTCCTCGCTCTCCTCGGCGCTCGCGGGCGTCGCGCAGGGCAAGCAGATCCGGATCGTCCCGAAGGTGGATCCCTCGATCATCGGTGGCCTCATCGTCAAGGTGGGCTCCCGCATGATCGACACTTCCCTGAAGACGAAACTCACTTCTCTCAAGGTCGCACTGAAAGAGGTCCGCTGATGGATATTCGGGCGGCGGAAATTTCCGCAATCCTCAAGGAGCAGATCAAGAACTTCGGCCAGGAAGCCGAAGTCTCTGAGGTCGGCCAGGTTCTGTCCGTCGGCGACGGCATCGCGCGTGTGCATGGACTCGACAAGGTCCAGGCCGGTGAGATGGTCGAGTTCGCCAACGGCACGCGCGGCATGGCGCTCAACCTCGAAGTCGACAACGTCGGCATCGTGATCTTCGGCTCCGACCGCGAGATCAAGGAAGGCGACACCGTCAAGCGCACCGGCGCCATCGTCGACGTCCCCGTCGGCAAGGGCCTGCTCGGCCGCGTCGTCGACGCGCTCGGCAACCCGATCGACGGCAAGGGCCCGATCTTCTACGAGAAGCGCTCGCGCGTCGACGTGAAGGCCCCCGGCATCATCCCGCGCAAGTCGGTGCACGAGCCGATGTCGACCGGCCTCAAGGCCGTCGACGCTCTGATCCCGATCGGCCGTGGCCAGCGCGAGCTGATCATCGGCGACCGTCAGACCGGCAAGACCGCGATCGCGCTCGATACGATCCTGAACCAGAAGCCGATCAACGCCGCCGGCGACGAGAGCCAGAAGCTCTACTGCGTCTACGTCGCGATCGGTCAGAAGCGTTCGACCGTCGCCCAGTTCGTGAAGGTCCTCGAGGAGCAGGGCGCTCTCGAGTACTCGATCGTCGTCGCCGCCACCGCCTCGGACGCGGCGCCGATGCAGTTCATCGCGCCGTTCTCCGGCTGCGCCATGGGCGAGTACTTCCGCGACAACGGCATGCATGCCGTCATCATCTATGACGACTTGTCCAAGCAGGCCGTCGCCTACCGTCAGATGTCGCTGCTCCTGCGCCGTCCGCCGGGCCGCGAAGCCTATCCGGGCGACGTCTTCTACCTGCATTCCCGCCTGCTCGAGCGCGCGGCGAAGCTGAACAAGGACAACGGCCTCGGCTCGCTGACCGCTCTGCCGGTCATCGAAACCCAGGCGAACGACGTGTCCGCCTACATCCCGACCAACGTGATCTCGATCACCGACGGTCAGATCTTCCTCGAGACCGATCTGTTCTACCAGGGCATCCGCCCGGCGGTGAACGTCGGCCTCTCGGTCTCCCGCGTCGGTTCGTCGGCGCAGGTGAAGGCGATGAAGCAGGTCGCCGGCAAGATCAAGGGCGAGCTCGCGCAGTATCGCGAGATGGCGGCCTTCGCTCAGTTCGGCTCGGACCTCGACGCGGTGACCCAGCGTCTGCTCAATCGTGGCGCTCGTCTGACCGAGCTCCTCAAGCAGCCGCAGTTCTCCCCGCTCAAGACCGAAGAGCAGGTCTGCGTGATCTACGCCGGCATCAACGGCTACCTGGACGCCATCCCGGTCGCCAAGGTCGGTGCCTACGAGCAGGGCCTCCTGCGTCACCTTCGCGCCGAGCATGCCGCGCTTCTCGACGGCATCCGCGACAAGAAGGAACTGACGGCCGAACTCGGCGACAAGCTGAAGTCCGTCGTCGAGGCCTACACCAAGTCCTTCGCCTGATCGGGCGAGGACGAGGCAACCGATCGACCCGCGAGGCGTGGAAACGCCTCACGGGTCGAGACGCACGAGCCGGGTGAGCCCCGGTTCCACGCTCGAGGATAGGACGGCCCGATGCCGAGCTTGAAGGATCTCAGAAATCGCATCGCCTCCGTGAAGGCGACGCAGAAGATCACGAAGGCCATGCAGATGGTGGCCGCGGCGAAGCTGCGCCGCGCCCAGCAGGCGGCCGAGGCCGCCCGGCCCTTCGCCGAACGGATGAACGCCGTTCTGGCCAATCTCGCGGGCGCCTTCGAGGGCCGCCCCGACGCTCCCGTCCTGCTCGCCGGCAACGGCCGCACGGACGTTCAGTTGCTGGTCGTGTGCACCGCCGAGCGCGGTCTGTGCGGCGCCTTCAACTCCTCGATCGCGCGTCTGGCTCGCGACCATGCCAATCGCCTCATCGGCGAGGGCAAGACGGTCAAGATCCTCTGCGTCGGCCGCAAGGGCGCCGATGCGCTCCGCCGCCAGTTCGCCGACAAGATCATCGAGGTGATCGAGTTCAAGGGCGTCAAGCAGCTCGGCTACGCGCATGCCGACGGTGTCGGCAAGAAGGTCCTGGCGATGTTCGAGGCTGGCGAATTCGACGTCGCCACGCTCTTCTACTCGCAGTTCAAGTCGGTGATCTCGCAGATCCCGACCGTTCAGCAGATCGTCCCGGCGGAGATCCCGGCGGACGCCAAGCAGGCGGCCGCTTCCGGCGCCGTCTACGATTGCGAGCCGAGCGAGGAAGAGATCCTCGCCGACCTCCTGCCGCGCAACGTCTCCACGCAGATCTTCCGGGCCCTGCTCGAGAACGCCGCGTCGGAACAGGGCTCGCGCATGTCCGCGATGGACAACGCGACCCGCAACGCCGGTGAAATGATCAAGAAGCTGACGACGACCTACAATCGGTCGCGCCAGGCGATGATCACCAAGGAACTCATCGAAATCATCTCGGGCGCCGAAGCGGTCTGAGTTTTTATTCAGAGGACATCACGATGGCTGACAGCAAGATCGGTCGTATTCGGCAGGTGATGGGTGCCGTCATCGACGTTCAGTTCGACGGACATCTCCCGGCGATTCTCAACGCGCTCGAGACCACCAACAACGGCTCGCGCCTGGTGCTCGAGGTTGCCCAGCACCTCGGCGAAAACACCGTGCGCACCATCGCCATGGACTCGTCCGAGGGCCTCGCCCGCGGTCAGGAAGTGGTCGACACCGGCCTGCCGATCGCGGTTCCGGTCGGCGAAGGCACCCTCGGCCGCATCATCAACGTCATCGGCGAGCCCGTCGACGAGCTCGGCGCGGTGAGCGCCGCCGAGATGCGTCCGATCCACGCGCCGGCCCCGACCTTCGCCGATCAGTCGACCGAGGCCGAGATCCTCGTCACCGGCATCAAGGTCGTCGACCTCCTCGCCCCCTACTCCAAGGGCGGCAAGATCGGCCTGTTCGGCGGCGCCGGCGTCGGCAAGACCGTTCTGATCATGGAACTGATCAACAACGTCGCCAAGGCGCACGGTGGTTACTCGGTGTTCGCCGGCGTCGGCGAGCGCACCCGTGAGGGCAACGACCTCTATCACGAGATGATCGAGTCTCGCGTGAACGTCGACCCGAAGGAAAACAACGGCTCGACCGCCGGCTCCAAGTGCGCCCTGGTCTACGGCCAGATGAACGAGCCGCCGGGCGCGCGTGCCCGCGTCGCGCTGACCGGCCTGACCGTCGCCGAATATTTCCGCGACCAGGGCCAGGACGTGCTCTTCTTCGTCGACAACATCTTCCGCTTCACCCAGGCGGGTTCGGAAGTGTCGGCGCTCCTCGGCCGTATCCCGTCGGCGGTGGGCTATCAGCCGACCCTCGCGACCGAGATGGGCGCCCTCCAGGAGCGCATCACCACCACCAACACCGGCTCGATCACTTCGGTGCAGGCGATCTACGTCCCCGCCGACGACTTGACCGACCCGGCGCCGGCCGCCTCCTTCGCCCACTTGGACGCGACCACCGTTCTGTCGCGCTCGATCGCCGAAAAGGGCATCTACCCGGCGGTGGACCCGCTCGACTCGACCTCGCGCATCCTTTCGCCGCTGGTCATCGGTGAGGAGCACTACGCGGTCGCCCGTCAGGTGCAGCAGATCCTCCAGCGCTACAAGGCGCTCCAGGACATCATCGCGATCCTGGGCATGGACGAGCTCTCGGAAGAAGACAAGATCGCGGTCGCCCGCGCCCGCAAGATCGAGCGCTTCCTGTCGCAGCCCTTCCACGTCGCCGAAGTCTTCACCGGCTCGCCCGGCAAGCTGGTGAGCCTCAAGGACACCATCCGCGGCTTCAAGGGTCTGTGCGACGGCGAATACGATCACCTCCCCGAGGCGGCCTTCTACATGGTCGGCACCATCGAGGAAGCGATCGAGAAGGCCAAGAAGCTCGCCGCCGAAGCCGCCTGATCCGAAGTCGTCACGACCGGCCGACACGTCGGCCGGTCGCAACGTCCCAACGACGCGCCTCGCGTTCCGCGAGGCCATGAAACGAGGCGGAAATGGCCGAAGCGTTCAAGTTCGAGCTGGTGTCCCCGGCGCGTCTCGTCCTCTCCGAGGAAGTCGCGCAGGTGATGGTGCCCGGCGCCGAGGGTGACTTCACCATGCTGAAGGGCCACTCGCCGTTCATGACCACCGTGCGCCCCGGCGTCCTCGAGGCGACCTCGCCCGCCGGCAAGGTCACCAAGATCTTCGTGCGCGGCGGCTTCGCCGACGCCTCGCCGGCCGGCCTGACCATCCTCGCCGAACAGGCGATCCCGGTGGAAGAGCTGAAGGCCGACGTGATCGCCAAGGAGATCAAGGACGCCGAGGAAGACGTCTCCGACGCCAAGACGGCGGAAGGAAAGCGCGTCGCCCAGGAGAAGCTCGATCAGCTGAAGGCGGTCTTCGCCGCCGCCGCCACGAGCCACTGAGCCCGCGCCGCCCCGGCGGTGACCACGTCGAAAAATCGAAGAGCCCCGAGCGATCGGGGCTTTTTCGCGTCTGGAGCCGTTCGCAGCGCCCGCCCGGTGGGAACCTCGACGCGGGCGGGGGGAGCCGTTCCGAGCTCTCGCCGCCGCGTCGCGTCCCGCCTCACCCGAGCGCGATGTCGGGGCGAACCGCCGCGATCGCCGCCGCGCTGCGCCGCATCTCCGCTTCGGTGAGGAAATCGCCGATCGGCACCGCCGACCCGTCGCGCCCGTCGATCAGGAAGAGGTGCCAGAGGCTGCCGCCCTCGGCCAGATCCTCGCGCAGCGCGCCGAGCGCCCCGCACTCCTCGAGGCGGAGCCGCCGCCGGATGCCGGTGCCGAAGCGCGTACGCACCTCCTCGACCACGCTCGCCGTCGCCGCTCGGAACGAGACGACCCGGTCGATGCCCGAGAGCGCCGCCGAGATGCCGAAGGAGCCGAGCGCGATCCCGAGACCGCAGCCGATCCAGACCAGCGTATCGGGAAAGAGGTCGAAGCCCGGCCGCGCCAGGACGACGATCGAAACCGCCGCCGTCAGCAACGCGCCACCGAGCGTCCCGACCGCACCGCGCCAGGCGCCGTCGACGGGTTGGGTGAAGTCGATCGTGCCCCGTCCCCGGGTGACCGTCGTGTGGTTCGTTTCCATCGCTGCCTCCTGGACGCCGGATCTCGACGCCACGATGGCCGAACGTGGTCAACGAAGCCTTAAGGCCCCCGTCCTTCCGAGCACGCGCCGCGAACTCACGGCACCAGCGTGCGGAAGGCGGCGACGACGTTCTCGTAGACCGGCCGCTTGAACGGGATGATCAGCCCGGGGAGATTGGCGAGCGGCTCCCAGCGCCATTCGGCGAATTCCTTCTCGCCGGCCGGCGGATTGTCGATGTCGATCTCCGATTCGTCGCCCTCGAAGCGGAAGGCGAACCACTTCTGGGTCTGCCCCCGCCATTTGAACTTCCAGCGCTCGCCGACCACCGCGCGCGGAATGTCGTAGCTGTACCAATCGGGTGCCTCGGCGATCAGGCTGGCGGAGCGGACGTTGGTCTCCTCCCAGAGCTCGCGCTTCGCCGCCTCGAACGGATCCTCGCCCGCGTCGATGCCGCCCTGCGGCATCTGCCACTCGTGACCGGGCGCGACGTGCTCGACGAGACCCTCGTTGGCGCGGCGCCCGATCCACACCAGACCCTCGCGATTGATCAGACAGATCCCCACGCAGGGACGGTAGGGCAGGCTCTCGAATTCGGTCGGGGTCACGGATCGGCTCCTCGCAACGGCGTCGGGTCGAGATTTAGCCCATGATGCGCGGCCCGTCACGCCGCCCGCCCCGCTTCGTCCTTGAAAACGACGCCCTCATGGCCCACAGTCGATCCATCGGATCGACGATCCGATCGGTCGGCGAGGACGAGGGCGAAGCAGGGTCGCGTTTTGATTTCCGTCGTGTCGCCGAGCGGTACTCGAGAGGAGGTCACTCACCTGTCCATCGAACAGACCATCGGGGCCGCCGCTGCGCCCCAGCCTCGGCTCGCCCGGCCCATGCCCAGCGCCGAGACCATCGCCGAAGCCGCTCGCAAGAGCCTCGACGACAGCAAGGCGGAAGACATCGTCATCATCGACATCCACGACAAGTCCTCGCTGGCCGACATCATGATCGTCGCCTCGGGCCGGTCGCATCGTCACGTCGGCGCCATCGCCGATCGTCTCATCGACGATCTCGAGAAGGTCGGCGCCCATGCCCCGCGCGTCGAGGGCCTGCCCCATTGCGACTGGGTGCTGGTCGATGCCGGCGACGTGTTGATCAATCTGTTCCGTCCCGAGGTGCGCGGCTTCTACGCCCTCGAGAAGATGTGGTCGGCCGACGCGCCCGCCCCGCGCGCGACCTCGCGCGGCTGAGGCGCCGAGCGGAGAGACGCCGTGCGCGTGACCATCGCGGCGGTCGGCCGCATGAAGGCCGGCCCCGAACGCGAACTGCTCGATCGCTACCTCGATCGCGCGGCCAAACAGGGTCGCGCCCTCGGCGTGACCAAGGTCGAGGTTCGCGAGATCCCCGAATCGCGCGCCGCCCGGGCCGAGGATCGCAAGGCCGAGGAGGCCGAGGCGCTGCTCGCCGGCGTCGCCGATACCGCCTGGGTGATCGTTCTCGACGAGACCGGCACCACGCGCACCTCGCAGGCCTTCGCCGACGATCTCGCCGCCCGTCTCGCCGAGGGGCGCGACTGGGCGATCCTGATCGGCGGCGCCGACGGTCACGGCCCCGCCGCCCTCGCCCGCGCCGATCTGCGCCTCGCCTTCGGCGCCATGACCTGGCCCCACCAGATCGTGCGCATCCTCGCCGCCGAACAGATCTACCGCGCCACCACCATCCTCGCCGGCCACCCCTATCACCGCGCCTGACCCGTCCCGGTCCGGCGCGACCCGTCCCGGCCCGCCACGAACCGCGACGAGATCGCCGCATCGCCGGCTTGCTCTCGCCACGATCCCCTCGCAACGTCGCCTTGCGCGTCCCTCACCGCGAGGCGACGATCGACCCGACACTGCCCGCACCGTTCGACCGGCGACACCATGACCGCCCTGCCGCCCGAGACCTCTCCGCCCCCGATGCCGGCGCCGCCGTGGCGGCCGGCCTTCGCGCGTCCGGGCCTCGCCGTGTGGCTGGTGCTCGCCCTCGCGAGCCCAACCACCGCGCAGGAGCCGCCGCCGGGCCTCAGACCCGGTGCCGCCGGTACCGCGTCGGCGTCGAGCGCCACGACCACCCCGGCAACTCCGGCCGATCCGAGCGACCGCCGCGCCGCCGTCCGCGCCGAACTCGACGGGGTGCTGCGCGACATCGACCTCGGCAAGGACCGGCAGGCGGCGATTCGCGCGGAGATCGAGGCCATCGCCCGCGAGAGCGGCCGCGTCTCCGAGCAGCTTCTCGCCACTGCCCGGCGTCTGCGCGAGGCCGAGGCCCGCCTCGCCGTCACCGAGAAGCGGATCGCCGACCTCGACCGCGACGTGATCCGCTCGCGCCGCGCGCTCGAGGCCCGCCGCGACGTGCTCGCCGACGTGCTCGCCGCCCTCCAGCGCATCGGCCGCAAACCGCCGCCCGCGGTCGTGGTGCGACCCGAGGACGCACTCGCCGCCGTCCGCAGCGCCATTCTCGTCGGCGCCCTGCTGCCGGAGCTGCGCGATCAGGCCGAGGCGCTCCTCGCCGACCTCCAGTCGCTCGAGGCCCTGAAGACCGCCGCCGCCACCGAGCGCGAACGCTTCCATGCCGAGGGCGAGGACCTGGTCGCGGAGCGCGGCCGCCTCGAACTGCTGGTCGAGGAGCGCCGCAAGGCGCGCGGCGAGAAGGAGGCGAGCCTGCGCGAGGAAGCCGCCAAGGCCGCCGCCCTCGCCGAACGCGCCACTTCGCTCGAGGGTCTCGTCGCCGCCCTCGAGAAGGCGGCGACGCCGGCGAAGCCGGCACCCGAGATCACGCTCGCCACGGCGCGCGGCCGCCTGCCGCTGCCGGTCTCCGGCGAGACCATCCTGCGCTGGGGCCAGGACGACGCCGCCGGGCTCACCGCCAAGGGCCTCTCGATCGCCGCCCGGGCCGGCGCCGCGGTCACGTCTCCGTGTGATGGCGCGGTGATCTTCGCGGGGCCGTTCAGATCCTACGGCAAACTCTTGATCATCAATGCCGGCGGCGGATATCATGTCGTGCTTGCCGGAATGGAACGGATCGACGTGGAGATCGGGCAATCGGTACGGGCCGGCGAACCCGTCGGCCTGATGGGCAGTCGGCCGGTGACCACGGCCGTGTCGGGCGGAGCCTCCGATCGGCCGATCCTCTATGTCGAATTCAGAAAAGACGGTACGTCGATAGATCCCTCGCCCTGGTGGGCGCGGGCGCGTGACGAGAAGGTTCGCGGATGATGCGCAAGGTTTCGTTGTTGGTGGTGGGCGGACTGCTCGGTGCCGGTGTCGTGGTCGGTATCGGTCAGGGTGAGCGGTTCATCGCCGGCAAGGCGGTCGCCGCCGCGACCGACACGTATCGCCAGCTCAATCTGTTCGGCGACGTGTTCGAACGTATCCGCTCCGACTACGTCGAGCAGCCGGACGATTCGAAGCTGGTGGAAAGCGCCATCAACGGCATGCTGACCTCGCTCGATCCCCATTCGAGCTACATGTCGCCGAAGAGCTTCAAGGACATGCAGGTCCAGACGCGCGGCGAGTTCGGCGGCCTCGGCATCGAGGTGACGATGGAGGAGGGCCTCGTCAAGGTCGTCGCTCCGATCGACGACACGCCCGCGGCCCGCGCCGGCGTGCGCGCCGGCGACATCATCACCCAGCTCGACGGCGAGCAGGTCCAGGGCCTCAGCCTCAATCAGGCCGTCGACAAGATGCGCGGCCCGGTCAATTCGCCGATCACCCTGACGATCAAGCGCGAGGGCGCCGCCGAACCGCTGCAGATCAAGATCGTCCGCGACACCATCCGCATCAAGTCGGTGCGCTCGCGCGAGGAAGGCGGCGACATCGGCTACCTGCGCATCACCCAGTTCAACGAGCAGACCTACGACGGCCTGCGCGATCAGATCGCCAAGATCGAGAAGGACATCCCGTCCGACAAGCTCAAGGGCTTCGTCCTCGACCTGCGCAACAACCCCGGCGGTCTCCTCGATCAGGCGATCTCGGTCTCCGACGCCTTCCTCGAGCGCGGCGAGATCGTCTCGACCCGTGGCCGCAACGCCGACGAGAGCCAGCGCTACAACGCCCGTGCCGGCGATCTGATCAAGGGCAAGCCGGTGGTGATCCTGATCAACGGCGGCTCCGCCTCGGCCTCCGAGATCGTCGCCGGCGCCCTCCAGGACCACAAGCGCGCCACTCTGGTCGGCACCCGGTCCTTCGGCAAGGGCTCGGTCCAGACCATCATCCCGCTCGGCCAGAACGGCGCCATCCGCCTGACCACCGCGCGCTACTACACGCCCTCGGGCCGCTCGATCCAGGCCAAGGGCATCGATCCCGACATCGAGGTCCTGCAGGACACCCCCGAGGATCTCAAGGGCAAGGACGACACCAAGGGCGAGGCGAGCCTCAAGGGCCACCTCAAGAACCCCAACGACGGCAACGCCGCCGACGAGAAGACCGGCTCGCAGGCCTATGTGCCGCCCGAGGCCAAGGACGACAAGGCGCTCAACTACGCCTTCGACCTGCTGCGCGGCGCCAAGACCAACGCGGCCTATCCGCCGAACCCCAAGGCGGCCGTCCCCAACTGATCGACCGATCGCGACGAGAGGCCGCCGGATCCCACCTCCGGCGGCCTCTTCGATTCGAAGGGCTCGTCAGACGGCGGAGAATCGGCGTAGATCGATCCGAACCAGGGAGATGATCAAGGGACATGGGGAACGACCTCGACGCCCCGCTCGGTCTGAAGGCCGCCAAGCGCCCGATCTGGGCCCGCATTCCCTTCGGCATCATCGGCCTGTCGCTGATCGGTCTGGTCGGCGCGGTGATCGGCGTCTGGCTGGTCTTCATGCGCGACCCGGAAGGCGGCGAGCCCCACGCGGTCGTCCGCCTCGATCGCTCCAAGACCGGCATCGCCAAATCCGACGTGGCCGTCGCCGAGCCGGCCCGCCCGGCCGAGGAGACGCCGCCGCCCGGCACGCCCCAGGGCGCCGCCCGCCCCGCCCAACAGGGCCTCGTCGAGGTCACCCCCGCCACCGACGCCGGTCTCGAGCCGGTGCCCGCCCGCCGCGTCCCCGAGGCCATGGAGGGCCAGCCGCTCTCCACCGCGCCGATCGCCCGGGTCTCGGAGAAGACCCGCTGGGGCCTGTTGCCGCGCATCGCCTCCGACGGCAGCCGTCCGCTCGACGTCTATGCCCGTCCGGTGCCGCGCCTGCCGCAATCGACCCCGCGCGTCGTCCTGATCGTCGGCGGCCTCGGCATCTCCCAGACCTCGACGCAGGAGGCCCTGCGCGTGCTCGGCCCCGACGTCACCCTCGCCTTCGCCCCCTATGGCGCGAGCCTCGACCGCTGGGTGCAGAAGGCGCGCGCCGACGGCCACGAACTGCTGCTCCAGGTGCCGATGGAGCCCTTCGACTACCCGGACAACGATCCCGGGCCCCAGACCCTCGTCGCCTCCGCCCCGACCGAGGCCAACACCGACCGGCTGATGACCCTGCTCGGCCGGCTCACCAACTACGTCGGCGTGATCAACTACATGGGCGCCCGCTACACCGCCGATCCCGCCGCCCTCGGCGCGACCCTGAACGAGCTGACCCGGCGCGGCCTGATGTTCGTCGACGACGGCTCGTCGAGCCGCTCCACCGGCGAATCGAGCGCCCGCGCCGCCCGCACTCCCTTCGCCCGCGCCGACGTGGTGATCGACGAGATCGCCCGCGACGACGCCATTCAGGCCCGTCTCACTCAGCTCGAGCAGGTCGCGCGCACCAAGGGCGTCGCCGTCGGCACCGCCACTGCCCTGCCGATCTCGTTGCGCAATCTCCAGACCTGGATCAAGGCGCTCGAGGCGCGCGGTCTGGTGCTGGTGCCGGTCAGCGCCGTCGCCCGTCAGGGCTGAGGCCCTTCACACCCCGCCCGGGGTCACACCCCGATGCCGCGCCGGCGCAACTCGGTCGAGGAGAGCCCGTTGCGCGGCCCGCGCAGGAAGGCCCAGGCCGGCGCCCGGCGCCCGGCGAGCCCGGCCGCGCGCGCCTCCGGCAGCCGGAAGTCGGCGAGCGCCTGCGCCGCCGGCGCCGAGAGCGGCGTCATCGCCGCGCCGGGGCGGTCGACGATCGCCATCGGCAGCGCCGAGGCGATCCGCCGCCAATGCTGCCAATGGTGAAAACTCGCCAGATTGTCGGCGCCCATCACCCAGACGAAATGCACGTCCGGCCGCATCGCCACCAGCCGTTCCACCGTCCGCCACGTATAGGGCGAGCCGAACGCCGCCTCGAAGGCGGTGACGACGATGCGCGGATCGTCCATCAGCCGCCGCGCCGCCGCGATTCGCCGCGCCAGCGACGGCAGGCCGGCCGTCTCCTTCAACGGATTGCCGGGTGTCACCAGCACCCACAGCCGATCGAGTCGCAACCGTTCGAGCGCCGTCTCGGCGACGTGGAGATGACCGAGATGGGGCGGATTGAACGAGCCGCCGAGGAGCCCGATCCGCATGCCCGGAGCGGTCGGCGGCACGAGGAGATCCCCGCGCGCCGGACCGTTCGCATGAGGCAAGGGACGATCCCCGACGCGGCTCTCCATCAAGGCCGCGTCTGGCCGTTGCCGCGCACCCGGTAATTGAACGACACCAGCTGGTCGACGCCGACCGGCCCGCGCGCGTGCATCTTGCCGGTGGCGATGCCGATCTCCGCGCCCATGCCGAATTCGCCGCCGTCGGCGAACTGGGTCGAGGCGTTCCACAGCAGGATCGCCGAATCGATCTCGTTCAGGAACCGCGCCGCCGTCGCGGCGTCGTCGGTGACGATCGCCTCCGTGTGGTGCGAGCCGTAGTGCTCGATGTGGGCGATCGCCCCGTCGACCCCGTCGACCAGCCCGACGGTGATGATCGCATCGAGATATTCGGTCGACCAGTCGGCCTCGGTGGCGAGCTTCGCATCGGGCACCAGCGCCATCACCTCGGCCGAGGCGCGGATCTCGCAGCCCTTGGCGCGCAGAGCCTCGACCAGCGGCACCAGATGGGTCGCCGCGCAGGCACGATCGACCAGCAGCGTCTCGGCCGCGCCGCAGATGCCGGTCCGCCGCATCTTGGCGTTGACGACGATCTTCTCGGCCATGGCGAGATCGGCGGCCGCGTCGACATAGACGTGGCAGATCCCCTCGAGATGGGAGAAGACCGGCACCCGCGCCTCGCTCTGGACCCGCGCCACCAGCGACTTGCCGCCGCGCGGCACGATCACGTCGATCGTCCCGCCGAGCCCGGTCAGCATCGCCCCGACGGCGGCGCGATCGGTGGTGGGCACCAGCTGGATCGCGTCCTCGGGCAGGCCCACGCTCGCGAGCCCGCGCCGCAGCGCCGCGACGATGGTCGACGACGAGCGCAGCGCGTCGGACCCGCCGCGCAGGATCGCCGCGTTGCCGCTCTTCAGGCAAAGCGCGCCGGCGTCGGCCGTCACGTTGGGCCGGCTCTCGTAGATGATGCCGATCACGCCGAGCGGCGTGGCGACGCGCTCGATGTGGAGCCCGTTCGGCCGATCCCAGGCGGAGAGCACGCGGCCGACCGGATCGGGCAGCGCCGCGATCGCCTCGAGCCCGGCCGCCATGCCCTCGATCCGGTCCTCGTTCAGAACCAGACGATCGATGAAGGAGCCGGAAAGGCCCTTGGCCTCGCCCTCGGCGACGTCCTGCGCGTTGGCGGCGAGGATCTCCGGCACGGATCGGCGGAGCTCGGTCGCCATGGCGGCGAGGGCGGCGTCCTTGGTCGCCGTCGGCGCCAGCGCCATCGCGCGAGCCGCGACGCGGGCCCGCGCGCCGATGTCGGACATCGACACCTCGATCGAGGTCGCTCCGAATTTTTCGACGGCCGCCATCATTCCCCCCTGAGCACCATGTGGTCGCGGTGGATCATCTCCTTGCGACCTGTATAGCCGAGTATCGCTTCGATTTCATGGGTCTTGCGCCCGAGGATGGCGAGCGCGTCGCTCGCGTCGAAGGCGACGAGACCCCGTCCCAGTTCCTCGCCGGCCGGGCCGACGATGCGCACCGCGTCGCCGCGATGGAAGCTGCCTTCGACCCGCGTGCAGCCGGCCGGCAGCAGGCTCTTGCCGGTCCGGAGCGCCCGCGCCGCGCCGGCATCGATGGCGATGGTGCCGCGATCGTCGAGCGAGCCGGCGATCCACTTCTTGCGCGCCGTCACCGGATCGGCGGCCGGCAGGAACCACGTCGCCTTCTCGCCCGCCGAGATCGCCGCGAGCGGGCTCATCCGCTTGCCGAGCGTGATCACCATGGCGGTGCCGCCGTCGGTGGCGATCTTGCCGGCGTCGATCTTGGTCTTCATGCCGCCGCGCGACAGTTCCGAGCCCGCGCCGCCGGCCATCGCCTCGATCTCCGGCGAGATCCGCGCCACCAGCGGGATGAAGTCGGCGTTCGGATCCTGGTTCGGTGGCGCCGTGTAGAGCCCGTCGATGTCGGAGAGCAGCACCAGACAATCCGCCCCGACCATCGTCGCGACGCGCGCGGCGAGGCGATCGTTGTCGCCGTAGCGGATCTCGGTGGTCGCCACCGTGTCGTTCTCGTTGATGATCGGGATCGCCCGATGGTCCATCAACGTGCCGAGCGTCGCCCGTGCGTTGAGATAGCGCCGCCGATCCTCGGTGTCGTCGAGAGTGAGCAGCACCTGCGCGGCGGTATAACCGTGCTTGCCGAGAATTTCCGAATAGGCCCGCGCCAGGGCGATCTGCCCGACCGAGGCGGCGGCCTGGCTCTCCTCGAGCGCGAGCGCCCGCTTCGGCAGCCCGAGCTTGCCGCGCCCGAGCGCGATCGCGCCCGAGGACACCAGCAGCACCTCGCAGCCCGCCTGCATCAGGCGCGCCACGTCGGCGGCGAGGCTCTCGAGCCAGGGCCATTGAATGTCGCCCGTGGCCCGATCGACCAACAGGGCGGAGCCGATCTTGACGACGATGCGGCGGTGATCTTCCAGACGACGGATCATGGCGGGCAACCCCGAGCGCGTCTCTCCGTCGTCTCCGACGGCGAGGATCGGCTCGCCATAACGGCGAACCGACGGCGGATCAAGCATTTCGCGGGCGAGCCGGCGAAACGCATGGCCGCTTCACGGTCGCCACGCCTCTTCCTTGACCGAAGGCACCGTCGAGGCCTCTTCGGCGTCGGCCTGATCGATCGCCCGCCGCAGCGCCCTGAGCGCCTTCTCGACGTTCTCGCCGGTCGGCGACGACAATTGGATCGGCACCCGCCGCGCCGCCTTCTTCAGCGCCGCCGCCTTCGCCTCGCGCTCCTCCTCGGAGAGGCTGTCGACCTTGGTCAGGGCGACGATCTCGGGCTTGGAGGCGAGGCCGCCGCCATAGGCCTTGAGCTCCTTGCGGATGACCTTGTAGGCCTCCGCGACGTCGTCCTGGGTGCCGTCGACGAGATGCAGCAGCACCCGGCAGCGCTCGACGTGACCGAGGAAACGGTCGCCGAGGCCGAGCCCCTCGTGGGCGCCCTCGATCAGGCCGGGAATGTCGGCGAGCACGAATTCGCGCGCGTCGACCCGGACCACGCCGAGGCCGGGGTGGAGCGTCGTGAAGGGATAGTCGGCGATCTTCGGCTTGGCCGAGGTGACGGCGGCGAGGAACGTCGACTTGCCGGCATTGGGCAGGCCCACGAGACCGGCGTCGGCGATCAGCTTCAGCCGCAGCCACAACCACTTCTCCTCGCCCTCCTCGCCCGGATTGGCCCGGCGCGGCGCGCGATTGGTCGACGACTTGAAACGGTCGTTGCCGAAGCCGCCGTTGCCGCCGCGCGCCAGAAGCACCCGCTGGCCCACCTCGGTCAGGTCGGCGAGCATCGTCTCGCCGTCCTCCTCGAGAATCTCGGTGCCCTTCGGCACCTTCAGCACCACATCCTCGGCCTTGGCGCCGTGACGATTGCGGCCCATGCCGTGACCGCCGGTCTTCGCCTTGAAATGCTGTTGGAAGCGGTAGTCGATCAGCGTGTTGAGCCCGTCGACGCATTCGACCCAGACGTCGCCGCCGCGGCCGCCGTCGCCGCCGTCCGGCCCGCCGAACTCGATGAACTTCTCGCGCCGGAACGAGACGCAGCCCGCTCCGCCGTCGCCGGACCGGATGAAGACCTTGGCCTGATCGAGAAACTTCATCGCATACCTCTCGCGGGCGACGCCGAACCCTCTCGGCGCGCCCTCTCACCCTCGCCGGCGGCGGACGCTCACGCGCCCACCCCGGTCTTGACCCAGTTCTTCAGCGACGTCCAGATCGACCGTTCCAGCCGGAACCGATCGATCGGCACCATGCCGCGATAGAACAACGACGGCCCCATGCCCTGTCCGGCGTACTGGAAGCCGCACTTCTCGAGCACCCGCCGCGAGGCGCCGTTGGTCACCCGCGACGTCGCCGCCACCGCATCCGCCTCGAGCGCGCCGAAGGCGAAGTCGGAGAGCGCCTGCGCCGCCTCGGTGGCGAGCCCCCGCCCCCAATAGGGACGGCCGACCCAATAGCCGAGCACGAAGCGTTCGCCGTCGCGCGGCATCAGGCTCGCCGTCCCGATGAACCGGGAGCCCTCGTCCTTCAGATAGAGACCGAGGGTCCAGCGCGCCGGACCGGCCTCGGTGTTGTCGATGAAGGCGAGCGCGTCGTCGAGCCCGTAGGGGTGCGGCAGGTTCGACAGGTTCTCGGCCACACCGACGTCGTTGGCGAGATCCGCCATGCGCTGGGCGTCGGCACGCACCGGACGGCGCAACACCAGACGCGGGGTCTCGAGAATGGTCCCGGGCAGATCCCGGTCGGGTGGGGTATCGGCTCTCTCGCTCATGGCGCGATCCTCCGGTTCGTTGTCGCGGGCGGCGACGAGGGGGAAAAAACGAAAGAGGGAAAGATGGTGCCCCATCTCCCCTCTCGCGTGTCCCCCGGAACCGGGAGCCGAGATCAGCGGATCACAAGGATCCACCGGGTCGATGGGACACCGGCGGATCGTTGGATCATCTGCCGGTTCACTCCGCAGCGGCTGCCGTATTCGGCATCACGGAGATGTAGATGCGGCCGTTGGCTTTGGCCCGAAACTGTACGCGACCCGGAATGGTGGCGAAGATCGTGTGATCGGTGCCCATGCCGACGCCCGTGCCCGGATGCCACTTGGTGCCGCGCTGACGCGCGATGATGTTGCCCGGGATCACGACCTGATCGCCGAACTTCTTGATGCCGAGACGCTTGGACTCGGAATCGCGACCGTTGCGCGAAGAACCGCCGGCCTTTTTGTGAGCCATGATGATGCTCCTTCGTATCTCTTCACCGTCCCACGCCGGGCGACACGCCTCGGGGAACGGACTGATCGTCTCTCATCGGCCGGATCCCGGCCGAACGGCGGTTCAGGCGGCGTTGATCGCGGTGATCTTCACCTTGGTCTGCTCCTGACGGTGACCTTCCTTCTTGCGCCAGCTCTTGCGGCGGCGCTTCTTGAAGGTGATCACCTTCTTGGCACGGCTCTGCTCGACCAGCACGCCGGACACGGTGGCCCCGGCGACGGTCGGCGCGCCGACCACGGTGGTCTCGCCACCGATCAGCAGAACTTCGGAGAACGTGACCGCCTCACCGGCTTCGCCGACGAGCTTCTCGATGGTGATCACGTCGTCGGCGGCGACCTTGTATTGCTTGCCGCCCGTCTTGATGACCGCGAACATGTCTTTCTTACCTTCTCATCTCACACGCGCCCTTCGGCGCCGCGCGGTGTGCCGACGGCAGAGCCATCGGTTCCGACGCCCGCGTCTCGGCTCGAGAGCGGAAACCCTCTTCGATCGTGACCGAAGCGGGCGCGTCGTCGCACGGACTTGAGAAACGACCCGAGCCGGCACCACGGTCGATCGTCTCGTCACGAGAGGATCGAAGGCAGAGCCGGGGACGTTTTGAGCCTCGGACAGCGCCGGAGCCGGAATTCCCGGCCCTTCGCGAATGCCGATTTCCATAAGGAAAGCGAGCCGGGCTGTCAACGCGAGAAGCGCGTGAAACGGCGAAGACGGCGCTGTTCCGTGGCGCGTCCGCCACGCGCACGGAGCGCCACGGCCCGTGCCGGGTCACTTCGTCTGCGACGCCTCGAACGCGGCGATCGATTCCACCACCTCGTCGAGCAGAGCACGGTTGCGCGGCGTATTGAAGCGCCAATCGCCCCATTCGGGGGCGGGCATCCCGGCCGCCACCCAGGCGGCGACGACGCCCTCGGCGATCTCCTCGGGCGAATCGGCGCCGAAATGGGCCAGCCCGCGTGGATTATCCGGCGTGACGAAACTGACGTCCTCAGGCGACGCCCCCCCGGCGACGAGCCCGATGATCACGCGCCGGACGAAATCGATCAGAACATCGCCTTCGAGATGGAAATCCCTACGTCCGCTCCACACGATCCCACAGAGTCCAATGCCGATTTCGTCATCGGCGATCTCATACAGATTGACCGCGACGACGCGATCGACCGCGACCTTCAATTCATCGTCGTTCATGGCATCCTCATTGAAAATGAATCTTCGTCTTCGACGGAACGAGCACTTCGTCACCCTCGAGAATGTCGATCGTCACATCATGACCGAGACTATAGCGAATACCTATGATGGTTCCATCACTTCGCCGAAATTGCGGATATGGATATCGCGCACTGAAGTCGACGCGCTCCGCGCCCAGGAGCAAGCGCGACCCGAGGTCCAGGAATTCGTCTCTGTCGACCGTCCGCGTCGTCACGCTGGTCGCGTTCCTGTATCGGGTCCCGATCAAGCGCCCATTGTCCACGAGGCACTCGTTCAGCAATTCCCCGCGCACTTCCGGGTTCCCCAGCTCCGCCAAGCGGCTTTCCGCGGCGTCCAGGCGCGCCCGCTCGTGCGCGATCTCGCCTTCCGCGGTTTCCGTGAGGCTCGTCGGATAGCGCGGCCGCCACGTCGGATCGACCTGCCGAACCGCCGCATTCGACGTCTCCGGTCATACCATCGACGTCGTCGTCGCACCGTTTCGGGCCGCGAGATCGACTTCTGCTTCATCCCCCGATCCCGGAGATGAGACACGGAGAGCGCCACCGATCTCTCGGCGACGCTCTCGAAATCTTCATCGGTCGGATCACTCCGACGCCCGTTCGGTCGAAACCGCGCGTCAGCCCTTGGAGGAGGCGAGCGCGTCGAGACGCTTCTGCATCTCCTCCATCTGCTCCTTGAGCCGATCGAGATCGTTCGGCGCGCCGAGCGACGCCGGCTTGTCCTCGGGCTTCGCCGTCGCCGGCACCTGCCCCGGGAACCCTTCCGGCATCATCGCGCCGAAGGGCGAGAACATCCGCATCGTCCGCTCGAACATCTCGGTGTTGCGCCGGACCTGTTCCTCCATCGCCTCGAAGGCGTTGTTCGGGAAGGCGGCGGTCATCTGCTCGCGGAACTTGCCCTGCTCGCGGGTCAGGCTGTCGATGGAGAACTCGAGATAGCTCGGCACCAGATTCTGCATGCTGTCGCCGTAGAAGCGGATCAGTTGGCGCAGGAAGGCGATGGGCAACAGGTTCTGCCCCTTGTTCTCCTGCTCGAAGATGATCTGCGTCAGCACCGACCGGGTGATGTCGTCGCCGGATTTGGCGTCGTAGACGACGAAGAGCTCTTCGTTCTTCACCATCTCGGCCAGATCCTCGAGCGTCACGTAGGACGAGGTGCCGGTGTTGTAGAGCCGGCGATTGGCGTATTTCTTGATGATCGTGGGCTCGTCGGTCTTTGCCATCTTCTCTGCCACTCTTCTCGCGGCGCCGGCGCGCCGATCGATCGTCCCGGTGGACGGCGGATCGAGCTCTGTCGCGCACGGGACCTCCCTGGGTCCGATGAGATTAGGTAGTTTCTTCGCTCGAAGCCACCAGTTTCGCGCCGATCGTCCGATACGGTCGTCCCGACCCACACGGATTGGTCGAAGGTCTTAGTCGAAATCGGGAATTTCGCCCCCGAGTCAGACGGATTGCCGAGACGCGCACCCCCCTCTCGTCATTGACAGGTCACCGGCGTGGCGTCTCTATTCCCACCCGAAGGATCCGAACCGCGGTCGCGAGCGATTGCGGCGCTCCACCACGATCCAAACGATTAGAACGCGCTCGGATTGCCCGATCGCGGCCCGTAGTCAAACCTCGGAGGAAATACGCATGGCCACTGACGTCGTCATCGTGGGCGCGGCGCGCACGCCCGTCGGCATGTTCTCCGGCGCGCTCTCCAGCGTACCGGCCCATCAGCTCGGCGCCATCGCCATCAAGGCGGCGCTCGAGCGCGCTCAGGTCGACCCCGCCGACGTCGACGAGGTCATCCTCGGCCAGGTCCTCTCCGCCAACGGTGGCCAGAACCCGGCCCGCCAGGCCGCCATGGCCGCCGGCATCCCGCAGGAGAAGACCGCCTGGGGCCTCAACCAGCTCTGCGGCTCGGGCCTGCGCTCGGTCGCCCTCGGCCTGCAGCAGATCGCCAACGGCGATGCCGACGTCATCGTCGCCGGCGGCATGGAATCGATGTCCATGGCCCCGCACGTCGCCCACATGCGCAACGGCACCAAGATGGGCTCGCTCGAGATCCTCGACAGCATGCTGCGCGACGGCCTGACCGACGCCTTCCACGGCTATCACATGGGCGTCACCGCCGAGAACATCGCCCAGAAGTGGCAGATCTCGCGCGAGGAGCAGGACACCTTCGCCACCGCCTCGCAGAACAAGGCCGAGGCCGCCAAGAAGGCCGGCCGCTTCAAGGACGAGATCGTTCCGGTCACCGTCAAGTCGCGCAAGGGCGACGTCGTCGTCGACACCGACGAGTTCATCCGTGACGGCGTCACCGTCGATGCCCTCGCCAAGCTGCGTCCCGCCTTCAACAAGGAAGGCACCGTCACCGCCGGCAACGCCTCCGGCATCAACGACGGCGCCGCGGCGCTGGTGCTGATGTCCAAGGCCGAGGCCGAGAAGCGCGGCCTCACCCCGCTCGCCACCATCAAGTCCTGGGCGACCGCCGGCGTCGATCCGGCGATCATGGGCACCGGCCCGATCCCGGCCTCCCGCAAGGCGCTCGAGAAGGCCGGCTGGACCGTCGCCGACCTCGACCTCGTCGAGGCCAACGAGGCCTTCGCCGCTCAGGCCATCTCGGTCAACAAGGAGCTCGGCTGGGACACCTCGAAGGTCAACGTCAACGGCGGCGCCATCTCGATCGGCCATCCGATCGGCGCTTCCGGTGCCCGCGTCCTGACCACGCTCCTCTACGAGATGCAGAAGCGCGACGCCAAGAAGGGTCTCGCCACCCTGTGCATCGGCGGCGGCATGGGCATCGCCCTCTGCGTCGAGCGCTGATCGTCTCCGACGAGATCTCCGGGCGCGGCGCGAGACGCGCCCGGACCCCTCGCATCCCCTGAACCACGCGCCTCCCGGGCGCGCGGCAAGAAGAATCGTCCCCAATTTCAGATCCGATCGATCCCCCGAGGCGCGCCGTCGGCCCCGCCTTGGTCCGGATCACGGCAGTTTCGATGGAGGAAACCATGAGCAGAGTGGCTATCGTCACGGGCGGTTCCCGTGGTATCGGCGCGGCGATTTCCAAGGCCCTCGCGGCCGCCGGTTACAAGGTCGCCGCCAATTACGCCGGCAACGACGAGGCCGCCGCCGCCTTCACCAAGGAGACGGGCATCGCGACCTACAAGTGGGACGTGTCGGACTACGACGCCTGCGTCGCCGGCATCGCCAAGGTCGAGGCCGATCTCGGCCCGGTCGAGATCCTGGTCAACAACGCCGGCATCACCCGTGACGGCATGTTCCACAAGATGACCAAGGCTCAGTGGGACGCGGTGCTGCGCACCAACCTCGATTCGCTGTTCAACATGACCCGTCCGGTCTGGGAAGGCATGCGCGCCCGCAAGTTCGGCCGCGTCGTCTGCATCTCCTCGATCAACGGTCAGAAGGGTCAGATGGGTCAGGTCAACTATTCGGCCGCCAAGGCCGGCGACCTCGGCTTCGTCAAGGCCCTCGCCCAGGAAGGCGCCCGCGCCGGCATCACCGTCAACGCGATCTGCCCGGGCTACATCGCCACCGAGATGGTCAAGGCGATCGATCCGGCCGTGGTCGAGAAGTCGATCCTGCCCTACATCCCCGTCAATCGCCTCGGCGAACCGGAGGAGATCGCCCGCACGGTCCTCTTCCTCGTCGCCGACGACGCCGGCTTCCTGACCGGCTCGACGATCTCGCCGAACGGCGGTCAGTACATGGTCTGACGCCTCGCGCGCCAGCGATGGACGCCGATCTCGAGAGGGAGCCGCGAGGCTCCCTCTTTCCTTTCGTCGCGCCCCTCGCGAAGATGGCCGCCCCTCGAACGGAGCCCTTCATGTCGATGATCCTGCCGCACGTCGCCCGTGGCCCCGAAGGCCGTCCGCCGATCGTCTTTCTGCACGGCTTCGCCGGCGATCACGAAACCTGGATCGGCCAGATGATCGGGCTCGAGACCCGCCGCCGGGTGATCGCCTTCGATCTGCCCGGCCACGGCGCCGCCCTCGACTGGCCGCGCATCGGCCACGCCGGCATCTCCGCCGAGGCCGTGATCGCCTCGCTCGGCGGCCTCGGCATCGATCGGTTCCATCTGGTCGGCCATTCCATGGGCGGCGCCACCGCGACCATCGTCGCGCTGAAGCTCGCGGAGAGCCGGCGCCTCGCCAGCCTCACCCTGGTCGCGCCCGGGGGCTTCGGCCCGGAGATCAATCACCGCCTGTTGCGCCGATTCGCAGCGGCCACCGACGAGCACGAGATCCATTCCCTGCTCGAGCAGTTCTTCGGCTTCGAGAAGCCGGTGCCGCTGGCCGCCGCCCGCCGCATCGCCGAGATCCGTCGCGACCCGCGCGTGCCCACCACCCTGGCGACCATCGCCGAGGCGATCCTCGACGGCGAACGCCAGAAGAGCTTCGATCTCGCCCGTCTCGCCGATCTGCCGCACGGCGTGCGGCTGATCTGGGGCGACCAGGACCGCGTCCTGCCGCTCGGCCAGACGCGCGGCGTCCCCGGCGTCGTCGCCGTCCACGTCTTCCCCGGCGTCGGCCACATGCCCCATCTCGAGGTCGCCCGCGAGGTGACCCGCCTCGTCGCCGAGAGCGCCGCCGCCGACTGAGTCCCCCCCTCGAGCCACCGCGATCTGCGGCAAATCGACGAGGTTTTCAGCCGATCCACGGCGTGTTAACCTTGTTTCGGAAAGCCGCGTCCGGTCGGGAGAAACGCGGCGGGGGGACGTCATGCTCTACTGGGCCGGCGCCGGTCTCTTGGCCGGTTGGGTCATGTCGCGCGGCTTGCGCGGATCTCGCTTCGGCGCGCTGGCGATGATCGTCGGCGTCGTCGCGCTGGTGCTCGTCGCCGCCGCCCGGCGCTTCGAGGCGGACGCGCTGGTCGCCTGCCTCGTCTTCTGGGTCGCGGCGCAGGTCGCCTGGTTCCTCGGCAACCTGCTCACCGACGGTCTGCGGACCGACCGCGACGCCGAGGAGGCGAAGACGCCCCTCGGCTGACGCCGATCACGGCGCCGAGTTCGGGTACTTCAGGTGGATCGCGTCGATCTTCTTCGCGATCTCCGGCGTGATCACGAAATCGAAGGCCGCGAGATCCTCCTCGAGCTGCGCCATCCTGGTCGCGCCGATGATCGTCGCGGCGACGAAGGAGCGCGAGGCGACGAAGGCGAGCGCCAGCGTCGCCGGGGTGACGCCGAGATCGGCCGCCAGCGCGCAATAGGCCGCGATCGCCTCCTCGGTGTTGGGCGTCTCGTAGCGCTGCCCGCGATTGAAGAGCGTCGTGCGCGCCCCGGCCGGCCGCGCGCCGCCGAGATATTTGCCGGTGAGATAGCCCTGGCCGAGCGGCGAATAGGCGAGAAGGCCGACGTCCTCGCGGATCGACACTTCCGCCATCGCCACTTCGTAGGTGCGGTTGACGAGATTGTAGGCGTTCTGAACCGAGACCACCCGGGCGGCGCCCGCGACCTCGGCCGCCCTCAGCCAACGCATGGTGCCCCAGGCGCTCTCGTTGGAGAGGCCGATGTGACGGATCCGCCCCGCCGTCACGTGGTCCTGGAGCGCGGCGAGGCTCTCCTCGATCGCGGTCTCGTCCGGCTTGATCTCCGGATCGGTCCAGATCGTCGGATTGGAGCCGAAGGTGGAGACCATCCGCTCCGGCCAATGCACCTGATAGAGATCGATGTAGTCGGTCTTCAGCCGCTTCAGGCTCTTGAACACCGCCTCGTCGATCTGGGCGCGGGTCAGCCGGCACCGCGCGCCGTCGTCGCGGAACCAGCTCATGTCGGAACGTCCGCAGACCTTGGTGGCGAGAATCACCTTGTCGCGATTGCCGCGCGCCGCCATCCACGAGCCGACGATCTCCTCGGTCCGCCCCTGCGTCTCCGGACGCGGCGGGATCGAATAGAGTTCGGCGGTGTCGATGAAGTCGATGCCGTGGGCGAGGGCGCGGTCGAGTTGGGCGTGGCCTTCGGCTTCGGTGTTCTGTTCGCCGAAGGTCATGGTGCCGAGACAGACGGCGGAGACGGTGAGATCGGTACGACCGAGACGATTGCGTCGCATGGAGCCTCTCGAGGGAATGTGGCGGGTCGGATCAGGAGGAGATGCGGGCGATCAGCTCGCGCACCTTCGGCAGGATGCCTGCGACGATCACCTTCACGCCGGCGGCGTTGGGGTGAAGCCCGTCGGGCAGAGTGAGATCGGGGTGCATGGCGACCCCGTCGAGAAAGAACGGGTGCAGCAGCGCGCCGTGCGCCGCCGCCACCTCGGCGAAGATCGGATCGAAGTCGGCCGCGTAGGCATCGCCGAGATTGCGCGGCGCCAACATCCCGGCGACCAGCACCTTCTGGCCCCGAGCGGTGGCGCGGGCGACGATCGCGTCGAGATTGCGCCGCGCCTCGCTCGGCGGCAAGCCCCGCAGCGCGTCGTTGGCGCCGAGTTCGACGATCACCCCCTGCGCGTCGGCCGGCACCGACCAGTCGAATCGCGCCAGCCCCATGTCGGTCGTGTCGCCGGAGACGCCCGCGTCGATCACCTCGACGTCGTAGCCCTCCGCCCGCAGGGCCTCCTGCAACCGTGCCACGAATCCGTCGGCGCGCGGCAGCCCGTAGCCCGCGGTGAGACTGTCGCCGAGCGCGACGAGCCGCACACGCCCGGCCGCCCGCGCCGTCCCCTTCGTCAGGGGGCCCAGGACCAGAGGAGCCGAAGCCAGTGCCAGCGCGATGCTGCGGCGGGAAGGATGTGCGATCATGACGGTCTCGTGAAATGCCGGGCCATTGGATCATCGGCCCGTCTTGCCCATATGACAATCACCCCCCGCGAAGACGAGCGCCCCGTGCCCATCGTTCGCATTCCGAACCCCGCCGTCCGATCCGCCCGGAGCCCGTCTTGACCACTCCCGCCATCGCCCTCGAGGACGTTCGCCTCAGGCTCGGCAACGGCACCGCCGCCGTCGACGTCCTGCGCGGTCTCACCCTGACCATCGCCGCCGGCGAGCGGGTCGGCATCGTCGGCGCCTCCGGCTCCGGCAAGTCGACCGCGCTGATGATCGCCTGCGGCCTGGAGCGCGCCGACGGCGGCCGGGTCGCCGTCGCCGGGATCGACCTCGCCGGTCTCGACGCCGATCGCCTCGCCCGCTTTCGCGGCGAGACCATCGGCATCGTCTTCCAGTCGTTCCATCTCGTCTCCGACATGACGGCGCTCGAGAACGTCGCCACCCCGCTCGAACTCGCCGGCCGCCCCGACGCCTTCGCCCGCGCCCGCGCCGAGCTCGCCGCCGTCGGTCTCGCCGACCGGCTCGATCACTACCCCTCGCAGCTCTCCGGCGGCGAACAGCAGCGCGTCGCCATCGCCCGCGCCCTGGTGCATCGCCCCTCGATCGTCGTCGCCGACGAGCCGACCGGCAATCTCGACGAGGCGACCGGCGCCGACGTCGCCGATCTCCTCTTCGCCCGCGTCGCCGAGATCGGTGCCACCCTGATGCTGGTCACCCACGACCCCGACCTCGCCGCCCGTTGCGACCGGGTGATCCACGTCCGGGCCGGCCGCGTCCTCGAAGAGACGCCCGCATGAGCGACGCGCTCGCCCGCCTCGCCGCCGCCGTCCGTATCGCCGGACGGGAGATTCGCGGCACCTTCCGCCGCTCGCTGCGCGGCTTCGGCATTCTCGTCGCCTGCCTCGCCCTCGGCGTCGCCGCCATCGCCGGGGTCGGCTCGCTCGGCCGCGCCTTCGAGGCGACGCTCGACGCCCAGGGCGACGCCATCCTCGGCGGCGACCTCGCCTTCTCGCTCAATCACCGCCCGATCGCCGCCGACGCCGCCGCCTATCTCGCCGAACGCGGCGCGACCTCGCAGATCGCCACCCTGCGCGCCATGGCCCGCTCGACCGACGGCGAGCGCACCGCCCTGGTCGAGGCCAAGGCCGTCGACGCCGCCTACCCCCTGGTCGGCCGTCTGACCCTCGCCGACGGCAGCGATGCCCGCCCGCTCCTCGCCGCCCCGGTCGCAGGAAGCCCCGCGCCCGCGCTCGTCGAGGAGACCCTGCTCGACCGGCTGAAGGTGCGGGTCGGCGACGAGATCGCCGTCGGCACCGCCCGGCTCAGGGTCGCCGGCGTGATCGGCGACGAACCCGATCGCCTCGCCTCCGGCATCGGCTTCGGCCCACGCCTGATCGTCTCCACCACGACGCTCGAGACCACCGGCCTGCTCGCCCCCGGCTCGCTGGTCCACTGGCACCTGCGGCTGCGCCTTCCCGGGACCGCCGATGCCGCCCGCATCGCCGAGGTCCGCAAGGCCGCCAAGCGCGCCTTCCCCGACGCCGGCTGGCAGGTCCGCTCGCGCGCCGACGCCGCCCCCGGGACCCGCGCCACCATCGAGCGCTTCGTCCAATTCCTCACCCTGGTCGGCTTCACCACCCTGGTGATCGGCGGCATCGGCGTCGCCAACGCCGTCGCCGGCCACCTCGAGCGCCGCCGCCGCACCATCGCCGTGTGGCGCACTCTCGGCGCCGGCCGCGCCCAGATCTTCGTCGTCCACGGCCTCGAGATCGGCGCGCTCGCCGCGATCGGCATCGGCCTCGGCCTGATCGTCGGCGCCACCGCGCCATGGCTCCTCGCCGGCCCGATCGGCTCGGCCCTCGGCGTGGCGATCACCCCGGTCACGGCCCCGCTCGATTGGCTGTTGGCGGCGGCCGAAGGCGCGCTCACCGCCGCGCTCTTCACCATCCTGCCGCTCGCCCGCGCGGTCGAGACGCCACCGGCGGTGCTCTTCCGCGACACCGGCGAGGCCGCCTCGCGCCGCCGCCTGCCTCCGGGCTGGCCGGCCGCCGTGGTGATCGCCGCCGCCCTCGTCGCGCTGGTGATCGTGACCGCCCCCGACCGCCGCATCACCACGCCCTATCTCGCCGTGCTCGCGCTCGCCCTCGTCGGCCTGCGCCTGACCGCCGCCGGCCTGATCGCCCTCCTCCGCCGCGTCCCCCGTCCGGATCGGTTCGAGGCGCGTGCCGCCGTCGCCACCATGGTGCGGCCGGGATCGGCGACCGGCTCGATCCTCGCCTCGATCGGCCTCGGCGCCACCCTGATCGTCGCCCTGCTCCAGGTCGAGACCGGACTTCTCTCCGCGATCGAGAAGACCCTGCCCGGCGCCGCGCCGAGCTTCTTCTTCCTCGACGTGCCCGCCCGCGAGGCCGAAGGCTTCCGCGCCTTCCTCGCCGAGAAGGCGAGCGACGCCCGCATCGAGGACGTGCCGATGCTGCGCGGCCGCATCACCGCGCTGAAGGGCGTTCCGGTCGAGCAGGCGAAAGTCGACGAGAAGGTCCGCTTCATCCTCTCCGGCGATCGCGGCATCACCTTCTCCGCCGAGCCGCCGCCCCATTCCACCATCGTCGCCGGCAGCTGGTGGCCGGCCGATCACGCCGGACCGCCGCTCGTCTCCTTCGACGCCGACACCGCGGCCGGCCTCGGCCTCGGCGTCGGCGATCTCGTCCGCGTCAACGTGCTCGGCCGCGAGATCGAGGCGAGGATCGCCAATCTCCGCAAGATCGAATGGGACCGGCTCGCCATCAACTTCTTCATGGTGTTCTCGCCGGACACGTTCCGCGGCGCCCCCGCCACCCGGCTCGCCACCGTCACCTGGGACGGCGGCGCCGACGCGACGCGCGAACGCGACCTCCTGCGCGCGGTGATCGACCGCTGGCCCGTCGTCACCGCCGTGCGCGTCAAGGACGCCCTCGCCCAGGTCGACGCGCTCGTCCGCCGCTCCGCCTCCGGCATCTCCGCCGTCGCCCTCTTCGCGGTCGCCGCCGCCACGCTGGTGCTCGCCGGCGCCCTCGCCGCGCGCGGCGAGGCCCGCGTCCGCAACGCCGCGATCCTGGTGGCGATCGGGGCGACGCGGCGCCGCCTGATCGGCGCCCTGGCGCTCGAATTCGCCCTGCTCGGGCTGATCGGCGGCCTCTTCGCAGCCCTCCTCGGCACGCTCGCGGCGAACCATGTCCTGACCCGGATCATGCATCTCGCCTTCGCCCCGGCCTGGGGTCCGCTCGCCGTGACGCTCGCCGGATGCCTCCTCGTCACCGTCGCGCTCGGCCTCGCCGCGACCCGCGAGGCGCTGCGCGCCCGGCCCGCGGACATCTTGCGCGCCACCGCATCATGACGAAAATTTAATCTCGCGGAAGCCATCCGGAGGCGGATTCGGGCCGGTCGACCCCGCCCCTGCCTTGCGGCGGTCACGAGCACGACCCATATTGATCCTCCGAGGACCCCTGCGAACGGGTCGCAACGGACGGAAAGGATTTCACTCGATGTCGAACTTCGACAACGGCTATGCCCGCTTCGGTTCGACCGTGGCGCGTGCCGACGCCCGGGAGATCGATCAGGGGCTGCGCGCCTACATGCTCTCGATCTACAACTTCATGGCCATCGGCGTCGCCGTGACCGGCATCGTCGCCCTGGTCGTCTACAACATGGCGGTCACCACCGTCGGCGCCCCGGACGCGGTCGCCGCCGTGCGTGGTGGCATCGCCCTCACCGAGTTCGGCCGGCTGATGTTCGTCAGCCCGCTGAAATACGTGGTGATGTTCGCCCCCCTCGCCATCGTTCTGCTGCTCGGCTTCAAGGTCCAGAGCATGCAGCCCTCGACGGCTCAGGGCGTGTTCTTCCTCTACGCCGCGCTGGTCGGCGCGTCGCTGTCGACGATCTTCCTCGTCTACACGCACGCCTCGATCGCCAATGTGTTCTTCATCTCCGCCGCGTCCTTCGGTGGCCTGTCGCTCTACGGCTACACCACCAAGCGCTCGCTGTCGGGCATGGGGTCGTTCCTGATGATGGGCCTGATCGGCATCATCATCGCGAGCCTGGTGAACCTGTTCCTGGCCTCCAGCGCCCTGCAGTTCGCCATCTCGGTGATCGGCGTCCTGGTCTTCGCCGGCCTGACCGCCTTCGACACCCAGAAGCTCAAGGAGCAGTACGTCTACGGCCTCTCCGGCGCCGACGACGCCACCATCGGCCGCTCGGCGGTGATGGGCGCGCTGACCCTCTACCTGGACTTCATCAACCTGTTCATGATGCTGCTGCAGCTCTTCGGCAATCGCAGCAACGACTGATCGGCTTCGATGATCGCAAACGCGAAGGGCGGCCCTCGGGCCGCCCTTTTTCGTCTCGCGGTCTTTACCAATGGTAGTTGATGGATATTATGCAATTTTTAGTGGTTAAATTTTGGCGAGCCACACTTGTGATTGGTTTTCGGGAGTTTGAAAATGGCGACTGCGATCAGATTGAAGCATAGGGAAACGGGCGTCACCAAGCAGGGCTTCTACGGTTTCTCTTGGACGTCCCTGTTCTTCGGGTTCTTTCCCGCGCTCTTTCGCGGCGACTACATGACGTTCATCGGAGGATTCGTCGTTCAGATGATCATCGGCGTCTTCACCTTCGGCATCGGCGCCTTGGTCGCGTCGATCGTCTGGGCGTTCATCTACAACAAATACTACACGACCAAGCTGATGGAGCGCGGTTACGCGTTGGATGACACGGAGTCTAACGTCAGCGCCGCCAAGATGGCCTTCGGCATCGCCTGACGCGAGCGCGACCGGACACCACTGGCCTTACCACACATGACGAACAAGGCCACGATCTCGCGATCGTGGCCTTTCCCGTCCCCCGAAGGGGTGATGTCCGCCGAAGCCCGCGTCGGACGACCCCGGCACCCCGAGACCGTCCACGCGCACGCCGCCGATCACATGTGGATGGCGCGCTTGTCGACGGCCATCGCCGCCTCCTTGACCGCTTCCGACATGGTCGGATGGGCATGGCAGGTGCGGGCGAGATCCTCGGCCGAGCCGCCGAACTCCATCAGCACCGCCGCCTCGTGGATCATCTCGCCTGCGCCGGCGCCGAGGATGTGGACGCCGAGCACCCGGTCGGTCGCCTTGTCGGCGATCACCTTGACGAAGCCCTCGGTGTGACGCATCGCCTTGGCGCGGCCGTTGGCGGTGAAGGGGAACTTGCCGACCGAATAGGCGACGCCCGCCGCCTTCAGATCCTCTTCCGTCTTACCGACCGAGGCGATCTCCGGCATCGTGTAGACCACGCCCGGGATCACGTCGTAGTTCACGTGGCCGTGCTGGCCGGCCAGGATCTCGGCGACGGCGACGCCCTCGTCCTCGGCCTTGTGGGCGAGCATGGCGCCACGGATCACGTCGCCGATCGCATAGATCCCCTGAGCCGACGTCTGGAAGTGATCGTTGACCTCGATCCGGCCGCGCGCGTCGCGCGCCACGCCGACCGCTTCGAGCCCGAGACCCTCGGTATAGGGCACGCGGCCGATCGCGATCAGAACCACGTCGGCCTCGACCTTCTCGGTCTCGCCGCCGGCGGCGGGCTCCAGGCTGACGACCGCGCCCGCCTCGGTCTTCTCCACGCCCGTCACCTTGGTGCCGAGCTTGAACGCGAAGCCCTGCTTGGCGAGGATGCGCTGGAAGGTCTTGCAGGTGTCGAGATCCATGCCCGGCAGGATCCGGTCGAGATATTCGACGACCGTCACCTCGGCACCGAGACGCCGCCACACCGAGCCGAGCTCGAGCCCGATCACGCCGGCGCCGACGACGATCATCTTCTTCGGCACCGAGGCGAGCTCGAGCGCGCCGGTCGAGGAGACGACGACGGTCTCGTCGATCTCGATGCCCGGCAGCCGCGCCACGTCGGAGCCGGTCGCGATGACGATGTTGCGGGTCTCGATCACCGAATTGGTGCCGTCCTCGAGCGCCACGCCGACGTTGCCCTTGGAGAGGATCGAGCCGGTCCCGTGGACGACGTCGATCTTGTTCTTCTTGAACAGGAACTGGATGCCGCCGACGTTGCCGTCGATGACGTCCTGCTTGTGCTTCATCATCGTCGGCAGGTCGAGTTCCGGCGCCGGGATCTTGATGCCGAGCGGCGCGAACTCGTGGCCCGCCTCCTCGAACAGCTCGGAGGCGTGCAGCAGCGCCTTGGAGGGGATGCAGCCGACGTTGAGGCAGGTGCCCCCGTGCGTCTTGCGCTTCTCCACCACACAGACCTTCATGCCCAGCTGAGCCGCGCGAATGGCGCAGACGTATCCGCCCGGTCCGGTGCCGATGACGACGAGATCGTAAACTTCAGCCATTGCCCTGATCCCTGTTTGATCGCATGGGTGAACCGTCACCGCCCCCCTGAAACGTCGAGGACGGCGCCGGTCGTGTAGGATGCCGCATCCGAGAGGAGCCAGACGACCGCCGCGGCGATCTCCTCGGCCCGGCCGGCGCGCTTCATCGGAATCTGATCCGCCAGCGCCGTCGCCCGATCGGGCTGGCCGCCGGAGGCGTGAATCTCCGTGTCGACGATGCCCGGACGCACCGCGTTGACGCGAATGCCCTCGTTCGCCACCTCACGGGCGAGCCCGATGGTGAACGTGTCGACCGCCGCCTTGGCGGCCGCGTAGTCGACGTATTGCCCGGCCGATCCGAGCCGCGCCGAAATCGAGGAGACGTTGACGATCGCCCCGCCCCGGCCGCCGTGTCGCGTCGACATGCGGCGAACCGCCTCCCGCGCCACCATCATCGTGCCGAACACGTTGATGCGGAACATGCGCTCGATCCGCGCCGACGACATCTCGTCGAGCCGCGCCGCCACGTCGACGACGCCGGCATTGTTGACGACGCCCACCAGCCGGCCGAACCCGTCGACCGCCGCGAACAGCGCCGCGACCGCGGCCTCGTTCCCCACGTCCGCCGCGACCGCGATCGCCTCACCGCCGGCCGCTTCGACCAGCGCCACGGTTTCCGCCGCCGCCGACGCGTTGCCGGCATAATCGACGACCACGCGGACGCCCGTGCGTGCCACCGCGACCGCGATCGCCCGGCCGATGCCTCGGCTCGCGCCCGTCACCAACACCACGTCGGGAAGCTCGGTCATCGCCGTCCGCTCTTTCTCGGCTCCCGGCGGGGCTTCGCGCCGCCCGGCCATGGGCGGATCGCGACACCGTCGCGATCCGCCGTTCCGGTCGTTCGATCAGATGTCCATGACGAGGCGCTGCGGGTCCTCGATCATCTCCTTGATTCGGACGAGGAAGGTCACCGCCTCCTTGCCGTCGATGATCCGGTGATCATAGGAGAGCGCCATGTACATCATCGGACGGATCACGATCTGGCCACCGCGCACGACCGGACGGTCCTCGATGCGATGCAGGCCGAGAATGGCCGACTGCGGCGCGTTGAGGATCGGGGTCGACATCAGCGAGCCGTAGACGCCGCCGTTGGAGATGGTGAAGGTGCCGCCCTGCATCTCGTCGATCTTCAACTGACCGTCGCGGGCGCGGCGGCCGAAGTCGGCGATGGTCTTCTCGACACCGGCGATCGACAGCTGATCGGCGTCGCGCACCACCGGAACCACCAGACCCTTGTCGGAGCCCACCGCCACGGCGATGTTGTAGTAGTTCTTGTAGATGATGTCGGTGCCGTCGATCTCGGCGTTGACCGCCGGGATGTCCTTCAGCGCCGCGACCGCGGCCTTGACGAAGAGACCCATGAAGCCCAGGCGCGCGCCGTGCTTCTTCTCGAACAGGTCCTTGTACTGCGTGCGCAGCGACATCGCGGCGCTCATGTCGACGTCGTTGAACGTCGTCAGCATGGCGGCGTTGGACTGCGCCTCCTTGAGGCGGCGCGCGATGGTCTGGCGCAGCTTGGTCATGCGCACGCGCTCTTCACGCGAGGCATCGTCCGGCGCGGACGGCGCGCGCATTTGCACCGGCGCGGCAACCGGGGTCGGCGACGAGGCGGCTTTCTCGATGGCGGCAAGCATGTCGCCCTTGGTCACCTGATTCTTGAGGCCGGTGCCGGCGACGTTCGACGGATCGACGCCGGATTCCGCGGCCAACTTGCGCACGGACGGCGCCTGCGCGGTGTTGGTCGCTCCGGCGGCCGGTGCCGGCGTGCGCGGCTTGGGCTCCTCGTCGGCGGCGTTGATCGGGGTCGTCGAAGTGGTCTTCACATCGGGGCGGCCGGTCGGCGAGCCCGACGCCGTGGTTTTGCCGGCGGCGCCATCCTTGATGGTGCCGAGGATCGCGCCGACGCCGACGGTGTCGCCGTCCTTGGCGACGATCGACTCGAGCATGCCCGAGGCCGGAGCCGGCACTTCCACGGTCACCTTGTCGGTTTCCAGTTCGACCAGCGGCTCGTCGGCGGTCACCGCCTCACCCGGCTGCTTGAACCACTTCGCGATGGTCGCCTCGGTGACGGATTCGCCGAGCGTCGGAACCTTGATCTCGATCGCCATGATCGTCGTCTCTTCGTTTGGATCGTTTTCAGGATCGTCCCGACCGACCGGCGCCGCGGCGCCGATCGGAGGGCTCGGATGTCGTCACGCCTTGAAGCAGTCTTCCAGGAAGGCCTCGAGCTGCGCCTTGTGCCGCGAGGCGAGACCCGTCGCGGTCGCCGCCGAAGCCGGGCGACCGGCATAGCGGGCCCGCTTGGACGCGCCACCGACCTGGTTCAGCACCCACTCGAGATAGGGTTCGATGAAGAACCACGAACCCATGTTCTTCGGCTCTTCCTGGCACCACACCACTTCCGCCTGCTTGAAGCGGGCGAGCAGGCGCACCAGCGACTTCACCGGCGTCGGGAACAGCTGCTCCACGCGCAGCAGATAGACGTCGTCGACCCCGCGCCGTTCGCGATCCTCGAGCAGGTCGTAGTAGACCTTGCCGGAGCACAGGATCACGCGACGGATCTTCTCGTCCGGGACCAGCTTGGTGGTGGTCGGCTCCTTGCCGCTCTCGGCGGAGTCGATCAGCACGCGATGGAAGTGCGAATCCTCGGCCAGGAGATCGAGCGTCGAGACCGCCCGCTTGTGGCGGAGCAGCGACTTCGGCGTCATCAGGATCAGCGGCTTGCGGAAGTCGCGCATCAGCTGCCGGCGCAGGATGTGGAAGTAGTTCGCCGGCGTCGTGCAGTTGGCGACCTGCATGTTGTCCTCGGCGCACATCTGCAGGAAGCGCTCGAGACGGGCCGAGGAATGCTCCGGACCCTGACCCTCGTAGCCGTGCGGCAGCAGGCACACGAGGCCCGACATGCGCAGCCACTTGCGCTCACCCGACGAGATGAACTGGTCGAACACCACCTGGGCGCCGTTGGCGAAGTCGCCGAACTGACCTTCCCAGAGGGTCAGCGCGTTCGGTTCCGCCAGCGAATAGCCGTACTCGAAGCCGAGCACCGCCTCTTCCGACAGCATCGAGTTGATGACTTCGTACTTGGCCTGGTTCTCGCCGAGATTGTTCAGCGGGATGTAGCGCGCCTCGGTCTCCTGATCGTAGAGCACCGAATGGCGCTGCGAGAACGTGCCGCGCTCGCAATCCTGACCCGACAGGCGGATCGGATGGCCGTGCAGGGCCAGCGTGCCGAAGGCCAGCGCCTCCGCCGTCGCCCAGTCGATCCCCTCGCCGGTCTCGATCGCCTTCCGGCGATTGTCGAGGAAGCGCAGGATCGTCTTGTGGACGTTGAAGCCCGTGGGCACCTCGCACAGCTTGGTGCCGATCGACTTCAGCTCGTCCATCGTCGCGCCGGTGAGGCCCGAGCGATCGCTGTCGTCATGGATGCCGACCGCCTTCAGACCCGTCCAGCGACCGTCGAGCCAGTCGGCCTTGTTCGGCTTGAACGCCTGACCGGCCTCGAACTCGCCGTTGAGATGCTTGCGGAAATCCGCCTGCCACTCGTCGACCTCGGCCCGCGTCACCACGCCCTCGGCGACCAGCTTCTCGGTGTAGATCGCCACCGTGGTCGGATGGTTGCGGATCTTCCGATACATGATCGGCTGGGTGAAGCTCGGCTCGTCGCCTTCGTTGTGACCGAAGCGGCGATAGCAGAACATGTCGATCACGACCGGCTTGTGGAACTTCTGCCGGAACTCGATCGCCACCTTGGCCGCGAAGGTCACCGCTTCCGGATCGTCGCCGTTCACGTGCAGGATCGGCGCCTCGATCATCTTGGCGACGTCCGACGGATAGGGCGAGGAGCGCGAGAAGCGCGGATAGGTGGTGAAGCCGATCTGGTTGTTGATGATGAAGTGGATCGAACCGGCGGTGCGATGCCCCTTCAGACCGGAGAGACCGAAGCACTCCGCCACCACGCCCTGGCCGGCGAAGGCCGCGTCGCCGTGCAGCAGCAGCGGCAGAACCTGCGCGCGCTCCTCGAGCGGGACGATCTCGGCGGTCGGATCGACCGCGAGCTGATCCTGCTTGGCGCGCGCCTTGCCGAGCACCACCGGATTGACGATCTCGAGATGCGACGGGTTGGCCGTCAGCGACAGGTGGACCCGGTTGCCGTCGAACTCACGGTCCGACGAGGCGCCGAGGTGATACTTGACGTCGCCCGAGCCTTCCACCTCGTCCGGGGCGAAGGACCCGCCCTTGAACTCGTGGAACAACGCCCGATGCGGCTTGCCGAGCACCTGGGTCAGCACGTTCAGACGACCGCGATGGGCCATGCCGAACACGATCTCCTTCACGCCGAGATTGCCGCCGCGCTTGATGATCTGCTCGAGCGCCGGGATCAGCGCCTCGCCGCCGTCGAGACCGAACCGCTTGGTGCCGGTGTACTTGACGTCGATGAACTTCTCGAAGCCTTCCGCCTCGATCAGCTTGCGCAGGATCGCCCGCTTGCCTTCCTTGGTGAAGGCGATGGTCTTGTCCGGCCCCTCGATGCGCTCCTGGATCCAGCCCTTCTCGTGCGGATCGGAGATGTGCATGAACTCGACGCCGATGGTCGAGCAATAGGTGCGGCGCAGGATCGCGACCATCTCGTTGACGGTCGCGAATTCGAGACCGAGCACGTGATCGATGAAGATCTTGCGATCGAGATCCTTCGGCGTGAAGCCGTAGGACGAGGGATGCAGCTCCTCGTGATCCTTGTCGGCGGAGATGTCGAGCGGGTCGAGCTTGGCGTGGAGATGGCCGCGCATGCGATAGGCGCGGATCATCATGATCGCGCGCACGCTGTCGCGCGCCGCCTGCTGGATCTGCTCCTGGGTCAGCTCGACGCCCTTGGCGGCCGCCTTGCCCTTGACCTTGTCCTTGAGCGTCTTCTCGAGCCAGGTCCAGTCGCCGTCCAGCGACGACACCATCTCGCCCGAGGCCGGCACCGGCCAGTTCGCGCGTTTCCAGGCGGGACCCTTGGCATTCTTCAGGACGCCGGCGCGATCCTCCTTGAGCTCGGCGAAGAACTCGCGCCAGCTCGCGTCGACCGAGGCCGGGTTTTCCTCAAAGCGGGCGTGCATTTCCTCGATCCAGGCGGCATTGCCACCGTAGAGGAAGGAAGTCAGCTGCTGCTCGTCACGATCCATGGTGCGTCCCGGAACCTCGCGGCCCCGCCTCGATCTCGCTTCGGAAGCACCCTCTCGCGGGGCGCGTTCCCCTCCGTTCGGCCGACCGCCGGTCGCAATCGAATCGATTGACGTTCGGCGCGTCCGAACTTTCTGTCCGTTCGTCCGGTCTCGCCGAAGCGAGGCGCGAACGACGAGGGGAGCCGTGGCTCCCCTCGCGTCTCGATCACTTCCCGAAGGCCTTGATGGCCTCGAGCAGGGTCTCGCCGAGTCGGGCCGGCGAGGGAGACACGTTGATGCCCGCCTTGGACATCGCCGCCATCTTCGACTTGGCGTCGCCCTTGCCGCCCGACACGATCGCACCGGCATGGCCCATGCGACGGCCCGGAGGCGCCGACACACCGGCGATGAAACCGGCCATCGGCTTCTTGATCGGATGCGCGGCGAGATACTCCGCCGCCTCTTCCTCGGCCGAGCCGCCGATCTCGCCGATCATGATGATCGACTGGGTCTCGGGGTCGTTGAGGAACAGCTCGAGCATGTCGATGAACTCGGTGCCCTTGACCGGATCGCCGCCGATGCCGACCGCCGTCGTCTGGCCGAGGCCGACGTCGGTGGTCTGCTTGACCGCCTCATAGGTCAGGGTGCCGGAGCGCGACAGGATGCCGACGGAGCCACGCTTGAAGATGTGGCCCGGCATGATGCCGATCTTGCACTCGTTCGGGGTGAGCACACCCGGGCAGTTCGGCCCGATCAGGCGCGACTTGGAGCCCTTGAGCGCCTTGCCGACCTTGACCATGTCCATCACCGGGATGCCCTCGGTGATGCAGACGATCAGCGGGATCTCCGCGTCGATCGCCTCGAGGATCGCGTCGGCCGCGAAGGGCGGCGGCACGTAGATCGCCGAGGCGTCGGCGCCGGTGGCGGCCTTGGCCTGCCACACGGTGTCGAAGATCGGCAGACCGAGATGGGTCTGGCCGCCCTTGCCCGGCGTCACGCCGCCGACCATCTTGGTGCCGTAGGCGATGGCCTGTTCGGAGTGGAAGGTCCCCTGCGCGCCGGTGAAGCCCTGGCAGATGACCTTGGTGTCCTTGCTGACGAGAATAGACATTCGATCAAGCTCCCCGAACGGCCTTGACGATCTTCTGAGCGGCGTCGTCCAGGTTGTCGGCCGGGATGACGTTGAGACCGGACTCGCGGATGATCTGCTTGCCCATCTCCTCGTTGGTGCCGGTCAGGCGAACCACCAGCGGAACCTGGAGCCCGACCGCCTTCACGGCGGCGAGGACGCCGCGCGCGATGATGTCGCACTTCATGATGCCGCCGAAGATGTTGACCAGGATGCCCTTCACGTTCGGATCGGAGGTGATGATCTTGAACGCCGCCGTCACCTTCTCTTCCGAGGCGCCGCCACCGACGTCGAGGAAGTTCGCCGGGCTCTCGCCGTAGAGCTGGATGATGTCGAGCGTCGCCATCGCCAGACCCGCGCCGTTGACCATGCAGCCGATGGTGCCGTCGAGCGCGATGTAGGCGAGGTCGTACTTGGAGGCCTCGATCTCCTTGGCGTCTTCTTCCGTTTCGTCGCGCAGGGCGACGATGTCGGGGTGACGGAAGAGCGCGTTGGAGTCGAAGTTCACCTTGGCGTCGAGGACCTTGAGGTCGCCGGCGTCGGAGACGATCAGCGGGTTGATCTCGAGCATCGCCATGTCCTTCTCGACGAAGGCGCGATAGAGATCGCCGACCAGCTTGACGCACTGCTTCACCTGCGGCCCGGTCAGACCGAGCGCATAGGCGACGTTGCGGCCGACGTAGGCCTGATAGCCCGCCGCCGGATCGACGTGGAAGGTGTGGATCTTCTCGGGGGTCTCGTGAGCGACCGTCTCGATGTCCATGCCGCCTTCGGTCGACACCACGAAGCCGACCGAGCCGGTGGCGCGATCGATCAGGGCCGACAGATAGAGCTCACGAGCGATGTCGGAACCGTCCTCGATGTAGAGGCGGTTGACCTGCTTGCCGGCCGGTCCGGTCTGCACGGTCACCAGCGTGTTGCCGAGCATCTCCTTGGCGAAGGCCTCGACCTCGGCCACCGACTTGGCGAGACGGACGCCGCCCTTGGCGTCGGCCGGCAGTTCCTTGAACTTGCCCTTGCCGCGACCACCGGCGTGGATCTGCGACTTGACGACCCAGAGCGGGCCGCCGAGTTCCTCGGCGGCCTTGGCCGCCTCGGCCGGAGTGAACGCGGGAATGCCGCGCGACACCGGCGCGCCGTACTCGCGAAGGACGGCCTTCGCCTGATATTCGTGGATGTTCATCGCCTCGTCTCGCCTCGAAAATCTCGATTCAGAGGGTGTCGGAACCGGCGTTCGACCCCCATGGGCGCCAGCCCACGAAGCCCGTTCACGACGACGATACGAGGTCTCCCCCCACTCGCGGATCCTCCATCCGCGAGAAGACGGAGCCGGCGAGAGCCGGCCCCGCGCATCGTACGACCGATTCCGTGAGACGCCTCCCAGGAGAGGCGCTCGAAGGAAGTCCGTTCGACCGAACGCTCGCTCAGGCGAGGGCCGGCTGAATCTGCTTGCAGGCGTCGACCAGCCCGGTCACCGAAGCGACGGACTTGGCGAACTGCGCCTTCTCGGTCGCATCGAATTCGACCTCGACGATCTTCTCGACGCCGCCGGCGCCGATCAGGGCGGGGACGCCGACATACATGTCGGTGAGGCCGTATTCGCCGTTGAGGGCCGCGGCCACCGGCAGGACGCGCTTCTGGTCCTTGAGATAGGACTCCGCCATCGCGATGGCGGACGCGGCCGGGGCGTAGAAGGCCGAGCCGGTCTTCAGGAGGCCGACGATCTCGGCGCCGCCCTTGCGGGTGCGGTCGACGATCGCGTCGAGCTTGTCCTGGGTCAGCCAGCCCATCTTGACGATCTCCGGCAGCGGCACGCCGCCGATGGTGGAGTAGCGCACCAGCGGGACCATGTCGTCGCCGTGGCCGCCCAGCGTCATCGCATGGACGTCCTTGACGGAGACGCCGGTCGCCTCGGCGAGGAAGTAGCGGAAGCGGGCGCTGTCGAGCACACCGGCCATGCCGACCACCTTGTTCGCCGGCAGGCCGGAGAACTTCTGCAGCGCCCACACCATCGCGTCGAGCGGGTTGGTGATGCAGATGACGAACGCGTCGGGGGCGAATTCCTTGATGCCGGCGCCGACCTTCTCCATGACGGAGAGGTTGATCGACAGGAGATCGTCACGGCTCATGCCCGGCTTGCGCGGCACGCCGGCGGTCACGATGATCACGTCCGAACCGGCGATCGCCTCGTAGGACGACGCGCCCGAGAGGGCCGCGTCGAAACCGCCGACCGGGGACGACTCGGCGATGTCCAGGGCCTTGCCCTGCGGAACACCGTCGACGATGTCGAACAACACGATGTCGCCGAGTTCCTTGAGGCCGGCCAGATGGGCCAGCGTGCCACCGATTTGACCCGCGCCGATCAGGGCGATCTTTTTCCGCGCCATTTCAGAGGTTTCCCTTCACGTCAATTGGAGGTCGGTGCGACATCCTGTCGTGCGGTTCGATACTCTGTTCCGGGAAGGGGTGCAAGTCGGCCGAAGGTTTATTAGGCCTTCGAAAAGTGACCGGAAATGCGGCAATTTCAGCGCAAATTGCAAGACGTTTCACGTTCGCGAGAGATCGTCCGTCCCGGCCTCCTCGTCGGGTCCGACGAGGCCGCCGTGCTCCCCCAGATGCGGGGTCGCGGCATATTCCTCGGAGCGCATTTCGGTGAGGCGCGAGACCGTCCGGGCGAATTCGAAGGTTTCCGCGCCGCCCTCTCCGCCCCACAGCGCCTCCGGCCCCGCCGCCGCCGAGACCATGATCTGGACCCGGCAATCGTAGAGCGCGTCGACCAGGTTGATGAGCCGTTTGGCGGCGTTGCGCCGCTCCGGTCCGAGGATCGGAACACGTTCGATCATAATGGTGTGAAAGCGCCGGGCGATCTGCAGATAGTCGGCCGCCGCCAGCGGCGTCTCGCAGAGGTCGGCGAAGTCGAACCGCGCCCGCGCCCCGCAGGCCTGCGGCACCACGATCGTGCGGCCCCGGAAGGGAATGGTCTCGCGTCCGCTCGGCCGATGCTCGGTCAGCCGGAACCACGCCTCCTCCATCACCAGATCGGTCTCCGCGCCGAGCGGCGTCGTCCAGACCGCGTCGGTATCGGTCTTCTCGAGCCGATAGTCGGTCTCCGCCGACAGCCGCTCGACGTCGACATAGGTCTGGAGCAGCGCGACGAAGGGCAGGAACAGGGCCCGGTTGAGCCCGTCCTTGTAGAGATCGTTCGGCGCCACGTTGGAGGTCGCCACCACCACCACGCCGGCCTCGAACAGCTTCTCGAACAGCCGCCCCAGGATCATCGCGTCGGCGATGTCGTAGACGGCGAATTCGTCGAAACACAGGAGCCGCGTCTCCTCGGCGATCGCGGCGGCGACCGGCTGGATCGGATCGTCGCCCTTGAGCCGGCCGGCGACGATGTCGGCGCGCGCCCGGTGGATGCGGTCCTGGACGTCGGCCATGAAGGCATGGAAATGGGCGCGCCGCTTCTTGCGCACCCGGCTGACCTCATAGAAGAGGTCCATCATCATGGTCTTGCCGCGCCCGACCTCGCCGTGGACGTAGAGCCCCCGGATCGTCTCGCGTTTCGGCGCCTTGCGCGAAAACAGCCAGCCGAGCGCCGAGCCCTTGACCGCGAGATCGCTGGTCGCGAGTTCCGTGTCGAGCCGGTCGAGCCGCCGCGCCAGCCGCTCCTGGGCCGGATCGGACGCGATCGCTCCGGACGCGACCAGGGCTTCGTAGCGGCCGGCGACGGTCCGCAACCTCTCTTCGCTGTGCGGCATGGGACGGGGAACTCTCTCGGGACGAAACGGCGGAAGGACGAACCCTTCGCCTACGCGCCCGGCGCCCGCCCGTCAAACCCCCGGCGACGGCGACGATCGTCGAACCGCCCCGAGGTGTCCGTCACTGCGCGCGCGGATGGCCGCGATGGAACACCTTGCCGCCGCCGAGCCGTTCGACGTTGTAGCGCAGCCGCTGACGCGCCGGCGCCACCGCCGCGCGGGCCACGTCGAGCGCCACGTCGAGCGGGGTCGAACGGCCGACCAGCGTGCGGCCGAGGGCGAGCCCCGTCTCGAGCGTCGCCGCGACCGTTCCCTCGGCCACCGCGTCGATCTTCTCCGCCACCATCCGCAGCGACTCGCTCGGGCTCGCCCCGGCCGGATCGGTGATGGCCGCCAAAGCCGCGTCGGTGCGCAACGCCACCACCACCGGCGACAGCTGCACGATCTCGCTCCAGGCTTCACCGAAGGACATGAGATTGCGCCAGGTCGAGGTCATGGCGCTCTGATAGGTTCGGTAGGGCATGCATGTTCCTTGCTCGATCCCGATCGCCGGATCGGCCTCCGCGTGGACGCCGAGGCGCCCGCGCCGCCGCGCCACCGAGGGCTCCGGCCGAGATCGTGAATCATGTTAGCCGCCTTCCTCCGTCGAGGGAAGAGCAATGTTGCAGTGCAGCATTCTCGACGGTGCGCATGCCGCACCCGCGTTCCTCGCCCTTGGCGAAACCGCCGCGATCCGCTATGCGATTGCCTCCGTTCCCCCGGTCGACGACCGAGGAGACGCGCCTCGCCGTCCTCCTCGTCGACCGGCGCGGGGCGCGAACCGAGGAGGCACGGAGCGTTCCATGGCCGAAGTGCTGTCACCCGCCGCCGTCGAGGCCGCCGAGGCCCGGATCCGCGCCCATGTGCGCCACACGCCCGGCATGATGGTCGAGGGCGCCGCCTTCGGCCTCGCCGACCCGGTCCACCTCAAGCTCGAGCTGTTTCAGCATACCGGCTCGTTCAAGGCGCGCGGCGCCTTCAACAATCTGCTCGCCCGGCCCGTGCCCAAGGTCGGGATCACCGCCGCCTCCGGCGGCAATCACGGCGCCGCCGTCGCCTATGCGGCGGCCTGCCTCGGCTACCGCGCCCGCATCTTCGTGCCGACCGTGTCGAGCCCGATCAAGATCGAGCGCATCCGCGCCTATGGCGCCGAGGTCGTGGTCGCCGGCGATCGCTATGCCGACGCCGCCCTCCTCTCCGACGCCTGGGCGAAGGAGAGCGGCGCCCTCGTCGTCCACCCCTTCGACAGCCCCTACACCATCGCCGGTCAGGGCACCGTCGCCCGCGAGTGGGAAGAGGACGCGCCCGACGGGCTCGACACGGTTCTGGTCGCCGCCGGCGGCGGTGGCCTCGTCGCCGGCACCGCGTTGTGGTTCCACGGCCGCACCCGGGTGATCGCGGTCGAGCCGCAGGGCTCGCGCGCGCTCCACGCCGCCCGCGCCGCCGGCCGGCCGGTCGACGTCGAGGTCGAGTCCATCGCCGTCGACAGTCTCGGCGCCAAGCGCGTCGGCGAACTGGTCCACGTCATCGCCCGCGACTGGGTCGACGACGTCGTGCTGGTCCCCGACAGCGCCATCGTCGAGGCCCAGCGCCGGCTGTGGTCGAGCCTGAGGATCGCCGCCGAACCCGGCGGCGCCACCGCCCTCGCCGCCCTCCTCGCCGGACACTACCGCCCCCGGCCCGACGAGCGCGTCGGCGTTCTGGTCTGCGGCGGCAACGTCGACCTCACCACGCTCGCCGCCCTCGCGACCTGAGCTCGCGCCTCGTCCCCGCGCCTCTTCCTCGTCAAAGGAGTGACCGCCCATGTTCCCCGATCGTCTACTCGCCGGATATCGTGCCTTCCGCGCCGGTCGCTGGCAGAGCGAGAACGCCCGCTATCTCCATCTCGCCGAGACGGGCCAGAAGCCCGAGGTGATGATCATCGCCTGCTGCGACAGCCGCGCCGGGCCGGAGACGATCTTCGACGCCTCCCCCGGTGAGCTCTTCGTGGCGCGCAACGTCGCCAATCTCGTGCCGCCCTACGCCCCCGACGACGATTATCACGGCACCTCGGCCGCGCTCGAGTTCGCGGTGATGGGCCTCCGGGTCAAGCACATCGTGGTGATGGGCCACGGCCGCTGCGGCGGCATCGCCGCCGCCCTGAAGGAGGCCCCCGAGCCGCTGTCGCCCGGCGACTTCATCGGCAAGTGGATCTCGCTCCTCGAGAAGCCGGTGGCCCAGTGCCTCGAGTGCGGCGAGACCGCCCCGGCCGAGCGCCACCGCCTGCTCGAGCGTCTCTCGATCATGAATTCGATCGAGAATCTGCGCACCTTCCCCTGCATCTCCGCGCTCGAGGCGTCCGGCCGCATCGCCCTGCACGGCGCCTGGTTCGACATCGCCCTCGGCGAACTCCACGTCCTCGACCAGTCGACGGGCACGTGGGAGCGCCTGGAATCGCGCGACGCCGCCTGAGGCGGGAAACGGCGCGAGGCCGGCGTCGGGCATCCCCGGCGCCGGCCTCGTTCGCCTCCGCATCCCCGAAGATCGGATCACGGCTTCAGATAGGCGTAGCCCTCGCGCTGGAGCAGCGCGACCTCGGCGACGCCGGCGCCGATCAGATCCTCCCGCGCCACGCCGTAGAGATCCTTGTCGGGATCGAGCCCGCGACCGATCAACGTGTTGCGGCAGATCAGGAAGCGCGCGCCCTTGGCCTTGAGCCCGTCGATCCGCCGCGCCAGATCCGGTTCGGTCAGCGCGTGGGTGAGGAGATCGATGCCGTCGCCGTTGACCACCACCACCAGATCGAGCGCGCCCGGCGCCAGCGCCCGGTAGTGGTTCTCCATGTTGCCGAGCCAGCCGACGTGCTTGGCGCCGGAATAACCGCCGCTCTCGGAGAGGTGGTAGACGACCTTCTGGTGTCCGAAGTCCTGGGCGACCGGCGGCACCGTCACCTGCCGGGGCGTCGCATGCGCCCGCCACAGATCGCGGCCGACCCACAGCCCCGCCCCGGCCGCGACGCCGGCGGCCGCGATCAGCGCCGCCCGGCGCGTGTTCGAACGTCTCTCGACCATGTCCCCTCCTCGATCCCCGATGGTCGGCCCCGATCGTCCCGTTTCGAGACGGCGGCGCTCGTCGCGCGACCCGTAGCCAGAGCCGTGCCGAGACGCCGCCCCATTGAACCCCGCCTGCGAGATTGGTAAACGGGAGCCCCGCGCGCCTCGCGTGCGGATCCCTCGCGGTAGTCGCGCGCGCATCGATCGGCGCTGCGCCCGCGCCCTTCCAGCCCCAGAACGCGGGATCGTCCCATGGCCTCCTTCAATCTCTTCCTTCTCCCCGGCGACGGCATCGGCACCGAAATCATGGTCGAGGTCGAGAAGGTCGTCGCGTGGTTCGAGAAGCGCGGCGTCGCGACCTTCGAGCGCGAGCGCGGCCTGGTCGGCGGGTCCGCCTACGACGCCCACGGCAAGGCGATCTCCGAATCCGACATGGCCCTGGCGATGGCCTCCGACGCGGTGATCTTCGGCGCCGTCGGTGGCCCGAAATGGGCCGACGTCCCCTATGACGTGCGTCCCGAGGCGGGCCTCCTGCGCCTGCGCAAGGATCTCGGCCTCTTCGCCAACCTGCGCCCGGCGATCTGCTACCCGGCCCTCGCCGACGCCTCCGCGCTGAAGCGCGAGTTGGTCGAGGGCCTCGACATCCTGATCGTGCGCGAGCTGACCGGCGGCGTCTATTTCGGCGAGCCCAAGGAGATCGTGACCCTCGAGAACGGCGAGAAGCGCGCCGTCGACACCCAGGTCTACACCACCCACGAGATCGACCGGATCGCCCGCGTCGCCTTCGATCTCGCCCGCACGCGCGGCGGCAAGGTCCACTCGGCCGAGAAGCACAACGTCATGAAGTCGGGCGTCCTGTGGAAGCAGGTCGTCTCCGAGGTCGGCAAGGGCTACGCCGACGTGACGCTCGAGCACATCCTCGCCGACAACTGCGCCATGCAGCTGGTGCGCCGGCCCAAGCAGTTCGACGTCATCGTCTGCGACAACCTCTTCGGCGACATCCTCTCCGACGTCGCCTCGATGCTGACCGGCTCGCTCGGCATGCTGCCCTCCGCCTCGCTGGGCAGCCCCGATCCGGCGACCGGCCGCGCCAAGTCGATGTACGAGCCCGTCCACGGCTCGGCGCCGGACATCGCGGGCAAGGGCCTCGCCAACCCGATCGCCATGATCGGCTCCTTCGCCATGGCGCTGCGCTACACGCTCGGCCTCGGTGAGGCCGCCGACCTCCTCGACGGCGCCGTCGCCGACGTGCTCGCCTCGGGCCTGCGCACCGCCGACATCGCCAACCCCGGCCAGAACACCATCTCCACCGCCGAGATGGGCGACGCCGTGATCAAGGCCCTCGACGCTCGCGTCGCCTGAAGACCGCGCGCACGGCCTGAAGAACTTGCGCCCGCGTCGCCTCGGCGACGCGGTGCCGAGACGGAAATGACGGCCCCGGACGCCCCGCGTCCGGGGCCGTCTCATTTCACCTCGAACGGCCGCCGGTCGAGGATCACCGGCTCCTCGGCCGGGCTCTTGGCGACCATCACCAGATCGTAGGCCCCCGGCTTCGACGGCGCGACGATCTCCACCGCCCGCGACGACCCCGGATCGAAACCGTTCGCGATCTTCAGCGCCTCGACGCCGCCGCCGCGCGGCACGATCGCCACTTCGTCGAAGAAGCCCGGCGTCTGCGCCAGCCCCACCGCCCAATGCTCGCCCGGCGCCAGCCGCTCCGGCGCCTGGGTGAAGACCGAACCCTCCACGACGATCGACCGGCGCGCCAACACCGCATTGCCGCCCGTCTTCGCCACGACCCGCAGCTCGTAGGTCCCGGGACCGGCCGGCAGCGCCTTCTCGCCGCGTTCGAGATCGTCGCGAAGGCGATGCTCGGCCCCGGCGCCGACGCGCCAGAGCTCCAGTCGCGTCGCCCCGCCCGCCCCGGTCCAGTCGAGCGAGACCGGCGCCGCCGTCCGCACCCGGTCCGGTCCTCGGATCTCGATCGCCACCGCCTCGACCGTGATCGACGTCCGCGCCAGCTCGATCGGCGTGTCGCCCGAGGTCCGCCGCACCAGCGTGTAGCGTCCCGGCACCGGCGGCGCGACGAATTCCGCCGACGGATGCTCGAGATCGAGCTCGCGCGCCTCCACCTCCTCGCCGTCCGGCGCGATCAGCGCCAGCGTGAAGTCGAGCCCGTTGCGGCCCGTCGAATGAACCTGGAAGCTCTCGCCCGCCCGGACGCGCTCCGGCGCGTCGATCCGCACGTCGGCGGCGGAGACGGTGACCGGCGCCGTCGCGAGCGTCAGCCGCGGCGCGCAGAGTTCGAGTCTGAGATCATAGGCCCCCGGCCGCGCCGGCACCTCGATCTGCGACGGGTGATCCGCCCCGACCCGCACCGGCGCCGTGGCGTATGCGCCGGGTTCGCCCCTGGACGCGAAGGAGACCCGCGCCTCGCTCTGCCACGCCCCGTCCCAGTCGAAGGTGATCACCGAGGCCGCCGGCGCGCGCCCGTCCGGGGCGAGTTGGCCGATCCGCGCCCCCTGCCCCAGAACGAGACGGCGGTCGAGCGGCACCTCGAAACGGGTCGGCCCCTTCGCGCCGACCGTCACCTCGCCGCGCCCCCAGGCGACGGTCGCATCGCCGATCCGACGCGCCGCCAGCAACACGTAGCGCCCCTCGGGCAGCTTCTTCGCCACGCCGGGCTCGAGGTCGCCGAGATGGCGCTTGCCCTCGAGCAGCACCGCGATCCGGGTCGGCCCGGCCGGCAGATCCTTCGGCGCCGCGACGCGCACCGAGACCTCGCGGCGCGGCCGCTCGGACACCTCGTCGCGCGACATCTGCTCGAGGAAGAGCAGCGGCGGCAGGAGCAGCGACACGACCCCGAAATTCGGCTTCTCGTCGTAGCGGACGGGATCGAGATCCCCGGCGCAGGGGTAGTCCGCCTCCTGCGCCGCAGCGGGCGCGGCGAGGAGCGCCGCCGCCACCGCGACGACCGACGAGACGCCCGAACGATGCCCTCGCATGACCGATCCCCCGAGACCGCGTGAAGAGACGAAGAGGAAATGTTTCCCGAACGATAGCCGCGCCGTCCGGCCCCGTCGATCGCGCGGCGGCGCGAAACCGCGAGATGAACGCATTCGTCATCGACCACCGCCCGAAGGCGTCTCAGCCCTTTGACGGAGGACGGTTCGTCGACGCCCTCTTGCTTCGCGCTGCACAAGAGTTAGGCTGCCATCGAGACGATCAGCCGTATGTCGGGAGCCACCCCTTTGGCCATTCAAGTCGCCCTGCACCATCTCACCGCCTACGCCTACGACCGCCCGGTCCAGCTCGGACCCCAGATCATCCGGTTGCGACCGGCTCCCCATTGCCGCAACAAGATCTCCAGCTATTCGCTGCGGGTGACACCCGAGACCCACTTCGTCAATTGGCAGCAGGATCCGCACGGCAACTGGCTGGCGCGCTTCGTCTTCCCCGAGAAGTCGCGGGAATTCCGCATCGAGGTCGACCTTCTGACCGAGATGGCGGTCTACAACCCCTTCGACTTCTTCCTCGAGGAATATGCCGAAACCTTCCCCTTCGCCTACAAGCCCGAACTGGCGGAGGAGCTGAAGCCCTATCTGGTGCCCGAGAAGACCGGCGAGCGCTTCGAGGCCTATCTCGCCGACGTCCGTCGCGACGAGGCCCGCACCGTCGACTATCTGGTCTGGCTCAATCAGAAGCTCTCGCAGGACATCCGCTACGTCATCCGCATGGAACCCGGCGTCCAGGAGCCCGACGAGACGCTGGAACGCGCCTCCGGCTCGTGCCGCGACACCGCTTGGCTGCTGGTCCAGCTCGCCCGCCGCATGGGCCTCGCCGCCCGTTTCGTCTCCGGCTATCTGATCCAGCTGAAGCCCGACGTGAAGTCGCTCGACGGCCCCTCCGGCACCGACCACGACTTCACCGACCTCCACGCCTGGTGCGAGGTCTATCTGCCCGGCGCCGGCTGGATCGGCCTCGACCCGACCTCCGGCCTCTTCGCCGGCGAGGGCCATCTGCCGCTGTGCGGCACCCCGCATTATCGCTCCGCCGCGCCGATCACCGGCCTCGTCGATCCCGCCGAGGTCGAGTTCGAGTTCGAGATGCACGTCGACCGCATCGCCGAGAAGCCGCGCGTCACCGCGCCCTTCTCCGACGACGCCTGGGCCGCGCTCGACGATCTCGGCCGCCGGGTCGACGAGGATCTCGTCCGCAACGACGTCCGCCTCACCATGGGCGGCGAACCGACCTTCGTCTCCATCGACGACTACCAGTCGGCCGAATGGAACACCGCCGCGGTCGGTCCGACCAAACGCGCCAAGGCCGACGACCTGATCCGCCGCCTGCGCGAGACCTTCGCCCCCGGCGGCTTCTTCCACTACGGCCAGGGCAAGTGGTATCCGGGCGAGAGCCTGCCGCGCTGGGCCTTCGCGCTCTATTGGCGCAAGGACGGCAAGCCGATCTGGCGTGATCCGTCGCTGGTCGCCCTCGAGGCCGGGCGCCGCGACGCCACCGCCGAACAGTCCGGCCTCCTCGCCGAGGGCATCGCCGAGCGTCTCGACATCGGCCGCGACTACGTCATTCCCGCCTACGAGGATCCCGCCCACTGGCTGGTCCAGGAGGCGAACCTCCCCGTCAATCTCGACCCCTCCAACTCCAAGCTCGAGAACGCCGAGGACCGTCACCGCATCGCCCGCGTCTTCGACCACGGCCTGACCCGGCCGACCGGCCACGTCCTGCCGGTGCAGCGCTGGAACGCCGCCGCCGGCACCGGCTGGTATTCGGAGAAATGGCGCCTGCGCCGCGAAAAGCTGTTCCTGATCCCCGGCGACAGCCCCGTCGGCTACCGCCTGCCGATCGCCTCGCTGCCCTATATCCCGCCGTCGTCCTATCCCTACATCATGGAGCTCGACACCTTCGTCGAACGCCCCGACCTGCCGGATCCCGACGAACTCGCCCAGGTCTATCGCCGCACCGGGCCGGCGCAGCGCCTCACGCAGAACTTCGTCGAGGAGATCGGCGCCGATCAGGTCCGCACCGCGATGTCGATCGAGCCGCGCGACGGCATTCTCCACGTCTTCATGCCGCCGGTGCAGACCCTCGACGACTATCTGGAACTCCTCGCCGCCGTCGAGGCGACCGCCGAAGCCCATCGCCTGCCGGTCCACATCGAGGGCTATCCGCCGCCGTGGGATCCGCGCATCGAGGTGATCAAGGTCACCCCCGACCCCGGCGTGATCGAGGTCAACGTCCAGCCCGCCGAGAGCTGGGACCAGTGCGTCGAGATCACGACGAAGCTCTATGAGGACGCCCGCTGGTCGCGCCTCGGCACCGAGAAGTTCATGGTCGACGGCCGCCACACCGGCACCGGCGGCGGCAATCACGTCGTGGTCGGCGCGCGCTTCCCCGCCGACAGCCCGTTCCTGCGCCGTCCCGATCTGCTGCGCAGCCTCGTGCTCTATTGGCAGCGCCACCCCTCGCTGAGCTACCTGTTCTCCGGCCTCTTCATCGGCCCGACCTCGCAGGCGCCGCGCATCGACGAGGCGCGCCACGACACGCTCTACGAACTCGAGATCGCCATGAGCTGCGTGCCGAACCCCGGCGAGGGGTGGCCGCCGCCGCCGTGGCTGGTCGATCGCCTGTTCCGCAACCTCCTGGTCGACGTCTCCGGCAACACCCATCGCACCGAGATCTGCATCGACAAGCTCTATTCGCCCGACGGCCCGACCGGCCGCCTCGGTCTGGTCGAGTTCCGCTGCTTCGAGATGCCGCCGGACGCGCGCATGTCGCTCGCCCAGCAACTCCTCTTGCGCGCGCTGATCTCGTGGCTGTGGCGCGAGCCGCAGAAGGGCGAGTTCTCGCGCTTCGGCACCGCGCTGCACGACCGCTACATGCTGCCGCACTTCGTCTGGGAGGACTTCCTCGGCGTGCTCGCCGACCTGAAGGGCGCCGGCTACGACTTCGACCCGCTGTGGTTCAAGGCGCAGTACGAGTTCCGCTTCCCCTATTACGGGACGGTGGAACACGGCGGCGTCAAGCTCGAGGTCCGTCAGGCGCTGGAACCCTGGCACGTCACCGGCGAGGAGGGCGCGGTCGGCGGCACCGTCCGTTACGTCGACAGTTCCGTCGAGCGGCTCCAGATCCGCGTCGAGGGCTTCGACCCCAAGCGCCACGTCGTCACCGCCAACGGCCGTCAGATCCCGCTCACCTCGACCGGCACCTCCGGCGAGGCGGTGGCCGGCGTGCGCTACAAGGCATGGCAGCCGGCCTCCGGCTTCCACCCGACCATCCCGACCCACCCGCCGATCACCTTCGACATCATCGACAAGTGGACCGGCCGGTCGATCGGCGGCTGCGTCTATCACGTCGCCCATCCGGGCGGGCGCAACTACGAGACCTTCCCCGTGAACTCCTACGAAGCCGAGGCCCGTCGCCTCGCCCGCTTCGTCGATCACGGCCACACGCCCGGTTTCGTCGTCATGCCCGTCGCCGAACGGACGAGCGAATACCCCTTGACACTCGACCTGCGTCGTCCCCCCCTGCGGGGATGACGGTTCGGTGATCGAACGGCGCGCCGGGGGGCTTCGTGGGCTCGACGCAGTTGGAATTGACGATGCGATGGTCCGACGGGGTCGATCCGGCCCTGGCGGATTTCATCGCCGGCTATCGCACCATTCCCGGTGTCCATGACGAACTCATGGACGCCGAGGGGCGGTTGCGTCCGCACTGGCTGCCGTTGCTGTCCCGCCTCGCCCGGATCGGCCGCCCCGAGATCGAGCAGCGATTCGCCGGCGCCGACCGGTACTTACGCGAATCCGGCGTGGTCTTCCGCTCCTACGAGGAGGATCAGGACGTCGACCGTCCCTGGCCGCTCGCCCATCTGCCGATCGTCCTCGACGCCGCCGATTGGGCGGTGCTGGCGCGCGGCGTCGAGCAGCGCGCCCGTCTGTTCGAGGCCCTGCTCGCCGACCTGATGGGCCATTCGGCCCTGGTCGAGGGCGGCGTCCTGCCCGCGGCCCTCGTCGCCGGCAATCCCGAGTTCCTGCGCCCGCTCGCCGGCGTCGCCCCGGCCGACGGCCATTTCCTGCATCTCTATGCCGCCGACGTGACCCGCGCGCCCGACGGCCGCTGGTGGGTCCTCACCGATCGCACCCAGGCGCCGTCGGGCGCCGGTTACGCCATCGAGAACCGCATCGCGCTGTCGCGGGCGCTGCCCGAATCCTTCGAGGATCTCGCCGTCGAGCGTCTCGGCCCCTTCTTCCAGGCGCTGCGCGGCGGCCTCGCCCGCGCCGCCGGCGGCCCCGACGAGCCGCGCATCGCCCTGCTCACCCCGGGATCGCGCAACGAGACCTATTTCGAACACGCCTTCCTCGCCCGCTGCCTCGGCTTCCAGTTGGTCGAGGCCGGCGACCTCGTCGCCTCCGAAACCGGCGTCGCGGTGCGCACCGTCGAGGGGCTCGAGCGCATCGACGTGCTGATCCGCCGGATCGACGCCGATTTCGCCGACCCGCTCGAGCTCAATCCCGCCTCCCATCTCGGCGTGCCCGGCCTCGTCGAGGCGGTCCGCGCCGGCCGCGTCGTGGTCGCCAACGCGCTCGGCTCCGGCCTCGTCGAGGCCCCCGCCCTGACCGGCTATCTGCCGATGCTGGCGCGCCGCCTCATCGACGAGGACCTCATCCTGCCCAACGTCGCCACCTGGTGGTGCGGCGAGCCGCCGGCCCGCGAGATCGTCACCCGCGAACTCGAACGCCTGACCCTCGCCCCCGCCTTCGGCCGCACCCTTCCGGGCATTCTCGACAGCGCCGGCGTCCTCGGCGCGCGCCTGACCCCGTCGGAGCGCCAGCGTTACGCGCTGAAACTCTCCCGCCGCGGCATCGACTTCGTCGGCCGCGAGCCCCTGCGCCTCTCCACCGCGCCGGTCTGGGACAAGGGCCGGCTGATCCCGCGCCCCTTCGCCATCCGCGTCTTCGTCGCCCGCACCCCCGACGGCTGGCGCGTCATGCCCGGCGGCCTCGCCCGCTTCGCCGAGCGCGAGGACGTGCGGCTCCTGTCGATGCAGCGCGGCGGCCGCTCCGGCGACGTCTGGGTGCTCGGCGCCCGCTCCGGCGCCCGCTCCGAGGCCCGCCTTCTGCCCGAGCCCGACAAGGCCGAGATCCGCCGCGACAACGGCATCCTGCCGTCGCGCGCCGCCGACAATCTGTTCTGGTTCGGCCGCTATCTGGAGCGCGCCGAAACAACCCTGCGCCTGCTGCGCGGCCTCGACGGTCACGGCGACGACGGCGTCGTCGAGATCTCGCGCGACCTCACCCACCGCATCGCCCTGTTGCTCGCCAAGGGCGGCGCCATCGACGACGAGGTCGCCGACGACGCCGTCTCCCTCGCCGAGGCCGCCGCCTGGGGGCCGCTGTCCGGCTCCGCCGCCCGCCTCGTCGGCGAGGCCCACCGCACCGGCTCGATCGTCCGCGACCGCCTCTCGCCCGACGCCTGGCGCGCGCTCGGCGACCTGCGCGACCGGCTCTCCCGCCGCGTCGACCCCCTCGGCCGCCCCTATCAGGTCTTCGCCGAGATCGAGACGGCGCTGCGCACCATCGCCGCCATCGTCGGCCTCGCCCAGGAGACGATGAACCGGCGCGACGGCTGGCACTTCTTCGATCTCGGCCGCCGCATCGAGCGCGCCATCGGCCTCGCCCGCTCCGCCCGCGGCTTCACCGAGGGTGGCACCGACGTCGACGCGCTCGACATGCTGCTCGATCTCGCCGACGGCCGCGTCACCTATCGCACCCGCTATCTCTCCGGCTCGGCCCGCCGGCCGGTGCTCGATCTCGTCCTGCTCGACGAGGCGAACCCCCGCGCCGTCGCCTTCCAGGTGGTGCGCATCGTCGATCACCTCGCCACCCTCGCCGGTCATCGCCAAGGCGACCTGCTCGAGCCGGCCGAACGGCTCGCCCGCAGGCTCGCCACCCGCCTCGAGACCGACGACCCCGCCGAATTCGACGACGCGCGGATCCGCGCCGTCGAACTCGACCTGATGGCGATCTCCGACGCCGTCTCGGCGCATTACTTCACCCACGGCTCGCCCCTGCCGATCGACGCGACGAGGCCCTGACCCCATGCGCTTCGACGTCACCCATCTCACCGTCTACGATTGGGGCGCCCCCGCCCCGGTCGCCGACTGCCGCCTGCGCCTGTCGCCGATCGAACGCCGCCGCCAGAAGGTCCACCTCTCGCGTCTCGCCTTCGATCCCGAACCCGACCACGTCGTCGACGAGGTCGACTGGTTCGGCAATCACGTGACCCGCATCGCCTTCCGCGCCCCCCATTCGCGCCTCACCCTGCGCTCGACCGCGACCGTGACGGTGGAGCCGATGCCGGCCCTCGATCCGCTCCTCTCGCCGCCCTGGGAAGAGGTCGCCGCCCACGCCGCGCTGTCGCGCTCGCTCGCGCCCGACGATCCCGTCCAATTCGTGTTCCCCTCGCGCCTCGTCGCCCTCACCCCGGCGGTGACGCGCTGGACCGCCGAGATCTTCCCGCCCGGGCGCCCGATCCTCGAGGCCGTGCTGGCGCTCAACGCGCGCATCCACGCCGAATTCCGCTACGCCCCCGGCGTCACCGACGTCGCCACCCCGCTCGCCCGCGTCTTCGAGGAGAAGCGCGGCGTCTGCCAGGACTTCGCGCATGTCATGATCGCCGGCCTGCGCGGGCTCGGCCTGCCGGCCGCCTATGTCGGCGGCTATCTGCGCACCCTGCCGCCGCCCGGCAAGCCCCGCCTCGAGGGCGCCGACGCCATGCATGCCTGGGTCGAGGTGTGGTGCGGACCGTCGCTCGGCTGGATCGGTTTCGACCCGACCAACGCCGTCCTCGCCTCCGACGACCACATCGTCGTCGCCTTCGGCCGCGACTATGCCGACACCGCCCCGGTGATCGGCATCCTCTCCTCGAGCGGCGAACAGGGCCTCGCCGTGTCGGTCGACGTCGTCGAGGTCCCCGCCCCGATCACCGGCCTCGCCGGGGCCGAATTCGCCGCCCCGCCGGCCTGAGCCCCGCCGCTCGCCCGCTCGCCGATTCCCCTGGAAATTCGTCCGGTTCGGATTAATCTAATCGATATGATCCGTGTGGACGGGGTCGTTTCCCGCCGTCGCGGCGCGATCTCGCCGTCCCCGGCCGCGCTGCTCGGGCGACCGATCGCGCCCGCCGGGATCGATCGAGGCGAGGAGAGATCAGATGACGGACGTTCCCGGCACGCCCCCGAGCTCCCCCCAGGCCGTCGCCGCCCCGACGGCACCGAAGGTCCGCGACGTCGGTCGCGACGACGTCCTGGAGGCGCTGCGGCTCGGCATCGCCGACTTCCGCGCCGCGCCCCTCTACGGGCTCTTCTTCGGCGGCATTTACGCCCTCGGCGGCCTCTTCCTGCTGTGGATGACCATGGGCGCCGGGGTCGCCTATCTGACCTATCCGCTGGCGACCGGCTTCGCCCTGCTCGGCCCCTTCGTCGCGGTCGGCTGCTACGAGGTCAGCCGCCGCCGCGAGACCGGCGAGGCGCTCGACCTCCGCGCCATTCTCGGCGTGATGGCGCGCCAGAGCTCGCGCGAACTCGGCTGGATGGCCTTCGTCACCCTCTTCGTCTTCCTGATGTGGATGTATCAGGTCCGCATCCTGCTGATCCTGACCCTCGGCTTCAAGAACTTCACCACCTTCGGCGAGTTCCTGCACGTCGTCACCGGCACGCCGGAGGGCTGGCTCTTCATCGCCCTCGTCCACCTCGACGGACTGGTCTTCGCGATGGTCACCTTCTCGCTGACCGTGGTCGCGTTCCCGCTGCTGCTCGAGCGCGAGATCGACTTCGTCACCGCGATGATCACCTCGGTGAAGTCGGTGACGGCCAACCCCCGGACCATGCTCTCCTGGGGACTGGTGATCGCACTGCTGCTGCTCGCGGGCAGTCTGCCGGCCTTCGTCGGTCTCTTCGTGATCCTGCCGGTGCTCGGCCATGCCACGTGGCATCTCTACCGCCGCCTCGTCGAACCGGCCGACGCCCGAGGGTAGGGCGCCGGCATCGAGCGACGACGGGGAGCCGGCGGAAAGCGGGCGGACGGGACGGCGTCCGCCCGCGCCCCTCATACCGATCACGGGACGCCTCGAACGGGTCGAGACGTCCCGTGATCGGTATCACTCGCGGCTCAGGCCGGCAGAACCACCACCGGCGTGCCGATCGGCACGCGCCGGTAGAGATCGATCACGTCGTGATTGAGGAGGCGGATGCAGCCCGACGACACCGCGTGGCCGATGCTCGACGGGTCGTTGTTGCCGTGGATGCGATAGAGCGTGTCGCGATTGCCCTGATAGAGATAGAGAGCGCGCGCGCCGAGCGGATTGTCCGGGCCGCCCGGCATGCCGCCGGCCCACTTCGCCGCCTCCTCGTCGCGCAACGTCATCTCGCGGGGCGGCGTCCAGGTCGGCCATTCCGCCTTGCGCCGGATCGTCGCCCGGCCCGACCAGGCGAAGCCCTCGCGGCCGACGCCGACGCCGTAGCGGATCGCCTCGCCGCCCTCGCGGACCAGATAGAGATATTTCTCCGAAGGATCGATCACGATCGTCCCCGGCCGTTCCGGGCCGCGATAGGCGACGATCGAGCGGAGATAATCGGAGTCGACCTCGGAGAAGTCGAGCGGATCCACGACGAAGCGGCCGTCGTCGATCTCCGAATACATCGAGACGTATTCCGGCGAGGTGCCGATGCCGATCCCGTGTGCCCGTCGCGTCAGCCGGCCGCCGCTGGCGTCGCCCTCGTAGTCCCAGCGCTCGACGCGACCGCCCACCGCGCAGCCCGCGAGCGCCAGCGGCAGGGCGCCGAGCAGCGCGCGCCGCGACCACCGGGCCGTCACTTTGCCGACGGTATCGTGATCACGCTCGACCGAATCGTTCATCGAAATCCCCTTCGTCACCTTGCGAGCCCCCATCGGCGGACCCGACCATGGAGAAATTGGGGCAACGCGCGACCCGGGGAAAGAGTTCCCCGCTCACGAGATCGTGGTCGCGCGCCCGATTTCGGACGGACGGATCGTGATCGGACCTCTCGCGCCGGCCTCGCGGTCCGACGCCGCCTCAGCGCCGGCCGTAGTCGGCGAACTTCGCCGCCGTCTCGGCGATCGCCTCGTCGCTCAGGATCACCGGCTCGCCGGCGAGCAGCGCCTGATGATATTGGAAGGCGAGCGTCTCGAGCTCGACCGCGAGCCACAGCGCCCGCGCCAACGTCGGCGCCACGGTGATCGAGCCGTGATTGGCGAGAAGGCAGCCGTTGCGCCCCTCGAGCGCCGTCAGCGCCGCCCGCGACAGCGCCTCCGTGCCGAAGGTGGCGTAGTCCGAGCAGCGGATCGTCGAGCCGCCGAAGCCGGCGATCATGTAGTGCACCGCCGGGATCTCCCGGCGCAGGATCGCCAACACCGTCACATAGGGCGAATGGGTATGGACCACCGCGTTGACGTCGCCGCGCGCCCGGAGGATGTCGCGGTGGAAGCGCCATTCGGTCGATGGCGGCCGAGGCCCGGTCCAGGCCCCGGTCTCGTCGTCGAGCTCCATCTTCGCCACGAGATCGGGCGTCAGCTCCCCCGGCGGCACCGCCGAGGGCGAGACCAGCATCGCCGAGCCGAAGCGCAGAGAGACGTTGCCGGACGTCCCGCGATTGAGGCCCGAGGCGCCCATCTCGCGCATCGTCTCGACCAGCGCCTCACGGGCCGCCCGCTCGCTCGTCATGTCACAGCCGCCCCGCCTCGATGATCCGCTGGAGGAAGGCGCGGGTGCGCTCGTCCTTCGGGTCGGAGAAGATCTGCGACGGCGGCCCTTCCTCGTGGACGACGCCGCCGTAGAGGAAACAGACCTTGGAGGAGACCTCGCGCGCGAAGCCCATCTCGTGGGTGGCGAGCACCATGGTCATGCCCTCCGACCGCAGATCGCGGACGATGTCGAGCACTTCCGACACCAGTTCCGGATCGAGCGCCGAGGTGATCTCGTCGAGCAACAGCACGATCGGATCCATCGCCAGCGCGCGGACGATCGCCACGCGCTGCTGCTGGCCGCCCGACAGGCGGTCGGGAAACTCGCCCGCCTTCTGGTCGAGCCGGATCCGGGCGAGGAGTTCCATCGCCCGTTCCTTGGCCTCGGCCTTGGACTGGCCGAGCACTTTGGTCGGCGCCGCCGTGATGTTGTCGAGCACACTCATGTGCGGGAACAGATTGAACGACTGGAACACGATGCCGACGTCGCGCCGGAGCGCGTCCTGATCGACGCCGGGTCCGGAGACGCGGTCGCCGTGCAGGCGGATCTCGCCGGCGTCGATGGTCTCGAGCCCGTTGATGCAGCGCAGAAGCGTGGATTTTCCGCAGCCCGACGGCCCGATCAGGCACACGACCTGATGCTCCTCGACGTCGAGGGTGATGCCGTTCAGGACCGGAACCACGCCGCCGTAGGACTTGCGGACGTCGCGGATCTCGACGAGTGCCATGATGTCTCCTCCGAGGTCCGGTTCAGCCGCCCGCCCGCATGCGCTTCTGATCCCGTTCGATCAAGCGATCGACCAGCCGCGCCTGGGGAATGGTGATGAGCACGAAGAGAACCGCCACCGTCGTCACCGACGACAGATTGAAGTGGTTGGAGGCGATGATCTTGGCCTGATTGAAGGCGTCGACGGTGCCGATCACGCTGACCAGCGCCGTGTCCTTCTGCAGCGAGATGAAGTCGTTGAGGAGCGGCGGGATGATCCGCCGGACCGCCTGCGGCACCACCACGAAGCGCAGCGTCTGAGTATGCGAGAAGCCGAGCGAGCGCGCCGCCGCCGTCTGCGACCAGTGCACGCTCTCGATGCCCGAGCGATAGACCTCGGACACGTAGGCGCCGTAGGTCAGCGTCAGCGCCAGGATCGCGAACATCGTCGGCGTCATGTCGCGCAGGATCGGCAGATCGGTGAGCGGCAGGCCGAAACCGACCAGATAGATCGCGATGATCGCCGGCAGGCCGCGGAAGAGATCGACATAGGCCGTCGCGATCAGGCGCACCGGCGCCCCCGCCCGGCCCGGCGCCAGCCGCGCCACGGCGATGACGAGACCCCAGATCAGCACCAGGATCTCGGCGATCACGAAGATCTCGATGTTGACCCAGAAGGCCTTGCCGACCAGATGGAACGTCTCGAAGATCAGCGACAGATCGAAGAAGGTGCGTCCGACCGCGACCTCGTTGGCGACCAGGAACAGGCCGAAGATCAGCACGATCGCCGCCGCCGCCGTGTAGCCGATCGCCAACCACGACTGCTCGCGCGCCGCCGCCGTCTCCGCCCGCGCCTCAGCGACGTCGATCTTGGCGGTCCGATCCGCCCGCGACGCGCCGGAGAAGCCCTTCAGCGCCGGCACGAACAGCAGCAGGAACACGGCGACGATGCCGAAGAGGCCGGCCGTCGCCCACCCCTCCTCGAAGCCGACCGAGGCGAGCCCGTCACGCACCGTCGAGGCGGTGAGGAGACCGACGGCGATCAGGATCGCGACCACGCCGAGCGCGGCGGTGGCGAGGCCCTTGGCCGATTTGGGGGGCGCCGGCTTCCACTCCCGGGTAGGGCGCGGCGCCCGAATTCGCGGCGGTTGGGATGCGTCGGATGTGTCGTCCATGTGGGGGCGTCTCGCTCGTCTCGGGACCGAGGGACCGTCCCGTCCGGCGGCCGGGGCCGTCGCGGACGAGAGAGCCATCGCCCGCCGGGGTCGGCGGGCCGGAACGATCCCCGGCCGGCGGGGCCGCCGGCCGGGGATCCGTCGTCGGGATCAGGGCTTGAAATAGGGGATCTTGGCCGGATCGGCGCCCCAGGAGGCGGCGAGATACTTGGCCGAGAGCTTCTTGGTGGTGCCGTCGGCGATCAGCGAGGCCATGACCTTGTCGAGCGTCGCGGCATTGGCCGAGCCCTTGGGGAACAGCGCGCCGTACTGCTCGCCGGTCGAATACTGGCCGACGACCACCATCTTGCCCTTCGATTCGGCCGCCTGACCGAGCACGATCGCGGTGTCGGTCATCGCCACGTCGATCTGGTTCGCCATCAGCGCGGTGAACATCGCCGGGGTATCCGGGAACACCTTGGCCTCGGTCTTCGGCTTCAGCGTGTCCTTGACGAAGTCGAGGCCGGTGGTGCCGGCCTGCACGCCGATCCGGAGGCCCTTCATGTCGCCGCTGGCGATCTTCTTGCCCTTCTTGGCGAGAACGCCGACGTCGCTGTCGAAATAGGGCGTCGAGAAAGTCACGACCTCCTTGCGCTTCTCGGTGATCGAGATCTGCGACAGGGCGATGTCGAAGTCCTTGGTGTTGCCGGCGACGAGCGCATCGAAGTCGACGTTCTTGACCACCACCTTGTCGAGGCCGAGGCGGTACGCGATGTTGGCGGCCAGACAATACTCGTAGCCGTCCTTGATCGTCTCCGGCGTGTCGCCGTTGTTCCAGCCCGGCGCGGGCAGGTTGGTCTCGTAGGTGAGCTGACCCGGGATCGCCGGGGTGATCGAGAACTCGCCCTTCTTGCCGGTCATCTCGCACTTGCCGATCATGTCGGAAGCGGCGGCGGCCCCGGCCAGGGTTCCCAGCGCCGTGAATGCGGCGAGAGCGATGCCGAAACGAATCTTGGACGTGAGGATCATGGGGATCTGCCTCATGGGACGCACAGAGGGAAGCAAACGGATCGGACCCCGGCCGAGGCCGGTCCCGTGGCGGGCATGTTAGCGCCGAAATCGCCGGATGGAACCGGAAAAAATCACGACGCCGAAGCATATCCGCGGATGAATTTTCCGCATGTCGCCCCTGATTTCGGCATTACGCCGTCCGTCGCCCCTTCGCATCGGCCAAAATTTCACGCGCCGCGTTGTGCCCCGGCGCCCCCGTCACGCCGCCGCCGGGATGCGTGCCCGATCCACACATGTAGAGCCCGGCGATCGGCGCGCGATAATCGGCGTGTCCCATGACCGGCCGCGCCGAGAACATCTGATCGAGCCCGAGGCTGCCGTGGAAGATGTCGCCGCCGATCAGGCCGAACTTGCGCTCGAGATCGAGCGGCGAATGGATCTGCCGGCCGACGACCGACGCCGCGAAGCCCGGCGCCTGCGCGTCGACCGTGGCGATCATCAGATCGGCCACCTCCTCGCGGACCGCGTCCCACGACCGCCCGTCCGGCAGTTCGGGCGCCACCTGTTGGCAGAAGAGGCTCGCCACATGCGCGCCCTTCGGCGCCAGCGACGGATCGAGGGTGGAGGGGATCAACATCTCGACGATCGGCGCCTTCGCCCAACCGTCGCGCCGAGCGTCCATCCAGGCCTCCTCCATGTAGCGCAGCGACGGCGCGATCACCACGCCGGCGGTGTGATGGTCGGCGACCTCGCGCCCGGGCCGGCAGGTGAAGCTCGGCAGCTCGCTGAGCGCCACGTTCATCCGGAACGTGCCCGAACCCGACCGCCACGAGGCGATTCGCGCGGCGAAGTCGGCCGGCAGCAGCGCCGGATCGAGCAGGCGCTCGAAGGTGAGTTTGGGGTGCAGGTTGGAGACGACGCATTTCGCCCGGATCGTCTCGCCGGCCTGCGTGACGACGCCGACGGCGCGGCCCTTCTCCACCAGGATCTCGACGACGCCGCAGTCGGTGCGGATCTCGACGCCGCGCGCCCGCGCCGAGGCGGCCATCGCCTGGGTGATCGCGCCCATGCCCCCGATCGCGTGGCCCCAGACACCGCGCTTGCCGTTGACCTCGCCGAAACAGTGATGGAGCAGCACATAGGCCGACCCGGCGGCGTAGGGCGACGCGAAATTGCCGACGATGCCGTCGAAACCATAGATCGCCTTGATCGGATCGCTCTCGAACCACTGATCGAGGAAATCCCCGGCCGATCGGGTGAAGATCTCGAGGAGGTCGCGCTGGCCCTCGAGATCGAGCTTGCGGATCCGATTGGCGAGCCGTCCGGCCGAGAAGAGCTGACCGATCGTCTCGATCAGACCGCGCCCGGTGGTGACGTTGGGCGGGGTCTCGAGCACCACCGCCCGCAACACGTCGGCCATCTGTTCCAGCCGATCGCCGTAGGCCGCGAGCCGCCCGGCGTCGCGGGTCGAGAACTGTGCCACCGAGGCCTCGGTCCGGCCCGGTCCGATCTCCAACGCCCTCCCGTCCGGCAGCGGCAGGAAGTTCGACATCCGCCGCTCCACCACCTGGAGCCCGTGCCGGGCGAGGTCGAGATCGTGGATCACCTTCGGATTGAGCAGCGACACCGTGTAGGCGGCGACCGAATTGCGGAAGCCCGGATGAAACTCCTCGGTGACGGCGCAACCGCCGACCACCTCGCGCTTCTCGAGCACGAGCACCTTCTGCCCGCCCGCCGCCAGATAGCCCGCCGCCGTCAGGCCGTTGTGGCCCGCACCGATCACGATCGCATCGAACATCTCGCCCCCCGCATCCGCTCGAACGCCTGCGGCCCCCGCCGCGTCGTGTCATACGGTCGTCAAAGAGAGGCTTTCGTCAAGCCGGGGGATTGCGGATCGAGGTGGGCACGGTCCGGCCGGAAGGAAACGACGAGGCCACGGCCGATCCCCTCGAACCATGCCGTGACGCGCCGCGAGACCTCGGGATTCACCCCTTGCGGGGTCCGAGATGGCGCGGCAGGCGCAGTTGGAACACCGCCCCGCGCGGCACGCCGTTGTGGGCGGAGAGCGATCCCCCGTGCTCGCGGGCGATCGCGTAGGAGATCCAGAGCCCGAGCCCGGTCCCCTCGCCCACCACCTTGGTGGTGAAGAACGGCTCGAAGATCTTGTCGGCCGCCGCGTCCGAGATCCCGGCGCCGTTGTCGGCGACCTCGACGATCACGTCGTCGCCCTGGGCGCGCATGGTGACGGCGACCCGGGCGTCGGCGATGTCCTTGACCGCGTCGAGGGCGTTGTCGATCAGATTGACCAGGACCTGATGGATCTTGCCCTCTTCCCCCTCGACCGTCAGGCCGGGTTCGAGATCGGTGTCGAGCCGGGCGCGGCCGTTCTTGGCGCGCATCGCCCATTGGGCGGCGGTGCCGATCAGCTTGGCGAGATCGACGGTGGCGTGATCGTCGGCGCGATTGAAGGAGAGCCGGCGCAGGTTCTTGACGATCTCGGAGATCCGCATCGCCCCTTCCAGCGTCCCCTCGATCAGCGGCGCCAGATCCGCCAGGATCGCGTCGATCCGCGTCTCCCGCTTCAGCCGCGCCACCGCCGCCTCCGGCGCCTCGTCCTCGAGCGCGCGCAGATAGCGATCGAGGCTCTTGCGATAGCGGTCGAGCGTGTGGATGTTGCCGTAGACGAAGCTGATGGGATTGTTGAGCTCGTGCGCGACGCCGGCGACCAGTCGGCCGAGGCTCGCCATCTTCTCCTGCTCGATCAGCTTGCGCTGGGCCTGTTGCAGCTCGAGATGGGCCTTGTGCAGCGCCTCGTAGGCACGCCGGAGTTCGCCGATCGGCCGCCCGGTCAGAACCGCGCCGACCCGATGGCCGTTGTGGTCGAACCGCGCCGAGACGTTGATCGCCATCAGATCCGACGGCCCCGCCGCGCCGAGGAAGCTCAGCTCGAGCTCGCGCACCTCGCCCTCGACGCCGGAGATCAGCGCGTTGCGTGCCCGCGCCCGGTCGCCCTCGACGACGAGTTCGCACAACCGCCGTCCCAACATCGCCTCCGGCGAGCGCGCGATCACCCGCGCGAAGGCCGGATTGGCCTGGACCACCAACCCCTGCTCGTCGACCACCACCAGAATGTCGGAGACCGAGGCGATCACCGAGGAGATGAACCCTTCCGCCGCCTCCAGCTCGGCGTTCTTCGCCTCGAGATCGGCCTCGTAGCGCAGGAGATCGGAATAGACCGCGTCCATCTTGGCGATGACGTCGATCCACATCTCCTCGCCGGCGCCGTCGAAGGTCGGCTCCTCCTCGGAGAGGACGTGCGCCATCAGATTGGCCGGGCGCATCCGGGGATCGAGGTCACTCGTCGTCATCGAGATCGCGCCTCAGATCGTAGCGTTGGATCTTGGCGCGCAGGCCGACCCGCGACAGGCCGAGCTCGGCGGCGACGCGGCTGATGTTGCCGGAGAGCCGATCGAGCGCCTCGGCGATCACCTCGCGCTCCAGCGCCTCGACCCGCTCCTTGAGCTGCGGCCGCTCCCCGGCGCCGTCGCAGCCGTTGCCCATCTTCGCCGTCTGCAGGATCCGCGACGACAGGAGATCCGGCGGCAGCGCGCAGTCGTGGTCGGAGAGCGCCACCATCCGCTGGATCTCGTTGGCGAGCTCGCGCACGTTGCCCGGCCATTCGTAGCGCATCATCGCCGCCAGCGTCTCGCCGGAGAAGCCCGGCACGTCGCGATGGAAGGCGCGATTGACGTCGCCGAGGATGCGCGCGGCGATCGCCGGCACGTCCATCGCGCGTTCCGCGAGCGAGGGCAGATGGATCGGGAAGGCGGCGAGGCGGTAGTAGAGATCGCGCCGGAACCGTCCGGTCTCGACCTCGCCGACCAGATTGCGATTGGTCGCGGCGATGACGCGAACGTCCACTTTCCGCGGTCGCTGCGCCCCGAGCGGCCGGATCTCGCCCTCCTGCAGCACGCGCAGGAGCTTCACCTGAAAGGCCGGCGAGGTCTCGCCGATCTCATCGAGGAAGATGGTGCCGCCGTCGGCCACTTCGAAGAGGCCGATCCGGTCCTGATAGGCCCCGGTGAAGGCGCCCTTCTTGCAACCGAAGAGTTCGCTCTCGAGGAGATCGTCCGGCAAGGCGCCACAGTTCTCGACGACGAAGGGTTGCTCGGCCCGGCCCGAACCGTTGTGGATCGCCCGCGCCAGAAGCTCCTTGCCGGTGCCCGAGGCGCCGGTGATGAGGACGGAGATGTCGTAGTCGGTCGCCCGCTTGGCGAGCCCGATCGCCGCCGCCACCGGGCTCGCCGGCTCATGGACGATGCGCTCGAAGTCGCCGAGCTGGCGCTGCGCGCGACGCCGGTCGCCGACGACCGAGGAGAGCCGCTTCGGCGACGGCTTGGCCTCGACCACCGTGGCGCCGCCCGCCTCGCGCTGCGCCCAATAGAGCCGCGAGGCCTCCCGGACCGAATCGATCAGCCGGTCCGGATGCCAGGGCTTGGTGATGTAGTGATAGATCCCCGCCTCGTTGACGCCGGCGATGATGTCCTCCGAATCCGTGTAGCCGGAGATGATCATCCGGATCGGATCGGGCCACAGGTCGCGGACGCGCTTGAGGAAATCGACGCCGTTCTCGCCGGGCATGCGCTGATCGCAGAGGATCACCTGCACCATCTCGCCCGCCAGAACCTCCTCGGCCTCGACCGCGCCGCGCACCGAAATGACCTCGAACTCCTCCGCCAACACCCGTCGGATCGCCTCGAGACTGCGGATCTCGTCGTCGATGACCAGCACGGTGGCACTGCCCGGCATCACCGTTCTCCCCGGCTCGTCACGATGGTCGTCTCCCCCATGTCCGCCTCAGCAGATCCGCGGCAGTTGCTCGCCGCTCAGCCAGTCGACGATCCGGCCGCCGCCGAAGGAGGTGGTCATCTGCACGAAGAACTGGTCGTCGGCGACGACCTCGCCGACGATCGCCGCGTCGACCCCGAGCGGATGCGCCTTCATCGCGGCGAGCACCGCCTCGGCACCCTCCGGCGCCACCACCGCGATCAACTTGCCTTCGTTCGCGACGTTCAACGGATCGAGCCCGAGGAATTCGCAGGCCGCGTGCACCTCCGGCTTGATCGGGATCGCGTCCTCCTCGAGCCGGATCCCGACCTTCGACTGGTGCGCGATCTCGTTGAGCGTCGCCGCGAGCCCGCCGCGCGTCGGATCGCGCATCAGCCGCAGATGCGGCGCCGCCGCCGCGATCATCGCCGCGGTCAACCCGTGCAGCGCGGCGCTGTCGGAGAGGATCGCGGTGGCGAAGGTGAGGTTCTCGCGGCTCGACATGATCGCGACGCCGTGGTCGCCCATCGACCCGGACACGATCACCACGTCGCCGGGACGGGCCCGATCGCCGGAGAGCTCGACCCCGTCCGCCACCACGCCGATCCCGGCGGTGGAGATGAAGACGCCGTCGGCCTTGCCGCGCTCGACCACCTTGGTGTCGCCGGTGACGATCGGCACCCCCGCCTCGCGCGCCGCCGCCCCCATCGTGTCGGCGATCCGTTTCAGATCGGCGAGCGGGAACCCCTCCTCGATGATGAAGGAGGCCGAGAGCGCGACCGGCCGCGCCCCGCCCATGGCGACGTCGTTGATCGTGCCGTGGACGGCGAGCGAGCCGATGTTGCCGCCGGGAAAGAACAGCGGCGAGACGACGTAGCCGTCGGTGGTCATCACCATGCGCCCGCCGGCATGCGCCGGAGCGGCGAAGGTCGCCTGATCGTTGCCCTGGGCGAGCCACTCGTTGGCGAAGGCCTCCTGGAAGATCTCGCCGATCAACTGCGCCATGGCGCGCCCACCCGATCCGTGGGAGAGATCGACGCGCCCGGTCTTCAGATCGAGTTTGCGATGGCGCAGGCGCGGGGTCTGAACGTCGCTCACGATGCCTTCCTTTCCGCCGCTTCGCGCTTGGCCTTCGCCCGGAAGCGCCCATAGGTCCAATGCGCCGCGCAGGCCCCCTCCGAGGAGACCATGCAGGACCCCATCGGCGTCTCCGGCGTGCACACCGTGCCGAACAGCCGGCAGTCGGCGGGCTCCTTGGCACCGATCAGGATCGTCCCGCATTCGCAGGCCGGATTGTCCGAGGCCTCGATTCGTTCGACGGCGAACCTCTTCTCGGCGTCGAATTCGGCCCACCCGTCGCGCAGCTTCAACGCCGAGTTCGGGATCGAGCCGAGCCCGCGCCATTCGAAGGCGTCGCGCAGGTCGAACACCTCGTCGACCATCGCCTTCGCCGCGACATTGCCCTCGCGGGTGACGGCGCGGGTATATTGGTTCTCGACCGCCGAGCGTCCCTCGTTGATCTGACGCACCAGCATCAGGATCGATTGCATCACGTCGAGCGGCTCGAAGCCGGAGACGACGATGCGCTGTCCGTATTTTTCGACGAAGACGTCGTAGGGCTCGAGCCCGATCACCGCCGAGACGTGGCTGGGGCCGAGGAAGCCCTGGATCTTCACCGGCGGCAGCCCCCCGGTCTCCGGCGCTTCGAGGATCGCCCGGATCGCCGAGGGCGTCAGCACGTGATTGACGAAACAGGTGAAATTGGTGAGGCCCTTCTTGCGGGCCATCTTCACCGCCATGGCGGTCGGCGGCGTCGTCGTCTCGAAACCGATGGCGAAGAACACCACCTCCCGGTCCGGGTTCTCCTCGGCGATGCGGACCGCGTCGAGGGTCGAATAGACCATGCGGATGTCGGATCCGGCCGCCTTGGCCTTGATCAGCGACGTGCCCTTCGATCCCGGCACCCGCATCAGGTCGGCATAGGTCAGAAGCGTCACCCGCGGGTTCTTGGCGAGTTCGATCGCCTCGTCGATCCGCCCGATCGGCAGCACGCAGACCGGGCAGCCGGGCCCATGGATCATCTTGACGTTCGCCGGCAACAGATCCTCGAGCCCATAGCGCGAGATCGCGTGGGTATGGCCGCCGCAGAACTCCATGAAGGCGTAGTGGCGGCTCGGATCGGCCTCGGCGGCGATAGTGGCGGCGACGGCGCGCGCGAGCTTGCCGTCGCGATATTCGTCGACGTATTTCATTCGGCCGCCCCCGCGCTCAGAGCCCCGGCCTCGGCGAGCAGCGCCAGCGTCTTCTCCGCCTCCTCGGCGTCGATCTTGGCGAGCGCGTAGCCGACGTGGATGATGACGTAGTCGCCGGGCGCCACGTCGTCGACCATGGCGACCGAGATGTCCTTGGTGACGCCGTCGAGACTGACGCGCGCCATGTCGTCGGGGAGCAGTTCGCTCACCAGGGCGGGGATCGCGAGGCACATGCGGGCCGTCTCCTCTTCAGGGGATCTCGTTGGTCTTGTTCATGTCGAGTGTCGCGGCGTGGGCGCGCGCCATCGCCGCCTGTCCGAGCGACAGGCCGCCGTCGTTGGCCGGCACCCGGCGGGCGAGAAGCGGGCGGAACCCGTGATCGCGCAGGCGATCGGCGAGCCCCTCGGCGAGCACCCGGTTCATCAGGCAGCCGCCGCCGAGCGCCACCGCCTCGCCGGGCGAGGCGAAACCGTCGATCCAGGTGGCGAGCCCGTCGATCAGCGCGCCGTGGAAGAGCTCCGCCCCTTCGCGCAAGCCGGTGTCGGGCCGCGCCAGTTCGCGCAGCAGCGGACGGAAGTCGAGCACCCCGTCGGCGATCGAGAAGAGCCCGCTGCCGCCGACCGGCCGGCGCACCAGCGCCTCGAGCTCCATCGCCGCCTGGCCCTCGTGATCCTGGATCATGCGCAGACCGAGGAGCCCGGCCGCCGCATCGAAGAGGCGCCCCATCGACGTCGTCCGCGCCTCGCGCCCCGAGGCGATCCGCGCCGCGACCGGATCGACCAGCGCGCGCGCCGGGAAGGGAATCTTCGCCGTCTCGAGATTTCGCGAGACTTGACCCTTCACCGCCTCGAGATCGCCGATCGCGTGATGCGCCGCCAGCGCCATTCGCCACGGTTCGCGCGCCGCCTTGTCGCCACCGGGCAGCGCCAACGGCAGGAGATGACCGATCCGCCGCCAGCCCGAACCGGAGACCCGAAGCGCCTCGCCGCCCCAGGCGGCGCCGTCGTCGCCGTGACCGATGCCGTCGAGCGCGAGGCCGAGGATCGGCCCGTCGATCCCGTGTTCCGCCGCGATCGCCGCGACATGGGCGGCGTGATGCTGCACCGGCAGGGTGGGCGCCTCGAATTCCGCCGCGAACTGCGACGAGCGGAAGTCGGGATGGAGATCGCAGGCGACGATCTCGGGACGCACGTCGAGCAGCGTCAGGAGATGGGCGGCGGTCTCGCGATAGAATTTGACCGTCTCGGCCGTGTCGAGATCGCCGACGTGTTGCGAGACGAAGGCCTCGCGCCCACGCGTCACCGTCACCGTCGCCTTGAGATGGGCGCCGGTCGCCAGGACCGACGGCCCGTCGGAGCCGAGGTCGATCGGCTCCGGCACGAAACCCTTGGCGCGGCGAATGAAGGCCGGAGCCCGGTCGATCACCTGGACGACGCTGTCGTCGGCGCGAATGACGATCGGCCGGTCGTGACCGACGATGAGATCGGCGATCCCGCCGAGCCGGCGCGCGGCATCGGCGTCGTCGATCACCAGCGGCTCGCCGCCGGGATTGGCCGAGGTCGCCACGACGACGAAGTCGTTGGCGGCATGGCGCGCGACCGGCCCCTCCGGCCGACCCGCCGCCTCCCAGAAGATCAGGTGATGAAGCGGCGTCGCCGCCGCCATCACCCCGAGCCGCCCGAGGCGCGGCGCGACCGAGGGCGCCACCGCGCCGGCGACCGCCTCCATCACCACGATCGGCGCCGACGGGGCGACGAAGAGATCGCGCTCGACCGACCCCGCATGGACGATCCGATCGAGCGAGGCGACGTTGGCGACCATCACCGCGAACGGCTTGGCGTCGCGCGCTTTGCGGCGACGCAGCTCCGCGACCACCACCTCGTTGCGTGCATCACACATGAGATGGAAGCCGCCGAGCCCCTTCACGGCGACGATCTTGCCCGCCCAGATCGCCGCGACGATCTCCGCCACCGAATGCGTCAGCTTCGGCCCGCAGACGCGACAGGCGACCGGCTCGGCATGGAACCGGCGATCGCCCGGATCCCGATAGGCCTCGGCGCAGGGCGCGCACATCGGAAAGCCGGCCATTGCCGTCTGCGGCCGGTCGTAGGGCAGACGCGCGGTGATCGTGTAGCGCGGGCCGCAATGGGTGCAGTTGACGAAGGGATAGAGATGAAACCGGCTCGCCGGATCGAAGAGATCGTCGAGACAGGCCTCGCAGGTCGCGGCGTCCGCCGGCACCCGCGTCGTCACTTTTCCCGCGACGCTCTCCTCGATGCGGAACCCCGCCCCACCGCGCACCGGCAGCGCCGACGCCTCGATCGCGTCGAACCGGGCGAGCGGCGGCCGCTCCGCCGAGAGCGCGGCGACGAAGCGCTCGGGATCGCGCCCCTCGACCTCGATCAGCACCCCCTCGGCGTCGTTCAACACCCGCCCGGCGAACCCGAGCCGGGTCGCGAGCCCATAGACGAAGGGGCGCATGCCGACCCCCTGGACCGCGCCGCGAACCCGGATCCCGAGGCGCCGCGCCGCGCCGCCGCCGAGGCGGTCGGCCTCGGGCGACGGCGCCGGTCGCGCGTCTTCGGTGGGTTCGAACAGGCGATCGAGGGTCATCGGCGCCGCCTTCAGGCCGGACGGCGGGCGAGCGCCGCCCGCTTTTCGACCCAGGCATAGAAGGCGTCGAGCCCCTCGCCCGAGCGCGCCGAGACCGTCAGGACCTCGAGCCGCGGATTGACCGTCTTGGCGGCGCGGATGCAGGCCTCCACGTCGAAGTCGAGATGCGGCAGGAGATCGGCCTTGTTGAGCAGCATCAGATCGGCGGCGGCGAACATGTCCGGGTATTTGAGCGGCTTGTCCTCGCCCTCGGTCACCGACAGCACCACCACCTTGTGCGCCTCGCCGAGATCGAAGGCCGACGGACACACGAGATTGCCGACGTTCTCGATGAAGAGCAGCGCGTTCTCCGGCAGATCGAGATCGTCGAGCGCATGGCCGACCATCGACGCGTCGAGATGGCAGCCCTTGCCGGTATTGACCTGGATCGCCTTGACGCCGGTGGCGCGGATGCGGTCGGCGTCGTTGGAGGTCTGCTGATCGCCCTCGATCACCGCGATCGGATGCGACGCCTTGAGATCGGTGATCGCCTTGCACAGGAGCGTCGTCTTGCCCGAGCCGGGCGAGGAGACGAGGTTCAGCGCGAAGACGCCCTTCTCCGCCAGAGCCCGCCGATTGTCGCGGGCGAGCCGATCGTTCTTGCCGAGAATGTCGCGCTCGATCTTGACGATCCGGTCCTGGCTGAGCCCGGGAACATGGACCCCGGCGAGCCCGCCGCCGTAATCGATCGCGTCGACCCCGCGCACCACGTGGTCGTGCCCGTGATCATGGTCGTGATCGTGATCGTGATCGTGAGTGTGGGCATGGCCGTGGCCGTGATCGTGGGTGTGGCCGTGATCGTGCCCGTGGACGTGGTCGTGGCTGTGGACGTGATCGCCGTGGGCATGGTCGTGGGCATGCGCGTGGACCGCGCCGTCATCGTGATCGTGCGCGTGATCGGCGTCGTGAACGTGATCATGGACGTGATCGTGGGAATGCCCGTGGTCATGATCATGGTCGTGATCATGACCATGGGAATGCCCATGGTCGTGACCGTGATGATGGTGGTGGTGGCCGTGTTCGTCGACCGCCTTGCCTTCCACCGAGGCCGTTCCGCAACCGCAGACCGTGCACATCACTCCACCTCCAACTCCGCGACGCGCAGATCGTCGCCGCCCGTCATCTGTACCTTGTGCTGCCCGCACTTCGGACAAGCCCCGAAACGTTCCGACAGCGCCACCGTCTCGGCGCAGTCGAGGCACCAGCCCCGGCCCGGCACCATTTCGATCTCGAGCGTCGCCCCGGCGGCGACCGTCCCGCCCGTCACCGCGTCGAAACAGAAGCGCATCGCCTCCGGTTCGACATGGGAAAGCTCGCCGATCGCCAGCTTGACCACCTTGACCGATGTCGCTCCCGCCTTGCGCGCCTCGTCCTCGACGATCTCCAACACGCTCTCCATGAGCGACATTTCATGCATCGCGCATCTCCTCGATGCGAACCTCGAAGCCGACGCAAGGGTCGAACAACCCCGCGATCCGCTCCGCCCGCCGCGCGCCCTCGCCGTCGAGATCGAAGCGATTGCCGGTGAGCGTCGCCACCAGCGGCCCCTGCGGATGGAAATTCCACTCGGTCGGCGCCAAGATCGCGTAGGAGGCCACCCGTCCCGCCTCGTCGAGACGCACCAGATGATGGAGGCGCCCACGCGGACTTTCCACGGCGGCATAACCCGTAAGGGAATCGACGCGGGCCCCGCCCACCCACGTCCCCTCGATGCGCCGGCGGTCCGCCTCGGGCGCGCCGAGCAGTTCCGCCGCCTCCGCGATCTCCCCGAGCCGCGCCGAAAGCCGCGTCCGCCCGTCGGCCGAGGCCATGCCCGTCGCCGCCCGCGCCGCCGGTCCGGTCTCCGGGCACCGCCCGTCGAGCCGAGGCGCCGCCGCGAACCGCGCGGGATCGCGCGCCAGCGCCGCGATCACCGCCGCGTCGTCCTCCGCCGTCAGCCGGTCGCAGGTCTCGTAGCGATCGCCGCAGCCCGCGCCGACCGCCGTCAGAACCCGCTCGCCCCAGCTGCCCGAGCCGGTCTTCAGACGTCCCTTGCGGTCGATCGCCAGACCGAGCCGCAGCAACGCCACCTTGATGCGCTCGACCGAGCCCGCCGCCTCGTAGCCGCGCTGCGGCTCGAGCCCGCCGGTCAGGACCCGGACCCCCGCGAGTACCGCCCGCACGTCGGCGAGCACCTCGCGATCGGCGATCTCCGCGCGCGCCGGCCCCGCCCCCATCACGGTGGAGCGCAGATGCTCGCCGAGCCGCTCCGCCACCAGCCCCTCGAACCGTTCCGCCACCACCGCCTCGACGTCGCGCCCCATCGCAGCGACGATCGCCACTTCCGAGGCGACCATGTGCGAGCGTCCGCACAGCGCATGCATCCGCGCGACGAGACCCGGTACGTCGCCGGGGCTGCGCCCGGTGAAGAGCCGGGTCGAAAAGCCGGTCGGCCGGGTCGAGCCGATCGTCACTTGGCGCGTGTCGCCGGTCTGCCGATCGACGGCGATGTCGAGCCGGATCGCTCCGGCCGAGAGGGGCAGCGCGCTCACCGACACGACGGATCCTCCTCCGCGCGACGACGCCCGAAGAGGAGCGCCCGCCGATCGAGCGCCGGCGGCGCCGGGGCGGGCGCCTCCCGCGCGGTCGCGACCTCGGCCTCGACCGGGGCGCGGAACACCTCCTCGATCACCGCCTCGCCGACCGCCCGCACCACTTCCGGATCGTCGAACCGGAACATCGGCGAGAACAGCGAGGCGCTGTCGAGCCGGCCGAAACCGTCGATCTCGCCGACGACGCAGTCGAAGTCGCCGCCGGGGAAACCGTGCGTCACCGAGGCGCCGGCCGTCGACGGCGGCAGATCCGCGCCGCCCGGCCGCGAGGTCACCACCAGATTCATGAACCACGGCGTCGCCAGCACCCCGACCACCCGGTCGCCATGAGCGCGAAACCCGATCGCCTCGACCCGCAGCGCGGCGTTGTAGATCGGCAGTTCGCGCATCGAGCGCTCCACGATCGCCTCGTAGATCGCCGCGAGCCGCGCCCCGATCGCCGCGGCCTCGGCCGCCGGCGCGTCCGGGACGAGCGTCACGCCGGTCTCGAGGGAGCACGGACGCGCCTCGGTCATCCCCGCGCCTCCCCCTCGCCGAGCGCCATGAACTTGGAGCGCGGCGCGTCGCAATTGGGGCAGGTCCAATCCTCGGGCAGCGCCGTGAAGGGCGTGCCCGCCGAGATCTGCCAGACGGGATCGCCCTCGGCCGGATCATAGACGTACCAGCAGATCCCGCATTCCATCCGGGTCTGTGCCGTCACGTCCGTGGTGACGCCGAAATTCTCGAAGGCGCTCATCGGAAATAGGCCTCCTCGATCTCGTGCAGGCGCTCCGCCGAATCGCGGAAATCCTCGACCGCCGCCCGCGCCGTCACCGGCACGTCGCCGATCTCCAACGTGTCCAGGACGATCGTGTCCATCGCGTTGAAGAACTGCACGGACCAGACGTTGCGCACGCCCGTCGCGACGACCCGACACGTACCATAGCCGCGTGACGTCATTTGGACCGGCCCCGGCCCGAGCGTGTCCTGGAGATGGGCCATGTCCGCTTCCGACATCGGGAAGAGCGAGAAGGTGATCGTGTGCGAGGGCGCCCCCGGCCGATGCTCGAGCGCCCGATCGCGGATCTCGGTCAGAAGCGACATCACGTTCATCGCCCCGTCCGGCGGCGGCGGCAGATCGTCGAGCACCCGCGTCATCTGCGCCGCCCGTTCGACGGCGGCCGGAACCGAGGCGACCTCGAGATAATCCGCCGCCGGCCGGCCCTCGGCGTCGACGAAGCGCACCCGCCAGAGACCCGCCATCACCGATTCCTGCACCTGCGCGATGACCCCGTCGGGCAGCGCCACCGTCGCCGCGACCTCGCCCTCGCCCAGCACCTGGCCGATCAGCTCCATCTCGTCCGGCCCGTAGCCGGCGAGGTCGAACAACCGGCTCGGCGCCTCGACCGTCTGCGTCTCGAGCGCCGTCACGATCTCCGGCAGCAGCGCCGCCACCTTGGGGCAGCGCGCGATCAGATCCTCCGCGCTCGACGTCGCCAGGAACGAGATCGTCCCCGCGCCGGTCAGCCCGGACCGCCCGGCGAAACCCGAGGCGGTCTCGTCGATGCCGATCGGCACCATGGCGATCTCGCCTTCCGCGCCCTCCGGCGCCACCCAGAATCCCGCCTTCATGCCACGTCCCCCCGGTTCGCCGCGCCGCTCGAGGTGGTGAAGGCCACCCGCGGCGTCTCGTCCTTGACCAAGACCGGCGCGCCCGGCGCCAAGGCCGCCTCGATCGCCGCCATGTATTCCGACCAGTCGCGGATCTTCGGCAGAACCGCCACCGGCTCGCCGCCACGCGTCACCACGAGGCTCGGCTGCACCGCCACCAGGAAACGCGAGGCGAGCACGCTCTCCGCCTCGCGCGCCACCACGGCGCCGCGCAGACGCCGTTGGAAAGTCGCAAGGATCTCCGGCATCACCACCGCGACGTCGAGCGTCTCCGCCCGCGTCGCCGGATCGCCGGAGAAGAACAGCAGCGTGTGTTCGGCCTCGCCGGCGGCGGGGGCGAGAAAGGCGTCGATCGACTCGCGATCGACGGTGGGCAAGCCGTGACGGTCGGCCAGAGCCGCCATGAGGGGGTGTGTCATCAGTCCTCCCGGATCGACGTTCGAATGCTTTTGCCGGGAAAGAGCAAACGATGTGCCAACACCGATTCCACTCCCTGGCAAGCAATCGACCGCCGTTTTCGGCCGTCGCGACGACGAGACGACGTCGAACGTCGATCGGACGCGATCGTCTCGCTTCCACGTCTGGAAATCAATTGACCAGAAGGGGAAAATCGCGACACGGCACGGAGACCGCGCGCCGCGCCCCGGAACCGGGTTCGCGACGCTTCGGCCCGATCGAAACGGCGCGAGCCAAGGCGAGCCCGCCCGGCGGAGGCCGAGCGGACCGCGCATGTCCGAAAGAACGGGAGATCGAGGATCAGACCTCGTCGCGCAGGAAGTCGGGGAGCTGCGGCTCGCGATCGACCAGATCGGCGAAGAGATGATCGAAGCTCTCGCCGGCCATCGCCGCGGCGACGCCCCGGAGCGCGTTCTCGATCAGCTCGGCCTCGGCGTCGTCGAGGACGCGCACGGCGGAATCGATGTGGACCAGCACCTTGGTGCCGGCCGGCTGCACGCCCACCAGCATCATCGAGACCCGGCGGGTCTCGTCGCCGCGCGTGCACTGCGCGGTGAAGTCGTCACCCTCGACGACGATCATCGGAATACCGAGACACATGACCGCGCTCCCTGCCGCCGTCGAGGAACCGAGGGCGGGATCGCTCAGGCGATCCGCCGCTCGTAGGAGACGAAATCGATGTCGTCGGCGAGAAGGCGGTCCTCGTCGGCGATCGGACGCTCGCGCGCCATGACCGTGATACCCCACCCGGCGAGAATGTCCACCGCGTGGTCGAGGGCCGCGTCGAGCGCCGCCCGGACCGGCTCGGTCAGCGGCCCGCCCCAATCCTCGAGATCGAGCGGCTGGCAGCCGACCAGCGCCAGCGCCTCGGGATAGGCGGCGAGGAGATCGGCGGCGGAGAGCACCTCCTGGAAGCCGGTCTGATGCAGGCTCATCTTCTTGGCGCCGGTGAACTTCGGCACCTCCTCGTCGCGCACGATCTTCAGCGTGCCCGGCTCGAGCCCGTAGTCGATCGCGTCGAACACCAGGAGACGATCGTGCTCCTGGAGGAAGTTGACGAGGTAGAGACCCTGAGTGCCGCCGTCGAGCACGGTGACGTCGTCGGGAACCCGGAAGCGGCGGTGGAACTCCTCCACCGCGCGCACGCCGAAGCCCTCGTCCGCCCACAGGATGTTGCCGATGCCGAGCACCAGCACGCGCGGGGTGTGGCTCTCCATCGGCTCAATCCTTCAGATCGTCGCGGAAGAGACGCTCGCCCGAGACCATCGACGAGATCATCGACTGCCGCGAGAGAATGTCTTCGCGCACCGCCGCGTAGACGTGGACGATGACGAAGGTGACGATCGCCCACATGCCCAGGTGATGCCAAGTGTGGATGTCCTGACTGTTCGGGAAGATCGAGAACATCCAGCCGAACAGCGCATATTGCCAGCTGTCGCGGCCGGCGCCTTCCGAATAGAGCGCCATGCCGCTCGCCATCATGAACAGCAGGAACAACATGAAGGTGAACATCGCCACATGCGCCAACGGGTTGTGGCCGATGTATTTCTTCGGGTCCTTGACCATGAAGAGATACCAGCGCAACTCGTAGAACACGCCCCAGAGCCACGTCTTGTTCCAGACCGGCAGATAGAAGAGCTGCCGGGCATAGGCGTTGCCGACGAAGGCCCAGTAGACCCGGAGCAGGAAGAACACGATCAACACCTGCCCGGCCGCGAAATGCGCGAAGCGGATGTAGCCCATCAGGAAGTTGGCGGAAGCCTCGCCCGGCACCGAGGGCAGCGGCGAGCCGATGAAATAGCCGGTCACGCACAGCACCGTGATGGCGAGGGCGTTGACCCAGTGCCACAGGCGCACCGGCGCCTCGTAGACGTAGATGGTCTGGAGCGTGCGCGCCTTTTCGGCGCCGCTGGCGTCGTAGGCGCCTTGGACGTCGGCGATCTGCGTCGTCATGAGATCCTCCCCGCGATCCCCCTCGACCGGCGCCACGGCGCGATCGATCGGATCGTCTTCGATGGTCGACCCGGGACGGCGCCGAGCGCCGTCCCCCTTCACCGAAAAGTGCACGGCGCCGAGCGCCGTCCCCCTTCATCGAAAAGTGCGCGACGCCGAGCGCCGCCCCCCTTCATCGAAAAGCGCACGGCGCCGAACGCCGTCCCCCTTCTTCGGTCAGCGCACGGTGACCTTGGCCATCTCCTGCCCGTCCTCCGCCATCACGTGCGTCGAGCAGGCGAGGCAGGGGTCGAACGAGTGGAGCGTGCGCAGGATCTCCAACGGCTGGTTGGGATCGGCCATGGGCGTGTCCATCAGCGAGGCCTCGAAGGCGCCGATGTTGCCCTTCGGGTCGCGCGGGGAGCCGTTCCAGGTGGTCGGCACGACCGCCTGATAATTGTCGATCTTGCCGTCCTTGATCTTGATCCAGTGGGCGAGCGCGCCGCGCGGCGCCTCGGTGAAGCCGACGCCCTTGACCTCCTTCGGCCAGGTCTCCGGCTTCCACTTCTCGGTGTTGGCGGTCGCGCTGTCGCCGTTCTTGATCGACGTCATCAGCTTGTCCTGGAAGTAGCGCATCTCCCGCGCCGCCCAGACCGCTTCCAGCGCGCGCGCCGCGGTGCGGCCGAGCGTGGAGAACAGCGCCGTCACCGGCACGCCGAGATCCTTGAGGAACTTCTCGGTCGGATCCTTGAACTCGGCCTTGTTCTGCGCGTAGCCGATGATGTAACGGGCGAGCGGCCCCACCTCGACGGCGTTGCCCTTCCAACGCGGCGACTTGATCCAGGAGTATTTCGCCTCCTCGTCGAGCGCCTCGATGTTGGTGCGCGTGCCCTTCGACTTCGGACCGAGCACGTAGTTCGGCTCGGTGATGCCGTCCCAAGGGTGCAGACCCTTGGTCTCGTCCGGGTACTTGTACCAGGAATGGGTCACGAACTCCTGGATCTGGTTCGGATCCTTGTGGTCGACCGGATAGATCTCCTTGAGGTTCCCGTTCAGGATGACGCCGTGCGGCATCTTGAGCGAGGCCGGCGAATAGTCGTTGGCGTGTTCGGGAACGTCGCCATAGGCCATCACCGACTTGCCGGAGAGGCCGCCGCCGTAGAGCCAATCCTTGTAGAACGAACCGATCGCAGCCACGTCCGGCAGATAGACCATCTCGCAGAACTCGATCGTCCGATCGATGATCGACGAGATCAGGTTGAGGCGCTCCATGTTGATCGCCCCGACCGCGCCGACGCCGTCGACGTTGATCGCGCAAGGCACGCCGCCGACCAGCCAGTTCGGATGGGGGTTCTTGCCGCCGTAGATGGTGTGGATCTTCACCATCTCCTTCTGGAAGTCGAGCGCCTCCAGATAATGCGCCACCGCCATGAGGTTGGCTTCCGGCGGCAGCTTGTAGGCGGCATGGCCCCAATAGCCGTTCTTGAACGGCCCGAGCTGTCCGCTCTCGACGAACTTCTTCAGCCGCGTCTGCAGGTCCTTGAAATAGCCGGGCGACGACAGCGGCCACGACGAGATCGACTGGGCGAGCTGCGAGGTCGCCTTCGGATCGGCGGAGAGCGCGGAGACGACGTCGACCCAGTCGAGCGCGTGGAGATGATAGAAATGCACCACGTGATCGTGCACCTGCAGGCAGAGCTGCATGATGTTGCGGATCGAATTGGCGTTTTCCGGGATCTTGATGTCGAGCGCGTTTTCGACCGCGCGCACCGAGGTGAGCGCGTGGGTGCCCGTGCACACGCCGCAGATGCGTTCGGTGAAGGCCCAGGCGTCGCGCGGATCGCGGCCGCGCAGGATCACTTCGATGCCGCGCCACATGGTTCCGGTGGAGACGGCGTTGCGGATGACGTTGTTCTCGTCGACGTTCACCTCGACGCGCATGTGACCTTCGATGCGGGTCACCGGATCGACGACGATGCGCTTGCCGGAGTTGTCGAGATTGAAACCGTTCGGTGTCTGGAGGCCCATGACGGCGCGTCCTCTCTATGGAATGACGTTTGTTGGGGACGGCCGGATCAACCGACCTGCTCGGGCTTCTTGGAGGCGACGCGCTTGATCGCGGTCACCGCCGCATGCGCCGCCACGCCGGCCGCCACCACGCCGGCGACCGTGCCGCCGACCTTGTCGGCATTGGCCTCGATGCCGAACTGGTTGATGCCGGTGAGCCGGTCGTAGAACGAGCCCTTGTCCCAGAAATTGTCTTCCGAACAGCCGATGCAGCCGTGGCCCGACTGGATCGGGAAGGAGACGCCGCCGTTCCAGCGAACGGTCGAACAGGCGTTGTAGGTGGTCGGGCCCTTGCAGCCCATCTTGTAGAGGCAGTAGCCCTTGCGGGCGCCCTCGTCGTCCCACTCCTCGACGAACTGACCGGCGTCGAAATGCGGCCGGCGATAGCACTTGTCGTGGATGCGCTGCGAATAGAACATCTTCGGCCGCCCCTGGCGGTCGAGGTCCGGCAGACGCCCGAAGGTGGTGACGAAGGTGACGACGCCGGTCATCACTTCCGCGATCGGCGGGCAGCCCGGAACCTTGATGATCGGCTTGTTCTTGATGACCTTGTCGATCGGCGTCGCCTGGGTCGGATTGGGCTTGGCCGCCTGGACGCAGCCCCACGAGGCGCAGGCCCCCCAGGCGATGATCGCCATGGCGTCCTCGGCCATCTCCTTCAGCTTCTCGACGAAGGGCCGGCCGCCGTCGATGCAGAACATGCCGTCCTCGTTCAAGGGCGGATTGCCCTCGACCGCGAGGATGTACTGGCCCTTGTACTTCTGCCGGGTCTCCTGAAGGATCGCGTCGGCCTGATGGCCGGCCGCCGCCATGATCGTGTCGTCGTAGTCGAGCGAGATCATGGAGAGGACGACGTCCTTCACCAGCGGGTGCGCCGAGCGGATGAAGCTCTCCGAGCAGCAGGTGCACTCGAGCCCGTGCATCCAGATCACCGGAATGCGCGGCTTCGTCTCCAGGGCCTGGGCCATCTCCGTCGCCGCGCCGGCACCGAGCCCCAGGCTCGCGGCGGTGAGCGAACAGAACTTGGTGAAACTGCGCCGCGTGATCCCTTGACGCCGGATCACCTCGTAGAACGTTTCCATACCCGCACTCATCGCGCGTCTCCCCTCCACGTCCGTCGCTTTGCACCGCCGTCCACCGGACGAACGGCGATCGCGACGGTTCTTCGTCGTGATGGGAAGAGGTCAGCAAGGACCGGGCCAGAGCACCGGCGAGATCGGAAAAATTCCGAAAAGCCACCTGATTTCAAATGATTGAAATGTATGAGGCGAGATCGGCCGGCCACCCGGGCCGGGACCGCCGTCGACCAGCCGTCAAGAGACCATCCGGCGCCGAAAAGTGTCTTTGCAGTGGACCGCGTCGCGACCACCGCGCGCCCCTCAATGCGCCGTGCACACCATGCAGGGATCGAACGACCGCACCACGTGCTGCACCGCGACCGAGCGCGCGCCCTCCGCGCCGACCGCGATCCCCTCCAGGGCGCCCTCGAGCGGCCCCGGCCGGCCGGCGGCGTCGCGGGGTGAGAAGTTCCAGGTGGTCGGGGCGATGATCTGATAGCGGGTGATCCGCCCGCCGCGCACGGTCATCCAATGGCCGAGGCTGCCGCGTGCCGCCTCCACGAGGCCGACGCCGGAGCCGTCGGTCGGCATCGAGCCCTCGGCGCAGAAGGGCGCGCCGCGCTCCAGCGCGTCGACCCAGCCCTCCATCGCCAGGAGCACCCGCGCCGTCTCGACCAGCCGCATCACCACGCGACCCGCGACATGGGTCGCCCCCGACGGCGCCACCAGCGCCGACGCCAGCGCCGAACCATCGACCAGTTGCCGCGCCAGCGCCCCGACCTCGACCGTGCGACCGCCGTAGCGCGGCGCCTTGGCCCAGGAATAGGCGCCCTCGCGCTCGATGTCCGGCTCGCTCGTCGCCCGCGCCGGCGGCCCCGCCTCACCTGCGAGCCAGGAGCGCGCGGGATCCTCGACGATCCGATCGATCGCCAGCGGCGCCCGCGCGCCGGTCGCGGTGTCGAGCGTCCCGCTCGCGAAGACGTCGCCGCCCCCCGCCCCGACGCCGGGATAGGCGCCGAAACTCATCACCAGCCCCGGCCCGCGCCCGAGATCGTGGAGACCGAGCGCCGCCGCGAGCCTGAGGAAGGCGGCGAAGTCGCCGCTCCCGGCGGCGATCCGGTCGAGGTCGCCGAGCGTCTCCAGCGCGGCGATCGCCTCGAGCCGCCGGCCGAACAGAACCTCCTCGGCGAAGGCCCGTACGTCCGCGAGAATGGCCCTGAGCCGCATGATCTCGCCGAGATCGAGCGCCCGGGTCGTGCCGCCCGCGCGAAACGCCAGACTGTGCGGCCACTTGCCGGCGATGAGGCCCATCGTCTCGAGCAGCCGCGCCCGCGCCGGCAGAACGTCGCGCGCCGCCCGCCCCTTCACCGCCGCGAAGCGCTCCGCGATCGCCGCGTGCCACGCTTCGCCGGCGTAGGACGCCCGCGCGAAATCCGGCATGAAGAACAGATAGAAATGGGTGAGATGATCGGCGACGTTCTCCGCCGCGTGCGCCAGCGCCGTGGCGCGGTGGCCGTTGTCGGTCGGCACCACGCCGGAAAAGGCCGAGATCGCCCGCGCCGCCGCCAGCGATTGCGACACCGAGCAGATGCCGCAGATGCGCGGCGCCAGCACCAGCGCGTCCTCGAAGGGGCGGCCGACCAGGATCTGCTCGAAGCCGCGATAGAGCGGCACCGCCACCTCCGCCGCGACGACGATGCCGTCCTCGACCTCGAGATGAACCTCGAGATCGCCCTCCACCCGATTGAACGGCCCGACCACGACCCGGCTCACGTCTCGCCTCCCTCGCCGCCGCCGCGCTTGGCCCGGCCCGGCGGCACCACGACGTGGTCGGCGATCGCGTTGAGCCGCACCCGCCGCGGCGTCGCCGATTTCGACAGCGCCGCCAGCGCCATGAACCACGCCTTCGGCATGTCGAGCGGCAGGCCGACCGGGATCCCCGCGATCTTCGGCGTCGCGAGGAAGCCGCGCGCCGTCTCGAAGTCGGGCGAGGTACAGCCGATACAGGCATAGCCGCCGTCGGTACACGAGCCCGAGCCGTTCCAGACCCGTTGATTGCAGTCGCCGACCGCCTGCGTCGCCTTGCAGCCGAGATGTTCCATCAGACAGCCGCGATCCGACGCCCGCTCGGCGCTCGCCTTGAACTCGTAGAACTCGTTGCGCGAACAGCCGTGATGGGCGAGGTGGTCGGCGAAGAACTTCGGCCGCCCGGCGCCGTCGAGATCACTCGCGCCGAGTTCGCCGCGCGCCAACGCCACCAGGGTCTCGACGATCCAGCCGGGATGCGGCGCGCACCCGGCGACCGCCACGACCGGCAGGCCTGCGGTCGAACGGAAGCCCGCCCCCAGCGCCCCGCCGCGATCGGCCCCGTCGAATTGAAGGCCGGTCGCCTCGGCCGGATCCGGATCGGCGCGCGGGATGCCGCCGTAGGCGGCGCAACTGCCGACCGCCACGACGACGCCCGCCCGCGCCGACAGGCTCGTCACCCAGTCGACCATGGTGCGCCCGGTCCCCGCCAGGATCTGGCAGCGCCCGGTCCCGCCCGGCCCCATCAGGATCGAGCCCTCGATCACCAGCGCGTCGAGCCGGCGCTCGCCGCGCTCGACGGCGGCGAGAATGTCGCGCGCCTCCTCCCCCGTCTCCTCGGAGAGCGAGGGGTGCCAGATCAGCTCGATGCCGAAGGTCTCGAGCGCGGCGAAGAAGCCGCGCGCGCCGTGTTCCAACACCGCCATGGTGCAGCCGCCGCAACTGCCGGCCTGGAGCCACAGAACCGAAAAACGGTCGTCCGCCATGTCGCGGTCTCCGAGGCGGGACCCGCCCGCCTCAACGGCTCCGGCAGATCACCAGGGCGGTGAAGTCCTTGGCCATCGCCGCCACGTCCGCGGTCGCCTTGTCGGCGTCGGCCGGCTCCTGGGTGTAGGAGATCTGATTGGCGTCGAGGAAATAACCCGCCACACCCGACTTGATCGCGAAGTTGACGTTCTGCAGCACCTCGGTGTTGCCGTCGCCGCGCGCCCGGGTGTTGGCCTTGGCCACCACCACGCCGACGACGTGGCCACTCTGATCGACCACCGCGCCGCCGGAATTGCCCGACTGCACCGGCGCCGAGATCTGCATCCGCGTCACGTCCTCGCCGGGCCCGGCCATCGCCGAGACGAGGCCGGTGGAGAGATTGCCGGTGATGGTGAGCTCGCCCGCCAAGGGATAGCCGAACAGCACGATCGGATCGCCGAGGCGGATCTGCGCGCCGGAACGGAAATGGGCGAAGGCGGTCGGCTTCAGATCGGCCTTGAGCACCGCCAGATCGTTCTGGCTCGACCGCGCCAGGATCGCCGCCTTGGCGGTGCGCCCGTCCGGCAGCTTGACCTGAGCCTCGTCGCAATCCTCGACCACATGGGCATTGGTGACGAGATTGCCGGCCTCGTTGACGAAGAAGCCGGTGCCGGTCGAGACCGATCCGGTCTTCTTGGGCTCCGCCGTGGCGGGCTTCTCGGCCTTCTCCGGCTTCTCCTCCTTGGCCTCCTCGCGGGGAGCCGGCGTCGCCGGGGGCCGGCGCGGCGTCTCCTCCTCGTCGTCGCCGGAGACGGCGATGCGGCCGGCCTGGACGTCCTGGGTGCAGGAGATCGCCGCCTGCACCGCCGCGCGCGTCCCCGCCAGATTGAAGCCGTCGAGACGGCTGCCGTTGTAATCGACCTGGATCGACGAATAGCGGGCGAAGTCGACGACGAATTCGGATTTGATGCCCTCGAGCGCCAGGCCGTAGAGCTTGCCGACGCGCACGCCGACCGCCTTGCCGTTCCAGCTCTTGCGGCCGTCGAAGATCAGCTTGAGCTTGTAGGTCGAGCCCTCCTCGACCTTGTCCCAGGTCTCGTTGGCGAAGAGCATGAAGGCATTGTCCTGCCGCATGTCGAAGCCGAGCTCGATCGAAGTCCCCGACTGGAAGGTCGCGGCGAAGAAACAGCCCTTGCGCGTGGCATTGGCGGCGATCGACCAGCCGCGCACGGTGTCGACCTCACGGTCCATCGTATAGGGCGTGCCGGCCAGAGCCGATCCGGTCGCGCCGACGATCATCCCGGCGCCCCCCAGAACCAGCGCCCGCAGCGAGGCGCCGAGCGCTCCACCTTCGAAAAGACCCATCGTCGTCATCCTGGCGACCTCTCCCGTTCCCCGGTTCGGCACGCGGCGTCGCCCCCGCGTACCCGGACCGAACCCGCGATCGACCCGACGGCGGAAGGCTACGCGGGCGACGCGCCACGATCAAGTTACACGGACGGTCATGTCGCGCCCCGTCCCGGCGTCGGCATATGCGCCACACCCGCCCGATACCGAGCCCACACGGTTTCGACCCGTTCGAAACTGCGCGCGCGAAGGCGAGCCCGCACGAGCGGCGGCCGACCGGCCGTGACCGCAGGAAATTCCGGCGAGTCGGAATTTCTCGTGATTGGTAATATCATGTCGAGATGACGGCTCTCTCTTCCCGCCTCCTCGCCCGCGTCACCCGCCAGGATCCCGCGATCGGCCTGACCAGCCTGTGGTTCGGGGCCGGCGAATTTCGCGTGCCCCATGTCGAGGCCGAGATCGGCGCGCTCCTCGCCCTGGAGATCGACGCCCGCGACGTCGCCGTCGCCCTGTCGCGGCCGATGGACGTGTCGATCACCAATCGCTTTCCCGGCACCATCGTCGCGGTGGAGCGCCTCGCGGCGCCCTATGCCCGCGTCGCCTTCGACCTCGGCGGCCACAGTCTCGACGCGCTGGTCACCTGGGAATCGGTCGATCGCCTCGCCCTCGAGCCGGGCCTCGCCGCCTGGGCGATGGTGAAGTCGGTGGCGCTCGCCCCGCCGCGCCCGGCCGGCGACGGCGAGGACGGACCGCTCACGCCTCCCGAGCCTCGGCCTTGGCCGCGTCGCTGAAATCGGGATCGCTCGCCGCCGCCAATTCGTCGAGCGCCGCCTCCGCCGCCCGTTCCGCGCGCCGCTCGACCGAGCGATAGAGCGCGACCACCCGCTCCCCGAAGGCCGTCACCTCTGCGCCGCCGCCTTTGCGGCCGGGGAAGGTGTCGATCACCCGCGTCTCGAAGGCGCGGTTGAGCGCATCGACCATCAGCCAGGTCTTGCGATAGGAATGGCCGGCGAGACGGCTCGCCCCGAGGATCGAGCGGCACGAGCGCAGGATCTCGATCAGCGCGACGTCCTCGGCGTCGAGGCGCGCGCCGTTGGGCAGATCGATGCCGATGGTGACGTGCCCGCGTCTCGCCCGCGTCATGGACCCTCCTCTCGGAACGGCCTCGACCCTAGCACGCCCTCGTCGGCGCCGCGACGCCGGCGTGCGCGGCCGCCGGGGTCGCGCGCCATCGCCGCGTGAAAGTCGACCCAGCCGTGAGCGCGGTGGCGGATGGCGTGATCGGCGGCATATTCGCCGATCGGCGCGAGATCCCAGTCCCAATCCGCGTCGGCCGGCGGCAGGCGCACGCCCTCGAGCAGATCGCGCCGCTCGATCTCCACCCCCGAGGCGTCGACGTCGATCCCCTCGGAATCGGTCAGGAGGCAGACCCGCGCCGAGAACCGCGTGAGCCCGGCGAGATGGCTCTCGACGATCCGCCGCCCGAGATCGGCGAAGCGCCGCCGCACCGGCGACGACATCCGCGCCGTCCGTTCCACCGGCAGCAGCGCCAGTTGGCTGAGGCAATTGGCCGAGATCACCAGATCGACGGAGGGATCGGCGCAGAGCCGGGTGAAGGGATCGCCGATGCCGGTCGCCCGGCCGAGCAGGAGATCGGTGGTGCCGGTCAGATCGAGATGGCGCCGCTCGACGTTGGCGCGGCCGCGCCCGGCCCAGCGCGCCGGCCACAGATGCACCACGTCGATCAACACCACCCGTTCGAACCGTTCGGCGAGAAGGGCGAGCGGCACGTCGCGCACCAGTCCGGAGCCGAGGACGAGGCAGGTCCGCCGTTGCTCGAGCCCCTCGACCGCCCGCGCCACCACCGCGTGGCAGCGCGCCTCGTGCGGCCCCCAGGCGCGGCGGCACCGCATGCCGCGCGACCACAGCGACACCGCCGCCGTCAGATGGCCGGTGCGCCGCGCGTCGAGCGTGGCCGGCGTCGTCACCCAGGCGAGGATTTCCGCGAGCATGGCGCCCTCGTGCGAATCGGATGAGACGACGATAGCCGATCCCGCCCCCTCGCAGGCGACGAAGACGCTCCCCATGTGTTATGGGCACTGTCTCCCGGCCTTTCGGCGGCCTCGCCGCCGGGCCGTCCGCGACCGCACGATCGGAAAGACCGTCGATGACCGAGACCGAAGCCCCCACCTCGCCCGCGACCGAGCGGCGCCCCGATCTGCACGGATGGCGCAAGGCGGCGCTCGAACTGGGGCCTCTCGCCGTCTTCTTCGCGGTCAACGCCCTGACCGGCAAGACCCACGGCCTCTACCCCGCCACCGCCGCCTTCATGGTGGCGACGGTGGTCGCGCTGACGATCTCCTGGATCGCGGTGCGGCGGCTGCCGATCATGCCGCTCGTCTCCGGCGTCGTCGTGATGGTGTTCGGCTCGCTGACGCTCTGGCTCCAGGACGAGCTCTTCATCAAGCTGAAGCCGACCATCGTCAACGTCCTGTTCGGCGCCGTCCTGCTCGGCGGCCTCCTCTTCGGCAAGTCGTTGCTCGGCCTCGTCTTCGAGGCGGTGTTCGATCTCGACGCGGACGGCTGGCGCAAGCTCACCTTCCGTTGGGGCATCTTCTTCTTCGTCCTCGCCGCCCTCAACGAGGTGGTCTGGCGCAACTTCTCGACCGACACCTGGGTGTCGTTCAAGGTCTTCGGCATCATGCCGCTGACCTTCCTCTTCGCCCTGTCGCAGGTCCCGCTGATCCAGGCCCACTCGGTCGAAAAGCCCGAGGAGAGCGACGGCAGCGCCGCCTGATCACGACGATCGCGACAGGACGAGCCGCGCCGCGAAGGCGCCGAAGAGGCTCGCCGTCGCCACGTCGAGCGTCCGCCGGAGCCGCCGCGACCGCGCGAAGGCGCCCGAGACCCGCTCCGCGCCGAGGATCAGGAGCACGCAGAACGGCGCCCCGATGATCCCGTAGAGCCCGCCGAGCACACCGATGCGAAAGGCGGCGTGCGGATCGGCCGGATCGACGAACTGCGGCAGGAAGGTCACGAAGAACAACACGATCTTCGGATTGAGGATGTTGACTCCGAGCCCGGTCGCGAAGGCCCGGCCGAGCGAGACCGGCTCGCCGGTTCCCGCCCTCGGCTCGAACACCGACCCGTGCCGCAGCGTCGCGACCGCGAGCCAGACGAGATAGGCGGCGCCGATCCACTTGAGCATCGCGAAGGCGGTGCCCGATGCCGCGAGCAGCGCCGACAGGCCGAAGGCGGCGAGCGCGGTGTGGACATAGAGCCCGGCCGTGGTGCCGGCGAGCGCGGCGAGCCCCGCCGCCCGCCCGTCGGTGAGCGTCCGCCCGAGGAACAGCGCCATGTCCGGCCCCGGCGTGAACACCAGGAGCAACACCGCCGCCGCATAGGCCGCGACCGTCGCCGCCGCCGGCAGCGCCGCCACCCAGTCTCCGTCGATCATCGTCGCTTCCCTCACGCGGACCTGATCGGCCGACTTTTGCACGCGGCCGGAGAACCGGCTAGAGGAAAGACCCCGTCCCCTCCCTCCCGTCCCTCGACCCCGGAGATCGCATGACGCGCCGACCTGAGACCGCCGAGACCCTTCTCGCCTGGATCCTGGCCGCCCATCCGATCGCCGCCGCCTTCGGCCTTCTCGCGCTGGTCTCGGGCATCGCCCTCGTCGTCCCCGGCCTCGACATCGCCGTCGCCGGCCTCTTCCACGCCCCCGGCGTCGCCGTCGACACCGAGTTCCCGGCCGAGAACGTCCTCTTTCTCCAGACCCTGCGGCAGGCCGGCATGGGGGTCACGCGGTGGGCGACGATCCTGATCGTCCTCGCCCTCCTCGCCAAGATCGTCGCGCCGCTGCTCGCCCGCCTGATCCCGACCCGCGAACTGGTCTTCCTCGCCACCACGCTGGCGATCGGTCCGGGGCTTCTGGTCAACGCCTTCTTCAAGGAGGTCTGGAGCCGTCCGCGCCCGTCGGAGACCACGCTCTTCGGCGGCTCCTGGACCTTCATGCCCGCCTGGATCCCCGGCGGCCAGTGCCCGACCAACTGCTCGTTCCCCTCCGGCGAAGCCTCCGGCGCGGCCTGGCTGCTGGCGCTGGTCTTCGTGGTGCCCGAGAGCTGGCGCCGGCCCACCCTCGCCGTCGTCGTCGCCTGGATGGTCGCGATCTCGATGAACCGCATGGCCTTCGGCTCGCACTTCCTCTCCGACGTGGTGATCGCCTGGGCGATGATGCTGGTGGTGGTGATCGGCTTGCGCGATCTCATCCTGGTGCGCTGCCCCGACAGTGCCTTCACCGCGATCGAGACCGGCCTCGCCCGTGTCGGCGACCTGATACTCGCCCCGTTCCGGCCGCGCGTCTGAGCATATCGGCGAGATTGCCGACGCCGCGAGGTGCGAAGAGACCCGCCGAGCCGACCCGTCCGCCCTTTCGAGACAGGCTCTGAGCCTCAGCCCTTCGGCCGGCCGGCGTCGTCGCACACGGTGAGCGTCACCCGGTCGGCCTCGACCGGCAGGATCGCGCTCATCGGCCGGCAGGCGCCCGCTTCGCAGATCCGCCAATCCGCCGTCGCGCCGGAGCGCGCCAGCACCACGCGGGAGAGAGGCGGCAGTTTCGGCGTCCATTCCCAGGCGTCGCCGACGCGATGCGCGCCCTCGCCCGCCTCCATGCCGGCGCCGGAACCGCGCACCCGCGCCGCCTCGATCACCGGCCCCGTGGCGGTCGCCCGCCAATCCTCTTCCCACAGCTGCTTTTCGACCGAATGGGTCCAGGCGAGCGTCGCCCGCTCGCCCGAGAGCGGCAGCACCAGCGCGCCGACCAGCAGGCAGAGCTTCATCGCGCCGCGGCCCCGGACGCCGAGGCGAGCCCCCGCGTCCGCATCCAGTGCAGGACGGCGAAGCCGATCGCCAGCGCGAAGCCGACCCCGTCGGTCCACGATGCCGCCGCCACCAGGAACCCGGCCGCCGCCATCGCCAGACCGCGCTCGAGCCAGGTCAGATGCGCCCGGCCGAACCCGACCGAGGCGACGCCCCACAGCGTCACCGCCACCAGCGCCTTGACGATCATGTAGACGACGTCGGCCCAATGGGCGGCGCCCACCAGATTCCCGTGCGATTGCAGCATCAGGGCGGGGTCGTAGACCGCCATGAACGGGATGACGAAGCCCGGCAGCGCGATCCGGAGCGCCTCGAAGCCGATCCGGAACCCGGAGACCCGGGCGATCGGCGCGGCGGCGAAGGCGGCGAGCGCCACCGGCGGGGTCAGATCGGCCATGATGCCGAAATAGAACACGAACATGTGGCTGACGATCAGCGGCACGCCGAGCGCCAACAGCGCGGGAGCGGCGATCGACGAGGTGATGATGTAGTTCGGAATGGTCGGAATGCCCATGCCGAGCACGAGGCTGACCAACATGGTCAGGACCAGCGAGAGGATCAGCGATTCCTTGCCGATCGACACCACCCAGTTGCCGAAGATCGTGCCGACGCCGGTCAGCGTCATCGTGCCGACGACGATGCCGACCACCGCGCAGGCGAGACCCACCGGCAGCGCCTGCCGCGCCCCGTCGGCGAGCGCGTCGCGGCAGAGCACCAGCGTCTCGCGGCCGCCGTGGGTGAAGGCCGAGACGATCATCGCCGCCCCGACCAGCACCAGGACCGTCGTCACCCCGACCGCCAGCGACCCCGCCGCGAGGCACCCGAGCACCACCCAGAACACGATCCGAATCGCCTGCGACCCGATCCCGAGCGCCATCGACCCGGCGATGACGAGGAGCACCGTCAAGGCGAGACCGACCGAGCCGGCGAAGAGCGGCGTGTAGCCGGAGAAGAGCAGCCACACCAGCACCGCCAGCGGCAGCACCAGATACCACCGCGCCGCCAACGCCTTGCCCGCCTTGGGCAGATCCTCGCGCGCGAGCCCGAGAAGACCGCAGCGCCCGGCCTCGAGATGCACCGCCAGGAAGGCGGAGGCGTAATAGAGCAGCGCCGGCACCAGCGCCGCCTTGACGATCTCGAGATAGGGCACGTCGATCGTCTCGGCCATGATGAAGGCGACCGCCCCCATCACCGGCGGCATGATCTGCCCGCCCATCGAGGCGGTCGCCTCGACCCCGCCGGCGAAGGCCGCGCGATAGCCGAAGCGCTTCATCAAGGGGATCGTGAACTGCCCGGTCGAGACGACGTTGGCGACGCCCGACCCGGAGATCGTCCCCATCAGCGCCGAGGAGAACACCGCCACCTTGGCCGGCCCGCCGCGCGCCGCGCCGAAGAGACCCATCGCCACGTCGGTGAAGAGCGCGATCATCCCGGCCCGTTCCAGGAACGCGCCGAACAGGATGAAGAGGAAGATGTAGGTCGCCGACACCAGGGTCGGCGTCGCATAGAGCCCCTCGGTGCCGAAGGACATGTGCTCGATCACCTGCGCCAGCCCGTAGGGGCGATGATCGAGCGGCCGCGGCAGATGATCGCCGAAGAGGCAATAGGCGAGGAACACGCCCGCCACGATCGGCAGCGCCGGCCCCATGAAGCGCCACACCAGCACGAACAGCACCACCAGCGCGGCGATGCCGACCACCATGTCCGGCCCGGTCATGTCGCCCGATCGCGACACCAGATCCTCGTAGAAGGCCCAGTGATAGAGCCCGACCGCGAAACCCGTGATCGCCAGCGCTCCGAGCACCAGCGCGTCGACCCGGCTCTGCGCCCGGTGCAACGCCAGCGCCGACCCGCCGACCAGACACAGGAACCCGACGTGCAGCGCCCGCACCACCTGGCTCGGCGGATTGCCGGTGAACCGCGCCACCAGGACGAAGGCGGCGAGCAGCGTGAGAAAGCCGAGCACCCCGTCGTAGCCGACCCGCCGCCGCGCCGCCTGAACCCCGAGCCACACCGCCCACAGCGCGAAGACCGCCTCGGTCAGGTGGATCGCGGTGAGGCCGGCGACGATCGGCCGATCGAGCGGGATCGAAAAGGCCGTCACCACCTGAAAGGCGGAAAAGGCCACGCAGATCCAATAGAGCAGCCGCCCCGAGAATCCCTCGCCGTGATCGGCGGGAATGCCGTGTTCCGGATCGATCACGACGACCGGCGCGTCGTCCGCGTGCGAGGCGTCCGCCTGTACCATGGGGGTGCTCCGAGGAAGAGAAACGCCGTCCGTGACGCGTCACGGACGGCCGATCGAGGCGCGAGCGGGAGGGACCCCGCCCGCCGCCGACGTCACTTGAGGCCCTTTTCCGCGAAATACTTCGCGGCACCCGGATGGATCGGCAGGGGCATGCCGATCTTGGCGTTCTCGAGCTTGATCGCCTTGGCGGCGGCATGCGCGGCCTGGAGCTCGGGCAGGCTCTCGTAGAGCGACTTGGTCATCTGGTAGACCAGATCGTCGGAGAGATCGGCGCGGGTGGCGAGATAGTTGACGACCGCCGCGGTGTGGACCGCCGTGTCCTGCTTGCCGTAGGTGCCGGCCGGAATCTCGCCGGCGACGAAGGGCGCGCCGGCCTTGTCGATCACCGCCTTCGGGATCTCCACCACGGTGATGTCGACGGAGGTGGAGAGATCGCGGATCGAGGCGACGCCGAGGCCGGCCGACTGCAGGGTCGCGTCGAGCTGGCGGTTCTTCATCAGCTCGACCGATTCGCCGAAGGAGAGATATTCGACCTTGCCGAGATCGGCGTAGGTCAGGCCGGCGGCGGCGAGGATGGCGCGCGCGTTGAGCTCGGTGCCCGACTTCGGCGCGCCGACCGAGAGACGCTTGCCCTTGAGATCGGCGAGCGTCTTGATGCCGCTCTCCTTGGAGGCGACGATCTGGATGTAGTTGGAATAGATCGCGGTCATGCCGCGCAGCTTGGTCAGCGGCGCCTTGAAGCCCGCCTCCGCGTCGCCCTTCCAGGCGGCGGCGAGACTGTCGCCGAGGGTGAAGGCGACCTCGCCCTTGCCCTGCTGCAGGAGATTGAGGTTCTCGACCGAGGCCTTGGTCGCCTGCACGGTCGGCCGCGCGCCGGGGATCTTCTCGCCGTAGATCTTCGCCAGCGCCACGCCGAGCGGATAGTAGACGCCGGAGGTGCCCCCCGACAGAACGGTGATGAACTCGTCGGCGCGCGCGCCGACGGTGAGCGACAGCGAAGCGGTGGCGGCGAACGCCACGGCGGCGAGCCGGGCGAACATGGAACGGGCCTTCATGAGCGTCTCCCTCGGGGTCTCTGGTCGCGTGGTCGTTCGATGCCCCGCGATCCGGTCGCCGCAGTGTCGATCAAGCCGCCCTCGGCGACAACCTCGGAAATCCGCAATTCGTGAAATCGGAGATGTTTTTCGGTCGTCCGTTCGTTTCGTCCGGCGCGCCGGACGCCCGCGCGCGACGATCGGGATCAGTACGCAAGCGGCGCGACGCCCCTTGACTTCCCCGCGGGTTTCGGGCTTTTCGGTGCCGGCTCGCGCGACACCCGCGAGAGCCGTCAACTGTTCGGGAACACGCGTCCGTCATGTCGATCGTCATCACGACGAAAACGAAATCGACCACGACGACGGCGACCACCACGGTCGCCGGCTGACGCAGGCTCTCGACCTCCCGCAGCCCTCTCCCGGCGGGTGACGAGGGCGGCGGAGGACCGAACGGTTCCCTTTCTCGACCCCTCGAAAAAGCGATCCAGGTCCTCCAGGTCCAACGGGAGAGACGTCGATCACGCGGGGAATTGAGAACATGGGTTACAAGGTCGCTGTCGTCGGAGCCACCGGCAACGTGGGTCGGGAAATGCTCGACATCCTGGCCGAGCGCGGCTTTCCGGTTTCGGAAGTCGTGCCGCTCGCTTCGAACCGTTCGCTCGGCACCGAGGTCTCGTTCGGCGACAAGACGCTGAAGACCAAGGTCCTCGACAACTACGACTTCTCCGACGTCGACATCTGCCTCATGTCGGCCGGCGGCGACGTCTCCAAGGCGTGGTCGCCGAAGATCGCGGCGCAGGGCTGCGTCGTCATCGACAATTCCTCGGCCTGGCGCTACGACGCCGAGGTGCCGCTGATCGTTCCGGAAGTGAACGCCGACGCCATCGTCGGCTTCACCAAGAAGAACATCATCGCCAACCCGAACTGCTCGACCGCCCAGCTCGTCGTGGCCCTCAAGCCGCTGCACGACGAATACGAGATCAAGCGCGTCGTCGTCTCGACCTACCAGTCGGTGTCCGGCGCCGGCAAGGAAGGCATGGACGAGCTCTTCGAGCAGACCCGCGCGGTCTTCGTGACCGACCCGGTCGAGCCGAAGAAGTTCCCCAAGCGCATCGCCTTCAACCTGATCCCCCACATCGACGTGTTCATGGAGGACGGGTTCACGAAGGAAGAGTGGAAGATGATGGCCGAGACCAAGAAGATTCTCGACCCGAAGATCAAGCTGACCGCGACCTGCGTGCGCGTGCCGGTGTTCATCTCCCATTCCGAATCCGTCAACGTCGAGTTCGCCAAGCCGGTCACCGCCGACGAGGCGCGCGACATCCTGCGCGAGGCGCCGGGTTGCCTCGTCATCGACAAGCACGAGCCGGGTGGCTACATCACCCCGCACGAGGCGGCCGGCGAGGACGCGACCTACATCTCCCGCATCCGCGAGGACAACACGGTCGAGAACGGCCTCGCCTTCTGGTGCGTCTCCGACAACCTGCGCAAGGGCGCGGCGCTGAACGCGGTGCAGATCGCCGAAGTGCTGGTCAACCGCAAGCTGATCAAGCCCAAGGCCGAAAAGGCCGCGTGATCCATGCATTGCGATCACACCGCCTTCTTCGGAAAGCGGTGTGATCGCCTTCGCCTCCGCGTCAGGTTTCGTCGCCGCGAGAAAGACGCGGCGGCGGTGGCGTCGCTCCGAGTTGCGCCGTCGCCGCGCGCTGAGCCTCGAGCCGGGCCGCCTCGATCACACCGGCGCGGTGAGCGTCGACACGAAGATTGGCGTCGATCTGGTCCTGTAGACCGCCATGCGCGATGTCGACCGTGATCGGTGCCGCCCGGGTCGAAACGATGGCTCGGATCTCGGCCAACGCCGCTCCCAGCAGGTCCGCGCTCGCCGGCGTCTTCTCGAAACCGACGAGCCGGCGCTCTGCTCCCAGAGACGCCGCCTCGGCGACCACCGTCGCCGCCGTCAGATCGTAGAGAAACTCCGACCGATAGACGATCGACGTCGTGCCGATGCTGTCCGTCGCACCTCCGATCTTGATCTCGGACTTGGAAGTCGTGCCCTGCATCTGGAAGGCCAGCGCTTCCGATTTGAACCAATGCGCCTCCAGCGCCGTTTCCGCCTCCGCCAGATGGGCACGTCCTCGCGCGAGAAGCCGCGCGGCGAAGACCGCCAGCGCGATCTGGACCACTGGCGTGACGACGACGTCGGCCGCGGGCAGCGTGCGCGTCACGAAGGCGGCCGCGGCGCCGGACGGCCAAAGCCCGAACAACCCGACGAGCAGGCCGGCCAGGATCAGGAGCCAACCCGTCAGAAGGCGGAATTTGGCGGCGGGCTCGTCGGGATTGGCAATCGCGACGGCGTCCTGCTCGAGCAGCCCGACCAGAGCGAAGTTTCCGGTCTGGCCGACGCTCGTCGCCGCGACTTCGGCGGCGAGGGGATAGAGGAAACGCGACTTCTCACCGTCCCCATGAGATCCCATGCGTGCCGGGAACTCGTGATGGATCAGGTTCGGCGGAAGCGACGCGACCGCCCGATCGACGCGTGTTTCGCTCTCCGCGCGCCAACTCTTCTTCGGAACCATGAGGCTGACATACGCGTAGTCCATCGCCGCGAAGACGATCAGCGCGATGGCCCCCAACGACATCGGGAACAAGACGCGCGCCAGAGAGGGCCACAGGCCCGCCGATTGGAACAACTGCGCCAAGGCCCCGAGAGGAGGCTGGTTCGAGGGCGATTGCATGTGGATCCAGACGATCCCCCCGACGAACACCGCCATCGTGACCACGTCACGCAGCACACCTTTCATCCAACGCGTCCTCGCGGGACCGAAAGTCCTCTGCGTCGCGGCGGCGGCCGTCGGAGACATGTGTTGGGCATTGAGGCCGAAGAGCGCGGTGATGTCGCCGGGCTTGATGTCGGAAGAGTACTTCTCTTTCTTGATGAGCTTCGTCATCACGTCGAGCGGCGCGTGGAACCGTTCGGGGACGCCGTGCGGGACACCGCTGTTGCGCCACTGGAGCAGCCCGGCCCCCAGTTTGGCCAGGCCGAACTTATAGGCGGCGATCGAAAACCGAATGTAATAGAAGCCGAAGATGACGATCGTCACGATGACGATGAGAGCCTTCAGAAAATCTTGCGGGGGACTTCCGCGTCGAACTCCCAAGTTCGATATGATGAATTCGTACGCCGGAAAGCTGAAGCCGAAGCGCCAGAACGCATCATAAATCATAGAAAATATGCTGAGAATTCCATAGACATACAATAATGAAACAACGGCGATCAATGCCGCGATCATTCCGCCGAGTATATTCGTCACGATCAGAATTTTATTCGGATAAGTTATGGTTATCTCGTCCAGGCTGATATCTGAAAGTCGCGCCATGTGACACCTTCAACATAACCGTCGATCGACGAACAATGACGTGCCGCAATGGGTCCAGCGACCTCGGCGATCTCTCCGCCGCGACATCGAGCGCTCTTCGACCCTCGCCCATTGAAAACGACGTATGATGCCCCGACTACAATCTGACGTATATGGAGAATCGAGCGCGCGGGAAACGCGAGAGGAAGTGCGGCGCTCGTGCAACAGGGCTATCCTTCGTGCGATCCCGGTTCTCGAGCTTCGAGAACGAACCGCATCGGTGCTCGACCCATGTCCGACTGGAACCCCACTCTCTACGCCCGCTTCTCGAGCGAACGCGACCGCCCGATCGCCGATCTCCTCGCCCGCGTCGACCTCGCCGCGCCGAAGCGCATCGTCGATCTCGGCTGCGGCGCCGGTGCGTCCACCGCGCCGCTCCTCGCCCGCTGGCCCGAGGCCCGGGTGCTCGGTATCGACACCTCGCCGGCCATGCTCGAGAAGGCGCGCGCGAGCCTCCCCGCCGCCCGCTTCGAGGAGGCCGACGCCGCCACTTGGGCGCCCGAGGTGCCGGTCGACCTGATCTTCTCCAACGCCGCGCTGCAATGGCTCCCCGACCACGAGACGCTGCTGCCGCGCCTGATGGGCCTCCTCGCCCCCGGCGGCGTCCTCGCCGTGCAGATGCCCGACAATCTCGACGAGCCGAGCCATGCGCTGATGCGCGCCGTCGCCCGCCGGCCGGCCTTCGCCGGGCCCCTCGCCGAGGTGATCGGCTCGCGCACCCGGATCGGCTCGTTCGAAACGATCTACGACCTCCTGGCGCCCACGAGCACCCGCGTCGACATCTGGCGGACGACCTACGTCCATCCGCTCGCGGGGCCGGACGCGATCGTCGAGATGATCTCCTCGACCGGCCTCCGGCCCTTCCTCGACGCCCTCGACGAGACCACTCGTCCGGCCTTCCTCGAGGCCTATCGCGCCGAGATCGCCGCCGCCTATCCGCCGACCCGCGACGGCCGCGTCCTCTTCCGCTTCCCGCGCCTGTTCTTCGTGGCGACGAAGGCGTGAAACGCGAAACGCCGGCCCCGAGGGGCCGGCGTCGCGAACGTCGGGTCGATGGCTCGCCTCACGCCTTGCGCTTGGCGGTGACCTCGATTTCGATCTTCATTTCCGGCTTGACCAGACCGCAGACGATCATCGTCGCGGCCGGGCGCACCTCGGCGAAATATTCGCCGACGATCGGGAACACCACGTCCATCATCGCCGCGTCGGTGACGTAATAGGTGGCGCGCACCACGTCCTGCAGCAGGAACCCGGCCTCGTTGAGGGCGTGGGTGATGGTGTTCATCGCGTTGCGGGTCTGGTCCTCGACCGTCTCCGGCATCGCCATGGCGGTGTAGTCGTAGCCGGTCGTGCCCGAGACCCAGCACATGTCGTCCTGCGCCACGGCGCGGGAATAGCCCGCCACCTTCTCGAAGGGCGATCCGGTGGAAACGAGGCGACGGGTGGTCATGGGCGGGTTCCTTTCTGAAAGCGGCTCGAAATCAGGGGCTCGCCGGACGGCGGGCGAAGAGAAGGCCGACCCCGGCGGCCACCAGCGCCGCGCCCGAGAGCCGCTCGACGACGAGCAGACCGCGCGGGCTGCGCGTGAAGCGGCCGACATGGGTCCCGGCCGTGGCATAGAGCACCACCGCGACGAATTCGAGACCGAGCGCGACCCCGCCGAGCGCCAGAATCTGACCGAAGGCCGGCCGCGCCGGATCGACGAAGGGCGCGAAGAAGGCGGTGAAGACCAGCATCGCCTTGGGATTGGTCGCCGCCGTCCAGAACTCGCGCGCCGCCAGCGTGCCGATCCGTGCGCCCGCCTCGGTCTCGGCCCGGGCGGCGATGCCCGAGCGCATCATCCGCACGCCGAGCCAGATCAGATAGACCGCGCCGACGATCTTCAGCGCCGCGAAGAGTTCGGCCGAGGTGGCGAGCACCGCGCCGAGGCCGACCGCCGCCGTCAGCACGAAGAAGGCGAAGGGCGGAAACCGCCCGAGCGCGGCGAGAACGCCGGTGGCGAAGCCGAACCGCGCCGCATGCGTCATGGCGAGCACGTTGTTCGGGCCGGGAAACATGTTCAGCGCGAAGGCGGCGGGCACGAACAGCGCCCAGATCCCCAGGGACATGACGGACCTCGAAGAGAGCCGGAACGAACGAAGGGCGGCCCATGGAACCGCCCTCCCGCCGATGATGCGACGTCGCGCCCCCGGATCAGGCCCAGGGACGCGCGGTCGCGGTCTTCGCCTCGTAGGCGGCGATGGACTCCGCCTTCTGCAGCGTCAGGCCGATGTCGTCGAGACCCTCGAGCAGGCAGTGCTTGCGGAAGGGATCGACTTCGAAGGCGATCGTGCCGCCGTCGGGGCCACGGATCTCCTGGGCCTCGAGATCGACGGTCAGCGTGGCGTTGGCGCCACGGTTCGCGTCGTCCATCAGCTTCTCGAGCTGCTCCGGGGTGACGCGGATCGGCAGGATCCCGTTCTTGAAGCAGTTGTTGTAGAAGATGTCGGCGAAGGAGGTCGAGATCACGCAGCGGATACCGAAGTCGAGCAGCGCCCACGGCGCGTGTTCGCGCGACGAGCCGCAGCCGAAATTGTCGCCGGCGACGATGATCTGCGCCTTGCGATAGGCCGGCTGGTTCAGCACGAAGTCGGACTTCTCCGAGCCGTCCTCGTTGAAGCGCAGTTCGAAGAAGAGGCCACGGGCGAGACCCGTGCGCTCGATCGTCTTCAGGAACTGCTTGGGGATGATCATGTCCGTGTCGATGTTGACGATCGGCAGGGGCGCGGCCACGCCGGTCAGCGTCGTGAACTTGTCCATGGGGCGGTCTCCGAAACTCTGAGCGGGCTCATAGCGCGTTTTCCCTCGAGAACAAAGTCCCCTCTCCGCCCCCGCGCGAAACGATGCGCATGGCACGATCACGGACAGGTGGTGACCTGATTGCCGCAGAGCCCGGTGACCCAGCCGCGCGTCGGCCGCCCGGCGCCGCGCGCCGCCACGCCGCCGGCCTCGCCGAACGAGCCCTCGACCTCGATCCAACGTCCGCGACAGGCGACGATGCGATCGAGCCGGAGTATCTCCGCCTCGCCGCCCTCCGGCGCGCGCGGCCGGTCGACGATCGCCGCCGCCGCGTCCGGCTGCCGCCGCACCCGCTCGTCCTGGACACTCACCCCGACCATCCGGCCGGAGACCCAGCCCCGTCCGGTGAAGACGGTCTTCGCCGGCGCCGAACCGTAATCGGCCAATTCGGCCCGATCGACGAGGAGCCAGCCGTCGCGCCCGGCGACGACGTGCATCTCGACCGCGAAGGTTTCGTCGCCGTCGCGCCGGGGCGCCGGCAGACGCCCGACCACCGCCGCCGTGCTCGAGGGCGCCGCGCGCAGATTGAGCCCGGCGGGATCGGGATCCTTCGACCAGCCGCGAAACTCGCAGGCCGTCTCCGCCGCCCCCGCCGCCGACATCCCCACGACGACCCCCAGCGCCAGCGCCGAGGCTCGAAGGAGACCACCCGCAGCCCCGTCGAAGCGCTCCGTTCGCCGCCTCATGCGCGCGCCTCCTCCTCGATCGCCGCCGCCTCGATCGCCTCCATGTCGTCGTCGGAGAAGCCGAAATGGTGGCCGATCTCGTGGACCAGAACATGGGTGACGATCTCGCCCAGACTGTCCTCGTTTTCCGCCCACCAGTCGAGGATCGGCCGGCGATAGAGCCAGATCCGATTGGGCATCTGCCCGGTCGTCGCCGTCGCCCCGCCCTGGGGCAGGCCGACGCCCTGGAACAGGCCCATCAGATCGAACGGGCTTTCGAGCCCGAGTTCCTCGAGCACCTCGTCCTCGGGAAAGTCGGCGACGCCGATCACCACCTCGCCGGTGAGGCGTCGGAATTCCGCCGGCAACGCCGCATGCGCCGCCTCCGCCATCGCCACGAAGGCCTCGAGATCGGGAGCGCGCAGATGGGACCAGTCGGGCGTGTTCAAGGCGAGGTCTCCTCGAGAGTGGCGCGATATCCGGCCATCAGGAACCGAATCTGATCGGGGGCATAGCGATGGGCGCGGCCGACCGGGCAGGCGTCGCGCGCCCGGCAACCGTCGGTGCGACAGAGCCCGCCGGCATGGCCCTCGAGAAAGGTACGGCACCGTCCCGCCGCGAAACCGGCCGGGCCGAAGGCGTCCGCCGGACAGGCGACGAGACAGGACCGCGTCGCGCAGGTCGCGCAAGGCCCCGTCTGCGGCGGCGCCTCGGCGCCGAGATCCTCCGGCGAGACCAGCGCGCCGCGCCAGCCGTGCCAGAGCCCGACCTCGGCGTCGATCGAGAGGCCGAGCGGCGAGGCCGTCAGCCCTTCCGCCCGCACGCCCCAACGTTGAAACGGCCACCACGGCGGTCCACTGAAAGGAAACAGAACGCCCAGGCCGAGATCCGCCGCGAGCCCGCCGATCACCCGGCGCGACCAGCGGTCGAGCGGATCGGCGCCGCCGTCGCACCGTTCCGGCGAGGCCGCGAAGGCGCTCCAGCCGACCCGCCCGCGCCAGCCGATCAGGATCAGCGACCGCGCCGGTCGCCCCGGCAGCGGATCCGGCACGCCGTCGTCCGCGCCCGGACGCACCACGCCGCGCGGCGCCAGACCCGCCGCGACGATCGCCGCCTCGATCCGCGCCCGCGCCTCGTTCGACGGGTTCATGGCCGGATCAACGCAGCACGTAGGTGACGACGAGATGGACGATCAAGGCCGCCGCCGCCACCAGCGCCAGCCCCCGGCCGATGCGCCGGCCCCAGATCTCGATCCCGTCCTCGGCCGCCGCGTCGGCGGCGGAGAAATGCGCGCCGAGCCGGTCGCCGGTCGCCTTCAGGCTGCGCGCGAAGGCCGAGGTGCCGATCACCTCCGCGTCGCGCGCCACCCCGGCCAGCGCCGCGTCCGCCGCCCGCCGCCGTTCCGCCTCGATCTCGTCTCGCCTGTTCATCGTCGCGCTCCTCGACGGCGAGGATGCGACGCGACCGCCGCCGGACGCAAGCCCACACCCCGAGCGACACCTCGACGAGGTCGTCGAAATGCGATCCGCATGCATGTCTCGGAAGCGGCCTGCCCGCCTCACTTCGGCAGCGACACCACATAGGCGACGATGTCGGCGATTTCGACGCGCGACAGATGGAGATCCGGCATCTGGCTGTGGGTGGTGCCCGGCAGCAGCAGGAAGTCGGCGAGCCCCGCGGCGGTGCGCGCCCGGTCGCCGGTGAGGACGAAGAAACTCGGCGCGTCGCTCGACGCCGTGGTCTGATCCGCCGCCACCACGTGGCAGGAGGCGCACCATCGCCGCGCCAGGATCTCGCCGCGCTCGGCCGCCGTCTCCGCCGCCTGCGCCCATCCCGCGCCGAGGAGAGAGGCGAGGATCGCCGCGCTCACGATCGAAAGGGTCTTCGTCATCGCTCGCCTCCTCGCCCCGACCTCATGGGGCCGACCTCGGCCCGAAGGGGGCATCTCTCGAATCTAGGGAGCGCCACCGGCGCCGCCCATTGGGAAAAGCCCTCCGCCCGCGCGCCGCCTCGCCGCGCGAGCGTCAGGGGCGCCCCGCCGCGAGGCTCTCGCGCAACGCCTCCTCCAGCGCCGCGATGGTCTCGGCCACCACCGCGCCCTTGATCCGGCAGTCGGCGAGACGCCCCGCCGCCACGTCCGACGCGGCCCGCGCGCAGACGAGCCGCGCCCCTTGCAACAATCGAGAATAGCGCGCTCTGAGCCGCACGCCACAGGCCCAACGCGCGCCGTCCGCCGTCTTGCACAGCCAGGAGGGCGACGGGATCGCCACATCGGTGATCGTCCATCGCCGCCCCTCGCCGCGAAACGACCCCGCCTCGTCGAGCTGCGGATGACGATCGACCCGCACCGTCACCGTGTCGGCATCGCCGAGGTCGCCGCGATCGAGCGCCGAGGGCAGCCGCTCGCGGGTCTCGCGCGAACGGTCGACCGGCGTCGGCGTCGCGGTCCAGAGCGGCGCGGCCGGCGCCGCCGAGGCCCAGGCGAGAGCCGCCGCAGCGCCGAGCATCACTCCGATCGGCGCCGAAAACCTCGCCCGTCTCGCCCGCGCCGCTCCCGGTCTCAACGCTTCGCCCCTCGCCGCTCTCGATGGCTTCGCGGCCGGTGCCTCGCTCCGGGAGACCTCACGGCACGTGTTTCGCCTTGCGCACGACCACGCTGCCGGAAATGTCCGGCATCGGCACCACCGACTCCGGTTTGTCGGCGAAGAACTCGTCGACCGCCTGTTCCGCGCCCGGCCACCACAGACTGGCATAGTCGTGGATCACCAGGAACCCGCCGGGGGTCATGCGCGGATAGAAATAGTCGAGCGCCGCCGCGATCGGCTTGTGGAGATCGCAGTCGACGTGGACCAGGCAATAGCGCCCGTCGGCCGGCAGATGCACCGCCGTCTCAGGGAAGAAGCCTTTGACGTAGGTCGTGCTCTCCTCGCCGACGAAGGCGCGCACCGCCTCCAGGCTGGTGTCGGTGAACTGGACCCGCTGGGCGGCGTCGACGCCGACGAAATCGTCGTCGCGGAACCCCTCGAACGTGTCGAGGAGCCATGCCCGCCGGTTCGACCGGCGGGCGAACCCGGCGAGCAACGTCGCCGTGTGGCCGCGATAGACGCCGAGCTCGGCGACGTCGCCGGCGATCCCCTCCTTCGTGATCTGATCGAACATCAGACAGAAGGCGTAGAACCGCGCCATGTCGCTCCGGTTGGTCTCGGAGTCCTTCACGAAACCCGCGAGAAGGCCGTCGAAATCGAGGGTTCCGCCCCGCTTCTCGTAGAGCGGACGATTGACCGCCCAGCGCTGCGGGACGGCGGCCGAGAGCGCCCCCCCGTCCGGCCCCACGCCGGCGCCGAGGCGGCCCGAGGGAAGCAGCCCGCGCCGCTCGAGCCCGGCGACGGCGTTGCGCACGTGAGCCGCCGGCACCCGCCGCAACAGATATTCCCCGAGCGTCGCGAGTGCGGAATTGAAGCTGATTTCACGACCCATCGCCGGTTCCCCGCTCGTCGCCTCGAAAGCGGCGCCCTCCACGACGAGGCGCGCCCGCCGGCCTCCCCTCCACGAACCGCACCGGAGCGGCCGAGACGGCCACGCCGGCGTGTCCGTTACGCATCGGAAACCGAACGGACGAAAGCGGTCCCATGAGTGCCGCGCCCCGTCAATCGAAAAGACCGGCCGTGCCTGCCGTCGTCAGGCCGCGCCGAGCGTCGCCGCCGCCAGGACGAGGTAGCGCCCGACCTTGGCCACGGTGACGAGGAGGAGAAAGACCGGAAACGGTTCCCGCAGGACCCCGGCGACGAGGGTCAGGGGATCGCCGATGATCGGTGCCCAGCTGAGGAGCAGCGACCACTTGCCCCAACGCCGATACCAGACGGCGGCCCGGTCGAGGTCCTTCGCCGAGACCGGAAACCAGCGCCGGTCGCGCCAGCGCTCGACGCCCCGGCCGAGCAGCCAGTTGACCACCGACCCGAGCACGTTGCCGAGGCTCGCCGCCAGGAGGAGCGCCCAGGGCGGCTGCGCCCCGGCGAGCAGCAACCCGACGAGCGCCGCCTCCGACTGTGCCGGCAGGAGCGTCGCGGCGACGAGCGCCGTCAGGAAGAGACCGGCATAGGTGGCGAGATCGAGCATCGGGATCCCCGGGCGAAGGGCGATCCTTCTAGCACGGGTCCGACGCCGCGCGCGCCCGGGAAGATCCCCCGCCGCCCCGACGATCCGGGCGGCCCGGCGGGAGCCCGGTCAGGCGGCGGCCCACATCGTCTCGAGTTCCCGGATCAACCCGTCGAGAAGCGCGCGCGTGTCCGAGGATGGGCCGTCGAGGCTGCGCAGGCTCATCTCGGCGCGATGGGCCGCCTCGCTGATCTCGTCGAAACCGAAGACGCCGGCCGCTCCGGAGAGACCGTGCACCGTGCGCGAGAGGTCGCGCAGGAGGTCGCCGACGAGCGGCTCGCCGCGATCCCATCGGGCGCAGAGCCGCGCGACCGTCTCGCCGTCCCGCCGCGTCCGCTCCACGAAGCGGCGCCGCAACTCGATCAGACGCGCCTCGAAATCCGTGTTCACGGCGGCGGTCGATGGGGTGTCCACGTCGGTTCGGATCGAATCGGTCATGGCGCGGCCTCTCCAGAGAGTGAGACTTCGACGGCACGGGGCCGGCGGTCGGGTTCGACGGGGTGGGAACAGATCCATTCGGCGAGCGCCGAGAGCGTGAGCGGACGGGAGAAATAGTAGCCCTGGACGCGGTCGACCCCGAGCTCGCGCAGCCGCAGGAACTCGGCCATGGTCTCCACGCCCTCGGCGACGATGGTGGCGTGGCGCTCGTGGGCGAGTTCGATCGCCAGCCGGCAGACCGCGTCGTGGATCGGATCCTGCGCGCAGTTCCTCACATAGGCGCGATCGAGCTTCAACTCGTCGAAGGGAAACTGCAGGAAGCGATCGATGTTGCTGTTGAACGTCCCGAAGTCGTCGAGCGAGAAACGCAGGCCCCGCAACACCGCGCTCGTCGTCACCCGGCGCGCCTCCGAGAGATCCTCGAAGGCGTCGATCTCCGACACTTCCAGGGTGATCGGCACCGGCGAGGCCTGGATCAACGGCACGATCGGCGCGAAATGGCGTCGCTGCAGCAGGTTCGACGGCACATTGATGGCGACCGGCGGCGGCGGCGCCCCGCAGTCGGTCAGCCGGCGGCCGATCTCGGCCACCGAGTCGAGCGCCACCCGCGCCAGTTCGCGCAGGTCCTCGGACCCCGCCCCGGCGAGCGCGCCGGCGACCGACACCTCCCGCCCGACTTCGTCGACCAACCGGGCCAGCATCTCCACCGAGACGACCGCCAGGGTCGTCGCGTCGAGGATCGGCTGGTAGTGGAACGTCACCCGCCCCGCCGCCAGCGCCTCGGCGAGCGACGGCCGCTCCGGGTCCTCCGGGGATTCCGCCGGGTCGCGCAGGCGCCGCGTCTTCAGGATCGCCTCGAGACGATCGAAGGCGAGCGGCTTGCGCAGGGCGCCGAGGACATGGAGACCGAAATCGACCCCCACCGCCCGCGCGGTCTCGATGACCGCGTCCGGAAAGGCGCTGATCAGGATCACGTCGCCGCGAAATCGGCGTTCGGCGAGAAGCTGAAGCACCTCCACGCCGTCGCGATCCCCCAGACACAGATCCAACACCACCAGATCCCGGCGATCGAACGGACCCATCCGTTCGAGCCGGGAAGGTGGACAGGCCTCGACACGGTGTCCTCGCGCCGAGAACCACGAGGAAAGCAACGATCGAACCAGGTCGTGATCTTCGACCACGTAGGTCCGCCCGGCGACGGACGATCCGGTAATCGGCGTCACAACCGCGTCGGACGGAGCCACATCTTGGACGCGACCGAGGGTTGCTCTGTATCTGGCCATTTCGACCTCGCGGGGGCGATACGAGAATTATTTCCAATTTTCCACATCATCTTGCTTTGGCCATGTAAATAAATCACTAAACTCACACGAACGTGAGACTCGTCGCGTAATCGATATCTATAATTTCAAATATACCGCAAGCGGCAACCATCACGCTCATGTGATACGTATCGAATACGCGTATACGACAAGGGACATTGGGTCTTTAAAGAAACTAAAACGATTCATATCATATGAATGAAGTGACGGATGCCGATCCACGTCATCCGCTACGTCAACGGACTGCCCATGATGACCGCCTCAGCTCGCCCATCGGTCGTAGTCCCCCCGCGCCGGTCCGGCTCGATCCGCACCTTCGTCGGCACCGACCGCCTGCGTCTTCACGCCGTCGCGGGCGAGGCGGTGATGGCCCGCCTGCCGACGATCCTGCGCCAACTGAACTACGTCGACGAAACCCCCGGGGTCGTCTCCTCGATCGGCGCGCGGCGCGACGTCTATCTCGTCGACGGACGGTTGAGCGATTCCCTGGAGATCTGCCGGGACCTGCCCGCCGCCGCCGGCAAGATCCTGACCGCCGACAACCCCACCTTCGCCGACCGCAAGCGCAGCACCGAGGCCGGGGTCGACGCGCTCATCGCCGATCCCATCGATCCCCGGGAGCTGGGCGACTGGCTCGAGCATTTCGACGATCGCGGCGATCGCGGCCGCGCGACCGTCCTCATCGTCGACGACGACGAACTCGCCGCCGAGGCGGTCGCCTCCCTGCTCGCCGTGCGCGGCATCGACGTCGAGATCGTCGTCGACCCCACCCAGGTGTTCGACGTCCTCCATCGCTGCTCCTTCGACCTGATCCTGATGGATCTCGACATGCCCCATGTCGACGGGATCGAGCTCGCGCGGATGATCCGGTTGAACCGCAGCCACCTCTCGGTGCCGATCGTCTTCCTCTCAGCCGGCGGCGACACCGAGACGCAGATGCTCGCCCGCCGCTTCGGCGGCGACGACTTCATCTCCAAGCGCACCCCGCGCGATCTCCTCGGCCGTCTCGTCGAGCTCAGGGTCGAGCGCGCCCGCGTTCTGCGCACCCTGATCGAGCGCGACGGGCTCACCGGCCTCGTCGATCATCTGCGCTTCGTCGAGCGGGTCGGACAGGAACTCGCCCGCAGCCGCCGCACCGGCAACGACTGTTCCCTGGTGATGATCGACCTCGATCACTTCAAGACGATCAACGACACCTGGGGTCATCAGGCCGGCGACCTCGTGCTCCGCCGCCTCGCCTCCGCGCTGGTGTCCTGGCTCCGGCGCACCGACGTGGTCGGCCGCTACGGCGGCGAGGAGTTCGGCGTCCTGATGCTCGACACTCCGCCGGAGCGCGCCGCGCCGGTGATCGACGCCTTCCGCCGGCATTTCGCCGCGCTCGACATGATCGTCGGGGAAGCCGCCGTCAACGTCACCTTCAGCGCCGGCATCGCCGGTCTCGGTCAGGCGGCCGACACGGCGACCCTGGTCGCGGCGGCCGACGAGGCGCTCTACCGCGCCAAGATCGGCGGACGCGACCGCGTCGTCGTCAGCGACCGCCGGGCCGACGGCGACGGTTCCCCCGCCGCCCGCCCCGCCCGCGCGGCGCCGGCCGCCGACGAACCGCCGCGACCGCCCGTCGCGACGGCGACGATCCCACTCGCCACGGTCGGGCCCGCGACGACGGGCCCCTCGAGGGAGGAAACGAGATGAGCGCCCCACTGTTGGACGTCAAGGAGAGCCCCGAGGTCGTGCTCGACGGACGCCGCGTCTGCATCGTCGACGACGACGAGCTCTACCGCGCCCGGATCGGCCTCATGCTCGGCCAGAAGAACCTGCGCACGCTCGAGGCCGAGGACACCAACGCGCTGCAGGCGATCCTCGACCGCAGCATGCCCGACTGCATTCTCCTCGACTACAATCTCGTCTCGGAGAACGGGCTCTTCGCGGTGGAGCGGCTGCGCCAGCGCTACACCGCCCTCGCCCCGATCGTCATGGTCTCGGCCGACGAGACCCAGCGCACCGCCGTTCGCGCCTTCCGCGCCGGCGTCACCGACTACATCTCCAAGCGTCATCTGAGCCTCGACGAACTCACGGCGGCGGTGAAGCGCGCCATCGGCCTGCGCATCCGCGAGGAGGCCCGCGAGCTGGAACTCGAGCGCCTGCGCCGCAACACCACGTTCGACGATCTGACCGGCCTCCTCACCCGCCACGGGCTCGAGGAGCGCCTCGCCCAGGTCGATCAGGTCGCCCGCACCCGGCGGCGCTCCTATGGACTGGTCGCCCTGCGCATCACCCGCATCGACGAGGTGCTCGATCGCTTCGGCATCGTCGCCACCGACCGCACCCTGCGCGCCTTCGGCAACAAGCTGCGCGATCTCGTCCGCTCGACCGATCTGTGCGGATCCTGGGCGCGCGGCACGTTCCTCTACGTGGTCGACGCGGTCAATTCCCCGGCCGGCTTCCAGGCCGTCGTCGCCCGTCTCTCCTCGCAGACGAATTTCGAGATCGATCTCGCCTCCGCCCATCTCGGCATCCGCGTCGTCACCGCGCACGCGCTCCACCCCGACGACGGCGCCACCCTGGAGGAGCTGCTGGCCGGGCTCGAGGCGCGTCTCGAGACGGAGACCCGTTCGTTCTACGAGAGCACCGCCGGCGCCGCCGATTGGGTCCTCCTGCCCGGAACCGGCACGGAGGGGGGCCGCGAGGAGGCGACCGAACGGCGACGCGAACGGCGCATGCGCACCCTGAAACAGGGACGCATCTACCTCGACGGGCTCCACTCGACGATCGACTGCACCGTCCGCAATCTCTCCTCCGGCGGCGCCGGTCTGCGCCTGCCCGGGCCGACCGCCATCCCCGAGTTCTTCCGCCTGCGCATCTCCGAGAGCGGCGCCATCCGCCAGGTACGCAAGTGTTGGCACCTGAACAACGATCTCGGTGTCGAATTCCTACCGGCCTGACCCGGCGAGCGCCGAGCGTCGACGAGAAGGAGCCTTCGGATGCCCCGCCTGAAGTCCATGCCGCTCTCGCGAGGATCGAATACGACCGCCGCCGATCGGCGCGCGTCCTCGCCGATCGAGAGGGCGATCCTGACCCTCGCCATCGCCGGCTCCCTCACCGCCGATCACCTCGTCGGCGCCCGACTCGGCCTCACCGTCGGCTTCGCCGCCACCGTGGCGCTGTTGCTGCGCCGGCCGGACTTCTTCGTCCCCGGCCTCGTCGTCACCTTTCTCGCCGGCATTCTCGGCGCGCTCTGGGAAGGTGCCGGCCTCGCCGCTCCGATCCGCGCCGGTCTCGACACGATCGTGGTCGCCACCGTCTTCGTCGCCGCCCGCAGGGTCGGCCTCACCGGCGAGCGCATCCGCTCCGCCCGCATGCTGATCGAGGTCCTGGTCGTCACCGGCCTGATCGCGCCGCTCGCCGGCGCCGGCCTCTCCCAGTTGATGGGCGAGACCCCGCTCGGGGCGATCCTCGATCTGCGCCGTCTCGCCGATTGGCCGAGCGGCGTTCTCGGCGCGGTCGCCGTGGTCCCGACCATTCTCCTCGCCGGCCGCGCCGATCTCGAGGACCACATGCGCTGGACCCGGGTGCTCCGGTCCGCCGGCGCGGTGGCGATGGTCGTCGTCAGCGCCTGGGTCGCCTCGCTCTCACTTCCCTTCCCCTTCGTGATCGTCTGCGTTCCCCTCCTCTTCCTCGCCTCGCGCCTGTCGCCGACCGTGGTCGCGGTGCTCGGCGCCGTCGGCGCCTTCGAAATGACCATGATCGGCCACTTCCTCCAGACGGCGCGACCGGACGCGACCGACGGCGCGCTGGTCCTGGCGGCGGCGGCGACCGGCGTCCTGCCGATCGCCCTGGCGCTGCTCCTCGCCGAGCTGAAGAACGAGCGCCAGCGCTTCGCCGACATCGGCGAACGGCTGCGTCAGGTCCTGGCCGGGGTCGCCGGACACGGCTTCTGCTCGCTCGACCGCAACGGCATCGTCACCACGTGGAACGACAAGATCGCCACCGTGACCGGCTTCGATGCCGCCGACGTGATCGGACGTTCCTTCGCCCTCTTCTTCACGCCCGAGGCGCGCGAGGACGGCCTGCCCCAGGCCCTGCTCGAGAAGGCCCGCAAGCACGGGCGGGTCGAGCACATCGGCTGGCGCATGCGCGGCGACGGGCACCGCTATTGGGCCCAGACGGTGATCGAGGCGATCGCCGACGCCAAGGGACAGGTCGTCGGCTTCACCAAGTCGGTCCAGGACCAGAGTGAGCTGCAGCGCTCCGAGAGCGCGTTGATGGCGGCGGAACGCCGGATCGGCTTCGCCCTCGGCAGCGCCGGCCAGGGCATTTGGGAACTCGATCTGGTCGAGGGGCGGATGCACTATTCCGACATCTACGCCGCCATGCTCGGCCTCTCGGCCGCGTCGCTCGGCGACGACCCCCACGCCTGGAAGGACCGGGTCCATCCCGACGACGTCGACAAGATCCCCCCCGACGACGCCGGCGACGAGGCCGGCGAGACCGAGCTGCGCCTCCTCCACGGCGACGGCCGTTGGATCTGGGTCGCCGACCGCCGCCGCGTCGCCGAACGCGACGAGGCCGACTGGCCGGTCCGCGTGATCGGTACCCACACCGACATCACCGCCCGCAAACTCGCCGAGGAGAAGTTCCGCCTCGCCGTCGAGGCCCTGCCGAACGGCCTCCTGATCACCGACACCGTCGGCCGTATCACCTTCGTCAACGGCGAGCTCGAGCGCATGTTCGGCTATCCGAGCGGCGGTCTGATCGGCCACGTCATCGACGAACTCGTCCCCGCCGCCCAGCGCGGCGGCCATGCCGCCCGCCGCGCCGCCTTCCTCGCCGCCCCGACCGCGCGCCGGATGGGCGCCGGCCGCGACCTCGACGGCCAGCGCCGCGACGGCAGCCTCTTCCCCGTCGAGATCGGCCTCAACCCGATCAGCACGGCGGAAGGCCGCGGCGTCCTCTGCGTCGTCACCGACATCACCACCCGCAAGAAGACGGAAGCCGACCTCGCCATGAGCGAGGCCCGCCATCGCATGATGGCCGATCACTTCGTCGATCTGGTGGTCCATCTCGATCTCGAGCTGAACCGCACCTGGGTGTCGCCGGCCGCCCGCGACATTCTCGGCGTCGAGCCGGAATCGCTCCTCGGCCGGTCGCCTTCCGGGCTCGTCCATCCCGACGACCTCGCCGTCGTCCACGAGACCCTCCTGAAGGTCGTCGAGGGCGCCGATCGTTGCAGCTACTGCGTCCGCTACCGCCACGCCGCCGGGCATTGGATCTGGCTCGAGGTCTCGCTGCGGCTGATCCGGGTCGCCGACGGCGCGCCGGTCGGCATCCTCGCCGTCGGACGCGACGTCACCCGCGCGCGCGCCGCCGAGGATGCCCTCAAGGCCAGCGAGGCGACGTTCCGCGGCGCCATGGAGGGCGCCTCGATCGGCATGGCGTTGGAACGGCTCGACGGCACCTGGGTGTCGGTCAATCCCGCCCTGTGCAAGATCCTCGGCATGGAGGAGACCGATCTCCTCCGCCTCGGCCCGGCCGACTTCACCCATCCGCTCGACGTCGGCATCGACACCGATCGCCGCCGCCGTCTCCTCGACGGCGAGATCGCCTCCTATCAGGTCGAGAAGCGTTGGCGCGGTCGCGGCGGCGGGGTCGTGTGGACCCATCAGAGCATCTCGCTCGACAAGGGTCCCGACGGTTCGCCGCACCACCTCATCCTGCAGATCCAGGACATCACCGAACGCCGTCAGATCGAGCAGATGAAGAGCGAATTCGTGTCGATGGTCAGCCACGAACTGCGCACGCCTCTGACCTCGGTGCGCGGCGCCCTCGGCCTGGTGCTCGGCACGATGACCAAGGACATGCCGCCTCGCGCCGTCCATCTCGTCGACATCGCCCACAAGAACAGCGAACGCCTGATCCCGCTCGTCAACGACATTCTCGACCTCGACAAGATCGACGCCGGCATGCTGCGCGTCGAACTCGGCGACGTCGACGCGGTCCAGGCCGTCTCCCAGGCGATCGAGGCGACCCGCGCCTTCTGCGACCGCTACGGCGTCACCGTGCGGCTCGACCGGCCGGAGACGCCGATGGGCGTGCGCGTCGACGAGGGCCGCTTCATTCAGGTGATCACCAACCTCCTCTCCAACGCGGCGAAGTTCTCGCCCCGCGACGCGGTCGTGAACGTGGTGATGTCGATCGTCGACGGACACGTCCGCATCGCCGTCCGCGACCACGGCCCGGGCATCCCCGACGAATTCCGCGCCAAGATCTTCGGCCGCTTCGCCCAGGCCGATTCCGCCACCACCCGCGCCAAGGGCGGCTCCGGACTGGGGCTCCACATCTGCCGGCAGTTGGTCAGCCTGATGGGCGGGCGGATCGACTTCGAGAGCACCGTCGGGGTCGGCTCCACCTTCTGGGTCGACATTCCCCTCGCCGACACCGCCGCCCGTCCCGCCGACGCCCTCCCCGCCGCGACCGAGACGGACGCGCCTGCGGCGGCGCCGGGTCGCCGGGTCACTCTCCTCGCCGCCGACGGACCGGCCGCCGACTTCCTCACCACCGCCGTCGAACAGGCTCGGTTGGAGCCGAGCACCGAGGTCGCGCCGGAGACGCTCGCCGTCCTCGTCGACACCGCCGCGCTCGACACGCCCGCCGCCTCGGCGCTGAAGGCGCGGCTCGACGGGCTCGGCCCCGCCCGGCCCCCCGTCGTGCTGGTCGAGACCGGCGACGGCGAAACCCCGGCGGACGCGGCCGCCGCCTGGGCGGCGCGCGACACCTGGCGGATCGAGCCGGACCGGCCGGCGCGTTTCGTGGCGCGGATCGCCGCCCTCGCCGCCGAGGCCCCCGAAGGGCTGCCGAGCATCCTCCATGTCGAGGACGATCAGGATCTCGCCGCCGTGGTCGCCGCCGGCCTCGCCGGCCTCGCCGCGGTCACCTGCGTGTCGCGGGTGAGCCGGGCGCTGCGGGAATTCGAGGCGCGCCGGTTCGACCTCGTCGTGATCGACCCGGCGTTGCCCGACGGCGACGGCCTGACCCGGCTGGTGCCCCGGCTCGAGCAATTGGGCATGCCCTACATGGTGCTCTCGGCCGAGGAGCGGCCCGGGGCGGCCGGCTCCGCCCTGGCGAGCCTGGTCAAGTCGCGCATCGGCGAGCGGCAGCTCGTCGACACCATCCTCACGATTCTGTCCGAGCGGAAGCGAAAGCGGGAGATCGAACGTCATGCCGGCTGAACTCACCACCGTTCTCTATGCCGACGACGAAGAGGACATCCTCGACGTCGCCACCCTCTCGCTCGAGATGGTCGGCGGTCTCACCGTGACCACCTGCGGCGACGGCTTCCAGGCGATCGAGGCGGCGCATCGCGCCCGTCCCGATCTGATCATGCTCGACGTGATGATGCCGGGCATGGACGGGCCGACCGCCATGTCGAAGATCCGCGCCGATCCAGGCCTCGCCGACATCCCGGTCATCCTCATCACCGCGCGGGTGCGCGGACCGGAGGTCCAGGACTACTTCGCCCTCGGCGCCGACGGCGTCATCTCCAAACCCTTCGACCCGATGACCCTGCCCGACGAGATCCGCGCGATCTGGCGTGCCAAGACCGCCGAACGGGCCCCGGTCCACCTCCCGCCATGAGCCCCGCGCACCCGAACGAGCCGGGTCCGTCCGGACGACGAGACGCGTCACGAGGCCCGAACCGACGCAGGCCGAAGATCGCGTGCATTCGCGGGGAGGAGCAGGACGAAACTCTGAGAAGCGAGACGGGAAATCTCGGGATCCGGATCCTCGCAAGTCCGCCGGCGAATCGCCTGCGAAAAACACCTACGCCCTACGTCTGAGGTATTCGGATGCGATTACTTCGACGACCTTCCGAGATCGATCGGAATCCCCGATGATCGGGACGAAGACATCGAATTCCTTGTGGCCGTGAGGCAACGCCCGGCCGAGCGATCGACGATCGCGACCGAGTCTCTTCGAAATTTCACAACCCCGCCGCGCAGGCAGGGCTAGTGTTCCCCTCGCACCCCTCGACCAGAGGCCGAAGGCGCGCGGGAGACGCGCCGTCGAACGCGTGGGAGTTTCAGCAATGAACGTTTCGACCTTTTCCGTCTCGGCGATCCTGACCGTGATCCTCGCCGGGCCGACCTTCGCGGCCGATCTCGGTCGCGCGCCGCCGCCGGCGGCCATGGATCCCGTGGTCCGATCGATGTGGTCGGGCTTCCACGTCGGCCTCAATGCCGGCGTCGGCGGCGGGACCACGAATTATCCGATCGCCGCCACGATCGGTCCCGTCGCGATCGACGGCAAGGGCAAGATGGATGCCTCCGGCCGGATGATCGGCGCTCAGATCGGTTACGACTGGGTGTTCTCGAGCCGCATCCTCGTCGGCCTCGAGGCGGACATCGCCTGGACCGACGTCGAGGATCGCTTCGCGCTCGACGGCAGCGCCACCGTCAACGGCGTGCCGATCGGCAGCGCCGGCGGGAACATCGGCACCAAGCTCGATTATCTCGGCACCGTTCGCGGCCGCCTCGGCTACGTGGTCACCGACCCGTGGCTCGTCTACCTGACCGGCGGCTGGGCCTACGGCGGCGTGAAGTCGTCCTATTCCGCCGGCATCTCCGGCATCGGCGGCGTCGCCGGCAGCACCACGAACTTCATGTCGGGCTGGGTCGCCGGCGTCGGCACCGAATATGCGATCACGCCCGACATCAGCTTCCGCGCCGAATATCTGCACGTCGACCTCGGCTCGGCGGATCTCTTCAATCTGGCCGCCGGCGGTCTCGCGGCCGGCATGCGGGTCGAACCCGCCTACGACTTCGTGCGCGCCGGCATCAACTACCGCTTCGCCTCGACCGCCCCGGCGACCGCGCTGCAGCCGGCCGCCTTCGTCTCGCCCACGACCTTCGACTGGACCGGCTTCCACGTCGGCATCAACGGCGGCTATGCGGCGGCGCGGAACGAATATCCGATCGACGTCGGCTTCACCACCGGCGGCAACGTGGTCGGCATCGGCGGCACCGGCCGTCTCCAGGGCTCCGGCATGCTCGCCGGCGTCCAGATCGGCTACGATCATCAGTTGTCGAACAAGGTCGTCCTCGGCATCGAGGCCGACATCGACTGGGCCGACGTGCGCGGCCGTCTCGGAATCGACGGATCGGCCTGGAACGGCGGCGTCCCGCTCGGCTCGGCCGGCGGCGACATCGGCACCAATCTCCAGTATCTCGGCACCGTGCGCGCCCGCCTCGGCTATGCCGTCACCGAGCCCTGGCTGATCTACGCCACCGGCGGCTGGGCCTATGGCGAGACCAAGTCCTCGGCCGGCGCCTCCGTCTCCGGCCTCGGCGGCATCGGCGTCTCCAAGACCCTCAACCACTCCGGCTGGGTCGCCGGTATCGGTTCGGAATTCGCGGTCACCCCGAACTTCACGATCCGCGCCGAATATCTCCACGTCGACTTCGACTCGAAGACCCTCTGGGACTTCACCGCCGGAACCACCCGGGCGAGCCTGAAGCTCGATCCGTCCTACGATCTGGTTCGGATCGGCGCGAACTACAAGTTCGACTTCGGCGCTCCCGCCGCCATGGTCGCGAAGTACTGATCCGCTCGAACGTCACCTCGACCGAGCGATCCGACCCCCTGCCCTCCGGCGGCCCCCGCCGGAGGGCTTTTCGTCCTTGGAAGACCTCTCCCGCGCGCCTCACTCCCCGACGATCTCGACGCGGGCACCGTCGCCGAGCGTCGCCGGCGGGAAGGCGATCACCCGATCGCCGGGGCGCAGATCGGCGCGAACCCGGGCGACGCGGCCGGAACTGGCGATCCGCTCGGCCGGGCGGCGCACCGCCCGCCCCGCCTCGACGACGAACAGGCTCCACCCCGCCCCGTCCCTGACCAGCGCCGCGACCGGCACCATCAGCGCGTCGTCGTCGCGCGAGATCTCCACTCGCACCTCGACGCGGAAGGCGTCGCCGAGGCGGCGCCACTCGTCGCGCGGCGAGGTCAGATCCATCACGACGCGAACCCGTTGCTCGTCGACGCCGAGCGCCGAGACCTTGGTGAACCCGGCCGGCTCGACCCGCCGCACCACCGCCGCGAGCGGCCGCGGCCCGCCCCAGCGCTCGACGATCACCGGCGCGCCCGGACGGATTCGCACCGCGTCGGTGGTGAGCACGTCGGCCTCGATCTCCAGACGATCGGGATCGGCGATCTCGAGGATCGGCGTGCCGATCGCCACCGGCCCGGCGCTCTCGCGCATCACCCGCAGCACCACCCCTTCGATCGGCGAGCGGATGTCGAGCCGCTCGCCGCCGGGATGATCGCTCGCCGGGAGCGACAGCCCCACCGCCGCGCGAGCGAGATCGACCTCGTGCGTCGCCATCACCACCTCGAGCCGCGCCACGTCGAGATCGCGCTCGGCGATGGTCGCGGCGAGCGCGTCCTGCTCGCGCCGGGTCGTCGGAGCGCTGCCCTTCTCGACCAGATCGGCGCTGCGGGCGAGATCCGCCTCGGCCTGCTCGCTCCGGGACGCCGCCCGCGCCACCACCACGTCGGCGCGCGATCGCGCCGCCTCCGCCGCGCCGAGCCGCTCCTCGAGCTGGCGCCGGGTCCGTGGATCGTCGATCGGCGTCGGCCCGGCGCCGATCGTCGCGACCACCGTGTCGCGATCGACGGGATCGCCGACCTCGAAGCGGATCCGCGACTGGAGCCCGGCGATCGGCGCGTCGACCTCGTGGCGCACCCGCATGTGCGTGCGCCCCTCGCTCGTCACCTCCTCGACGAAGGCTCCCCTCGTCACCACGACCGCGTCGACCCGGACGGGTTGCGGCCTCAGACCCCAGACGATGCCGGCCGCCACGACGGCGACCGCCGCCCCGACGGTGATGCGCGTAGTCCACCCCATGGGCACCTCGTTCCGGCGGGTTCAATCCCGCTCCTTCAAGACCCCGATCATGTCGAGCCGGGCGAGCCGGCGGCCGACGATCGCCATGCTGACGAACCCGGCGACAGCCACCGCCAGCGCCGACCACAGATAGGACGCCGGCGCGACGATCGGCGGTATCCGGAACATCTCGGTCTCGAAGGCGAGCACCAGGATCCGCACCCAATGATAGCCGAGGACGAGACCGAGAGGGATGCCGACGGCCAGTTCGATCGCGCTCGACGCGAAGAGGAGCCGCGCCACCTCGAGCCGCGTGAACCCGATGATCCGCAGCGTGGCGAGTTCGCGGGATTTCTCCTGCAGGGCGATGCGGACGTTGTTGTAGACCACGCCGAAGGCGATCGAGACCGCGAAGAGCGCGAAGACGCTCGCCACCATCGTCACCACCGCGCCGGTCGATCGGCGGAAATTCTCCACCGCGAGCGACTTGATGCCGAGCGAGGCGATGCGCGGCGAGGCGAGCACCCCCGCCTGGAACGCCGCCTCCGCGCGCGGATCGAGCCGCACCGAGACCGACCCCGCCCGCCCCGAATCCCGCATCATCCGCGCCAGCGCCGTCTCGCTCATATAGGCCGAGAGCCCGATCAGATCGTCGACCAACCCGGTCACCGTGACCCGTTCGACCGGCCGCCGATCGCGCAGGATCTCGACTTCGACCGCGTCGCCGACCCTGAGATGCAGTCGCTCGGCGAGCCGCGACGACAGCACCAGCCCCTCCGCCGGCACCGCGACCGGCCGCAGATCGGCATCGAGCAGGCGTCGCAACGTGCTCTCGGCGGGAAGCCCGACGACGGCGGTGCGATAATCGTCGCGATCGGTCCGCAGCACCGCCGGCTCGGCGCGCATCGGCTCGGCGAGCAGCACCCCCGGCAGCCGCGCCACCGCCCGCACCGCCCGCGTCGGCGCCGGCTCGACGAAGGTCACGACGGCATCGCCGCGCTCCACGGCGGCGAACTGCACGTCGATCATGAGGTCGATCGCATCGCCCCAGAACAGCGACATCACCACCAGCGGCACCGAGACCGCCACGCCGAACAGCGTCAGCGCCGAGCGGAACGGTCGCGCGCTCGCCTCCCGCAGCACCATCATCCATGCCGCCGGCACCCGGGCGCTCGAGCCGCGAGCGAAGAGGAAATGGCGATAGGCCGGCGGCGCCGGCGGCCGCATCGCGGCGGCGGGTTCCAGACGGAACACCGCCCGCAACGCCCCGGCGGTCGCCGCGAGACCGGCGCCGAGCGCGATCGAGGCCGCGACCAGCGGCACCCACGGCCGCAACGTGTAGTCGAGCGAGGGAAATCGGAAGAACGGCCGGTAACTCGCCATCATCAGCTCGCCGAAGAGCAGGCCGAGCCCCAGGCCGAGGCCGATGCCGAGACCGACCACCGCGACGACGAAGCCGACGTAGTGGCGCGTGATCTCGCGATCGCCGTAGCCGAGCGCCTTCAGGACCGCGATCTGCTCGCGCTGCGTGCCGATCAGCCGCCCGATCACCCCGTTGAGCAGAAAGGCCGCGACGAGGAGGAAGATCGGCGGGATCGTCGTCGCCATCGTGCCCTGTTGGACGATCTCGTCGGAGAGGAACTGGTGCGAGGTCTGCCGGCTGCGATCATAGGAGACGAGGCCGCCGTAGCGGGCGAGGAGACGGTCGAGCTCCTCCATGACGGCCCGCGCCGAGGCGCCCGGCGCCAGCGCGATCGCCACGTCGTCGAAGGCACCGTCCATGTCGTAGGCGGTGGCGAGGCTCTCGCCGTCGACCCAGAGCACGCCGAAACGGCGGTCGTCGGGCAGCGGGTCACCCGGCGCGGCGGCATAGACGTATTCCGGCGACACCGCGACGCCGACGACCGTATAGGCGGCGAGACGGCCGGAGAGCCGCGCCCGGACGATCGCGCCGGGGCGGATGTGATTGGCCTCGGCGAAGCCGGCGCTCACCAGCGCCTCGTCGCGCGCGCCCGGCTCGACCGCACGGCCGGAGAGGAGATGCAGCCGGTTCAACGTCGGTCGCCCGTCCGGCGGCAGACCGATCAGCCGGCCGGTGCGCGGCAGCGGATCGCCGGGCAGTTCGATCACCGCGTCCTCGACCACGCGCAGATCGGCCTCCGCGACCCCCTCGATCGCCCGGATCCGTTCGCCGAGGGCGAGCGGCGCCCGGCGCGACGAGGCGAAGACGTCGGCGAACCGCGAGACGACGTAATAATCCGCCTGCGACGCCACCAGCGAATGATAGGCGCTGAGCGAGGCGACGAAGACGGCGATGCCCGAGGCGATCACCAGGGCGATCGTCAGCGTCTGGCCGCGCATCGCCCAGAGATCCCGACCGAGCTTGGTGACGAGCGCGCTCACCACTGCAACTCCGTCGCCGGCCGCCGCGCCGGATTGACCTCGACCCGGGCGATGCGTCCCCCGGCGAGATGGAGCACCCGGTCCGCCATCGCGGCGATGACGCTGTTGTGGGTGATGACGATGGTGGTGGTGCCGAGCCGGCGGCTCACGGTCTCGATGGCGGAGAGCACGGTCACCCCGGTCGGCGCGTCGAGCGCCCCGGTCGGCTCGTCGCAGAGGAGCACGTCCGGTTGCTTGGCGATGGCGCGGGCGATCGCCACCCGCTGCTGCTCGCCGCCGGAGAGCTGGGCCGGGAAATGATCGAGGCGCTCCGACAGCCCGACCATGGCGAGCGCCTCCTCCGGCGCCATCGCCGTCACCGCGATGTCGGTGACGAGCTGCACGTTCTCGCGCGCCGTCAGGCTCGGGATCAGATTGTAGAACTGGAAGACGAAGCCGACGTGCTCGCGGCGATAGCGGGTGAGCTCGGCCTGCGAGGCGCCGACCAGCCGGTGATCGCGCCAATGGGCGTCGCCCGACGTGGCGCTGTCGAGCCCGCCGAGAATGTTGAGGAGGGTCGACTTGCCGCTGCCGGAGGGCCCGAGCAGCACGACGAACTCGCCTCGGGCGATGTCGAGATCGAGGTCGCGCAGGGCGAAGATCTCGGTCTCGCCCATCCGATAGCTCTTGGTGAGACCGCGCACGGTGAAGACCGCGTCCGACGGCATGGCGGCGGCCGCCGGGGCGACGCCGGTCGAGATCGAAAGGTCCGAGGCTGGAGGCATGACCGGGCTCCCGAGCGAGACCTCCGGCGGCGCGAGACCCGCGTCCCGGCGAGACGGGACGCGCGCGTCACCCACCGACGCGGCATCCCTCCTCGACACGACCGAGAGTGGCACGGTCGGACCCGACGGGGCAAGTGAAACGCCGCGCCCGCCGCCCCGTCACGGCCGCGACAAAAGCCGCAACGCCGGCATCAGACCCCGGCTCTCGTCGGCCGTCTCATAGGCGTGACGCAGGTTCATCCGCGCCACTTCGACGTGTTCCATCGCCAGCGCCTGGGCCCGCGTTCCCTCCCGCCGCTCGATTGCATGCAAGATCGAACGGTGCTGATTGTGGGTGATCAGCAGCCATTGCCGGCCGTCGCCGGTGGAGGAGTGCATCGGCAGCGTCGCGCTGGCGGCGGCGAAGGGCAGCCGATTGTTCAGCTCGATCGCTCGGGTGAGGGCCGCGTTGTCGGCGAACTTCAGCAACAAGTCATGGAAGCGATTGTTCATTTCGACGTAGTCGGCATAGGCGTCGATGGTCAGCTCGGGCGCCGCCAGGGCCTCGTCGCCGAGCCGCAGACAATCGTTCATGTCCTCCTGCATCTGGCGCGTCAGGCCGTTTTCCGCCACCAACCGCGCCGCCATCCCCTCGAGGACGCCGCGCACGGCGATCGCGTCGTCGATCTCCTTGCGCGTGAAGGCGCGCATGACGTAGCCGCCGCTCGGCGACGACTGAACCAGCCCCTCCTGCTCGAGCGTCGCGAAAGCGAGGCGAACCGGCGTGCGCGAGGCGTCGAGACGCTCGGCGATGGGGATCTCCGCCAGGCGCTCGCCCGGCGCGAACGCGCCCTTGAGGATCAGATCGCGCAGCTGCACGAGGACGCGGGATTGCTGTGATTGCATGCCGTTCACCCGGATTTCTGCCCAAAGGGCCGGCAGGCCTCGCATCATTTGTACGCAGCCTGCGGCTATTGAATGCAAGACGAACCGAAATCACCGATCGCATCGACCCCGAACACCTCCCGACGGCATCCGGCGATCTCGTTTCATCATATTGAAAAACATTCGATAATTCCACCTCGTGATGAATTGTGCGGCATTTTTTCCACCGCCGCCCTTCGCGCCGTCGAGGTCCGTGTTTTCTCGTAGCTCGCTTGACACTGCATTCATTCAAAAATAGCCTGCATGCAATGAAGTGATGCCACCACGACTTGGCCCTCGAAGGTCCTCGTCGGCGTCTCCGCCATGTCAGAGGTCGAAGCATGATCAGCCAAGAGCAGAATGACACGTATACCCGTGTCGGTCCCGGTTCTCAATGCGGTGAACTCCTTCGCCTCTATTGGCAGCCCGTGGCGCTCGTCGACGAATTCGAGGGACCGCGTCCGGTCCGTCCGGTGCGTCTTCTGGGTCAGAACTTCGTCCTCTTCCGCGACGAACAGGGCCGTTACGGCCTTCTCGACCGCGATTGTCCGCACCGCAACGCCGACCTCGCCTTCGGCCGCCTGGAGAACGGCGGCCTGCGCTGTCCGTTCCACGGCTGGCTCTTCGACGTCGACGGCAAGTGCCTCGAGACCCCGGCCGAGCCGGTCGGCAGCAAGCTGTGCCAGCGCGTCCACCAGGGCTCCTATCCGGTCGAGGTCCGCTCCGGCGTGATCTTCGCCTATATCGGCAAGGGCGAGCCGCCCGCCTTCCCCGCGCTCGACTGTTTCGTGGCGCCGGACACCCACACCTTCGCCTTCAAGGGCCTGTGGGAATGCAACTGGCTCCAGTCGCTCGAGGTCGGCATGGACCCGGCCCACGCCTCCTTCCTCCATCGCTTCTTCGAGGACGAGGACCCGGAGGCGAGCTACGGCAAGCAGTTCCGCGCCACCTCGATCGATTCCGATCTGCCCATCACCAAGGTGTTGCGTGAATACGACCGGCCCGAGATCGCCGTCGCCGCCGCCGACCACGGCCTGCGCCTGACGACGCTCAGGCCCATCGACGAGACCCAGACCCACGTCCGCGTCACCAACATCGTCTTCCCCCAGGCCTTCGTCATCCCGATGAGCCCGGAAGTGACGATCACCCAGTGGCACGTGCCGGTCGACGACCACAACAATTACTGGTTCACGATCTTCACCAGCTTCACCGGCCCGCTCGACAAGAAGACCATGCGCGAGCAGCGTCTGGCCACCTATCCCGAGCCGGACTACCGCCCGCTGCGCAATCGCTCCAACGCCTGGGGCTATGATCCGAGCGAGCAGAAGGCCGCCACCTATCTCGGCATGGGCTTCGACATCAACATCCACGACCAATGGGCCTGCGAGAGCCAGGGGCCGATCCAGGATCGCACCCGCGAGCATCTCGGCACCTCCGACAAGGCGATCATCGCCTATCGGCGCCTGCTGTCGGCCGAAATCGCCAAGGCCGCGTCCGGCGAGACGCCGCTGATGCATCTCGACGCGACCGCCGCCGCCGGCCTCAAGGGCCCGGTCAGCTTCGACGGCGTCGATCGCAGCGGCGACACCGAACGCTATTGGCGCGAGGGCGACGCCCGCCGCCGCGCCGCGGCCCCCTGGGGCGGAGAGGTCGAGGCCTGACCATGAGCGCGACATCGGAGCGTTTCGAGGGATGGTCGAGCGAGGCGGAGGCCGCCGCCGCCCGTCTCGTCGCCGACATCGACGCGGGGCGGATCGAGGTGGTCCGCTTCGTCTTCGCCGACCAGCACGGCATCCTGCGCGGCAAGGCGCTGGTCGGGCGCGAGGCGATCGGCGCCCTGCGCCGGGGCGTCGCGCTGACGACGACCCTTCTCGCCAAGGACACCTCGCATCGCACGGTGTTTCCGGTCTTCACCACCGGCGGCGGCTTCGACATGCCCAAGATGCAGGGCGCCGCCGACGTTCTCCTGATGGCCGACCCGACCACCTGGCGCGTGCTGCCCTGGGCGCCGAAGACCGCCTGGATCCTCTGCGACCTGCGCTTCGCCGACGGCGCGCCCGTGCCCTTCTGCACGCGCGGCGTGGCGCGCCGCGCGCTCGCCGGGTTCGATGCCCTCGACTGCGGCCTCACCACCGGCCTCGAGGTCGAGTTCCACGTCTTCCGGGTCACCGATCCGGCGATGCGCCTCGATCAGTCCGGCCAGCCCGGCACCCCGCCCTCGGTCGAGCTTCTGACCAACGGCGCCGAGTATCTGACCGAGCAGACCTACGACCGGGTCGAGCCGATCGTCGAGATCCTGCGCGCCAACATCCAGGGCCTCGGCCTGCCGCTCCGGTCGATGGAGGTCGAGTTCGGTCCGAGCCAGCTCGAGTTCACCTTCTCGCCGACGATGGGCCTCGCCACCGCCGACAACATGGTGTTCTTCCGCACCGCCGTGAAGGAGGTGTGCCGCCGCCACGGCCTGCACGCCACCTTCATGTGCCGCCCGAAGATCCCCAACGTCGCCTCGAGCGGCTGGCACATGCACCAGTCGCTGACCTCCCGCGACGGCCGCAATCTCTTCATGCCCGATCGTCCCGGCGAGGATCTCTCCGATCTCGGCCGCCACTATCTCGCGGGCCTGCTCGAACATGCGCGCGGCGCGGCGGCGCTGTGCGCCCCGACCATCAACGCCTACCGGCGCTACCGTGCCTTCTCGCTCGCCCCCGATCGGGCCTTGTGGGGACGCGACAATCGCGGCGCCATGATCCGCATGATCGGCGGACGCGGCGACGGTGCCACCCGGCTCGAGAACCGGGTCGGCGAATCCGCCGCCAACCCCTATCTCTACCTCGCCTCCCAGGCGATCTCCGGCCTCGACGGCATCGCCCGCCGGCTCGAGCCCGGCCCCGCCGCCGACGTGCCCTACGACACCCCCGCCCCCGCCCTGCCGCGCAGCCTCGCCGAGGCGATCGAGGCGCTGCGCGACGACGCGGTCCTGTCGGCCGGCCTCGGCGACGGCTTCGTCGACTATTTCCACCGGATCAAGGACGCCGAGATCCGCCGTTTCGAGGCGGAGGTGACCGAGTGGGAACATCGTGAGTATTTCGATCTCTTCTGACCCCGCCCTCCCGGCGACGGAGCCGACATCATGACCGACGTCACATTCATCCTCACCGACGGAACCCGACGGATCGTCGACGTCGCCGACGGCATCTCGGTGATGCAGGCGGCGGTGATGGAGAACATCAAGGGCATCGACGGCGAGTGCGGCGGCTGTCTCTCCTGCGCCACCTGTCACGTCTACGTCGAGAGCCTCGAGGCCGGAGAGTTGCCGGCGAAGGACCCGGACGAGGACGCGCTCCTGGAGGGCGTCGCCGCCGAGTTGCGTCCCGACAGCCGCCTCGCCTGTCAGATCGTGATGTCGCCCGCCCTCGTCGGCCTCGTCGTCCGCGTCCCCGAACGGCAGGTCTGAGCCATGGTCGACCGTCTGGTGGTGATCGGTGCCTCCCATGCCGGCTGTCGGCTCGCCTTCGCCGCGCGCGAGGAGGGGTTCGAGGGCGAGGTGGTGCTGATCGGCGCCGAGACGGCGCCGCCCTATCAGCGCCCGCCGCTCTCCAAGGGCTATCTGAAGGGCTCCGTCCCCCTCGCCGCCCTGCGCCTCAAGTCGGACGCGGCCTTCGCCGAGGCCCGGATCACCCTTCGCCTCGGCACCACGGTGACGGCGATCGATCGCGCCGCGAAGGAGGTCGTCCTCGCCGGCGGCGAACGCCTCGCCTATTCGAAACTGGCGCTCACCACCGGCGCGCGGGTGCGTCGCCTCTCCGTGCCCGGCGCCGATCTCGACGGCGTCCTCCACATGCGCGATCTCGCCGATGCCGACGCGCTCGCCGTCGCGGCGAAGGCGGGAAGACGCGCCGTCGTCGTCGGCGGCGGCTTCATCGGCCTCGAGGCGGCGGCCTCCCTGCGCGGCCTCGGGCTCGACGTCGCCGTGATCGAGGCCGAGCCCCGGCTCGCGCCCCGTGTCTTCCCGCCCCGCCTCTCCGAATGGCTGCGGGACCTCCACGAGGCGCGCGGCGTGACCATCCGGCTCGGCGCCCAGGTCGTCGAAGTCCTCGGCCGCGACGGCCGGGTCGCCGGCGTGCGCCTCGCCGACGGCACGAAGATCTCGTGCGATCTGGTGGTGGTCGGCATCGGCGTGATCCCGGCAGACGACCTCGCCCGCGACGCCGGTCTCGCGGTCGATCGCGGCGTTCTCGTCGACGCGAGCGGCCTCACCGCCGACCCCGACGTCGCCGCCGCCGGCGACTGCGCCCGCCATCCCAACCCCTGGGCCCCGCGCCCGGGCGCGCCGATCGTGCTGGAATCGGTCCAGAACGCCGCCGATCAGGCCCGCGTCGCCGCCGCCGCCCTCTTCGGCCGACCGACGGTCCACGACGCCGTGCCCTGGTTCTGGTCGGATCAATACGACGCCAAGATCCAGATGGCCGGCCTGCCCGATCCCGACGACGAGATCCTGCTGCGCGGCGACCCCGCCTCGGGACGCTTCTCGCTCCTTCACCTGCGCGACGGACGGCTGGCGGCGGTCGATTCCGTCGGCTGGCCGCAGGACCACATGGCCGCGCGCAGACTGCTCGCCACCCGCCCGGTCGTCGACCGCGCGCGCGTCGAGACCCACACCGGCCCCCTGGCGGACCTCTGTTCACCCGGGTGACGAAACGGTATCGACCGAAAGAGCGGCCCCGAGCCGCCGACCGGAGGAAGACGCATTCGAGGGCGGCCGTCGCCTGTCACTCACATCCGCGCCCGCAACCGTCGATGCGGAGCCCCACCGGAGAGACGACCATGTCGAAATTCAGTCTGATCGCCTGTACCGTCCTGGCCATGTCGGGGTTCGGCCTCGCGGCCGAGGCCGCCGACCCCGCTCCGATCAAGATCGGTGTGATCGCCTCCTATTCCGGCCCCTATGCCGACTACGGCCGTCAGTTCGACGACGGCATCGCCCTCTGGCTCGACGAACACGGCGGCAAGCTCGGCGGTCATCCGGTCGAGATCGTCAAGAAGGACGTGCCCGGCGCCGCCCCCGACCTCGCCAAGCGCGTCGCCCAGGAACTGGTGGTGAAGGACAAGGTCAATTTCTTCGCCGGCCTCGACTTCAGCCCCAACGCCTATGCCGTCGGCGCCGTCGCCAAGGAAGCCAAGATCCCGGCGATCGTCATGAACGCCTCCTCCTCGGCGATCACCACCCAGTCGCCCTATGTGGCGCGCGTCTCCTTCACGGTGCAGCAGGTCTCCGACCCGATGGCGCGCTGGGCGGTGAAGAACGGCATCACCAAGGTCTACACCATCGTCGCCGACTACGGTCCCGGCGCCGATTCCGAGACCGCCTTCGAGAAGGCCTTCACCGCGAACGGCGGCACCATCGTCGGCAAGGTGCGCGCGCCGCTGTCGAGCCCCGACTTCTCCGCCTACGTCCAGCGCATCAAGGACGAGAAGCCGCAGGCGGTGTTCTTCTTCTTCCCCTCCGGCGTGCTGCCCCCCGCCTTCCTCAAGGCTGCCAAGGAGCGTGGCCTGGAAGAGGCCGGCATCAAGGTGATCGCCACGGGCGAGGCGACCGACGACAGCTATCTCGAGGCGACCGGCGACGTCGCGCTCGGCCTGATCACCTCCCATCACTATTCCTACGCCCACCCCTCGGAGAAGAACCGCAAGTTCGTCGAGGGCATCGCCCGGGTGACCGGCAAGAAGCTGCGTCCGAGCTATTTCGCGGTCGCCGCCTACGACGGCATGGCCGCTCTCGACGGAGCCCTCGCCAAGACCGGCGGCGACGTCGACGGCGCCAAGGTGATGGAGGCGCTGAAGGGCCTCTCCTTCGAGAGCCCGCGCGGGCCGATCGAGATCGACGCCGCCACCCGCGACATCGTCCAGACCGTCTACATCCGCAAGACCGAGAAGGTGAACGGCGAACTCGTCAACGTCGAGTTCGACGAGTTCGACAAGGTCAAGGATCCCGCCAAGCAGTGACCCCACGATGATCGAGGTCCGGCGCCCTCCCCGAGACGGCGCCGGACCTCGACCCCCTCGACGCGATCGCGGCCGCGGCCGCCGATCGCCCCGTCGTCCATCGCAGGAGTCGAACCATGACCGTCGTCTTCGACGGAATAGCCTCGGGCATGTTGTTGTTCCTGATCGCCGTCGGCCTCTCGGTGACGCTCGGTCTGATGAACTTCGTCAATCTCGCCCACGGTGCCTTCGCGATGTTCGGCGGTTACGTCTGCGTCGTGGCCTCCGGCCGATGGGGGATCCCCTTCCTCCCCGCCGTCGTCCTGGCGGCGCTCGCCACGGCCGCGCTCGGCGCCCTGCTCGAGCGCCTGCTCTTCCGCCGCCTCTACGGCGCGAGCCAACTCGATCAGGTGCTGTTCTCGATCGGCCTCGTCTTCGTGGCCATGGCGATCGCCCGCTGGGGCTTCGGCCCGGCCCAGCAGCCGATCCGCCTGCCCACCTGGCTCCAGGGCCAGGTCCATCTCGGCGGTCTCGACATCGGCGTCTACCGCGCCTTCCTGGTGGTGCTCGGCCTCGCCGTCGCCTATGGCCTCCACCGCGCCATCGGCGTCACCCGCTTCGGCGCCCGCCTGCGCGCCTCGGTCGACAAGCCCGACGTCGCGCGCGGCATGGGCATCGACGTCGACCGGGTCTTCGTCGTCACCTTCGCCCTCGGTTCCGGCCTCGCCGGGCTCGGCGGCGCGGTCGGCGTCGAGCTGCTCGGCCTCGATCCGAGCTTCCCGCTGCGCTACCTCGTCTACTTCCTCATCGTCGTCGCGGTCGGCGGCAGCGGCTCGATCCCGGGCTCCCTGATCGCCGCGATCCTGATCGGCGTCTGCGACGTCGCCGGCAAATATTGGATGCCGCAGGTCGGCGCCTTCATCATCTACACGGTGATGGTGGTGATGCTGATCGTGCGCCCTCACGGCCTCCTCGGCAGAAAGTGAGGACGAAGCCATGACGCCTCTCCCCCCCACCTCGTCCGATCGGGCCGATCCCGCCGCCACGGTCGATCTCGCCCCGCTGCGCCGCGCCGCCCGCCCGCGCGCTCTGGAATTCGCCTTCTGGCTGCTGCCGGTCGCCGCCTGGTTCCTGTTCCCGGAGAACCTGGCGCTGCTCACCCAGATCGCCATCACCGCGGTCTTCGCGCTGTCGCTCGATCTGGTGCTCGGCTATGCCGGCATCGTCACGCTCGGCCACGCCGCCTTCTTCGGCGTCGGCGCCTATGCCGCCGGCATGCTCTCCGCGAAGCTCGGCATCGGCGATCCCCTGCTCGGCCTCGTCTTCGCCGCCGCCGTGTCGGCGCTCGCCGGCGCGATCACCAGCCCCTTCGTCCTGCGCGGCACCGGCCTCACCCGGCTGATGGTGACGATCGGCATCGGCATGATGCTGTTCGAGGCCGCCAACAAGGCCAACGACTTCACCGGCGGCGTCGACGGGCTCCAGGGCATCGAGATGACCCCGCTCCTCGGCCTCTGGAGTTTCGACCTCTGGGGCAAGACGGCCTATGTCTACGCGGTCGCCGTCCTCTTCGTCGTCTTCCTCGTCGCCCGCCACGTCGTCGGAAGTCCGTTCGGCCTGTCGCTTCGGGCGATCCACATGAACGCCGCGCGCATGCCCGCGCTCGGCGTCTCTGTCGATGCCCGCCTCACCGCCGCCTGGATCGTCGCCGCGGCGATCGCCGGCATCGCCGGGGCGCTCCTGACCCAGACCACCCAGTTCGTCTCCATCGACGTGCTCGGCTTCGGCCGCTCGGCGGAGATCCTCCTGATCCTCATCCTCGGCGGCGCCGGACGCCTCTACGGGGCGCTGGTGGGCGCGATCGTCTTCGTCACGCTCCACCACCTGCTCGCCGACGTCGATCCCGAATATTGGCAGCTGTGGATCGGTCTCGTCCTGATCGGCATCGTCCTCTTTGCCCGCAACGGGCTGATGGGCGTGGTCGATCCGTTCGAGCGGCTCCTCGCCCGCAAGGAGACGAAGCGATGACCCCGCCGGTGCTCGAGACGCGCGATCTCGTCAAGACCTTCGGCGGGTTCACCGCCACCGACGGCGTCTCGCTGTCGATCGCCAAGGGCGCGCGCCATGCCCTGATCGGACCGAACGGCGCCGGCAAGACCACGCTGGTCAACCTGCTCACCGGCTTCCTCACGCCGACCTCCGGCTCGGTCCTCCTCGACGGCGCCGACGTGACCGGCCTCGCCCAGCACAAACGGGTGGCGCGCGGCCTCGCCCGGACCTTCCAGATCAACCGGCTCTTCGCCGATCTGACCGTCCTCGAGAGCGTCGCGCTCGCCGTCGCCGAGCAGATGGGCGTCGGCCGGCGCTTCTGGCGGCCGATCGGCCGGCACGGCGAGGTGCTCGACGCCGCCGCCCGCCTCGTCGAGGACCTCCACCTCGCCGACGTCGCCCATCGCCGCACCCGCGACCTCGCCTATGGCAAGCAGCGCCTGATCGAGATCGCCCTGGCGCTCGCCGCGCGCCCGAGCGTCCTCCTCCTCGACGAGCCGGCGGCGGGCGTGCCGACCAGCGAGAGCCGGGAACTCTTCGCCGCGCTCGCCGCCCTGCCCGCCGACATGACCATTCTCCTCATCGAACACGACATGGATCTGGTCTTCCGCTTCGCCGATCGGATCTCGGTGCTGGTCTCCGGCGCGGTCCTGCTCGAGGACACGCCCGAGGTCGTGGCCGGCCATCCCCTGGTTCGCGAAGTCTATCTGGGGGAGGCCCACCATGTCTGAACCGCTCCTCGAAGTCGTCGGTCTCAGCGCCGGCCACGGCGACGCCGTGGTCCTCGAGGACGTCTCGTTCACGCTCGAACGCGGCGAGGCGCTCGCCCTCCTCGGCCGCAACGGCATGGGCAAGACCACCCTCCTCACCACCCTGATGGGCCTCACCCGGGTCCACGGCGGCACGATGCGCTTCGCCGGGCGCGATCTCACGGCGATGCCGACCCATGCCCGCGCCCGCGCCGGTCTCGGCTGGGTGCCGCAGGAGCGCGAGATCTTCCCCTCGCTCACCGTCGAGGAGAACTTGACCGCCGTCGACGTCGGCGGCCGCTGGAGCCTCAAGCGGATCTGGTCGATGTTCCCGCGCCTGAAGGATCGCCGCGCCAACATGGGCGGCCAGCTCTCCGGCGGCGAGCAGCAGATGCTGGCGATCGCCCGCGCGCTGATGCTCGACCCCGCCCTCCTCCTCCTCGACGAGCCGATGGAGGGACTGGCGCCGCTGATCGTCCAGGAACTCTTCCGCATCATCCGCGAGATGACGCGGTCCGGCGACCTCGCCGTGATCCTGGTCGAGCAGCACGCCCACCAGATCCTCCCCCTGACCGACCGGGCGCTGGTGCTCGAGCGCGGCCGCGTCGTCCACCTCGGCGACAGCGCCCCGCTGGTCGAGGATCCCCACCGGCTCGACCGCTGGCTCGGCGTCGCCGGCGCCCCCACCCTCGGCGACATGCCCGCGGAGACGACCCCATGAAGGCGATCGACATCATTCGCGACGAACACCGCGCCCTGGCGGCGGTGCTGAAGGCGATGGAATTCACCGTCGCCGGCATCGGCGACGGACGCTTTCCCGCCGACTTCCGCCTGCTCGCCATGCTCGTCGACTACATCGTCCGGGTGCCCGAGGAAGGCCATCACCCCAAGGAGGACGACGTCCTCTTTCCCCTCGTCCGCCGCTTCTGCCCGGAGGTCGAGCCGATCCTCGACGAGCTCGACCTGCAGCATCGCAACGGCCGGGCCCATCTCCTCGATCTCGCCATGGCGCTGATCCATTATCAGGCGGTCGGACCGGCCGGATTCGCGGCCTTCGCCGAGGTCGTCGCCCGCTACCTCGCCTTCAACTGGGCCCATATCGAGCTCGAGGAGACGAAGCTCCTGCCGCTCCTGCGCGAACGGCTCGACGCCGAGGCGCGCGCGACCGTCGACGCCGCCTTCGCCGCCAACGCCGACCCCTGGCGCGGCATCGACGGAGAGTTCACCGAACTCTTCTCCGCCATCGTCGCCGCGACGCCCGCGCCGATGGGCCTCGGCCCCGGCCGGCGCCGCCCGTGACCGACGTGACGGCGGCGGCTCAGGCCTCCCCGCCCGCGTCCGAGGAGCGCGGCCCCCGGCGCGCCGTCGGCGTCGCACGCTTGCGCGCCGGGCGCACCGACCAGGTCGCGAATTCCTCGCGCAGCGCCTCCGGAAAGAGGCTCGCCTCGAGCCGGGGGCGGCGCGGCGCGCCGACCACGACGACGGCGTTGCGTTCGCCCTCGCCGACCTGATCGAAGATCCAGGCCGGCCGGTCCGGCCCCGCCAGTGTCGTGGCGATCAGATCGGCGGTCGGATCGAGATCGTGCTCGACCATCGTGTTGACCACGACGATCCCGTCCGGCGCTAGCGCCCGCCGGATCGCCGCGCAGGTCGCCGCGTCGAATTCCTTCTGGAAGTCGAAGGCGGCGCTGCCGACGTCGACGCCGATCGCGTCATGAGGCGCATGAGTGCCGTCGAGGAAGTCCCGATAGTCGGCGACGACGCCGAGCACCGCCCCCGGCAGGCCGAAATAGTCGCGCGCCACCTCGAAACTGAGCGGATTGTGATCGACCAGCGTGACCTCGGCGCCGCGCCGGCTCGCCATCGTCGCCAGCGATCCGCCGCCGCACCCGAGCAGCAACACCCGGCGCCGCCGCCGCAACAGCGCGCACATGATGTGGACATAGACGAAGCAACTCTCCCCATCCGGGGCCGCATGGCTCTGAAACGCCGTGCCCTCGTAGTATCGCCGGGCGCCGGTGGCGAGATCCTCGATGATGAGAATCTCTCCGAAACGACTTTCGATACGGGTCAAGGTGCGCATTCGCGAGTCCGAAGCATGATCATGGACACATCAGGTTTGATGTACTGGACATCATAAGTCATATGATATATTTATATATCGATGCATCCTGAGTGAGTCCAGCATGATCACCGCCGCTCAAATGCGGGCCGCCCGCGCCCTCGTCGGCATCGACCAGAAGAAATTGGCCGAACTCTCCGGCGTGTCCCTGCCGACCATCCAGCGCATGGAGGCCAGCGACGGCAACGTGCGCGGCGTCATCGACACCCTGACCAAGGTCGTCGAGGCCCTGCAGGCCGCCGGCGTCGAGCTGATCGGCGAGAACGCCCGCAGCGAGGGCAACGGTCGCGGCGTGCGCCTGCGCGTCGCCGCCCTCCCCTCGAAATCCGAGCCCTGACGCCTCCCGTCTCACCGACGTCCGTCGCAGGCCGCCATCAGCGCCAACAACCCTCGCATCAGCATCGTCGGCGTCGGCGGGCAGCCGGGAATGTGGAGATCGACCGGGATCACCTCCGACACGCCGCCGACGCAGGCATGCCCGCCCGCGTAGAGCCCGCCGTCGAGGGCGCAGGCCCCCGCCGCCACCACCCATTTCGGCGACGGCGTCGCCGCATGGGTCCGCTCCAGCGCCTCGCGCATGTTCCGCGTCACCGGCCCGGTCACCAGGAGCACGTCGGCATGACGCGGCGACGCCACGAACTTCAAGCCGAACCGCTCGAGATCGTAGAACGGGTTGTTCAACGCGTGGATTTCCAGCTCGCAGCCGTTGCACGAGCCGGCGTCGACCAGCCGGATCGCCAGACTGCCGCCGAACACCCGGTCGATGCCCTGCTTCAGACGGAGCGAAAGCTCCGCCGTCTCGACGTCGGCGGCCGCCGGGGGCGGTTCGGTCAGCGGCCTCCGCAGCAGGCCCTCGAGCAGAATCTTGCGCATGGCGAGCCCTAGAGATCGTGCCCGGAATAGGAGCAGTTGAAGGATTTGTTGCAGAGCGGGAAGTCGGCGACGATGTTGCCCTCGATCGCCGCCTCGAGCAGCGGCCATTGCAGCCAGGACGGATCGCGCAGGTGGGCGCGCTCGACGATGCCTCCCGGCGCCAGCCGCACCCAGGCGAGAATGTCGCCGCGAAACCCTTCGACCACCGCGATCCCCTCGCCGCCCGGCGCCGCGGCGCCCGGCGGATCGGCGAGAACCGCGCCGCTCGGCATCTCCGCCAGGATCTGCACGATCATCGCCAGGCTCTCCTCGACCTCCGCGATCCGGATCCGGACCCGCGCGTCGACGTCGCCCTCCCGCCGCACCGGCACCTCGAAGCGCAGCCGGTCGTAGGGCGGGTAGACGAGATCGCGGCGCGCGTCGAAGGACCGCCCCGAGGCCCGCCCGACGAAGCCGCCGCAGGCGAATTGCCGCGCCAGTTCCGGCTTCAGAATGCCGGTGCCGACGGTCCGATCCTGAAGCGAGGCGGTGTCGTCGTAGAGTTCGACGAGCGGCGGCAGGGCCGCGCGGATCGTCGCGACGAGATCGTGGAGGAGCGTCGGCCCTTCCGCCGCGAGATCGACGCTCATGCCGCCGGGCACCACCGCGTCCATCATCAGCCGATGGCCGAAACAGCTCGCCGCCGCCCGCAACACCCGTTCGCGCAGGACGCTGCAATGGGCGAGCATGACCGCGAAGGCGGCGTCGTTGCAGATCGCGCCGATGTCGCCGAGATGGTTCGCCACCCGCTCGAGTTCGGCCGCCAGCGCCCGCAGCCAGACTGCGCGCGGCGGCGGCGCGACGCGCAGCGCCGCCTCGACGGCACGCGCGAAGGCGATCGACGAAGCGACGGTACTGTCGCCGGAACACCGCGCCGCGAGCTTCGCCGCCCGGTCGATCGGCGCGCCGGCCATCAGCGCCTCGACACCCTTGTGGGTGTAGCCGAGCCGCTCCTCGAGCCGCACCACGGTCTCGCCGGCGGCGGTGAAGCGGAAATGGCCGGGCTCGATGATCCCCGCATGGACCGGCCCGACCGGGATCTGATGGAGCCCCTCGCCGACGCTCGTCAGGAAGGCGTAGGGCGCCGGCGCCTGCGGCGCCCCGGGGCGGCCGAGTGGCGTCGTCGCCGACCAGACGCCGTGGTCGAGCCACGGCCGCCGGTCGAGCGCGTCGCTCGCCTCGAGCCCGAAGAGATCGCGGATCGCGCGCTCGAAGCGGATCGCCGGCGGATGCACGCGGCCGACCGAGGGGAAATGCCCGGCCGGACAGGCGAGACTCGCCACCGTGACCGCGACGGGATCGCCGCCGAGAACCGCCATGTGGACCATGCCGGCGTCGCCCCACAGGCCGAGCAGCGCCAGTTCGCCCGCCGAGAGCCGCTCGACGAGGACGCGCCAGATCGCCTCGTCCACCACCCGGCGCGGCCAGGGCATGTGGTCGGGAACGGCGGGGAAGGCACCGAGGATCGGGGTCGCGTTCGTCATGTCGCCTCCGTGCTCAGTGCAACATCGCCGCCACGTGCTGGAACCACGCGACCAGCGGCGGCGGCAGCCAGATGCCGGCGAGCAGCACCAGTCCGAGATGGGTCGCGAGCGGCAGCGACGACGCGGCGACCGGCGTGGTCGGCCCGGTCGGCTCGCCGAAGGCGAGACCGTGCAGCCGCCACATCAACGCCCCGAACGCCACCAGAAGCCCGATCACCAGCGGCACCGCCAGAAGCGGCGCCCGTGCGATGGTCGATCCGGCGACCAGGAATTCGCTCATGAAGACGCCCGTCGGCGGCATCCCGGCGATGGCGACGACACCGAGCACCAGCCCCCAGCCGAGCACCGGATGGGTCAGCGTCAGCCCGCGAATGTCGTCGATCTTCTGGGTGCCCTTGGCCTGGGCGATCTGACCGACCGCGAAGAAGATCGCCGATTTGGTCAGACTGTGCATGGTCATGTGCAGGAGGCCGGCGAAATTGGCGAGCGGCCCGCCCATGCCGAAGGCGAAGGTGATGATGCCCATGTGCTCGATCGAGGAATAGGCGAACATCCGTTTGATGTCCTGCCGCCGGTAGAGCATGAAGGCGGCGAAGACCAGCGACAGGAGCCCGAGCGTCTCCATCAGCGGCCCCGGCGCCATCGCCAGCGGATTGGCCGCCATCAACAGCTTGAACCGCAGGACCGCATAGAGCGCGACGTTGAGGAGCAGACCCGAGAGCACCGCCGAGATCGGCGTCGGACCCTCGGCATGGGCATCCGGCAGCCACGCGTGCAGGGGCGCCAGGCCCACCTTGGTGCCGTAGCCGAGCAGCAGGAACACGAAGGCGAGATCGAGCAGCGCCGGGTCGAACTTCGCGACATGAGTGATCAGCACGGTCCACACCATGCCGTTGAGCCCCTCGCCGACCACCGGCCGCGCCGCCATGTAGATCAGGATCGTGCCGAAGAGCGCCAGCGCGATGCCGACGCTGCCGAGGATGAAGTATTTCCACGCCGCCTCGAGCGCCCGGTCGGTGCGATAGATGCCGACCATCAGCACGGTCGTCAGCGTCGCCACCTCGATCGCCACCCACATCAGACCGATGTTGTTGGCGACGAGCGCGAGGTTCATCGCCCCGAGGAGCACCTGATAGAGCGTGTGATAGAAGCGCAGATGCAGCTGGTTGAGATGGCCGGTCTCGAGCTCGTGCGCGATGTAACTGGCGGAGAAGACGCTGGTGGTGAAGGCCACGAACGTGTTCAGCACCACGAAGACGATGTTGAGATCGTCGACGAGCAGATAGTTCCCCGACTCGGGCTTGGCGACGAAGAGCGACACCGCCGCCAGGAAGGTCAGGAACGACGAGGCCATGTTGAGCCGCGCCGAGAGCAGATAGCCCGGCAACATCATCAGCACCACCGCCGTCGCCGGCGGCAGGAACAGGATGAGATGGATGTTGTTCTCGATGAGGGCGGTCATCGGCTCTCCCCTCGGGATTCGTCGAGCGCCTGGAGATCCACCGAATCGAACCGTTCGCGGATGCGGAACAGGAAGATGCCGATGACGATGAGGGCGATCAGGATCGAGAAGGCGACGCTGATCTCGACGACCAGCGGCATGCCCTTGGCCCCGGTCGCCGCCAGGATCAGCCCGTTCTCGAGCGACATGAAGCCGACCACCTGACTGACCGCGTTGCGCCGGGTCACCATCATCAGGAGCCCGAGCAGGACCACCGACAAGGCGAAGGCGAGATCCTCGCGCGCCAGCGCGTCGGCGCCCTGCGTCACCCGGAGCATCACCACCATCGACAGCGAAACGAGCGCGATGCCGGCCAGCATCGTCGGCACGGTCGCGACCACCGTCTCCACCTCGCGGTGAATGCCGAGCCGGGCGACGATCCGATGCAGCGCCACCGGGATCACGATCGCCTTGAAGGCGAGGGTGATCGCCGCGGTGATGTAGAGATGCGGCGCGTCCTGGACATAGGCCTGCCAGCCGACCGACAGCGCCAGCACCACCGCCTGCAGCGCGAACATGTTGAGGAGCGCGAAGAGGCGATCCTGGTAGAGCAGCATGAAGCTGACCAGGACCAGCCCGCCGGCGACCAGATGCGCGATGTCGAAACTCAGCCTGTCCAAATCACAGCCCTCGCGACACGAAGCGCAACAAGGTGGCGAGCAGTCCCAGCATCAGCGCCACGCCCAGGAAGTCCGGCACGCGGAAGACGCGCATCTTGGCGACCGTCGTCTCGAACAATGCGAGCAGGATCCCCGCCGCCGCGAGCTTGCCGACATAGGCCGCGACGCCGACGAGATGCGCGGAGAACCCTGCATCGACCGGCGCCAGCCCCCACGGCACGAACACGCAGGCGATCAGCGAGACGTAGAGCAGGAGCTTCAGCTGCGACGACAGCTCGATCATCGCCAGATGCCGGCCCGAATATTCCAGCACCATGGCCTCGTGCACCATGGTCAGCTCGAGATGGGTCGCCGGATTGTCGACGGGAATACGCGCGTTCTCGGCGATCGCCACGATCACCAGACCGATCAGCGCCATGCCGAGCGACACCCGCAGCCCCACCTCCGGCGACAGCATGAAACCGGCGACGGTCGAGAGCTGGGTCGAGCCGGCGATCAGCGCCAGGGTGAACACGATCATGATCAGCGCCGGCTCGGCGAGCGTCGCGAACATCATCTCGCGGCTGGAGCCGAGCCCGCCGAAACTGGTGCCGACGTCCATGCCGGCGAGCGCCAGGAAGAAGCGCGCGCTGCCGAGCAGCGCGGTGATGACGATCAGATCCGCCGACCAGCTGAAGAGGAGGCCGGTGGCGAAGGTCGGCACCAGCGCCGCCGCCACCCAGGTCGCCGCGAAGATCAGATAGGGCGCCGCCCGAAACAGCCACGACGCGCCGTCGGCGACGATCGCCTCCTTGCGGGCGAGCTTGATCAGATCGCGATAGGGCTGGAGGAGCGGCGGCCCGCGCCGCCGCAACAGCCGCGCCTTGACCACCCGGACGAAGCCGGTCAGCAGCGGCGACAGCAGCAGCACCACCAGCATCTGCGTGATTTGGATCGAGAGATCGCCGATCAGCCCCATGACGCCAGCACCAGCAACAGGAAGACCAAGGCCGCGAAGACCAGACTGAGATATTGCCGAATGGTGAGGAACTGGACGCGATTGAGCACGTCCGCGACCCGGCCGACCACCCCGATCAGCGGCGCGTAGAGCATCTCCCAGGCGAGATCGACGAGCGTCACCTCGAAGCGGGCCGGACGGAGATCGCCGGGCGGCGGCATCTCCACCCGCTCACGCGCGCGGAAGGCGAAGTTGCCGAACACCCGCCGGACCGGCTGGGAGAAGCTCTCGGCCGAATATTGGGTGATCGGATCGGCCTCGGGGAAGCCGCAGTCCCACGCCGGCGCCCGGCGGATCGCCGCCGAGGCGAACCGATGAATGGCATAGGCCGCGAGCAGCGCCGAGCTGACGATGAAGAAGAACACCAGAAGGCCGTTGTAGGACGAGCGGCTCTCGGCGATCGGCGCGATCGAGAGCCAGGCGATCGCCGACTGGGACGGCATGGCCGTGCCGATCGCGGCATGGACGATCGGCGCCAGCGCGTCGATCACCACGCCGGGGAAGATGCCGGTGAGGAGACAGAGGACCGCGAGCACCCCCATCGCCGTCAACGACCAGCGGTCGACCTCGCGCGCGTCGCTCGCCTCCGGCCCGCGCGGCCGTCCGAGGAAGGCGATCCCGTAGGCGCGGACGAAACAGGCCCCCGCCAATGCCGCCGCCAGCGCCAGCATCGCCCCGACCGCCGGGATCAGGAGCTTCAGCGCCCAGCTCCACAGCGCCGGGCTGAGCAGGATCGCCTGGAACACCAGCCATTCCGAGACGAAGCCGTTCAGCGGCGGCAGCGCCGAGATCGCCGCGCAGCCGATCAGCACGAAGAGGCCCGTCGCCGGCATCCGGTTCAAGAGCCCGCCCATACGCCCGAGATCGCGCGACCCGGTCGCCGTCAGCACCGCGCCGGCCCCGAAGAACAGCAGGTTCTTGAACAGCGAATGATTGAGGACGTGGAACAGCGCCGCCGTCATCGCCAGCGCCGCCGCGGCGGTGAACCCGTTGCCCATGAAGGCGAGCGCGAGACCCAGCGCGACGAAGATCACGCCGATGTTCTCGATCGTCGAATAGGCGAGGACGCGCTTCAGATCCGACTGCACCAGCGCGAACAGAACCCCGATCACCGCCGTGGTCGCCCCGGTGATCAGAACCGGAATGCCCCACCACCAGGACGGCGTGCCGAGGAGATCGAAGGTCACCCGCATGAAGCCGTAGATCGCCACCTTGGTCATGACCCCGCTCATCAGCGCGGAGACGTGGCTCGGCGCCGCCGGATGGGCGAGCGGCAGCCAGACGTGCAGCGGCACCAGACCGGCCTTCGACCCGGTGCCGAAGAGGACGAGGCCGAGCACCACCGCCGCCACCACCGGCGTCGGGCCATGGGCGCGGATGGCGGCGAAGGTGAAGTCGCCGTCGCTTCCCGCGAGAAGGCCGAAGGCGAGCAGCAGCGCGAAGGTGCCGGCGCTCGCCATGGTGACGTAGACGAGACCGGCCCGCAGATTGCCCGCCTCGCGGTGATGCGCCATCACCAGCGCCCAGGAGGCGAGCGACATGAACTCCCATGCCAGCAGGAAGGTGAAGGCGTCATCGGCGATCAGGACGAGGTTCATGCCGGCGAGGAAGACCGGGAAGAACGGCAGCACGCGCAGCGGTTCGTGCTCGTGCCGGCCGTAGCCGATCGCATAGAGACTGGCCGCCGCCGCCCCGAAGTCGACCACCGCGAGGAAGAAGGCGGAGAGCGCGTCGATCCGAAAATGCGCCCCCGACCACGGCAGGCCGAGCGGCAGCACCAGCGTCTCCGCCGTCCCGGACGCGCCGAGGAGATGGGCGAGCGCGCCGACGAACGCGACGAGCGACAGCACCAGCGTGGCGCCGTAGACGGCGTCCGAGCCGCGTCGCTGCCGCCCCCACGCGAGAGCGGCACCCCCCAAGACCAGCAACACGACGTCGCCGATGAAGAAACCGACGAGCGGCATCGACACTTTCCCCGAGGCAGGCGTTGCACGCACGCGGCCGAAGCGATCGGCGGCGAGACCCCGTGGATACCCCGTGGGTCCCGTTCCGCCCATTCATTATCAAGTCTGACACATCAGTCTTGATAGCAAATCAATTACCCATCCAGCCTACGCTGTCTGCGGTCGAGGTCAATACGACGCCCTCGCGGGCCGACGAATTTCTCGTCGCGCCCGCGCGTCCCTCCGCCTCCCTCGGCGGACCCGTCGGATCTTCGAGAGGGGCTCCCCGTCAGCGCGCGAGAAACGCGTCGGTCGCCTCCCGCGACGGTAGCGAGGATTGGCACCCGCGTGTCGCGCAGGCGAGCGCCGAGGCCGCCGTGGCACGCTCGAGCGCGGTCGCGACGTCGGCGCCGCGATCGCGCGCCGCCACGAACACCCCGACGAAACAGTCGCCCGCCGCCGTGGTGTCGACCGCCACGATCTCGCGCGCCGGCAGCCGGTGAATCGTCTCGCCGAACGCCGCCTCGAGACCGTCGGCCCCGAGGGTGCGGATCACGTCGATGCCGAGCGCGCCCCGCAGAGCCGGCGCGTCGTCGCCGCAGCCGAGCCGCTCGGCGAGCGCCGCCGCCTCGGTCTCGTTCACCACGAGAACGTCGCAGGCCTTCAAGGCCTCGACCGGCAGCGGCAGCGCCGGAGCGAGATTGAGCACCACCCGGACACCGGCGGCGCGGGCGCGCGCGATCGCCGCCACCACCTCCTCCGTCGGACATTCCATCTGGAGAACGAGATGGCTCGCCCGCGCCAGGAGCGCCTCGGGGATCATCTCGGCGCGGGCCGCGTCGTTGGCGCCGCCGGCGACGACGATGCGATTGGCGCCGGACCGCTCGACGACGATCGAGGCACAGCCGGTCGGCGCCTCGACCCGGGCGACCGCATCGACGTCGACGCCGGCCTCCACCAGCGCGCCCAGCAGCCGATCGGCCATGCCGTCGCGCCCGACCGCCCCGACCATCGCGACCTCCGCGCCGTCGCGCGCCGCCGCCGCCGCCTGATTGGCCCCCTTGCCGCCCGCCTCCAGCCGGAACGCGTCGGCCCGCGTGGTCACGCCCTCCTCGGGCGCGTGCTCGCACTCGAACACGAAGTCGGCATTGAGGGACCCGAATACGACGATCATCTTCCGTCTCCCGATCTCGCCCGGTCGTGGGATCCGCGGGGGCGGACCGTCACCGTCCCGCACCCCATCCCACCGGCCATCGCACGTCACGCCTGCATTTTATGAAATACCGCACCGCAAAATATTGTCTTATTCCGAAATACGGATTATAAGATTTTCAGCTCGATGTACACCGAAAAGACCGGACTACGACGGTTGAATCGGGGTGCGCTTCGTCCATTCTGCCGAGTGTCGGACGCCCTTCGCGCGACCGACACAGGTTCTGATCGATATCGGAGTTCCAATGTCCAGGAAGGCGATCGAAGAGACCGAGGGCCAGAGAGACGGCGTCGCCAAGCTCTTCGTCAAGATGATGGTCATTCTCAACTGTTTCACACGGGGTGGAGGGCAGTTGTCGATCGGAGACATCGTCGAGAGAACCGGCATTCCGCGCACGACCGTGCACAGGATCGTCGCATCACTGCGCGACGTCGCACTCCTCGACCAGGACGGACGGCGCCAGACCTATCGTCTCGGCTTGCAGATGTTCTATTTCGGCAGCGCCGTCATGGCCAATCTCGACCTCGAGACTCACGCCCACCCCCATGTCCTGGCGCTCCATCAGCTGACCGGCGAGGTCGTCCATCTCCACATCTTCGACGGCAGCCAGATGGTCTGCATCGAGCGTGAGGAGATGAACGACAGCCGCCTGACGACCGTCACGACCATCGAGGCGGCGCCGACCTATTGCACCGGCGTCGGCAAGGCCTTCCTCGCCTTCCAAGCCCCCGACCTGATCGCCCGGATCGCCGAGGAGGAACCGCTACGGCCGAGAACTCCGAACACTTTCAGCACCCTACCGGAGCTCGAGGCGGAGCTCGCGCGGATCCGCGAGCGCGGCTATTCGGTCGACGACGAGGAGAACGAGATCGGCATCCGCTGCGTCGGCGCGCCGATCCGCGACTCGCGTGGCCGTGTCTTCGCCGCCATCAGCGTCTCCGGTACCAGCGAACGGATGCCGCTCACCCGCGTCCACGGACTGGCTCCCGCCGTCATGCACACGGCGGAAAAGATATCCACCGCCCTGGGTTGGGTGCCCGACCGAATGTAAGGAATTGGTTGCCTGACAATTCGCCGCAAGTCCGCAATATGGGATTGACGAGATAGAGGTAGGCGTTTAATCCTCCTTTCAAACAGGAGGAAGCCATGAGAAGCCCAAACGGCCCGATCGTCTGCTCCGTGCTCGCTCTGTTGGTCGCGGCGCTCTCGACGAGCACCGCCGGTGCCGGCGAGTTTCCCCAGCGCCCCGTGACCATCGTCGTCCCGGCCGCCGCCGGTGGCGGTGGCGACACCACCACCCGCCTGTTGGCCCGTGGACTCGAGCGCGAACTCGGTCAGGCCGTCACCATCGTCAATCAGGGCCAGGGCGGCGGCGTGGTCGGACTGACCACCCTCGTCAAAGCGGCGCCCGACGGCTACACCGTCGGCCTCCTGTTCCCCTATGCGGGCTACAAGTATACGGGTCAAGCGACCTTCACCCATCGCGACTTCAGCCCGATCGCCAATTTCAACGGCGACTCCGCCGCTCTGGTGGTCGCCTCCGGCTCCCCCTTCAAGACGTTGAAGGACGCCTTCGACGCGATGAAGGCCGCCCCCGAGCGCTACAAGATCCATTGCAGCGGCGGCTGCGGCAGCGTCTGGGACGTGCCCGTCGCCGCGGTGATGCTCGACTACGGCATCGAGGTCTCGCGCCTGTCCTGGATTCCGGGACAGGGCGCGGCGACCGGGCTTCAGGAACTCGCCTCCGGCGGCGTCCACCTGCAGACGGTGTCGCTGCCGGAATCCGCCGCCCTGACCCAGGCCGGTCTGGTCCGTCCGCTGGCGGTGTTCAGCCCGAAGCCGGTCCCCGGGTTCGAGACCGTTCCCCTCGCCGGCGAGGTGGTCGGCCATCCCGTCGACGGCGGCACCTGGCGCGCCCTCGCCGGACCGGCCGGCGTCCCGCCCGACGTGATCGCGGTGTGGGAGGCCGCCGTCCGCAAGACGGTGGAGAGCCCCGAGTTCCTCGCCGCGATGAAGAAGGCCAACTTCGGCGTCAAATGGGCGAGCGCGAAGGATCTCTCGCGGCTGATGGAAGACTACGAGACCGGAACCGCGCGCGTCATGCGCGCCCTCGGCTACGCCGAATAGAACGGCGAGGATCTTCCGATGAAAGTGCACGACGTCATCGTCGGTGGCGTGATCCTCGGCCTCGGCGCCTTCGTGGCGACGACGGGATACATGCTCCGTCCACCCCGCCACCTGGCCTACGGGCCGGGCTTCTTCCCGATGCTGATCGGCTTCGGCCTGATGACGGTCGGCGTCCTGATCGCGATCCAGGCGCTCTCCACCCTGCGCGGTTCGCGTTGGGCGACGATCCCGGATTGGGCGCGCTCCCGCGCCGGCCTGCTCCGCTTCGCGATCATTCCGGCCGCCATCGTCTTCTACATCGTCGCCGTCGGCCCGCTCGGCTTCCTCGCGACCGCGACGATCCTTCTGGCGACCATCTTCGCCGTCAACGGCATCGCGGTGCGGCGTGGCGTGCCGCTCGCCCTGGGGCTCGCGGTCGTCGTCAATCTGGTCTTCGCCTCGGTCCTGCACGTCCCGCTCTCCTGGGGCGTCCTCGAACCTTTCTCCGGGTGGTTGATATGGTGATCGGGTCCATCTTCTCGCAACTGGCCGACCCCTATCTGTGGACGGTCGTCGTGGTCTCGGCCGCCTATGGACTGATCATCGGCGCCATTCCCGGCCTCACCGCGCTGATGGCGACGGCCCTGCTCGTCCCCTTCATCATCTTCATGCCGCCGCTGCCGGCGGTCGCCTCGATCATCACCGCCTCGGCGATGGCGATCTTCGCCGGCGACATTCCCGGCGCGCTGCTGCGCATGCCCGGCACGCCCGCCTCCGCCGCCTATACCGACGACGCCCACGGACTGACCCTGAAGGGCAAGTCGGCGATCGCGCTCGGTGCCGGACTGTTCTCGTCGGTGTGCGGCGGAATGATCAGCGCGATCATCCTGACCTCCTCGGCCCCCTGGCTCGCCCGCGCCGCGCTGTCGTTCTCGTCGGTCGAATATTTCTGGCTCGGCGTGCTCGGCCTCAGCTGCGCCACTTTCGTCGCCGGACCGTCCCTGCTCAAGGGGCTGGCGTCGCTGCTGTTCGGCCTGTTCCTGGCGACCGTCGGCCTCGACCCGGTCTCCGGCATGCCGCGCTTCACCTTCGGCTCGTCCGATCTGATGGGCGGCCTCGGCCTGATCCCGATCCTGATCGGCCTCTTCGCCGTGTCCGAACTGATGCGCAACGCCAATGCCCCCGCCGCCGGCGAGGCCGCGAACGCCGCGACCGGATCCGTGATCCGCTCCTCCGCCGGCCTGATGTGGACCCACAAGATCGGCATCCTGCGCGGCAGCCTGATCGGCACGCTGGTCGGGGCCCTGCCCGGCGCCGGCTCCGACATCGCCGCCTGGATCTCCTACGCCACCGCGCGCAAGTTCTCCCGGGTCGGCCGCAAGACCGACGAAGACGGCGCGGTCGAGCGCATCATGTCGGCGAGCGCCGCCAACAACGCCAGCCTCGGCGGCGCCTACATCCCCGCGACGGTCTTCGGCATCCCCGGCGACGCCATCACCGCGATCGTCATCAGCGTCATGTTCATCAAGGGCATCAACCCCGGCCCGACGCTGTTCCTCAATCGCCCCGAGGTGATCTACGGCATCTTCGCGATCTTCTTCGTCGCCAATCTGCTGATCGTCCCTCTCGGCATCGCCTGCATCCACAGCTTCCGCTCGATCATGCGCCTGCCGACCACGGTGATCTCGCCGGTGATCCTGCTGTTCTGCATGCTCGGCGCCTTCTCGGTCGAGAACACGCTGTTCGCCGTCGCTCTCGTCGCGGTGTTCGGCTTCCTCGGCTGGCTGATGGAGGCGAACCAGATCCCGCTCGCGCCGGCCATCCTCGGGCTCATCCTCGGACCGCTGCTCGAACAGACCTTCATGACGACGATGCTGAAGTCGCAAGGCGATCTCGTCACCTTCTTCGATCGGCCGATCGGCGGAACCATCGGCGTCGTCACCATCGCGGTGTGGACGATCACCATCGGACTGAAGGTGTTCCGGCCGGGCGACACGGTCGTGGATCCGGCCGCCGAAACCGGCCGAGCCGAATGACGACGCGAGCCGAGGCGCTGCCCCGACTTTCGAAGAAAGAAAGATCTCGAGAAAGATCACGGAGGACGAAATGTCGAAGAAGTCGAGTATTCTCGCTGGTCTCCTGAGCGCGACCGTCGCCGGCGCCCTGTTCGCCGGTCCCGCGGCGGCCGCCTGGCCCGATCACCCGATCAACCTCATCGTCGTGGCCGGCGCCGGCGGCGGCAGCGACTTCACCTTCCGCCTGCTGGCGCGTGAACTCGAGAAGGCCGGCCAGCCGATCAACGTCATCAATCAGGCCCAGGGCGGCGGCATCGTCGGCTACACGACCTACACCAGCGCCAAGCCGGACGGCTACACGCTCGGCCAGCTCTCCCCCTTCGCCCAGTTCAAGATCCTCGGTCAGGCGAACTTCACCACCGCGAGCTTCACCCCGATCGCCCTCGTCAACGTCGATCCGGCCGCCGTCCACGTCGCCGCCAAGGGCAAGCTGAAGTCGCTCGGCGACATCGTCGCGGCGCTCAAGAAGGATCCGGCGAGCCTGCGCATCTCCTGCGGCGGCACCTGCTCGGCGAGCTGGGACATTCCCTTCGTCTCGCTGATGCTCGCCGAAGGCATCGACGTCGCCAAGATCAACCTGATCCCGGCGTCGGGATCGGCCGCCGGCCTCCAGGAACTCGCCGCCGGCGGTCTCGACGTGGTGCTGTGCTCGATCCCCGAGACCGACGCGCTGAAGGACGCCGGACTGGTCGACACCGTGGCGGTGCTCTCCGCGAGCCGGCTCGAGAAATATCCGAAGGTGCCGACCGCCAAGGAAGTGACCGGCAAGGACGTCACCGGCGGAACCTGGCGCGGCGTCGCCGGACCGGCCGGCATGGACCCGGCCCTCGTCGCCCGCATCGAGGGCGCCGTCCACAAGGCCTACGAGACCTCGAGCTTCCAGACCGGCATGAAGGAGCGCGGCTTCGGAACCACCTATCTCGACGCCGCCGGCTTCACCGCCTTCATCAAGGCGCACGAGGCCCAGACGCGGCAGGTGATGGAGGCGCTCGGCGTCGCCAAGGCGCCCTGAGGCCCCTCTCCACGACCGGCCCTTCGGGACCTCTCCGAAGGGCCCCCACACCGACACGGCGGTCCCTCGTCTGGACCGTCGACGGCGGAGCCGTGCCCGAAGGGGCGGCGAGGCCACAGCGAAAGGACGCGAACCACCGACCGCAGACCGACACTTCGACCGCCCCGCCACCCGGCTGCGCCCGAGAAACGCTCGAGCAGCCCCGAATCGACATGCAAGGATACGACGATGACCAAGGCCTCCGGGTTGATGCCCGCCTGTATGACCATCTGGAACGACGATCAGAGCTACAGCAAGCCCAAGATGGAGAAGTATCTCCGCTGGCTGCTCGACAACGGCGCGCAGAACCTGTCGATCTGCGGCAGCACCGGCGAGAACATCGCCATGAACATGGACGACCAGAAGGAGGTCATCTCCCACGTCCTGTCCTTCATCGCCGGCGAGGTTCCCGTCTATTGCGGCACCGGCCTCTATCCGACCCTGCACACGGTCGGCCTGTCCAAGTTCGCCGAGGATCACGGCGCCTCGGGCGTGATGGTGATCCTGCCCTACTATCTCAACCCGCATAAGAAGGCGGTGCTGGACCATTTCCGCGAGCTGCGCCGGAACATCGACATTCCGATCATGGTCTACAACAACCCCTGGTTCACCGGCTATGAACTGACCCCGCTCGAGGTCAAGACGCTGGTCGACGAGGGCGTCGTGACCTCGGTCAAGGCCGCCCACGGCGACGCCAACCGCGTCCACGAACTGCGCTTCCATTGCGGTGACAAGCTCGACATCTTCTACGGCCACGACTACGCGGCCATGGAAGGCATGCTCGCCGGCGCCGACGGATGGCTGAGCGGCTTCCCGGCGGTTCTGCCCCGCCCCTGCCGCGACCTGATGGACATCTGCATCACCGAGAAGAACGTCGACAAGGCCCGCGCCCAGCAGGCGAAGCTCCAGCCCTACATCGACTATTTCTTCTACGACAAGACCGCCGGCGTGCCGCACTGGCAGGAGATCTGCAAGTACACGCTGACCGCCCAGGGTCTCGACGTCGGCCTGCCGCGTCGTCCGCTCGGTGATCTCGACGACGCCAACAAGCGCAAGGTCGAGAAGCTCCTGGCCGATCTGCTCTGATCCCCGCCGCCCGGAGGCCCGGCCCGTTCGGGTCTCCGGGAGACCGCGCCCCTCGTCGCGCCGTCGGCCGGCCTCGCGCCGGCCGTCACGGCGCGATGTCGTATTTCTTCAGCCGATAGGCGAGCGTCGCCCGGCTGATGCCGAGGAGGCGGGCGGCGAGCGACAGGTTCCCCTTCGCCTCCGTCAACGCCAGACGGAGCATGCGCGCCTCGGTGTCGGCGAGCGTCGGCAGACCGCCCGGCCCCTGGGTGAAGTCGATCTCGTCCATGTCGACGCTCTGCGACAGGGCCCCGTCGCGCTGGACGACGAAGGTCGTCGACGTCACCTCCTCGCCGGTGGTGAAGAGGTGGCAGAGATCGAGCGCCCCGCCCTCGTCGGCGAGGATGACGGCGCGTTCGACGAGATTTTCCATCTCGCGGATGTTGCCGGGCCAGCGATAGTTGATCAGCGCGTCGACCGCCCGCTCGCGAAAGCCGGTGATGGTCTTGCCGTGTTTGGCGGCCGAACGGCGCATGAACCAGTTCATCAGCAGCGGAATGTCGTCGCGCCGGTCGCGCAGCGGCGGCACCCGGATCGGGAAGACGTTGAGGCGGTAGAAGAGATCCTCGCGGAAGGATCCCTCCTTGACCGCGTCGCGCAGATTGACGTTGGTCGCCGCGATCACCCGCACGTCGACCTTGCGCACCTTGTGATCGCCGACCCGCTCGATCTCGCCCTCCTGCAGGGCGCGCAGGAGCTTGCCCTGGGCGGTGAAACTGAGCGTGCCGATCTCGTCGAGAAAGAGCGAACCGCCGTGGGCGCGCTCGAAACGGCCGGGCCGCGACACCGTCGCTCCGGTGAAGGCGCCCTTCTCGACCCCGAACAGTTCCGATTCGATCAGCTGCTCGGGGATCGAGGCACAGTTGACCGCGACGAAGGGCCCGTCGGCGCGGCGGCTGAGACGATGGAGATTGTGCGAGAAGATCTCCTTGCCGACGCCGCTCTCGCCGAGGAAGAGCACCGTCGCCTCGCTCGGCGCCACCTTCTTGACGAGATGGCAGACCGAGTTGAAGGCACTGGAGATGCCGACCATGCCGAAGTCGTTCTCGCCGCTGGCCGGACCGCGCGCGGCGATGCGGGCGGTGGCCGGCAGCTTGTCCGGCGAGGTCGGATTGAACTTCACGAAATCGCCGATCTGGAGGAAGCGTAGATCGTCGGCCGCGTCCTCGCCCCAGTCCTCGGCCGGACGTCCGACGACCCGGCATTGGCTGTGGCCGGTGCATTTGCATTCGGTCTCGCGCCACAGGATCGGCCGGCCCATGAAGGTCGACGTATAGCCGCAGGCATAGCCGACCAGCATCCAGCAGGCCGGCTCGTCGGCGATGCCGTAGCTCGCCAGATGCGCCTCCGCCTCGGCGCAGTCGATCAGCCGGAAGTCGCCGAAATAGCGGCCCTTGCCGACGTCGATGTCGAGCGAGATCGGCTCGCAGTGGACGATGCCCTCGAGCGAGACCAGTTGCGGCCCGGCGAGGAAGTTGTCGTAGGTGCTCGATCCCGAACGCAGCTTCTTGGCCATCTCCGCGTCGCTCGCCCCGGCCTGATAACCGATCCGGGTGATGAGCCCACGCGCGGTCTCCTTGCCGAGGCTCTCGATCAGCTCCTGCCGCAACGCTCCGAGAGAGCTGACGTGCATCAGCATCATGCGCTGGTCGTCGAGCCAGATCCGCCCCTGTTGCGGCGCGAAGCGGAGCCGATTGGCGAGATCGTGAATTTCGGGGACGTGGACGTCGCCGAGCCCGCCTCCCCGCTTGGCAGACGTGTCGGCGGCCGACATGTCCGTTCCTCCCCTCGTTCTTGTTCCACGGGTTATACGCTTGTTCATTCGCGTCTTTCCATCGTCTCTCGCCGGGCAGGGCACCCCGGTCCCGGCGAGATCGCCCGTGTCAGAAGAAGCGGTCGTAGTGGATGCGTTCGACCGGCACCGTCCACCGGAGGATCAGCAGATCCTGGAGCGCCTCGATCATCGGCGGCGGCCCGGCGAAATAGAACTCGCAGGCCTCACGGCGATCGGCGAGGCGCGCCTCCACCGCCGCATGGACGAAGCCGCGCGCCCCCGCCCAGTCGCTCCCCTCCGGCTCGGCGGAGAGAACCGGCACGTAGTCGGCGACCCCGGCGAGATCGGCGCCCATCAGTGTCGCAAAACCGAGATCGGCCCGAGTGCGCGCCCCCTCGAAGACGAGCACCCGCCGCTCGGGACGCGCCCGCAGAGCGGCGCGGGCGATCGAGACGATCGGCCCGATACCCGAGCCGCCGGCGATCAGGACGACGTCGCGCTCCACCGCCTCGCGGAAATGGCCATGACCGTAGGGCGCGTCGAGCGGGAGCACGTCGCCGACCGCGACCGTGTCGAAGAGCGCGGTGCTGCCGCGCCCGCCCGGCACCCGGCGCACGACGAAGCGCCACTCCCCCGCCTCGTTCGGCAGGTTCGACATGGAATAGGCGCGCACGCCCTCGGCGCCCGGCACCCGCAACAGGCCGTATTGACCGGCGACGAAGGCCGCCGGACCCTCGGCCGCGAACACGAATTCCGACATCTCCGGCGTGATCGCCGTTCGCGCCACCAGCCGGGCGGCGCGACGGAGCGGCGGCACCACCGGCCGATTTTCCTCCGCCGGGCGCACCCGGATCACGCAGTCGCCGAGCGGACGCGACTGGCAGGCGAGGCGCTTGCCCCGCCGTCGATCGCGTTCGGAGAGACCGGGGGCTTCCGCCCACAGCGTCTCCATCTCGCCGGAGACGAGGTCGAACCGGCAGTTTCCGCAACCGCCGACGCTGCAATCGTGAGGAAAGCCGATGCCGGCGCGGAGCGCCCCGCGCAGCAGCGTGTCCTCGTCGGCGGAGACGTCGAAGACGCCTCCGCCCTCCAGTTCGATCCGATGGCTCATCGGTCCCTCGCCTGTCTCACAGACCGAGACCGTGACGCCACGCCGCGACCGCCTCGCGCGCGGCCACGGCGGTGTCGCGCGCATCCGGCAGGCGCGCGCAATAGGCGTCGATCGCCGCGTCGCCGAGCGGCGCCCATTTGGTGAGCCACCCCCCGAGGACCACGCGATTGCCGTCCTCTTCGAGCATCATCTTGACCAACGCCGCGACCCAGCGGCGGTGACGATCGGCGTCGACGAGCTGCGCGTCGCACAGGAGACCGACGAGATTGTCGCCGTTGTGCCGCCCCGCCTGGCCGAGACCGCGCAGCACCGCCTCCTCCACCGCCGGCCGGGCGACGAGGTTCATGGCGACGAAGTGCTCGCCCCAGTCGTAGGTGGCGAGACCGCGCTCGACGAGTTCGCGGAACCCCTGCCACGCCGCCTCGCCCTCCCAGATCGCCCGTTCGCCGGTGCCGAAACCGAAGCCGTCGAAGGTCTTGGCCAGCTCCCGGGTGCGGTAGGCGGTGTGGGTCAGCCAGCGCAGGGAATCGGCGGTCTGATAGGTGGCGACGTTGGAGATGGTCGAGGCCGGCGCCATCTGGCAGAGATAGGCCGAGCCCATCTGCAGCGTGTGGAAGAGATAGCGCGCCGGGGTATAGACATGGGCGAGATGCCGCGCCCACGACGCGTCGAGCATCGTGTCGTGGCCGCGTTCGGAGAACTGATCGAACAGGCCGAAGACGTAGTTCTCCTGGCCGTCCTGGATCATGTTGTAGGTGCGATAGACCATCTCGTCGGGATCGCGGAAGGCGTTCCAGTCGGGGTGCGTCAGCGGCGAGGCGTTGCGGTTCCGCTTGAACCACGCCGCCGGCGCGAAATCGGGATCGAGCTCGAACGGCGCGTCGGGACGGTCGGTCGTGTAGTGGAGATTGGTGGAGACGATCTCGTATTCGCTCGGCTTGCGGCGGCGGGCGGCGAGATGGCTCCAGGTCTTCAGCGGCTGGGCGAGTGCGGGCTGGGTCATCGTTTCCCCCGAGGTCACAGAGTCTTTTCGTAGTAGAAGCGGATGTGCTCGTCGGTCGTCTCGATGCGCCCGGCGAAGGAGCCGAGGTTCACCTCGAACTCCGACATGCGGAACGCCCGGCCGAGCGTGCGCTCGAGCGTCGAACGGCGGAGGATCAACTCGCCGTCGGTGTCGATGCGCACATAGGCGACCTTGTCGTCGACGCGGATGGTCTTGCCCGGATTGTCTTCTTCCGCCGCCTCGATGATCCCGGCGGTGAGCGGACCGGCGCGCAGGATGGGTCCGACCCGATTGTTGCGATAGCCTTCGGCGGCCTCGTGGGTGCTCATGTGGGGTTCCTCCCGTTCGATCGTTCTCGTCTTCTTTGGTTCAGGTGTGGGCGAAGAGGGCGGCGACCCCCTCCGTCGACACCAGAACGGTCTCGCCCTCGATCCGCACCGGGTAGCTGGCGAGGCGGCAGTCCTTGGGATTGACGCCCTCGCCGCTCTTCGCGTCGAAGGTCCACTGATGGGCGCGGCACATGACCGTGCGCCCGTCGAACTTGCCCTCGACCAGCGGAATGTCCTGGTGCGGGCAGATCCCCTGGAAGGCGCGGATCTCGCCACCCTCCGGCCAGACCAGGAGGATCGGCCGTCCGTCGACCTCCACCTCGGTCATGTCGCCTTCCCAGATGTCGTCGAGCGTGCAGGCGGGCTTGAAGGTCATCGCGGCCTCACGCGTCGCAGAAGATGAATTCGAGAGTCTCCATCGGCCGAACGCCGGTCTCGGCGAGCCGCTGGTCGCGCGGGAAGAAGTCGCTCGCCCCCTGGCGGCGGACCCGCACCACCTTGTCGGGGCGCGGCGCGACGCGCGTGCCGACCGAATGATGCGCGGCGGCGGCGGCCACCTCGTCCATGGTGTTCTCGGTGTCGACGGGCAGCAGCAGGAGAACGAAGTCCTCCTGGAAATTGGAGATCACGGGAAACAGGGCCATGGTCGGCTCCTCGATGAAGGAAGATGGGGGAGGGCGCGAGCGCGCCGCGCCGCCGCCGGACCCGGCGGGACGGCACGAGGATCGCGCCCGCGAGATCGATCACTCGGCGGCGCGCCGCGTCTCGCGATAGGCGTCGACCCAGGCATAGCCGTGGGCGTCGTCACCCATCTCGCCGGGCTGGAGGCTCATGTAGGCGAGCGCCCCGCCGAGGTCGGGCGGCAGGATGTGGCCGGCGAGGAAGCGGTCGACCAGCGTCATGTGGCCGCGATAGCGCTCCGGCTCCTGCTCGAACACCCAGCGGTCGATCTCGGAATTGAAGTGATAGAGCCGGCCCTCGTATTCGAGCGGCCAGTCCTTGACGTTCCAGCCGCTGCCGGGGATGGCGCAGATCGGGATCTGGCTCATGTTGCAGACGATCGGCAGCGTCTCCGGCAGGGTACGCTCGGTGCGCCCCTCGACGAGATTGTCGATGATCACGTCCCAGGCCTTGCCGAACGTGTCGTTCCAGCCGGGATATTTCTCCTCGAGCCAGTCGCGGCACTCGGGCGTGACACCGGCCGCCGGGTTCCACCACAGCGTCGGCCGCCAGAACCACAGACCCATCTGATAGGCGTGGTGCTGATAGTCGAATTCGGCGATCATCTTGTCCCAATACCAGGGCAGATCGAGACCGAGATCGATCAGCGAGCGCTCGAACTGGCCGACGATCCACTCCAGCATGAACTCCTTGAACGACTGCTTTCGGTGTTCGAGCGGCGTGTTGTAGTCCATCGACGGTCCCGTCAGGATGCAGAAGATCCGCCAGGCCCGGGCGATGGCGATGTCGACCAGCTTCTGCGCCTCCGCCTTGCGGCCGTTGGCGATCAGCACCTGCAACGCCGGGCCGCCGATCTGGGCATGACGGCTCTCGTCGGTCTGGATCGAGGAGATCAGACTGGCGAAGGTGTAGTCGCCGGCTTCCGCCGCGTCGGCGGCGAGGCCGAGGAACTGCATGTTGGTGAAGCCGGTCTCGAAGGCGAAGGTCAGCATCACCGCGATCTCGGTCGCCGAGCGCGCCATGAACAGGTCGTCGAAGGCATGCCGCGCCGCGATCGCCGCCCATTCGTTGGTGTGATAGGCCTTGTGACCCCAGTCGAACTGACGGTCCTTCGGGCAATATTCGTGCGGGAAGAAGAGCTGCAGCTGGGCGTGACGGTTCTCGTCCATCATGCCGAAGGTCGCCATGTTGCGCATGCCGGGCGCCCGCCCGAAGCGGGCCATGCGCGCCTCCGCGCTCATCGCCGCGTATTCGCCGAGCGCGATCGCGCCGTAATGCGACTTCAGGATCGAGCGCCAACCGGGGTCGGCATCCTCGAAGATGCGAGAGCGCTGGAGCGCCGCCTTGATCGAATAGGCGCCCGCGTCCTTCTCGCGCTGGACCGACACGTATTCCGGAAACGAGGTCTTGTAGGGCTCGTCGTAGATCTCCCACTTCTCGGCCGGAATGCCCTGGGCGCCGGTCATGACGTCGGGAAAGAGATCCGCGTCGGTCACCCATGTCGGTGTCCAATTGGTGGTACGGGCGATGTCGTACCATTCGGATCGGTCGAGCAATGCCATGGCGTTTCCCTCTCGTCGCGTCTTTCGTCGTTTCGTGGCGCCGTGCCCTCGGCCGTGGCGCGGACGATGTTTGGCAAGACGAATGCCAATTCTCGAAATTTCTGAAAATTTCGCGATGCGATAGGCCCGGCCCTGCCGCGTCTTCGCGGCGCGGAAATCGCCGACCACAAGAATTGCTCGGAAATTTCAGGGTGGACCGTCCGCCGGTCCGAGGTCTTCGGCACCGCACAGGGCGGCGAGGATCGCCCGCGCCGCGCCGGTGATTTGATCTCCACAGAAAGCGGCGCGCCGTCACGCCGCTCGTCTTCATCATTTGAAGCAATCGATCGCCGGCACGCGGCGCCGGGAACCGGCGCGGACCGCCTCAGCGGAAGTCCCGCGCCCGCACCCGGAGCCCGGCGCCGTCGCCGGCGTCCCGCGCCCCGACCGTCGCCAGCGCCTCGGTGAGATCGAAGACCCGCGCGGCCACCACATGGACCACCTCGCCCTCCCGCTGCACGGTTCCGCCGATGCCGATCAGGCGGGCGCCGAGGATCGTCCGGCGGTTCGCCTGGAACAGCGCCCGCCAGACGACGATGTTGGCGATGCCGGTCTCGTCCTCGATCGTCATGAAGAGCACGCCCTTGGCCGAGCCCGGCCGCTGCCGCACCAGGACGAGACCGGCGACCTCGACCCGCTGCCCCGCCCGCGCCGCTCCGGCCTCGGCGCAGGTCACGATCCGCCGCCGCGCCAGATCGGCGCGGAGGAAGGAGACCGGATGGGCGCGCAAGGTCAGCCCGACCCGGCCGTAGTCCGCGACCACCTCGCCGCCCGCCGTCATCGGCCGGAGACGGACCGCCGGCTCGATCTGCTCGGCGACCGGCCGCGCCTCCCGCTCGGCCGCCGCCACGAACAGCGGCAACGGCTCGTCGCGCAGGCCCCTGATCGCCCACAGCGCCTCGCGGCGGGCGAGCCCGAGCGCGGCGCGGAAGGCGTCGGCCTCGGCGAGCCGCGTCAGCGCGGCGACCGTCAGCCCGGCCCGCCGCCACAGATCCTCCACCGAGTGGACCGGCGCCTCGCCGCGCACCGCGACGAGCCGCGCCGCCTCCGCCTCGGCGAGCCCGCGCACCATCCGGAAGCCGAGCCGCACCGCGAAACGACCGCGCTCGGCATCGACCGGCTCGAGCGTCGCATCCCAGTGAGACGCCGCGACGCAGACCGGCCGCACCTCGATGCCGTGATCGCGGGCGTCGCGCACGATCTGCGCCGGGGCGTAGAAGCCGAGCGGCTGGGCATTGAGCAGTGCCGCGCAGAAGACGTCCGGATGCCGGCACTTCATCCAGGCCGAGGCATAGGCGACGAGCGCGAAGGAGGCGGCGTGGCTCTCGGGAAAGCCGTAGCTGCCGAAGCCCTCGAGCTGCCGGAAGATCTGCGCGGCGAAGTCCGGCGTGTAGCCGTTCGCCACCATGCCGGTGATCAGCTTCTGCCCGAAGGAGGAGATGGTGCCGGTGTGTTTGAAGGTCGCCATGGCGCGGCGGAGCTGGTCGGCCTCCCCGGCCGAGAACCCGGCGCAGACGATGGCGACCCGCATCGCCTGTTCCTGGAAGAGCGGCACCCCGAGCGTCTTGCCGAGCACCGCCTCGAGTTCCGGCGTCGGATAGTCGACCCTCTCGAGCCCGGCGCGCCGGCGCAGATAGGGATGGACCATGTCGCCCTGGATCGGCCCGGGCCGGACGATCGCCACCTCGATCACCAGATCGTAGAAGGTCCGTGGCCGCAGCCGCGGCAGCATCGACATCTGCGCCCGGCTCTCGATCTGGAAGGTGCCGAGCGTGTCGGCCTTGCGGATCATCGCATAGGTCGCCGGATCCTCCGCCGGGATGGTCGCGAGATCGAGGCGGATCGCCTTGTGCTCGTCGAGGAGGTCGAAGGCGCGCCGCATGCACGACAACATGCCGAGCGCCAGCACGTCGACCTTCATGAACTTCAGCGCGTCGATGTCGTCCTTGTCCCATTCGATGATCTGGCGATCGGCCATGGCGGCCGGTTCGATCGGCACGAGATCGTCGAGCCGGTCGTGGGTGAGGACGAAGCCGCCGGGATGCTGGGAGAGATGGCGCGGGCTGCCGACCAACTGGTGGGCGAGGTCGAGCGTCAACCGCAGACGGCGATCGTTCATGTCGAGGCCGAGCGCCCGCGCCCGGTCCGCCTCCTCCTCCGGCCGGCCCCACACCAGCGACGACAGCGTCTTGGTGAGATCCGCCGGCAGGCCGAGCGCCTTGCCGACGTCACGGACCGCCGCCTTGGCCCGGTAGCGGATCACCACCGCGCAGAGCGCCGCGCGGTCGCGGCCATAGGTCTCGTAGATCCATTGGATCACCTCCTCGCGCCGCTCGTGTTCGAAGTCGACGTCGATGTCGGGCGGCTCGCGCCGTTCCTCCGAGACGAAGCGTTCGAACAGGAGATCGTTGCGGTCGGGGTCGATCGAGGTGATGCCGAGCACGAAACAGACCGCCGAATTGGCGGCCGACCCGCGCCCCTGACAGAGAATGCCGCGCGAGCGGGCGAAGCGGACGATCGCATGGACCGTCAGGAAATAGGGGGCGTAGTCGAGCTTCTCGATCAGCCGCAACTCGTGCTCGATCGTCCGCCGCACCGTCTCCGGCAGCCCCTCCGGATAGCGCCGCTCGGCGCCTTCCCGGGCGAGGACGGCGAGCGTCTCCTGCGGCGTCAGCTCGGGGTGCGAGCGCTCCTCCGGATATTGATAGGCGAGTTCGTCGAGCGAGAACCGGCAGCGCTCGACGAGGGCGAGCGTGTTCTCGAGCGCCTCCCCGTGGCGGGGGAACAGCCGGTGCATCTCCTCCGGCGGCTTCAGATGGCGGTCGGCGTGGCGTTCGCGCCGCTCGCCGAGCGCGTCGATGGTCACGCCGTGGCGGATCGCGGTGACCGTATCCTGCAGGATGCGCCGGCCGGGATCGTGGAAGAGCACGTCGTTGGTGACGACCGGACGCACCCGCGCCGCCGCCGCGAGGCCGGAGAGCTCGTGGAGGCGCAGCTGATCGTTCGGACGCCGTCGCAGGGTGAGCGCCACATGGGCCCGCTCGCCGAACCCCTCGCGGAGCCGCCGCAGATGGAACGCGCAAGTCTCGTCGGCGCAGTCGGGCACCAGCACCGCGACCAGCCCCTCGCCATGGGCGACGAGATCGGCCCAGTCGAGCCGGCACCGCCCCTTGCCGGCGCGGTGCTTGCCGAGCGAGAGGAGACGGCAGAGCCGGCCATAGGCGGCCCGATCGATCGGATAGACGAGAACCGCCATGCCGTCGGCGAGATCGAGCCGGCAACCGACGACGAGACGAACGCCGGTCTCCTTCGCCGCCACATGCGCCCGCACGATGCCGGCGAGCGAATTGCGATCGACGATGCCGAGCGCCTCGATGCCCAGCGCCTTCGCCCGCTCGAACAGCGCCTCCGGGGAGGAGGCCCCGCGCAGGAACGAGAAATGGCTCGTCACCTGAAGCTCGGCATAGCGCGGGCTCATGCGAAGATCCCGTGCAGGAACCAGCGCTGCGATCCGGTCTCGAGATCCTCGCCGTCACCGGCCCGGAAGATCCACCAGCGCTCGCCGCCGTCGTCCTCGACCCGGAAATAGTCGCGCACCGTGGCCCGCTCCGCCTCGCGCAGCCACCATTCGCCGAACACCCGCTCCGGCCCGTCGGCCCGGGCGACGCGCCGGCGCACGCCCCGCCAGGAGAACCACGCCGGCGGATGATCGGGCAGCAGCGCCAGCGTCTCGATCGGCTCGGGGTCGGCGAGGAGCCGCGACGGCCGCGGCCAGTCGCCGCGCCAGGTCGCCCCGTCGTCGGGCGCGAGCGCCGAGACCCGCGCCACCGAGCGCTCGGGAACGTCGCTCGCCACCGGCACGAAGCGATAGACCCGGCTCTCGCCGATCCGGTCGGCGAGCCGATCGACGAGATCGGAGACGTCGAGCGCGGTCCCCTCGATCAACGAGGAGACCCGCTGGCGCGCCGCGAGCGGCTCGGTCGCCGTCGCCGCGAGCCGCATCACCTCGATCCCGAACCCCGGATCGATCGTCTCGATCCGGTCGCAGAGGAGCCGCGCCAGCCGCGCGCCGTCGCGACTCGGCCGCGCCAGACCGACGCGGACCGTCTGGAGGGTGGCGTCGACGCGGGTGAGGAAGAGATCGAGGCGGCGCGCGCCGAGATCGCGCGCCTCGAGCGCGTCGACGAGCGTGGCCGCGAGCGCCCGCATGTGGCGGGCGATGGTCTCGGCCGCGCCGATCGGTTCGGCGAACACCCGCCGCGCCTCGACGAGATCGGGCGGACGGACCGGATCGATCGGATCGGCGGCGAGACCGAGGGCCTGATCGAGCCGGCGGCCGAGATCGGGGCCGAAGCGCAGCACGAGCGGCGCGCGCGGCCGATCGAGGACGTCGCCGACCCGCTCGAAACCGAGCCCGGCGAGCCCCTCGACGACCGTGCGATCGAGACGCAGGGCGGCGATCGGCAACCGTCGCACGGCCGCCTCCGTCACCTCGTCGGCGAGCCGCGCCGTCGGCCGTTCGGAAAACCGCGCCGCCGCATGGGCGAGCCCCCGCGTGGCGGCGATCGCCGCGCGCGCCTCGATGCCGGCGTCGGCGAAGCGCCGGACCATCCCGGCGAGCATCGCCGTCTCGCCGCCGTGGAGATGCGTGGCGCCGGTCGCGTCGATCACCAGGCCGTCGGGCGGATCGGCCGCGACCACCGGCGAGAAGCGCAGCGCCCAGACCGCGAGCCGCTCGAGCGCCTCCGCGTCGCCGCGCGGATCGGCCTCCACGATCGTGAGGCCGGGCACCATCGCCTGCGCCTTGGCCAGCGCCATGCCGGGGGCGAGGCCGAGAGCGGCGGCGGCGGCATCGAGCGCCGTCACCACCCGGCGCGATCCGGCCCGGCCGGCGAGCACCAGCGGCCGGTCAACCGGCGGCACCGCCGAACCGGCGCCGCGCCGGAGCCGATCGGTCGGCCAACGCGGCAGGAAGAGCGAGACGACCCTGGCCATCACAGGCCTCCACTTCCACCTCGAAACTCTCTCCGGCCCGGCACCGGAGCAGTTCGAGCCGCCACCGCGATCGCCCGATGCCCGGAACCGGCAACGGCGCCGACGCCGACGCCGTGACCCGCCAGCGCGTCAGGCTCGCCGTCGGTTGGCCGAAATCGGTCGCCTGCCCCTGCCGGCTCCAGCGGCGCAGGACGATGCCGATCGCGCCTCCGGTCTCGGCGGCGAGCATCAAGCGGCGCGAGGCGACCATCGGTAGGCGCGCCACCTCCCCGACCACCGCCGAGGGACCGCCATGGCGCAGCCCGTCCTCGAAACAGGCGAGGAGATCGCCCTCGTCGCCGGTCTCGAGATGAACCACCCGCCCCGGCGGCAGGCCGGCCTGAGCGAGCGCCGGGGCGAACAGATCCGCCCGCGTCACGCACCACACCACCGCGCCCCCCGTCCGCGCCGCGATGCCGGCGGCGAAGAGCGCCGCCGCCGCGCCGTCCACCGCCCCGTTGCCGCCCCCCGCCACCTCGTGCAGCCCGCCGAAGGCGAGCCCGCCGCCCGGAAGCCGCCGGTCGATCTCCGGAACCCCGAAGGGCAACACCCCGCGCCGGCACGCCGCCCCGCCTTCGAGAGAGCCGATCCGCGTGCGGAGATCGGCGAGGACGGTACGGACGGCGGAATTCGTCACGGCGAGAGATCTCTTGCCCCGGGGAGGTCGCGGAGGGTTTCGGTTCCATCTTGATGTTCTATTTTTGTTCTTTTCGAAGGCAGAGTCAATCCGACCCGCGTCGAGGTCGTCGACGAGGGCCTCGCGTCTCGGAGACTGTCGAAAACTCCGGCGCTCTCGCCGGCGGCGCCGCGCCGAACGACGCGAGGCGAAACGCAGGCCCGCCACACGGGGATCCGGTCCCTCGGGCGGGACGGGACGGCGCGAGGCCGGGGCGACATCCGCCGCCCCGGCCTCTCTCGCGTCAGGCCTTGCGCGTGACGAACCGCGTCTCGAGATAGGCGTCCACCGCCTCCGAGCCGCCCTCGGTGCCGTAGCCGGAATCCTTGATGCCGCCGAACGGCACCTCCGGCAGGGCGAGACCGAGGTGGTTGATCGAGACCATCCCGCTCTCCACCTCGCGGCCGATCCGGCTCGCCGCCGTGTCCGACCCGGTGAAGGCATAGGCGGCGAGGCCGAAGGGCAGACGGTTCGCCTCCGCGATCGCTTCGCCGAGATCGCCGAAGCGGTTGATCACGGCGACCGGCCCGAACGGTTCCTCGTTCATGATCCGCGCGGCGAGCGGCACGTCGGCGAGCACCGTCGGCTCGTAGAAATAACCGCGATTGCCGAGCCGCCGGCCGCCGGTCTCGAGCCGTGCCCCCGCCGCGACGGCATCGTCGACCAGCGCCTGGAGCGCCGGAATGCGCCGCTCGTTGGCGAGCGGCCCCATGTCGGTCGCCTCGTCGAGACCGTGGCCCACCCTCACCTTCTGCGCCGCCGCCGTGAAGCGCTCGACGAAGCGGTCGGCGATCGACGCCTCGATCAGGAAACGGGTCGGCGACACGCAGACCTGCCCGGCGTTGCGGAACTTGTAGGTCGCCATCGTCGCGACCACCGCCTCGACGTCGGCGTCGGCGGTGACGATCACCGGCGCATGACCGCCGAGCTCCATCGTCGCCCGCTTCATGTGCGCCCCGGCCAGCGCCGCCAGTTGCTTGCCGACCGGCGTCGAGCCGGTGAAGGAGATCTTGCGGATCACCGGATGCGGGATCAGGTATTCGGAGATCACGGCGGGCACACCGTAGACGAGATTGACGACGCCGGCCGGAACCCCCGCGTCGGCGAAGCAGCGGATCAACGCCGCCGGCGAGGCCGGGGTCTCCTCCGGTCCCTTGACGATGATCGAGCAGCCGGTGGCGAGCGCCGCCGACAGTTTGCGGACCACCTGATTGATCGGGAAGTTCCACGGCGTGAAGGCCGCGACCGGCCCGACCGGGACCTTGACCGCCATCTGCAGGACGTCCGGCCGGCGCGGCGGGATGATCTGCCCATAGGTCCGGCGCGCCTCCTCGGCGAACCAGTCGACCACGTCGGCCCCTGCCAGAACCTCGCCGCGCGCCTGAGCGAGCGGCTTGCCCTGTTCGCGTGTCAGCGCCGTCGCGATCTCGTCGGCGCGCTCGCGCAGGAGATCCGCGGCGCGGCGCATGATCCGGCTGCGATCGTGGGCGGAAGTCACCCGCCAGACCTCGAAGCCGCGCGCGACGGCGGCGAGCGCCTCGTCGAGATCCGCGGCTTCCGCCCAGGCGACGGTGCCGATCCGATCTTCCGTCGCGGGGTCGAGGACGGGGAGGGTCTTGCCCGACAGGGCCGGCCGCCACCGACCGTCGATGAACAGCTCCACATCCGGATAATCGACCATCTCTTCGCCTTTCGCTTCTTTTCCGATCGCGGGCGTGCCGCCCGTTCAGAGGAGGTAGGCACGCGGGACGTATTTGTAGGGCACACGGCGCAGATCGCCAGGGGCCGGTCCCGGTGATTCGATCTCGATCATCGCACCGCACAGGGGCTCGAAGGAGGCCCTGAAGTGATTCTTCGCCTTGACGAGAAAGAGATCGACCTCGCCCAGATCGACGCCGTGCAACCGGCACCAGGCGGGATCGTTGACGCTCTGGCAGCTCTCCGTGACGACGATCCGGAGATCGCCGCGCGCGAGCACCGCCGTCCGCCCGAGCGACACCGGCAGACCGTGCGCCATCGGCCCCTCGTTGCGGAAACGCCCGTCGGTGAGCCTCACCACCCGCCCCGCGAAGGGCACGGGAGCGCCGTAGTCCGGCATGATGCGCCCGCCGAGCGGCGCCTCGATCGCCGCCCCCTCGCCGAGCGCGAAGGCGCGCGCCACCAGCTCCGGATCGAAGAAGAAGGAGAAGACCGCCCGCCGCGTCGAGCCGCTCTCGAGGAAGGCGCGGAGGAGCCCGGTCGTGTCGCCGATCCCGCCCGACAACGGATTGTCGGCGGTGTCGATGATCGCGATCGGCCCCTTCGTCCCGGCGGCGAGCAGAGCCTCCGCCCGCGCCAATCCCTCCGCCGCCGGCGTGACCGGGGCGCGGAAGGCCTCCCGCCGCGCCATCATCGCCTCGTGCATCGCCTTCAACGGCGCCGCGACGTCGGCGCTCGCCTCCGCCGTGATCGTCGCGAGCCCCGAGGAATGGGGACTGTCGGCATAGGTGAAGGAGCAGAAGAAGGTCGCGTCGTCGATCGCCGGATCGGCGGTGAGCGCCTCACCGATCTCGACCAGCTCGCGCATCGGTCCCGACGCCGTCCGCATCATGTGGCTGAGCGGCAGCATCGGCACCGGCGACATGTGGACCCGGTGCCGGCGCCCCTCGCGCAGCTCGCTCATCAGCATGGCGAGCGCCCGCTCGCCGGTCTCGCGCATGTCGACGTGCGGATAGGTGTGATAGCCGGTGAGGATCTGCACGATCCCGGTGATCTCCGGGTTCAGGCAGGCGTGCATGTCACAGGAGATCGCGATCGGAACGTCGGGCCCGACCCGGGCACGGATCCGCCGCAGAAGATCGGTGTCCGGCGAGACCGACTCGGTCGACAGCGTCGCGCCGTGGAGCGAGAGATAGACGCCGTCGAACGGCCCCTCGCCGAGATGCTCGACGATCAGATCGTGGATCGCCCGCATGTCCGCCTCCACCGTCAGCCCGCCGGGCGGTGCCGCCGCGCACAGGGAATAGCGCACCTCCACGTCCGCCGCGCCGTCGGCGAGGGCGACCACCGCGCCGATCTCCGTCGCCGTGCCGCGATAGAAGGCCTCGGCCTCCGGACCGATCGACCACTCCCGCCGCCGGAAGTCGGCGAGCGTCGTGAGAAGCGGCGTGAAGCTGTGCGCCTCGTGCCAGAGCCGGGCCACCGCGATCCGGAAGCGCTCGTTCATCGAAGGTCTCCTGTCTCGCCGCACGCCGCCGACCCCTTCGGCGACGCGCGGCCGTCTCCGCGCCGGATCCTCGGCGCGGCGCCGCCGTCGTCATCATCGTCATCGATGCGAAACGAATGTTTCATGTTTTATGATTGAAATCCATTTGGATTATGATATTAGGTATTGAAATGAATGTTTCAAGTGATTTCGCGAGCGGAACGATGGATCGGTTCGACCATGTCGTGATCGGGGCGGGCAGCGCGGGGTGTGTCGTCGCCGACCGCCTGTCCGCCGACGGCCGCCGCCGCGTCCTCCTGCTCGAGGCCGGTGGCGAGGCGAGGCGCCTGAAGGTCGCCGTCCCCGTCGGCTATCTCTACACGCTCGGCGACCCCGCCTACGACTGGTGCTCGAGGACCGAGGCGGAGGCCGGGCTCGACGGCCGCGCGCTCGCCTATCCGCGCGGCCGGATCCTCGGCGGCTCCTCGGCGATCAACGGCATGATCTACATCCGCGGGCAGGCCGCCGACTACGACGGCTGGCGCGACGCGGGATGCCTCGGCTGGGGATGGGACGACGTCCTCCCGCTCTTCCGCGCGACCGAGGATCACCACGCCGGCGAGAACCACCACCACGGCACCGGCGGCGGCCTCCGGGTCGAGCGCTCGCGCGTGCGCTGGCCGGTGCTCGACGCCTATATGCGGGCCGCGATCGAGGAGGGCCTGCCCTTCCGCGCCGACTTCAACGGCGGCGACAACGAAGGCGCCGGCCATTTCGAGGTCACCCAGCGCCGTGGCGTCCGCTGTTCGACCGAGGCCGGCTTCCTGCGCCGGGCCCGCCGTCGCCCCAATCTCGAGGTGCGGACCGGCGTCGAGGTGACCCGCCTGATCGTCGAGGGCGGACGCGTCGTCGGCTGCGCCTATGTGAAGGACGGCCGGGAGACCACCGTCGCGGCCGCCGGAGAGGTCGTGCTCTGCGCCGGCGCGATCGGATCGCCGCTGCTCCTGGAGCGCTCGGGCATCGGCGACGCCGCCCGGCTCGCCGCCGCCGGCGTGACGCCGATCCTCGATCGTCCCGCCGTCGGCGAGAACCTGCAGGACCACCTGCAGATGCGCGTCTCCTTCCGCCTGAAGGGCATCGACTCGCTGAACGAGAAGGCCTCCTCGCTCTTCGGACGGGCGGCGATGGCGATCGAATATGCCCTGCGCCGCTCCGGCCCCCTCTCGATGACGCCGAGCCAGGTCGGCATCTTCGCCCGGTCCGGACCCGGCGTCCCCCGCCCCGACCTGCAGTTCCACGTCCAGCCGATCTCGATGACCAAGGTGCCGGGCGAGCTCGATCCGTTCCCGGCGCTGTCGGCCTCCGTCTGCAATCTGCGCCCCGAGGCGCGCGGCGGCGTCCACCTCGCCGCCGACGGCGCGAGGCCCGAGATCCGGCCGAACTATCTCTCCACCGAGGGCGATCGGGCGGTGGCGGCCGCCGGCATCCGCCTCGCCCGCCGCATCGCCGCTCGGCCGTCCTTCGCCGCCCACGTCGTCGAGGAGGTCGCGCCCGGCGCCGCCGTCTCCGACGAGGCCTCGCTGCGGGCGGCGGCGGCGCGCATGGGCACCACCATCTTCCACCCGGTCGGCACCTGCCGCATGGGCGCCGACGAGGGAAGCGTCGTCGACCCCCGCCTGCGGCTGCGCGGCCTCGCCGGCCTCAGGATCGTCGACGCCTCGATCATGCCGACGATCGTCTCCGGCAACACCAACGCGGCGACCGTGATGATCGCCGAGAAGGGGGCGCGGCTGATGCTCGAAGACACCCGGTGACGCCCCGTCGACCCGGCCCGCCGTTTCGCCCCTCGCGACTCCCTCTTCCGAAAGACCGTCCATGAGCCACCTGATGCACCGCAATCTGCGGCAACCCCTCGCCACCGCCGTGCGCGCCGAGGGCATCTACATCTACGACGCCGAGGGACGGGCCTACATCGACGCCTGCGGCGGCGCCGCCGTCTCCTGCCTCGGCCATGGACACCCCCGCATCCGCGAGGCGATCCTGCGTCAGCTCGATACGATCGCCTACGCCCACACCAGCTTCTTCACCACCGAGGCGGCGGAGCGGCTGGCCGACCGTCTCGTCGCCGACGCACCGCCCGGCATCGGCCACGCCATCATCCTGAACGGCGGCTCCGAGGCCGTCGAGACGGCGCTGAAGATGGCGCGTCAGTACCATGTCGAGCGCGGCGAACCGCAGCGCGACGTCGTCATCGCCCGCCGCCAGAGCTATCACGGCAACACCCTCGGCGCCCTCGCGACCGGCGGCAACGAAGGCCGGCGCCGGACCTTCCGCCCCCTGCTGATCGAGACTCGCCACATCGGCCCCTGCTTCGCCTATCGCCACATGCGGCCGGGCGAGAGCGAGGCCGACTATGCCACCCGCGCCGCCCGGGAACTCGAGGACGAGATCCTGAGCGTCGGTCCGGACCGGGTGATCGCCTTCGTCGCCGAGACCGTGGTCGGGGCGACCGCCGGAGCGGTGCCGCCGGTCGGCGACTATTTCAAGCGCATCCGCGCGATCTGCGATCGTTTCGGGGTGCTGCTGATCCTCGACGAGGTGATGAGCGGCATGGGCCGCACCGGCACCCTGCACGCCTGCGAGCAGGAGGGCATCGCCCCCGACATCGAGGTGATCGGCAAGGGCCTCGGCGCCGGCTACGAGCCGGTCAGCGCCGTCCTCGTCGCCGACCGGGTCTACGAGGCCTTCGCCAACGGCTCGGGCGCCTTCTCGCACGGCCACACCTACATGGGTCACCCGGTCGCCGCCGCCGCCGCCCTCGCCGTCCAGGAGGCGATCGCCGAGGACGACCTCCTCGCCGCCGTCCGCCGGCGGGGCGACCACCTGCGCCGCACGCTCGAGGCCCGCTTCGGCAACTCGCCCCACGTCGGCGACATTCGCGGACGCGGCCTCTTCCTCGGCCTCGAACTGGTCCAGGATCGCGGCAGCCGCGAACCCTTCGACCCGTCCCTGCAACTGCACGCCCGTCTGAAGCAGACCGCCCTGCGCAAGGGTCTGATGATCTACCCGTCCGGCGGCACCATCGACGGCACGCGCGGCGACCACATCCTGCTCGCCCCGCCCTTCATCCTCACCGAGGACCAATCCGACGAGATCGTAAGACGTCTCGAGGAGACCATCGACGAAGTCATCCGCGCACTCTGACCCCTCGCCACGGAGGCAAGACGATCATGTTCGAACTACACAGACGCCGTCTGCTCGCACTGACCGCCGGTCTCGCGACCGCCACCTTCGGCTTCGCCGCGGTGCCCGAGGCGAGTGCCGCCGAGAAGACGCTGACGGCCGTCATGAGCGGCAATCTGAAGGCGCTCGACCCGTCGATCTCCACCGCGCAGATCACCCGCACCCACGGCTTCATGGTCTACGACACCCTGCTCGGCATGGACGCGCAGTACCGGCCCCGGCCGCAGATGGCCGACGTCACCGTCTCCGACGACAAGTTGACCTATCACTTCAAACTCCGCGACGGCCTGAAGTGGCACGACGGCACCCCGGTCGGCGCCGAGGACTGCATCGCCTCGCTGAAGCGCTGGTCGCGCTACGACGCCGCCGCCTCGCGGCTCTTCGAGCAGGTCGCGAGCCTCGAGGCGACCTCGCCGACCTCCTTCGACATCAAGCTGAGCGCCCCCTTCGGCCAGATCCTGGCGCTGCTCGCCAAGCCCTCGCCGATCCCCCCCTTCATGATGCCGAAGCGGCTCGCCGAGACGCCGAAGGGCCAGCAACTGCCCGAGCAGATCGGCTCCGGTCCGTTCAAGTTCGTCGCCGCCGAATTCCGCCCCGGCGACAAGGTCGTCTACGTCAAGAACACCGACTACGTCCCGCGCGAGGAACCCGCGAGCTGGACCGCCGGCGGCAAGGTGGTGAACGTCGACAAGGTGGTCTGGCAGTCGATGCCCGACATGCAGACGACGATGAACGCCCTGCAGAACGGCGACGTCGACTTCGTCGAGCAGGTCCCGCTCGACCTCCTGCCGGTGATCGAGGCGATGCCCGACGTCGCCGTCGGCAAGGTGCGCCCGCTCGGCATGCAGGTGGTCGCCCGCATGAACCACACGCTGCCGCCCTTCGACAATCTCGACGTCCGCCGCGCCGCCATGCTCGTCCTCGATCAGGAGGAGCTGATGCAGGCGGCGATCGGCGACCCGAAATACTACCATCTCTGCACCTCGATCTACGGCTGCACCGTCCCGCTCGCCTCCGACGCCGGCAAGGACTGGCTGTTCGGCGCCGGCCGCAAGGAGAAGGCCAAGGAGCTTCTGAAGAAGTCCGGTTACGACGGCACCCCCGTCGTCATGTTGCAGCAGACCGAACTCGACGCCTTCAAGCCGCAGCCGCTCCTCGCCGCCCAGCGGATGCGCGAGATCGGTTTCAACGTCGAGGTCCAGTCGATGGACTGGCAGACCCATCTCCAGCGCCAGTACAGCCGCGCGCCCGTGGCCGAGGGCGGTTGGAACATGATCTTCTCCGCCTGGGGCATCACCGGCATCTGGGATCCGCTCGCCTCCACCGTGATCGACGCGAGCGGCTCCAACCAGGCCTGGTCGGGCTGGCCGAAGGATCCCGAGCTCGAGGAGCTGCGCAAGGCCTTCTCCGTCGAGACCGACCCGGCGAAGCAGAAGGCGATCGCGGAGAAGGTCCAGGCCCGCGTGCTCGAGCAGGTCAACTACGTCCCGCTCGGCGAATACGACATTCTCGCCGCCTGGAACAAACGCGTCGCGAACCTGCCGGAGGGCCCGTTGACCCTCTTCTGGGGCGCGACCAAGAAGGACTGACGCCCCCCACGAGACCCGGCGCCGTCCACGACGGCACCGGGTCCCGCGAGGCGTCTCGCCCCACCCGACGCCCCCATCCGAGGGAACGAGCATGATGTTGCGGTTTTTCGTCTGGCGGTTGGCGTCGGCGGTGCCGGTGGTGGCGATCATCGCCGTGATCGCCTTCGGCCTCCTGCATCTGACGCCCGGAGACCCCGCCCGGATCGTCCTCGGCGAGAACGCCACCGCCGAGAACCTCGCCGCCGTGCGCACGGCGATGGGGCTCGACCTGCCCCTGCCGGTCCAGTTCGGTCATTGGCTCTGGGGCATCCTCCACGGCGACCTCGGCGTCTCCATGATCTCGCGCACGCCGGTCTCGCGTCTGATCGGCCAACGCATCGGGCCGACGGTCGCCCTCGCCGTCTGCGCCATGACCGTCACGATCGCGGTGGCGCTGCCGCTCGGCGTCCTCGCCGCCTGGAAGCGCGGCGCGCTGGTCGACCGCGCCGTCCTCGCCCTCTCGGTGCTCGGCTTCTCGGTTCCGGTCTTCGTGCTCGGCTATGTGCTGATCGGCACCTTCGCGGTCGATCTGAAATGGTTCGCGGCGCAGGGCTACAGGAGCCCCGCCGACGGCCTCGTCCCGTTCCTGCGCCACATGACGTTGCCGGCGATCACCCTCGCCTCCACCTATGTCGCGCTGATCGCCCGCATGACCCGCGCCTCGATGGTCGAGGTGCTCGACGAGGACTACATCCGCACCGCCCGCGCCAAGGGCCTCGCCGAGCCGCGCGTCCTCTTCCGTCACGCGCTCCGGAACGCCGCCGTGCCGATCATCACCGTGGTCGGCTCCGGCTTCGCGATGATGGTCTCCGGCGTCGTCATCACCGAGAGCGTCTTCAACATTCCTGGCATCGGCCGACTGGTCGTCGATTCCGCGCTGTCGCGCGACTACGCCCTGATCCAGGCCCTGATCCTGCTCACCGGCGTGCTCTATGTCGTGATCAACCTGCTCATCGACCTCGCCTATGCGCTGACCGATCCGAGGATCCGCTACCAATGAGCAGCCCCCGCCTCACCGCCTCCTCGTGGAGCCGCCTCGTCCGGGGGCTCGGCTCGCATCGGCCGCATTGGCTGACCGGCCTCGCGATCGCCGTGCTCGTCACGCTCGTCCTCGCGGCCCTCCTCGCCCCGCTTCTCTCGGCGCACGATCCCGTCACCATGGTGCCGTCCGAGCGGCTGCGCCCGCCCTCGCCCGACCACCTCCTCGGCACCGACGCGATGGGGCGCGACCTCTGGGCCCGCGTCCTCTGGGGCGCGCGCATCTCGCTCGTCGTCGGCGCCGGCGCCACGCTCGGCGCCGTCGTGATCGGCCTGCCGCTCGGCCTCGTCTCCGGCTATTTCCGAAGACTCGATCCCTTCGTCATGCGCGTCATGGACGGGCTGATGGCCATCCCCGGCATCCTGCTCGCGGTGGCGCTGATCGCCATCGTGCGGCCGTCGCTGACGACCGTGATGATCGCCATCCTGATCCCCGAGATCCCCTCCGTGGTGCGGCTGGTGCGCGCCCGCGTCCTCTCCGCCCGCGAGGAACCTTATGTCGAGGCCGCCCGGCTCCTCGGCACCGGCGGGGCGAAGATGCTCTGGCGCCACCTGCTGCCGAACACGGTGGCGCCGCTGGTGGTCCAGGCCGCCCATGTCTTCGCGGCGGCGATCCTGACCGAATCCGCCTTGTCCTTCCTCGGCGTCGGCATCGGCACCGAGACCCCCTCCTGGGGCAACGTGATGGCCGACGGGCGGCTCTATTTCTCGATCAAGCCGGCGTTGATCTTCTGGCCGGCGGCCGCCCTCACCCTCACCATCCTCTCCATCAACATCGTCGGCGACGCCCTGCGCGATGCGCTCGATCCCAAGACCAGCAAGGGAAAGGGCTGAGCCATGACGCCGACGACGACCCCGCTCCTGCGCATCCGCGACCTGCGCCTCGCCACCCTCGGCCCCGCGCGCAAGGAACTGCTGCACGGCATCGATCTCGACATCCGTCCGCGGGAGACGCTCTGTCTCGTCGGCGAATCCGGATCGGGCAAATCGCTCACCTCCCTCGCCGTGATGGGGCTGCTGCCGCCGCGCGAACTCGCGGTGACCGGCGGCGAGATCCGGCTCGACGGCGAGGATCTCCTCGCCGCCTCGCCCCGCCGCCTCCGGGCGTTGCGCGCCACCCGGATGGCGATGATCTTCCAGGAGCCGATGACCGCGCTGAACCCGCTGATGCGCGTCGGCGATCAGCTCGACGAGGTCTTCGCCGTCCACACCGATCTCGGTCGCCGCGAGCGCTGGAAGCGGGTGATCGCCGCGCTCGAGGACGTGCACCTGCCCGATCCCGAGAAACTCGCCCTGCGCTTCCCCCATCAGCTCTCCGGCGGCCAGCGCCAGCGCATCATGATCGCCATGGCGCTCGCCCTGGAGCCGAAACTCCTCATCGCCGACGAGCCGACCACCGCCCTCGACGTCACCACCCAGGCGCAGATCCTCAAGCTGATCGCCGAGCTTCAGGAACGTCACGGCACCGCCGTCCTCTTCATCACCCACGACATGGGCGTCGTCGCCGACATCGCCGATCGCGTGCTGGTGCTGCGCCACGGCTCCCCGGTCGAGGAGGGCGAGACCCGCCGCGTCGTCGGCGCCCCCACCGCCGACTACACCCGCGAACTCCTCGCCGCCGTGCCGACGCTCGATCCGCGCCCGGCGCGCGCGCCCTCGTCGGCCACGCCGGTGCTCGCCGTCGAGGGCCTCTGCAAGACCTTCGGCGGCGGCGCCCACGCGGTGAAGGCCCTGCACGACGTCGGCTTCGCGCTCCGGCCCGGACGCACCCTCGGCGTCGTCGGCGAGAGCGGCTCCGGCAAGTCGACGCTCGCCCGCTGCGTCATGGGCCTCGAGACGGTGAGTTCCGGCATCGTCCGCATCGACGGGACCGACGTGCGGCAGCTCGACAAGGCCGCCCGCCGCCGCCACGCCACCCGCCTGCAGATGGTGTTCCAGGACCCCAACCGCTCGCTCGACCCCCGCCGCACGGTGCTCCAGAGCGTCGTCGAGGGCGCCCTCAACTTCGGCGTCGACAAACGGACGGCGGCGGAGAAGGCCGCCGCCCTGATCGAGACGGTGGGGCTGCCGCGCGCCTCCCTCGACCGCTACCCCCATCAGTTCTCCGGCGGCCAGCGGCAGCGCATCGCCATCGCCCGGGCGCTGATGATGGATCCGGAGGTGATCGTCGCCGACGAGGCGGTCTCCGCCCTCGACGTCTCGGTCCAGGCCCAGGTTCTCGACCTCCTGATGTCGCTTCAGGCGAAGTTCGGCCTGGCGATCCTCTTCATCACCCACGATCTCCGCGTCGCCGCGCGCCTCTGCGACGACGTCCTCGTCATGCGGCGCGGCGTGGCGGTGGAGAGCGGGCCGGCCGAACGGGTCCTGACCCGGCCGGCGGACGACTACACCCGCCGCCTCCTCGACGCGGCGCCGGGACGATCGCTCGACCATGCCGCCCGGCTCCGCGCCGCCGAGGCGGCGACCCCCGGCGCGCCGCCGGGTTCGTGACGGGGCGGCCCCTCGAACTCCCCTCCTTCCCCTGCGGCGGGTCGGCACGACTGGCCTTCGCACCCCCCACCGACTAGGCTCTCCGACAGGCCCGGCCGAGTATCGCGACATGATCGACACCCACCCGCTCCACGAAGAAATAGTCTCCCGTTTCGCCGAAATGTCGCCGCAGCTGCAGGCCGCCGCCCGCTTCGTGCTCGAGAACCCGCGCGACGTCGCCCTCCTCTCGATGCGCGATCAGGCGCGCCTCGCCGGCATCGCCCCGGCGACGATGACGCGCCTCGCCCAGTTCCTCGGCATGGCCGGCTACGACGAGCTGCGCGCCCGCTTTCACGACGCCATCCGCGAGCAGGACAATTCCTTCGCCGACAAGGCGCGCCAGCAGATCCAGAATCAGGCGCTTGAGGGTGACGTCGCGCTCGCCTCGCGGATGTTCGCCAAGCTCGCCCACCAGATCGAGAGCCTGTCGCGTCTCGACGTGTTGCAGTCCGTCGCCCGCGCAGCCGATCTCCTCGCCGACGCCCGCCGCATCTACTGCCTCGGGCGGCGCTCGTGCCATCCGGTGCTCTGGCAGTTCAACTACATGATGTCGCTGCTCGGCGAGCGCGCCACGCTCCTCGACGGCGCCGGCGGCACCGGCACCGACGGCCTCGCCCATGCCCGCGAGGGCGACGTCCTCTTCGTCATGACGATCGACCCCTACGCGCGCGAGACCCTCGAGATCTGCGACTACGCCCACGCGCGCGGCCTCAAGATCCTCGCCATCACCGACAGCGAGGTCGCCCCCGTCCGCGACATCGCCGACGTCGCCATCTTCGCGCCGACCGACAGTCTCACCTTCTTCCACGTGGTGACCCCGGGCTTCGCCCTCGCCGAGGTTCTCGCCAGCATGCTCGCCGGCCGCGCCGAGATGCGGGCGCCGGAGATGCTGCGCGAGACCGACGACCACCTCCGCGCCCTCGACACCTACGTCGCCCCCTCCCGCCGCCGCCGCGACTGACCGGCGCTCTCCCGGTGCTCCGTTCCGGCACCGCCGTCTCTGGTGCGATCGGGCCGCTTCGATCGACGATCGAGGCGGGGACGTTCCGCGCCCTCGACGAGGCCGGACGGTTCGACGCTCATGAACCCGATCGAAGACGAGCCCGAGCGGGACGCGACCCGGCTCGGCGCGATCACGCGGCTCTTCGAACTGGCGGCAGCAGTTCGGCGGCGATCTCGCGGACCGCCTCCGACGACGGCGCCTTCAGGCCGAAGTCGCGCGCGCCGTGCGCGGTGGCGAGGAAGCGGGCGACGACGGTGCTCGCCCGTTCGCCGGCCCGGGTGACGTCGTCGAGATGGCGGCGGCCGGCCTCGTCGTCGGTCGGCCGATCGCGCACCCGGCGCGACAGGGTGATGATCGGGTGCAGGAGGTTGTCGACGTCGTGGGCGAGATCGGCGGCGAGCCGGCCGATCGCGGCGAAGCGGATCTCGCGCTCGCGCACCGCCTTGGCGCGTTCGCGCTCGGTGACGTCGGCGACGATGCCGCGAAACCCGGCCCGGCCGCCCGCCCGGAGATCTCGAACAGCCGATCGCCGCCCGGGACCGGCGCGCGAAAGAGAACCGCCCGGAACGGCAGATCGTAGGCGATCGACTGACCGACCAGACGGACCGCGTCGGCATTGTCGGGCGCGTCGGCGACCCGCTCGAGGAGCGGCCGGCCGACGCCCTCGACGAACTGCGCGGCGGCGGCGCCGGAAATCTCGACCGTCCGCCTCTCGCGATCGATCTCGAAGAACCCGTCCGAGGCGGCGGCGGCATAGTCGTTGAGCTTGGCGGCATTGTCCTCGGCGAGGCGCCGCAGCGCCACCTCGCGATCGCGAATGTCGAGGGAGAGCACGACGGCGAAGGTGAGGAGGCCGACGATCAGGCCGACGTAGACGGTCTGGACCGGCACCGGCCCGTCGAACGCGCCCGGCCGGGCGTCCATCGTCAGCCGCGCCGCCACCGCCGCGACCGAGGGCGTCCAGGCGAGGAGACAGACGATCGCCCGCCCGGTCTCGGCGAAGAGCGCTCGCGCAAACCCACCCGGGTCTTCCTCTTCCCCTTCCTGTTCACGGCGGCGGCGCCGACGACGCCCCTGGTGCAGATCACCTTCCGGCCGATCGCCATCCTGTTCCGTCAGGTGTCGCCCGGGGCACGCCGGAGCCGGCGACGACCGAATTCCTCCCCAATTTCATCTCGATGTTCTTCGGCGCCGGCATGGCGGAGGAACCGACCAAGATCCTGCCGGTGCTGATCATGGTCGGCACCGTCGCCGCGCCGCGCCACATCTGCGTCGATCACGCCGCAGCGCGCCGCCTCCTCGCCGGTCCCCTCGCCCCCGGACGGCCGATCGATCTCCTCCACCACGTGGACGGCCCGAGCCGGGTGAAGATCGCCTGAGGACAGAGCGCCCCTCGACCTCGATACGGGCCCCACCTTCGCGTGAGCGAACGAACATCACGCGAATAGATGAAATCGAATACCGCGAACTACTCGTGGCATATGAATAGAATACGGAGAATGACGTCACGATAGAAACATCTTATGTCGCGATAAGAATATTTTATCGACTTTTTGTTTGTAAAGACGGGGAAGTCGTGAGATCTTCGGGCAAGGCTCCGTTGGAGAGGCGCCATGAACTACGGCTTCACGATGGCCCTCGACGGGTCCCACACCTTTCTCGCCCATCGCTTCGACGACCGAGACGTCACCACGAAGGACGAGCCGGTGGCGATCGAGATGCCCGTGGCGCTGATCTTCTCCGGGCGATCCTTCGCGGTGATGTTGGCGACGCCGACCGATCTGGCCGATTTCGCCTGCGGTTTCGCGCTGACCGAAGGCGTCGTCGAGGACGTCGACGAGATCGAATCCATCGAAATCCGCCGGCTCGAACGCGGCGTCGAGGTGCGGGTCGAGATCCCGCCCGATCGCGCCCTGGCGCTCGACGGGCGCCGCCGGTCGCTGGCCGGGCGGACCGGCTGCGGCCTGTGCGGCGTCGATCGTTTCTCCGAGGCGCTGCGTCCGGTCGCGGCGGTCGGCGGCGACGCGGCGGTGACGCCGGCCGCGCTCCACCGCGCGGTCGTCGATCTGCCCCGCCACCAACTCCTGAACGCCAGCGTCGGATCGGTCCATGCCGCCGCCTTCGCCGACGCGAACGGCGAGATCCTCCTGACCCGGGAGGACGTCGGCCGTCACAACGCGCTCGACAAGCTGATCGGCGCGCTGCGCGCCCGGTCGATCGACACCCGCCACGGCTTCGTGCTGGTGTCGAGCCGCTGCTCCTATGAGATGGTGCACAAGACCGCCTCGGCCGGCATCGGGCTCATCGCCGCCGTCTCGGCGCCGACCTCGCTCGCCGTCGAACTCGCCGACAAGGTGCGGGTCGGCCTCGCCGGCTATGCCCGCCAGGGCCGCTTCACCATCTACGCCCGGCCCGAGCGCATCGCGACGGCCTGAGACCCCACTCGCCACGGCGAATCCCGAGACGTCGGACCTCCTCACGGGTCGCGGCCGACCGGCCGGCGCCCGCTCGGCGCGCCGTCGGCTCGACGGAACCCGCCCCCCCCCGCTCGGGCCACCGGCCCCGATCCCGTGTCTCTCCTCGCGCCACCACGGCGGCGATCGAAGGATCAGCCGCCGGTGCTCCACATCGCCCGATCGACGCCGCCGAGGTCGGGGCGGGTCGCGTCGAAGACGTGGCCTTTCGGCTTGCGCGCGATCGCCGCGGCGATCGCCTGACGCACGGGGTCGTCGCTCGCCGTCGAGCGCAGCAGCGGCTTCAGATCGACGCCGTCGGCGCGGCCGAGACAGGTCGCCAGACGTCCGTCCGCCGTGACCCGCACACGATTGCAGTCCTGGCAGAAACCGTGGCTCATCGGCGTGATGAAGCCGAGCCGTCCGCCGGTCTCCTCGACCTGGACGTAACGGGCCGGCCCATGGCTGCGGCCGGGGAGATCGACCAGCGTCCAGCGCCGCTCGAGGGCGGCGCGGATGCGCGAGAGCGGCACGTAACGGCGCGAGGTGTCCCGGTTCGTCCGCCCGATCGGCATCGCCTCGATCAGGGCGATGCTCATGTCGCGGTGATGCGCGAAGAGCACCAGATCCTCGATCGCCTCCTCGTTGAGCCCGGCCATCACCACCGCGTTGAGACGAACGCCGAGCCCGGCCGCCCGCGCCGCCTCGAGGCCCCGCAACACGTCCGAAAGACGCCCGCCCCGGGTCACCCCGGCGAAGACCTCCGCGTCGAGCGTGTCGAGCGAGACGTTGACCCGGCGCACGCCGGCATCGAACAGCGCCGCGGCGTGCTCGGCGAGCAGCGAGCCGTTGGTGGTGAGCGTGATCTCGTCGAGATCGCCGGCGACGATGTGGCGCGACAGCGACTTCGCCAGACCGACGAGGCCGCGCCGGGCGAGCGGCTCGCCGCCGGTCAGGCGCAGACGCCGGACCCCGCCCGCGACGAAGATCGTCGCCAGCCGGTCGATCTCCTCGAGCGAGAGCAGCTCGCGTTTCGGCAGGAAGACCGGCGTCTCGCCCATGCAATAGGCGCAACGGTAGTTGCAGCGATCGGTCACCGAGACGCGGAGATAATCGATGTGCCGGTCGAAACCGTCGACATAGGACGTGGCCGGCGCGGGAGCGGGTGCGAGAGGGGTCATGGGTCGAGATCTCGGGAACCGAACGTCGCGGGGGAGAGAGGCACGGGGGCCGAGCCCCCGCGCCTTTCGCCTCATTCGGCCGGCCGGGTGGCCGGCTTCGACGCGAGCGGGGTGAGGCCGCCGAGGCCCTTGCGATAGATGAGCCAGTAGATGACGCCGACGAAGCCGGCGCCGCCGACGATGTTGCCGAGGGTCGCCGGGATCAGGTTGTGGGCGATGTTCGGCAGCGTGATCACCGAGACGTCGAGGCCGGCCGGCACGTGGCCGGTCTGGACCAGGACATAGGCGAAGGGCAGGAACATCATGTTGGCGACGCAGTGTTCGAAACCGGCGGCGACGAAGGCGGCGACCGGCAGGATCATGCCCGCCATCTTGTCGGCGACCGAGCGGCCGGCATAGGCGAGCCACACCGCGAGGCAGACCAGGATGTTGCACATGATGCCCTTGAAGAAGATCGTCACGGCGTCGGGCGACAGCTTGCCGACCGCGAGCTTCAACATGCCGGCACCGACCTGACCGCCGTTGAGATCGGCGAAATGCGTCATGACCAGCAGGAACACGAGGCCCAGAGCCCCGATCAGATTGCCGATCCATACGATCGACCAGTTCTTCAGCACCTCGCCGGTGGAGATCTGGCGATTGGCCCAGGCCATCACCAGGAGACAGTTGCCGGTGAAGAGTTCGGCGCCGCCGATCATGACGAGCGCCAGACCGAGCGAGAAGGCGACGCCGCCGAGGAAGCGCTGCGCCGCGAAGCCCATGGTGGGATCGCCGAGAATGATGCCGAAGAACATGCCGCCGAGACCGATCGAACCGCCGGCGACCACCGCCAGCACCAGTTCCGGCAGGAACGGCATGCGCGCCTTCTTGACGCCGAGCTTCTCGACCTTGTCCTGGATCTCGGCGGGGGAATAGGCGTCCGAACCGAAGATTTCGGACTTCTGTGACGGATGGTCGGCCATGTTCGGCTCCCTGAATTCGTAGGCGTTCTGGATCTCGGACCGCGTCGCCCTCGGGGCGGACCGCGGCCTTCGGTGTCTTCAGGCGACGGCGGGCAGCTCGGCCGGATCCTCTCCGGCCACGAGGCGCCGATGCAGCTCGGCGACGGCGGAGCGGACCGCCGGCGTCATGTCCTCGTAGAAGGCCACCCGCGCCGGCTGGACGCCGACGAAGACGACCTCGCGCACGCTCTCCTCGAGCGAGGCGACGAGGAAATCGAGAGGAATGGCATGCGTGTCGATCAGGAACCGATCGGCGACGAGGCCGGGATCGATGCGCCGGACCGATCCGGGCGCGAGCCCCATCTCGGCGGCGTCGACGAGCAGGACGCGGTCGGGTCGCGCCGCCCGCACCAGATGGGTGACGTTCTCCGGCGCGGATCCGCCGTCGATCACCGACCACCCGGCGGCCGGCGTCGTCTCGAGCAGATCCGCCAGCAGCGGCCCCGCCCCGTCGTCCCCCATCAACGTGTTGCCGACGGTGAGAACCATGTCGGTCATTGGAGCCTCCGTCCCATCAGATAGACCGCCGGTTCCGCCTCGATCGCGGCGAGCGCCGCGCCGAGCCGCTCGACGATCGCGGCACTCTCCGCGTCGAGCGACGCCCGCGCCTCGGCGAAGGCGGAGAAGAGCAGGCGCGTATGGGTCCGGTCCACCATGATCTCGCCGAAACGCTTCACGCCTTCGAGTTTCCGCCGCGCCTCGCCGGCGGGGAGCCCGTCGAGAAGCCGGTCGAAGGCCGCGTCGTCGACCCTCAGCATCGGCCGGAAACAGTCGAAGACCCCGACGTGATGGCCGATGGCGAGCGCGTGATAGACGACTTCCTTCGCCGTCTCGGGAATGTCCTCGGCGCGTTCGAGGAACTTGTCGCGCAGTTGATAGAAGACGACCTCGCTCATGGCCTGGCCCTCTCCGCCGCGACGCGCACGACCCCGCCGAGCGCGTCCAGGATCTCCCGGGCGCGCGGGTCGTCGGTCGAGCGCAGGATGCGATCGAGCCGTCCGTCGAGACCCTGCCCGTCGGGCGTCTCGAGCGCGGCGAGGAAGATCTCGGCGAGATCGCCGCCCTGGCGATAGCCGGCCATGCGCCGCGCCTCGCGCTCGATCAGGACGCGCAGATCGTAGGGCACGGTCGGATGCGCGATCGCCACCCGCTCGTTGTCGCCCTCGACGTGGGTCTCCTCCTTCAGCTTCTGGCCGAGCAGGCCGAGCGCCACGGCGAAGCCGTAGATCGTCGCTCCCGGCGAGGGCGGGCAGCCGGGGATGTAGACGTCGACCGGCACGATCTGATCGGTGCCGCCCCAGACGCAATAGAGATCGTGGAAGATGCCGCCGGAGACGCCGCAGGCGCCGTAGGAGACGACGATCTTCGGGTCCGGCGCCGCCTCGTAGGCGCGGAGCGCCGGCATCCGCATCGAGCGCGTCACCGCGCCGGTGAAGAGCAGGATGTCGGCGTGGCGCGGCGAGGCGACCACCTTGATGCCGAAACGTTCGGCGTCGAACAACGGCGTGATGGCGGCGAAGATCTCGATCTCGCAGCCGTTGCAGCCGCCGCAATCGACCCGGTAGACGTAGGCCGAACGCCGGATGTCCTTCAGAAGGGAGGACTTCATGCGCTGGACGTCGGCCGGCGTGTCGATCTTGCCGATGCCGGCGGCGGGCGCGAACTGAGTATCGGAGGGCAGACGGCTCATCGACGGGTCTCCTCGATCCGGCGGCCGACGCCGAGCTTCTCGAGCTGGTCGACGTCGTGCAGGCGCTTGCAGGAGGGGCAGGTGGCGACGAGGCGACGGCGCTGGGCCGCGTCCTCGGCGCCGGGGGCGGTCGCCTCGATCAGGTCCTGGACATAGGCGACCTCCTTGGCGACGGCGAAGGGCGTGTCGCAGACCTCGCACCGCGCGAGCCGGAAGACCGCCCTGCGGGTGAGATCCTCACGCCGGGCGACGGCCAGTTCGAACTCGGTCGAGAGCCGGATCGCGTCGGTCGGGCAGACCTCCTCGCACCGGCCGCAGAAGACGCAGCGCCCGTAGTCGATCGACCACGTGCGGGTCGCCGCCTGGACGTCGGTCGCCATGCCGATCGCATTGGCCGGACAGGCGATGGTGCAGGCGGCGCAGGCGATGCAACGTTCCGCCTCGTGCTCCGGCTTGCCGCGCATGTCCTTTTCGACGGAAAGCGGCGCGAACGGATATTTGACGGTCGCCTCGCCGGTTCGGAAGACTTCCTTGAGGAGCTTGAACATCTCTTCTCCCCCTCACTTCAACGGCGACGCGGTGCGGTCGCGGCAATAACGTTCCATCTCCTTGTAGGGGACGGTCTTCTGGGTCGCCTTCTTGACGTCGACGACGGTGACCCGGTCGGTGCAGGAGTAGCAGGGGTCGATCGAGGCGACGATCAGCGGCGCGTCGGAGACCGTGTTGCCGCGCAGCATGTAGCGCAGCACCGGCCAGTTGGCGTAGGTCGAGGCCCGGCAGCGCCAGCGCCAGAGCTTCTGGTTGTCGCCCGTCATCGACCAGTGGATGTCCTCGCCGCGCGGCGCCTCGGTGAAGCCGAGCGCGAACTTGTGCGGCTTGTAGGTGAAGTCCTCGGTGAGGATCGGTCCACGCGGCGTGTCGGTCAGCAGCTTCTCGATGATCGCGATGCTGTCGTAGACCTCCTGCGCGCGGATCACCGTGCGGGCGAGCACGTCGCAGCCCTCGCCGACGTTGATGCCGAGATCGACCATCTCGTAACCGCCGAAGGCATGCAGCACGCGCGTGTCGCGGCGGTGGCCGGAGCCGCGCACCAGCGGGCCGACCGGCGAATAGTCGCGCGCCACCTGCGGGTCGAGACGGCCGACGCCCTTGACGCGGCCCTCGACGTTGGCGGTCGACATCAGCATGTCGACGAGCCGGGTCACGTCGTCGCGCAGCTCGATGAGAGTGGCGAGCGTGCGGGTCTTCTGCTCGCCGAGAATGTCGCGACGGACGCCGCCGATCAGGTTGATCGCATAGGTCTTGCGGCTGCCGGTCAGCATCTCCGCCAGCATCATCGCCTTCTCGCGGATGCGGAAGAACTGCATGAAGCCGGTGTCGAAGCCGACGAAGTGACAGGCGAGGCCGAGGTTGAGGAGATGGCTGTGCAGCCGCTCGGTCTCGAGCAGGACCGCCCGCACCGCCTGGCCGCGCAAGGGAACCTCGATGCCGAGGGCGTTCTCGACCGAGTTGGCGTAGGCGACCGAATGGGCATAGCCGCAGATGCCGCAGACGCGATCGGCGAGGAAGGTGACCTCGTCGTAGCCCATGCGGGTCTCCGCCACCTTCTCCATGCCGCGATGGACGTAGAAGAGCCGGTAGTCGGCGTCGATGATGTCCTCGCCGTCGACGAAGAGACGGAAGTGGCCGGGCTCGTCGGAGGTGATGTGCAGCGGCCCGAGCGGGACCACCGTCGTCTCCTCCTTGGCGTCGTTGACGAAGGCGTAGGTCTCGTCGTCCTCGGTCGGGGCGGGACGGAAGCGATAGTCCATCGCGTCCTTGCGCAGGGGGTGAAGACCCTCGGGCCAGTCGTCGGGCAGGACGAGGCGGCGCTCGTCGGGCAGGCCGATCGGCCTCAACCCGTACATGTCGCGCACCTCGCGCTCGCCCCAGACGCAGGCGGGCACCTTCGGCGTGACCGAGGGAAACTCCTCCTTGCCTTCCGGGACGGCGGCATGGACGACGAGATAGCAGCGGTCCTCTTCTTCCATGGAGAGGACGTAGTAGAGGCCGAAGCTGCCGTTGAGGGCGCGTTCGTCGTTGCCGACGACCACCGACAGCCAACCGCCGCGCTGGTAGTAGAGATAGGCGACCGCCTCGGGCAGCGATCCGAGCTTCACGGTGACGGTGATCTGGTCGGCGGTCTGCCGGCTCTCCTCGATCACCGCATGCGGCAGCACCGCCCGCAGCGCTTCGACGTGCGACGCTCCGACGGGGGCCTTCTTCGTGGCTTTGAAGGGGGCGTTCATGGAAAAACTCCGTTTGAGGCGTGCGGTCACGACCGGGGCGAGGCCGGCGCGGCGAGACGAGCGATCGGTTCGGCCTTCTGCCAGGGCGCGGCGATCGGCGTGGCGCGGTCGACGCCGACGACGACCGCGGTCGCGTCTTCGATCAGGCGCGCGACCGGCCGCGGCACGGCGACGCCCATCACCACGACGAGCGCGACCAGCACGCCCATCGGCGCGAGCGCCCGCCAGCCGACGTCGCCGACGCCGATCCGTTCCGGCGCCTTGCCGAGCACCGAACCGGAGACGATCTGCACGAAGGCGGCGACGGTGACGGTGAGGAGCAGGACGACGAGCCCGGTGACGACCCAGTGGCCCGAGGCGATGCCGGCGCCGAGGATCAGGAACTCGCTGACGAAGAGGTTGAAGGGCGGAAACCCGGCCAGCGCCAGCGATCCGATCATCATCATCAACCCGGACGCCGGCGCGACGCGCAGGAGCCCCTTCACCTCGCCGAGATCGCGGGTGCCGTACTTCATCAGCACGTTGCCGGAGCCGCAGAAGATCAGCGCCTTGGCGAGACTGTGGTTGACGGCGTGCAGGATCGCCGCACCGATGCCGAGCGGGCCGCCGAAGCCGAGGGCGAGGGCGATCAGGCCGATGTGCTCGACCGACGAATAGGCGAGCTTCCGCTTCAGATCCTTCTGCACGTAGAGGAGGAACGAGGCGACCGCGACCGAGGCGAAGCCGAGGATCATCAGGAGGAGCTGCGGGAAGTCGGCGCCGACCGCGCGGGTGGTGAGGATCAGATAGCGGATCACCACGAAGAGCGCGCACTTCAGCAGCACCGCCGAGAGCAGCGCCGAGACAGGGCTCGGGGCCTCCGAATGGGCGTCCGGCAGCCAGGCGTGCATCGGGAAGAGGCCGGCCTTGGTGCCGAAACCGATCAGCACGAAGACGAAGGCGATCTTCACCAGCATCGGGTCGAGCGCGCTCGCGTGGGCCGCGAGATTGGTCCACAGGATCGCGCCCTCGTGGTCGGCGAGCACGCTGGCGCCGTCGGCATAGGTGAGCACGGTGCCGTAGAGCCCGAAGGCGACGCCGACGGTGCCGATGATCACGTATTTCCACGCCGCCTCGAGGCTCGGCCGCTTTCCGTAGAGCCCGACCAGGAAGGCCGAGCCGAGCGTCGTCGCCTCCACCGCCACCCACATCATCACGATGTTGTTCGAGGTGACCACGAGCAGCATGGTGAAGAGGAAGAGGTGGAAGAAGACGTGGAAGATCTTGTGGCCGCGCGGTCCGATCTCGCCGTGTTCGAGGTCGTGACGGACGTAGCCCCAGGCATAGAGCCCGGTGATCAGCCCGATCAGGCCGATGAGCGCGACGAAGACGGCGGCGAGCGGGTCGACGTAGAGCCAGCCGCCGAGCGCCGAGACGTCGGTGCCGCGCGCCACCTCGACGACCAGCGCCAGGACGACGGCCGCGAGCGCGGCGATCGCCCCGAGATGAAGGGTTTCGGTGCGGCGGGTGGCCCCGTCGCGGGCCGGCAGGAGGGCGATGCCGATCGCCGCGACGAGCGGGACGGCGAGGGTGACGAGTGGGAGGACGGAGGGCACCATGGCGGTCATCCCTTCAGAGAAGTGAGCTGGTCGGCGTCGAGGGTGCCGAGCGTGCGGTGGATCTGGGTGCCGAGCACCCCGAGGATCACCACGGCGAAGATCGCGTCGGTGGCGATGCCGACTTCGACCAGTTCCGGCGCCTTGGCGGCCATCAGCGCCAGGGTCAGGTGCGAGCCGTTCTCCATCAGGCAGTAGCCGAACACCTGCTTGAGGATGTTGCGCTGCGTGACGATGGCGGCGAGGCCGAGGAAGAAGTGGGCGAGCGAGACGGCGAGCGCCGGCTTGGTGGCGGCGACCGCCGGCAGGCTGACGCCGGAGACGACCGCGAAGCAGAGCGCCAGCACCACCGCCGCCATCAGGACCGACACGGCCGGGGAGATGCGCTCGCCGGTTCCGAGCTTGGGATCGTCGAGCCGGCCGAACAGCCGGGTCATCAGGATCGGCACCAGGAGAACCTTGGTGACGACCGAGGTGCCGGCCCAGAGATAGAGTTCGTGGCTGCCGGTGACCCCGGCCAGCGTCACGAAGACGCCGACCAGGACCAGCGATTGCAGGGCGTAGAAGAACGCCGAGGTGGCGGGCCGTTTCGCCGTGATCACCAGGAGCGAGGTGACGATCAGCAGGCCGGCGAGACCATTGGCGAGTTGCAGTCCGGACATGGGTCTCTCCTCCTCAACCGAGCCAGGCGGTGGCGACGAAACTCGAGACGACCGTCATGACGATCAGGATGCCGAGCACCAGCTTCATGGCGGCCGGCAGCGGCTGGGCGGCCGCCATCGTCTCGGAGGGCTCGCCCGGAACGGTGCGTCCGACCCACTTCAGGAACCAGGCGAAGGAGGCGACGGACTCGAGCAGCGCGACGACGGTCAGCACCATGAGCGCCGGATGGGTCGCGCCCACCTCGAAACCGCCGGCGAAGATCGCGAACTTGGAGAAGAAGCCGGAGAACGGCGGCACGCCGGTGATGGCGAGCGCGGCGACGACGAAGCCGACGCCGAGCACCGGGCTCTTCGCCAGAATGCCGCGCAGCACCGGCAGCATGCGGGTACCGGCCGTGAAGGAGAGCGCGCCGGCGACGAGGAAGAACAGCGTCTTGGCGAAGGCGTGGTTGAAGATGTGGGCGATCGCGCCGTCGAAGGCGAGCTTCGAGCCGAACACCGACAGCGACAGACCGAGGAAGATGTAGGCGAGCTGGGTGATCGTCGAATAGGCGAGGAGCCGCTTCAGATCCGCCTGGGGCAGATACATGACGAAGCCGTAGATCAGCGTCGCCACGGCCATGATCGACCCGACCCAGCCGATGATCTCCGGCACGTCGCCGGCCGACATCAACGAACGGGCGAAGATGTAGACGCCGACCTTCACCATCGAGGCGGCGTGGAGATAGGCCGACACCGGGGTCGGCGCCTCCATCGCGTCGGGCAGCCACATGTGGAACGGCAGCTGCGCCGACTTGCCCCAGGCCGCGACCAGGATCGCCAGCAGGACGACGGTCTTCAGCCCCGCCGGCAGCCCGGCGAGCGCGCCGAGCGAGAAGGTGCCGGTGCCGAGGAAGAGGAGCGCAGCCGCCAGATAGAGGCCGAGCGAGGCGATGTGGGTGATGATCAGCGCCTTCAGCGCCGAGGCGAAGGGCTTGGGCTTCTCGTAATAGCCGATCAGGGCCCAGGAACAGGCGCCGGTGATCTCGAAGAACACCAGTTGGCCGATCACCGTGGAGGTGAAGACCAGCCCCGCCATCGCGCCGATGAAGACCAGCAGGAAGGCCCAGAACCGGCGCCGGCCGATGTCGGCGTGCTCCCGATTGTCCTTGGAGAAATAGTCGCCGGAATAGATCGCGACGAGCAGGCCGATCGCCACCACGGCGACGGCGACCAGGACCGAGACGGTATCGACGGCGAAGCCGAGGATCTCGACGTCGCCGAAGGCGATGACCGTCCGCGCGACGGTCGGTTTGCCGGCGGCGGCGAAGACCGCGGCGAGGCCGAGGACGAAGGCGAGCGCGAGGCCCGCGAAGGCACGGCCGAGATGCTTGGCCACCGGCTGAGGCGAGAGCGCCACCAGGACCGCCCCGAGGAAGGGCGTGAGGATGGTCGCGAGTGCGAGGTTCAACATGTCTCTCTCCCGTCGCGGCTCACAGGCCGGCCAGATAGAAGACGAAGGCGAGCGATGCGACGCCGACGCCGAGCCAGGTGTGGCGCGAGGTCAGGCGGAAGCGGGCGCGGGCGACGGCGTTCTCGACGATGCCGACGAGCCCGTAGATCACCGCGACCTTGATCGCGACGGCGAGGAAACCGATCACGAGGCCCGTGACGGTTGGTTCGACCGCGGCGCCGAAGGGCAGGAACGTGCCCACGAACCACGCCACGACGACGAGCTGCTTCAGAGCGAGCGACCACTTCACCAGCGCCAGCGACGGGCCGGCGTATTCGGTCAGCGGGCCTTCCTGCAGCTCCTGCTCGGCCTCGGCCATGTCGTAGGGCAGCTTGCCGAGCTCGACGTAGCAGGTGAAGGCGAAGGCGATCATCGCGAGGAGGGTCGCCGCGATCGCCCCGGTGCGGCCCTCGACGATCGCCGCGCCGATGTCGCCGAGATTGGTCGACCCCGCGAGCAGCGCCGCGACGAAGAGCGCGAGCAGCATCGCCGGTTCGACCAGCACGCCGAGGGTGAGTTCGCGGCTGGCGCCGATGCCGGCGAAGGACGATCCGCTGTCGAGGCCGGAGAGCGCGAAGAAGAAGCGCGCCAGGGCGAAGAGATAGACCGTGGTGATCAGATCGCCGACGGCGGCGATCGGCGTCGCCCGCGTCAGGATCGGCAGTCCCGCGGCGATCACCAGGAGGGTCGCGGGCATGACGATCGGCATCAGGCGGAAGACGAAGCCGGAGGCCGGCGGACGCACGTCCTGACGGCGCAGCAGTTTGAAGAGGTCGCGGTAGTCCTGGAGGAGGCCGGGACCGTGACGAGTGTGCATCTTGGCGCGCAGCGTCCGGGAGAAGCCGGAGGCGAGCGGGGCCGCGGCGGCGACGAGGAGAACCTGCGCCAGCGCCACGAGGACATATCCGAAGGTGGGCATGGGACGGCTCCTCAGCGAAGGGTCACGAGCAGGAGCGCGATCAGCGCGGCGACGATGTAGAGGCAGTAGATGCGGAAATCGCCGCCTTGGATGATCTGCGCGCGGCGTCCGATCTCGCCGACGCCACGGGTCACCGGGGCGACCAGGGTGTCGTCGAAGGCGGATTCGGAGCGGCGAGCCGCCGCCACGAAACCGTCGAAGCGCCGATCGACCCATCCCTCGACCGCCGCCACGGTCTTGCGGATCGCGTAGAGCGGCCGGAAGAACATGCGGATCGGCTGAGCGAAGGAATGGGCGCTGACCGCCATGTGGCCGTCCGGCAGATAGCCGCAGGCCCAGGGCGCCTCGCCGACGCGCGGCGCGCGGCGGGCGATCGCGAAGAGCGACCCGAGCAGCACCGGCAGCGTGGCGAGCCCGATCAGGAGCAGCGCGACCATCGGCGTCGAGAGCGCCGTCTCGCCGACGCTCAGCATCGCGCCGTCGACGAAGACGGTCGCCGGCTGGTTCAGGATCTGCGCCGAGGCGGCGGCGAGCACCGGCACCACCAGGGGCGCGGCGAGGCCGAGCACGACGCAGGCGAGCGCCAGCGCGACCATGCCGATCACCATCGCGGCCGGAACTTCCGTCGCTTCGGCGGCCCGACGGCTGCGCGGCGCGCCGGAGAAGATCACGCCATAGGCCTTGACGAAGCACATCACCGCGAGCGCGCCGGTCAGAGCCAGGAGCGTGGCGGCGATCGGCGTGGCGAGCCGGGTGGCGAAGCTGCCGTCGAGCGCGGCGACGAACAGACCCTGATAGGTGAGCCACTCCGAGACGAAGCCGTTGAGCGGCGGGATGGCGGAGATGGCGAGCGCGCCGATCAGGAAGGAGAACGAGGTCCACGGCATCACTCGGCCGAGCCCACCCATCTTCTCCATGTCCTTGGTGTGCATGCGGAAGATGACGGAGCCGGCGCCGAGGAACAGCAGCCCCTTGAACACCGCGTGATTGACGAGGTGATAGAGGCCGGCGGTCAGGCCGAGCGCGGCGACCACCGGATGGCCGGTCGAAAGGCCGATCATGCCGGTACCGACGCCGAGCAGGATGATCCCGATGTTCTCCACCGAGTGATAGGCGAGCAGCTTCTTGATGTCGTGTTCGGCGAGCGCGTAGATCACGCCCATCACCGACGAGATCGCGCCGAGGGCGAGCACCAGCAGTCCCCACCAGGCGACGCCGCCGCCGAGCAGGTCGATGCCGACCTTGACGATGCCGAACACGCCGATCTTGATCATCACGCCCGACATCAACGCCGAGGCATGCGACGGCGCGGCCGGATGGGCGCGCGGCAGCCACACGTGCAGCGGGATCATGCCGGCCTTGGCGCCGAAACCGGCGAGCGCCAACACGAAGGCGATCGAGGCGACCGTCTCGCTCGGATGATGGGCGCGGAAGGCGGCGAAGGAGAACGAGCCGGCACTGTTCGCCATCAGGAAGAAGGCCGCCATGATCGCGACCGACCCTGCATGCGCCACCAGGAAGTAGAGGAAGCCCGCCGACACCGCCTCTTCGTTCTGATCGAAGATGACCAGGAAGTAGGAGGCGAGCGACATCATCTCGAAGAAGACGAGGAACCAGAAGGCATCGTCCGCCGTCACCACGAGCAACATCGAGGCGACGAAGAGATTGGTGAAGAAGCCCATCGCGCCGACGCCGCGGCCGGCGTATTCGCGCACATAGGCGAGCGAATAGATCGACGCGACGACGGTGAGACCGGAGATCACCGCGACCATCAGCCCCGAGAGCCCGTCGAGGCGCAGGGTGAAGGGCGCGAAGGGAAAGGGGCCGCCCCAATCGACGGCGACCGGCGCCGCGCCGAGCGCGGAGAGGCCGGCGAGAAGGCCGAGAAGCCCGGCGAGCGCGCCGCCGAAACCGGCCGCCGCGATCGCCGCGCCGTCGTCCCGGCGGAACACCAGGCTCGTGACCGCTGCGAGCGCATGGATCATCACGGCGCCGATGAGCATTTGAATGGCGTACATGATCAGTCGTGCTCCTCGATGGCAGGGAGCGTTCCGGGCAGACCGCGCGGGGCGGCCGTCTCGGACCGGCGGGTCGCGTTCGAACGGGAGAGTTCGCCGGCGCCGACCGCCCACAGAGCATCGGTCGGACAGGCCCGCACGCAGGCGGGGCCGTCGGCGGCGAAATCGCAGAGGTCGCACTTCACCGCGACCGTCTTGACGCCGATGTCCCAGGCGAGGATCGGGTCGAACCCGGCGGGGCGCCGCGGCTGCGGCTCGGCGACGCCGCCGACGCCGGAAATCGCCGTGCCCGACGGCGAGATCGCGCCGAAGGGACAGGCGAGCGCGCACATCTTGCACCCGACGCAGCGTTTCTCGTCGAGCACGACGGCACCGTTCTCGATGCGGATCGCCTCGACCGGGCAGACCCGCGCGCAAGGGGCGTCGTCACAGTGACGGCACAGGATCGGAGCCGACCCCCTCGCCGTCTTGGTCACCACGAGACGGGGCGCCTTCTGCAACCCCTCCGCCTCATGGACCGCGCTGCAGGCGGCCATACAGGTGTTGCAGCCGATGCAACGTCCCGGTTCCGCGATCACGAAGCGGTTCATCAGCAACCTCCATCCGGCGCCGCCGCCCGGACGGGCGCGAGGCCCCTCGCCCGAGGGATACGGCGCGATCGCGATGGGCGATAAGGAACTTCGATGATGCGATAACTATCAGCACATGAAGAACGTAAATCGAAGTATTCCATATCGACTACCCATCTCTATCGTCATTCGACGACCGACACGAATAGGCAGAGTTCATCGAATATTCCACGAAAAACTCTCATATACGCATTGATACGATCTGTTTGGCAAAATTGGAATGTTGTCTATGCACATCATCGAATGTCGAACCGAGAATGTACTTTAATTTACTTTTGTTCTCGGACGATAAGAGAAGCCGATCACTCCACTCGGAGCCGGTTCGGCGAACCCGTGAGGTGCGCTGTGGATGCGTGAACGTTCAGGCCGCGAACCGTCGCCTCGGGCCGCACGCGCCGCGTCGCCCTTCGGCCTCGGTCCCCGCGGCGTCGGCCCCGGCCCGCCGGGGCCCGTCGGCCCCTCCCTCACCGACCCGTCCGGTCCGCGAGGGACGACAAACGGCGATCCCGCCGACACGGTCGGGATCGCGGCGAGACCTGCTCGAGGAGTGATCGAGATGAACCGCTTCATCGTCGCCGAAGCATCGAAGTGCATCGGTTGCCGCACCTGCGAAGTCGCTTGCGTATTGGCCCATACGGGCAAGGAAGACGTCGAGGCTCTCGCGGGGCGGGAGTTCAACCCACGTCTGAAAGTGCTGAAGACGCTCACCGTCTCGGCGCCGGTGACCTGTCACCATTGCGAGGACGCCCCCTGCGTCAACGCCTGCCCCTCGCACGCGATCTCCTATCGCGACTCGACCGTCCAGGTGGATCAGTCGAAGTGCCTGGGCTGCAAGACCTGCGTCGTCGCCTGTCCGTTCGGCGCGATGGAGGTGATCAGCCGTCCCGCGATCCGCAGCTTCGCCGGCATCGTCGTCGCCGACGGCGTCACGGCGGAGGCGCACAAGTGCGACCTCTGCATCGATCGCGCCGCCGGCCCCGCCTGCGTCGCCGTCTGCCCCACCGACGCGCTCCACGTGATGGACGAGACGCGCCTCGCCGAAACCCGCGCCCGCCGCCAGCTGCGTTCCGCCCTCGAGGCGTCGAACGTGGACGCCGCGTGAGCCTTCCCCACCCCCTCACCCGAGGTCGAGATCCATGGAAAAGCACATTTCCGTCTGCCCCTATTGTGGATCGGGCTGCAAGCTCGCGCTCCTCGTCGAAAACGACAAGATCGTCGGCGCCGAGGCGCTCGACGGCGTCACCAACCAGGGCGAACTGTGCCTGAAGGGTTGGTACGGCTGGGACTTCGTCAACGACACCAAGATCCTGACGCCGCGTCTGAAGAGCCCGATGATCCGCCGCTCGCGCGACGCCGCCTTCGAGGCCGTGACCTGGGACGAGGCGATCGCCTTCACCGCCGGCAAGCTGTCGGAGATCAAGAAGAAATACGGCCCCGATTCGATCATGCTGACCGGGTCGTCGCGCGGCACCGGCAACGAGTCGAACTACGTCGCCCAGAAGTTCGCCCGCGCCGTCATCGGCACCAACAACATCGACTGCTGCGCCCGCGTCTGCCACGGCCCCTCGGTCTCGGGCCTGATGGTGACCCTCGGCAACGGCGCCATGTCCAACTCGATCTGTGAGATCGAGGACACCGACTGCATCCTCTGCTTCGGCTACAACGCCGCCGACAGTCACCCGATCGTCGCCCGCCGCATCCTCAAGGCCAAGGAGAAGGGCGCCAAGATCATCGTCTGCGATCCCCGCCAGATCGAGACCGCCCGCATCGCCGACCAGTGGCTGGCGTTGAAGAACGGCTCCAACATGGCCCTGGTCAACGCCTTCGCCAACGTGTTGATCAACGAAGACCTCTACGACAAGGAATACGTCGCCAACTACACGGAGGGCTTCGAGGAGTACAAGAAGATCGTCGCCAAATACACGCCCGAATACGTCGAGGAGATCACCGGCCTGAAGGCCGCCGAGATCCGCCGGGCGATGCGCGCCTATGCCGGGGCGAAGACCGCCACCATCCTGTGGGGCATGGGCGTGACCCAGTGGGGTCAGGCCGTCGACGTGGTCAAGGGTCTCTCGGGCCTGGCGCTGCTGACCGGCAACCTCGGCAAGCCCAACGTCGGCGTCGGCCCGGTGCGCGGTCAGAACAACGTCCAGGGCGCCTGCGACATGGGCGCGCTGCCCAACGTCTTCCCCGGCTACTATTCGGTCAAGGACGACGAGGCCCGCGCCCGCTTCGCCGAGGCCTGGGGTGTCCCGAGCCTTCCCGCCGAGATCGGCATGTCGCTCACCGACGTTCCGCACGCCGCCGAAGAGGGCAAGCTCAAGGCGATGTACATCTTCGGTGAGGATCCGGCCCAGACCGAGCCCGATCTCGCCACCGTGCGCAAGGGCTTCGACGCCCTGGAACTGATCATCGTCCAGGACATCTTCATGACCAAGACGGCGGCCTATGCCGACGTCATCCTGCCGGCGACCTCCTGGGGCGAGCACGACGGCGTCTTCTCCTCCGCCGATCGCGGCTTCCAGCGCTTCTACAAGGCGGTGAACGCCAAGGGCGACGTCAAGCACGACTGGGAGATCCACGGCCTGATCGCCAAGGCGATGGGCTACCAGGGCATCGACTACCATTCGACCGAGGAGATCTGGAACGAGCTGATCTCGCTCTGCCACCTCTACAAGGGCGCGACCTACGAGAAGCTCGCCGGTCTCGGCTACGTGCAGTGGCCCTGCACCGACGTCGACAAGCCCGGCACGCCGTGGCTCTACGAGGGCAACGAGTTCCAGACCAAGTCGAAGAAGGGCCTGCTCTTCGCCGCCGAATGGCGGGCGCCGCTCGAGAAGATCGACGCCGAGTTCCCGCTCGGGCTCTGCACGGTGCGCGAGGTCGGCCACTACTCCTGCCGTTCGATGACCGGCAATTGCGTCGCCCTCTCCACCCTCGCCGACGAACCCGGCTACGTCACGATCAATCCGAAGGACGCCAAGCCCCTCGGCATCCGCGACCAGGAACTGGTCTGGGTGCAGTCGCGGCGCGGCAAGGTGATCGCCCGGGCGAGCGTCACCGAACGCACCAACGTCGGCGCCGTCTACATGACCTACCAGTGGTGGATCGGCGCCTGCAACGAGCTGACCATCCACCACGTCGATCCGATCTCGAAGACGCCGGAATACAAATTCGCCGCCGTCCGCGTGGAGCGGATCGCCGATCAGGCCTGGGCCGAGGCCCATGTCGTCCAGGAGTATTCGGCGCTGAAGCGGCGTCTCGCCGACGCGGCGAAGCCCGGAGACGTCGCTCCGGCGAAGATCCGGGCCGAGCCGGTGCCGGCCTGAGCCGCCGCCTTCGGGCTCAGGCCCGCATCGACCGAGCCGACGGGCCCCACCCGCCGGCTCCGAACTCCGGCCGATCCGGCCCGCCCCTCGGATCGGCCGAGACGTTCGAACGGGCCACCGTTCGGGCGACGACGTCGGACCCCGGACCTCGCTTCCCCGCGAGCCGGGATCCGAACGTCCGGAAAGGAAGAGACATGCACGAGCTGACGCTCTGCGAGGCCCTGCTCGACCTTCTCGACGACGAGAAGGCGCGCCGGGGCTTCCGCGCCCTCAGGCGCCTCAAACTGGAGATCGGCCGCTTCGGCTGCATCGACCCGGACGCTCTCGTCTATGCCTTCGAGGTGACCACGCGTGACACTTGGCTCGACGGCGCGAAGATCGAGGTCGATCGCCCGCCGGGCCGCGCCCGCTGCCTCGACTGCGGCGCGGACGTCGAGGTGCCCGATCGCCTCGCCGACTGCCCGCGCTGCGGCGGCCGCCAGCTGATGCCGACCGGCGGCGACCAGATGCGCCTCGTCGAAATGGAAATCGTCGCCTGAGCGTCGGCGGCCGAACCGAGAAGGACACCGTCATGTGCCTCGCCCTGCCGATGCGGATCGTCGAGATCGTCGACCGGGAGGCGAGGACCGTCCGCATCCTCCCCGACCGAACCATCGCCGGCGACCGCGCCGGCGCCGAGGTCGTCTCCGCCGCCCTGATCGCCGCCGATCCCGACGAGCTCGACGCGCTCGTGGGAACCTGGGCGGTCGCGCACTCGGGCTTTCTTCTCGCCTGCCTCGACGAGGACGACGCCCGTTCGCGCCTCACCCTCTTTGCCGCCATGGACGACGAAACGGTCGGCAGGGCAGGAACACGGGCACGGTGAAGCGATCGGCCGCACCCGCCGAGCGCCGGTCTGCAACGACCGAGGGAGATTCCGAGGCTGACGAACCGAGGTCGAGCTGTTATTTAGACATTCGTCGTATTCGGCGACATCGCAACCCACTCAGGGTCGCGGATCATCGACGAGAAGACCGCAGAGCTGCATCTCATGTATGAGAAACTCGAATTTCTTCTCGCCCTGGCGCGGGAAAAACACTTCGGACGCGCGGCCCAGGTCTGCGGCGTCTCGCAGCCCAATCTTTCCGCCGCGATCAAACAATTGGAGTCCATTCTCGGCGTCCCGCTGGTCGATCGCGGCGCGCGCTTCCTCGGCTTCACCCCCGAGGGCGAACGCGTTCTCGAATGGTCGCGCCGCATCGTCGGCGACACCCGCGCCATGCGCGCCGAGGTCGAGACGATGAAACAGGGCCTGACCGGCCATCTCCGCCTCGCGGTGATCCCGACCGCCCTTCCCGTCGTCTCCTGCCTCACCGCCGCCTTCTGGAAGCGGCATCCCGGCATCAAGCTGACGGTCTCCTCGCACACCTCGACCGAGGTGCTGTCGATGCTCGACAACCTCGAGGCCGACGCCGGCATCACCTATCTCGACAACGAGCCGCTCGGACGCATTTCCGAGGTGCCCCTCTATCGCGAGCGCCACCATCTGGTGACGGCCGAGGGCAACCCCTTCTTCGATCGTCCGACCGTCTCCTGGGAGGAGGTCGCCGGCCTGCCGCTCTGCCTCCTCAGCCCGGACATGCAGAACCGCCGCATCATCGATCGAACCTTCGCCGAGATCGGCTGCCGGGTCGATCCTCTGCTCGAGACCAGCTCGATCGTCGTCATCGCCACCCACGTCCGCGCCGGCTATTGGGCGACGATCATGCCCCGCCTGATGGCGGAGGAGATGTGCCTGCCGCCGCACGTCCGCACCATCCCGCTGGTCGCCCCGGAAGTCGCCAATCTCGTCGGCCTCGTCGTCGGCCACCGCGACCCGCAGCCGCCGCTCACCGCCGCGCTCGTCGCCGAAGCCCGCTCCCTCGCCCCGACACTCTCGTCGCGGTCGTGAAACCGGGCGGGGGCGTGCGGCGAGTCGCGAGCGCACGAGAGGCGGCGGACGCGAAATCCGGCGCCGTCGCCCGGCCGGTCCGTCGGGACATCCGCGCGAGACGGCGAGGCCAATGTCTGCCGGGTCCGTCGGTTCCTTCTTCCTCATTCGGTGTCTCGTTCGACCGTGAAGATCTGAGCACCCGGCTATGACGCCGGCCTCGGTTTTGCGCCCCACCGTTCGGAGGCGCTCGAGTTTTTATGTATTCTACATGCTATTTAATGCTGTCGACCGATCGCGTCGAAGGACGCTGATCCCAGACCTCTCAGAGGCCGGAGCAGCCGAAACGCTCTCGTGCGCACTGCCGAGGTTCTCTCCATGGCGGCACCGATGGACCTCACGGTCACCAACTTCCGGCGAGCCTTCCCGGTCGACGTTCACGACAGGTGGACCGGCGCGCGCCGCCTTTTAAAATCATGATTCATGAGAGGGAACCGCCGACAGATGGTGCTCGACCGGGAAGGCGAGGCACCGACGCGACATGAACTCGAAGGATCCGGGCGCGAACCGCACGACCCTGAAGGTCTATGACGTCTCCGAGGCCAGCCGTCTGCGCGCCGAAGCGCCCCACTGCGCGGGGCGACCATCCGGAAGACGCGGCAGATGCCCTCGTCTCTCTCTTTCGCCGGAAGCGGCCTTCATCACGCACTTGGATCTGCCGGCGGACGGCGGCATCCTGACGACACCGCTGCAGGTGACGAGGTCCCGCACCGGACCCGTCGCCGAAAGATGACCGCGACGGCACGACATCGGCCGCATATGTCTCCTTCAACCGAGGAAATCGCATGTCCTCCGACAAGATCATCATTTCCTGCGCCATCACCGGGTCGATCCACACGCCCTCGATGTCACCGCATCTGCCGGTGACGGCGGCCGAGATCGCTGCATCGGCTCTGGAGGCGGCCGAGGCCGGCGCGGCCATCGTCCATCTGCACGCCCGCAACCCCATCGACGGGCGCCCCGACCAGAGCCCCGAAGCCTTCGAACCCTTCCTGCGCACCATCAAACAGTCGTCGAACGTGGTGGTGAACCTCACCACGGGCGGCTCGCCCTACATGACGGTCGAGGAACGGGTGAAGCCGGCGGCGGTGTGGCAGCCCGAGATCGCGAGCCTCAACATGGGTTCGATGAACTTCGGCCTCTTCCCCATGCTGAAGCGCAACACCGAGTTTCGGCACGATTGGGAGAGGCCGATGCTCGAGGGCTCGCGCGATCTCGTCTTCCGCAACTCGTTCAAGGACATCGCCTATGCGCTCGAAACCCTGAACGCCACCAGCGCCCGCTACGAGTTCGAGTGCTACGACACCAGCCATCTCTACAACCTTCACTATTTCTGGAAAGAGGGCCTCGTTCAGGCGCCGCTCTTCATCCAGACCTGCTTCGGGCTGCTCGGCGGCATCGGCTCGCACCCCGACGACGTCATGCACATGAAGCGCACCGCCGACCGCCTCTTCGGCGACGCCTATCGCTGGTCGGTTCTCGCCGCCGGTCGGGCGCAGATGCCCGTCGCCGCGATGGCCGCCGCGATGGGCGGCAACGTCCGCGTCGGGCTCGAGGACAGCCTGTGGATCGGTCGCGGCCGGCTCGCCGAGAGCAATGCCGAACAGGTCCGGCAAGTCCGCCGGATCATCGAAGGCCTTGGCCTCGAGGTCGCCACACCCGACGAAGCGCGGGAGATCCTCTCATTGAAAGGCGGCGATCGGGTCGCCTTCTGACCGCAGTCGAAAGCATGGCGCGAGTCCCCAAACCGGGACCCGCGCTGAACCCGACCAAAGCCCGACCGCCCCCCTGAATCGGATCGACGCCCAGACCGGCCATCAGACGGGAGCGGCGTCTGTTTGTTCGTCCGCCAGGAGCCAAACGGCATCTTCGACGCATCGACGACGATCGGCGTCGGATCCGGCGCGACTGGAGCCGGCGACGCGTCCTACGCCAGGCTTCACCGGGGTGAGTCAGTACCGCGTGCAAGAAGGATCGTGGCGCGCTCCGCGGGACTGATTCAGGCATCGGCGGGTCTCGCCACGCCCAGGAAATGCGTTCCGCATACTTTTAGGTGACACTGAGCCGTACTTCTCGGTTGCCATTTCCGGCTCGTCGGGCCTTCGGCTCTGCTGCGTTTGGCGGGCTCGGAGCAGCTCCGACGACCGCGGCCGTTTCACCTTTCGGCTCGTGGGCGCCAGTCTCTCGCGCTCGCCGTCGGCATCCCTTCGCCGCCTCCCCGCGATCTCCCTTCCGCCGCCCAGAACGCACAAAGCCCCCGGTGTGATCACCGAGGGCTTTTGCTTTGATTTGGTTGCGGGGGCCCGCAACCCTCTCAAGCACCTTTTCAACGCGTCAGGCATTTGATCTAAATAATATCAAGCGAATTTCGGGCCGACTAAAGGATGTCCTCTTCGCCGCCGCGAGGCGATGGATGCGTGCGTTCATCAATAAGATCTAATGCGTACTTAGTTCGCCCTTTGACTTTTCCCCTTTCGATCCGCACCATACATGGCTACAATCTGTTGGCGAAACCGATATTGAGGATGCGATTTCCTTGCCTATCCAACGTTTCCTAGCCTAGCCATGTCATATGCCCCCAATAGGCGCAACACTTGGAGGAAACAATGAATTGGATTCTAGATATTGTATTTGGGAAAATTGATACACATCCGATATTCAATGAATTACAAACATTCAATAGAAGAAATAACACAAGTCGCCAGGAGTACATAAGAAATAAAATTATTGAATTACAAAGCTCATCAGAAACATCAAGAAATAATCTATTTTATGAATTAAAAATGATAATATTTGAAAGCTATAGAGATAGCGAAAATAAATCAATAGAAACAATTGGAAAAATAGCGATACAGAGAGTGGCGGAAAAGTATAGAATTATTGATTTCGATAATTCCGAAGGCTGGGCGACAGCGGTTCAAATGGCCAGGGGCGATCAAGTTACATCAACTATACTTCCAATTTCTTTTGATTCCGACGTTCGCGCCGCCGTCAAAGCGATATTCGAGAAGGAAGAAAGTGATCGCCTCGCGCGAGCAGAGTTTGAGCGCAGAAGGGTCAAAGCCCGGAATGATGCCGAGGCCGAAATAGCAAATTCAAATGAATTAAAGAAAATTCAGGAGGAAATAATTGAGGCACATAGGAAACTTTCTGCAGCAAGAAGCGACAGAGAATATTATCAAGCGTCTGTTGTTTTAACAAATACAGAAAATTACTATGAATACACTAGGAAAAATATCTTCAAGAAATATGGTATCTCAGAGTAATTGCGAAACCCAAGGGTGGGGTGCAAAATGGTAGATGAGTTAGAGTTGGTGTCCAGAATTTCTGGATGGGGGAAGAATCCTAGAAACTCCGTAGCTCGCACCTTACACATGACGGGATCGACAAGCTATGGAGTGGATCCATGTGACATCGTTTTAACTCGGCGAATCGCTACGATGGAAAACGTAGAAGCGATTTTGATCGCGATTTACCGGTGTTTTGAGGCACTCGGAATCAGAGGTAGTGAATTGAACTCACTTGAGTCTATAGTTGCAACATCAGGAGATTCAGAGATAGAATATCGGTGGATGGGACGACCCGACATCGTGGCCGCAAGTGCATATATTGAAGGACAAATAAATATATATGAAGAAAATAGACAAATAAATTACTTTAATTACAGAAATATTGCAATAGAGCGCATCTCAAGAGTTACTCAAGACGGGCCAGCAAGCTCGTTTATTCGGAGTCTTTTGAGCCACATATAGTATATTGAACAACAGCATTAAAGCGAATGGCATATTTTAGAACTTTCTCCTCTGCGCAGTACAGCGCTAAAGGAGGTTAAAATGCAAATGCGGTCTTGCTTATCGGAGGTGTCCTTCGTGGCATGTTGTCTTATCGCCTATCGTTTGCAGGTACCCCGCCTATTGTAGAGCGGATCAAGTGATCGAAGAGGTGGAGCGCCGATTCTGAGCCAGTTATCAAGAAGGCTATCGATCAAAAAGACAGGCTATCAAGCCTGGATTGGTTGTCTGCCTTATAGTAAATACTATATATCAACCGAAAAATTGAAAGGTGAAAGCAATGACATCGAAGAAATGTGAGCCATGCAGCGGAACAGGGACGCTCCCGAATGGGAGGACTTGTTATAAATGCGGAGGTAAGGGGATTTATATATTCCGTTGCGAGTCCGCTTACTAAAAATGATCTATGGATCAAACACCTGAAGGGCTATTTGCTCAAGGTGAAGTGTGATACTGGACTCATGAAATTCGGACACGTCCGAATTTCATGAGTGTTATACCAACGGCCCTCATTTCTGACCGATATGCGCCCAGTCGCGCATTCCGATGGAGGTGATGACCTCGGGATGGTCGACGAGCTTGCGCCATGCCTCTGCGGCGGCATCGATGATGTCGCGGTAGGTCTCGAAGACGCTGTTGGAGAGCCAGTTCGAGCGGAGGTACTGCCAGATCTGCTCGACCGGATTCAATTCCGGTGATCGCGACGGCAGGAAGATCAGCGTCACGTTCTTCGGCACGGTGAGATGGCCGGTGGTGTGCCATCCGGCACGGTCGAGCAGCAGCACGGCATGCGATCCCCGGGCGACCATGGCCGAGATCTCGTCGAGGTGCCTCTCGCATCGCCTCGGTGCCGATGTACGGCAGGGCCAGAGCGGCGCCGACGCCACGCGCCGGGCAGATCGCGCCGAAGAGGTAGGCGTTCGCGTAGCGCTGGTCGGCGGGCTGGCGGGGTCTCGTCCCTCGCCGTGCCCATTGCCGGACGATGCCGTTCTTTTGCCCGATGCGGGCTTCGTCCTGGAACCAGATCTCGATCCGCTTGCCCTTGGGGAGATGCCCGACATGGGCATTCAGCGTGCGGGCGAAGTTTTTTTTGAACTCCTCCATGACCTTCGGATCCTGCCCCGGATGCCGGGGCCGCGCGCTGATGTGGGAGAAGCCGAGCGCCTTCAGGATCTTGCCGATGGTGCGCTCGTGGTAGTCGACCCCGAAGCGCTCTTCGACGACTTGTCTCAAGTCGATCCGTCGCCACCGTACGACGCCGTGGACGGCGCGATCCGGGTCTGTCTCGACGATCTCGCGAGTTCGGCCAATTGCTCCTTCGACAGTCGCGGCGGATGCCCTTTCGAGCGGATGTCGCGCAGGCCGTCGGGACCCTGTTGGTTGAAGCGATGGACCCAGTCGCGCAGGGTCTGGCGATCCATGCTGCCGATCCGCGCAGCCTGTTCGCGGTCCATGCCGTCGAGCACCGCCGCCAGCGACAGCAACCGCCGGCTCTGGTTGGCGTGCTTCGAGGCGGCAGCGAGCCGCCGCAGGTCCGAAGCCGAATAGTCCGTCCGAAGCTTCACCGCAGCGGCCATGGCGCGAATCCTCCCCGCGACATGGAATCAGCGATCCGAACCGCCGAAAAGCCCCCCGAGAGTCAGCCTCGGCGGCCGTTGGTATTACGGCCTGACCGACCGACGCCCGGTCAGGCTTGCCTTCGCTTACGATGTTTCGAACGGGTCGAAACTTCGTAAGCTCGGTATGATTCACGCTCCGAAGCCTATTGGTCATGAGTCTTGGCCCTAGTGATTATGGTCCAACTGCCTTGAAATGCCGACCATGAGTTTCCGCGCGTTCGTTCAGCCAGCGCGCCGACGCCGTAGTTCCGACAGGCGAGGGTCAGCCCCTGTTTCGCTCGCCTCGGCGAGTACGTCGAGGATCTCCTCGATCTTGTACGGCCACAGCGTCGCATCCTCGGCGAGGATCGCCCAGAGAAGGTCGAGCATGGCCGCCGGATAAGTCTGCGCCGTTTGCTTTGCGGACTCCGTATCGAGCAATAGTCCGCGCAGCGCTCCGCCTCGGACCGGAACCAACCGCGGCAGGATCGCTTGCACGACCTGCCAGAACAAGTCGCCACTCGCCAAGGCAAGGTCGACGAGGCGGGTCGACATTTCCGGCGACCGCACCGCCCGATGGTTCGGCCAGACGTCGTTGAGGAATGGGACCAGCCGCTTGCGCCACTTGGCATCGGGCTTCGCCGACCAATGCTCCAAATGCCACAAGATCTGGCCGCGCAGGTCGTCGTCGCTCTCGACTAGGATCTCGCGAAGCTCGGCGTTCGTGAGGAACTGCTCGGGCGGGTCGGCCTCGGGATCCCCACCCCAGCCGATTAGCAGGAAGCCGCCGATGACGTTGACTTCGGCGCGACGGCGCTTGGGCGACGTAGCCCGAGTGAAAAGCCCCGGCTTGAGGCGTTCGTACAACGCCCGGCTCGGTGCCCGTGCTGCCCAGAGGATGCCGTCCCACAGTGCGTCACCGTCATCGCCCTCGCCGTCCACCACGGTCAGCAGGTTTGCCGTAGTCCAGTCGGGTGAGATGGCGAACAACCAGTTGATCTGGAACCCCAGCATCACGAGCGCGTGGCGGCGCATGTCGCGTGGCAGTGCAAGCAACTGCTCCTGACGGCGCATCCAGCCTTCCGGGAAGCCCTGGCCCAACTTGCTGCCCTTGGCCGAAGGGTCCTTCATGAGGAGATTCGCGAGCTTGCCGACTGGCGCGTTCAGCGCATCGTTCGCCCAGCTGCTGTCGACGCGGTGCTTTCGATCGTCGTCACGCAGAGGCAACGCGGCCATCAACGGATCCCACAAGCGATCCAGCACGCTTGCGAGCTCCCCGAAAAGGCGCTCGCCCAAGCCAAGCAACCATTCCGTGACCGGATAGGCGATGGTGCCGAGAGAGAACGGCGGCAGGGACGAGAGGCGACCGCCGATGGTTACGTCCCCGGGAGTGGTGTAGGAGCGCCGATCTTCGGTGGGGTCCGAAGTGGGCTCAGGCCGCCACGGCGGGC